>WBZM01000042.1_pt1 | contig 232676 bp, 173 predicted proteins | sample 5204271 | NCBI WGS metagenome assembly WBZM01 (sample SAMN12344346, study PRJNA552823) | activated sludge metagenome | biome: Activated sludge suspended growth; feature: Nitrification reactor; material: Wastewater; isolation source: activated sludge from nitrification reactor of wastewater... | reverse complement strand
TAACTTATGGAATTGGACATCAAATACCGGGACTTCAAAATCCTTCGTTGGGAAGTTCATCATATTTCTTAAAATCTGGCGCACATGGATTAGCGCAAGGAATATTTAATGAAATTTTAATGAGTGGCGACTTTAAACATGGTTTCATGGCGGGAGCACTGACCGAGCTATCCCAGCCAGTATACGGATTTAGTACAATTAGCGCAGAAGGCAAAACAATTTCTTCTGCGATTGTAGGAGGTACGGTTTCAAGCATAGGAGGAGGGAAATTTGCAAATGGAGCGATCTCAGGGGCATTTATTCAAATATATAATCATAATGGCGGATCGTGGGAGAATCATGCTTGGGGTTCAAAGCAGGAGGTTGTTCCAACAACCGAAGAGCTATTGGATGGAATAGGTAAACTCACAGATGTTGTAACTGGAATGCCAGAGGGTTCTATGCCTGAAGGTATGCAAGGAGGAATAAAGGCTCTAGGTGCGGCAAATACCTTTATTCTTTCTCCTTTTACTGCGGCGTATCAAATAGAAATTTTACATAAAGATCCCTCCATGATTATAACGTGTAATATGATTAGTTTGGCTACAGGTTTATCCTTAGCGGAAACTGGTCCCCAATTTGCTATACCAGCAGCCTGGTTGGTAAATCAGCAGTGCGAGAGCATTTGGCCAAAATTTATAAATTCCATCGGAATAGGTTCAGAGCTATTAATGCAGCGATTCCGACGATGATTTAGATGGAATGCATTAATAGAAATATTTCCAATTTAGCGCTATATAGATTGATAAAACATTTACCCCAATCGCTCTATCTATATTCAACAATCAATTAATTATCAGGCAAGATGTGTGTTTTAATCAAAATCAATTGATGAAGTACCACATAACGGCAAAACTCGTAGGGGACGTTAAACATTCGCTTTTTTTGATGAGAACAAAAAAAGCGAATTGTTAAAATCTGATCCTAAAGAAGATTCTTATCCGCATGCCTTTACTCGGAACTTTCCGACCTTTAATGCTTTAGGACCGAAAAGTTTGAGATGCCTATTGCGTAATGGAGCAAGGGCATGCATATCCAATAAAAAGTTCGATAATTTGCCCCGTAGGGGTACTAAAAAGAGCAATCCATTTCGGGTTGCTCTTTTGCTTTATTCCACTACTACCTCATCAGCAAACAGCCAGCTTTTATTGCCTTTGGCGTAATGCCAGTCGGGTAACAAGCCCGGGTTGCGGGCCACCACTTTAATGTAGCGTGTGCTTACGCCCTTTAAAGCAGCCACAAAATCATGTATGCTTCGCTCTTCGGTATTAGGATTGATGCTGTTTACAATAGTTTCTGCAACTTGATAACTAATGCCATCGTTGCTGATGCTTATTACAATTTGGCGGGGATACAAAATGCCGTAGCGCATTAACTGCCCAAAGCGTATGTTAACGCTGTTTACTTTTGTTGGCTGGCCCATGTCAAGTTCAATATCAATATCGTTGCCCCAATAGCCCTGCCAAATCCCATCGCTGAAGTTATTGGGGTTGCCTCGTCGTCCATCTACCAGCGCATACTTACCACGCGCTGCATAGGCTATGTTGTGTTCCGTATTCCAGGTACTGTTTAGTTTGTATAATTTGCCTATACCTTTATGAAAAACGAAACTGTCGCTTTGCACATCATACATTCTGCCGTTATCAATTACGCGTGCTTTAATACCAAGGTTGCTATCGGTGTAAATAGGTTTCGTATATAGTGGGGAGGCCGGTGAAGGAGCGCTGCCATCAGTTGTATAATATACCGGCAGATTATTGAAAGCGGAGCGCAGCCTTATTTCGCGCTTGCCATTCACTAAAGTGTCGGATGCTTTTATGAGGCAGACACCTTTCAGGCCCTGCAGGTTTTGTGCAAACCCGTCATAATTGGTACAAACACTGTCCAGCCACCAATTCCGGTTTTCTGCTTTCCATAATTTGATGTATGCAGGTTTTATGGCCTTAATGCTATCGCTAAGTTCATTAAAATCCTTTGCGAAATAGCTTATATCCCTGTTGGTATCGCCGGCTATATATTTCCTCAATTGAATGCCCACCAAATTTTTTTTGGCTACCAACCTGGCCTGCCGAAGCGCTAATGGCAGCAGTTCATATTCGGTAGTGTTGGAGCCATAGTAGGGGCGTAGCTTTGCAACTTCAATACGCAGGCTGTCAATCTTTTTTATCAGTAATAAGTTCTCCCACTCGTAATTGGTGTCAATTAGGTTATAGTCAGGTAACAGCGGGCTCCATAAGGCGGCATCGCTAAGGCAATTTTTTACTGCTCCGTTTCTCAGGTCTGAAATCTTTAACAGCACTTCAATTACCGCTTTGTCGGTTCCAAAATAAACACGGTTATAAGCCCGTTTAAAAGCGGCTACTCTTTGTTCTCTCGTAATTTTAGTCTGCTTTAGTTCTTCATCCGGTGGTGCGTTCCATCCGCAATCCGCACCCCAAATTAGGCTATACCAATTGTTGCCGAATAAATTCTGACCGCTATCATCCCAAGTGGTATTGATAAAGCCGATAGCCTTGCGCTTGTAGCCATCGCGCAGGTAGCTGTAAATATTAATGGTGGCGCGTTGCATATCCGGGTAAATACGGCTCCAGCAACTAACACCGGGCGCTACAATAAAATCGAATCCTGAATTTACAAAGGGAACAATTCTATCATCCATACTTTCCAAAGGGCCATAATCCCAGCTAACAATAATCATATCCTTAGGTAGCTGCTTTATAATGTTGGGGTTATGCACCGCTATATCGCCCCACATCATTATGCGCTTGTGGTAAGGCTTTAACAGAGAATCAATACGGTTGATATGGTAAGCATAAACACCATCTATACCTATTGAATCAATCATGCTTTTGCAGGCTCCGCCATCAAGGGCTACTTCATCGCAATTAATGTGGAAATAGTTACTGCTGTAGGCCGGCGCAATTTCGCTGTAAACATCACTTAAAAAGCGGTAGGCTTCCTCTTTGGCGGGCGACAGGGTTTGAGGGTTCTCTGCAAGGTTCCCGTAGCCCGGTACTTTTAATACATTACCGAAGTGCCCGAAAGATTGAAAATTGGCTATAATCTCTACATGGTAATTTTTAGCGTAAGCCGTAAGTTCTTTTATCTCTTCTTCACTAATGCCATCGGCCGGAGCAATGGTTGGGTGCTTTTTTAGTTTAAATACATGCTCGGTATAAAGTGTAAAGGTGTTTAACTTGTAACCGGCCATGCGGCGTATTTCCTCTTTCAAAAAATTGAGCGTAGGGATTGGCCCCCTGCTAATGTCATCCTGCCAGCCGCGCATGTGCATATCCGGCTTATCGTAAATGGTAAGGCAGGGTATAGTGTTATTGTTGCTATTGGCATGTATTAGTTGCAATAAAGTTTGCGTGCCATAAAACACCCCCGCGTTGGTATGGGCCGCAACTACAATTGTGTCGGTCGTAATCTGTAAAAGGTATCCTTCTTCTGCTAAATCAAAAGGTAGTTTAAGCCCGCGCTCTTTGGTTAGTTGTATTAGTGTGGCGCTATCCAATGAAAGCATCTGGATGCTGCAATACAGTTTGGATGCCTGTTTTTTTAATGACAGATTTTCGTCTAGCGCCACCCGCAATAGCGAAGCGCTAAAAGAATCTCTTTCGGCAAAATTTAGCTTATAAGGTCTGCCTAAATTATAACTGCACGCACTTAGTTCAATTACCTTTGGCCGCGGAATAAGAAAAAGTGAATCGGCGGTTGTAGCCTGCAGTTGATAACAGATACCCAGAAAAACCAGTGCAAAAAGAAGAGGAGTTGGCCTCATGCCGGTAAATGTAACCATAGTGTTTTACTTTTAGATTAATAGGCTGCAACTTCACCGGGCAATAGAGCTTGAATTAATACTGTATTTATGGAACTAGGCGTAAGCACCTTTGTTGAATTAACCCCTGACCCAACTACCGGCAAAACCATAAGCGCACACCAGCGCATGTTGGATTTAATGGAGGAGATTGAATTAGCCGAACAGGTAGGTTTGGATGTGTTTGCCATTGGCGAGCACCACCGGCCTGATTTTGTTGTTTCTTCGCCGGCCGTAGTGTTGGCTGCTGCCGCAGTTAAAACAAAAAGATTAAAGCTTTCAAGCGCGGTAAGTGTTTTAAGTTCCGACGACCCTGTGCGTGTTTTTCAGCAATATGCAACGGTAGATTTGCTTTCGGGCGGAAGGACAGAATTGATGGTTGGCCGTGGTTCTTTTATTGAATCCTTCCCATTGTTCGGATATGATTTACAGGATTACGACGAACTGTTTACTGAAAAGCTGGAGTTGCTTTTAAAAATTAATGAAACAGAAAAAGTGACCTGGAGTGGTAAACACCGCGCGGCCATAAACAACCTTGGCATTTACCCAAGGCCCTTTCAATCAAAATTGCCCATATGGATTGCTGTGGGCGGAACCCCTCAATCGGTAGTACGGGCAGGTCGCCTTAACTTGCCTTTAGCGGTTGCAATTATAGGAGGTGAGCCTCATCGCTTTGCTCCGCTTATTCAATTGTATCGGGATAGTGCAGAACAGGCAGGGCATAATGCTTCAGCTTTAGAGATAGGTATTCATTCGCATGGCTATATTTCTGATTCTTCGCAGCAGGCGGCGGATGAGTTTTATCCCTCTTATGCGCATGTAATGACCAAGATAGGGCGCGAGCGTGGTTGGGGCCAAATGAACAGGGCGCAGTACGAAGCCATGCGCTCTAAGCAAGGCTCGCTATTAGTTGGCAGTGCGCAGGAAGTAGCAGACAAGATTTTATATGAGTATGAACTTTTTAAAAATACGCGATACCTTCTGCATATAAGCGTTGGTACTATGCCACATGACAAAGTGATGCGAAGTATTGAACTGCTCGGAACTGCTGTTGCACCTATTGTGCGAAAAGCCTTGGGCAAATAATCAGTCAGTAAGTAGTTTCTCGAAACAAACGCTGTTTTCTACGCCTGCATACTGGCCGTAGTTGGGTATTAAACGGTAACCCTTCTTTTTGTAAAGCGCTATAGCTTCGGGTTGGCGTATGCCGGTTTCCAGCACGCATTTTTTAAAGCCTGTTTCCATTGCCCATTGTTCTAACTCGCTTAAAACCAAAGCAGCCAACCCCTTTCCTCTAAAGGCAGGTTTAGTGTACATCCGCTTTACCTCGGCAATACCGGGTTCAATTTCTTTTATTGCGCCACAAGCGGTAGCCTTGCCTTCGTGATAAAGCACAACCACCTGTTTTAACGCTGCTATTTTATTGAACTGGTGATAGAAACCGTGCTCGTCTCCATCGCGCACAGCCAATTCCGCATCAAGCTCTCTAACCAGGTTTATAAAATCGCCGTTTTGCGAATTGGTTCTTATCAGGTTATTCATATCAATGCTTGTGTCTTCTCTTTTTAATCATGCCGCCACGGGTATCTTTAAGCGAATTCATTACTACAAAAGCGTTGGGGTCTATCTTTTCTATTTCCAAATTCAGGCGGCTTATTTCTAAGCGTGTAATAACGGTGTAAACAATATCAGTTTCAGTGCGCTCACCCTGCTTGCCAAAGCCACTTGGGCCTTTGTAGATAGTTACACCACGGCCCAGCGAGTTAATAATCATTTTTCTAATCTCCTCGTGATGAGAGGATACAATAGTAACCCCGGTGTATTCTTCAATGCCTTCAATTACAAAGTCCAGCGTTTTAGAAGCGGCCAGGTAGGTTATCATGGAATAGAGCGCAAACTCAATTCCAAGAAAATAAGCGGCAGCGGAAAATATGAGGATGTTAATGGCGATGATGACATCGCCTATTGTGGTTCCCGCTTTTTTACTGATAAAAATGGCCAGCACTTCGGTGCCGTCAATAACTGCGCCTCCGCGCACCGTAAGGCCTATGCCTGCACCTAAAAAGAAGCCGCCGAAAACGGCAACCAACAGGTTGTCGTGCGTTACTTCAGGGAAATGACCGAAAGCCACTGTGGCTGCAAGCCCCATAATAGCTATTGATGTTTTAATGGTGAACTCCAAACCAAGACTGTGGTAAGCCAGAATTATAAAAGGGATATTTATAGCGAGGATAAGGATAGGAAGCGGCCATCCGCTCAGCTCTGTTACCAATAAGGAAATGCCGGTTACACCGCCATCAATAAAGTTGTTGGGTACTAAGAAACTTTCCAATCCAAATGCTGCGGATGCTACGCCAACGGCAATCAGAAAAAAATCCTTTATAAGGTTGATAGCTATTACCCGAAACTCCCTGACAGCTTTGGCTCGTTGAAAACGCGAGGATGCATCGCTAAGGTGTTTGTCTTCCTTGCGGTGCCGCGAAACGGCCTCCATAATTATTTTGGTCCAAAGCGGATTCACTATAGCAAAACATTGTTGTAGGGTAATGTTCTGCCCTAAGATAGGAAAAATTTATCCTAAATCATAACTCAGCAGGCAATAAAACTAAACATTGCTATTTTTTATAATCCCATTTGAAACAGGATTTCCAGTTGCACTTGTGCATTTCCCTTGTCAATGTTTCCTATCTCTTCGGCTCCGCCAATCATAAAGGCAAGTTTGAAGATGTAGATTTCGTTATCGGATAACTCCCCGTTTTGTTTTAGGGCCTGCTCAAAGAGATTTTTTCGTAAAAAGTCTGTTATGTTTTCCTCTTCAAGAAGATAGTCATTAAAAAAATCAGTAAGGCTCCAGGTGCAAACATTAATTCTGCGGTACTGCGGGTCTATGTAACATACGTCCTCGTCAGTTTCCGTTAGCTTACGGTAATAAAATAAATCTCCGAAGGCACTTATGGCAATGGGCACATAGTTATCTACCTTTCTACCTAACCAGCGCGCCAGTGTATCCTGAAAATCATCAGGATTAAAAATTTCTATCAACCCGTTTCCGTATTTACCGAAGCCCTGCTTTTCCCATAACTCAATCAATGAGTGTGGCACCAGGCTTTTGTATTTATCAATCGTTTCTTTGTTAGCCGGGGTTGTTTTGCCGGCCGGATATTTTTCTAAAAATGCCTGTAGTTCCATAGTTAGTGTGCTACAACAAATCGGTTCTGCAATTGTTGCTTCTCTGTTTTTAGTTGAATGTAATATAATCCGTTCGCTAAAGTTTTAACGTTTATGTTGTGTGAGTGGCCTTGCACATTTTCCAGCATCACCACTTCACCTAAAGCATTTAAAACCCTTAGTTCAAAATGCTGAATACCATCCAGGCCGACCTGCACTTCGCTGTTTGCCGGGTTAGGATAAAGGCTGAATCCGGAGTTAGCAATAGTGCTGATACCTGTGCACAACACCACTTCAATAGTTTCGGTTGCCGTGTTTGCACAACTGTTGTTATCGGTATAGCTGTATGTTACTGTTTGCTGCCCTATACCTGCAAGTTGAGCTGAGAATGTATTTCCGCTAATGCCGGCACCACTGAATGTACCTCCGGCAGGATTGCCACCCATCAACACGATTTCGCCGGCGTTATTGCATAGCGTATCGGCATTACCGCTAAGTGTTACTACCGGCAGTGGATTGAAGGTGATACTGCCGCTGTTGCTGGCGCTGCAATTGTTTTGGTTAGTAACCGTAAGGGAGTAAGCCCCGCTTGTTTGCAGTGTAGTGCTTTGGCCGGTTGAATTGTCGCTCCATTGGTAGCTTAAACCTGCAGGTGCGTTTACCTGAACACTTTCTCCTTCGCAATAAGGCGGGTTAGCAGAAAAGCTAAATACCGGTGTTGAAGGATTTTGGTTAACCGTAATGTTTACGGGATTAGAAACCGCAGTGCAGTTAGCGGAAACTGTAACAGTTACGGTGTAGTTACCGGAAGCATTAACGTTTATGGATGAAGTGGTAGCCCCTGTACTCCATAAGTAGCTGCTGCCGTTTGTTGCGGCAAGTGTTATGTTGCCTCCATCGCAAAAGGTTGTAGCGCCTGATGGAGTTATCCCTGCTGTGGCATTATTACTTACAGTTACTGTAGTGGGCGCAGATACTGCTGTGCAGCTATTATTGTCTGTTACTGTTACGCTGTAATTGCCGTTCTGATTTACCGTTATGCTTTGCGTTGTGGCATTGTTGCTCCATGCATAGCTTAAACCTGCCGGTGCGCTAAGTGTTACGCTGTCTCCCGGGCAAATGGTAGTGGGTTGATTACTGCTAACGGTAGCATCGGGTGCGCTGAATACTGTTACACTTTGCGAAGTTGCGTTGCTGCAGTTATTGGCATCAGTAACCGTTAAGTTGTAAGTGCCGCTTTGGTTAACTGTAATACTTTGTGCGGTGGAGGAGTTGCTCCACTGATACGCGGAAGCGCTGTTAGCCGTTAAGATTACACTGCCACCGGGGCAGAAGGAGGTGGCGCTTCCCGGGGTTATAACGGCATTTGGCAAAGCATTAACTGTTACGTTTACTGCACCGGATGAAGCGCTGCAATTGTTGCCATTGGTTACTGTTACGGTGTAGCTGCCCGATTGCGTGGCTGTGATGCTTTGGGTGGTTGAACCATTGCTCCACAAATAACTTAAACCTGCAGGTGCCGACAGCGTTACACTTTGGCCCTGGCAAAAAGTTGTAGCGCCGGAGGGATTAACCGTTGCTGATGGAAGTGCATTTACTGTAACTACCGTATTAGCTGAAACTGCGGTGCAATTACTGGCATTGGTTACGGTAACTGTATAAGTTCCCCCCAGTGCCGCAGTTATGCTTTGCGTAGTGGCTCCATTACTCCATAGGTAACTTAAACCTGAAGGGGCGCTTAAAGTTACACTTTGTCCCTGGCAAAAAGTGGTATTACCGCCGGGCGTAACAGTGGCTGTAGGGGCACTTGCGGTGGTAACGCTAACAGCCGATGAGATAGCATAGCAGCCATTATATACCTGTACGGTATAACTACCCGCTGCCGAAGCCTGGTAGCTTGCGGATGTAGCTCCGTTAATGGGCGTGCCGTTATTTAACCACTGGTAAGTATAACCTGTACCGCCGGCGGCATTTAAAGTTACTGTGTTGTTAGGGCATAAGGTAGTGGAACCCGTTGGCGTAACCGTGCTATTGGGGGAACTGGCTATTGCAACCGCTACTGTATCGCTTAAGGTATTGTTAGGGCCAAGTGTAATGCTTACATGGTAGTTGCCTGCTTGCGTGGCGGTGTAGTTAAACGCGGTGGCCCCGTTAATCAGGCTGCCGTTGCGGTACCACTGGTAGGTATATCCAGTGCCTTCAATGGTTTCTAATACTACCGATTGGCCATTACAGAATGTAGTGGCACCCTGCGGTATTATCCTGCGGTCGATAATCAGGTTTTCGTCACCGGTTTGGTACGGCATAAAACCAAAGAATACCATCATCATTTCGTCAGTGGTTGCTTCGCCTGCGTGTACGGTTTGCGGAGGGCTGCTTGGGTTATCAGGGTTATTAGCGGTGTTGTCGTAAAAAGCGGTAGCACGTAAGGTAGAATTAGATGGAACTTTTACAGCATTTGGAAACACATAAGTATCCTGCCAATGGAAATCCCAATCGGGAACATCTAAAAAGCGGATGGTATCGTTTGGAATGGTGGTGTTCGCCCAGCTTTTGATGGTGCGGCCTATTAAGTGCATATGCGGAAAAGCAGAAAGAAAGGTCCAGTTGCTGTTTCCTACGCTGTACGCTTCAGTATAAGTTTTGGTGGTGTTAGCCGGTATGTTAATGGAACTTGGGCTAATGTTTTGCAAGTGGTTCAACAGCGGCCACACGGTAATTTCTCTTAAAGGGCCGCCTGATAGTTTAAAGTTGATGCGAGTACTATCAATAAGCCCCTGGCTGCCCGCAGGGTAATGCACCTGCACAACGATATTAGTGCCAGCCGGCAGGCGGAAACCTGTGCCCACCGGAGTATAATAGGGCGATGCGCCCGGCGTATAACCGGCAATAAGTTTTGACGCCAGTGAACCAGTGCCGCCGGCGTTGGTATAACCGGGACCGGCGTCGTTAGCATCTAATTGAGCGGGCACATTGGTTGAATCCTGAAATATGAGCACGTGGTGCACAATCTCCGTGTTGCCGGGTATTACCTCTACTGCGGTAATATACTTGCCCTGCAATAAACCGCTTGCTATAGGAAAGTTGCGGTAAACATCGCCACTGCCCCCTACGGTGTAGGTCGGAATTTTTACGGATAGGTCAACCGTGCCCAGTTTTGAACCATTGGTATAAGTTGGTTGTGCGGGGGCCTGTGTAACGTTGCCCTGCGGGGCGCCGGCTGTTACCCAGTTATGTATAGTGCTAATCTCGGTTGCGGAGAGCACCCTTTGGTGGGCGTAAGCTTTATAGCTTTCATCAGGCGGCCAGGGAGGCATTGTTTTGGAAGTAACGTCATTATCAATAGAGTTGGCGTGCTGAAATGCATCGGCATAGGTTATCAAGGCAAAGGGCGCAATACCCCCGCTGTGGTGACAACTGGTGCAGTTGGCATACAAAATAGGGGCTACATCCTGGGCCCAGGTTTGGGCGCGGCAAACACTAATTACGGCCGATAGGGCAAGTAACAGGTAAACTTTTTTCATAGCAGGGGTTAGGGTTCTATATCACTAAAAATAGCAAAATCGGGCTTTTGCGGCCTACGGTTCATCCCTAAATATGAACATTTCGGTAAGAATCATTTCCTGTACCCGTAATCCTTTTCAATTTTTGCCACTGAATTTCAAGGTTATGAAACGAATTGTTACCCTAATGCTAGTGGTATTTGTGTATACAGCCAATGCCCAGCAAAGCTTTAAACTAAGCCTGGATGAGGCCATAAAGTACGCCATGGATAACCAGCCGGCTTTTCAGAATTATAAAATAGACCAGCAGATATCTGCCGCAAAAAGGTTTGAAAGCACCTCCAAATACCTGCCTAAGCTTAACGGCTCGTTTGATATGCGCGATAACCTTAAACTTGGTGTTATTGCCCTTAAATTCCCTAACCCAATTACTGGGCAGGAACAGGACCTTAAAGTAACCCAGGGCACCAAGTATGTTGGTTCAGCCGGTGTTGATTTGAACCAGCCTATTTTGGATATGGGGGCCATTGCGGATATGAAGGTTAGCACACAGCAGCAGCAACTAACCAACCTGCAATTGCAACAGGCAATAGTTGATTTAAAGATGAACGTTTCGCGCGCTTATTACCTGGCGTTACTGAATAATGAGAGGGTTAAGAAGGCTGAGAAAACAGTTGAGCGTTCGCAAAAAGCTTATGACGATACTAAGGTAAGGTATGACAACCAGAGCGCTCTTAAATCCGACTTAAACCGCGCTTATCTTACCCTCTCCAACGCTAAATATGTACTTAAAGTTTCGCGGGATTCAGTAGTTACAGCAAAGGCTGCCTTATCGCAGTTAATTGGTTTGCCTTTGGATGCTCAATTAGAATTGAGCGGAAGTTTGCCATCGGATGTAAAACCTGAAACGGTGCCTGAATACCCCGACTTTAAAGGCGCAGAACAAAACCGTATTGAGTTGCAGGCTGAAAATGCGCAACTGAATCTTGGCCGCACTCAACTCAATAAAATTAACTATCAGTACCTACCGTCTATTAATGGTTACGGATTTATCGGTGGACAGGGGCTTGGTAACGATAAACTGTTTGCAAAAGATAAATGGTTCTGGACTTCCTACATTGGCCTGCGGGTAAACATTCCCATTTTTGATGGTTTGCAGAAGGTAGCTTTGGCTAATCAACAAAAGCTCATCATCCGTAAAAGCGAGAATAACATCCTCAACATAAAGAATACCATTAATTACCAGTTAAAAACCTCTGCCGTCAACTACAGTAATGCTTTCATCAACCTGCAAATGATAAAAGAGAACGTGCAACTGGCTGAAGATGTGGTTAAAGATGTAACGGTTCGTTATCAAAACTCGATGGCCACTTACCAGGATGTGCTGGATGCAGAAACCACACTTAAAGAAACGGAGTTCAACTATCTGCAAGCCTTATACGTTTACCTGGTGGCTGAACTGGATTGGAAGAAAGCCAACGGCAAATTGTAGCAGTTACTCTTCGCCTTTATTTTCTTTACCGGCGTTGGTGAAAATAGAGAAGATAGTGGTGCCGTAGTTTTTGCTTTTGGCAAAATGCGGGTGCTTCTCAAAGTTATGGTTGGGGTTATGTTCCAGTATAAACCATCCTTCGCCTTCCACCAGGTCGTGTTCAAAAATTAAATCGGGGATGGTAGCAAGATTAGGCAGCGGATAGGGCGGTCCTGCGAAAATTACATTAAACTTTTGGTTGCAGGTTTTAATGTAGTCAAACACATCCATGCGCAGCACTTTAATGGCGCTTAACTTCTGCTTTTGGGCGGTTAGCTTAATAAAATCGGCGCACCTGGGGAATATTTCTACGGTAGTGATGTCCTTACACCCGCGGGATGCAAATTCATACGAGATGCTGCCGGTGCCGCCAAAAAGATCCAGCACCTTAATATTGTCAATGTTGTAATAGTTGTTTAATGTATTGAACAAACCCTCTTTGGCAAAATCAGTAGTGGGCCTGGTGGGTATATTTTTCGGCGGCTCAAAACGGATGCCTTTCAATGTGCCTCCTATAATTCTCATACGCCTAAATTGTAAAGGTTAAAGTGAAGGTGTTTCGGAAACATGTCGAAAGCCCTTGAGAAGTGCATACTTTCCGGTTTCTGGATAAAGGATATGTTGCGGAAATAGCGGTAGCACATATCGTATATTTTTGATTGGATATCCACCTCGCCGGCTAAAATCAGTTCTGTTTTTTCGCGGTCAATTTTAAAGTCTTCGCAGCAAAGCAATACATAATAGATAAAGTCCGTTGCCGTTTGAAATTCGTAACGGTTCATTAACTGCAGCTTTTTAGTGCTATCGTAGCGTATTATGTCAACATACGTTTGGCTCACATTTACAAAAAGCCTGTCGCTGTTTTCATCAAGGTATTGGGGTAGCAGCGCAATAAACGTGGAATTAAGATGCCGTAGGGCCGGGCCTTTTAAAAGCCTGCCTGCGGCACTTTCCACTTCGCTGTTATTGTCAAAAATCAGGTCAAGCTCCTGCCCGCTGAATTTTTGCGAGCGTTGCGTGTAGCCCTTCAGCATATAAGATAACTCAGCAGGGGCAAGGCTATAAGGTGTATCAAGGCCAACTACCGTTGTGCCAAAGCCCAGCTGCAGAATTTCATCGCGCTCCACAATCTTTTCAAACCTGAAAGCAAGGTCATCATTTTTGTTGATGTGGTGCAGGGTGTAGTTGCCGAAGAAAATGATTTGCTGGTGGGGGCGCGATAAAATAAAGTAACGCACCGCTGAATTGGTAATAGCCAGTTTCAACTCCAGCGAGGAGGGAAGCATGGAAGCATCAACCTCCCCAAGGCTTGTAAACGCATTTTTAATTTGTGCCGTGGTCACGCGGCTAAAATAAACTTTAGTGCGAAGATGTGGCGTTTAATCAGCCATAGGGCTATGCTAAAATTTGCTATGTTCGTGAAGATGAGAAAGTATGAGGCCAGAAACCCGAAATTCAGGGAATATACCGAGTCTAAAATCGCGAAGAATAAGTTTATGAAGCTGATGGGCTTTGTAATTACCAAAATTGAACCGGGATATACCGAAGGGGAACTGGATTTTAAGGAAATACACGAGCAACAGAACGGCTGGCTGCACGGCGGCGCTACCTCTACTATACTTGACATGGTGCAGGGCTTTGCCGCCTACTCGCTTATAAGTGAAGGACAGTTGGTTTTTACGGTGGAGGCTAAAATTTCGTATTACAACCCTGGCATTGCGCAAAAGTTTTATGCCCGTGGCGGTGTGGTTAAAGCCGGTAAATTGTTCCATTTCTGCGAAGGGGAGTTGTATTATATCAAAGACGGGCAGGAAGTTATTGTGGCAAAAGGCAGCAGTACTATGGCCGTTAAGCAATAGTTTAGTGTTTATATAAAAACCATTGGCGCAATTAAAAGGAACATATAAAGAGATTATCCAAATCTCGTGGCCGCTTATACTGGGTAATGCGGCGTGGACCTGTAATGGCCTGTTCGATACCATTTTTGTAGGCCGCCTTGGCGAGGTGGAACTGGCAGCCATAGGCTTTGCTACTATCTTTTATTCCGTATTGTTTATGATGGGCTTCAGCTTTACACGCGGTACGCAAATACTGATTGCGCGCCGCATGGGTGAGTTGAATAAAAAGGCCGTGGGCACCATCTTCGATAATACGATATTGCTTTTGGTAACAGTGGCTTTGCTGTTCTTTTTCAGCATACGGTTTTTTTCGCACGAAATTTTAAGCTGGATGCTTACTGATGCGCACGTTATCAGCCGCTGCGACGAGTTTTTAAGTGCGCGCGTGTGGGGCCTTGTTCCAAGCTTTCTGTCGTTCATTTTTATTGCCTTCTATTCCGGCATAGGCCGCACGCAGATACTGATGGTTTCCATATCGTTGATGACCTTGCTGAACATTACCCTCAACTATGGGCTGGTTTACGGCAAGTTTGGTTTGCCGGAATTTGGCATTGCAGGCTCGGGCATGGCTACCAGTATTTCTGAAGCACTTGCTGTTATAGTTTTAATAGGCGGCACTTTCATCAAGCACCGCATTCACGACTTTGCACTCTTCCGTTTTAAGAAGGTAGACTTCTCCTTAATCGGCCATATGAGTAACATTTCGGTGCCATTAATGCTGCAAACCTTAATTGCCGTTGGTGGCTGGTTTTTTCTTTTTGCGCGTATAGAAACAAAGCTGGGAACACAGAACCTGGCTATATCGTCCATCTTCCGGCAATTGATTCTGTTTTTTACCATACCCACATGGTCGTTGGGTTCTACCGCTAATACGGTGCTTAGCAACCTGGCCGGCCAACGCGATTTTGAAGGTGTTAAAGCCGCTATGAAGCGCATCAGTATTGTAAGCCTGGGCATGGCCGTTGGTGCAAGTATAACCGTGGCCTTATTCCCTACATTTTTTGTTGGCGTTTTTACCAGCGAAACCAACAGGAGCCTGATACCCCTTGCGGTTAAGGCATTACCGGTTATTTACGTTACGTTTATTTTAATGAGTTTTTCCAACATTGTGTTTAACGGGGTAATAAGTGTAGGCAGTATCTACATGGCCTTGTTTATTGAGGTGGTGGTGGTGGTGCTTTACGTGGCCTATTTCCAATTTCTTTTTACCACTTCTTTTGTCAACATTTTTTGGATTTGGACAGCCGAATGGATGTATTGGATAGCCATGTTTATTGGTTCCATGCTGTTTTTCCGCTTTAAGAAACTGGATATTGTATAGCGTTTTAGCACGGCCTGTTCATTTGTTGAAGGTAAGGCTGTTTTTCTGCTTAACTTTGGAACATGGACGAGAATGTTATTTCCTTTTCGCATGTTAACCTTTACCACGGTAAAGCCCCTGTATTAACTGATGTAAATATTGATGTAGCCCAGGGGGAGTTTATTTACCTGATTGGTAAAACCGGTGCGGGTAAAAGCAGCTTTTTGAAAGCGCTTTATGGTGAGCTGCCGGTACCCGAAGGGCACGCTGTGGTATGCGGTTACGACATGAGCAGGATTAAGAAGAGTGAGATACCTTACCTGCGCCGTAAAATCGGTATCGTTTTCCAGGACTTTCAACTGCTTAGCGACCGGAACGTGTACGAAAATCTTGATTTTGTTTTAAAAGCCACCGGCTGGGAACACAAGGAGAAAAGAAACGAAAGAATAGGGGAGGTGCTTAATGAAGTTGGCCTTTCGCACTTAAGCACTAAAATGCCTTTCCAGATTTCGGGTGGTGAGCAGCAGCGCCTGGTAATTGCCCGTTCCTTACTCAATAATCCACCCCTTATTATTGCGGATGAACCAACAGGTAACCTTGACCCTGAAACATCCGACGATATAGTTAAACTGCTCATCCGCATTAACCGCGAGCATAATACAGCCATACTTATGGCTACGCACAATTACCAGATTATTGATAAATACCCTTCTAAAATTTTCAGTTTCTCCAATAACTCCATTAACCAGGAAAAGGGGATTTACGTAAAGGTTTAGCACCCCTTATTTTTACCTTCCATTGGTAGGTAAGCGTAGTAATTAGTCATTTTTTAAAATGGCGGGCTAACGTATATTCACGGCTTACTAATACTACAGTATGAACGGCGGAGAAATAATTGCTAAGGTGCTGCAAAAGCACGGCGTAAAATTTCTGTTTACCCTTTGCGGCGGGCACGTATCGCCCATATTCGTTTCGGCAGCAAACATTGGTATACGTGTGGTGGATACGCGGCACGAAGTAAATGCCGTTTTTGCTGCGGATGCCGTTTCGCGCCTTACGGGCGTGCCCGGTTGCGCTGTGGTTACGGCCGGCCCCGGTTTAACCAATACTATTACCGCAGTTAAAAATGCGGCACTGGCCCAATCACCACTTATTCTTTTAGGCGGTGCGGCGGCAACTATACTTAAAGGCCGCGGCTCTCTGCAGGATATTGACCAGTTGAGCATAATGCGTGCCGTATGTAAGTGGAGCACCACCATTAATAAAGTTAAAGAGATTGTACCTACCCTGGATAAAGCTTTTCAAATTGCGCAGGAAGGCGTACCCGGCCCCGTGTTTGTTGAATGCCCGATTGATACCCTTTATGGCGAGGAACTGGTGCGCAGTTGGTACGGCGCAAAAAGCAAAGAAACGCCCCCACGCAATTTTCAGGAGCGCATTGTGCAGTGGTACATAAACTACCATGCTAAAAACCTTTTTGAGGGTAAGGACAGTGTAAAGATTGATACACCGGTTTTGCCGATAAGTTATCCGCAACACTCTGCCGGGCAGGTTGATAAGGTGGCAGCCCGTTTAAAAAGCGCTCAAAAACCGGTGATGCTGGTGGGCAGTGGTGCCATGATGAATGGTAAGAAGGCCGAAGCATTGGCAAAGGCCATTAGCAAATTAGGTATACCTGTTTATTTAAGCGGCATGGGCCGTGGTTTGCTGGGTAAGGAAAACAACCTGCAAATGCGCCACCACCGTAAGGATGCTATTAAAGAAGCTGACCTTATACTGCTGGCGGGCGTGCCTAACGATTTCCGTTTAGATTACGGCAATCACATTGGTGGCAGGCCGTTTATTTCTATTAACCGCAGTAAGGAGGATTTAAACAAAAATAAAACCCCTACCATCGGTATACATGCCGACCCGCAGGACTTTTTGATTGCCCTGGCAGAAAAATTTCAAGGTAATTATGGGGGTTGGATAGAGAACCTGCGTGCCCGCGATGCCAAGCGCGAAGCCAATATTGACGCCCAGGCGGCCGGAGCAGTGCAGGGTATCAACCCTATCAAACTTTTCCGCGACCTTGAACCACAACTGGATGATAATACCATACTTGTTGCGGATGGTGGCGACTTTGTGGCAACCTCTGCTTATACCCTAAGGCCGCGTGCGCCTTTAAGTTGGTTAGATCCTGGTGTTTTTGGAACCCTGGGTGTGGGAGCCGGTTTTGCCCTTGGCGCCAAACTTGTTTTCCCTGAAAAGGATGTTTGGATTATTTACGGCGACGGCAGCGCAGGTTATAGCATGATGGAGTACGATACCTTTGTACGCCACAAACTGCCGGTAATTTCCGTAATAGGAAATGATGCCTGCTGGACACAAATTGCGCGCGACCAGGTTGACTTTTTGAAGAGTGATTGTGCCATGAATTTGGCTTACAGCGATTATCAAATGATTGCGAAAGCATTTGGAGCAGAAGGAGCCCGTGTAGAAACAATGGAAGCCTTCAATAATGCTGTGGCTGATGCCAAGCGCTTAAGCAAGGCCGGTACACCTTATGTTATCAATGCAATTATTGGAAAAACGGAATTCAGGAAAGGATCAATATCAATGTAGAGTTACGAGTTTAGAATTCAGAAATAAAATACAAACCGAATAAACAGAGAATATGAACTTAGGAATTGCCCAACGTGGACATACTGCCCTTTTGGTTATTGATGTGCAGGAGCGCCTGATGCCTGTAATTCATGATAACCAGCGCATTTTTGACAATGTAAACAAGTTGCTGCGCGGAGCAGAGATACTGGGGCTTGAAACTATAATTACGGAGCAGTACCCTAAAGGCCTTGGCAATACCTGCAAGGAAATTCAGTTACCTGCTGCACCTACTATTATTGAGAAGGTATGCTTTAGTTGTATGATGAGCGACCCTGTTAGCGACCAACTAAAACTTACCAATGTAAAGGACCTTGTTATATGCGGAGCTGAATCTCACATCTGCGTTTTAAAAACCACGCTTGATGCTTTAAAAGCCGGGTATAATGTTCATGTAGTAGCTGATGCGGTAGGCTCACGCACGGCAGATAATAAACAACTGGCGCTTGAACGTATGCGCCAGTCGGGTGCGTTTATCGTTTCAACCGAAATGATACTGTTTATGCTTTTAGATAAAGCAGGTACCGATGAGTTTAAGGCTATCAGTAAGTTAATTAAGTAAGCGTCAAGTTAATTGTCAAACTGTTTCATTTGGCTTTGCGCGGCCAATAAAAATGTAGATGGTAGCAATTAACAAAGACATTATAATACCCACGGGCACAATTTCCATGTAGGTGAAGCCTGCTTTTACAAGGATGCTGTTTTTGTACAGTTCCATCATCTTTTTATTATCGGCGGCTTCCTTCTCAAAGTCCTTCTGTTTCTTCGCTATTTCTTCGGCGGTTTTGCCTTCGGCCTGCATTTTGGCTACAGTGGCCTCCTTTTCCTTTTCCATTTTAACCTGAATGGCGGCGGAATACTTTTCTTCGAAACCCTTCCCAGCCGTGCTTACATATACCAGCCAGGTAGCGGTATAAAAGGTAGAAGCTATCAGGGTAATGCCTAATCCTATTAAAAGCGATTTGCCAAAGCTTATAGCGCCTTCCTGCTGCCGGTATGCCCTAATGGCGAAGAAAATGGACGAAAAGCAGAGTATCATGGAGGCGAACCCATATACCATCCCGTAGGGGGTATCTTCATGGCCAATAAAGAAGGCTATAGTGCCTACCATTAACAAGCTAACCACCAGGCCGCCTATAAGGCCGTATTTTAAAATCACTTTTTTCATGCGTATAATTTTTTGAGGGCAAATGTAGGGTGCCGGCCAGCCGAAATCCTTCACCCGAAAGTATGATTCTGCGGTTTTTAATCAAAAATCGCCGGAAAGTAGGATGTGGTTTAGCTGATTAGCTTTAATTCTTTAGCTTTTTGAACCGCCTGGGTTCGGCGTTTAACATCCAATTTCAGGAAGAGATTAGAGGAATGGGTTTTAACCGTATTCAACGAAACGAAGAGTTTATCTGCAATTTCCTGGTTACTGTGGCCCTGGGCAATTAGCTGAAGCACTTCTAACTCGCGCATCGTAATTCCATTTCCGGCCGCCAGTTCAGGATTTGCCGCCACCGCTTCAGCAACGGTAAGTGTTTGCACAATTACCTCCTTTTCAGCCTTGCGCTTTAGTAGCCGGCTGCCAACCCATAGGCCGAACAGGAGAAAAAGGGCGGCAACCATGCCGAGATAAGCCTCAAGTCTGAGGTCGTTTAACATATAATGGTAGTGCAGGGCCTGCAGGGCAAAAGCCGCCAGCGCTAAAACAATGGAGAAAACCACTATGGTAATTTTGCCCTTCATAAGCTGTAAAAATAAAAAGTAACGGCTTTTACTTTATGGCAGGGGTTGAGCAAAAACAGTTCCGGGTATCAAAAATTTGAAGTAAACTTAACTTCTCTTTCGCCCCCTAAAATGATGCACAATGGAAGCAAAACGCCTGTTTGATTTATTGAGTATTAAAGTAGCCGACCGGCCCAACGTTCCTTTCCTGGCTTCTAAAGTAAATAAACAATGGAAGCACTACACCTTTGCCCAAACTGCGGATGAAGTAAACAGGGCTAGCCAGTTGCTTTTAAACCTTGGTTTGAAAAAGGATGACAAGATTGCGCTGATAGCCAACAATCGCCCCGAATGGAATTTTGTTGACCTGGGCGCTTTACAACTGGGCGTGGTGGATGTGCCTATGTATCCTACTATTTCGGAGAAGGACTATGAGTTTATTTTTAACGACGCGGGAATACAATATGCTTTTGTAGGCGATGAAGGAATTTACCAAAAGGTAAAACCACTTTTAGGGAGGGTGCAAACACTTAAAGGCATTTATACTTTCGACAAGGTTGATGGCGCCAATAGTTATTGGGATGCGCTTCCTGCCCTTGAGCAAATCGATAAGCCTGCTTTACAATCGGCTATGGATGCCGTAAAGGAAGATGACCTGGCCACTATCATTTATACTTCAGGCACCACGGGTAACCCCAAAGGCGTAATGCTTACGCACAAGAACATTGTAAGCAACATTAAAAGCGTAAAGGAAGTAACGCCGTTTACGGAAGGTGAGAAGTCGTTGAGTTTTTTACCACTTTGCCACAGTTTTGAGCGTATGGTATTTTACTCGTATTTATCGAAAGGGTTGCATTTGCATTATGCTGAATCGCTGGAAACCATTGGCGAAAACCTGAAGGAGGTGAAGCCCTATTGCTTTACCACGGTGCCCCGCCTGCTTGAAAAGGTGTACGAAAAAATTATGGAGAAAGGTAATGCCTTAAGCGGGTTTAAGCGCAGCTTGTTTTTTTGGAGTATTGACCTGGGTTTGAAGTTTGAGTTAGGGATTAACCAGGGCTGGTGGTACAATTTTAAGCTGGGTATTTCACGCAAATTGGTTTTTAGCAAATGGCAGGAGGCGTTAGGAGGCCACGTTAACTTTATTGTAACGGGTGCAGCACCAATGCAGCCGCGTTTGATTAAGCTTTTTACGGCAGCAGGTATTAATGTAATTGAGGGTTACGGTTTAACGGAAACCTCGCCGGTACTATGTGCTAACCGGGTAGAGGAATACGGCCGTGTAATAGGTACCGTGGGCGTACCAATACCCGGGGTTGAGGTAAAGTTGGCTGAAGACGGTGAGATAATTGCCAAGGGCCCGAATATTATGAAGGGCTATTATAACCGGCCCGATTTAACGGCTGAGGTAATTGATAAGGATGGCTGGTTCCATACCGGTGATATAGGCCAATGGGTAGATTGGAAGGGGCAGAAGTTCCTGAAGATAACTGACCGTAAAAAAGAACTGTTTAAAACCAGTGGCGGCAAATATGTTGCGCCGCAGGTGATAGAAAACAAAATGAAGGAGAGCCCTTACATTGAGCAGATAATGGTAGTGGGCGATGCGCGTAAATTTGTGGCGGCTTTAATTGTGCCCTCCTTCCTTAATATACAGGACTGGTGTAAGCAGAACGGTATTCAGTTTGTAGATAATAGCCAGGTGGTAGATAACAGCAAAATTAAAGACCTGATAAATGCAGAAGTAGAACGCCTGAATAAAGAGTTCGGTAAGTGGGAACAGGTAAAAAAGTTTGTGCTTTTAGATAGAGAGTGGACGGTAGAAGGAGGGGAACTTACCCCAACTATGAAGGTGAAACGTAAAATTATTTACGACCGCCACCGCAGCCATGTAGAAGATTTGTACGAACACGAAGAAAGCTTTGCCAGCCAGGACTAAAGCGCAAGAGGGTTATATATCCGGAGACCTGTTACTTAAAGCAGGTGCCCTTTTGGGTCATCCATGGGTGAATTTCGTAGGTAAGCCTGCCCGATTTTACGGCCGGGTCGTTCTCTACTAACTTCTTTACTTCTTCTTCGCTGCTGCAATCAAAAATAAAAATGCCGCGCAGTTCGCCATTGTCCAAAAAAGGGCCGGCTACATTAAGCTTACCGGCCGCAGCCATCTTGCTTATGTTCTCCATATGCCCTTTTTGAATGTTTTCCGCTGTAGCAGAATCCTGGTCGCGGTGCGGGCCTTTTTTCAATAATACCAGGTAATAAGGTTTTAACTCTTCCTCCGCCTTTTTTTGCTTTTGGCCATAGGCGGTACCCATAGCTAAAAACCAAAGCAATAAACAGGCGCTCCATGCACGTTTATTCATGCCGCTAATATAGCAGAAAGCAATCTTTGGTAATCATACCGCAAATTCCATAAAGCTTTTGCCAACAGGCATATAGTTTACCGAAAGGTTTTTGGGTTGGCCCGTACCCAATAGCTTTTGAATTTTAACGCGGTGGCTTTTGCCTTTTGCATCTCCATCTTTAGCGTTTGTATTTAGCCAAATGGTATAGTTCTCGGTAGATTTTTTGGAATTGGCCTGGTACTCATGCCCTTTTGTGCGCGAGCCTATCAGGGCTTTAAGTACATCAAGATCGGGATTTTCGTGTTCGCCATTGCCGCAGAATATGTAATGGTCCGCTGTAATTCGTTTGCCGAAATTGGTGCTCCAGTTATGCTCCGAACCATGGTGTTGAACTTTCAACACGTTTACGTGCAGGTTGCCTCCCTTCTTCAGTTTACCGGTGGCTTCAAGGCCTTTAAGGATATCCTCCCAATGCCCGTCGCCGGTCATTAAAACGGTTTTGGTTCCTTCCTGCACAAGGAACATAATTGAAGCCAGGTTTGGAGTGGTTACTTTTTCGCGAACCCCCAGTTTTTTAACCGCGTTGGTAAGCTCTGTGCTTTGCATCTCTTTGATTATGCGGGGTTCCCAAGCGGTGGCAAGGGCTTTGCGATACTCTAATTCAGGCGTAGTGGCTGTTGCCAGTGTTCCTGCATCTCTATCCACTTTTTTCTTTATAGCGGTAATTTGTGTTTTAGATGCCTTAATCCAATCGTTCCATTCTTTTCGCAGGTCATCTAAATCGGTCTCAAAAGGTGCAATTACGGTTACCTGCAGTGAACCAAACTTAAAGGGTTTAGCGCCTTTGCGGTACATGGCAAACTTTTTCTTGAAAGATGCGTTAAGCGGAATATTTAGTTGTTCAGGTTTTAGCCGCCTGCTTAATTGCACCGCCTGGGCTTTGCTAAGGGTTATTTCGCCTTCCTTTTTAATAAGAGGATTAGTACTGGCGGTTAGAATATTAGCACTGGCCGCAAGCATACTTTCAATTTCGCCTATGTTGTCTTTTACAATATCATGAAATGCATTGTGCCATATTTGTTTTACTACATCCGGAGGGCGCGGTACGCCCGGCTTTTTGGCTTTTTTGTTGCCGTTTTTAAGTTGGTAGTCATAAGCACGCCATTCTACCAAATCTTCAATCATCTTTAAGAACCCACCAATGTGGTCATCGTCAATATGCGAAACGCATGCCAGGTCAAGTTCTTTTTCCTTACTTAACTCAGCAGCAATGTAGTTGTCGTAGGCGTTACTAACACCACCGTCTACCAGAATTTTGCCGCCGTTTTTACCTGTAAGCAACAGGCAGTCACCTTTACCCGAACGGAAGATTTTAATTTTCATAGGATTGGTTTACGTTAAACGTTTTTTGATTTTTATTTCTGCTGCTTCTTTTATACAAGCTTCAGGGTTAATAAGCCCAAATCCTGAATCGTTTTGCCAGGTGTAATCGCGGCCCGGAAGAGGGGCGCTGGTTCTGATAATGATTCCCTGAATTTGGGCGGCTGTTAATCCTTCTTCAATGGCCAGCATCCAGGCGGTAATGCCACAAACATACGGGCTGGCCATACTGGTACCGCTCATGGTGGTCCATAAATCGTTAGGCCCTGCAAAACCTTTTGCGGCAGTAATGTTAGTGCCGGGGGCCATCACTTCCGGTTTGTTGCGTTTATCGCGGGTTGGGCCCTGGCTACTGGTAATATTTATCTTTTCGTTTTCAATATCGCAGTTAGCTACTGCAATAACATTGTGAGCACAGGCAAGGGAACTTATTGATGTATTGTCCACATTTGATTGCTCGGTAAAAAACGAAGGGAAGTTCCAGAACTGAACATCCCCATCGGTTTCCAGCGGCCTTGGATCATCGCGCTCAATCCAGCCATCAAATTCTCCATGCCTTATTTCGTCACCGGTTAAACGTACCTGCCAAACACCTGATGAAATAGGTACTATTTTACCACGGTGTTTTAAGTTAGGCGAGAGGTATATGCCAATGTAGTTAAGCCCATTTGCAAAGTGGTAGGAGTCGTTATAAATACTAATGAACGAGCCATCCGCCAGTTGCTTGTTTTCTACATACTCATTGGGTTTTATGGGGCCAATCCAATCCATGCCCGGTGGTTTAATTTTGATGCTGAAACGATCCTGCGGTTGATACCATATTTCCATCTCGTTTTCTGAAACATCGCCTATTTGCGCACCGAAAACGGTTTGGGGAATAGACCAAAATATATCCTTTGATAAACCGGTTGCTTCAATTTTACCTGAAGTGTGTATGCGGCCCATAGTATAGCCATAGTCATCAGCGGTTAACCCTTTTTCCTGTCCGGCGTTGCCGGCTGCAATGCACACACAACGGCCAGGCAGTGTCAGGTCGGCATTTATCCAGCGGCTTGTGGCGTCGCTGCCATCGTGCGCATGGCCGTTTGTACCTAAACTAATGTTTATTGCAATGGGCAGTTTCATTTCTTCGGCCACAGTAAGCAGATATTCTATGGCATGCAAAACGCATGACGAATCATAAAAAGACTTGCGGCGGTCAAGGTCATCTTTTCGCATGGCAATGCTTACAGCCGCTATGTGACAATAAGGGAAAGTACCCGAATTGCCTGCAGCGATACTGGCCACATGGGTTGCATGCGAACCTACTTCGGTATAAGACTGCTTTTCTAACTCAGTGGCAGGTGCCCCAACAGTTTTGGAAGCTTTTATGGCTTTGTCCATCATCTCCTTGGTAAACTCGCACCCATCCTTAAAGCCTGCCGGGGGCGCATGCAGGTCTCCCCCCTGATCCCAAATTCGAATAAAGCGGGTGGTGCCGTCAGCATTTAAAAAGTCGGGGTGTGCAAAATCAAAACCGCCCACGTCAATAATGCCGATGATAACGTCAAACTGATTTTTCAGGTTTTTGACAGAGCGCCCTGCCAGGTTTTTCTTTTGATATGCTTTGTGCAGGCTTTCAAGTTTGTTGCTTTTGGGAAGTTGGGCATAAACCGAGTTGACCTTAGGATTGTTAAGGCGTAATATGCGGGGCCTTTCGATACCCACTACATTTTCATCGGCGGCTATTTTTTCAAGGTCAGTTAAACGCACTTTTGCTGATACCAAATCATTTTTGCGTATAATCTCCCCTTCAATCTTCTCTCTAATGTTTGCTTTGTATTTTATCAATACATTGGTGTAAACGTTTTCAGGCCGCTTGTTTACCTTTTTAGCTTTTTTAAAATCAGCTGTAAAGTTTGAGATAAGAGCCATTTCCTGCACCTGCGGTGCTGTTACCTTAGTTTCTTCTACTACCAGGTTGCCGCTTTGCAAGGCGCGGTTTTCGTTCACTTCCTGGTCGCATTGTGTAAACATCCGCAACTTGGCATCCATTTTAAGATGCTCAGGTTTCTGCAATGGGTTTATACTCTCTTTTACTTTCATATATAAACTTATAGAACAGAAAAGAAGGAATATTACACGATAAAGTCAATACCTTTTTTAGGGGATAGGTTAGGCGCCGAAAATGTGCTGCGTGTATGCGTTTTCAAATTTGCCCTGTGGGTCCAATGCTTTGCGCAATTTGTTGAACTCATCAAACTTCGGATAGTGGCTTTGCAGGTATTGAGGGTCTATGGTAAATTCCTTACCCCAATGTGGCCGGCCGTTATAGCGTTTTGCCATTTGCTCAAAATCGGCCAGCAGTTCTTTCCAGCCAAAGTTATCCATGTTGTAAACGCCCAGCCAAATGCTGTTTTGGCCGTAACAGGGGCTAAGGGCAAAGTTATCGCCTTTGGTAAAGCGTATTTCCTGTATAAAGTTTATGCGGTGCGGGCTTTGGTTAATAGTGTTCTTGTATTCGCGCAATAAATCCCTGGCCGATTTTATGTCAAAAGCCCATTCCGTTTCGCGGTGCAGGGGCGGTTCAGGCACTATAAAAACCTTGTGGCTTTTTTCAATACGATTTAATGCCCCGATAAAGCCTACCAGCAATTGGTTTATCTTTTTGCGCCATTCGCGGTTAAGGTTGCCTATTTTAACCAGTAAGCGGTACATGTAAACGGATAAAAATTCATCCATAAACCACTGCCGGAAGCGGCTATCGTTTGGGGGCTCCTGTGTTCTGTTATAACGGTAAACCACCACCTGCTCGGTATGTGCAAACCACCACATTTTAAAATGGTCTGTTTCGTTTACAAAATCTTCCAACCGGTCTATTACTGCATCAAAATTTTCAACTGAAGTATGATCGTGCAGGTTATAGGCGGGCACCACATTTAAAACTACTTCGGTTATTACCCCCAGACAACCAAGGTTTACCAGGGCCATTTCAAACAATTCTTTGTCCTTGTCGCGGTTAATAACAACCTTTTGTCCATCAGCCTTAATAAGGCTAAACTCCTGAACCTGCGAACCCAGTATTTGAAAATTGATGCCACTGCCGTGTGTGCCGGTGCTAACGGCCCCGGCTATACTTTGCCTATCGATAGACCCCAGGTTTTTTAAAGCCAGCCCCTGGGTATCCAGGTGGGCGTTTAACTGCCAAAGCTTAATGCCGGCCTGCACACGCAGTTGCAGCCGCTCTTTGTCCAGCTCAATTACCTTGTTATAGTGGTCAAGGTTTAGTAGTGCGTCCTCATTAATGCAAATGGCGCTCCAGGAATGGCCGCTACCCACCATTCTTATTTTTGAATGATTACAGATAACCTCAATCAGTTCCTCCTCTGTTTCCGGTTGGTAGTAGTTTTTTGCCGTACAGCTATGGTTTTTAGCCCAGTTGCTGAATTGGTAGTTAACGGAGGCTTTCATTAGCAACGAATATAGAAGAAGTGTAACAATGCAAGCGGGCAGGCCTATATTTGTGCAAGTTATGGCAGCCATCTACACCGAAAATCAGCGGTTTGAAAATATTGACTTTACGCAGCAGGCTCCGGTTAAAGGTAGTTATGAGGGCTGTACGTTTGTTAGCTGTAACTTTTCGGCGGCTGATTTAGGAGGGCTGAATTTTGTAGACTGTGAGTTTACGGCTTGCAACCTCAGCAATTGTAAAGTAGTGAAAACCGGATTGAGACAATGCCGGTTTGTACAATGCAAGTTGTTAGGCCTGCGGTTTGATACCTGCAACGACTTTCTGTTTGTTGTATCGTTTGATAAATGCAGACTGGATTTCGCCTCCTTTTTTAAAGTAAAACTAAAAGGTACCATTTTCAAAGATTGCAGTTTACGCGAGGTAGATTTTGCACAAGCTGATTTAACTTCTGCGGTGCTCGGCAATTGCGATTTGAAAGATGCCACCTTTGGCGCAACTAATCTGGAAAGGGCGGATTTTAGAACGGCCTTTAATTACTCCATAAATCCTACTGAGAACAAGTTGAAACAGGCAAAGTTTTCTGCGCTGGGTTTAGCCGGCTTGTTGGACGGGTACGATATAATTGTTGAATAAAGGGCCCCAAAATAAAAACGCCCCCTGATTGCAGAGGGCGTTTTCAATGTTTTAAAACCCGGACTAGAAGTCGTCTACGCTGGTATTCTTCTTGTAGTCTTCGCTGGCCTGCCAGTTACTTTCAATAGTTAACTCAAAACGGCTCTTGGTAATTTCCTTTAGGGTAAACACCACGTCCTTAATTAACCACTGGAAAATGTGGGTATCGTCAACCACGCTTTCGTTTTTAGGGTCGCCAAACTTATAGGTCAGGATAAACTTCATGCCCTCAGTTTGGTCAACTGAACCCTGAACAAACACTTTGTAAAAGCGGTTTTCTTCGTTAAACAGGTAAAGCACCTTATCGCACTTTACTGAGCCAATCATCAAATCATCGCCTGTAATGGAGTAGGCGTTTGGCAACAGGCTTTGGCGGTCCTTAACAAACTCAACCTTTTTTCCGTCTCTCCAGCAGCTATCTTTTGGAACACCCCAGAAAATATTCCGGAAGTCTAGAACAGCATCGCTCTCGGCGCTGAAACCGGCTATGGCGATAAACAGCAGGGGTAGGCACAAAAGTAATTTCTTCATGATTGGTGGTTTTAATTTTAATTGAAACGCGAATATGCACTTTTTTCTTATTCAGACAGGGGCAACTAAATTATTGTGTTAACCACCCGTATGTTGAAAACTCAATCCGCTTTTTGTCTTGTTTCAGGTAAGACTAAGGTGCCGCAAAAAGGTTAAAATCAAGTGTTTCCATTAACGTTAGTTAACGGTTACACCTTCCACCTGTTTGCGGTTTGCTGCAAGGTATGAATAGGTAAAAAAGATAACGCAACCTACAAAAAGAATGGCTGAAACCACGGCGGTAACGGTAAACCAGTTAAGGTGCCAGAAGTAATAGAAGGTATTTAGGCTTACCATAACCAGCGCCAAGCGGAAATACTCTGCATAAACCACCCATTTTTTGTTTTCGAAAATGGCACCTATAATAAGCATGGTTACCAGCAGTAAGGCAAAGAAAACTACCTTATAAAAAGCGCTTATAGGGTGAACCTCATCTTTAAAATACGCCATGTACTCAACGGTACCCCATAACAGCGCCAGAAACTGTAGAAAGGCGTATATCTTTAAATAGATGTTAGTATCCGCATCATACTTATGGTATTTTCTGTCATCAACTTCTTTAGGAGCCTGAAAGCCGCCCATATAATCGGGCAACCAGCCGGGGCGGGCAAAAATCATCCTGAATTTATCGGCCCACTTCATTTGGCGGGCCTTTTCCCACATCTCTACATAATAATGCGTGTTGGCCCAGGCAGGGTTCCAGCTTTTTAACTGGGTGGTAATGCCGTAGTGGATTTCATCTCCGGCTTCTTCTTCTTTAAAAGTACCGAAAAGGCGGTCCCATATCATAAATACCCCGGCGTGGTTCTTATCAATGTATTTAGGGTCCATACTGTGGTGCACCCGGTGGTGAGAGGGGGTGTTTAACCAATACTCCACCCAGGGGTGTAATTTGCCAATAGCCTTAGTATGAATCCAGAACTGGTACAAAGTGTGAATGCCTGCTGCCGCCCCAAAGGTAATGGGGTCGAAACCTAAAATAGGGATGGGTAAGAAGATGAAAAAGGCTAATACGTTATGAAACCAGGACTGGCGCAAAGCAACGGATAGATTGTATTCCTCGCTTTGGTGATGCACGGAGTGAGCGCCCCAAAACAGGTTCATTTCGTGCCCCCAGCGGTGGGCCCAGTAAAACAGAAAGTCGAAAAGCAACAGGGCCAGTATGAATGACCACCATGTATTAGGAATAGTAAACAAACCGAAGTTTGTCTTAATCCAGATAAAGAGCGCAAAGATGCCTGCCTTAAACAGCAGGTTGAAAATCTGGTTACCTATACCAATGCTCAAATTGTTTAGCGAGTCATTTAACCGGTAGAGCTGTTTTTTCTTCAGGTAGCCGTAAAGCAGCTCTAAACCTATTAACAGAAAGAAAAAGGGGATTACATACAATATCGCTGTTGATTTCATGCCTGCATCGTTGAGTTATCCAAAGTTAATATAAGCCGGGTAAAACCACCAAGCTGAGTTGCTGATTTTTACGGAAAAGCAGTGTTAAAGGTTAAGGCGTATAATTTGAAGCACGAGCCGCAGGCTTACGGGGCACATGAATGGTTTTTTGTGCTTCTTGGTAACTGTTGTTTGCTTAATTTGCACACCTTATCAGCACCCGTTTTATGAAACGTTTCTTTAGTTTATTGCTAGTGGCACTTGCCCTTTATTGTAATTGTTTAACTGCCCAGGAAGCCCCTGTAGCTAAACCTAAAACGTTAGCCGATACGGCTATTTGTTACCTGCGCGATGCGGGGGGCCGCATACGCGAGCATAACGTGGATTTTATACGCATGCTGCTGGACGTAAGGTTTAAGCCAAAAGAGGGAAAGGTGATGGGCAATGTGAAATACGATTTTAGGCCAATACAATATGTATGCGATACGCTGTTTCTGGATGCGCCGGGCATAAACATTACCAAAGTGTTGTTGGATGGCAAAGAGGCGAAATACAGAGTGGATAGCCCGGGGTTAACTGTCCTGTTCCCAAAATCGCTTGATTGGAATAAGCAATACAAGCTGGATATTACCTATGATGTTGTGCCGCATAAAGGCATTTACTTTATAGGGTGGAAGGTGGATGCAAAGAACGAGGCGAATGACCCCTACTTTACCCGCCATCAGATTTGGACCCAGGGCCAGGGTACGGATAACCGCTTTTGGTTTCCCTGTTATGATGATGTGAATGATAAACTGATAACTGAAACGGTAATTACGTTTGATACGGCTTATACGGTGGTTTCTAACGGTGTTTTAAAATCGAAAAAGCCCAATAAGGATGGCACACAAACCTGGCATTATGCTATGAGCAAGCCCATGGTGCCATACCTGGTAATGATTGGCATTGATAAATACGCCTATAAGGATTACAAGAGCAAAAACGGTATGGTAAGCCGGCAGTATTATTACTCCGACAGGCCTGAAACCGTTGAACCGACCTACCGCTACAGCGCCGAAATGATGGATTGGCTAAGCAGCGAGTTTGGTGTGGCTTACCCCTGGGAAACTTACGCCAATGTACCCGTGCAGGATTTTATGTATGGTGCCATGGAGAATACCTCTGCTACGGTGTATGGCGACTTTTTGCTTACACCCCCAAGGGCAGGTATTGAACGACCTTACGTACACACTAATGCACACGAGTTAACGCACCAATGGTGTGGCGATTATGTAACTGAATACAGCCCTGCGCACCATTGGCTGCACGAAAGTTTTGCTACCTACTATGCCAAGCAGTTTATGCATAAAACTTTTGGCGATGATTGGTATGAATGGAACAAAAGAAGCGAAGCCGTGCAGGCTATTAATGCTGACCGTGCAGACCGCTACCCTATTGCTGATAGCCGCGGTGGTAGCCCGCGCGTTTACCCAAAGGGCAGTTTTGTGCTGGATATGATACGTTATACCATTGGCGATTCAGTTTATAAGCGAGTAATAAGCAGTTACCTTAAGGGGCACGCCTATGGCAATGTATCTAACCATGATTTACAGTTTGCATTTATGGATTATGCCGGCGTTAACCTGGATTGGTTTTTCGACCAGTGGGTTTACCGTTCAGGTATACCTAATTATAATGTTAGCTATACCCGCCAGGTGGATAAGGTGGTTTTCACCGTTATTCAAACCCACCTTATGGATGAAATGACCTCTGCCTTTAAAATGCCGATTGTATACGAGGTGCATTGTAAGGATGGAAGCACTTATAGCAAGCGTGCCTGGACAAACGGACCTGCCGATACTATAGCAGTTGATGTACCTGCAGGTAAGGAAGTGGAGTATACCTTGTTTGACCCTTCAAGCAATGTTTTAAAAACTACGTATTTCCAACGCACTTACGAAGAGTTGTGCGCGCAGGCAGCAAAGGCAACCCATATGCTGGACCGTTACGATGCCCTGTTAGCGCTGGAAAGCTACGATGCCGACAAGAAGCGCGATTTTTTTATCGGACTATTCGATAAGGAAAAAACCAGTTACAATAAAAATGAAATACTGAGGCAACTTGGTAAGGACCGCAACGATAAAACTATAGCGTTGTTTAAAAAGGCAATGGCCGATGAGGACCACACAGTTCGTAAGCAGGCTATTGAGGTGTTAGATGATATACCGGCAGGCTTGCAGGCCTCAACCGAAAAGCTGTTGGCTGATACATCGTATTATACTATTGAAAGCGCCTTGCGCAAGTTATGCCGCGCTTACCCCGATAAACAACCGCAATATCTGGCACAGGTAGCTAATCTTAAAGGCATAAACAATAACGTACGCATAGCCTGGTTAGAGCTTACCTTAAAGGCCAATATGCTGGGCCCGGGTGCCCAGGCCGAGATAAAAGAGTTGACCGGTTATACCAGCAATAGGTACGAATTCCGCACAAGGGTTAAAGCTGCTGAGGCGTTGGAAAGAATGAACTATTGTGATGAGGATGTGCTGTTAAACCTGATGAATGCTTCCACTTACACCAACAACCGGTTAAACGGGCCATCTACCAGAATTTTAAAAGCGTTTTTGCAGAATCCTGTACAGCATGATAAAGCCAAGGCTTTGTTGAGCCTTGCCACCTGGACAGAATGGGAAAGAAAAATTCTAGAAAAAATCATCAACTAATATGAAGCGCCGGGCAGTTGTTTTCATTTTAATGCTATTGGCAATTGCGGCCTGTCGCAGGAGCAACGCGCCACAGGATAACCCACCGCCGGCAGCAAAGGCGGATACTGCCGCCCCCGTTAAGAAAGATACAGTTGCACAGGATAAAGTGTTGCTGGTAGAGGAGTCGGATACTGTTGAAGGGGATTTTAATGGTGATGGGAAGAAGGAAAGGATGTGGCTGAACCCACCAAAACTTTCAACAACTGACCAGTTTGAGTGCGACGGCTCGTGTACCGGTTACATTACATTTTCCGATGCAACTATACCGGCAATACCGATGGAGGATTGCATTGACGGTTCACCCGTGAATGAGGGCGACTTAAATGAAGACGGTGCTGATGATGTAGGTATGCTGCCCGGCTGGTTTACCAGTTGCTGGCATCAGTATCATGTATTCTCCTTTCGCAATGGCGAATGGATAAATGTGGTTAACCCTTTTGATACGCATTGCACGCAATGGGAGGACGGGGTGGATGCAATCTCTGTTGACCCTAACAAACCGGGCCATGTTATTATACGTTACATGAGCACCAGCGATGCAGACTTTGTTATAAAAGAAAAAAGCGTTAAAGCGAAGAGATAAGTGTTATTAAGAAAAAGGTTTATTTTTAATTAGACCTTGAATACATGAAAGCTTTATCGCTTATATTCTGCATTGCGCTGTTTTCTTTCCAGGCATTTGCACAATACCACTTTATTGGTGTCGGAGCCAACATTTCTATGGGTTCATTAGGTGTAGTAGGAGCAGAGGGTGGGGAGAAAAAGCCAATGGGCATAGCAAGCATTGCCTATAAATTTATAGGAAAGAAGGAGGTAGGTTTTTCCTTAGCGCTTGAAAGCAGTGGTTATACATTTTCGCAGCGTGATGGCAAGTCAGATAAATCCTCTAGCTACATAAATGTATATAATAGCGCGGTTTATTTGACTACCCCCTTTATGATGGAAGTGCTTGGAGGAAAGCGAAGATGCAGGTTTATATTTCATGCAGGGGTATTGGTAAACTTTGCATTATATCATAGGGCCGGTTATGATTATTACGCCTATTATTTGCCAACATTTGCACTGGTTAAGGAAGAACATCCCCGCATTAGCTATAATGCTTTTACTCCTATACATATTGGCTTACCTGTAGGTATTGGGCTAGGCGTAATACTTTCAAAAAGTTTGTCCTTAAATCTTTCAATTGAAGACAGGCTGTTTATTAAAAGACTTGGCAGCTATAACGGTATAATTAATACCCTAGGATTAAAGGTAGAATTGGCCTTTAACCTAAAACGCAATAATAGCTTCGCCAAAAAGGCTGACGGTAAAACGGGAACCAGATAAATTTAAGGCAACAAACTTTCCCCTGTCATCTCCGCAGGCTGCTCAATGCCCATTAGTTCTAAAACAGTTGGCGCTAAATCTGCCAACTTACCGTTCTTCAGTTGGGGGTGGTAATCTTTATCCACCAAAAACAAAGGCACCGGATTTTTAGTGTGGGCTGTATTGGGGCTACCGTCCTCGTTAATCATATATTCGCAATTACCATGGTCAGCCGTAATAAGGAAAGTATAGCCATTTGCCAGGCCTGCTTCCACTACGCGCTTTACACAGGCATCAATAGTTTCAACCGCTTTTACTGCTGCTTTAAATACGCCGGTGTGGCCTACCATATCGGGGTTAGCGTAGTTAAGGCATACAAAATCGGGCCAGCCGCTTTGTAGTTCAGCTACAATTTTATCAGTTACCTCAGGCGCGCTCATTTCAGGCTGCAAATCGTAGGTGGCTACTTTAGGCGATGGAACCAGAATGCGTTTTTCATTTTTAAACTCCTTCTCGCGGCCACCACTAAAAAAGAAGGTAACGTGCGGGTATTTTTCAGTTTCAGCAATGCGTATCTGTTTCCTGCCGCTTTTCTCTATTACCTCACCAAGTGTATTCTCTACTTTGTCGTTGTCAAAAATCACCCCTACGTTTTTATAGGTTTCGTCGTAGTTGGTCATAGTAACGTAATGCAGCTTAAGTGTTTTCATACCAAAGTCCGGCATCTCAGTCTGCGTTAACGCGGTGGTAATCTCGCGGCAGCGGTCCGTACGAAAGTTGAAACAAATCACTGCATCCCCATCCCATACCTGCGCATAAGGCATACCATCCGCATTAGTGCGCACTATCGGTTTAATAAACTCATCTGTTATATTTTCGGCATAGCTTTCTTCAATTGCCTTAATAACATCTGTAGTTTTTTTGCCCTCGCCTTTGGTAAGCAGGTCGTAAGCCAGTTTAACGCGCTCCCAACGTTTATCGCGGTCCATAGCATAGTACCTGCCGCATACGCTGGCTATATGGCCACCGCTGGTTTTTAAATGCTCATCCAATTCCTTAATAAAACCAAGTCCGCTTTTAGGGTCGCAGTCGCGTCCGTCAGTAAACGCATGTATAAACACCTGGTCGCTTCTTAACCCATAAGCTTTAGCATAATCGCAAAGGGCTTTAATATGGTTAATGTGAGAATGTACGCCGCCATCGGAAACCAGGCCCATAAAATGCAAGGGCTTGTTATTGGCCTTACAATACGCAAAAGTATCGTTCAACACCTTGTTGGCTTTAAGTTCGCCGCTGCTTATGGCCACGTTAACGCGTTGCAGTTCCTGGTAAACAATACGGCCTGCGCCAATATTCAGGTGGCCTACTTCGCTGTTCCCCATTTGGCCCTCGGGCAAGCCTACCGCTCCGCTATGGGTTATCAGTTCGCTGTTGGGATAGTTCTTATACAGGCTCTCAATAAAAGGCACATTAGCCTGGGCTATAGCGCTGGCTTTAGGGTTGGCGCCTTTTCCCCAACCATCCATTATAATGAGGACAACTTTCTTGTTCATCGGCTGCAAATGTATTCCACTTTCTTATTTTTGGATACAAACCCCGGAGATGAAGAACCTGACGCTCGTCATTGCCATGTTTGTTTGCGCGCTTAGTGCCAATGCGCAAATGGATACTGTTAGGCTGATGTTTGAAACCAATAAGTATGAGCTAACCCCTAAGCATTTAAAGGAAATTGACTCGCTTTTAGCGGTTAAGAGCCAGATAAGCCGTATAAAAATAGCCGGCCATACCGATAATGTTGGCAGCGAAACCTATAATCAAAAGCTATCGGAAAAAAGAGCTGCCACGGTTTATAAATACCTGAGCAGCCATGGTATTGATACCGCCATGTTGTTTGTGAAGTACTATGGTGAAACAGACCCGCGGGTAGCTAACACCAACTCAGAAAACCAAGCAAAGAACCGCAGGGTAGATATTGTAAGCGCTTTTGTTGATACCGAGAGCATAGCCAAACCACAGGCCCCTCCGCCGCCAAAGCAGTTTCACTTAACATTCAGCAATGGGGTTAAAATGAATTTTGTTGAAGGCAACTATAATAAAACCGTAGAGGCCGGGCTGATAGCATCCGATGTTAGTAATGGGGGGGGAGGGGCATCTCCGGTTACATTGATTACCAATACTACCGAGATGCGCTCCAACAATATGCTTACCATGACCACCGGTAACGAGCCTCTTATCAGTAACCTGATATGCTGTTTTAACCGGGAACTTTGCAGCGCATCGAAACCTGTGGAGATTTTAGTGCCTTTGCGCGAACCCCTGCAGTGCGCAGCAGAAAACCTGATTTATTGGGACCAGGTGGTGGATGAAAATGGCCGCACCAAGTGGGCACCGGGCAATCAAAAGCCGGAAATATTTGAACTGGAGGGCAAGAGATATTATGTATTTAAAGGTGTTCCTCCCTGCGGATGCGTTAACTTCGATTTTAAACTTGCCCCCGGCTGCGGTAAGGTAGATACCTTTACCCTTGAGGTACGGAAAAACAGCAAGAAGCCTAAACTGTTTACCAAGGTTACCATTAAAAAGGTGGAGGTTGAGGATGCCACTGCTAACGTGTTATACGAGGCTGAGGGCAACGGGCACGGTGGATACACCTTAATGATACTGGATGCCGATAAGGAGATAACAAAGTTTACCGTACGCCTAACCGACAAAAAGAATACGGCCTATCGCATAAATGCCGTGGCTTTGGCCGCTTTTCAGTTTGATAAGGCCGGCAACACCTATTATGTGACTAAAAAGGGCTTAAAAGCGTATAAAAAGTAGGCTGTAAATGAGCCGCTTAAATGTATATATTCGTTAAATAGCTCAGCCGGCCATTATTGGCATAGAATTAGAACACTAACCTGTATGAAAACGAAGAATGTATTGATTTTAGTGGGTTTTATTGCTTTAACAGCGCTTTTTGCCCTGCCTGCCCGTGCGCAGAGCTTTGACGGTATTGCCGGCGCTATACGCAGTGGTAATGCTTCGGCTTTAGCGGCTAACTTTCAGGGTAATGTAGAAATTACGATTAAGGATGCCAGCCAAAGTTACAGCAAAACGCAGGCGGAGATTGTGTTAAAGGATTTTTTTGCCAAAAACCAGCCTAAGGCCTTTAGCGTTGCCCACGAGGGCACCAGCCCTGAGGGCTCTAAGTACTTTGTAGGTAATTTAACTACCAGCGGAGGCACTTACCGTACCTATGTATACGCCAAGGTAAACGGCGCCAGCCTTAGTATACAGGAGATACGCTTTGAAGCGCAGTGAACTAACATCATTCAGTAAGAAAACTATTAAAGGAGCAAGGTGAAAGCCTTGCTTTTTTGTTTAATAAAGGAAGCTTAAAACCCTAAACGGATATTAACCCCTACTGCTGCCTGAGGATAATTGTATCCCCCGTTAATCATAACCGGCCGCCAGCTAACGTTAAGGTCGTCTTTCATATTCCACTCAAACAGGTGAGCGTCAACCGCAGCATCAACTATGTTTAACGCATACCAAACCCCGGTGCAAATGGCGGAGATATCAAGGTAACGCTTGTAGTAATCGCGATAGCTTTTTAGTGTGGCGGCATCATCTACACCATCTATCTGACCATACGTATTCGGGTCCTCATCAATCTGCAGGCGGTAAGCGTTGCGGTAAGTGGTAAAATTGCTGGCGGTGTAATATACAGCGTAGCCAAGGCCGCCCAAGCCGGCGTATACAATGGGTATTTTCCAATACTTTTTGTTGTAACCCTGTCCTAACCCCGGCAATGCCATAGAGAATAAGGCCGCTTTTAAAGGGCTGTGCCTTTTCTTTTTTACAGAGGCGGTAGCGGTTACGGCGGAATCAACTTTTGCTTTTGTACTATCCATTACCATGGCAGGCTTAGCAATAGTATCGCCCGTGTTAAAACGTGGCTTAACCATTGTTTTGGTAGTGGTATCTAAGCCGAGGGAATCAATATCCTGGCTGAACAGGCTAACTGAACAGCAAAGCAAAAAGGGCAACAGCAGGCAGAGGGATAGATGTTTTTTTGTTGCCAAAATCACAATGGTTTATACAGCAGTAATAGTTTCAACCAAACGCTCCAGGTCATCATCATTATAGAACTTAATAATAATTTCTCCCTTTGCGTCAGCAGTGCGGATAATGCTAACCTTGGTAGAAAGGCTGCTCATCAGCTGGTCCTGCATTTTTTTAAGCATAAACGGCTGCTCCGCTGTTTTATTGGTTGAGGCGGCCGAGTTCTTCTTCGGTTTTTCGGTTAGGCCCTGCACGTAGCTTTCCACCTGGCGCACGCTCATCCCTTTTGCTATCACTTCTTTGAATGCAGCAAGCAGGGTAGGCATATGGTCAATGGACATTAACGCCTTGGCATGGCCCATAGTTATTTTGCTATCGCGCAGCCCTGCCTGAATATCAGGGGGCAGTTTAAGCAGGCGTAAAAAGTTAGTTACGGTGCTTCGGTTTTTGCCCAGCCGTTCGGCCAGTTGTTCCTGCGTTAAATCGCATTCGTCCTGCAGGCGCTTGTAGTTAATGGCAATTTCAAGCGGGTTAAGGTCTTCGCGCTGTATGTTTTCAATAAGGGCTATCTCAATACTTTCCTGGTCGCTGGCGGTTCGCACATAGGCGGGCACTTCTTTTTTGCCGGCCAGCTTGCTGGCACGTAAGCGCCTTTCGCCGGCTATCAACTGGTATTTGTTGTTCTCGGCCTTACGTACGGTAATAGGCTGTATTACGCCATGTATTTTAATAGAATCGGCAAGTTCGTTCAGGCTTTCTTCTTCAAACGTAGTGCGGGGCTGAAAGGGGTTAACCTCAATTTGCTCTAACGGAATATTGATAACAACACCTGATTGTGTACCCAGGTTGCCGGTAAACTTATTGTCAGCAGTTTTTGATGTGGTATCGTTTGCTTCGAGCAATGCGCTTAAACCGCGCCCCAGCACGCTTTTCTTCTTTTCCGTCATCTTCCTGAAAGGTTAGTATATAGTGAAAAAAATTCCGGTTCAGTTTTCTGTAACCGGATCGTCGTTTTCAGCCACTAAATTAAACTCTTTGTGGCTATTAGGAATATTGGTAGCGTCATTTCTTTGCAGCATTTCGCGTACCAGGTTCATATAGTTGATGCTGCCTTTACTTTCAGCATCGTACATAATAGCAGGTTTGCCAAAGCTCGGGGCCTCGCCTAAGCGGGTATTACGATGTATTACTGTATCAAACACAATGGTTTCAAAGTGGCGGCGTATTTCTTCTACTACCTGGTTAGCCAGGCGCAGGCGTGGGTCAAACATGGTAAGCACTATGCCCTCAATCTCCAGTTTAGGGTTAAGGCGGCTTTGCACAATTTTAATGGTGTTTAACAGCTTGCCTAAGCCTTCCAGCGCAAAGTATTCGCACTGCACCGGTATTAAAACCGAATCGGCTGCTGTAAGGGCGTTAACGGTTATTAAGCCAAGCGATGGAGAGCAATCAATAATAATGTAATCATAATCGCCTCGTATTTCATCCAGTAGCTGTTTAAAAATCTTTTCGCGGTTGGGGTGGTTTATCAGTTCAATCTCTGCGCCTACCAGGTCAAGGTGAGAGGGCAGCAGGTACAGGTTAGGCGTTTCAGTTTCAAGAATGATGTCCTTGGCCTTGGTTTCGCCAACCAAACACTCATATATACTTGTTTTAATGGCCTTGGGGTCAAACCCAACGCCGGAGGTGGCATTAGCCTGTGGGTCAGCATCTACCAGCAGGGTGCGGTATTCCAGTATGGCAAGACTGGCAGCAATGTTTATTGCCGAGGTGGTTTTACCTACGCCGCCTTTTTGGTTTGCCAGGGTTATTATTTTGCCCAGCCTGGTTTTTTCTTCATTCTTCTTTTTACCGCTCATTATATTTCCTTTTCTGTTTAAATCTCAATGCTGTCGCCAATGTTCAATAATATCAACTCTTTGCCTTTGGCTTTAAAGGCTTGTATGGCGGCCTGGTGGTCAATTTTTATATAGCCAAAAGTATCGTAGTGCAGGCCAATAACCTTGTTACATTTTATAAAATCCGAGGCCAGTATGGCTTCGGCAACATCCATGGTAAAGTTGCCGCCAATGGGCAGCAAAGCTACGTTTAAGTTTCCGCATGTTAACGGAATTAACTGCATATCCATTGTTAAAGCCGTATCGCCGCTGTAGTAAAAGTTGCCGTTGGCGCTTTCAATAACAAAGCCGCCGGGGTTGCCGCCGTAAGTGCCATCGGGCATTACGCTGCTGTGCGTGGCAAACACATACTTAGCGGTGCCAAAATCAAATTTCCATTTGCCGCCGTGGTTCATGGGGTGCGTCTTTTGCGCTCCTTGTTTTTCGAACCAGCTTACAATCTCAAAGTTAGAAACAATGGTAGCCCCTGTGCGGGTGGCAATGTCCAGTGCATCGGCAACATGGTCCTGATGGCCATGGCTTATAAATACATAATCAGCCGGTATGCCTTGTATATCAACGTTTTTAGCCAGCTCGTTATAGCGGATAAAGGGGTCAAAAAGCAGGTTTTTGCCGCCAACATTAGCGCCAAAGCAGGCATGACCGTAAAATGTGAATTTAATCGCCATAGATGCCGCCAAAGATACTTGGGCGTGGAACAATACCCCTTCGTAATTCTCCACCTTTAAACAGAGTGTCTGTTTATATGTATGTTGATTAGTGGCCTTTTGCTGTTAGCGAACTGTGCACTGAAGGTTGAAAAGCATAAAGTGCTTGTGCACTGCGGCTTGCCGGGGGGCTTGGCCTACTCTTGTTCCACAGGTTTTGGGTTGATAAGTTGGTGCCACAAACAGGATGGGAGGTAATGCGCCTTAAATACAGCAAGCGGGCCTTAGCAGCAATAAAAAAAGCCCCTCGATTACTCGAGGGGCTTTCAATTATTTATCTAAACCCAATTATTTGCTGATGGTTAAACGCTTAACAGCAGTTTTGTCAGCAGTTTGAATTTTTACTAAGTAAGTACCGTTAGCAAGGTCGCTGAAGTCGAAGCTCTTGTTGAAAGTAGAAGCAACATCAGTTGTGCTGAACGATTTAACTTCTGAACCAATTACGTTGTAAACGCGGATGGTCAGGTTCTTTTCTACTGAGTTAACAGAGATTTGAACGTTACCGTTAGATGGGTTAGGAACGATAGCTACACCGCCACCGAAAGTAACATCATCAATACCTGTAACGCAAGCTGCGTTGGTAGCAGGTAGGATAGTGATAGCTTTGGTAACAGAAGAGAATGAGCAGCCTGCGCTATCCATAGTTAACTTAACGTTGAACTGGCCTGCAGCAGCGTAGGTGTTAACGCCGTCTTCAGAGAAACCGGTGTTGTTGTCGCCGAAAGTCCATGTAAAGTTCCAGCCGTTTAAGCGCTGAGAAGTGTTATCGAAAGTGATAGGCTTACCGGCACAGTTTGGTGGGTTAGGCACAGCAAAGTTTACGTTGTTGTTTAAGCCACCAGGGTATTGCACTGCAAGCGAAGCGCTGGCTGAACAACCTGAGTTGTTAGTTACAGTAACTGAGTAAGTACCTGGCTGTTGAACCTGAACAGATGAAGTGGTAGTGCCAGATGCACCGGTGCTCCATGTGTAGTTTTTGCCGGTAGTAGTACCGCTTATAGAAGTCGTAATTGTTGCGTTAGCGCCACAGTTAATAGTAAGCGGGTTAGGGTTGGTGATAGAAATGTTGATGCCTTTAGAGCTTACAACAGCAGTAGCTGAAGTAGTAGCGTTGTTGGCATCAGTTACTGTTACAGTTACAGTAGCGTTGCTTGAACCGATGGTTAAATCAACAGAAGGATCGGTAGTGCTGCTAAGGTTACCACTGGTAGTAGCCCAGCTGTAAGTGTATGGGGTAGCATTTGAACCGAATGCGTTAGCATTTAAGGTTAAAGTGCTGCCAGGGCATCCTTTTAATGAGTCAGCCGCGATGATTACACCGTAGTCGATAGTAGCAGTAACATACGCAGGCATAACCCAGTTCTGGATTGGGAAGTTTTCGCAACCGCCTGTAGTAAAGCCGCCGCTTGCGTCGCAATCGTAGAAGATGTTGCTTGCACCGATGTTCTCAAAGTAACCAGACAGGTTAGAACCGGTTTGAGTAGTTAGGTTTAAGTAGTAAGCGCTGTTGTTACCGGCAACTGAAGGCTCAGCAAAACAAGCAGCAGCACACTGGTCGCGGTAGCCGGCTAACATTTCGAATTTGTTGCTGTGTCACCTGCAAAATCTGCACGGATACCAAAACCTTTGCCCTGTGGTAAAGTGATGTTAGGGTAGAAGGTGGCAACAGTATAGTTGGTAGTGTTTAAAGGAATGCTTGCGGTTACAACAATAGTGGTATCCCACAATTTAGGGGTGGTAAAGGTTGAGTTAGGTGCACCGTAGTTAGTAACGGTTTCAGCGCCGCTTTGCCATACAGTAAAAGTAACTGAATCAGAACCGCCGGTAGTGTTGTTGTGTATGAAAAGCACATCAAAGCTATCTAAGGTTAATGTACTTTTAGCCAGCGGGTAAAATTGCAGGGCATTGTTGCCATCAACATACTGTAAAGTATCGTAGTAAACCGCAGCATAGTCCATATTCAGGTTATCTGCGTTGCCATAACGACGGTTGATTTCCCATATGTAACGGGTGTAGTCGTACGTCATGTTTGTAGCGTAGGTCTCATCATTGTTGTCATAATCCAGGTAGATATTAGTTGTAGCAGCGCGGCTGGAACTAATAGTGTTGGCCTTTTTAGTAACAGGAGGGGCAACTCTTACCTTAGCGGCAGAGGCTGCGTCCATTGGCCTGTAATTGCTTTGCGCATTTAACGCAAAAACCGAGGCTACAAGACAAAAAAGTGTAAAAAACTTTTTCATGGCTGATTTTTTAGTTTTTTGATGTTTTGGTTTAGAAATAATTGAAAGTGAAATTAACCCTTTCTATTGTTAGGGACGCAAATGAAACCAAAAAAGTGATGTTTACAAAACAAATATGACAATTGCGTGACAAATGGCCTTTCGGAGATTAAAAGTTAAAACCGGTCTTAAAGCGGTGGTGTTTTTCCCTGCCATTCAACGCGTAGATGGGTCAATGACTGCGTCAAAAGTTAAAAGTCTGGCAAGGGTCGCCGGCCTGGGGATGAATCCCTTTGTGGAAAAATAAGTAAGCGCTTACATAATGTAAGTAGGTGTCTAACCGCTGCATTAGCTGAATCCTACTCCCCTTTATAATAACAACTGCGGCAACGGGGTTGGTAGCTGTCCTTTTCGCCTAAAAGTACACGTTGCTTATCGGCTGTGGTGCGGTAGCTAAAGTGGGCAATCTCGCCGCACTTTACGCAAATAGCGTGCACCTTGGTTATGTAATCGGCAATGGCCAGTAGGTGGGGCATAGGGCCAAAGGGCTTGCCTTCAAAATCCATATCCAGCCCGGCAATAATTACACGTATGCCTTTTTGGGCCAGTTTTTCGCACACATGCGGCAATTCCATATCCAGGAACTGGGCCTCATCTATCCCTACCACTTCAATGCCTTCTGCCATCAGCAGTATATTTTCAGAATGGGCAACGGGGGTGCTGCGTATGCTGTTGGCATCGTGGCTAACCACATTGGTTTCGTGGTAGCGCACATCTACCATGGGCTTGAATATCTCTACCTTCTTATTGGCAATATGAGCCCGTTTAAGGCGGCGGATTAGTTCCTCGGTTTTACCACTGAACATGCTGCCGCACACCACCTCAATCCAGCCCTTTTTTTCCTTACCGCTAAGTGGTTCAATAAACATAATACCCGTTAATCTTCGGCGTTTTATAGCAATGCAACACCGGTAATCAGCACCCTAAACTTCAACTTTCTTCCTATGTTTGTTTAAACGGAAAAAGCCTTGCTATGCGCCCAAATGTATCGGAATTAGTGGAAAAAATAAATGCAATAACTTCAGGCGGCAGCCTTGCGGGCCTATCGCGCATTGAACTGGACCTGTTGCAGCAATACCTTCGTACTTTATACGAGGAGGTAGAACATGCCAAAAGCAAGCCGCTACACACTATTGCCCCGCCCGCAAAGCAGGAGGTGCATCCCCAACTGGAGGCAGAAAAGGAAAGCATACAGCCCGAACTGCTGATTGCCGCCGTTAATGAGCCTAAAGAGGAGAAGGTGGTGATTACAGAAACACCACCTAAAGAGGATGCGAAGAGCCTGAGTAAAGAAGAAAAACCTGCAAAAGGCGCTCTTAATGAATTGATAAAAAGCGGCGGAGGGCTAAACGAGAAGCTTAAAACTACCGCTAAGGAAATACACCGCAGCCTTAGCCATAAGCCACTAAAGGACCTGATAGACCTTAACAAACGCATTGTATTTGTAAACGAGTTGTTTAGCGGCGATATAGACGCATTTAATACGGCAGTAGGTAATATTGACCGCGTGGAAGATTATGAAGGCGCGCAGCAATATATCCGCGAGCAACTGGTGGAGAAATACAAATGGAATGAAACTGCCCAAAGTACCCGCTTGTTTTTAAAACTTACCCGCCAGCGCTTTGGGGTTGAATAAATTTGGGTAGAAGGGGAGAATAACCATGAATAACACAAAAGGGAAAAAGCCTATAGCGGCCGGGCTGCTGCTGTTAGCCTTGCTGCTTACAGCAGGCATTGTAATTTTTAAAAAGCCGTGGGTAGCAAAAACCAAGGACCGCGTGCTGGAGGTTTTACACCTGCAGAAAAAGGTTAATGTAAAAGGCGATACTGAGGCCCTGCAGAACAACGCCCTGCTGGAGAAGTATTACAAACAGTACGGCTACACCCAAACCTGGAGCGACCGCAGTGAGTTTTACCGCACTATGCTTTTAAGCATGTTGAATTATGCTGATAGCCTTGGCCTTAACCCCGGCGATTATCACCAGGATTATATTCAGAAATACGACTCGCTCATATCATCAGGCAAGGTGGACTTACAGCAGTTTGAAGCGGAAAACGAACTGATTTTTTCTGATGCAGCTATGTCGTTTTTGTTTGATGTAGCGTACGGTAAGGAGATTGATATCTCCTTTAACGGGGTTAAATACAATATTGATACTGCCCGTATAATAAATATGTACAGCGATTTAATGCTGCATAAAAACTGGAGGAGAACGCTGGATAGCATTGAGCCCCGCATACCGCAGTACGTTTATTTAAAAACGCAGCTAAACCGTATGAATGCCTTCCTTACCGATTTTCCGGAAGCGGATACGATAACCGTTGCTAATAATGAAGCCGGACTTATAGCCGCATCTGTTAAGCTCAACTTTTATGGCCTGGTTACTGATAGCCTTGTTGGCGATAGCAGCGATGCCCTGCGCATGAGCGCTGCATTGAAGGGCTTTCAAAAAATGATGAATATGGATACCAGCGGTAAACTGGATGCCAAAACTATTGCCGCCCTTAACCGCCCCCTGGCGGCGGCCATGCGCCAAATGAAGGAGAGCCTTAACTACTGGCGGTGGACCGGGCGATTGAATGAGCACGAGTTTATATTGGTAAATATACCCGCCGCACGTTTGCAGATTGTAAATCCTGACTCGGCAAAGGATTTAACCATGCGGGTTATCGTAGGAAAAACCAGCACCCAAACCCCATCGTTTACCGCATACATTACCAAGGTTATTACCTACCCTTATTGGAATGTGCCCAACGACATTGCGGTTAAAGAAATGTTGCCTAAAATACAGAAGAGCCTGGATTACCTTGAGGCTAACAACCTGCAGATATTGGATAACCGCGGCAAGGAACTTGACCCCACGCAAATTAAATGGAAGACCTTAACACCGGCACGTTTCCCTTACCGCATACGCCAAAGTACAGGCTGCGATAATGCACTGGGTGTTTTAAAGTTTGACCTTAACTCGCCTTATTTTATATACCTGCACGATACCAACCGCCGCGACTTGTTTACTAAGAAGGATCGCTTTATGAGCCACGGCTGCGTGCGTTTAGAAAAGCCCATGGAACTGGCTAATTATGTTTTAAGCGAGGGCTTAGACTCCACCACAGTTGCTAAATTGAATCAGTGCCTGCACGATGAAAAGCCCACCTCTTTTTCGCTGAAGAAGAAGTTTCCTGTATTGATACTTTACCTTACCGCCGATGTGGATGAAAACGGATGGCTGCGTTTTTATAATGATGTTTACAAGCTGGAAGAAGAGAAGAAAGCTGCTGAAAAGAAAGCGGTATAAATAAAAACTCCCTCCGTCAACCTACACATTCGGCTTCGGTTTCCTCGTCCCCCTATCCCAACTTCATTGGTCAGGGGGACAAAACAGGGAGTTATTTGTTTACTACAACCTTTTTTACAATCGTTTTATCTGCAGTGTGCAGGCGTACAAAGTAGATGCCCGCACCATCACCGCTAAAATCATATTGCGTAATACCACTGCTGAATTTCTCCAGGTGTTTGTTGAATAAACGGCGGCCCACCAGGTCGTAGATTTCAATGTCCGTATCTTCTGCTTTGGTTAGAACCGCATCAATGTTTAATAATTTGCTGGTGGGGTTAGGGTAAACTTCAAACAGGCTTACTTCTGCCGTTTCGTTAATTGCATTAGGAAAATCCACCAAGGGTTCGCCAACATAAAACTGGTAACGCAGGCCACTGCCAAAGTCGGCCGGGAAACTTTTAATTACCTGGTTATTGATACGCGTTAAACGGATAAAGCCGATGCCTTGTCCATTAGCCCAGTTAAAATCAAGGCCATCGCCGCCGGCATCATTTATATCCAGTTCGTAACAGCCATCGGTAAGGCGCAGCGTATCGCGATATACCGTAAGGTTAGCATAGTTAGTGGCATCGTTGCTATCCACCACATTGCTGTTACTATCGTAAACCTTCCAAGTGGTTTCCTGTGGGTTTTTGTTGGTTTTAATAACTACGATAAGCGTTGAATCGTGCACGGGAGGCATAGCCGCAAAAGTGCGTGCCGTATCGTTATAGCGGTAATTGTCAGGTAAACCGTTGGGGTAATCAACCCAGGCTACAAAGGTGTTGGAGGAAGGGGTTTGGCTATAGAACAGGTTAGGCAAGTCAACCTCTTCGGTTTGGTTGGTTTTTAAATAGCCGTTCCAGAAATAGGTGTAAACATAATCGCCCTGTATACCATACTTAATTTCAGCCTTGGTTAAAGGATTGCTGCCATTGTTTTTAATAACCACTTTGGGGTTGGCGCAAACAGGATTAAAGCGCAGCATTTCATCTTTATCGCTTGGTGCAATAACATCGTATAATTCCGCATCTTCGGTATATAAATTTGGCTTAAAGTGTATTACCTGGCTGGTGATCATGTAATTACCTGCACCGTTATCGGTGTAATCTTCCATATCCACGTTTAACTTGTGGGTGCTGTTGCCCGCTACTACAAAATCGTAGGTGCTTGGCTTAACTGGTGCGCCCGGGCACCAGTTGGCCCGGTCGTACAACCAGGTTCCGTATTGCGGAAAGAGGGGATTAATGCCACAGTACCGCCAAACGGGGGCTTGTTCTACAAAGGTGCTATCCCAATAAACAGTGCGCAGTTTGTTGCAAAACTCGCCGCAGCCTGTGCCATCGCTACCGTGGCCGGTTTGGTTAATGCGGAAACGCAAAACACCTTCTTCTGCGGTGGTTGAAACCGTCTTTTCCGTTAAAAAGTTCTCTATTGAATTGCCGTTGCAACCGTAACAATAACTGCCGTTATACAGGTTTTCCACCTTAACAGGCTCCAGGCCCGGTTGTCCTTCAATACAAATAAACTCTAATGTTACGCGCCAGCCACGGTCGTTGCTGGCTTCATAGCCGGTGTGGTCGTATTCAATTTCAACGGAGTCGTGCAGAAGGGGGGAGTAATCAGTAACGTCCATTACCCATTCAAAATCCCAGTTGTTGGGCCAAAAGTGTCCGTATGGTGTAATAAAGGTAGCTAAGGATACATTTTTTGAAGTGTCGTTAACGCTATTGGTGCGACGCACATATATCCAGTTAAGGTAATCCCACTCGCCACAGGTAAGGCCTGCCACATTAGGGCAGGCAAACTTCATACGCAATAATACTTTGCTGTACTTGGTTGCAGTAGAAGGAAAGACACCCCAACGAGGATATTCGGTATGACCTGAGCCACCGGGATCGGTAGTTATCAGCACTGTATCGTGGGTAAGCACTCTGATGGTATCGCCGGTTGAGGCGCGGCTGCCTAAAGCAAGTAGTAGAAACAAGAAGGGGAGATACTTTTTCATGTATAGATTTATTATGCTAAACTAACAATACCAAATATAAGCAAGACGTTCTATTGCGGTTAACCCTCAGCCTGAACCGTGCTGTTTTTTCCTCTCTTGTGCCTTTGGAAAACTTTTGAGGTGTTTGCTTATTCCAAATTTCTGTTAACTTTGTAATGCAAAGTGCTTTTTGAATGAAAGCTTTCTTTTTATTTGCCCTATAAACCAAAAATTAAACAACCATGGAACAGGAAACTCCTTCTCCCGGCTTAGGCGAACGGCTGGTTAACAAAGTTCGCACCTCTGCCACTGTGCGCTTATTTCTTATAGGCATACTGGTATTAATACTGTTGATTCCTTCGGGCATGATACAATCATTGGTATACGAGCGGCAAACCACGCACGATGATGCTATTAATGAAATAAGCAACAAATGGGGGTTGGAGCAGCGCATTACCGGCCCTGTACTGATGGTTCCTTTTACGGTAACCAGGAAAGATGCCAACGGACAACTATATACCGAAACCGATTACAGCTATTACCTGCCCGATGAAATTGAAGTAGGAGGGGATATGAAATCCGAAAAACGCCACCGTGGTATTTATGAGGCCGTTTTGTACCAAAGCAAAATGCATGTTAAGGGGAACTTTGGCCCGCAGTTTACCAATGTGCTACCGGCCTTGCCCGCAACGGCTAACATGCAGGAGGCTAAGTTAATTGTAGGTATATCGGATGTGCGGGGCATACGCAATAAGGTTACGATGAAATGGGATTCGCTGGAAATTGTTGCACAGCCCGGAGGTAACTTAAACCTGTTGGGTAGTGGCATCAGCTTTCCTTTAAATACTATAGACTTTGTTAAGGGTGGGGCATTTGAATTTGATTTAGAGCTCGCAGGTTCGCAGGCTATGTTTTTTACGCCCGTAGGTAAAAACACCATAGTTAATCTTAAGTCTGATTGGCCTTCTCCCTCATTTGATGGCGCTTTTTTGCCGGTGCATGAAGATAAGCCTACCGGCTTTACCGCCCAATGGAGAGTGCTGGAACTGAATAGAAGTTTTTTACAGCATTGGGAAGGGGAGAACCCCAACCTCAGCGCTTCGGACTTTGGCGTTAAGATGTGGATTGCCGCTGATGAATACCAAAAGACGCATCGCTCGGTACGTTACTGTGTGCTGTTCATTTCACTTACCTTCATTTTCTTCTTTATAATAGAATTACGCAGCGGAATACCAGTGCACCCCGTGCAGTACCTGCTTATAGGGCTTGCTATCTCTATCTTCTACCTCTTGTTGTTATCACTAAGCGAATGGCTGGGTTTTGATAAAGCCTACTTTATTTCGGCTGCCGCGGTTACGGGGCTTATTGCGCTGTTCTCAATCAGTGTATTACGTAATAAGTTTTACTCTGCTGTGGCCGCTCTCGTACAGGTATTGTTGTACATCTTCCTGTATACCACCTTACGTTTAGAAGATCTTTCTCTACTCATTGGTTCAATAGGTTTATTCCTAACCCTGGCGGTGCTGATGTATTTCAGCCGCGGGTTAAACAAAGAGGAAACTGCTCCCAAAGCATAGGTTGTTGCTAAGCAAAATTGCAGTTGGAGGCCGGAGTAAAATCCGGCCTTTTTTGTTTACACAAGCCTGAGTTAAGTTAAGGGCACAGGGCGCTTTAGTTGGCGCTAACCCATTACACCCGTAGGCGATTTGAGATAATAAATGATAGGCGGGAGCCAGAGGAAGATTGCCTCTTGAGGGGATAAAAAAAGGGGGCTTTAGGCCCCCTTTTTTCTCTTCAAAATATATTCCAAACAGTGTAACCTTTTTATACGCCTAGCGTAAAATAGTAACAGTTCCTTTCTTCTGAATTTGTTTGCCGTCTAAATAAGTAATAGCGGCAACGTAAGTGTAAACGGTAGGGTTTTGGAGTTGGCCCTTATAAGTGCCATCCCAGCCTGCTAAACGGTCAGTAGACCTGAAAATTTCTTCGCCCCAACGGTTGAAGATACTTAGTTCTACTTTACTGATAGCATCACCGTACACCATAAAGAGGTCGTTATTGCCATCGCCATTAGGGGAGAAGGCATTAGGTATAAATACCGGCGGCTGACCTTCAACTACTACTTTTACTGATGATGTTGCAACGCAGCCTTTACCATAGGTAACTGATACGGTGTATTCTCCTGTTTCGTATGCGCTTACCACCGGGGCGGCGCAATCTGCACAGCTAATGCCCTGTATCTGGCTCCAGTTGTAAGCTGTAATGTCTGATGACGCATAAGGGCTGATGTTTACCGCTAATTGCAGGCTTTCTCCCAATTGAATAGTTGTATCGCCCGGGGTAACCGCAATAGTGCCTAATGCCGGTTGTTCAACAAAAGCAAAGGTATCGGTAACACAACCGTTCTTGTTGGTCATAATAAGTATGTGGTTACCGGCTGAAAGGTTCATGAAATCTCCGGTTAACTGGTTGCCGCCATTATCTATTGAATAATAGTAAGGTTGGTTAACTACGGATATAGGCGTTACATGTATAGCGCCATCTAAATATGATGTACCATTACAAGAAGTAGAATCGGAAGTGATTACAAACTCATCCGGGTAAGGTGGGTTCAAAATTACGCTGCTGGTAGCGGTGCAACCGTTAACGTCAGTTGAACTTACGGTATACTGGCCCGACACAAGTCCATCAAAAATACCGCTGGCGTTGTTTTGTAAAGAACTGCCATTAAACGTAAGCACATAGTTAAAGGGCGAGGTGCCGTTAACCGTGGCTGCGTTAATAGAACCGTTATACGTATCAACGCACATTGGCGGTGTTGAACCTAACTGAACAGATAGTGCAGCTGGTTCAGAAATGCTGGTGCTTGCTGAAGCTGAACATTGATTAGCATCAGTTACTACAACATCAATGATTTGAACACCCAAACCCATCGCAGTGGCATTGTTATCGCCATTGCTCCACAAATAAATATAAGAAGGTGTGCCGCCTGTAACTACTGCAGTTGCGGTGCCGCTTGCCTGGCCATTACAAATGGCATCGGTATGGGTGGCGTTAACAATAAGTTGAGCAGGTTCTGTAACAAGGTAAGCCGTATCGGAATGGCAACCTGATTGGTCGTTAACTGTTACGGTGTAAGTTCCTGCGCTTAAACCACTGTAGGTGGTGCCGCAGAATCCGCCGCTCCAATTTAACTTATAGCCGCCTGTACCACCACTTACGGTTACCGTAATGCTGCCATCGTTACCGCCAAAGCACTTAACGGGTTGTATAACCGCATTATTAAACACAATAGGATTAGTGGTAGTTACAGTTACGGTGTCTAAAGCCTGGCAGGTGTTGTTATCCGTTACTGTTACATAATAAGTGCCTGAAGTAAGGCCTGTGATATTTTGATTAGCGCTGCCGGTGCTCCAATTGTATTGATAAGGGCCGGTGCCGTTAACAGCAGAAACTGTTGCTGTGCCATCGAAAGAGCCGGAGCAGGTTTCGCCGGTAGATGTGGCATTAACCACAAAAACAGGAGGTTGGCCAACTGCCATGGTGGTATCTGCAGTGCAGCCTGATTGATCCATGGCAGTAACAGTGTAGCTGTTACTTGCAAGGCCGGTTGCTGTTGACCCTGCGCCGCCGATGTTCCAGGTATAGTTAAAGTTGCCTGTACCACCATTAGCTGTAACTGTAATGCTGCCGTCGGCACTGCCGAAACATTTGGCATCAATAATGGCAGGCTGGTTGAAGTATATTGGAAGTGCTGCTAAAGGGCTTATATCGTCTACTGCGGTGCAGCCGTCGGCATCGGTAACAGTAACAAAATAAGTTGCGTTACCGGCAAGGCCGGTTACGTTTTGCGTTGTTTGTCCGTCGCTCCAGGCATATTGGTAAGGCAATGTGCCTGTAATTACGTTTACTGTACCGGTAGCATTATTAGCGCCGTAGCACACCTCGTCAGTTGAGCTGGCGGCAATTTGAATACTGCCGATATTTACGTCAATTGTATCGGTAGCAAAGCAGGTTGAGCTTTGTACTTTAATTACATAAGTGGTAGCAACTGCAGGGTTAGCAGTTGTATTTAAGGTGTTGGTACTGCTAAGGTTTTGCGCCGGCGACCAGGTATATTGAAATGGATAACCGTTTATAGGGTTGCCTGTAACAATAGGCGAAATATTGACACCACCCGAGCAACTGGCCAAATCAGGACCCGCGTTTACAGAGAATGGCGCAGGCATAATAGTTACCAGCGCTGAGTCCAGGTTAACACACTGCCCAATGGTTATAGTGCAGTAGTACATGGTGGTAGAAGTAGGTGTAGCTATTGGGTTAAATACATTTGTAAGGTTTAGGCTGGCAGCAGGGCTCCATGCATAAGTAGATGCCAGGGAGGCCATCATCTGAACTGAACTGCCCAGGCAAATGGCGGTATCGGGGCCGATAAGTGACGGTAAAGAATCTACAATTACTAAAACCGCGCTATCGTAAGGCACAGCACTGCATGCATTGCTTAAGTAAATAGTAACAGTTTCGTTGCCTTCTACCAAGCCATCAGCAATTGGGTGAATGGTAAGATAAGTAACAGTATCGCCTGCAGGTATGGTTAACGAGGTGCCAATGTTGGTATAGTCCACTCCGTTTGTTGCTGTGCCGCCAACTGTAAAGTTTACTGTGGTTGGGTAGGAAACAGGAGTTTGTAAGTGAAAACGAACAGAACCATTCACACAACCTTCCATAGCGTTTGAAACGTTAGGGATGTTGGTGGTAGCATCGTCAATATCTACCGCATTTGAAGTTAAACTGTTTGCTTCCAGAAAAACACCTGAATCAAACACACCATCAGTACAGTCAGCAACAGCCAGTTTTAAGTGGTAAGTTGCGCAAGGCTGCAGGTTCTTTTTCTTGGCGGTTAATACTTTGGTAACACCATCATACTCCAGGCAGGTGCCTGAGGTGTTATCAATAAAGTAGTTAGAATAGGCCAAGGAAGTGCAGCTGCCGGCAGAGCCGTACATGCCAACGCTTCCGTTGTTAACGGAATTAATACTAACCGGAATGGTAGTGCCCGGTATAAGGGCTATGTTTTGCTGGCCTACTATGCCCGGGCCGCTTATGAAGAAGGCAAAAATATCGTTGAAGCCCGAACAAACATATTCGTTGTATTCGTCGGAGCCGAAGGAGTAACGGAACTCCACGCTATCACTCAATATCTGCATATCGAATTCAAGAACGCATGCGTTATGTGTAGTAGCTGCAGTAAGTCCATCCAGGTCGGCATCACCCGCACCGTTATTATCAATACCCGAAGAGCCCGCAATGTTGGGCCCTGCTACGGTATTAACGTTACCGGTGGTAAGAATTAATCCCTGCTGCATAAGCAGGTTGCAGGAGTTTGTTGTAAACGTACCTGCAGCGCCTGAAGGGCATGTTAATACTGCGTTACTTACGGTTACGCCATTGCCTGCTAACAATTGCGCCAATGCCATAGCGCTTGTATTAGGGGTACAGGTTATTTGGGCATAAGAACCGATTAACGGTAGTAAGAACAGTAAAGTGGTGTAAAATCTGTTCATGTGTGCTTGTTCGGGATCTAATGTAACACCTTATTAAGGCTTTGTCAAGAGTATTTTAAAGATTCTTAAAATATCAAGGGGGTTGCACCGGCAACCCCCTTGATATTAACATTTATAAGTTCCGAAAACCTATCGAACCAGGGTTATGCTACCAATCCGCTGAAGTTTCTTGTTATCCAGGTAGGTAATATTGGCCACATAGGAGTAAACAGCATTGTTTTGCAGAACGCCCTTATAAGTTCCATCCCAGCCGTTAAACTGGTTATTGCTGTCAAAAACCAGCTCACCCCAACGGTTAAACACCTTTAAATCAACGGTTTTGATGCCTTCGCCATAAATGAGGAAGATATCATTATTTCCATCGCCGTTAGGCGTAAATGCGTTTGGAATGTAAACCGGAAGGTTGTTTTCAACCAATACCCTTAACGTGGCCGTGGCCACGCAGTGGTCGTTATAGGTTATGGTTAGCACAAAGTCAGTAACACGATTGTAGGGGTTAACAATAGGATTAGGGCAGTCAATACAGCTTAAGCCGGTTGAGGGGCTCCAGTTGTAGGAATTAATAACTGAAGAAGAATAAGGGCTGAACGTGGATGTAAACTGCACACTTTCACCCAGTTGCAGGGTAGTGTCGCCGGGCAGGATATCAGCAATACCTTCAGCTGGTTCGGGTATAATAGCCTGCACAGTGGTTAAGCAATCCCAGTAGTTTTTGGTTGTAACCTGATGGATACCGGCTTTAAGGTTGTAGAAATCGCCCGAATACTGGAATGGGCCTCCATCTACCGAAAACTGGTAGGGCATGTTTTGCACGGTTAAGCCATTGATGTGGATTGCGCCATCTGCGTATTCAGCCCCGTAACAGGAGGTACTATCGGTAGTCATTGTAAACACATCCGGCACGGCATCAACCACTGTTGCGGTAGTTGTTTTGGTGCAGCCGTTAAAGTCGGAGAATAAAACGGTGTAGGTGCCTGGTGCAAGATTGTGTACTGTACCATCCGCATCAGGGAAAACGAAGTTTACTCCATCAGCGGTTACTGAATAGCTATATGGCGGTGTGCCACCGGTCATAGTGGCGGTAATTGTTCCGTTTTTATCACCCTGGCATTTAACAGGGGTGGTGGTAGGCAGGGCGGTAAGATTGGTTGGTTCATTTACATTGGTAGCGCCGGTAGCCGAGCAACTTCTGCTATCGGTCACGGTAACAGAGTAAAAGCCTGCCGGCACGGCTGCTGCCACCTGGGTAGCATCACCACTACTCCACAAAAAGGTATAAGGGGGTGTGCCGCCCGAAGGGTTAGCATCTACCTGGCCATTGGCTGCGCCAAAGCAAAGAGCATCCTGTGCCGTAGGGGAAACATTTAAAGCCGCGGGAGAATTAACCACGAAACTGCCGGAAGCCGTGCATCCGTTGCCATCAGTAGCTATCACAGTATAATTACCCGAGGCTAAACTGCTTTGCGGGTTAGGGCCTGCAACTCCATTCCATGTATAAGTAAAGGCACCTGTACCGCCGGCGAAATTTACAGTGGCGCTGCCATCAGCATTGCCTGCGCAACTTACATCAGTAACATTTGCTCCGCCAAAAATTATAGCAGATGGCTGGGTGATAATATAGGCTGCTGAAGCGCTGCAGCCATTGGCATCGGTAACTGTAACTGAATAAGGCCCGGCTGTGAGCCCTGTAGCCTGAGGGTTGTTGAGGTTAGCATCATGACTCCAGGTATAAGTATCAGTACCCGTTCCACCGGCTGCTGTTATGGTAATAGAACCGGTGGCGCCGCCGTTACACTGCAGGTTTACAACAACAGCATTGGTTATACTTACCGCCGCTGAAGGTTCTGTTACCGCATAAGTTGCGCTTACGGTGCATCCTTTATTATCAGTTACCACAACATCGTAGTTACCGGCTATAAGGCTGTTTATAGTTTGGGTACTGCCCGAAGGCGACCAAACGTAAACATAGCCGCCATTACCACCTGTTGGGTTAGCAGTTATAGAACCTGTGGAACCACCAAAGCAAAGCACATTGGTAATGGTGGGGGCATTTAGTGTTAGGGCTGTAGGCTCGGTTACCGTAAAGCTGTTGGTTGCAGTGCAACCGCTGCCATCGGTAACTACAACGGTATAATTGCCTGCCGGCACGTTGCTTAAATCTTCGGTAGCATACGTCCCGCTGTTCCAGTTATAACCCGGCGCACCCTGTGCGTTAGTAACGGTAATGTCCACTGTTCCATCATTACCGCTATTGCAGCTAACGTTGGTTACCACGCCGGTAACACCCATTTGCGCCGGTTGTGTTATAACAATAGTATCAATAGCGCTGCACAGGCTATCATCAGTTACTGATACATAATAAGTATTTGCTGTAAGGCTGTTGGCTGTTGGTGTGTTGCCCGCCCCGTTGCTCCATGCATAAACGTAAGGTGTGGCCCCACCTGTTGGATTAACTGTTGCACTGCCGTTGTTGCCGTTAAAGCAGCTAACGTTGGTAATGGTTGGTGCGTTAAAGGTTAAACCGTTTGCAGGCTGGGTAAGTACCTGGTTAAAGGTTAAACTACAGTTGTTGTTGTCGTAAACTGAAACCGTATAGCTGCCCGCAATCAAGTTGGTAGCATTAGGCTGGTTAAGGCCGGCATTGTGGCTCCAGCTATAATGGTAAGGCCCGGTACCTCCTGTTGGTGATACGGTAATAAAACCATCGTTACCATTAAAGCATCGGATATCCTTATATACAGTTGGGTTTAAAGTAAGCGCCGTAGGCTGAGTTACAGAGAAAGTGCCGCTTGCAGTACAATTTAGTGCATCTGAAAGGGTAACTGAATAATTGCCTGCTGTAAGGTTAGATACCGTTTGAGTTGCCGGCAAACCGCTGCTCCAGGCATAGGTATAGGCACCTGTGCCACCCGCAGGGGTTAAGCTTATGCTACCGTTATTGCCGCCATTGCAGCTAACGTTTGTAACCGAGCTTGTGAAACTTACTGCTGTAGGTTGTGTAATTACGATGGTGTCTCTGCCTATACATCCTAAAGCATCAGTAACGGTTACGTAATACGTACCTGCAATTAAGTTAACGGCAGAGTCCACATTACCGGTAGCTGCATTTGCGCTCCAGGCAAAGGTGTAGTTGGGGTTACCTACTGCTGTTACCTTTATTTTACCATTGTTACCGCCGTTGCAACTTACGTTATTGGAGGTGTGCGAAACAGTCATACTAACCAACGTAACATTCACCGTATCGGTTACGGTGCAAAGGCCACCGGTCATAGCCACAACATAGGTGGTGTTGCCGGTAGGGTTTACGTTTATGTTTTGCGTATTGCCTACTACAGTGCCTGCGGGCATTTGGGTCCACGTATATTGGAAACTGTTACCCGGCTGTGGCGAACCTGTTGGCGTTGCATTCAAAGCAACTGCAGTATTAGCGCAGAACGTTTTATCGGGCCCGGCGTTTACTTTAACGCTGGTATCAATTGAAACGGTAACAATATCGCTGCCTGAGCAAGTGCCATCCGAAACAGTTACCAGGTAGTTTTGCGTGCTCCAAACATTGGCTGTAGGGTTCTTTATTGCCGGGTTGCTAACGGCATTCGGGCCGCTGTTCGGCGTCCATGCAATTGTATATGCTGCCAGGTTAGGCGTGCACAGGCGCATGCGTAACTTAGGCCTTTGGTTGCTTGAGGTAACTGCTGCGTTTATACCGCATTGGTCCACATTGGCGCGTGAATAGATAACTGAGTTATTGGCCGTGGTGTAAACAACTTGGTTTTGTACGTTGTTAAAGGTGCTGGCATTGTAAAAGCAAATTTCAACTACGATGCTTGATTGGCCGTCCCAATCGTAAAGAGAATCGAGGTTGTGGTTATTCCATCCGCTTATAGGGGTATAAACTTTTGGCCCGTAAACAGTGGTTAAGCCGGTTTGCCATGCGCTAAGCGTTGTTGTACCGGCCGGTACGCAGCCCATTTTTATAGTAAATGCCTGCAAAGTAGCATTGCTGTTAAATACGGCCACTTCCCATGCCAAAGCCTGTATGGTACCGCCTGCTGAACCATAAACTGCCTGCAGCTCGGATGCAGGATAAACAATCTGCATGCGGGTACTTTTGTAATAGTTGCTGTAAAAATTTACTGTGGCAACACCCGGAGGTTGCACATTATAACCGGTGCCAATAGAATCTATATGGTTAGAACCGCCGCAGCCGTAATGGTTTACGCCACAGTTTACCGGGGTAATATTAAAATCTAACTGAACGGGCTGGCCCGGGCAAACTACAGACGGTGTTACCGTAGCTGTAACCGGGGTGCCGGTGCCACTTACCGTTACTGTAACGTTATCCTGTTGCGTGCAGCCGCCTGCATCGGTAACTGATAGGGTGTAAACCGTGGTAGTTAACGGACTGGCCGATGGCGTTAAGGTATTTGCGCCGGACAGGGTGCCTGCCGGTGACCAGGAATAAGTATAAGCGCCTGCCGCAGGGTTAACTGAACCGTTTAGCACCGTGGTTTGGTTAGCGCAAATGGTAGCGTTACTGCCGGCATCAACCGTAAAGCTTGCTGTGGCCACAGTAACAGTTGCAGTTGCTGATACGGTACAACCAACGGTAGAGGTATATGTTACTGTGTAAGAGGTGGTACTACCCGGTGAAACTGATACGGTAGCGTTGCTGCCCAGGCCGTTGCTCCAGCTAAAAGTACCGCCAGATGGTGTAGGATTGGCGGTTAGGGTAGCAGTAGCGCCTGCACAAATGCTTGGCGAGTTTACCGTCATTGTTGGGTTGGGGGTAATTTGTATACTCTGTGAACTAACATCGGTACAGCCGGTTGCTGAGGTAACTGTGAGGGAGATAAGATAAGTGCCGGGTGAGTTATAGGTATGGGTGCCGGGGTTTTGAGCGTTGGATGTTGTTCCATCTCCAAAATTCCATGACCACGATGTTGCCCCTATGCTGTTGTTTACAATGGTTGTAGTGCCGCTATTGCCGCAGAAGGTGCCCGGTGATGCGGTAAACGAGGAAGTAGGGGCCATTTGAAAGGTGCTGCCTGCCCAGCTAAAGTTCCACCCGCTGTTGTTTACATCAAAGTTATCAATAAGTATGGCGTAGGTTTGGCCGGCAGTTACGTTTATGGGTTGAGACATTTCCCCGGAGGCTCCGCCGGTTGCGGTAGTTCCGCAAGCGCCTGTACCGGTTGGTGACATGCCAATGGTACTTCCGCCCGAAAAGTTGTAGTTATAATTGCAGCATAAGGTAACAGCCGAAGCGCAACCTCCTGTTATATTATAAACCGCCCAATCCAATTCGGTGCTGGGATTGTTAGGGGTAGCACTCCATTGTAAGCTTCCGCTGGTGCCGGGTGTAAAGGCATACCATACTGAGGCTCCGGCGGTACCGGTAAAACAGTTAGGCGTAAACCCGCCGCTAACAGTGGTGGAGCCCAGTGTAAAGCTGGAAAGGTCGCAAACGTTCGTAGCGGTAGCGCAGGTGGTGCCGGGGGCAGGTGGGGGCGTAGCAGAGGTTACACAAATCTGAAAGTTGCCGTCCGCACCAAAAGCGCTTACTTCTACCCATACCTGGGTACCAGTGGGTAACGACTGGGTAACAAAAGCCGAGTCAGTAGGGCTGCTACCAATATCGCAGTAAGCACCATTACCGGTTAAGGCGCCACATCCACCTGTAAAAACAGCCACAGCCACAGTTTGCGCCGCCGGAGCGCCGGTTGGCCTTACTGTAACTGTATTTATGTTGCCGTTAGTAACAAAAGTAAACCATACATCGTTGGTCCAGTTAGCCTGGCCGCAAATGGGTGCGCCCCAAGCAGTTGAAGTAGCGCCGATGTTGTTGCCGTTAATACAAACGCTGCCCGAGGCCGGAATTACAATTGGGGTGGCGTTTAAGCAATCATCATTTAAAGGCTGGGCTACAACAAAACTTATAGAAACTGCTAAAAAACAGAGAGTAGAAATTAGCTTGTTCATGTAAAACTTTAGAGCGTCTAAATTAAACTTAACAATTGACTTTACCGCGAAAAACTTTCAACTGATAATAGACCTTAGATAATACAAAAGTGTTGCATCGATTTGCATTATCTTCTACTGATAAGGCCGCTTTTCGCAGTCGGTTTGTTGCGGCAATTTTCTGCAAACTTGCTTGTTCTTGAAGTGCCAAACCTTTCTATGGTGAAACGCCATTCTCTGTTTGTGGTAATTAACCGTGTTGCTGCGCTTGCTGCCGGGGCGCAAACTTCGCATTCAACGCCGAATGGTAAAGGAGGCTGTAACAACCACTACCCAAGACGATGTAAGCCGTATTAGCCATACTTATGAGTTTGAACAAGCAAGTAAGGTTGCTGAAATGGGAAAGGTTGCAGCTAAAAAATGGCCAGCGCAACGAAGGCCCGGTGGCTGAGTTTTACTATTAACACTACCCCTCAGGCTCAAACTGCCTCATTCCTTTGTTAAAAGGGCTCCGATTTTACTTTTTAGATAAATAATTTAGGTTTGCCACCACTCTAAACCAAAAAAACTAAACTCATGGGAGAAAAAATCACTGTCAGCCGCGGAAAATTGAAAGTGCCTGATAATCCCGTTATACCATTTATTGAAGGTGACGGAACAGGGCCGGACATTTGGCGCGCATCGGTGCGCGTTATTGATGCCGCCGTTGAAAAAGCCTACAAAGGCAAAAAGAAGATTGAATGGAAGGAAGTTTTAGCGGGTGAAAAGAGCTTTAATAAAACAGGAAACTGGCTTCCGGATGAAACGCTGGATGCTTTTCGCGAATATCTTGTTGGTATTAAAGGACCTCTTACCACGCCGGTGGGCGGCGGTATACGTTCCTTAAACGTAGCCCTGCGCCAGATACTGGACCTTTACGTTTGTTTACGCCCGGTGCGTTATTACGCGGGCACACCTTCGCCGGTTAAAAGGCCGGAGGCTGTGGATATGGTTATCTTCCGCGAAAACACAGAAGATATCTATGCCGGTATTGAATTTAAGGGCGGCAGCGATGAAGCCCTTGAACTGCTGAAATTTTTGAAGCGTAAGTTTGAGAAAGACTTCAGCAAAATCCGTTTTGGCGATAAGAAGAAAGGCAAAGAATACTTAAAGGTTGCCAAGTTAAAGGATGAGGATCCTGAAACTTGTGTTGGTATCGGCATTAAACCGGTTTCGCGCATTGGTTCTCAACGCTTAATCCGCTCTGCCATTGAGTATGCTATCCGCCATAAGCGTAAATCGCTTACACTGGTGCATAAAGGCAACATCATGAAGTTTACCGAAGGGGCATTCCGCGATTGGGGTTACCAAATAGCAGAAAAAGAATTTGGTGCAGAAACCTATACCTGGAACCAATGGGAAGTAACCAAAAAGGCAAAAGGCGAAGGGGCTGCTAATGAAGAAATGAAAGCTGCCCAGGCTGCAGGTAAAGTAATAGTGAAGGATTCTATCGCCGATATTACCTTACAGCAGGTGCTTACCCGCCCCGATGACTTTGATGTTATTGCTACCCTGAATCTTAACGGCGACTACCTTAGCGATGCACTTGCAGCACAGGTGGGCGGCATTGGTATTGCTCCGGGTGCAAACATCAATTACGTAACCGGCCACGCTATATTTGAAGCTACGCACGGCACTGCGCCTAAGTATGCTAACCTTGATAAGGTTAACCCCGGCTCAGTGGTGCTTTCGGGCGCGATGATGCTGGAATACCTTGGTTGGGATAACGCTGCAAAACTGATTCATGCAGGTTTGGAAAACGCAATTGCCAACAAGCGCGTTACTTACGACTTTGCCCGCTTAATGGAAGGTGCTACCGAAATTAAGTGCAGCGAGTTTGCAGATGAGATAATAAAGAGCTTTTAATAACTTACAATTGAGTTACATACAAAAAAGCCCCGGTATTACCGGGGCTTTTTGTTTGCCTTTAACAGCAATTTTGGGTTTTAGTATGTTAAATAAGTTATCCCTTTTGCATCATAAACCGCCCTCATCCGCGATAAATAATCAGGCCGGCTTTGGCTGAAAATAAATGGAATGAAAATTAGTGAAAGGTAATTCATGTATTGTAAAAGGAAGCGTTATGGAGGTATGTTCCGGGTGTTAATGGCAGATGACGATAAGCATAACAGATTCCTGATGCGCACAGCATTTAAGGAAAATGGTATACCGGATTCGCTGATGTTGTTTGAGGACGGCGTTTTTCTGTTGAACTATCTTCAGGAAGCAGGTGGCAACGGATCTCTTTTACCTTCTTTAATTCTGTTGGATTTAAACTTGCCGCGCTTAAACGGACTTGAGGTATTGGGCCGGATTAAAATAAATGAAGTGTTGCGGAAAATTCTGGTAATCATTTTTTCAACTTCAGATAGAGATATTGATGTGCATAAAGCCTACGAACTGGGCGCAAACAGTTATATAGCCAAACCTGCCGATTACGAAAAACTGGTGTAGTTGGTGAAACACTTGCAGACATATTGGGGGCAGATAGTTAAGTTGCCCTAAAAATAAAATGCAAAACCCTCCGGCCGGGCCGAAGGGTTTTTGCTATATATGAAGAGAGAGAGTTGTTTAGCGCATCGCCAGGTAATCGTTCAGGTTATCTACGCTGCTGCTGAAAGTAAAACCGTTGTTAACCAGGTAATAATTGTTCTGGTCTAAGGTTTTAGGATAGGCCAGTTTGGCAACTTCCAGTTTATAGCTTTCGAAAGTGAACAGGTCCATCAGTTCTAATACCTGTTGAGCAGTAAAGTAGTTGTAACCCAGCGCCTGCTTAAATATGCTCAGTTTGGTGCTTTCAAAAGTACCGTTGTTGATAGTTTGTTTCAGTTGGCAGAAGGCTGCACCATTCATTGGCAGTGGGCCGGCCGGCACAAAAGGCTGGCAGTGGCCCTGGTTGCCGGTGTTGCAGGTAACTACATCTGCACCGCCGGGTTGGTAAGTAGGGCCCTGTAAAATGGCCGGCTTACCTGATGCACTTAACGATACAATACGATCGAACATTACTTTTTGCATATCGCTGTAAACAGTAACAAACGATTCGCTGTTAGGGCTTAAGGTAATGTAGCCACGGAAGGCGTTGTCCATAGTTTCGTAACCCCATGAGTTATCAATGCGGTAAACCTGCATAAAGTGTTGGCCATCGCTTAAGTTGCCTAATTTGGCAATGTTGCTTACCCCGCCGGCTTCGCGGCCGTCAATAATTACACGGAAAGGGGCGTTATCCATTAAGCGCAGGTTTAAAACGTTACCTGCATGGTAGGCATTAGCCAATTGCAGCGAAAGCAGCAATACCATTAAACTTAATAGCTTTTTTAATGCTGCAGCGGAAGTAGATATACGTTTCATAATTTGGGTCCTCCTCAATTTTTAGTTATTCAATGTTTAACGGTATGATTGGAAAAAGCTTTTCGGGTTTAGTGCCGCCCCTCAACCGTCCGGCAAAAAGTGGCTGAAATGCAGTGCCGGTAAGGGTTTTAGCCGAATGCTAAAAAGTGTAAAAGCCCTTAACCACCGCCCGGCATAAGCAGTATGCCTTAAAAATTTTACCTTCGGCAGCCCAAAATGATTTCAAAAGCCACCATACAGCGCATTACCGAGGAAGCCCGTGTTGAGGACGTGGTGGGAGAGTTTGTAAATCTGAAAAAGCGGGGGGCTAATCTTTTGGGCCTTTGCCCTTTCCACAACGAGAAAACGCCTTCGTTTAACGTAAACCCGGCACGTAATATTTACAAGTGTTTTGGCTGTGGTAAGGCGGGCGGGCCCATCAACTTTTTGATAGACTACCAACAACTAAGCTATCCTGATGCGCTAAAGTATTTGGCCAAGAAGTACAACATTGAAATTGAAGAAGACCAGGTAAGCGAGGAAGATAAGCGCGAAGAACTGGAGAAGCATAACCTTACCGAGAGTATACTTATTGCCAATTCATATGCGCAAAAGTTTTTTACCGATTATATGCTGAACAATGAAAACGGCAGGATAGGTTTAGCGTATTTTAAGGAGCGGGGTTTTAATAAGCAAACCATTGAAAAGTTTCAATTAGGGTTTGCGCCCGATGGTGGAGATAGTTTAACTAAGGAAGCCCTGAAAGCGGGCTACCAATTAGATATTTTAAAGAAGGCGGGTCTTACTTCGCCTAAAGAAAATTCGCAATACGATTTTTTTCGTAACCGGGTTATGTTCCCTATACACAGCCTTACCGGCAAAGTAGTTGGCTTTGGCGGACGTATAATGGTGAAGGATGAAAAGGCGCCCAAATACGTTAATACGCCTGAGAGCGAAGTTTATCAAAAAAGTAAAATACTTTACGGAGCGTACTTTGCTAAAAATGAAATACGCAAAAAAGATGAGTGTCTTTTGGTAGAAGGATATACCGATGTTATTTCGCTTTCGCAGGCGGGTATAGAAAATGCCGTGGCCTCATCGGGCACAGCGCTTACTATTGAGCAGATACGCCTTATTAAACGCATGACGCCCAATATTACCATGTTGTATGATGGTGATGCGGCAGGTATCAAAGCAGCATTAAGAGGAACTGATTTGATTTTGGAGGAGGGTATGAATGTGCGCATTGTGGTGCTGCCTGATGCGGAAGACCCTGACAGCTATGTGCGAAAGGTTGGCGCCGAAGCGCTGCAAAAGTTTGTACGCGAAAACCGGAAAGACCTTATCTTGTTTAAAACCATGCTTTTTGCGGCCGAGGCGAAGAACGACCCCATTAAGAAAGCTGAACTGATAAGGGATATAATTGAGAGTATTGGCAAGATACCCGACCCCATACACCGCTCGGTTTATGTAAAGGAGTGTTCGCAATTGTTTGAGATGAGCGAGCAACTGCTGATTACAGAGGTTAATAAACTGCGCAGAAAGAAAAGCCAGGATAAAAGCGTACCGCAGGCTGAGCAGTTGCCAAAGGAGGAAAGTGATATAACCAATGCTACGCATAAAGAGCAGTTGCAGCAACAGCCATCCTCAACGTCGGTGGTATTAGAAAAAGAGGTTACCCGCCTGCTGCTTGATTTCGGCAGTTGGAAGGTAGCTATGGATGAAGGTGATGTTACAGTAACCGCTTATATTTTGGAAGAACTGGAAGGAGTGGAACTGGAAACACCGGAGTATAAATATGTGGTGGATTACATACGCCAGGAATTTGCGGAAGGAAATGTTTATGACGATAAGTTTTACCTGGGCCACGATGATGAACGGATTGCAAAAACAGCGATTGAGTTGTTAACCAGCCCTTATTCTACCAGCGATAACTGGTGGAACCGCTACAAAATTGTAGTGCCCGAAAAGAAGACCACTTTTATTAAGGATATACAAAGTACGGTTACCCGCTTAAAGCAGTTTATAAGCCAGCGCGAACTTAAAAAGGTGGACCAGCTTATTAAGGAAGCCAAGGAGTTTGAAGAAATACAGCGGCTGATAAAGTTGAAAATGGCCCTGCAGAAACAAACCAAAGAGTTTGCCGAAACGCTGGGCAATGTAATTTACCGCCCGAATACTTAAGTAAGATTTACAATGGTGTCTGCCTTCGACAGGCTCAGGCTGACACTGGATTGACTTGTCAGTCTTCGACAAGCTCAGGCTGACACTAGATTGACTTGTTCAGTCTTCGACAAGCTCAGACTGACAGTGTGTGTTTCGCTTGTTCAGTCTTCGACAAGCTCAGACTGACAAGAGTCTATGTCAGGCTAACATAGGTGAGCACATGGTCTTCAAAAAACTCGTAGTGTAGCGGCAAGTCCTGCACATTCATGTCGCTGGCTTTAATTGCTGCGCTTAGTGTGCCTTTAAGTTGCAGGTTGAATGGCTGAATCAATAGTTGAGATTTAAATTCTAATTGCCGGCGGCCATGTAATTTATACAGGGCTTCCTTAGCGCTCCAATACAAAATCAGTTTTTCAATTTTCTCATCCGCCTTTATACTTGCCAATTCTTCGGGGTATAAAAACTTGTGGGCTATACGGTCAACCTTTGGGGTTATCATTTCAAGGTCAATGCCTACATCCTGCTTATCGCTTAGTATAACACCCGCAAATAAGGCCGTGTGCGTTATGGAGATTTTTTGTGTAGAGCCTTTGATAAAAGGTTTGCCGAACTCGTCTTTCAATACTTCGCAATTTCTGCCGGCAAGTTCATTCACCAAGTGCCTGGTTGCAAGCCACTGTAACTGTTTGCTCTCGTTGGTTATTTCAGCAGAAAGAAATTGCTGGTTGAAGAATTCAGCATCCTCCGTAATACGCCAGATGGCGATACGATAGCCGGGGCCGTTATGAGAATAGTATAGAGGCACGGCACTAAACTAACCAATTGTAGGAAGGCTTCGTACGGGGTTATTGCGTTATATCTGTTACAAACCAGGTATGGCAATAGGGGTAACTCCTTTCTGCGCTTTCCTCTTTAATTACAATTGGCATGCCCGTAGTTTCCTCTATAAAATAGGTAATACGCGTTTTAAAAAAGGCCAGGCTGCTTTCCTCGCCCTTGTATACTTTACCCCTTTTTGTTTTGCTTCCTTCTCCAACCACTTTAAGGCACTTAACGCTTCTGCCGTTTACCTGTAAGTTTACTGCGGTTGTAAACTGCATATTGTGTTGTTGGCGGCAATTGCGTTTTATTTCAAATGGGCATAGCAGATTAAAGGCGTCCGGCGTTTTTACTTTGGTGTTAAGGCTAACAAAGGGTAAGTCGCCCGATTCAGAATCGTCTTTATAAAGTTCGGAATACCAAATTCCTTCATTGTTTTTTGCTATTCTCAACCTTCCGGTTTCTTTGAAAGTAACTTTCACCTGTAGCGAATCCTTAACGTAGTATTCTTCCTTACTTTCAATCACTGAGAAGATAAGCGTATCGCTCTTAAGAACCACCCGCAAGTAAGTAGTTGTGTCCTCTTCCGCTTCGCAGCCGGTGCTGGCGTAATAGTAAGCAGGCAGGGAAGGGGTTACATGTTGTTCGGCCTTTTTAACGGCAAATACCACCTCGGCGCTATCTGTTTGCGAAAAAGCGCGCGGTGTTAGCAGTAGCGCAATAATAAATAGCCAATACCTCATTTTACTAATTATATAATGTAAGGGAGGGCATAAAGTAACAGATTTAACTTCAAGGTTTAACCGATGGCTGTAATAATCCTGTATTATTATGCAGCGTCAATCAAATCCATCATAAAAAATCCGCGTTCTACTAAAAGAGTTACCCTTCAAGGTTTAGGGTAAACGTAAAGGTGCGCGAGTACATGCGCTCAATAGTGCGTGAGTAAATAAGGCCTGGCGTAGAGGAGTGGATGTTGATGAAGCCGTGGCTCATTTTAAACTCAGGCGACAGAATGAAATAAGGGAAGTAAATCATAAAGCCTAGTCCGTATTCAGCGGCTGCATCGTGGCGGTTTAGCTTAATGATGTCGTCAGCTTTACGGGCTTTAACGTTACTGGCCAGGTCAAAATCATAACGCAGGCCGGCAATTACATAAACGCGGAAATCCTTTATAGGGTCGCTTTTAAAGCGCAACTGTAGAGGGAAATCAAGGTAAATAGAAGAGATAGTTTTTTTAGTAAGGTTGTGGTTTATATCCTCGTAAGTAATTCCCTTGTCTGAAAAGGATAGGGTGGGAATAAAGCGCAAATCGAAATAGCGGTGGAATTGGTAGTTGGTAATAATGCCAAGGTTAAAGCCCGGGCCAAATGAAGGTTTGAAATAGCGGATAGAATCGTTTTGAACCTGTACGGGCGAGTGAATCACTTTAAAATCGCCAACGTTAACCCCCATGGCTATACCAAAGTAAACGGCTTTGCGGCCCAACTCATGCACGTTAAACTGTGCCTGCGCTTGTTGCAGCGTTAAACCTAAAATCAGTATGGCAAATAATTTCTTCATTCTTTAATCTGCTACCCTGTCAGTCTGAGCCTGTCGAAGACTGCAAACAATAGCACTATAATAAACACCCTTCGACAAGCTCATGGTGACTTTCTTTTATTTTTCCATAGTGTAAAACGCGCAGGCTCCAAAAGTTAAAGGCTGCCATTTTACATTTCTGAAGCCAATATTCTCCAAAATCTTCACGAAGTCCAAACCTTCTGGAAAAGCTTTTACACTTTCCGGCAGGTAAGTGTATGCTCTAACATCCTTTGAGAACAAACGCCCTACCATGGGCACAATATGGTTGAAGTATAAACCGTAAAGGGCCCTTATTATTGTGTTGGGCGGTTGCGATGCCTCTAAAATTGCCACTTTACCTCCTACGCGGGTTACGCGGTACATTTCAGAAAGCCCTTGCTGAAGATTTTCGAAGTTACGCACCCCAAAGCCCACCGTAATGGCATCAAAACTGTTATCGCTAAAAGGCATTTTTTCTGAATCACCTTTAACGAATTCCACTGTTTTTTCAACGCCCATTTTCAGCGCTTTTTGGCGGCCGTATTTCATCATGCCTTCTGAAAGGTCGTAACCGGTAACTTTCTCAGGGTATAAGGCCAGCGCTTCAAAAGCAAAATCGCCGGTGCCGCTGGCTACATCCAGTATCTTTTTAGGCTGTATATCGGCCAGGTATCTCACTGCCTTTTTTCTCCAACTGATGTCAATACCCAATGAAAGGAGGTGATTCAAAAAGTCGTAACGGTGGGCGATGTTATCGAACATCTCCTCCACCTGCTCCTTTTTGCTTCGGGCGTCATTATATGGTGTAACCGTTTTGGCCATTGCGGGCGCAAATGAAAGGAATTATTTAATGCGGAGTGCTGAAAGACCTTAAAAGGAGTGGTTGCCGCTATTCCTTAACGAACAGGTAGCTGGTAGGTATAAAATGGTAATTCTTCATGCGGCCCTTAAAGGTATCGGGCCTGCTTAAATACATAAAGTCTGAATAATTGGCGTTTACCCAGGTAACAATGCTATCGGCCCAAACCTGGTTGCCGTTTTTGTTGGGGTGTATGCCGTCCTTAAGCCGCTCTAACTTAAGGCTACCGCTGTAATAGAAGTTTTCGTTGTTAAGGGTGGAATCTATTAGGTGATTGATACCGGTGTCTTCTTTCCAGTTAGGTGGGCCAATCCAGGCAAAACGGTAAGGTGCGAGAGCCTCTTTCAGTTTAACAATGTAAGGTTCGCGCAGGCGTATATAGGGCATCAGCAACTCGTTAGTGCCGTTTGAAAAGATGACGAAATCGGGCTTATTAATTTCTAAAATGGTTTTGAGGGTATCGTGCCGGCACCAGGCTTTGGAGTTACCCCCATACCAAACAAGGGTATTGGTTTCAAAGCCGGCGTGTTCAAAATAGTCGGTAAGTCGGCTGCAGAGGCCTTCCAGCATAGAATCGCCGATGAACAATACCTTTCTTTTTTTGCCTAACTGCTTTAATATTTTGGTTTGAACGGTAAAAATTGAATCAACTATAGAAGCGCTACCAGGGGTTAGTTTAACAACAGGGGCAATGGTTTTAGCAGGGGGCGAGAAGGAATAAAAAAGAGAGGTAGCGGCCAAACCGCCAATGGCCAGTATAATTACCAACCAGCGAAAGTGTTTCATTTAGTGTTTCGTGTTTTGTGCATTAGCCAGGGTAACAGTTTGCAATCCTTAAAAGCGAAATCCCAGGCATTGTGCCCTACCCCATCATACAGGGTATACATCAGGTTGCCGGTTTTTCTGGTATTAATATTCACAAATTCTTTAACGCTTTTAGGGCGCACTAATTTATCATCGGCTCCGTGAAAAAACCAAATGTTTTCGTCAGCTAATTTTTTGTAGCGCAAATCAACTCCGCCGCAAATACATACAATACCTGCAAAGGTGCCGGGGTTATGGCTGGCCAGGTTAATAACCCCTAAGCCACCCATGCTCATGCCAATTAGGTAAATACGATTCCGGTCTACCCCGTAGCGTGCCACCAGGCTATCAATAGCCCGCATCACATCTGTGCTTTGGCGGTTAAGGGTGTCCGGAAAGTTATAGATGGTGTCTTTCCAATCCACATCTACCCATTTGGTGTTTTCCGGGCATTGCGGGGCCAGTATAAGCACTGAATCCGCAAGGGCAGTGTTGCCGCAGGCGGCGAATAGTTTTTGAAAGTGTTTAAGCTGTATATAGTTGCCGGTACCCCTTTCGCCGGCGCCGTGTAAGTAAACCAAAAGGGCAGGGTGTTGGGTAGGCTTTTGAGGCTCGCTTAGTTGAAAGTTAAGGCTGCTGCCTGCGAATTGTACGGCGTGGAAACTGCGCAGGGTATCCTGCGACTTTAGGCTGCAAAAAACAAAAAGGGCAGAAAGAAAAAGGAGAAAGCGGTTCAAAATGGTAAAGCTGGTTGTATAACGAAAAGTGAAGGTAAAGGATTGTGCCAAACTACGTAAGCCGGGCACTTAATTGCTGTTAATTCCTGTAGCATGTTTTCAACACTTTGCGGCAGGGGGCAACAATCTCGCATTCCTTTTCATCTTTGCTGCATGTTGGTTAAAACAGCGGAGTACACAGGCAGTTATGTTAAGGCAGATAAATGTCCCAAAGCAGACCTGCCCGAATTTGCCTTTATCGGCCGTAGTAATGTGGGCAAAAGCTCCCTTATTAATTATTTAACCGGGCGTAAGAAGCTGGTAAAGGTTTCAGTAACCCCGGGCAAAACCCAAACAATAAACTACTTTCTTATCAATAACCGTTTTAACCTGGTGGATTTGCCGGGCTATGGCTTTGCAAAAATTAGCCAGGAGCAACGCAAGAAGTGGTTGGGTATGATAAATGATTATATGCTAAACCGAAAGCAGCTGCAATTTGTAGCCGTGCTTATTGACAGCCGCATTCCACCCCAGGAAATTGATTTGCGTTTTATAGACTTTTTAGGCGAACACCAATTGCCTTTTTTTATAGTGTTTACAAAGGCTGATAAGCAGGGCAGCCGTGAGGTATCGGCCAATGTGCAGAATTTTAAAAATACACTGCTGCAAAGCTGGGAAGTGCTGCCCCCCTGTTTTATAACCAGTTCTGAAAAGAAGTTGGGCGGCGATCAGATTTGGAACCTGATAGAAACCTGTGTAAACGAATACAAGCCCCAGGCCTGAAGCGCATGAAAGCGGCAACCGTTAACGAGTTAAAGGAGGAATTAAAGCATCTGCCTGCCGGCAAACTGGTAGAACTTTGCAGCCGCCTGGCCCGTTTTAAAAAGGAGAACAAAGAGCTGTTAACCTATTTGCTTTTTGAAGCCCATGACGAGCAGGCTTACATAAGCGGGGTAAAAGAAGAAGTTGATGCGGGGTTCAACGAAATACCACCGGGCAACAGCCTTTACCTGCAGAAGAAAAGCCTGCGCAAAATATTAAGAGCGGTTAATAAGTATGTGCGCTACTCCGGCGTAAAAACAACGGAGGTAGATTTGTTGTTATACTACTGCGAGTGTCTGAAGAACAGTAGCATAGCCTGGAGCAAAAGCCCGGTTTTAGTTAACCTGTATAACACCCAGCTAAAAAAAGTAAAAGGGGCCATACAAACCTTACACGAGGATTTGCAGTATGACTATGAGCATCGATTGTCAGAATTAACAAATAGTGGTTGACTTCTGAACTGAGGATGATTTTCAAGTCATATATTTGGCCTGAGATTTATGAAGAACACGCAGATTTTGAAAATGCTGGCCTCTAATCGCGATTTGATACAGCGAAACATACCGGGGGCCCTGGATGATTTAGAGCACCTGATTGATGACTGCAGGACTATTGAGGATGATACGGTGCTGCTTTATCTTGAGCTTAACCAGGCGCTGGTTGATATTTTTTTTCGTAGCAGATATAAAGCAGCCATTGAGCGCTGCTTGGCCGCAATAGAACGTTTTAAGAACGCACATAGAATTGCCTTTGCCTGGCATTACTGGGTTTTAGGCCATTGCTGTGCCTTGCTGGGCAGGCATGATGAGTGCGAAGGCTACCTGGAAAGGGTTACTGCGCATGTTACCCGCGCCGATGCCGAATACCCCTGGATTATGGTAGGCGTGCTGATTGCACGGGTAATGAATAACGAAGTGCAGGATGAGTTGGATGATACCTCTTTAGACTATGCACTTGAAGCCTTGAAAATAGTGGAAGAGTTGAATGACCCCGTTCGCAAAGCCAGTTGCCACACCGCCATGGGCAATGTGTTGCATAACAGGGGGCGCTATAAAGAAGCCCTGGACTATTTTCAGTTGAGTTTACATGTGTATGAACAGCACTACAAACTGAGCGACATGGCCGGCGCTTATAGCAACATAGGCACCAGTTACATTGGCCTTGGTGATTTTAGGAAGGCGGAAGATTATCTTTTGAAATCTGTAGAGTTGCGCAACCAGTTCAGCTCACCCGACCAGTTGAGTATTTCGTACCACAACCTGGCCATAGTTTACAAAAACCTTAACGACCTGCCACGCACTAAGGAAATGCTGGAAAAATGTTGCGATATACTTGAGCGCAACGGAAGCACAGCCTTTTTAAACGCTACCCGCCGCATGCTTGCTGATGTGGAGAGGGAGATGGCGGGCTAGATTAACTTATCCTTTTATCAAATGCTTTCTGAGCCCGTAATTAGGGGCTTAGCTCCTTTGCGTACCCCAATTTTTGAGGTTGCTGCGTTACATAGGCGTAAACAACAGCATTATGGCGCATTATATCCCTAACCACCTAAACTATAACTATGTACAAGCGCCTGTTGCTGTTTGTTTTAGCTGCTCTGCCGTTTTTTGTTGTCCGTGCCCAGTTTTTTACCGGCCTGCGCAGTAGCCCGTACGGGGGCATTACCAACGTAAACTTTAATCCTGCCATTGCCGATAGCCGCTATATAGTGGATATTAACCTGATAGGACTTGCTGCCAATGCCAACAACAACTACGTTGGTTTGGATAGAAGAGTGATTTACCATCCCTCTCTTTTCAATAGTTCCGATTTTCAGAGCCAATACCTTAAGGAAAGGGTAAACGGCCTGCACAAAAATGTTTATGCCGGCTTGCAGGTGCAGGGGCCTTTAAGCTTTATGTTTTCGTTTGGGCCCAAGAAGAACCCTAACTTAAATGCCATTGGCTTCAGCTACCACGCTAACTTTATAAGCAATGTTGACCATGTTGATGAAACGCTTGCCCGCACCGCTTACTATGGCCTGGGACAAACAGCCAATGCTATAACCAACTACCTGGGCCGCGATTTAAATAATGTAAACCTTAGCGTAAAGAGCGCAGCTTGGATGGACTACGGCCTTACCTATAGCCGCGTGATAATTGATAAGCGCGAGATAATGCTGAAAGTGGGTGGCACACTTAAATTACTGCAGCCACTGCAGGGCGCTTATGGATATACTAAAAACCTGAATTATCACTGGACGGAGTATGAGCAGTTAAGTATTAATAATGCGCAGGTAAACTATGCCTACAGCGAGGGGTTAGTAACCAGCAACGGCAACCAAAGCCCTGCGGCTGCCGATTATGTTCGTAATGCCTTCTCTTTCAAAAACGGACCACCAACCGTTGGGGTAGATATGGGTGCTGTGTTTGAATGGAGACCAGACAAGGGCGGTACGGAAATGGATTGCAATTGCTATGACCCCAACCGAAACAAGAAATACAAAATCGCCGCAGGTTTTGCCATTATGGATTTTGGCGCCTTGCGCTTTAAGCGGGGGCAATACAGCCGCGATTTTACAGCGGATATACAAAACTGGAATGTGGGCGGGGCGCAGTTCCCCGATGGCCTGCAAAGTTTAGATGATACTATCAAAACGAGATTTAATGTGGCCCCTTTTAAAAAGAACTTTACTGTTTGGCTGCCAACGCGCTTTAATATGTTTGTTGATTACAATGTATGGAGGGATTTTGGGGTTGCTTTTACGGCGGTTATCAGCCAGGATATGAGCCCTAAACACAACATGCTGCACCAGGTTAGCACTTTTAGTATTACACCAAAATGGGATAGCAAATGGTTTGGCGCCTATGTACCATTTAGCGTTGATGTGTTTGGTAATGTAAGTTTAGGGGCCACCTTACGCGCAGGGCCGCTTACTATTGGCACACAGGATTTGCTGGGGCTTTTTGCCAAAAAGTATGTTTACAATGCCGATATACATGCCTCCTTAAAAACAAGCATACCCAACAAAAAGATTTGCCCTAAAAACCGTGGCTGGAAGTTTAACGGGCAAGCGGCTACGCCGATGAATGTGCAAAGGAAGAGGCTGTAGAAGGTATCTTCACAGGTGTTCCATTTAACGGGGCGCCTTTTTTACTTATTGCTTTGCCAGGGCAATAATGTCTTTTACCTCTAACACTTTTTTAGGATAGCCTTTGGTTACTGCATTTATCATGGCCCGCCCTACCTGTTGCAAGGTGCAGGCAATGGAAGGGAAGAACCGAACAAGAACAGGTGCTAACCAACCCACATATTTATAAGCAGGCAGCGCGTTTTTCTGCCCGGGCGTTATACTCATAAAGCCGGGCCTGAAGGCATAGGCCTGTTTAAATGGCAGCTTCATTAAGTCGTTTTCGGTTTTGCCTTTAACACGCGCCCACATGCTACGTCCTTTTTCGGAACTATCCGTTCCTGCACCTGAAACGTAAGTGAATGTCATATCCGGGTTTAAACGGCTTAACGTTTTGGCGAAACCAGTGGTAAGGTCGTACGTTACTTTAGTGTAATCGGCTTCGTTCATGCCTACACTGCTAACGCCGGCGCAGAAAAAGCAGGCGTTGTAGCCACCTAAATTAGGTTCAAGTTCGGCTGGGATGTTGGCTAAGTCCGCGGTAATAACTTCAACAAGTTTAGGGTGGCTAAAGCCCGAAGGACGGCGGTTAATGATTAATACCTTTTCTACCTCGGGGTTTTGCAGGCACTCTAACATTACGCCTTCGCCTACCATACCGGTGGCGCCGGTTATTATTGCTTTCACTTTCATTACTACAGTTTGTTGGGTTAAGACGAGGAACGTAAAAAAATATTGCAGCTGGGTTTAATGCCTTTGATTTGATAATTGAAGTTTACCCTGCAAAAAGCATGGTAGCCATGTATATTCTCAATGCTTCTGATGCGCAAAAGGTGGTGGATGTTTTCTTGAGTTAGCTATGAAGGTTTAAAGCGTGGCAATGAAAGCAGGTTATCCGGTACAATAGTGTCTTTTCTATCTCTGAAGTATACTGTCCCGCTACGCATGGTAACCATATCTAAAGGCCTGCCATCGCTTTTATTCACTAACACCCATATGTTCTTTTTTTCTATTTCGGCAATCTCATCCGGGGTAAGTTCCAGGTGGGGGTTAAAGGTTTGTGACAGTATTATGTCTACATACTCGGTTAACTTATCTACCAGTTGCAGGTCAATTTTTTCGCGCAACACCTTTTTATACATTAGTTCTATTTGCTTTTCATCAGTGGAATCGCACCCACCGCTTGACAGCCTGTTTATCGCTTCCTCCCTTAGTTCATCTTCATGGCCAGCTTCCAACACCAGTTTAAGTTGGCTGTAAATAATGTTTTTGTAGCTGTTTAACTCCTGGTTTGATACCAACTGCAACTTATCTATCTGGCCTCCATCCATAGCAACCCTGTAAGCGATATAAGGAATAGCAGTAATGATTTTTTTCTTTTCAATACGATCCTCAATTTGTTCTATCGATAAATCAACGAAATAGGTTGACATACCCGTAGGCTGGTAAACATTTAAATAGGGTTCGCGATTAGCTGTTGCCAACTCAGTGTTGAGAGATTCAAGATTTTCCAAACCGGGTAAGGTATATTGTATAGCGGTAATTTTACCATCGGCATCCTTTGTTACTGAGCGTGGCTCGGCATCAGTGGCCGGCTGAAAATCTACCCCAAGCCGTATTTCTTTACCAAGCATAAATATGCCTTGCGATTTGATTTCCATCTGCACAACGGAAGCCACCACTTGATGCAGGGTGTTGTAGAGAGGGTCCCAGCGTTTGTTGGCAATGGTGAGGTGATGCGGTATTGTTTCCAAAACGTTAGCGTCTCGCACCTGTTCATCAGCTATTCCTTCTACATAAAGCTCGTTAAGAGCTATAAGGCCGCCTGTTTCCAGCGCCAGGAAACCGGCATTTACCAATAGATAAACCCATGCGGCAGGGCCGAAGATAAGAGCTATACCGCTGGCCAGCAACATTGAAAGCAGCATGGTTAAGGAAATGAGCAAACCTGAAATACCTGCATCTACTTCCCAACTAACTATTCCATCTGTTACAACCGGTTTTAAGGTTATATACACTTCCATGTCCGGATCCACAAAATGGCCAATTTCTTTTTCTGTGTTTACATGTATTTTCAGGCTGTTGGATTCAAAAGTTCCGGCCGTGGTTGTTATCACTTCGGGCCCTACCGAAATACTTCTTAGTATAAAGCCCTTAAACATGTCAGGATACTTGAATTTGGGCGGACAAACGGAGGTTTGTATAGCTTGCCTGTAGGCTAGGTCAGGCCCAAGCCGCTGATATATGGCTCCCGGAAGGGCAAAAGCTATGTTGTGTTCCAATGGTAAAAAATTCTGCGCATCCGCAACATTGCCTCTATCGGGTAAAAAACTGTTGGAGGCCGGCCCGTTTTGTAGTTTCAGGTTAAGGTAAATGCCGATTGCAGCAGGGGTTTCATCCGTGCCTTCAAAAACTTTCATTTCAATTTTATGCACCGCTTTATCCTTGCCAACAATTCCAAGATCAATGTGCTGGCTGATATTCTCGCGCAGTTGGTCTAAAACAAATTGTCTGTTGTATTCCTCAGAGTTAAGGCCCCTTATAAAGTCTTCAAGAACATCGGATTCGAAATCTGTAATTTCAACATTCAGCAGAACGCTTTGCTGAAAACCGTTTGCTTCGGTACTGCTCAGAAATATATCGGCAAACAAATCCACCTCCATCGGTTGTGCCGGTGTTCCATCCAGCAGCAAACATACACTGGCCCTAAGCCGCACGCTCGCCACCTCGCCACCCGAGAGTATTTCAACAGAAAACGCATTTTCAACTGAAGGGTGTGCCAGATTTACATTAAATGGATTTGGGTTAAAGGCGGGGTTAACTTCATAAAGTCTTTTAGTGGCTAAATCCGGGGGAGGTATAATAAATGCACTGAGTTCAACCTCGGTAGGTTGTCCTTCATTGAACACTTTTAATGGCACCCAATGCGGGATGGTTTCGCTTTCGTACAGAGAAAGCAATATACATTTCAGGTATTCTTCGCTCAACAATAACTCTATATCAAAACCGGATGTTACCAGGTCTTTGTTAATCATAACTATCAGTTTAATGAAACTTTAAATTAAAATATATTTCATATGCGGGATGAAAATAACACCTGACGAAACTTTATTGGCCCGGTATGGCACTACCAAATGGGCCTGATTAGCATGCAAAAGGGTGCAAGGAGGGGTTAACAAGTTGTAATGGTTTTTGTGATATTCACGACAGGTTTAGCTAAACATTCTTTTATACCCCGGGGGCCTGACGGCAATGGAGCGGTTCAAAAAAAAACACCGGTAAAAGGTTAAAAAATGCTGATTATCAGTTAGTTTTGAGGGTTATAGGATTGCTGCCCGGCGGTAGTTGAACAAACTTTAAACCGAAAACTTTAAACTGAAAACTTTTTATTACATTTGCGGCTCCAAAAAATTGAAACAATGAAGAAGGATTTGCATCCAAGCAATTACAGAACGGTAGTTTTTAAAGATATATCGCTGGATAAATCATGGTTGGGCAAAAGCACCGCTAACACCAAGGATACCATTAAGTGGGAAGACGGTAATGAATACCCTCTTATCAAGCTTGAAATCAGTAACGAAAGCCACCCTTTCTTTACCGGTAAAACCAAACTGGTAGATACGGCCGGCCGTATTGATAAATTTAAGAAGAGATACCAGAAGTAATTTTCTGTTTGAAAGTATAACAAACGCCTCTGAGATTTCTCGGGGGCGTTTTTAGTTTTTATCTGCCACAAGGCCGCTAAGACGCAATTAATAATTAGGGCAACAGGAGTAAGAGTAATACAGGACGCTTATTAACACACTTTTACTTTGAGCCTTAGAGTCTTCGTGGCGAGAACAGAGCTGTTAATACATTTTACGTAGCGGCTTTGTGTCTTTGTGGCAATAATCCTTTATTCGCAAACGCAAAATTTAAAACATGATAAACATTACACTACCCGATGGTTCGGTAAGGCAATACGAAGCCGGCGTTACTGCATACGATGTGGCTGCCAGTATTAGCCAGGGCCTTGCCAAAGCGGTTATAAGTGCAGAAGTTAATGGCGAGGTGGTAGACCTAAGCCTGCCCATTAATAAAGATGCCAGCCTTAAGCTATTGAAGTTTGACGACCCTAACGGTAAAAAAACCTTTTGGCATTCATCAGCTCACTTAATGGCCGAGGCTCTTGAGTTTTACTACCCGGGTGTTAAGTTTTGGGTTGGTCCGCCGGTGGATAATGGCTTTTACTACGATGTAGACTTAGGCGACAATAAGCTAAGCGCAGAAGACCTGGAGAAAGTAGAGAAGAAGATGAAGGAACTGGCTGCGCAGGATAACAAATATACCCGCAGCGAAATGCCCAAGGCCGAGGCGGTGAAGTATTTTACCGAAAAAGGCGATGAATACAAACTGGATTTACTGCATAACCTGAACGATGGTGAAATTACCTTTTACACCCAGGGTAAGTTTACTGACTTATGTCGCGGACCGCACATACCAAGCACCGGTTTTATCAAGGCTATAAAGCTAACCAACATTGCCGGCGCTTATTGGAAAGGCGATGAAAAGAACAAGCAGCTTACCCGCATTTATGGCATTACTTACCCTAAGCAGCAACAACTGGATGAGTATGTAAACATGCTGGAGGAAGCCAAAAAGCGCGACCACCGTTTGCTTGGTAAGGAGTTAGAGATTTTTACGTTTGATGATGAAGTGGGTCCGGGCTTACCTTTATGGTTGCCTAAAGGCGGCGCTTTAATTGAAAAGCTGGAAGCGCTTGCTAAAAAGAACGAACAGGAGCAAGGCTATGTGCGTGTAAAGAGCCCGCATATTGCAAAAGATAGCCTGTATATCCGCAGCGGCCACCTGCCGTACTATGCTGAAAGTATGTTTCCGCCAATGGAAATGGAAGGCCACAAGTATTATTTAAAGGCGATGAACTGCCCGCACCACCACAAAATATTTGGCGCCACACCAAAAAGCTACCGCGATATGCCTTTGCGCTTTGCGGAGTATGGCACCTGCTACCGTTATGAGCAAAGCGGCGAGTTGTTCGGCCTTATGCGTGTGCGTTCCCTGCAAATGAACGATGCCCACATTTACTGCACCAAGGAGCAGTTTGAGGAGGAGTTTATGAAAGTGAACGACCTCTATGTGAAGTACTTTAAAATATTTGGTATAGATAAATACCAGATGCGCTTTAGCACCCATGCACCTGAAAAACTGGGGCAGAAGTACATCAACAATCCTGAGATGTGGCAACAAACCGAAGATATGGTGCGCAAGGTTTTGCAGAAATCGGGATTGCCATTTGTTGAAGTAGCTGATGAAGCGGCATTCTACGGCCCCAAGATTGATATACAAATTTGGAGCGCTATTGGCCGCGAGTTTACTATTGCTACCAACCAGGTAGATTTTGCGCAGGCTGAGCGTTTCGACCTTTCGTTTACCAACGATAAGAACGAGAAAGAAAGGCCGCTTATCATCCACCGCGCGCCGCTTAGTACCCACGAGCGTTTTATCGGTTTTCTGTTGGAACACTACGCCGGTAAGTTTCCCTTGTGGTTAAGTCCTGAACAGGTAGCTATTCTTCCCATATCGGAGAAGTTTAACGATTACGGCAAAGAAGTGCGCGATAGCCTGAAGAAACTGGGCATTGAAGCTACGCTTGACGAACGCCCTGAAAAGATAGGCCGTAAAATCCGCGATACAGAAATACGCAAGGTGCCGTATATGTTAGTGGTAGGTGAGAAGGAGATGAACGACAAAGCCGTTGCCATACGCCGCCAGGGCCAGGGCGACCAGGGCACTAAGCCACTTACCGATTTTATAGCGCAAATACAGCAGGAGATTGCGGAATACAAATAAGCTAATTAATTGTCCCCCTGACCGCCATGCGGGATAGGGGGACGAGGAGATAAACATTGATGTTTATCAACGGAGGGGGGTAAAGAGGGTCGACGGAGGGGTTAAAAAAGGTTGACAAAAGTTGACACTTTTAAAATGTCAACTTTCATAGAAATGAGTATATAATACTCATTTTCAATAAATTATCAGTAAATCCATTTTTTAAAGGTTGACAGAGCGTGTCAACCTTTTTCTTTTAGCTTCTCTTGTATGCAAGTCTCCCTTTAGGGAGATTTAGAGGGTGGCCATAACAAAACCGACGCCTCGCTCGTAAAAGCAAGGTATGAAACAGCTATACTCCGACTATTCCTTCTTTCTCAAGATTATTGTAGGGGCCATTGTTTACATGCTATTCTTTACCTCTATGGCTGATGGTCAATCAGTTACGGGTAAGTGGAAGGCTGAAGCCGTTACCCAGGTGCTGGTGCCGCAAGGGCAGGACCCTGCCAAGGCTGAAATAGTAAAACAGATGTTGGCGGACTTAACCATTACCGTTGGGGCCGATAAATCGTTCAGCAGCCATACTACCCAACCTATGTTCCTTAACATTTCGGGCGCCAATTGGATTTGGGACCCATCTAAGGCACTGTTGGCCGTGGTGGATAATGTTATACCCGGTGGTGAAGCGGCCACGCTTATGACTTGGCAGATAACCGAAATTTCGGGCAATAAGGCCGTGTTTACATTTAAAGACGGCGAACAGGATGTGCTTACCGTGCGCATGGCTAAGGCCGATGTGCAATAACTATATTGACTATCAGTATTTTGTAGTTATTTAGGTAGGGCTGATTCAGCACTACCCATTCCTTAATTTTTGCGGCAGGTAATACAATGCGCAGCCTTTATGGCTATGTTAGCCGATATTTACAGGCATGTTGAAAACCTCTTGTATTTTTAATTCATTTCGTTATATTTGCGCTCCCAAATTTTAGAATTCATGTACGCAATAGTAGAAATCGCAGGTCAACAGTTTAAGGCCGAAGCAGGAAAGAAGATTTACGTTCACCGTTTGGAAGGCAACGAAGGCGATGCTGTGTCTTTTGACCGCGTGCTTTTAACTGATGACAACGGCAGTGTTAAAGTAGGTACCCCTACCGTAGCCGGTGTTAAGGTTAATGCCAAAATTGTTGGCCACATGAAGGACGACAAAGTAACCATCTTCAAAAAGAAAAGAAGAAAGACTTACGAAAAGACCCAGGGTCACCGTCAGTCATTAACTCAAATTTCAATTGAATCAATCGGATAGTTGTTGAAGTAATCTCAATAATCCCAAAAATCTAATAAATCCCAGTCCATGGCACATAAGAAAGGCGAAGGTAAAGTAAAGAACGGACGCGACAGTCACAGCAAACGCTTAGGAATAAAAATATTCGGTGGCGATAGCGCCATCAGCGGCAACATCATCGTTCGCCAGCGCGGTACTAATTTCCACCCCGGTAACGGTGTTGATATTGGTAAGGACCACACCATCTTCGCAGTAGTTGATGGCGTAGTTAAATTCACAAAAGGAAAGAACGACCGTAAATTCGTTCACGTTGTTCCTGTTGCACAAGCGTAATGAACAAGCTGAATTTATAAATCAAAAGCCCTTGCATTTGCAGGGGCTTTTTTGTTTTTAAGCACCTTTACCGTGCATTAAGGGCTGTTAACCGCATTTAGCAAATTTCATCTTTTAAAAAATCAGAACCGGTGCAATTTTAACGCCCCCTCAAACGTATATTTGATTACTGATGCAAAAAAGAAGGACCCCCTTTAAAAAGAGTGCCGCTTTGTTGATGCTCTGTTTCGCCGGTATGTTTTATGCCGGAAGTTCTGTTCCCACCGGTGACGAGGTTATTTCCCCTATTAAGGAGGTAAGCAATATGGCCGTGCTTTACCAGCGTCTGCAGTTAAAGCAGCTGGGGCTAAATTATGATGCCTTTACACTGGCCTTAAACGGTTTTGAGAAGCTAAAGGCCAAAGGAGAGATTAAGCGCGATATTATCTCCATTTGCGACTTCACTCAGTCTTCCGTTAATAAACGCCTTTACGTTATTGACCTTGCAAGCGGTAAACTACTGTTTAATACATTAGTAGCCCACGGCAAAAACACCGGTGAGGAGTTTGCGCGTTTCTTTTCCAATACCCCTTCAAGTAACCAGAGCAGCCTTGGCTTCTACCGCACGGCTGAAACTTACATTGGTGCTCATGGCCTTAGCCTGCGACTGCAGGGGGAGGAGCCCGGCTTTAATAACAATGCCGAGGGCCGTGGTATAGTGGTGCATGGCGCCGATTATGTTAGCGATAACTTTGCCTCGCAATGCGGTTGTAACCGCCTGGGCCGCAGCTTTGGCTGTCCTGCCGTACCAATGGAGCAGCACGAGGAGATAATAAACGCCATTAAGGGCGGTAGCTGCCTTTTTGTTTACTATCCTGATAAGAGTTATCTCAACGCTTCACGCTTGATCAATTAGCTCCTTTCTAGGAGCGTTCCCCAAACAACAGGCTGCCGATGCGTATTAGCGTTGCCCCGTGTTGTAAGGCAATCTTATAGTCCTGGCTCATCCCCATACTTAATTCCCTGAAGGAATCTTTATCTGGGAAGTGGGCAGCTTTCACTTCATCAAACAGGGCTTTTAAACCTGCAAACTCGGTATCTACCTTGCCTTCATCATCTGTATTAGTGGCCATGCCCATTAGCCCACAAATGCGCACATTACGCATGCCGGTAAACTCTGCCGAGGCCAGGAACGCCATCACCTCTGTTTTATCAAACCCGAATTTTGTTTCTTCATCAGCAATAAAAATCTGCAGCAGGCAGTCTATTACCCGGCCACATTTAATGCCCTGTTTGTTTATCTCGCCTAAAAGTTTTGGGCTATCAACCGAATGGATAAGGCTTACAAAGGGCGCTATATATTTAACCTTGTTGCTTTGCAGGTGGCCTATCATATGCCATTCAATATCTTTGGGCAGAGCTTCGTGTTTGGGCAGCAATTCCTGTGCTTTATTCTCCCCGAAAATCCGTTGGCCGGCATTGTATAAGAATACTATGTCCGCCAGGGGCTTGGTTTTAGATACGGCCACAAGCCGGGCTTTGCTGCCCTTCAGTTCTTCTTGTATGTGCTGGTAGTTTTCTAAATCCATGCGGCTAAATAATACGTTTACTGCATGCTATGCAAAAAATGTGCGCTCTTGCTGCTCTTCTTTCAAGGTTGAGTACTTAGGCCGCAATTTCATTGTAATGTTTGGCAGCTGTAATCTTTTATAAATCAGCCTGTGTATTACCCCAAAATAATTTAGGTTTGAAGGTAAATCGGTGAAGAAGTTTATACCCATATTGCTCCTGTTTTTAGCGGCCTGCAAACCTGAAATGCCGGAGGTGCCTAAGGATATTATCCCTCCTGATAAAATGATTAAGATTTTAGAGGAGGTGCATATAGCGGATGCGGTGTCGGAAACCAAGGCCCAGGCAGGTGGTAACGAGTTTGAATTGACCCGCCAGTATTATCCGCTTATCTATAAAAAATACGGAGTAACCGAAGAGGACTTTCGTAAAAGTTATGCTTATTACGAGGCTAACCCTGTTTGGATGAATAAAATGTACGATACTATTTTGAACGACCTCAGCAAAAAGGAAGAAGAGGTTGGTAAAGAAAAAAAGGCAAATTAGAACACATGAATAAAGTAGTTGCAAACGCCGACGAGGCCGTAAAAGACATACCCGATAATGCTACCCTTATGCTGGGCGGCTTTGGCCTGTGTGGCATTCCTGAAAACTGTATTGCAGCCCTTATACGCAAAGGGGTAAAAGGCTTAACCTGTATTTCAAACAATGCCGGTGTAGATGATTTTGGTATTGGCTTGATGCTTAAAACGCGCCAGGTAAAAAAGATGATTTCCTCTTATGTTGGAGAGAATGCTGAGTTTGAAAGGCAGCTTCTTTCGGGCGAGTTGGAAGTGGAGTTGATTCCCCAGGGTACATTAGCTGAGCGCTGCCGTGCGGGTGGTGCAGGTATACCTGCATTTTTTACCCCCACAGGTTATGGTACTGAAGTAGCAGAGGGTAAGGAGGTGCGCGAATTTGATGGTAAAATGTATATACTGGAAAGCTGGTTGCGTGCCGATTTTGCTATTGTAAAAGCCTGGAAGGGTGATACTATGGGCAACCTTGTTTATAAAGGAACTGCCCGCAATTTTAACCCAATGATGGCTACTGCCGGTAAAATTGTAATTGCCGAAGTGGAGGAGTTGGTACAACCCGGCCAGTTAGACCCGAATAACATCCACACCCCCGGCATTTATGTGCAGCGTATTTTTAAAGGCACTAACTACGAAAAGCGCATTGAGCAACGCACAGTAAGTAAGTAAATCAGCATTCATCATTCTAAATTCATTATTCAAATGGCTCTCGATAAATTTCAAATAGCTAAACGCATAGCAAGAGAATTGCGCGATGGTTTTTATGTAAACCTTGGTATTGGTATACCCACTTTGGTGGCTAACTATATACCGGAAGGTATGAATGTAATACTGCAAAGCGAGAACGGTTTGCTGGGTATGGGCCCTTTTCCAACGGAAGAGCAGGTGGACCCCGATTTAATTAATGCAGGTAAGCAAACGGTAACAATGCTTAAAGGGGCCTCCCTTTTTTCATCGTCTGATAGTTTTGCGATGATACGCGGCGGCCATGTGGACCTTACGGTACTGGGCGCAATGGAAGTTGCTGAGAACGGCGATATAGCCAACTGGAAAATACCCGGCAAAATGGTAAAAGGCATGGGAGGCGCAATGGACCTTGTTGCTGCAACGGATAACATCATAGTTGCTATGATGCAAACTAACCCTAAGGGCGAATCGAAGTTACTGCCTAAATGCACCTTGCCACTTACCGGCAAAGGCTGTATTAAGCGCGTATTAACCGACCTTGGCTTTTACGAGATAAAAGACGGCGCTTTTCACCTGGAGGAAATTGCACCCGGTGTTACAGTTGAAGAAATTAAAGCCAAAACCCTGGGTAAGCTGGTTATAAGCCCCGATCTTAAAGTTATTGAAGTTTAAGTAGCAAGATGCAGCAAAACAGGCCCTCTTTATGGTTCGCATTTTTTGCCTGGGGGGCAATTATACTGCGTTGGGGTTATCGCTTTGGCACCGGCGACCAGGTGGAGCTTCTGCCCTATACCCTGTTTTTAAACGACCACACCTTATACGCTAAAGATTTTTTTATACAGGGGCTAAATGCTTCTATCCCTAATGAGCGCACAGTAATGGCAAGCCTGTTACTTCCCTTCGTACAGCATCTCGAATTTTTTTGTTTCATCTTTTATGCTCTCGCTACCCTGGCTTTAGTAATGGGTATGGAGAAGATTGCGCGCCGTTTTATTGAGGATAAATACTTTGCCTGGCTGGCAGTGTTGGTTACCCTTGTACCGCTTAACGATTATACACTTGGCAATGTTGACCTTACCCCGGATTGTCTGCAGGCCGGCACGGTGGCGGTTGCTATTGTTGTTTGGGCCATCAATCTTTTTCTGGATAAAAAATACGTACTCAGCTCGGTGCTAATGAGCATAGCCACCTTTATACAGTTGCTGGATGGCCTTGATGTAATGATGGTGCTGTGCGCTGTTCTTTTGCTGGCCTTGTTCAGAAAAGAAGTTAGCTGGAAACAGTTTTTATCCTTTACCGGCATCTATGCCTTTACTGCCGGCATTTACCTCTGCTTTATTCTGTTGCAAAAAACTTCAGGATTTGATAAAGGTTTTGCGCACGGCTTAAATGGCGAAATGTTTTTTCAAACGCTTTTTGTTTTCCGTCATCCCCATCATTTTATATTCAGCACCTTTCCCTGGTATAAAACGCTGGTGTTTTTCTTTCTTTCACTAGTTGGGGTGTTCTTCTTTTGGCCACGCTCATCCAAAATTTTTCAGTTTATACTTATCGGCCTTTTAGGGGTTGCGGTATACGCAGTAATTGTGGATTGTTTTCACCTCATCTACATAGCCAACTTCCAGTTTTATAAGGTTACACAATGGATGAAATTTTTTGGAGTAATGGCTGCTGTTGAAGCGTTGCGGCTGGCACTTTTCTCGGGTACAAAGCGCATGCCGCAGCTTAAATTTGAGCAATTATGGCTTGCCCTTGGCGCTGTAGCTTGTTTTAGCCTTATTGTTTTATTCCGGCATCATCTTCCGTACAAAGTGCCTTACCAGTTGTTTGCCCTAAAGCAGGAGGATGATATGATAGCTATTTGCGAAAAAATAAGGGAAACTACCCCTGTTGATGCCCTTTTTATACAACCTTTTGATAATACCGAACTAAAATACTATGGCCGGCGTTCAAGTTTTGTAGAGTTTAAGGCCAATGTGAGGCACAAACGTTTTGTTGGGGAATGGTTGTACAGGGTGTGGATGGTTTATAATATTGATTTGAATGCGGACCTTAGGGGGTTTGCATTACAACAATATGCTGATAAAACCTTCTATAGCCTGGATGCGGAAAAGTTGAAAGGGTTGAAGGCCTGTGGCGTTACCCATTTACTAACGCACAAAGAAGCAAGCCCCGGTTTTGGAGAGTTGATTTTATCGAATAACAGCTATGCAGTATATAAATTATAACGGCAATATTTTTAACGAGAATGAACCTTTGTTTCCTGCAAGCAACAGGTCTTTCAGATATGGCGATGCTTTTTTCGAAAGCATGGTTATGTTCAATAAAAAAATTCCGTTGTTGGAGTTTCACTGGAGCAGGGTGGTTTTTACGGCCGATGTGCTTTCATCGGTTTTGCCTGCTCGCATGGACGAAAGTTATATGGAGCACCAGATTTTGGACCTTGCATCGGTTAATGAAGGAGTTAACAATGCCCGTGTACGCATTCAGTTTTTCAGGAAAGGCACGGGGCTTTACCTGCCGGAGGATAACGCTCTTGGCTTTGTTATATCCATGGATAGAATACCCAATAGCCGCTTTGAAACAGGCGAGGGCCTTAAGATTGGCGTTAGGGAAGATTGCTATAAAACCGTTTCGATGATTAGCGATCTTAAATCCTCTAATGCACTTACCTATGTTATTGCCGCCCAGTTTGCCCAGGCTGAGGGCTGGGATGAGTGCATATTTCTAAGCGATGAAGAACATATTTGCGAGGCTATTCATTCTAATGTTTTTCTGGTTAAGGGAGATAAACTGGTAACGCCTACGCTGGATAGCGGCTGTGTTAACGGTGTAATGCGCAGCTACATTATGGCTTTAATGGAGGCAGATATGGAAGAGCGGGATATAAAGGCCACAGAATTGTTGGAAGCCGATGAGATATTACTGGTGAACGCCGTTAAAGGGGTACAATGGGTAAAGGAATACCGCGGGAAAACCTATGGAAATAAAAAAGCGGTGGAAATCACCGCTTTTCTGAATAAGTCTTTATTGGAAACTGCTTAGTTTTTGCCAAGCTCTTTTGCCTTAGCTTCAATAGCAGCTTTTACTTCTGTGTATTTCTTGTAACGGTCCTCGCCTAAAATGGTTTTCAGGTTAGCCTCAATGTGGTTGGTTTGGCGGTTAACAATCATAGCTGCTGTTTCAGGGTTTTTGCTTTCAGGCTTGCTGAAAAGTTCAGCCTGGCTGCGGGCGCTGGTGGTTATAAGTTCTTTCACTTTCGGAAATTCAGCGTCAGTTAGCTTTAACTCCACGCTCATGGCCTTTAACACAATATCAGCATCGGCCTGGCCGCCGCTTAACTTATATAAGCTATATGCTTGTTGACCGAATGACATAGCCGCAAAGGCCATAAGTAAGAAAGCTGAAGCGAAGATTTTTTTCATGTTCATGATTTTTGAGGTTACGAAGTTAAAAAAAATATGATTTCCTGTATCCTTCAACGAACCCCGTTTATTAATGTTTGTTTATAAGATATGAAAGTGGCTGGCCCGGTTGCATTTTTTTGGTTTAGAAGGGATTTACGGCTGGATGACAATGCCGGCCTATACAACGCCCTTAAAAGCGGCCTGCCGGTTGTTCCCCTCTTTATTTTCGATACCAATATATTGGATGAATTACCCGAAAAAGCCGATAAAAGGGTGCAATTCATCCATAATGAGGTGGTTCGGCTAAACAGCGAGCTTAATGATTTGGGCTCAGCCCTGTTGGTAAAACATGGCAAACCCCTGCAGGTTTGGGAGCAACTTTTAGCTGAATATGATATAAAGGCCGTTTTTACAAATAACGACCACGAGGTTTATGCCCGCCGCCGAGACCAGTTTGTGAGTGAACTGCTTGCCGCTCATAAATGCACTTTTAACAGCTTTAAGGATATTGTGATTTTCGAGAAAGATGAAGTGCTAAAGGATGACGGCACTCCCTACACCGTTTTTACGCCCTACAGCAAAAAGTGGAGGGCGAAGCTTAAGCCGTTTTATTACAAAAGTTATCCCACGCAAAAGTACACTGCAGCGTTTTATAAGGGGCTTAAAACGCAGGTACCGGTTTTGGTTAGCCTTGGTTTTAAAAGCGTGGATGCCGATTACCCTGAGCGCAAGGTTAAAAATGACATCGTAAAGAATTATACCGAAAGGCGCGATTACCCCGCCATGGATGCCACCAGTCGCCTTAGCCTGCATTTGCGCTTTGGCACCTTAAGCATCCGCAAGTTGCTGGCTTATGCGCTTGAGCGCAACCAAACTTACGTTAACGAACTTATCTGGCGCGACTTCTACCACCAGATTCTCTGGCATTTTCCGGATGTAGAAAAGCATGCCTTTAAAAAGCAATATGACCTTATTAACTGGCGGAAAGATGAAGAGGATTTTAGAAAATGGTGCGAAGGGAAAACCGGCTATCCGCTGGTAGATGCCGGCATGCGCGAGTTAAATTCCACCGGCTTTATGCATAACCGTGTGCGTATGGTAGTGGCCAGCTTTTTAACCAAGCATCTGTTGCTTGATTGGCGCTGGGGCGAAGCCTACTTTGCCCAAAAGTTGCTCGATTATGATTTAGCCGCTAACAATGGCGGCTGGCAATGGGCGGCAGGCAGCGGTACAGATGCAGCCCCTTACTTCCGCATTTTTAATCCTACGTCGCAGCAACAGCGTTTCGACCCCGAAATGAGGTATATAAAAAAATGGGTTCCTGAATATGGAACCCCTGCTTATCCTCAACCGATGGTAGAGCACGAACTGGCGCGCAAGCGCTGTTTACAGGTATACCAGGCTGCCTTAAAAGCAGAGGGGTGAAAATAGGGTCGTATTACGTTCTTGCTTCAACCTGTTGGTTAAATCAATAAAATCGTCAAACCTAAAGCCGTAGTTTTGGTGGGATGGAGGCCGCCGTTTTGATAAATCTTTGCAGCCAGTCCTTCGATTTACGTATTAGCTATGGCTTCAAACTATCGGCCTTTCATCTCAAGGAAGGATTGTAAAATAAGGTTTGCTGCAATAGCGTCAACATTGCCCTTCTTCTGCCGTTCTTTTTTGTTTACGCCGCTAAGCAGCAGGGTTTGCGCTGCAATTTTTGAGGTAAAGCGCTCATCTACCTTGTGCACCTTTTTATCGGGGTAAAGGCTTTCAAGCTTTTTTATAAAAGCTTCAATATGCGGTACGATATCATTCTCAGCGCCTCCGTGGTTGTAGGGGTAGCCTATTACAAAAGCCTCTACCTCCTCCCTTGTGCAGTAGGCCTTTACAAAATCATAGATACCTGCAGTAGGCATGGTATCCATACTGTTGGCAATTAATTGCAAGGGGTCAGTTACTGCCACCCCTACACGTCTTAACCCAAAATCAAATGCCAGAATTCTGCCCATACGCTATTTTTCCCTCGGTACAATTACCGACTTTAAAGAAAGTATTGTGGCAGGTGGGTCAACATTAGCAGTTACCGTAACCTCTTTCTCTACCTGGCCTTTCTTACCCTCGCTGTCAAATTCAACGTTAATATCTCCACCCTCTCCAGGTGCAATGGCAGTTTTTGGCCAATTGGGCACGGTGCAGCCACAGGTAGTTGTAGCGCTCGAAATAATTAATGGCTTTTTGCCCGTATTTTTAAAGTGAAAAACGGTGCGCACCTTATCGCCCTCGTTAATCCTTCCAAAATCGTGTGTAGTACGGTCAAACGTAATAGCGGTAAGTTCCGGTGGGCTCTTCGTTTCCGGAAAATCGCGTGCCATAGGGTCCACATTAGGCTTACTAAACGGCGATTCCTCGCCCCCTGTGGCGCTTCCAGGTGTTATAGGGGTTATGGTAACCTCGTCTTTGCGCCCTTCCTTAACCTCTTGCAGTTCCCTGCGCAGGCTTATTTGTTGATAGGCCAGGTAGCCCACAACTGCCATCAGCACAGCAATAATTCCGTATGTAACCTTGGTATTCACGTAATCAGGTTTTGAAGCGAATATAGGCAGATGCCTTGTTATCAAAAGCTAAATGAATTTTAGTGTGTCATATTAGTTTAATATTATTTTTATTCAGTCGTTATATGCTTTTGACTTAATTAGTTATTTTTAGAGTAGGACAGTTAGTTCTCAGCAGCATGATAAATGTATTGAATGGAAACAGGTGTTATCCCAGTCCCCGATTTTAAGGTTCTCTTTGAAGAATCACCGGGCTTGTTTCTGGTGTTAGATCCTCAGTTGCGTATTGTGGCGGTAAGTAAGGCCTACCTGCAGACCACCTTAACCGAACGCGATAAAATAATGGGTAGGGGTATTTTTGACGTATTTCCCGATAATCCGGAGGACCCCAATGCGACAGGGGTTAGTAATCTCAGCAGTTCTTTACAGCGGGTGTTAAAAAGCGGCAAGCCCGACGCCATGGCCGTGCAGAAATATGATATACCACTTCCCGGCGAGCATGCAGGATTTGAGGAACGGTTCTGGAGCCCCCTGAATTCGCCTGTTCTGGATGGAAACGGAGCGGTGCAGTATATTATCCATAAGGTGGAGGATGTAACCGATTTCATCCGTTTAAAGGCCAACCGTTTGACAGAAGACCAGGAGAAGATTAAGGAATTGAATGTGCAGATTGAGAATGAAGTTTTTCAACGCGCCCAGCAAATACAGGAGGCTAATCGTAACATGATAAAGTTTACTGAGGAACTGGAAGTTAAAAACGCGGAACTTTTAATGGTAAACAGCGAGTTGGACGCTTTTTGTTATTCCATTTCGCATGATTTAAGGGCACCTATCCGCGCCATTGGCGGATGCACCCGCATTCTGCAGGATGAATACAAAAATCTTTTGCCCGAAGACGGCCATCATTTAATGAAAGCGGTAATTGAGAATGCTGCTAAAATGGGTGACCTTATTGACGACCTGCTTGCTTTTTCCAGGTTGGCCCGGCGGGATATAAAGCAGCTGCCGGTTAACATGAACGAGCTTACGAGGGTGGTATTAGAAGAAGTTAAGAACAATAACCCCGGCTATGAGGCAGAGGTTGTTTTAAAGGAAATGCCCGCTGCAACAGGTGACCCCGCTATGATAAAGGAGGTGATGATCAATCTTTTGGCCAATGCCTTTAAATATTCATCGCAAAGCACCCCGCCGCGGATTGAGATAGGTTCTTATATCAGAGAAGGCACCGCGGTTTACTACATAAAGGATAATGGCGTTGGCTTCGATATGCAGTATTACAATAAACTTTTCGGGGTGTTTAATCGCTTACACACCATGAGCGCTTTTGATGGTACCGGTGTAGGCCTTGCTATTGTAAAGCGTATCGTGCTTAAGCACGGCGGCAATGTGTGGGCAGAGGCTAAAATGAATGAAGGGGCAACCTTTTATTTTACTTTAAGTAGAAATAGCAGTAATACAATATAAACTATATGGAAAACAACCTCCTTGAAATTATATTGGTGGAAGACAACCCTTATGATGCCATGCTAACCGTAAGGGCGCTTAAGAGTAAAAACTTTATCAATAACGTAATTCACCTGAACGACGGTGTTGAAGCGCTTGACTTTCTGTTCGGCACGGGGCAGTATGCGGGTAGAGATGTAAGTGTAACCCCCCGGGTTGTTTTCCTGGATTTAAAAATGCCCAGAATTAACGGGCTGGAAGTTTTGGAGAAAGTAAAATCTAATCCGGCCACTAAAGCAATACCGGTGGTTGTTCTAACTTCATCGGCTGAAGACCCTGATATCAAAAAATGCGCTGAGTTGGGCGCAAACAGCTACATCGTAAAACCGGTTGAGTTTGAAAACTTCTCTAAAGTGGTGGCCGATTTAGGCTTTTACTGGGTGGCGCTTAACAAGGCTTAAAGTTGATTTACCGCAAAACCGGGGCACCCGCTTTTTCCAGGTTCCATTCCACCAACTGCTGCCCATAGGTTAGCCCGCTTAATTTACTGCGGCACCACACTGCCATGTTAAAATCATGGAAGTAGGTAATCTCTTCGCTTAACTCATTCTTAAACATATCCTGCACATTTTGCAACATGCGGGTAAGTTGTTCTTTTTGCCCTGCTGTTCCCATTGCTGACGGCAGTTTTAACAGCATAGAAATGCAGGAACGCAAAAAGGGCGAGTTTATATTGTTCTTTTTTATAAAGTACTGCGCACTCTGCAGGGCACTGTCCATTAACGAGAGGTTGCCTCTTTCGTAGTGAATGATGGCCAGCAAAATACGGCAGTACGCCTGCACATTTACAAAACTTGTGTTTTTATGTTCAATTGTTTTAGTAAACCATTCCTCGGCCTTGTCAGGTTCATTGGCGCCAAAAAATAATATGGCAAGGTAGTAGGATGACATAAGGTTGTTGTTGCCCAGTGGCTCAGGCCTGCTGGCCAGGTAGCTTTCTTCTACTTCAAAAATTTCTTTGCCCGGCACCTTGCTAAGGGTGTGCACCAACGACACCATCAGCAGGTTTTTTGCGTACAACCTTTTACGGTAGGTTTCAAGCGCCGCATCTTTAAAGCGCGCTTTACCCAGCACATTTAGGTAGTGGGTGGCCTCCGCATCTTCAGCGGCGTTCAGCGCGGTCATAATTATATTGCTGATGTTGGCCAGGTAACTGTAGGTATTTTTGAGGTCAAGGTCCATATCCTTGTAAACGTCATGCGTAAGCTTTAAATACCTTAATGATTCCTTGTCGTTGTTTACAATGGCGTAGTAGATGTGAAAAATGGCATAAGTCTGTAACTTGCCCCGTTTACCAAACGTTTCTACATCTTTTAATATAGGGTTTTGGGCTATGGCGTTAGCTTCTTCAATTATGCCTTTGCTAACTACTTCTTGTTTTCCGCGTTCATCATCCAGCACTTTTATGTCAAACAACAAAAGGCTTATTCGCATATCGCGGTCCATTGCCTTAAGCAAATCCTGTACTTCCATCTTTACCCGCTTGGCATCATCCATGGTAAAAACACCAAGGTTGCGCAGTATCTGGCTTTCTTCAAGATATTTTAGCTGTAACAGCAGTTCGTAACTTTCAATTTGCTGTGCGCGTTTTTGGCTGTCAGCTATTAATTCAAATGCCTGCTGGTTAAGACCGCGGTCAATCAGGTTATGAATATCCTGTATTCGTTCCCTGATTTGATAGGATGGATTTTTGCCCGAGGAGTAGGAGCGGAGTGCCCTTATTATCTGCTCATACAGGTAATTTTTTTGCGCGCTAAGGTTTACTTTTTTGGCCCCCTGGGTAAAGGCTTTCTTTATCTTCTCTTCATCATATTCTTCCAGTTTATCCAGTAAGTCAAACAGCTTTAAATAGTCATTACCTGAACTCTTTTCGCCGTAACGGCTACTGAATTTCTTAAAGTACCCCTTCTCACTTTTATCTAAAGATTTTATAAGCTCAAATAGTGCATCTGCCATTTGCCTTCGACTTTTATCGGGTTTTCTTATTAATTATCTGAAAATCAATTACTTGTTGAAAATGTAAGCTACTCAATAAGGCTTCAACATCTCAATTAAAGCTAAAAATTCTTTTTAAAACCTTCAATTACCTGAACATATTTGAATTAAGAAAATAGAGATATGAAAAAAATATGGTTTTTCCTCGCCTTGCTGGCTTGTGGCTTAGGTCTCAGCGCACAAAATCAGGTTACAGTTACGGCTATGGTTATTCCACCCTATTCCCCCTATATTTCAACCTATGTTGATCAGCCGAATAAGCTGCTGCTTACGCTGATTAACAATACGGCGGCCGACCTAAATGTAAAACTTTGGGTGCGCATCGCAGGCGATAACGGGGTTAGCGCCACAACGGCTCCGGGCTTTATCCCGCAACAGCCAATTGTGCTTCACCCCGGCCTTAACCAAATTGATTTTAGCAGCGATCAAACCCGCACTTATTTCGACGCTAACCATGTTACCCTGGCCGGCATTACCAAAATGCAGATTATACAAAACCAGGCAATGCCCGAAGGCAATTACCAGATTTGCGTACAGGCATTGGATTATGCAACAGGCAGCCCGCTTTCGATTCAGGGTTCAGGCTGCACCGCAGTTTTTCCGGTAAATTATATTGACCCTCCGGTGCCATTAACGCCGTCTTGCGGCAGTGATGCACCTTTGGCTTTCCCACAAAATGTGGTATTTACATGGACCCCACCTGCTACCGCTAACGGCAGTATACAATACGAGTTTACGTTAAAGGAGGTGCCTTCCTCTATGCCCAACCCCGTTGATGTTATAAGGAACACAGCTTTCCCGGTGTTGTATAACACCACACTAAGCTCGGTTAATACCCTGGTGTATACCAACGCTAACCCGCAACTGGAGATTGGCAAGCGCTATGTATGGCGTGTTCGTGTAACCGACCCCACCAACCAATCTCAGTTTAAAAACCAGGGCTTCAGCGCTCCCTGCGATTTTGTTTATGGCGGTACCCCTGTGCCTACGGTTAATATTATTAATAACGGTAGTACACCTAACCCTTCCGGCTATCAACCATTGCCGGCTAATGTTGGCCTGGTATTGCAAACAATAAAGGGTAAGTTGCAATGGTGCTACCGCAAAACGGAGGAAACCAACCCGGCTTTAGAAGTATATACTTCAGGGGTAGCCTACAATGATTTATCAGGTGTTACCCTTGCCGATGTAAGTGCCGGGGTGGAAAACAACCTTGGAAATTTGTTTGGTGGCGGAGGCAGCGGCCAATCGGGCGGCGGTTCCTTTAATTATAGCGGTTCCGAAATTAATGCTTCAAACCCGGGCGGCAATTTCGGCGGCAACGGCTATTTCTTTCAGGGAGAAACGTATAATGTGGGTGCCCTGAATGGTGGCATTGCGCAAACCAATCACAACACGCCTTTCTACATAACACAGGATAAGATTAATAACCTGGCAGGCAACACTAAATACCCTCTAAAGCAAACCAAGGTTAAAATTATTATGACGGTTAAGCCGGAAATTGTGCAATTGGGCAATGGTGGATTTGTGCCCGATTTATACGGCTATGGAAATGGTGGAGGCCTGGCTTCAAATGCACAACCCATTACCCTGGGCACGTCTACCACCAATAGCCAGGGAGAGTTTACCATTACCATACCCAAAGACATTGTACCTGATTTTTATGATTTAACGCTGGAGGTAGACGATGATAATTTCATTTTCCCATCTGTACAGGTGCCGATCACCAAGTCGGAAGATGGCTTTTACTCCACAGGCACTTTAACCGGTTTGGCTAAAACTTTCCGTTTACAAATTCAAAATGTAGCTTATGTGTACGATGCTACCAAGGGGTACTATGTAGAAGGCGAAAACCTTAGCGGGGTGAAAACAATTATACAACACGATCCGGACGATTGGTCGTTTGCGGCGCATCCTAATCTGGTGCATGAGTGTTACCGCGATAAACTCGGCATTGCCGAAAGTGTAAGTAATCCTAAAATTGCTGAAACCAAAGAAACTAACCTTTTCCCGCGCCTGTTTGCAAACCGGTACACAGGGGGCTATTTATTGGTGGAGAGCAGCCGGGAAGGGTTTTTAACTAATAAGTTGGGGCTTAATATAAGCGAGAAAAACCATCCGGAATTGTTTACCAATTACCTGGATAAAACGGAGGCGCCAACGTACTACTACAAAATGAAATTACCCGGTGCCGAGCCCGAAGTTAAAGGAAAGGTATTGGTAAAAGGGCCTAACAGCCCAATGAAAGGTGTAATTGTGCGCATTAAACGCGGCAGCCAGAATTATTATACTACAACAAATGATAAAGGGGAGTTTGATATTAAAGGAGTAGAATCAAACACTAAACCATATACACTTACGGTAGAGTCTGGTAGTTTAACGTTGTATTCTGAAGAGCTTACACTTGCTGCCCAGTCGCAGATTCTGGAACGTACTTTATACGTAGAGGGCGCTTTAATACCTGTTACAGGTAGGGTAGTAGATGAGGATCACAATCCTTTAAAAGATGCCCTGGCTACCTGGAAAACCGGTGGCGAACCCGCCTACAGTGATGAAAAGGGCGAGTTTCTTTTATCCAACATAGAAGGCAAGCATGTTCTTATCTTAAAGAAACCCGGTTTCCGCGATTTGGAAGTAGAAGTAGAGGTGAAGAAACCCGGAACATCGGTATCAATAGATTTTGGCAACTTAACTGATATTACTTTTGATAATGGTACCAATGGCAGTATGCTGGTTCAAATTGTCAACTCAGTTTATGGTTCCGGTAGCGGTAGCAGCGGCAGCACAGGGGGCGGCTCTTCGGGCGGAAGCAATTTCAGCGCTCTGGCCAGTGGATACAACGGTAATATTTCAAACTCTGCTCCCGGAAATATGGGTGCCGGCAGTTACAGCGCTACGCAGGATATTATTGATCTTACCAGTGGCGCAGGCCCGCTTAATCAACTTACCACAGGTGCTACGCTGGGAGAGTTTGTAATGAAACGTTTTCACCTGGTTGTAAAGGTTAGAAATGCCACTAAGGATTTATTGCCCAACTGCCCTGTTGAGTTTAACGGGGCGGTTGTTGGCACCACCAATGCAAGTGGTTGGGTAGTGTTGGATAATGTTACCGCTAATACCAGCAACGGCCTGGTGGTTTACGGGCCTTCGGGCTCCGATTACCTGCCCAAAGCCAATAACATTGTTATTGATGCCTTTATGGATACCACCTACATGGAGGTGTACCTGCAAAAGGGCGTGCCGGTAAGCGGCAAAGTAAGCCTGCAAAATGGCACCGCAGTTAAAGACGCACTTATTTACATTGATGGTTCAGAGTACATAAAAACGAAGTCGGATAACAGCGGCAATTACAAATTTGCTGCGCCTGCGGGCTCTAACCAGTTTATGGCGGTAAAAAGCGGCCTGGTTGGCGATAAACAAAGCCAAACACTTACAGCCGGCACTCCGGTTACCATCAATTTTACTTTGAAGGATGCAGGTTTTGATGCCAGTAAACTTTTAGGCTTCGAAATTCAGCTTACTGAGAGTACGCCACTACCGAATAACGAATTCGAAATCTCAGGACAGTTTGTAAATATTCCTTCTAACAGCGTATTCAAATCCTCTCCGGGTATGATACTGCCCTTTACCAAGCAGAAAATTAAGAAAGTAGGCAGCTCCATCATTCCTTCATCCGGCGAAATTGTAACAGATGTGACGGGTGTTGATTTAGCGCTTTGGTCGTATCTTAAATTAAATCTTAATAATTCAGGCGGATTAAGGGTTAAAGCACTTGGCGGCGATAATAACAAAGGAAAAATTGACGGCAATATGCGTTTGAAGTTATCTGCTTCTTTCCCTTCCATAAGCGGATTCTCCTTCCCTTCAACCGATTTGTCTATAAAAAGTGGTAGCACCACCAACTTAACGGCATTTACCAGCGATGGAAGCTCGCCACTGAACGAAACAACACTTAAGCTAAGTTCAAGCACCAACACCTGGACGGTTTACGACTTTGCCTTAACCGTAGATTACAATAATACCTTTATTAATAAGGAGGGTATAACCATTGCCGGCAGTATTTCTCCTAAGGGCTTCAAATACCTTAGCGACCTTACGATGAAAATCAGCGAAATGCAGATTTCAACAACAGGCGATATCAAGAAACTGAAGCTGGAAGTTAACCCTATGCCTAAGGTTAGCCTTGGCACATGGAATTTGAACCTCTCTAATTTAGATATAGCCTCAACTGGCCTTGTGGTAGGCGGCGAAATTAAAGGCAGTGTTGCGGGCAGCGCTTTTGGCTTACCATTTAAGGACCTTTCGGTAACTAAATCAGGCATAAGCGGGGGCAGTTTTGGTTTTCCTACCGGCGGCATTAACCTTATGGATGTGGTAAAAATAAAACCCGGGCAGTCTTCATCACTTACATTCGGCATGCTGCCCAATGGCTCAGGATTTAAACTGGGCGGCAACGTTGAGTTTGCATTTGAAAAATACTTTAACAAAAATGTAAAGATTGACGACTTTGGCTTCTCTTCTGATGGTAACATTTCAGCTAACCTTAAACTGAACCAAACCTATCAGGTATTTAGTATTGCCAGCCTTACCATTAACACCCTTGGTGTTAATACCGCCAGTAAGCAGTTTGATTTAGGAGGTAAAGTTGCCTTTGATTTGCCAACTTTTGGAGCAGGTGTGGGTACCACCATGCACTATAAAAAATCGGCAGTAACGTTTGATAAGTTTCACATCAACTTATCTATGGGCGGTATAGGCGGCTTTAGTTCTGATGTAGACTTTGCTGATGGCGGTTTTAGCGGCAACGGCGATTTAAGCATTGCCAGTTCAGGTATGAAATTCACCGGCGGCTTTCATTATAACAACACCGGCTTTGGGGCTAACTTTAACATGGGGCCTACGGTTAAAGTGCCTATAAGCGTGGTAACCCTTGATAAGATAGGAGGTGGCTTTGACTATAATAAGCCGCAAGCTAAGTTTAAAGTTTGGGGTGAATGCCGCGTTTCAACTACCGGTGATGTGGGCGGTTTAATAACCCTCGATCCAACAACCTTTAGCATTGAGGTAAGCGGTGGCGGCCCTGTATTAAGTGCCTCGGCCACGGCTAAACTGGTAGGTATGAGCCTTGCCAACGCCTCTTTTGTAATGGATATACCGCAACGCAAAGCTTCGCTTAACGTGGATGCCGGGGGCGGCGCCAGCATAATGCCGGGTATAAGCGCCACGGGTAATTACCATATAGGAGCCGAATTAGGCTTTGGTGGCAGCCCTTATTTCTATTTCGGCCAAATGATGAACATGAAAGTGGTACACATTTGCAACAGCAGCGGCGGTATGTTTATGGGGGTTAACTACCTGGTTAATTCTACCACAGCAGCCCAGTATAAAATCCCGACAGGCATGTTTACAGGTATCAGCGCCTTTGCATCTGCCAGTATTGGCAGCGATGAGGCCCATGCAGCAGGCATTGATGTAGGTATAGGTTGGGCAAAAGTTTGGTGCGGCTACAGCAGCGATGTTAGTTTTTATGCCAATGCTAACGGCATGAATGCGGGATTCCACCTTGGCGGCACATGGGCCGCAGGGGCAAAAGCCTGTGTGCGTTGGGCCGGTTGCATAGGCCTCGATGCCAGTGCTTCAGGTAGTATTGATGGTCAACTTTCTTCAGGCGGTATCGAAAACGTTACAGGTAAACTTAGCGCGCATGCCGGAGCCAGCATAGGTTGCTGCGATGGTTGCGGCAACGGTTTGTGTTGGGCTGTTATTGCGCCTTGCGGTGCGCAGGTTTGTGTGGACCCTTCCGTAACGGTTAAGTATAGCAAATCAAGCGGTTTTGATATTGACTTCTAAACGAAATGATATAATAGATATGAAAAATAATATTGTTGTATTACTTATTGCCCTGCTTGGTCCCTTTGCTATACATGCGCAGGGGGTACAGGTGCTGGAAGGCAAAGACGGGTTCTGGTTTTTTTATTCGCAGGACATGTTAAGCCCGGCTAACCCTAAGGGAGTTACAAAGGCGGTTATCTCACGCTCCGATAATAATGGCGACTTTAAGGAGATTGGGAACACCACAGCTATGCTTGATATCCAGAAGATGAAGGAAACCTTTGGTGCTGATTTTCCGGCACAGGTGGCCTACATCCTTCATTTAAAGGATGAAAATTCAGTGGTGGACTACATGAAGAAAAATGTTTCACTTAAGGGTTATGGCCTTTTAATGCTGGATATGGATTTCTACCGTGCTACCGGCGCGGTGTTTCTGGATAAATACAAACCGGTTGCAGGTACCAGGATAAAATACAAGGTGAAATTTCTGAAAGCTGACGGCAGTGCGTTGCCTGAAATGCCGGAAGCAGAGATTGTAAGCGGCAAAACACCGCAGTTTGTAAAGCCACACTACTATTCTCGCTATGAATCCGACTCTTTAGTTAGCATCAAGTGGATTTCAGTAGGGGGCAGGGGCGAAACTGCTTTTTACGGTAATGTTTACCGTAGCAATTCAAAAGGCGGATTTGATTTTGCCGGCAGCGTGTTACCTGCAGTTAAAAAGGATACTACCCTTTTTACATGGGAGGAACCGGTTAAGCCCGGTGTAGAGTACAAATATTTTGTTAAGCCGGCCTCATTGGTTTTGTTAGAAGGAAATCCTTCCGATACTGCCGTAATAATATCTTCCAATTTTTCTAAAACATTGCCGCTGCCTGATTTTAAGGCCACCGATACTACCGGCGGTATCTTGTTTACATGGAAGGCCCTGGAACCGAACCCGCTTTATGTAGGTATATGTGTGCAGCGCAAACCTATTTCAGATGCCAACTATATCAGTATTGATACTATACCCCTAACCGCCGGCAGTTATTACGATACCCGCCTTATCCCTAATATTCTTTACCAATACCAGTTTTCATTGGTTAACATCCGTTTTAACTCCTTGGTGCCATCAACAGGTGCTGCGCTTATTCACCGTTCGGGTAAAACCAATCCTTTCAAACCTTTTGCTATAAAAGCAAAAGCCGTTAAAGTGGGTATAGAAGTTAAATGGAACAAGGTGAACCATTACGATGTAAACGGCTATTATGTTTATCGCAGTGTTAACGGTGAGAACTTTACCCAGTATTCCCCCTTGCTTAAAGATACAGTGTATGTAGATACTGCTGCTACAAACGGGCGTATGCTGTACAGCTATAAAGTTTCGAGTATTGATTTTAATGATGTTCAAAGTGAGCTATCCAACGATGTTCAGGCTCGTCCGGCAAACAGCATATTACCCACCGCTGTAAATGGCATTTCCTCGTTTAGCGAAGTGGGCAAAGTTACTTTGGCCTGGAACGATATGAAACGTGTAGACAATTTTGTAACGGGTTACAATGTTTATCGAAAAAAGGGCGAACAAGCGCTTACGAAATATTTTACGCCTGCTGAATTGCTACAGGCGGGGTTTGTTAAAGTAAATACATCTCTGATTACCAATTCAACATTTACTGATGCCTCCGCAGGTCCGGGCACCTTTACTTATGCCATTACCAGTGTTGATTTAAACGGGGCTGAAAGCCCTGCCGAGTATCTTGAGCAGAGAACTGAGGAAAGCAAAATGGTGGCTCCGCCTTCCTTCTTCAACCTTGTAAAAACGGATAAGGGAATTGAAGTACGCTGGAGTGACGAATTACAAAAAGAAGTAACCGATTACAGCATTTACCGCCGCCAGCGCAATGAAGAAACCCCCAAATTGCTGGGAACGGTTAAGGCATCGCAATTAAATTACCTGGATGCTACCGCCGCAAGCGGAACGTTTTACTTCTATTCAGTTAAAGTAAAAACTGCCGCAGGAAGAGAAAGCGAAGCAAGTAACGAAAAAGGCATAAGCCGCTAAGCATGAAAGTAACGTTTCTCCTTCGCTCGTTTCTGTTTGCTAAGCCGATAGTAAGTTTGCTTATACTTTTTATGGCGCTTGGTGGTGTAAGCGCCCAGGATTTGGAGCAACTACCGAAGGAGAAGCCATTTGAGATTCACGGCACAGCTTCCGCTTCGGTGGGTTACTATCTTTCCAGTTCTTACAACAGCACCCGCCGACCGTATACGTACAGCATCAACGCTGCACCGGTTATATCGCTGTATGGTATTCAAATACCTTTGAACTTTACCTTTAACGAAGGCTCTACCAAAGTTAAAAACCCTTTTGTGCAGTTTGGTATAAACCCTTATTGGCGATGGATTAAACTGTACGGCGGCTGGACCAATATGACCTGGAGTCCTACCACATTGAGCGGCAAAACCTTTTTAGGGGCAGGTATTGAAATTAACCCTTCATTGTTTCGCTTTGGCGCCATGTATGGCCGCTTTAACCCTGCTGTTAAAGAAGACACCCTTAAAGGGCTAAACACACCTCAGTATAAGCGTCGTGGATTCGCTTTTAAAATTGGCGTGGGTAACCAGAAGAACTACTTCGATTTTATATTTCTAAAAGCTAAAGACGTTTCCAATTCAATACCTGTGGTAAGCGATGTGTTGAACTTTCCTCCACAGGAAAATGCCGTATTTGGCATTATGAGTTACCAGTCCTTTCTTAAGCAAAAATTAACCTGGCAGCTGGATGGCAGCGTTAGTGGAATAACACGCAATACCAATTCTCCATTGCTGGATATAGGTACCGGTCTTGGTACCAAGTTTCTGAAGGTGGTCATTCCCCCGCGCCTTTCTACCAGCTATGCATGGACGGCCCATACTAACTTTACTTATAAGGGGCCCAGGCTTATGTTAGGCTTCGATTACAATCGCGTGCAGCCGGAGTATATAAGCATGGGGGTAGATTATATCCTTAACGACCAGGAGCGTGTTTCGTTAGTACAATCTTTTGTACTGGATAGCGGAAAGGTGAACCTGCAGTTTAGCGAAGGTTTTCAGCGAGATGACCTGAATAAGAGAAAGGCTGTAAAAACAAACCGTATCAATTTTGGGGCTAATGTTAACTGGATGGCCAATCAAAAATTCGGCATTACCTTCAGTTATAACAATTTTACCATGTTTCAGCAAAAGGGCCTGAAGGAGTTGAATGATACCACCAAGTTGTTTATGATTCAGAATAGCGTTGTAATTACCCCACACTACCTCATTATTACAAAAACCGGGGTCCACAATATCTTCCTGGCGCTCATGTATCAGCGCATGGATGATTTGAACAATTTTACGGGCAAATACACCCGCAATAACACAGGAAATGCCAACATCGGTTATTCCGTTTCAGTAAATAAAATCGGGTTAACCGTAAGCCCGGGTTTTAACGTGTTATACTCACAAACTTCGTTAGTAAAGCTCTTAAGCCTTACCCCCACTATAGCGGTTAATAAATCGTGGTGGAAGGGCAAAATAAGCACAGGTTTTAACCTGGCCTTCTCTGCCAGCCGCAACAATGGCCTGTGGAATTCCAAAACCCTTAACAATACGATTACTATTGGCTACCGTGTCAATAATCATCACGCTTTACGCCTTAGTAACTCTATAACCAAATCGTTTGCCTTGTTTGGCGGTACCAGCGAGTACAAAGGTGATGTTACCTATACTTTCACTTTTTAGTTTAGGGCATAAATGCGTAGTTTGCTTTGCCTAAATTGGGCAGGTAAACGGAAACAGGTATGAAAATTTCCATTGTTGTAGCAGTGGCTGAAAACGGTGCGATTGGAAGAGGGGGGGATTTGTTATGGCGCTTGCCCGCCGATATGCAGCACTTCAAACGCATTACAACCGGCCACCATGTGGTAATGGGCCGCAAAACCTACGAGAGCATCCCTCCGAAATTCAGGCCCTTGCCTGAGCGTATCAATATCATCGTAACCCGTCAAAAAACATTTAAGGCAGAAGGGTGCCGTGTGGTTTCAACCATTGAGGAGGCTATACAGTTTGCCGAGGACAGTGGCGAGGAGGAGTTGATGATAATAGGAGGGGGAGAGATATATAAGCAAATTTTTGACCGTACCAACAAAATATACCTTACCACCGTTAAGCACAGTTTTACGGATGCCGATACGTTTTTCCCCGAAATAAAAGAAGGTGAGTGGAAAGAGTTAGGCAGCGAGCAGCACCAGGCAGATGATAAACACGCCTACGCTTACGAGTTTAAAGAGCTGAAAAGAAAGTAGCGGGCTTGGACCTTCAGCCTCGCTTTACGCCACTAAGAAAGTACCGAAGTCTATGACTTCACCTTCGTTAAAATCAAGCTTCCCCATTTTATCAAAGTCCACATTGTCCCACACCTTGGTTTGAAAGTGAACGGTATCACCATCAAAAAGTAAAATGTATAAGTCAGGGAGGCTTTCCCAGGGAGAATCGCCTGAACTTATTTGATGCGGGTAGAAGCTGATATGCGCTTCTCCGTTTTCGTTTAACGGGGCATGGCCCAGGTAGTCATCCTCAAATATATCGCGGTCGTATAAACGAACCGTGTACTGCTTACCATGTAAAGGGGTGTCGCTTCCTTTTTTAATAAAACGGGTTTTAACGGTCAGTTTAATTTCGGGGTTCCAGTTATTCAGGGCGTCAATTATGGCTTGTCTCATATTGTCAACTTATTGCGCGAAGAAGGGGAATTTTTTCGGAAAATCAATCCATATCAACTAGTGTATCTGAAAGTTTTACCGCTCCTACCAATATCATCAATGATAAGTCCATCACCAATAAACTTTTGGTATAAACTGCTTAAGGGGCATTATCCCAATATTAAATCGGGAAAGCTAAGAGTTGCTAATACGTTCATATTGTGCTTTAGTTCTCATCACCACATATAAAACACTCTAGGGTTATTCATATTGAAGGTTAACGTCTTTGTTATATCTTTACAAAAAACCTAACCTATGAAAACCACTAAATTATGGGTTGTTATTGTTGCAGCCCTTTTTTCTTCCACAGCCCATAGCCAATGGGTTCAACTCCCAGGGCCGCAAGGCGGCAGTGTAAATTGTGTTGAAAAGGTAGACAACGAAATTTGGACTGGAACCAATTGCGGCATTTATGTCTCAACAAACGAAGGCGTAAGCTGGCAAAAATCGTATTTTATGTCTACGGACAGGATAAAAGATATTTATTCTTCGGGTGATACGATTTTGATTGCGTTTGACAGTGTGCCCGTATCCGGGTTCTCTTATTCAACATTTACCATAGTAAGTTTTGATAAAGGCCTTACCTGGAGTATTCCGGCGGAGTTAAGTTGGTTTGAAACCACGGTTAATTTTTCCAGGGTTAACAATACCATATATAATGACAAAACTGTCTCATTTGATTTTGGAATGAGCTGGCAGGATTTAATGCCGGTTCCCGATGGCAATGTGGGGTCCGTTGTAAGTAATAATAATACTGCAATGGTAAGCGTGGTGAACTTCTACTCAATGTATACTTCGTTGTTCCGGTCTTTTGATGGCATGCAAACCTGGCAACTTATTGACTCCTCGGAAAGCTATGGTGACCTGTATATGGATGATAATATTTTGCTCTGTATATACAGTAATTACGATACTGTTATACAACAGAGCATATTGAGGTCTACAAACCTGGGGCAAAGTTGGGATACGGTGTTAACTCTCAATCCCGGATTATCCTTATACGGTATGTTTCAATCGCTTGGGGTATTGAACGTCTATGTTTCTGATAATGGTAATTATTACGGCTATACCAGTAATGATAGTGGGCTTAGCTGGATCCAGGGCCCTTTCCCTGATCTTAATTTTAGCAACGGAGTGGTTATTTCAAATGGAGACGTTTTATTTCCATGGTATAGCGAAGGGGTTAAACGTTATGTTCCTGCTCTGGATAGTATATACCCCGCCTTTACTGGGACGGCGGCACATTACATAACGGCTTTAGCTGCTAATAAAAATGTTCTTTTCGCCGGCACGCTTACTGAACTTTATAGAAGTTCTGATGCTGGACTTACGTGGGTTGCCAGTGGTTTAAATCTGGGGCAGATTAACGATTTTGTTTTTGTAGGTGATACAGTGTTAGCTGTTTCCGAGACTAATATCGTTCGTTCATTGGATAATGGGTTAAATTGGGATTCGCTAAATAAAGCATCTTACAGTCCTTTGGATTATACTTCCATAGACAAGATAGGTAACAGGATATATACAGTTTTAGATTCTTTTTATTATTCAGACGATTTTGGTGTAAGCTGGGTTTCATTGCCTTATAATACGCATGGGCATGATGAACTGGGTTATTTGCGCACTTTGGGAACCGACTTATTTGCTGTAAGTAATGATGGTATTATTACAAAGTATAATATGTTAACACAAGCGTGGGATAGCCTGACCGAATTCTGGTCAACCGGTGCCCATAATGGTAATATGTTATGTAGTGTAGGTGGGGCTTTAGTGATGACCGGAAGAGATGAGTTGTTGGTGTCAATTGATAATGGACAAACCTGGAGCAACTCACCCTTAACAGGTATTCCTTATAATAATTCGGGGGATAAAGTGATTCCCAGAAAAATCATTTCCACTAATGGAATCTGGATAGGTACCGGTGCCTGGTATGGCTTGTTTACAAGCAGCGATTTAGGGAATACGTGGCAGCAATTACCGCCTGGAGGAGCCGAATTTGCTGCCACCGGTGGACTTACTCTGTTAAATAATATTTTGTATACCGGCTCATATTATGCTGGTGTTTGGCGCCGCAGTGGTGCGTTTGCTACAATAGGAGGTAATGTGTTTTATGATGAAAACAGTAACGGAACTAAAGATAATGGTGAAAACGGAATCAAGTATTCTATGGTAAACACCTATCCCTCTGGGTTTACCGGAACTACTGATAATCAGGGTAATTATAACTTGTATCTAGACACATATGGCGATACACTAAGGCCAGTTAAGCCGTCAAATCTTTGTACCATAGTTCCTGATCATTACATAACTGCTGGGGCCGCCCAAAACCGCGACTTTGCCATACAAATGCCTGCTAACATTGCAGATTTAAGTGTAGATATTACGAGTAATACGGTTTTCAGGCCAGGGTTTCAAACGGCTATTTTGTTAACCGTACAAAACAAAGGTAGTTTGCCGCAAACTCCTTTAGTTCAACTTGTTCTCGATTCAGCAGTTTATTTCGAAAGCGCATCGCCTGTAGCAATAGTTAGTGGCGATACATTAAGCTGGTCGCTCAATAGCCTGGCCTTTTTAAATCACGAGGCTATTACTATTAACGTTACAACTTCTTTATCTGCAGGTTTGGGCACACAGGTAAATTGCAGTGCTCAGGTTGCTCCGGTTATTCCAGATGTTATGCCTTCAGATAATTTTGCTGTACTAAGTGAAGCTGTTGTAGGTTCATATGACCCTAATGATAAACGTTGTGTACAGGGAGAGCAAATTACTCCGGCGCAGGTTCAGGCAGGCGAGGAGATGATATTTATCGTTCGATTCCAAAATACCGGAACTTTTCAGGCAGATTTTATTCGTATAGCTGATACCTTAAGCTCTTTTTTTGACTTAAGTACATTCCGTGTTATTAGCAGTAGTCACGATATGCGCTGGAGCATGAGCGGCCAGGGAGTAGTAGATTTTTATTTTGACAATATTTTGCTTCCGTCTTCTTCGCAAGATGAACCCAATAGCCACGGCTTTGTGAAGTACGGCGTTAAATGCAAGAAGAGTACGGATTTGGGAGATGGAATAACGAATACAGCCTTTATCTATTTCGACTTCAATCCAGCTATTGTAACTAATACTACAGCAACTGTAGTTGGTGTGCCCTTAAGTTTAGATGAGGTACAGGAGGATGTTCCTGCCTTCATTTCTAATATTTTCGTTTATCCTAATCCAACTTCTGATATAATAAATATTGAGATTGAGGTATTAGGTAACTCAGCACAAATTGTTGATGTGTTTGATATTAATGGAGTGATGATTGATCAAGAGACTATTGGCATTAATACTTTTGGTATTAATACTTCTACCTATGCTGCAGGTTTTTATCTTGGTGTTGTTCGAAATAAATACGGGAATGCCATTGGTAGCTTTAAGTTTGTAGTACAGCATTAGTGTTAATATTTTGGTCAGAAGAAATTGACCTGCCTGAGATACTCAAGTTGTAAGAGTTTAGTGCTTTAAACAAAGAAAGGAGGCCCTAAGGCTTCCTTTCTTATGCGTTAATCAGTTTTATCAGCGCATTCAGCGTGCTATTAATAAGCCCTCGCAAATATTACGCGCTCCTTACTGGCTTTGCCGCTAAATACACATTTGCCATCCTCTTGCGGGTTATTTAATGGTATGCAACGTATGGTAGCTTTGGTTTCCTCTTTAATCTTCTCTTCGGTTTCAGGCGTACCATCCCAATGGGCGCTAATAAAGCCGGGCTCTTCAATCAGTTTTTTAAACTCGTCCCAACTGTTGGCCTGGCGAATGCTGCTATCGCGGAACGTTTTCGCCTTATTGAAAATGTTATCCTGTATATCGCTCAATAACTTCTCTATATAAGCGCCTATACCTTCAAATTGCTGGCTGCTTTTTTCTTTCGTATCGCGGCGGGCAACTTCAACGGTGCCGTTCTCCAAATCGCGCATACCCATAGCTAACCGCACCGGCACGCCTTTTAGTTCGTATTCGGCAAACTTAAAGCCGGGGCGCTTGGTTTCGTCATCATCAAACTTTACAGAAATACCCTTTGCCTTTAGTTCTTTTAAAAGCGGCTGCACCTTTTCAAAAATTTTGGCAAGGTCGTCGTCGCTTTTATAAATAGGCACTATAACTACCTGCAGCGGTGCTAACAATGGAGGTAACACCAATCCGTCATCATCGCTGTGTGCCATTATAAGCGCGCCAATCAAGCGTGTTGAAACGCCCCAACTGGTAGCCCAAACAAACTCCTGCTTACCTTCTTTGCTTAAAAACTGCACATCAAAGGCTTTGGCAAAGTTCTGACCTAAAAAGTGCGAGGTGCCTGCCTGCAGGGCCTGTCCATCCTGCATCATTGCCTCAATACAATAAGTATCTACGGCCCCTGCAAAACGCTCGTTGGCTGTTTTGCGCCCTTTAATTACCGGCATGGCCATCCACTTTTCAGCAAACTCTGCATACACGTCCAGCATCTTTTCAGTTTCCTCTACAGCCTCCTGGGGGGTGCTGTGCGCGGTGTGCCCCTCCTGCCATAAAAACTCAGCCGTGCGCAGGAAAAGGCGCGTACGCATCTCCCAACGCACCACGTTTGCCCACTGGTTAATAAGCAAAGGCAGGTCGCGGTAACTCTGTATCCAGTTTTTATAGCTGTTCCATATAATGGTTTCAGAGGTAGGCCGCACAATCAGTTCTTCCTCCAGTTTGGCCTCAGGGTCCACAATAACACCTTTACCGTTAGGGTCGTTTTTTAAACGGTAATGGGTTACAACGGCGCATTCCTTGGCAAAACCTTCTACGTGGGCGGCTTCTTTACTTAAAAAGCTTTTGGGTATAAACAGCGGGAAATAAGCGTTCACATGCCCGGTATCTTTAAACATTTTATCCAATGCATCACGCATTTTCTCCCATATAGCATAGCCATAGGGCTTAATTACCATACAACCGCGAACGCTGCTATAATCGGCTAAGCCGCCTTTTATAACAAGGTCGTTATACCATTGTGAATAATCGTTAACTCTTGAAGTGATTTCTTTAGCCATAACAAAAACTGGTACGATGTTTACTCTGATGTTAAAAAACGAGGCTAAAATATCAAAATCAGCCTTGCTTAAACTTTGAAGTAATAAATTTGTCATAATTAAAATCCCCATCGCCATGAAACGCCTCTTCGCATTTCTGATTTTAACGGCACTCATCAGTTTTAAAGGCTGGAGCCAGGACGACCAGTATTACGATCCAAATAAGGACCCTGCCTACCAGAATGATACCAATACCCAGCAGCAGCAGTACGACAATAGCAGCCAGCAAAACACCAACAGCTATTCATCGGATAACAACACCGGTGCTTCTGACAAAACCGATGGCTACGGTAACCCTGCCGACCGCTATGACGAGAAAGATGAAAACGGCAACACCTATGTTACCAATAACTATTATTACGATGAGGATGATTATGGCGATTACTACTATACAACACGTTTAAGAAGATATTATACATCTAACTGGGGGGTAAACTACTATAGCTATTGGTTTACACCCTCTTTTTATTTTGGCTGGAATAACTGGAACACGGGTTTCTATGCCTCTTACAGCCCATGGTATTACGATAGCTGGTGGCGTTGGAACCGCCCCCGTACAGTAGTGGTTTACGACCCTTGGTACGACCCATACTGGAGCTACAACTGGGGCTGGAACAGCTGCTATTACAATACGTGGTATTACCCAACCTATTACAACTATAGCTGCTACAACTATGGTTGGGGCGGTTATGGCCACCACTGTGGAGGATACTACGGCAACGGCGGCTACTGGAACGGTTATAACAATGGCTACAATAACGGCTATTGGAATGGCTACAATGATGGTTATAACAATGGCTACTACAACAGCCCTTATACCTATAATGGCTATGGCGATTACTACGGAGGCCCGTTCTTTAAGAACCAGGCACCTTCCAACAATAACAGTAATGGCTTAACCAGCTTAACGGGCACCGTTAAACCACTTGATATACCGCGCGAAGGGATTACTAAGCCTTTTACGCCTAACACTAATCCAAGCGCCGCAACTACCGAACCTCGCGGTACGGTTAAGCCCGGCAACCTTAACAGCACCTCCGTTCCCCAACCTAATACCAACACAAGGCCTGATATTTCGGAGCCAACAGGTATAAACAAAGCAAACCCTGCCGACCGCTACAGCAACAAGTTTGAGAATGGTAACGCCCAAAGCGGAAATAACCAGGTTAAACCATATAACCCCTCGGTTGGGGCTACGGATAATGGCGTTAACAAAGGCAACATAAACAGTGGTAACGATAAACCCGCCCAGCAACAGCCACAATGGAATAGTGGATGGAACAACAACGGCGCTGCACAAAACCCGAGCCGCGGTAACACTCAGCCACAGCAATGGACTGCCCCGCAAAACGAGCAGCCCCGCCAATGGAACGGTAACAACTCGGCCAATCAAAATAACAGCACGCCCCCAAGCCGGGGCAATACGCAGCCGCAACAATGGAATGGCGGCAACAGCAATAACAGCACTGCACCAAGCCGCGGTAATACACAACCGCAACAATGGAGCGCACCGCAGCAAAATACACAGCCTAAGCAAAATTACGAGCCAAGGCAGTATGCACAGCCGCAGCAAATGCAGCCTAAGCAATACAGCCAGCCTCAACAGCAAAGTCAGCCTCGCCAAATGGAGCAGCCAAGGCAGAATTTTCAACCAAGCCAGCCCAGCCAACCACGCGGTAACAGCGGCAGCTTTAATAGCCAGCCAAGTCAGCCTCGCTCATTCAGCAGTCCGGCCCCACAAAACTTCAACAGGGGAGGGGGTAGCACCAGTCCAAGCCCTTCAATGGGCAGAACAACCCCTTCAATGGGTGGTGGAAGTTCGAAAGGTGGCTTCGGAAGACATTAATAGCCGCAAAAAAAACTATACGGGAAACGGAATTCTGAAAAGGGTTCCGTTTTTTGTTTGCAACCTTTTAACAACCGTATAAGTCTACCTCTAACTTAAAGATAATTCGACCTGGGGAAATGGTGCCGTCCTCCGCAAGGAGACGGCATTTTTTGTGAGGGATACTAAACCATGTTTACTTCGGGCTGTATATCAACACCAAACTTCTCTTTTACTGATTGTTGAATGTCCAGCGCAAGGCGATAAACTTCATCGCCGGTAGCGCCGCCGTAGTTAACAAGCACCAGTGCTTGCTTAGCGTGCGAGCCTGTGTGCCCCACTTGCTTTCCTTTCCATCCGCATTGTTCTATCAGCCAACCTGCAGCAAGTTTAATAGTGCCGTCTTTTTGAGGGTAACTTGGCATTAAAGGGTTAGTGGCTACCAGCCTTTCAAACTCTTCTTTAGCTATAACCGGGTTTTTAAAAAAGCTGCCGGCGTTGCCCAGTACTTTGGGGTCAGGTAGTTTACTACTGCGTATTTTTATTACTGCATCGCTTACATCTTTAATAGAGGGGTCATTAACCTGCATATCGGCAAGCGTTTGCTTTACATCGCCATAATCCATTTTTAAGCGGTAAAGCGCCTTTGGGTCAGTTAGGTCAGTAAGCCTGAAGGTTACGCTGCTTATCAAATACTCTCCTTTATGCTTGTGTTTGAATACACTTTCGCGGTAACCAAATTCGCAGTCGTTTAATTTAAAGGTTACTACCTCCCCGCTGGCCATGTTAACTGCTTCCAGCTCTTCAAAAACATCTTTTATTTCTACACCATAAGCGCCGATGTTTTGCATGGGCGCTGCGCCTACCAGGCCCGGTATAAGCGATAGGTTTTCAATACCTGCAAAGTTGTGCGCGATGGTCCATAACACAAACTCGTGCCATACCACACCTGCACTGGCTTTTATCCAAACGTGCCGGTTCTCCTGCTTTACAATGGTAATGCCCTCAAGGCGGTTTTTAATAACCAGCCCATCAAAGTTTTTTGTAAAAAGAACATTGCTGCCACCACCCAGCACCAGTTTTTGCCGGCTGCGATACATCTCTTTGCTCATCAATTGCTGCAAATCCTCCGGCGACGCTATTTCAACAAACCACCGGGCGGCCACATCAATGCCAAAAGTGTTGTAAGGTTTAAGCGATAGGTTTTCAAGAATCCTCACGTTGCAAGTTTAACGTAATCTGTTTAATGCGGCCTTGGCTTTTTGGTCAATACCGTTTTTGTACTCGTGGTTTTCAAAAGTCATACTCAGCCGGTAAAACTCTTTGGCTTTGTCCAATAGGTTCATGCCCTCCAGTATTACCCCTGATTCATAGGCAGCATTAGCTGCAAAATAACGCGGTAGTTTGCTGCCTTTGTTTATAGTTTGCTTATAGCATATCAACGCATCCTCGTCCTTATTCATTTCCTGGTTTACGCGGCCTAAACGGTAGAAGTATTCCGTTTTTTCTTCATCAGTAACAAAGTCTGTTTCTTTAAAAGCCCGCATAATGTAGTAGGCGCGTGTATAGTAGCCGCCATCAAACAACAGGCGTGCTTTAAGCAGGTTTATATTGGGCAGTTTATTGCTTTCCGCTTCTTTTTGCGCCTGCTTGTCGGCATCTACCATGCTTGAACCCAGGGCTTCCGCCTTGGCCATCATTTGGTAGTAACCTATAGTGTCGTTCTCCAGCAACGCATTCCACGCTAATTTCTGGTAAGCGGATTTAATATGGTTCTCGCCCTTATATTCTGCCAAAAACTTTTTGAAAGAGGATTCAGCATTGGTATCAAGCGAGTTTAATTTGGCCAGGCCGTACAGGTAATGCAGAAAGTTAAAGGAGGATAGCTCAGAAGGAGAAAGTTTATCAAGCAACTTAAGCGCCTCATCATTATGCGAACCGTAAATGCCAATGTGTACGCAACTGTATATGCTCATTAAGTCGCTTTGCGCGGTAAAACTGTTTTCCTTTAAAACCTGCCAGGCCTTTTCCTTTTCATTCTTTAAATGAAAGAGCAGAAAGGCATAATAAATAGCGGTTTCTTCTTTAAAGATGTAATCGTTCTTTTTTCCATATTCTACAAGGCCATTCAGCTTTTGCAGGCCACCGTTTACATTGCCGTCCATGCCCAGCATGTTTACAGCCCACTGGTATTTATCGGGTATGCTGCCAAGCAATGCTTCCACCACTCCAAAGGTTTTATCGTTGGGCTTAAAGTCGGGGTACTTACTGCGGTTATCTTCTAACAGTTTATAAGCGCTGCGGATGGAGAACACGGCATTTACATATTCGCCAAAGCGCAAATTCATGGCTGCCCAGTGCAACTGCACTTCGGCCTGGCTAAACAAATACCAGGGCGATTTTTTATCTGCTTCTCTAAGATGCTCCAGCCTGTTATCGCGGTTGGCCTGCCGCTTGTCATATTCCTCTTTGGTGTCAATGGTGTACATGGCTACAAAATCAATGTAGTCTTCCAGGTACCATCGTATGGCATTATTCTTTTCTGCGTTTAGCAGGCGTTGGGCTTCGGTAAGTTTTAAGGCGAGTATGTTGCTGTAGGCCTTACGGCAGTTGTCGTTAAAGTCAAACGACTGGGTGTTACCGGCCAACGGCAACAAAAACAAAAGATAGAGGCAAGCTTTGCGCAACACGACTGAAATATAATACATCCGCTTTAGGCAAACTAAAAACCCTCCGTTAGGAGGGTCTTTAGCAGGTAGTACTAGTTTTCTTTGTTTTCCCAGTCTATCAATATGCGTCCGCAGTGTTCGCAGGTAATAATACGCTTGCGTTGGCGGATTTCCATTTGACGTTGTGGTGGTATTTTTGCATAGCAACCGCCGCAGGCATCGCGCAATACCGCAACAACTGCCAGGCCGTTTTTATAAGCTCCGCGGATGCGCTCGTAGGCTTTCAATAAGCGCTCTTCCACTTTTTTAGCTTGCTTCTCCGATTCTTTCTGAAGTTCTTTTTCTTCCTTTTCAGTTTCCTCGATGATTTTGTCCAGTTCCTTCTTCTTTGCCTTCAGGTTTTTTTCGCGTTCGCTTATTACCTTTTCTGTTTCTTCTAAAACAGCTTTTTTGGCATCAATTTTAGCAGTAGCGTCGTTAATTTTCTTTTCGCTTAACTGTATTTCGAGTTTCTGCAGTTCAATTTCCTTGCTAAGCGCATCGTATTCACGGTTGTTCTTAACGTTGTTTTGCTGCTTCTCGTAACGGCTGATTAATTCTTTCGCTAACGACTTTGCGTTTTTGCGGTTCTTGATTTCCTCTTCCAGTTCAACCAACTCATCCTGGCTGTTTTTAAGGCGGGTGTTAAGGCCTTCGATCTCGTCTTCCAGGTCTTTTACTTCGATAGGCAATTCGCCTTTCAAAATCTGTATTCTGTCGATTTTTGAGTCAATTTGCTGAAGGTCCCATAGTTGCTTCAACTTCTCGTCCACCGATAATTCTTTGGTTGCTGCCATTTTATAGGTATTTAATCGGGTTTGTGTTAACTTTTGAAATTAGGGCGGCAATGATAGGGAATTTTTGCCGAATTTCCTTGGCCAGTAAATCGCGGGTAAATTGCTCGCTTTCGTAGTGCCCTACATCCGCCACAACTATCTTATTATCAGCGTCAAAGAAGTCGTGGTATTTAAAATCCGCGCTCACAAAAACATCTGCCCCGGCAGCAATAGCGTTATTTAACAAAAACCGGCCTGCGCCCCCGCAGATGGCCACCTTTTGAACGGACTTGCCCCTGAGTGGGGTATACCTAACGGCCCCGGTACCCAGAACTTTTTTCAGCATTTTCAGAAAGGCCATCTCCTCCATCGGCTTTTTAAGGCTGCCCACCATGCCGGAGCCAACCTTGCTGTATGCATTATCCAGGCTAAGGATGTCAAAAGCCACCTCCTCGTACGGGTGGGCCTTTAAAAGGGCGCTTATTACCTTCCGCTCAATATTTGCCGGAAAGATGGTTTCAAACTTAATCTCTTCTACTTTTTCAAGCATCCCCTTTTTGCCATAAGCAGGATTGCTGGCCTCATTACCTTTAAAACTACCGGTACCGGCGCTGCTGAAACCTGTTTCGCTGTAATTGCCTATGTGCCCGGCACCTGCCTCAAATACGGCCTTGCTTACCTTATCGTAATGCGCTACCGGTATAAAAGTGTAAAGCTTCTTCAGCATTTTGCGTTTAGGGTCAAGTATGCTGCAGTTTTCAAGGCCTATTTTTTCGGCAATCATAGCATTAACGCCATGCAGCACATTGTCGTAATTGGTATGTATAGCATAAATGGCAATATTGCTTTTAATGGCCTTTATAACCACGCGTTCAACATAATTTTTGCCGTTAAGTTTTTTAAGTCCGCCGAAGATTATGGGGTGGTGGGCTACCACCAGGTTGCACTTTTCTCTTATTGCTTCCTCCAAAATATCTTCGGTTACGTCTAAGGTTATCAGTATCTTTTTTACTGTCGTATTTTTATCGCCGGTTATAAGGCCGCAGTTATCGTAGCTTTCCTGGTAATCCAAAGGGGCAAGCGTCTCAAGGTAGTCGGTGATGTCTTGAATCTTCATACATTTAATTTCAGAAACTAAAATAGAATAGCATCTCAAAAATACTCTTATATCCTTTTGCTCTTTTATACGGGTTAATTATTGCCATCCGTAATTTTTTGTACGACCGGAAAATTTTCAAATCGGTGCGCTTTGATTTTCCCATTATCGGCGTAGGCAACTTATCTGCCGGGGGCACGGGCAAAAGCCCGCATATTGAGTATTTGCTGGCCCTTACCCAATACATTTTAAAGGCGGCTACTTTAAGCAGGGGTTATGGCCGCAGGTCGCACGGTTTTGTTGTTGCCGATGCCACGGCCAGCGCCTTACAGGTTGGTGACGAGCCTGCCATGTTCAAGCAGAAGTTTCCGGAGGTTATGGTGGCTGTGGGAGAGGACCGCGTGCTGGCTGTTCCCCGAATTTTAGATGCCCAGCCCGATACTGACATCATTTTTTTGGATGATGCTTTCCAGCACAGGGCTATACGCGCTGGCCTTTCGATATTGCTTACTGAATACGGTAATCTGTTTACGCGCGATAGTTTGTTACCTGTGGGCTGGCTGAGGGAGCCTAAAAGGAGTTACCACCGCGCCGATATAATTATTGTAACCAAGTGCCCCCCTGTGTTAAGCGAACAGGAGCGCGCAGCCATAGTAAACGAAATAAAGCCCTTCCGTTACCAAAAAGTTTACTTCAGCACTTTACAATATGGCGATGTTTATTCGTTTAATGACAAACTGTATAAGCTGCCTTTGGATAAGGAATTAGATGTATTGCTGGTTTGCGGCATTGCCAAATTCGGCGAACTGAAAAGTTATCTTGAAAGCAAGGCACGCAAGGTATACGTAAGAGATTATAACGACCACCACCGCTTCGATTCTTTTGATTTGGAAAGCATCCGCGATACTTTCCGCAATTTGGGAGATGTTAGAAAAGTAATAATTACTACCGAAAAGGATGCCACACGCCTTGCTGAACACCGGAATTGGTTTTCAGAAAATAAAATTGAAATATTTGTCCAGCCGGTTCAGGTACAGTTTCTGGGGGAAGATGGCGCTAAATTCAACAGCGATATCTTTCAATACATAGAAGTTACCCGCCGCAACCTTTATCAAACAAACGAGTTATGAAAAACCTACTGCAACGGATTGAAGAAACCGGCGCCTTTTTGAAAAGCAAGTTAGACCAGCAATATCCGTTCGGCTTAATACTTGGCTCAGGCCTTGGCAACCTCACTTCTCAAATAGAAGTGCACTATCAAATATCGTATAGCCTTATCCCTAACTTCCCAACCTCTACAGTAGAGGGCCATAAGGGCAGCCTGATATTTGGTGTATTGGGCGGCAAAAATATTGTGGCTATGAGTGGCCGCTTTCACTTTTACGAGGGTTACAGTATGGAGGAAGTTACTTTTCCTATACGCGTAATGAAATACCTGGGTGTAGAAACCCTGCTTATTTCCAATGCCTCGGGCGGTATGAATGCTGAATTTGAAGTGGGCGACCTGATGATTATTACCGACCACATTTACATGCAGCCTGAACATCCGTTGCGTGGCAAAAACTTTGAAGAGTTAGGGCCGCGTTTCCCGAATATGAACAATGCCTACGACCATGAATTAGTGAAGAAAGGCCTGCAAATTGCGCTTGACCATGAAATTACCTGCCATACCGGCGTTTATGTTGGTGTGCAGGGCCCCACGTTTGAAACACCGGCTGAGTATAAGGCCTTCCACATTTTAGGTGGCGATGCGGTTGGTATGAGTACCACGCCCGAAGTGGTGGTTGCCCGCCATGCGGGTATTAAGGTGTTTGCTATTTCAGTAATAAGCGATATGGGTTACCCACCGGAAAAGGCAGATAAGGTTACCCACCAGTTTGTATTAGAGAAAGCTGCGGAAGCCGAACCTAAAATGACTAAAATTATCATAGAACTGCTACGGGATATATGACCCAGCTACGCCCGGTAAAAGTTTTACTTTTTATTGCAGCGCTTGTTTACTCCGTATCTGTTTTTGCGCAGGCCGATACTGCGCGCCGCCACGGCTTTTTCTGGAATTCAGGAAAGCCATCTACCCAAAACGATACATGGTATTTAGGCGCTGAACCGGATAAGCATTACGTTATTGACAGCAGCATTTTTAACCTGGAGGAGTATAATGTTATACAGCGCGAAGGGCCCGATTATACCAACGCCGGCAACTTTGGTAGCGCTGCTTTTCCTTTGGTGTATGAGGTAAACCGCCGCCTTAACTTTAATGTAGGCTATAACCAGTTTGACCTCTACCGTTACTCGAAGGACTCAGCCAAATATTACCAGGTTATACGGCCTTATACTGAGTTAAGCATGATAATTGGCCTTAAGAACGAACAAATGTTCCAGGGTAAGTTTGCCAACCAGCACAAAGGGTTAATCAGTTACGGTGTTGATTTCAGGCGCATATTTTCAAAAGGAGCATACACCAATCAACGCGCCAATGACAATGGCTTTAACCTGTATGGTATCTTCAATTCGCGCAACAAGCACTGGAGCGTACAAGCCGACTTAATTTTTAACTCCTTTAAAATACAGGAGAATGGCGGGGTAACCATCAGCGTTTTCGATTCTTCTTTTTTTACAAAAACTTTGGTGCCGGTTAACTTAACGCAGGCCGAAAACAATTACCGCCAAATTGATTTTTACTTAACTACGGCTTACCACCTCGGTAAAAAATATTTAGAGCGTAAAGATACTGCCCTGGTTCCTGCTTTGATGCCGTTGTTCAGTTTTGGTCACCAGTTTAATGTAGAAAAGAACTGGCGCAAATATCGCGACTATGATCCGCTCGAAGACTACTATAACCAATTCCTTTATATACAGGATTCACTGGCTAATGATGTAAATGACCTTCGTATAGGTAATTCCCTTTTTACCGAATATCATATGCGTAAGCTTACTTCTGATACTACATACAAGGAGCAAAACCTGATTATTAAAGCGGAGGCAGGCTTTGACTACATATGGCTGGAACAGAATAAACTTAAATACAATACCTATAACTTTTATGTAGATGGCGTGGTGCGCAACAACCTGGCTTCAGGTTCGCATATACTTTACCGCGCAGCCGTCAAATACTTCCCTTTTGGTTATAACCAAAATGATTTAATGATTGATGGTTATGCCGGTTATGATTTGGGCATGTTCGGTATAATTACAGGTAATGCTACCTTTCAGTTAAAAGAAGCGCCTTATATTTTTCAGCGTTACCGCTCGCACCCTTTAGATTGGGATTACAACCTGCCTAAAATGCGTACATTGGTTATCGGGGGTAAATACCTGTTGCCCATTGCCGGCATTACAGCTGATTTTAACTACTACCAGGTGGATAATATGCCTGTTTATCCGGGGGTGGTGAACACTAATACCCAAAACTTTTTTGTGTTACATGCAGGCAACCGCAATTCCTTCTTCGGCCTGCATATTGATAATGACATTTGGTACGCCCAAACGGCAAACAGCGGTTTTGTAAAGCAATCGTACCCCTTATTGTATACCCGGCACAGCATTTATTACGAACGCCGTGTTTTTAAAAAGGCCATGTGGCTGTCTTTTGGTTTCGATTTACGTTTCCGATATAAAAACACAGCGCCTTATTACGACCCGCTGTTAGGAACTTTCTACCCGGTTAATTACGGGGTAAATAAAACCTATCCTGTACTGGACTTCTTCGTTAATGTAAAAATTAAAACAGTGCGCGTGTTTGTAAAGCTGGATAACATCAGCGCATTCTTTGGCCCTAAAGGGTATTATGCTTCTTACCTTTATCCTGCGCCTGATTTCAGCTTTAGGGCAGGTGTTAAGTGGCGCTTTTTTGAATAGGGGTTACTACTTACTTAAGTAAACCCTGTATTGTTTTTCCGGTGCAACCGCTTGGTTCCTGTATGTGTAAAAAGGACGCAATAGTTGGGGCAATATCAGCCATGTGCACATCGCTGTGGTCTTCGCCATGCTTCACCTTCCAGCCCATCCATACTAAAGGTATGTGGGTGTCGTAAGGGTACACGGTGCCGTGCGTGGTTCCTTTGGTAAAGTCCTCGAACCAGCCTGGCGCATGCAGTATAAATAAATCGCCACTGCGGCCTGCAAATACACCATTGCTTATTGCCTGGCGCATATCAGCCTCCAGGTTTTCATTGGCCAGGTTGTGTAAGTCCAGCACTTTCGAAACTCCTTCAAACTGCAACAAAAAATTTTTGACAGTTGTTTTTACGGCAGCCTCATCCACTTTCTTTTCCTCTATCAATTTATGATTGAGGTAAAGCTGCATATTGTCGTACGCTAAAATCCACTCGCCATCGCCAAAACGCTCTTTCAGTTTTACGTTTAGCTGGGCAATGGCTGTATCTGCATCAAACACGCCTGCCGGTATTTTGTGCTCCTGCAAAAAGCCTGCTGAATGGGCAGCGCCGTGGTCGGCTGTAAGAAACAGGAGGTAATTGCCCTTGCCTACGTTTGCATCCAGAAAAGCAAAAAAGTCAGCCAGGTCTTTGTCAAGGCGCAGATAACAATCTTCTGCTTCGCGGCTATTTGGGCCAAAGCGGTGGCCAATATAATCGGGAGAAGACAGGCTTACTGCCAGAAAATCAGTGATGGCATCTGCCCCCAATTGTTCATTCAATATGGCCCCCTCTGCCATTTTAAGGGTTACGGTAGTGCCGAATGGCGTTGCGGCCAATGCTTTAAATGATGGCTTTATTTCATTCACCTTATGTGTAAACACCGGCTTTTGCTCGTTCTCAAAATTTCCTTCCCAGGGTTCATCATCGTCCGTGCTTTGCAGGTATTGGTCGGCGCTCAATAAGGTACTCCAGTTGTCGGCCATAAATTTCTCAGGCCATTTGCTGCTGTTGAATTGCTGAACCCATACCGGCAACTCATTCATGTAGTAAGAGGAAGTTATCCAGTTACCGGATGAAGGATCGTAAAAGTAGGCAGCATTGGCAGCATGGCCTGCCGGTAAAATGGCGCTGCGGTCCTTTAGGGCAATGCCTATGGTTTTAGCGCGGAAATTGGTTGCTAAACGTAACTCATCAGTAATGGTGGTAGGCAACAACCTGTTTGGCGACATACGGCCTGCATTGCCGGCACTGCCAAGGGTTTTCATCATCGTATCTTCCGTGCAGTAAACGGTGCGGTTTTCATTATACTGAAACCAACTGTTGCCCGTAATGCCATGCACTGATGGTACACTGCCCGTATAAACACAGGTATGTCCGCAGGCCGTAAAGGAAGGAGAGTAGTTGATGTGCGTATTCTCGCAGCTGTAGCCTTCGCCAAGCAAACGCTTAAAGCCGCCGGCACCGTATTTATCAGAATAACGGTACAAAAAATCCCAGCGCATTTGGTCTACAACCAGGCCAACCACCAGTTTAGGCCTCTCAGGCAGTGTAGTGGTAGTTTTGGTTTGCGCGGCTGCGGTTAAGCTGTAGGTGGCTACCAAAGTAAGAAGGATAGTTCTCAGCGAAATTTTCATACCAATTTGATTTGCGGCAAATGTAAAAGAAATAGCCTCCGGCCCTGTTAAATCATAGTGAATACCATGTTGTATTTGTATTTTTGCGCCCCATGAAAAAGTATGCCCCCTTTGTAGTTTTTGCTTTCCTGTTTTCTCTCCAGTTTCTTAGTGCTCAAATAAACCACCAGCAGCGCATTACGCTTGATCCCTCCATGAAACCCTTCTACCACGGTGTAGAAAGCGGTGACCCTATGAGCGATAAGGTGATCATCTGGACACGTGTAACACCCGACACCGGTATGTTGGGCGATATAGATGTTTATTGGCAAATTGCTACCGATACCAATTTCAACAACGTAGTGAACTACGGCAAATTGGTTGCCACAGAAGCAAACCATTATTGCGTTAAGGCCGATGTTTGCGGCCTGCAACCTGCCACTTATTACTATTACATGTTTCAGAGCGGGGGTAAAAATTCCATTATAGGCCGCACCAAAACGGCACCGGGCGCCAATGCTGATATTGACAGCGTGCGCTTTGCCGTAGTAAGTTGTGCAAGTTGGGAGCACGGTTATTTTAACGCCTACGAAAGCGTAACCAAGAAGGACAATGTGGACGCCGTGGTACACCTGGGCGATTACATTTACGAATATGCCAGCGGCGACTTTTCATCTAATGTATTGGGCAGAACGTACGACCCCCCAACAGAAGCTATTACTGAAGTAGGCTACGAATTGCGTTACTCGCAGTACAAGCTTGATAAGCAGTTACAGCGCATTCACCAGCTTTTCCCCTTCATAACCGTATGGGATGACCATGAAACAGCGAATGATGCCTGGAAGGGCGGGGCTGAAAACCATACACCGGGCACAGAAGGCAACTACGCCGACCGTAAGCACAATTCAACTTCAACCTACTTTAAATGGATGCCTATCCGCAAGCCCGATCCTGCCGATACCATTCGTATCTTCCGCAAACTGCGTTATGGTAAGCTGCTGGATTTAATAATGCTGGACACCCGCCTTTACGACCGTGATGAGCAGGACCTGAATGCTACTGATGACAGCACCCATCACCTGATGGGCCCTATTGAGCGCAACTGGTTTTTACAACAACTAGGCGACACCTTTACCCGCTGGAAAATTGTAGGCAACCAGGTAATGTTTGCACCACTGCAGGTTTTTGGCCAGCCTGTTAATGCCGACCAATGGGATGGTTACAACTACGAGCGCAACATTATAGAAAACCACATACTGAACAATAATATTAAGGACGTGGTAATACTTACCGGCGACATACATACCAGTTGGTGTAATGATGTACCGGGCCCTAATTACAACTCCAACACCGGTGCAGGCTCAGTTTGTGTAGAGTTTGTGGGCAGCAGTGTTACTTCACTTAACTCCCCCCTACCTGTTGGTATAAATATCATTCAGGCGCTTAACCCGCACATGAAGTACATTAACCTTAATGAAAAGGGCTACTACATGCTGAATGTAAACCGCCAGAAGACGCAGGCTGATTATACATACATGAATACGGTTACGCAACTGGGCACTACCGACCTTTTGGGCCCCTCTTATTATGTAAACGATAATGAGCGCTTCCTGCGTTCAGGCACAGCCATTAGCAATGCGCCTAAAAATGCTGCTGCTGCCCCACCGGTAAATGCCAAGCAAAACATCGGCATGCTTAAGATTACCGACCATTACCTGAGCACCCCTGAAAACACGCAGGTAAGTGTAAACATTATACCAAGCCTGCAAATGTGCCCGCAAGTAGTTATGACGCTTGCTGACCCTGCTAACCATGGCGGTTCACTTTCGCTAAACGGGCAGGATGTTACCTACGTTCCATCTAATAATTACAATGGCCCCGATACGGTGGCCTATGCCATTTGCACGGTTGATACTGCTCCTGTTTGCGATACTGTTTACCTGTATATAAATGTTATTGCTGTGCAGGATGTGGATGCTTATACAGTGAACGTGGTGTCAGACAGCAGCTATGGTAACTGCGTTAGCTTTGATGATTTAAGCGGTGCTATGGTGTCGTTTACGCATACCAATGCCCAGCACGGCGTGCTAACCGTAACGGACAGCTGTTTTACCTACACCCCTGACTCTACTTATTGCGGTATTGATACCGTTCTCTTTAAAGGCTGTGATGCTGCCTACTGCGATACGGTTATCTATTTCTTCCGTGTTAACCATCCGGTATTTGCGGGTGTGGTGGAGTTTCAGATGAACAAAAACACCAACCTGGAATATTGTAACCTGTTCGATGATCTTTTACCGCCTTTAATGAACAAGGCGGTTCTAAAAACTCCATCCAACGGTACATTACAGTTAGAAGGAGACACCTGTGTTCGGTACTATCCTTATTTTAACTATACAGGCACTGATACTATCCGTATGCAGGGCTGCGATTTCTGCGGTTTTAATCACTGCGATACCCTAACACTGATATACCATGTTGAAGAACCTAACGGCATAGAAGCAGAGCAGTTGATTGTTTTCGGCATGTTCCCTAACCCGATTAATGATAAACTGATTGTACAGTATTACATGTATGATGCGGGCAGCATTGAGTTTAATATTTATGATGAAACCGGCCGCTTGATAAGCACCGATAAAGTGCGTTCCGGTGCCGGGTTACAATATGCCCAACTTAATACGCTTGCTTTACCCGTAGGCAACTACATTGCAGAGGTTAGAACAGACAAAGGCAGCTACCGCCGTAAGGTGGTTAAAGAATAAACAGAACAGCTTAGCTTTGTAGAAATACTCAGCTATGTATACCCAATACCTGCAGAGCGCCCTGCGCCAGTTTGCCTATTATAAATCAGTTGCTGAACGCACTTTTGCGCAAATACCCGAAGGTGCGCTGTTTTGGCAATACAACGAGGATAGCAACAGCATTGCCACTATCGTAAAGCACATGAGCGGTAACATGCTAAGCCGCTGGACAGACTTTTTAACCACGGACGGCGAAAAAGAATGGCGTAACCGCGATGCCGAATTTGAAAACGACATTACTACAAAAGAGGAATTACTGAAAGAGTGGGAGAGGGGCTGGAAGTGCCTTTTCGATACCTTGAACAGTTTGAAGGAGGAGGATTTTACCAAAACGGTTTACATCAGAAGCGAGCCACATACCGTAACTGATGCCATCAACCGTCAGTTAGCGCACTACCCGTACCATGTTGGCCAAATTGTATTTATAGGTAAAATGGCTGCTGCCGGAAATTGGCAATCGCTAACTATACCCAAGGGTAAATCGCAGCAGTTTAATGCGGAGAAGTTTGGGAAGAAGGCTTAGTGTAAACGGTTAACCACTTATCGGATGACTCAAAGTCATCCGATGAATCAACCTTGTCATGTCGACCCGCCTTCAGCAGGGGATACAACTTGATTATAGTTTGTGATAAGAGGTCGTTATGGTAAGGCGCTCTGTAATTTCACCCTTCGACAGGCTCAGGGTGACAGGTTAAGTGCCTGGAGTTTCCAATTTATCTCAAATCCACCACCTTAACGCCGGGGTATTTCTTGGCGTCAAAGGTAAAGCTATCGGCAGTAGTAGCTGTATTAGGCGTTTGCTTGGTTAGCTTATAAACGTAACGCGTGCCGTTCTTGTCAAATATCTTCGATTCAACTATTTGAAGAGCGGTTTCGTCAATAGTAACCTGTATTTTAAAATACGTAGTTTTCTTGTTGCTTGGCACCATTTCAATTACAGTTAGCGTTTTACCGCCAACCGTTTTGCGCTCTTCTATCTGGTAGCTGAAACCGTCCTTATAAAAAGTAAATATTTTTGAAGGCGAGAACACATCATCGTTATCCTCAAAGTAGTTAACCTGCACCTCCTTATCATCAGGTATGTAAGTCCAAATGTTTTTACCATCGCAAATAACTTGCTGGTCTTTTATGTTTATTTTAAACTTGGCGCCTTCCAGGGTTACATCGCCCTTCAGGGTATCGGTTAACTTCTTTTCATCATCGGTGGGCTTAACTTTTGGGTTAATTACCAATAATTTAAACCCGGCCGATATGTTTTTGTAGCTCTTGTATTTATCGCTAACACGCTGCAGCAGGTGGGTAGCTGCAGTATCATTAAGGGGATTAGCCTGTGCAAAGGCACTGATTATGAACAAAATACAGGCTGCTACACCAAAAAAACGTTTCATCACTTATAGGGTTTGCTCACGCAGTTTTTGCAAATATTGTTCCAATTCTGCTTCGGTCTTAAACTTAACCTCGCGGGCTTTGGTGCCTAAATTGTCACCTACAATGCCCGCTTCCTGCAGTTGGTCCATTAATCTTCCGGCGCGATTATAGCCTAATTTTAACCGTCTTTGTATAAGGCTGGTGCTTCCCATCTGATTTTGCACTATTACGCGGGCTGCATCTTCAAACAAATCATCCCGTTCGCCATCAATAAAAAAGTCATCGCCTCCTTCGCCCTTAGCGTTAGGGTCAATGTATTCAGGCAGTTCCATTGCGGTAGGGTAGCCTTGTTGTTTGGCAATAAAGTCGCGTACCTGTTCTACTTCAGGGGTATCTACAAAACCGCATTGCAGGCGTATGGTATCGCTACCCACGCTTAACAGCATATCGCCACGGCCAATTAACTGCTCGCTGCCGCCCTGGTCTAATATAGTGCGGCTATCTATCTTACTGGTGGTTTTAAATGCTATACGCGCCGGGAAGTTGGCTTTGATGGTACCCGTTATAATATTTACCGATGGGCGCTGGGTGGCCAGAATAAGGTGTATACCAATAGCACGGGCTAACTGGGCCAAACGTGCAACGGGCATTTCCACTTCCTTGCCGGCAGTCATAATAAGGTCGGCAAACTCGTCTATCACCAATACGATGTAAGGCAGAAACTTGTGGCCGTTTTGCGGGTTTAACTGACGGTTTAAAAACTTATGGTTGTATTCCTTAATGTTTCTGGTGCCCGCCTTTTTCAGCAGGTCATAACGTTGGTCCATTTCCACGCAAAGACTGTTCAGTGTAGTTACTACCTTCTTGGTATCGGTAATAATGCTGTCCTCTTCGCCGGGTAATTTGGCAAGGAAATGCTTCTCCAGCGCTTCATACAAGCTCAACTCCACCTTTTTAGGGTCAACCAATACAAACTTTAATTGCGACGGGTGCTTTTTGTAAAGCAACGAAACCAGTATGGAGTTAATACCTACGGACTTACCCTGGCCCGTGGCACCCGCCATTAACAGGTGAGGCATCTTGGCAAGGTCTGCCACATATATCTCGTTACTGATAGACTTACCTAACACAATGGGCAGGTCGGCCGTTGTATTCTGAAACTTCTCCGATGCCAGCAGCGAGCGCATGCTCACTACTTCCTTATGCGTATTAGGTACTTCAATGCCTATGGTGCCTTTGCCCGGCATTGGCGCAATAATACGTATACCCAATGCGGCGAGACTTAAGGCAATATCATCTTCCAGGTTTTTGATTTTGCTGATACGCACACCGGGTGCAGGCACAATTTCATACAGCGTAACGGTTGGGCCTATGGTTGCTTTTATCTTGCTAATCTCAATCTGGTAGTTGTTCAGCGTGCTGATGATTTGGTTCTTGTTGCGCTCCAGTTCTTCCGCATCAATCTTCACTTTATCACTGCCGTGCTCTTCCAATAATTCAAGAGATGGAAACTGGTAGTTGGACAAATCAAGCGTTGGGTCAAACTCGGTATCAAGGCTGCCGGTGTTCTCCTCGGCTATGGCCTCTTCTACCGTTTCATTCACCTCCAGTTCCAGTTCCTCAGTGTCCTCCTTAGCGGGTTTGCCTGCCTTAAGCGGTTTGCCGGTATCCAAGTCAATCACCTTCATTTCTAACTCCTGCACAGGTTCCGTTACCTCCATTTCAAGCTGGGTGTTGTTTTGTACTTCGTCCGCAATGTTATCCTTGGCAAAAATGTTTTCGCTGGCGTCTTTGTAAGCAGGGGTAACAGCAGTAGCTACAACTGCAGGTGCGGCCTCAGTTATGGCGGTTTCCTCCGGCTTCTTGTTCAGCATACCGCCTACATCCAGTATAAAATCAAAATTGATGTTGTACACCACTACCAGGAAAATAAGGGCCGTACCTACCAATGCAGCGCCAATGCCAACCGGACTAATCAGGTTGGTCAAGTAACCATCAGCGCCGGTAAGGTAGTTACCAAAACCACCGCCCCAGCTTAAAACGCTGGTTGGGTAAATCAGCCAGTTTAACATGGCTAATAGCGATGAAAACCATACTAACCCCAGCATGCTGTAGATGCTGATTTTTAATGCAGGGAACACTTTCTTCTGCACTAAAAAGTTAAAGCCTATGGCAAAGGTCATTACGCAAAACAGGTAGCTGCTAAGGCCAAAAAGGTCATGAATAAACAGGTTGCCTAACCATGCGCCTAAGCGGCCAAGTGCGTTAGAGGCCTTAACTCCGTTTTCGGCCAGTGTTCCAATGCCGTGGGTAAGCACCTCGCTTTGGTCTTCGGCCAGGGTAAAGAAGTAGGAGGTAAAAGCTACGGCCAAAACGAACGAGAACAGGATGAGCAGCAAGCCACTCAGTTTAAGCGCACGCCCATCGCTAAAAAAGCCGGGTACTTCCTCCTCTTTCTCTTTGGCCTTCTTAACAGGCTTCTTTTCGGCCACTTTTTTCACGACTTTTTCAGCCGTTTCTTCAGCAAGCAGTACTTCGTCTTTCTCCTTTTTCTTTTTGGGAGTAACAGTTGTTTCTTCCATATCGGTAAAATCTGCCTCCAAATTCGGTAATGCCATGCGGGTAATGTTCATTCCTTAACGCATTATTATACACAAATAGTGTGGGGGTGTAGTCTATAGTTTATAGTGTGCAGGCCATTAGCAGAAATCCCCGTTTTTGAGCCGCATTTTGTGCGTTTTGTCTTTAATTCTGCATTCTAAATTCTAAATTCCGCATTGAAATGAATTGGCTGAACCCCTACTGGGCGCGTAACCGTGTAGCAGAACTGGACGCTGAAAAGGATTACCGCGAAATTGCTCACCTGAGTTTTGAGGTGCGTTATGCCACCCCTATCTTCACACATGCACTTTTTTCGGTGGCGTTTGCAAGGCAGGCAGCTATTCCCTCAATCGCAAAAGTGCTTTATCGCGGAGGGAAGGGTGGTATAATTACCAACCCTTATAAACGAAACAATGATACCCTTTTGTTTTTCGGCGAATTTTTCAAGCACGGCGATACCGGCCCCGGACTGGAAGCTGTTCAGTTGCTGAATTTTATACACAGTCATTTCCCGATTACTAACGAGCAGAACCTTTATACGATTGCAACCTTAATGTGCGAGCCTATACGTATGAGTTATTTCCTTACGGGCAAAAGTATGTTTACCCCTAAGGAAGAGCGCGCTGCCTATCTTTTTTGGCGGCGAATGGGAGAGTTGATGGGCATTACCAATATGCCTGAAGACGAAAAGAAGATGTACGAATGGTATATCAATTTTGAGAAAGAGAATTTTGCTTACAGTAAAGAAGGCGAAGAAGTGATGAAAGCTTTAGCCGATGAATTTGCTGCAAGATGGTACCCTCCATTTTTAAAGGGTATGGGCGTTAAAGTTTATCACAGTTTGTTTGATGAGCTGCTGCGCAATGCACTTAAGGTTATCGAGCCACCATTTTTCCCACGCGAAAGCGTGAGGGCTTTCCTTTGGTTTCAATTGGTAGTACTTGCTAAAGTTTTACCCGACCCCGATGACCGCAGCATTATTGATTACTACAAAGGCGATTACAAAGACTATCACATCAGCAAAGTGGGGCCTTTTTCAGGTAAGCATTCCGCCACAGAAAAGCTTAATGCGCACTGATTTTTTTACCGGCTATGCCGCCATATGGACATAGTTTGCCGGTTTCGTAAATGCAGTACAGGTCATCGTGGTTTAGCAAGCTTATGTCGCTGTAAGCACAAGGCCCTTTCTGTATCAGTATCTCTTTCTTCCAGCTTTTGCCGCTATCAAAACTAAAGCGAAAAGTTAAGTCCTTTCTTGCTTTTGCATTAGCGGGGTTAGTAAAGCACAGCACATTTCTTTTTTGCGGGTGACTAAGCAGCGCACCCTGGCAAACGGGTTCAATTAGCGTAGAATCAAATGCCGGTGTAGTCCAACTTAACCCCCCATCCGTGCTTTTGCTGATTTTACGGCAAAGCAATTGTCGGTCCATATTGCGCATGTTTAACAGCAAATTCCCTTCCGGTAATTCAGCAACCGTACATTCATCGGTGCCTTCAGTATTTACCGAACCACCTAAATGCCAACTAGCGCCCCGGTCATCCGAATACATTACGTGTGATGTATGCCTGCCTGAATTTTTTAATGTATGATTGCAAGGGATAACTATTCTGCCTTTATTTTTTCCTTCCGCCATTTGAATGCCATGAACGGGCCCTGTAGCATACCAATTCCAATCCTCGGGTTTAACTGAAGCAGTTATATCCGTAGGGCTGTTCCAATGTTTTCCTTCATCGATGCTTTTAAAAACTATTACGCTTCGGTTATTAATAGTTGCTGCAAGTAGTATATCGCCGGTAGCGCTTTCAACTACAGGGCTTGGGTTGCCGCAGGTATTTTTGCCATCACTGTAAATCAATTGTAAGGCGCTCCACGTTCTTCCCGAATCAGTAGAGGTTTTCATTACCAAATCAATATTGCCATGGTCGCGCAAACTTTGCCGCCCTTCGCAAAAGGCAAGCAGTAGCCCGCTTTTTGTTTGCACCAAAGCCGGTATGCGGTACATGCGGTAGCCTTCTTTACCGTTTTTAAAAATGTAGTTGCGCGGTTGTGATTTTGCAGCCAGCGCAAATACAGTAAGAAATAGAATGAGATAGAATGCTCTGGTCAATTTAAGCTGTGTTTGGATTTACTTTTGCATGCAACATTCCGCACTCTAAAATTGCTTTTTATTCTCCGGGGTGGTAAATCCGTTCAGCATGTTTGTATGCCCAATCTTTACTCAGGCTTTCCTCCTTAGTTTGTTCATTCACATACATATGCATCTGGTCGGTGTAATGCTTACTACCCGGTGTATTACTGCTGCCGAAACAGGCAATACTACGCAACTGTGGTAAGCTACCATCCTTCTTAAACTTAGCCAACAGTATGTAGCTTTCGCCTGCGGTAATGCGGCGTTTGCCTTGCTGGTAATTGTCACCATATTTAGCATTCCACATATCGGGCCCGCCGCGTGTTGGCAGGTCAACATCACCACGCTGGTGGCGCTGGTAGTCACCCAGTGGCACATTCAGTTTTCCAAAGTCGCGCAGCATTTCAGCTTTGGCAATGCGTACACCCAATACAAAGAAGTTGATTTTTGCATCGCGGTCTTTTTCAAAAACTTTCTCCAGGCTATCGTTGATGCTGAAATAGCAACTGTATATCCATTTGTAAACCAGGGTGGCATTAGTATCGGTTATATCACCGCTGCGTTCAACGCCCCAGGCCTTCATAACTTTAATAGCATCGGCAATATCGGGGTACTTCGCTTCTTCTAAGTGGAAGGCTTCTTCCAAATCAAAATTCTTAAAAGGCGCAGTAACTGTTTTGGGGTAGTGCGCGTCATACTTAATCTTTAAAAAATCTTCCCAGCTTACTTTCGTTTTGCCCTCCATCATTTCGTAAAAGCGCAGGCTGCGGTTGGTTTCGTTACGGGCAAAGCAAACATTGCCCTGGCAGTTAAGTGGCTTGGGGTTTTCATCGCGGCTAGTCATGGTGTACGATGTATTGTTTACATCAAACACATAACCGCACTTAGGGTTAATAATATGCGGCAGCGAATCGTGTGGCAGAAACTTGGTCCATAAGGTTTTGCGTGTGTTGCCCGGCACCGTGCTTTGCCAGTTGTAGCCATCGGCACGTATAGGCATGGCACCGTTGCTCACGCAGTATATAGTGTCAAAGCGGTCGGCATAAGTAATGTACTGGTTAATAATACCCTGCATGTTCAATACGTTGCGGAACTCAGTGTAATTCTTCGCCTTGTTCATTTTATACCACTGCTCCACGCTCATTAGCGTCATGTTACTGGCTAAACGAATGGCAAAAATTCCTTTTTTGTTTTTATACGTGGCGCCGTAAATACTCCACCATTTCTTTTTACCAATGGTTAAAACAAACTTGTGTTTATTGCGGTTTTTGGCAAGGTTAACGGCAAGTTTTGCCTTGCTGACCTCCAGGGGTAAACTTTCACCATCTACCAGGTAGTGGTTTTTCTTTTTGGGGTCGGGCTCCAACTGGTAAACATCAATAGCATCAAAGTAATTGGTGGTGTGTGCCCACCCCAGGTTTTCATTTACACCATGGAAAATAGATACTGCCCCATGGAAGGTAGCGCCTATGATGTTCAAACCCTCCTCGCTGCACAGGTGGGCTTCGTACCAACTCATTGGGCCCTCTAATGGTTGATGGGCATTTACATCCAGGTAAACATTTCCATCGGCAGTAATGTTGGAGTTCATGGCCAAAGCATTGGAGCCACGTGCATCCTTATTATATTCAATAGTAGGAACTTTTTCGCCCACCACATTTTTAATAGCGCCATCCACACCGGTCATCAACGCCATGCTTAACATGTAACCCGCAATAAAATCCGATGGGCGTATCGGCATCAGTTTTTTCGATACAATTCTTTCGGGGTGCTTTTTCAGGTAATCGTTACCGGCCGCTGCTCCTGCTTCCAACAGCTTTTTTGTTTCAGGAGATAGGTCGGTTTCGTAATGCTTCTCAATAAAATCAGGCACACCCAGCAACTGAACGGCGTAATCAATTTTTGCGCCTTCAATACCCATTACCAGGCCAAGCCTGCCCCTTGCCAGTAATAAACCCCACTGCACCGTTTTAAAATCATCCTCGCAGGCGGCGTAAACCAGTCCATAAGCGCAATCAGCATCGGTTTTGCCAAATATGTGCGGCACACCAAAGCTGTCGCGAACAATTTCAACATGGTAATTGGGATTAACCTGCGCTTTTGAATTTAAGAACAGACCAGCGGACAAAAGCAATAGAAGAAGTAAACGGTTCATTGAGTAGGGGTTTATGGGTGCCGCGAAAGAAGGGATTTTTTGTAAAACAATGGCAGGTGTTTTCGAGCGAAAAATCTGCTAAGCTCTGCACCCTTAAAAAGCAAAAAGCGCAGCCTGTTATAGCTGCGCCCGGCTTAATCACCTTTACGTAAATCCGTTAAAATCTAAAAACGCAGGGTTGACGTGGTACCTATAGCTTCATGATTTTTGTGGTATAGCTTTTTTGGTCGGCTATTGCTTCAATAAAATACACCCCTGCAGGTATAGTGGAAGTATTAAGGCGTACAGGCTGCCCCGGCTTAAATGTTACCGCCATTACAGCTTCGCCTAATTGGTTGAATAAATGTACAGTTACATCGCCGGTTATCTTTTCCAGGCTTATCTGAAGATAGTCATTAACCGGGTTAGGATAAACCTCTGCTTTTAATTCTTTCGGTTCATTTATTGACATGGAGATATCGTTATTCACAGAATCTACACTGCCTAACCAAATAGTATTGCAAGGAGAGTGCAGGTAATTAAAGGAACGGATAAGATAGCCATGGTCCTGTAGCTGGCCCTGGTCTAAACGGAATTTGTAGATACCAGTGATGCCATTAATACGTGCAGGCGCAACGGCCCATTTACCGTTTTTGGTAATTACTAAGGTTGAACCCAAGGTATCGCTTGTAGGCAGGTTGGTTACTTGTGTGCGGTTGCTGCCGTCGGGGTGTATTCTGTAAATGTTATGCATTTTGTTATTGTCAGCATCGTAGGCAGTCATAAAATATATCCATTGCCCATCGGCAGACCAATAAGGGAACATGTCGCCAGCGGATGTATTAGGTATGGTAGTTGAAGGGGTGGTACCGTCAAGCCCTAAGAGGTATAAGCCGTAGCCCTTATTATGGAAAACGATTTGTGAATCAACAGGGCTTATACGTGGGTACACATCATTAAAATCTCCGTGCCCGCTGCCGGTATTAACCGAGCCCCCGTTGGGCAGGCCACTGTTCATACGGTAAAAGGTGCCTTGCTGGTCGTATTCAAAGTAGTATCCGGAAGGGGAGAAATCATAGTTAATCATGGTATATCCTCCGTTGGTGTAAAACAGGTATGGCGAACCGTTGCCATCTTTAAAGTAAACATCATTAAGAGTGCGGTCAGAGTTGTTTCCGTAAAGATAGGCTACCCTGTCGCCTTGGCGGTTCAGGCGCGGCCAGTATCCGTTGGTAATAAAATCAAAACCACTACCATCGGGGTTGGTGTAGCATACCGAGTCTTCAGCCGGGGTATTTGAAGGAAGGCTGAATACTATTTTGTTGCTCCATTGGGCATTAGCTGCTATAAAGCTGCTTAAGAATAGTAGGGTAATTACTTTTTTCATGATATTGTTTTTTCGTTTAATAATTCTGCTTTTGGACTTTTAATCCACAGCGCAAAGGTGACGGTGTAAGAAGGCGTATTCAATCCTATAAAAAGAGGATATTGAACGGCGGCAGAAAAATCCTATTTTAATAGGAAGAGGAAAGTTTTACTGTATATTTAAAATTGCCAAAGGAATTTATGATAAGAAGTTTAAGTTTTAACTGGCTCCTTTTACTCTGTGGCATGGTGATGGCTTTGGGCCCGCTTTATGCGCAGGATGGCAATCTTGATAGCCTTGAAAGGGTGCTGCGGAGCTCGGCCAACGATACCAACAAAGTACATTTACTATACGAAATAGGTTATACCAAGGCTGACATGAACCTGGACAGCGCCCTTGCGTGCTACCAGGCTGCTTATGACTTAAGCCGGAGTTTGAATTTTACCTGGGGCGAGATTAAATACTATGGCTTTATGACTGCCGGCTTAAATGCCAAAGGTGAATTTGAAAGGGCGCTGGCACTAAACAAGGAGGGGTTGACTAAATGCATAAGTAAAAATTGCGAAGCACTTTTGCCTAATCAATATATTAATGTTGCCAACGATTTTATTTTTCTGGAGCAATACGATTCTTCCATCGCTTATTTTATTGAAGCAAAAAAAATTTACGAAAGGATAAAGGATACTTCAGGATTGGCCTTTATTTACGCAAACATAGCGGAGGTATACGCCAACCAAAACCGAAAGCAGGATGCTGTAAAATACGCTACCATTTCAGTTCAGTTGCTGGCGGGCCAGCCTAAAGACCGTACTTACCGCAATATGGTGTTTAACCTTGGGCGCGATGAATACGATGTAAGAGACTACACTAAAGCCTTACAGCATTTTGATGAGGCCAGGCAGTTAGCACTTGCCGCCAAGGACGATTATCTTCTGGCTTTAATTGCCAATGCTTACTTTGATTATTACCTGCACATTGGGGAGTTTAAAAAGATGCCTGCTTATGCAGATGAGTTTTATCAGCTTGTTGAACCTATGCAGAGCGATTTATTAACCGCCACCGGTTGGCAATTAAGAGCCATTGCCGCTTTTTATAATCTGAATTATAACGAGGCAGAAAAGTATAACAACAACGCCTTGCAACTGTTTCTCAAATCCGATGATAGAATTGTATTAAAGGAAGTTTACCTGCTAAAGTCAACCCTTGCTTTGGTAAAGGACAAGGATATCTCATCCTATCACCATTATCTCAATTTATCCGATTCGCTTTTGCAGGCAAGTATTGACGAAAACCAGCTGAAGAATAGCCAGGAGCTTGAAAAGAAATATGAAACTGAAAAAAAGGAACAGCAACTTAAAATTCAGGCGGCCGAGTTAAGCCGCAAAAATCTTCAGAACGGAGCGTTGGCCGCTGCGGTAGTAGTGCTGATTCTGCTGGGTATTTTATTAGGATATGCTTTTTACAACCGCCAGCAGTTAAATAAGCGGCAAAAGGAAATTCAACAACAGCGCATAGCACAGTTGGAGCAGGAAAAACAATTAGCCGCTACGCAGGCGGTTTTAAAAGGGCAGGACGAAGAGCGCACGAGGCTGGCCAAAGACCTGCACGACGGCCTTGGCGGCATGTTAAGCGGTATAAAATTCTCATTCGGAAATATGAAAGATAATATGGTAATGACTGCCGAAAGCCACCAGGCTTTTGAGCGCAGTATGGATATGCTGGATACTTCTATTAAAGAATTGCGCCGCGTTGCCCACAATATGATGCCCGAGAGTCTGTTGAAGTTTGGGTTGGATGCAGCCCTGAATGATTTGTGCCTTCAACTGAACAGTACGGGGGTAGTTAAAGCTACCTATCAAAGTATTGGGCTTAAATCAGTATCAGTAAACCGCGATATAGCGCTGAATGTTTACCGCATAGTGCAGGAACTGCTTAACAACATTATGAAACATGCCGCAGCCACTGAGGTATTGGTGCAAACCACGTATGGCGATAATGCCTTTTCTATAACCGTGGAGGATAACGGAAGAGGTTTTGATGCCCGCGCCCAAACAAAAGGAGTGGGATGGGAGAGCATACGCAACAGGGTGGCTTATCTTAAAGGTACGGTTGATGTTCAGTCCGCTGCCGGTAAGGGCACTTCTGTATTTATTGAATTTAAAGTTTAAGCATGATTAAGCTGTTTGTTGTTGACGATCATTACATGGTAATTGAAGGCATCCGCTCGCTTTTGCAGGCTGAACAGGATGTGCAGTGGATGGGCAACGCAGGTAATGCGGACAGTTGCCTGGCATTTTTACAGCAACAACAGCCCGATATAATACTGATGGATATAAACATGCCGGGTATGAGCGGCATAGAATTATGCAAGGTGGTAAAAGCAAAATACCCAACTGTGAACATAATAGCCTTAAGCACCTTTAACCAAAGCAGCTATGTAAGCAAAATGCTGGAGAACGGTGCTGATGGTTACCTGCTGAAAAATGCTACGCGCGAGGAGATAATGGAAGCCATACGTAGTGTTATTAAAGGCGGTAAATACTTGAGTTTTGAAACTGCTAAACTATTGCGCGCCGATGAACGGCGCGATACCCCCATGCTTACGCGCCGCGAGAAAGAAGTGCTTGAATTGATTGCAGAAGGATTAACCAATCAACAAATTGCCGATAAACTGTTTGTGAGTCCTACCACAGTAGTTACCCACCGCACCCATTTGCTGGAAAAGCTAAACGCGAAAAACACCGCAGCGCTTGTAAAGATAGCTGCGCTAAAGGGGTTGATTGCGGAATAGCCGCTGCTTATGCGGGTTTAATCAGAGCTTGGCAGCCTTATAAACTTAATTTCATTTTGCGGTTTTACCTTTTTAGCTTTAGGGAAAATATTACTTATGGGTACTATGCCTTCCTCACCCAAAGCGAAACGCTTTTTGCTAACTGTTTTCTTTCTTTGCTCTATAATTCCCTTCACCGTTTACGGGCAGTATAAAGACATGAAGGGTAGGTTTGGCGCCGGCGGGCAAATAGATGATGTTTCGGCCGGGCCCGGACTGTCGTTAAACTATTGGGTGGCCAATTTTAGTCAGCAGGGTGTAGTTTACCAGGAAACAGATGGTACCACCCCTGTAACTTTTGAGGGACCAATCTTGATTTATGAACCCCCTTTGGAGCTCGGCGTTATAGGCACTTGCCCTGCGCCTCCTAATTTCAGTCTGCAATCCTTATTAGTACTGCAAAGCGATGCCAGCATTATAAGGGTAAACCCTGTGTTGGGAGTAGACCACTTTTTTATTGACCCTTTTAGTGCGGGTGCTGACCTTACCCTGGTGGGGCTTGATTTGGGCGTCGAAAATTTGCAGGGAGTAAATTGCTGGGGCAGTTCGGCGCACTTTTATTTTTCTCCGAACGGGGCAGATAACAACTCCCGTAGTTCGTTTGTTTACCCGGTGTACGTGTGGACCAATAAAGCCGTGTACGTAAGTCGCGATACGGGAAATACATGGGAAAAGGACACCGCAGGATTAAACGCAACCAACATACGCAAACTGGATTTTGACAATAAGAATAACCTTTACGCTGCTACCAATAACGGCCTATATGTTCAGGATTCAGTTAGCAGTTCCTGGACTAAGATTAATTCCTTCCCGCAAAACAACGTAAGCCGTTTTTACTGCACGCGCACCGGCGATTTATATGCATCCGCCTCCGGTACGCTTTACCGCAGTGTTAATAGTGGTACAAGTTGGCTTACTGATACCACGGGCCTTAGCTTTATGGCGTTGTTGGATATGTGTGATGATAGCCTGGGAAATATGTACGCTTTAATGAATACCAGCCAGTTTGGGCTTGGGGCTAATAGCATATTCCGCAAATTAGCGGGGCAAAGCACCTGGCAGCGGATAGATATTTCATTAAGCAGTCAATTTCTGAATCCGAACGCAAGCACTCCTTTTAATGCAATATACGCCATTGGTAACATTGTATTACTTGGTACGGATTATGGCGCATTTATTAGTACGGATGCCGGTAATACCTGGACGCCTAACAACAGTGGTATTACTTCCTATGTAAATACAGCCCTGGTACGCGCTAATGATGGCGGCCTGCTGCTTTCAAACCAACTGGCCTGCCATAAAATGAATGCCGGAGATACCAGTTGGTATAAAGTTTTTCCTACCAATGGTTATTTCGGTAATCAGCCACTTTACCGGGATAACAGCGGTAACTTGTACACCAGCGGGGCACCCTATGCGCCTTCAAGCACTTTTGACTATAACGCACCGCGCACTATTTATAAAAGCACTGATAACGGCCTTAACTGGTTGGCCGATAGCAATGGAGTTAGCAAAGTAGGCATGGGTAGTTGGTTTGTTGATGAATCGGGTAATCAATACGCCGCTAAGTGGCCATTAGGTTCAGGCAGCCTTTCCTTGTTTAAGAAACCTGCGGGTAGCCCATGGCAGGGTGATAGCACCGGTATTTTAACCGGGGCTAATGAACAGCCCTCGGCCTTTGGCGATGATGGCAACGGCAATTTGTTTTTTGCCACGAACAGCGGTAAACTATTTACGCGCCCTTTAACGGGTAGTACCTGGGTTAGTGATACAGCGGGTTTGAATGGCGACATACTTTACAGTTTTGCGCATACGGCTAACCACACTTTGGTTGCAGGAGGTTATAACGCCGCCCATTACAAACAAGCCGGCAATTGGGTTAACCTCCCCCAAAATTCGCCTGCGCCAGGCGGGGGCAGTGTGTTTACTGTTGCTGTGGACGACAGCAATTATCTGTGGGCTGCTTTTCAGCACTTTAATCCCGGCTTCATTTCTATAGGCGATGGTGTTTTTTATACCAACGATTTTGGAACAACATGGCATGCGGCAATTGGCAGTGTAGATACTGTTACATTTAAGCAATTAGTTCCTGTTGGCGATTCGGTTATTGGCGTATCGTATTTTAATGGCCTGTATGTTTTCTATCGCAACGGGGGAGCTACGCCCGTAGGCATTCATCTATTACAGCCTGAGCAACCGTTTGTAGCTGTTTATCCTAATCCTGCTTCTACTAACACAAAATTTGCTTTCAGTTTAGAAAAATCTGCAAATGTTAAGCTGCAGATATTTGACCCGGCAGGCAGGTTAGTTAAAACTATGGCAGAACAGAATCTTGATGCGGGTGAACACAACTACGATTTTGACACCCGCAATTTGCCATCGGGCAAGTACTTGTGGCGGGTAAATGTGGACGGTCACCAACAGGGCGGTAAATTTTTGGTGGTGCGGTAACTACTATTTACCGCATTCGCCTTTGCTAACAACATCTACACCTGCGCATTCAGCCATGCAGGCATTGCCATAGGTTTTACCATCGCAACCGCAAACGGGGTCATATTGCATAGTGCACATACAATCAGGTTTGGGGTGCGCCTCGCACCTTTGTTTATTGCAGCTGGCACTGCCCATTAAACCAATACATAAAATGGCGCTAATGGCCCATATCAAACGGTTCATAGCCTTGCTTTGTTTAATAACGGTGAATTTAAAATAATGGTTGCCCCGGTTAGGTGTTGCCCAACTTGTATAAAGTGAACTTCGATGAATGTTTACACCGCTACAGCATTCCTCTCTTCCATGGCCTTCAGAATTTTGCCAACGTAGTTAGTGCTCTTCATGGCGCTGGCGCATATAACGGCGCTCATTAAACCCCCGCCTACGCCACAGCTAACAATGTCCTGCCCGGCAAGGTAGAGGTTCTTAACTGGCGTACGCGGTTTCAGGTAACGGTTTTCGAAACGCGCAGGGTCGTGGTCTAAGCCATACATCTCGCCCTTTTGATAGGCGGCAAAGTGTTGCACGGTAAGCGGTGTGCTTAGTTCATGGTAATCAACCTTGCCTTTGGTTTGAGGTATGTAACGATATAGATACGCCAATAGCTTCTCCGTCATTTCCGCTTTCTTCTTGTCGTAATCCTCCCCGCGGTGTTTCCAGCGGGTATCTTTCCATTGCTCAAACTTATCGTATTGGGCAAGGCAAATAACTTCTACTGTGCTTCTGCCGGGGAAACGGTTTTGAAAATCAGGGTCCTTGGCGCCGGGAAAGGAAATGTAAACACCCGGTATGTCCTCGCTCTTTCCTTCCAGGTAACTTTTCAGGTTGGCATCGTGGTCGTAGCTTGGCGGAAAAATCCAGAAGTTAGATTTAGGAAGGTTTAGTTCCTCGGCGGTGTGCTCAAAGCCAACATAAAGACAGTAGTAGGAGATGGAAGGGTGAAGCCCCTTAGTTCTTTTCTGTAAACCTATGGCCTGTTGCGTTTCTTTATTCAGCAGATGGTAATAGGTGTTGTCAATACCCGCAGTGCTTATAACGGCCTTTGCGCGTATCTCTTTTCCGTCGGCCATTTTAACGCCTACGGCCTTACTGCCTTCTACCAACACCTCGCTAACTTCAGCACGCACTAATATTTCACCACCGGCCTTTATTATGGTGGGCGCTATTTTATCAAAAAATACACCTGAGCCGCCAACCGGGTAAAAGCCGCCGTTCATGTAGTGTTTGGCAATAACGGCATGCATGGCAAAACTACCCAAGGATGGCGGCAGGCCATAATCGCCAAATTGGGCGCTTAGTATGGCCTTTAGCTTTTCGTCCGTAAATAATTCGTCCATTACATCCTTGGTAGTGCGGCTGGCGTACTTTAGATACTTGCTGCGCATAAAACCACCAACCAATGTGCCTGCTATATCGGGCAGCGCTTTTTCAGCATAGTAGCCACGGGCATCTTTACTTAACTCATCGGTAAGGCGCACATATTTTTCAATGCCTGCCTTTTCGTTAGGGAAGAGATTAGTAAAGTAGCTGATGAAATTCTTTTTGCCTTTACGAAACTCAAAACTCTCGTCGCCAAAATAAATGCGGTCGTACACCTCGCCCATATCGGCCCATTCAATTGGGGTATCGCACACATAATCGTACACGCTTTTAAGCAGGGTTTGCTTACCTACTTCGCCTACGTAATGCACGCCTACGTCCCATTCGTACTTATTGCGTTTAAAGGTGTGCGTAAAGCCACCGGGTGTATAGTGCTGCTCCAGCACTAAAACCTTTTGGCCATCCTTACCCAGTATAGCTGCCAGTGCCAGGCCGCTGATGCCCGAACCAATAACGATAGTATCGAATTGGGTGTCGTGCTTGTAGTGCTTGTATGAATTGAAGAGAGGAGTACTCATCGTTTAAAATTTAATAATCAATTACCAATGTTCAATAATCAAAATACTGTATGTCACCTTGAGCTTGTCGAAAGGTGGGTTCAGTCTTCGACAGGCTCAGACTGACAATGCTACTTTATCTAGCTTTTAAAAGTTGTTTCTCGTGTTTTACTTCGTCCATTTCAATTTTGCTTATCACCTCGTGCATAATTTCGGTGGTGCCCGCACCAACGGTCATTAAACGAAAATCGCGGAAAGAGCGCGCAAGGCCGTAATCTTCCATATAGCCCCACCCGCCGTGTATCTGCAAGGCATCGTTTATAACATTGAAAGCCGATTCGCAAACATAGGCCTTTGCGATTGAAATTATTTTGTAAGCGGCGGGCCCTTTTTCAATAAACTCGCCAACGGCACGGTACGATAAGGAGCGGCAGGCCTCAACTTCAATAGCCATCTTGGCAATTTTATGCCGCAGCACCTGGAATTTGGCAATGGGTCTTCCGAAGGCTTCACGCTCGTGCATGTATTTCTTAGCCTTGTTGAGTGCATTTTGTGCAGAGGCGGTTCCGCTAATAGAGGCAATCAGGCGTTCCTCCTGAAAGTTGCTCATGATGTAATAAAAGCCCATGTCCTTTTCACCCAGCAAAGCGCTTTTGGGCACTATACAGTTTTCAAAATAAAGCTGGCCCGTATCGCTGGTGTGCATACCGAGCTTATCGTGCACCTGGTTGGCGGTAAAGCCTTTGGTGGTAGTATCAAACAACAGCAGGCTAAGGGCGTGGTCGGGCCCTGTGCGCACCGCCAAAACAATAAAATCCGCCATCGTGCCATTGGTAATAAACATCTTGCTGCCGTTAACCACAAAGTGGTCGCCTTTATCTTCAGCAGTTGTTTTAATTCCGCCAACATCGCTGCCTGCTCCTGGCTCGGTGATGCCCAATGCAGCTATCTTTTCGCCTTTTAAAGCAGGCAACAGGTATTTTAATTTCTGTTCTTCGGTACCCAGCGCATTAATAACCGGCAGGGGCAAATACGTATGGGCGTAAAGGCTCATGCTTAAGCCGCCCACATTGGCAGCCGAAAGCTCCTCGCAAATAACCACCGCGCTCCACATATCCATACCACTGCCACCGTATTCTGTTGGAAAACTTACTCCAAAAAATCCCTGCTCGCCCATCTTCTTAAATACTTCGCGCTCGCAAATTTTATTCTGCTCCCAATACTTAACGTTGGGTTTAATTTCTGTTTCAACAAACTGGCGAAAACTTTGGCGTAGTAACTCGTGGTCCGCCGTAAATGGGTTGCTGCTATACATAAGGTGTGTGCTGTTTAAGTGCAACCGAATGTAGAATTTTTACATTGACCTGCATTAGAAAAACGGAGTGCGAACCGGTTATAATCTGAAGAGGAAAATTTTGTGGCCTTCCGGGGTGGTAAGTTCCAGGTTGCCGCCACCCAATTCGCGGTAGTTATCCAGCCCTTGCGCTTTAAGGCGCTCAATTTTTGCAGGCATATCGGCGGCAAAATAGGTTATGGTAGGGGTGCTAAAATGCTTTGCCTGGTGCAGGCCCACGGTATTTAAGCCGTCACTGATGATAGCCCAGTTATAGGGCTTGCTAAAGCGGTTTATATAGGTAAAACCGAGCTTGTGCCACCAGTTTAAACTGGCGTCAAGGTCCGTTACCGGTTGGGCAAATTCGCCAAACATGCCGCAAACCGGGTTAACATATTTTTCCGGATTACCGTAATCTTCCTGTGGCATTTGCAGTAAACCGGGGCCGGCGGGTTGCAGGGCAGGCGTAACATAACTAACCAAGCTCACGCTGCATCCGTCGGGAGATTTCATTACGTACACTTTTACATGGTCGCCGGGCTTGGGTACAGCAAAAAACTGAAGCCCTTCCTGCTTTAGTTGTTCGGCCAACTGCTCCGCCTGCGTGGTAAAGTAGCTAAGGGCCAACACCGGTACGGGGTTGTGTACCAGGTTAAGCATTAGCTGTCCATCGCTTAGCTGTACCATGGTGCCGCTGCTGCTGCGGTAAGCTTCAGCAAACCCCAGCCTTTTATACCAGCTTACGCTGCCTTCTAAATTAGTAGTGCCAATAGTTATTGCGCTTTGCGTACTTAGTTTGGGTTGCGGCAGTTGGGGCATAATATTGTTTATGACGCGAAGGTAAGAATGCAGGAATAGCCTACTGCCTTCCTCCTCCGCCGCCAAGGCGTTCGTTGCCTTTTACATCGCGTTCGGTTACTTTTTTGCTGCCAAAGCGGTAGCTAAGGTTTATAAATACTGCTCGGTTAAGGGCCTGCCAACTTCCTTCAGTTTCAAGGTTGGTGTTGCTGACTGTCCAACGCCACTTCATGGTGTTAATTACGTTTTGCGCCGATACCGAAACTGTAAAGTGGTCTTTAAAGAAGGATTTTTTCAAACTCATGTTTAGCATACCTGCGGGCTTGCTTATCCCTTGCGGCTGCACACCTCCGCTGTTAAACCATCCGTTAATTTCAAACACCATATTCTTCCAGAATTTGAAATTGGTAGAAAGCCAGAGGTTATAAGTATGTCCTGCAATAGGCCTTAGGTTTACGCCTTCTTTATAACTGTAACTGCTATAGCTGTAGCTGTGGTTCATTTGTAGTTGCCACCACTTGGTTACCTGCAGGCGGGTATAAAAACTGATACTGAAGCGGCGCTGATCGCTGCCGTTAATAATGCCGCCACGTGTAATACGGTTGCTGTCTACTCGGCTGCTTTCAATAAAGTCGTTGGTTTGCAGGCTGCCTTCCGCTTCAATATTAAACATGTGCTGTTTTACCATAAGGTTATAGCCTAAGCTAATATTGTGGCTAAAGCTGGGTTGGATAAGTGGGTTGCCCTGCCAGGTGCTGTATTGGTCAATGTAGGTAACGGCATTATTAATATCATGAAACTGCGGGCGGTTAACCCGGCGGCTGTAACTAAGGCTAATGCTTTGCATTTCGCTAAGGGCCCCCTCAATTGTAGCGCTGGGAAAAAAACTTACATACTGCCTGTTTACGCTGTTGTTATTGCTTTTAATAAGGGTTTGCTCTGCACGCAGGCCGGCGCTCCAGGTTAAAAACTGTTTATAACCGCCACTGTATATTAAATAAAAGGCAGCTATGTTTTCGGTATAGTTAAAGTTATTGCTTAAAAGGCTGTCCTTAATTTCGGGGCTGTTGGCAGGGGTACGGTAAGCGTTAAATACATTTTTGTTAAGCGTAGTTTCATTTTTAATACCGGTTTCAATTTTATGTCCTTTCCATTTTAAGGGATGCACATAATCAAACTGAAAAATGACGTTGTGTATTTTACTTCTGCTGGCCGTACGGCGGTTAAGGCTGGCGGCCTCATTATAAATGCCCAGCGAATCGAACGCAATTGACGTTAGTGGTGCGCCGCTGTTACCGGGTACATAGCTATGGGTTAAGTTCACGCTTATTTCCTGACCATTGGTATCAATCTTGCTCTGAAAGGCAATATCATTGGTAACGGTATAACGGTTGCTGCGGTCGTCGTTATCCGAAACATAGGCCCCCACCGGGTTGTGCAGGTAATCAAAACTTTGCGAAGTGGCAAAGGTTTTCCATTGGCCCCGGTTATAGTTGCCGCTAAGCGTATAGGTAAGCGTATTTTTATCATCAATAAAGCAATCGAAACCTGCCTTAAGGTTGTGGTTCATATTGCCGCTAACACCCCGGCTATCCAGGTTGTAATAGGATGCAGTATCGTTAACGGTAATCAGGCGCTTTTCTATATAGCGGTTGCCGTTTTGGTTGCTGTTAAAGGCATAGCTGCCGAATATATTGAACTTGTTTTTGCGGTAATTAAAGGCAGCGTTGGCATTGTAACGATTAAAAAAACCATAGCCTGCGCTAAGGGTGGCATTAAGTCCATTGGCGCGGCCTTTTTTCAATTTAATGTTTATGATGCCCGCATTGCCCTCGGCATCGTACCGGGCGCTGGGGTTCGTAATCAGTTCAATAGCTTCAATAGAATTGGCCGGTATACTTTTTAAAAAGGCAGCAAGGTCTGTTTCAGCAAGCGCATTCGGCCGGCCATCTACCAATATTTTAACGCCTTGCTTATTAATGATGCTTACGCGTCCGTTTTGGTCAACACTAACACCGGGCATATTGCGCAGCACATCTTCGGCAGTGCCGGTTTGGTTGCTGGGGCTTTGCGCTACATTAAACACTGTCTTTTCGCTATTGCGCGTAATAATGTTTTTTTCTTCGGTTACCACTGCCTCGCCTAGGGTTTGGGCATCTGCCGCAAAAGGCAGGGCGCCTAAATCTTTTGTAGCATCCAGTACAACAGCAATTTCCTTTTGGCGGTAGCCTATTAATGATAGGGTAAGCGTATAGTTGCCGCCAGCGGTTTGTAGGGCAAATCTGCCATCGGCATCTGTAGCGCCGGCAATTACAATTTTGCCTTCGGCGTTCTTAAGGCTTACTACGGCAAACTCAACTGCCTTGGCAGTGGTTGAATCCGTAACCTGCCCCGATAAGGTGAACTGAGGGCCCTGGGCAAGGGCCGGCAGCACAAAACACAATAGTAACAGAAGGGGTAAAATTGGGCGCATGAGTGGTCAAATGTATAATAAGAGGTAAGAGTGAAATAGTCTTAATGAAAAAAGTAACACATTTTAAACGTTAAATTTTAGCGCTTTATTGTTTGACTAACAATTAGTTGGCACAAATAGCTTTTATTTCTATTTTAGTAGTGAGGCACCTGAGCAATGATTGGACGACAGTACAACCCTACGGACTATCCCTTACCCTATATAATACCCGACATTAAGCAATGGCCCATTTACCGGCTTAGCGAAGACAAGGAGAGTTTTGTAAACGAGGTTAAGGAGCGCACCCGGCAGAAGCTGAGGGAACGATATGTTACCGACAAAGCCCTGCGCGATGAACTGGCCAAGGTGCTTTACCAGGAACGCATCCGTTTAACAGAAAAAGCCTGGAAAGCCGACCCCAAGGATGAGCGGCAGTTCTGGAGCGGTATTAAAAGCAAATACCTGCAACTTGACCAAACCGGCGAGCATAAATCTGAAATTACCGAGGACCTTATACTGGATGATATACTGGACCGTTACGTAAACGAAATTGTAGGAACCTTTGATTTGGGGGCTTTCAATTTTGCTAAAGCTATACTGCCCCAGTTTTTTGGCAGGGTGCTTAGCGCAGCCCCCGGCAAATGGTTTAAAACGCTAGCGGGAAACGTTAAAACCCTGCACGAAAAAATTCCTATCACCGGAGACGTTGAAAAGATACGCCACCTGGCAACAAAAGGAACGGTAGTGGTGGTACCCACGCACTTTAGCAATATGGATAGTATTATGGTGGGCTGGCTGCTTAACGAGCTTGGCCTGCCGGCTTTTACCTATGGCGCGGGTTTAAACCTGTTCAGCATAGGGCTGCTTTCCTATTTTATGAACCGGCTTGGGGCTTATAAAGTGGACAGGCGTAAGAAGAATGCCGTTTACCTTGAAACCTTGAAGAATTATTCCACCGTTGCCTTGCAGCGTGGCGCGCACAGTATATTCTTTCCGGGAGGCACCCGTTCGCGTTCAGGCAATATCGAAAAACGTCTTAAACTGGGGCTGTTAGGCACCGCAGTTGAAGCGCAAAAGCTGAACTACAAAAATTACCCGGTAGAGCTGGCACCCCGCATTTATGTTGTGCCCTGCATTATTAATTACCATTTTGTGTTAGAGGCCAGCGGCCTTATAAACGATTACCTGAAAGAAACCGGCAAGGAGAAATTTTTGAAGGAGAATGATGAATACTCTACCTCTTTTAAGCTTTTGCGCTTTATGCTCAAATTCCTTTCGGCTTCATCTTCATTATCCGTTTCTTTTGGCGAGGTAATGGATGTGCTGGGTAATAAAGTAGATGCCGAAGGCAACAGCTACAACCACCTGGGCCAGAAGATTGACGTTAAGAAATACTTTATTACCAATGGCGAGTTGAAAGACGATGAGCAGCGCGATGCCGAATATACGCGCATATTAGGGGAGCGCATTGTAGATAACTACCATCGTTATAATGTAGTACTAACCAGTCACCTGGTGTGCTTTACGGTGTTTGAGCTTATTCTGAAAAAATATAAAGGGGTAGACTTGTTTACTGTATTGCGCACGCCGGTAGAAGATATTGCCATACCTTATACTGAAGTGGTGGAAACTATACTGCGCCTTAAAGAAAAGCTGAAAGAAATGTACGACCAGGGAGAAGTGTTAACCTCGCCCGAGTTACGTTGGAACCCTGATAAAATTATTGAGCACGGGATGAGCAATATTAACATGTATCATACCGCTTCGCCATTAACGCACACCGGCGATATGGTGGGCTCGGAAGATTTGAAACTGTTATACTATTACCATAATCGTTTGCAGGGTTATGGGTTGGAGAAACTTATTTGATTTTGGAAGTTGGATTTGTGATTTTGGACTTAACAAGCTTTGCCTGGGAATAACTTTAAAATATGACGGAAGCGGACCTTAAGAAAAGAACTAAACAATTTTCGATTGACGTTATAAAGTTTGTTTCTTCACTACCACATGGGGAAGTTAAAAGTGTTTTAGGCAGACAACTTATGCGTTCAGCAACATCAGTTGCAGCAAATTACCGTTCAGCTTGCCGTGGTAGATCAAAGGCTGAATTCATTGCAAAATTGGGTATCTGCGAAGAAGAAGCGGATGAATCAATGTTATGGTTAGAACTTTTTATGGAAACAGGATTTGCGGACAATGTTAATGCTAAGAAGTTATGGAAAGAGGCAGATGAGTTAACTGCAATTTTTACATCATCTATTATAACTTCAAGGAAAAGCGGACCAATCCAAAATCAGCAATCCAAAATCAAAAATTCGGTAGGATGAGCGTAACGAAAACGGTGGGTGTAATAGGGGCCGGAAGCTTTGGCGCGGCAATAACCAATTTGCTGGCGGAAAACCAACGGGTGTTGTTGTATGAGCGAAGTGCAGATTATGCGGCTCAATTGCGCAGTCAGCGTAAAACAAGGAACGGATTCGATTTGCACCCTAATGTTGCTATTGCCGACTCACTTGCCCAGGTAGCTGATGAATGTTACCTGCTTTTTCCGGCAGTGCCCTCGCAGTTTTTTAAAAGCATGATTATTGATTTTTCTACCCACTTGCGGCCCGATCATATCATGATTCATGCTACCAAAGGTTTGCATTGCGAGTTTGATATTGATAAAGCGGAGGCGAAAAATATTAAGCTAAAGGAGATTAAAACAATGAGCGAGCTGATACTGCAGGAAACAGGTATAGTTCGTGTGGGGTGCCTTGCTGGGCCTAACTTGGCTTTGGAGTTAATGGAGAAACAACCGGCCGCTACCGTTATTGCCAGCCGTTTTGATGAGGTGATACGCGAAGGAATTGCCGCCCTGCGCAGCGATAGGTTGCAGGTATATGGCAACCGCGATATGCTGGGCATTGAATTAACCGGCGTGTTGAAGAATTACGTGGCCATAGCATCGGGCGCCTTAAGCGGTTTAGGGTATGGCGAAAACGCAAAGGCATTACTTATAACCCGGGGTATGGGTGAAATGATACACATCGGTAAGGCCCTTGGTGCAGATAAGCGCGCCTTTTTGGGTATGGCGGGCATTGGCGACCTTATTGCCACCTGTGCTTCGCCAAAGTCCAGAAACTTTACTGTTGGTTTCCGTATTGCGAAGGGAGAGAAGCTGGAAGATATTTTGGCCAGCTTAGGCGAGGTGGCCGAAGGTGTACGTACGCTTAAAATAGGTAAGCTGATAGTGGAGCATGTTGGCGTTCATGCCCCATTACTACAAATTATATATAAAGTAATGTTTGAAGGTATGGAAATGGCACAGGCTGTTAAATTGTTAATGCGCCACCCTGTAAGTGCCGATGCCGAATACCTGGATCTGTAAATTCTCTGCAAGTTTACTGTCATAGTTCAGTCACATTCCGTAAAACCCTTTTTATCCATTAAGTGTTGACGTAACTTTAGCTTATTAAAGCTACCGGTATGAAACACTTTCACTTTTTTTATGTTGTATTGGGTGTTATGATAGCCCAGGTTTCACTTTTGCATGCACAAACTCAGCAAAGTTGCGGGCCAAACCTTATTGTTAATAGCTCTTTCGACGGGCCTAAAGGCGAAAACACCGTTGCCCCCGGCTGGACGGCTATGAACTTAACGCCTGACGTAAATGATACAGCAGGCGCTTTACAAAGTAGTCCCGGTTGTAATTGGGTCACTCCTCCATTACCCAGCCCCAACGGCGGCACCTGGCAAAACCTTTTTAGTAATGAACGGGTAGGGCAAAAGGTGGCTGTTATTCCCGGCGCACCTTACCGGCTAAGTTTTTTTTATTGCATACAGGAGATAACTGATGGAATAGGCCTGATATACAACATGCCTGTTGCTCCTTATTTATATATCACCGGTGGTGGAGGAAGCGGTATGCTGTCAACGCCTTCAGGCATAAACGCGTGGCAGCACATAACCATGGGGTTTGGCGCACAGTCAGATACGCTGGAAATTTCCTTTGCAGCCGGGCACAACAGTTACCTGGCTATTGACAGTGTAACCCTGGAACTGGACTCTTTCGTTTTAGAATATAGCATTGCAGGAGTTTGCGATAGCGGTGAGACCATTCTTACACCTTACATAAGTAGTGAGGGTCCCACTTATCAATGGAGTACCGGGGATTCGACAAAATCAATAATGGTACCCCCGGGTGTTTATACTGTAACCGCTACCTTAGGGCATTGTAAGGCGATAAAAACTGCGCAGGTGGTGCAATCGGGTCCGCCAAATGCTGTAGTTAACCCTGCAAACCCTATGCTGTGCCCTTACGATAGCGTTAAACTTTGCGCCAGCGGATCGAAAGGCTATATCTGGAATACAGGTAGTACTTCCTTATGTATTTTTGCCACTACAACAGGTGCTTACTGGGTTACAGCTACCAATGCCTATGGTTGCACGGCCGAATCAAACCATGTAGTAGTAGGTGCCTACCCTAGTCAACAGATAAATACCGGGGTTATCGGCGATACCCTGTTCATTTACAATTCCGGCGGCATACAGTGGTATTTGGATGGCATTCCAATACCGGGTGCTACACAGCCTTCCTATGTAATGCAGCAACAGGGTTTGTATGTAGCATCCTACGTAGATACAAACGGTTGCCGTGTTTATTCAAATCCTATCGCCTTTTCTTCCATTGGCAGTATGCGGGATGACATGAAGGTAGAAGTGTTCCCAAATCCGGGTAGCGGGTATTTTAAGATAAGCATTAAGGAGGAGGGCGATTTCAAAATCTACAATAACGCAGGGCAACTGGTACGGGCTTACTATCGTTTGGCTGCCGGTTCAATTCTGGATATTGATATAAGCAATCAACCTGCCGGCGTTTATACAGTTAACTATATTACCGCAAGCGGTTCGGGAAGCACACAGCTAATAAAATACTGATGGTTTAGTACACAGGTAATACCGGTTTATTCTGCAGTATGCCTTCAATCTTCTCCATTACATCAGGTGTAAGTTTTGGAATACTGTCGTAGCACTTCAGGTTTTCTTCCAGTTGCTGCACTTTAGATGCGCCAAGTATTACGGTAGAAACGTTTTGGTTTTTTAAGCACCAGCATAGTGCCAAATGGGTTAGCGATATGCCTAACTCTTTTGCCAGGGCTGCCAGTTGTTTAACTTTCTCAACCTTGTCCATATCGCCAAGTGCGCGCTCCTTTAGCCAGGCCATTAACTCCATGCGGTTTTTGTCATCTGCACTGCCGTCAAAGTATTTGCCGGTTAAAAGTCCGGAGGCTAACGGGCTCCAAATGGTGGTGCCCATGCCGAAGTTCTCAAACATAGGCAGGTAGTCCTTTTCCATCATGCTGCGGTGTAGCATGTTGTATTGGTTCTGTTCTGCCACAGGTCCTATAAGGTGGTGTTTGGCTGCCACCATATGAGCTTCGGTAATTTGCTGGGCTGTCCATTCGCTGGTGCCCCAGTATAATATCTTGCCTTGGGTAATAAGGTTGTGGAAGGTCCACACGGTTTCCTCAATAGGCGTATTTACATCGGGGCGGTGGGCAAAGTACAAATCCAGGTAATCAACCTGTAAACGCTTAAGCGCAGCGTGGCAGCCCTCTACTACGTGTTTGCGCATCAGGCCTTTCTGGTTTGGTTTAGGGTCTTTCACACGGCCCCAGTACACTTTGCTACTTACCATCCACGTATCGCGGTCCCAGTTCAGCTTCTTCAGTATTTTACCCATTACTTCTTCGCTTTTGCCATGGGCATAAACCTCGGCATTGTCAAAAAAGTTAACGCCTGCTTCGTAAGCCTTTATCATTAGCTGTTCAGCCACGTCATCCCCAATTTGGTAGCCAAAGGTTACCCAACTGCCTAATGAAAGTGCGCTTACCTGCAAGCCCGATTTTCCAAGTCTTCTGTATTCCATAATGCCAAAAGTTGTTTCTGAAGATTGATTGTTAGGGTGCTAAGGTGTAATTCATAGCTCAACATTCCAAACTCATCACTAACATTATATTTGCGCCCTCATGTCCATTACCCCACAAGTAATAAACAATGCCCTTAGCTTTGAAGATTACCTTCAGCTAACCCGGGATATTGTGGAAGAACGCATTCCGCGCGCGGGCCTTTACCAGGCGGATAATACGTTTCGCTACACGCGCTCTAACCTTGAGCGTATGAACAAAGTTTTAAATGGAATGGTGCTTTCGCAAAAGCTGTATAACCTGCTTAGCGATTTACGGGAGGAATGGGTGTGGGTAGTGCTGACGGAACCCTGGTGTGGCGATGCCAGTTGGGGTACACCGGCACTTTATATTATTGCCTCGGCCAGCGAGCATATAAGCTTTAAAATACTGCTGCGCGATCAACACCCTGATATAATGAAGGCCTATCAAACCGCAGGCAGTGATTCTATTCCTAAGTTGATATGTTTGCGGAAGAGCGACTTAAAGGAATTGGGCAGCTGGGGGCCGAGGCCGGTAATGCTGCAACAAATAGTATTGGAAGGATTAAGCAAGCCTGACTTTAACTATCGCGATAGCGTAAGAGCTATACATGCCTGGTACGAACAGGATATGACCAAAAGCATACAGGATGAATTAGTTGATTTAATAAAAGATTGGAGCAAAGTTTAAAAAACGGTAAATACTTAAAGGATATGAGTAAGATAGCAAAGACAAGCGAGATACGTTTTAAGATAGGCTTAGATGAGCGCAACGTGCCTATTGATATTAAATGGCAGGCTACAGATTCTAAAAACCAGGAACTGCGCGATTGCAAGAGCATAATGGTAAGCATTTGGGATGCCGTGCAGAACGAAACCCTGCGTATTGACCTTTGGACCAACGAAATGACCATTGACGAAATGCACTCGCAGTATTTTCAGAGCCTGTTAACCATGACGGAGTCGTACGTTAAAGCCACCCGCAACCCGCATGCCATGGAAGAAATGAAAAAGTTTGCCCAGGAACTGGCTAAAAAAACTGCCGATTGGGAGCAGGGAAACAGCAAATAAACAGAAGTCCTCTGCTCAACTTTGCCAAAATTATAGGTTATGGAATGGCAGCTTGCGTTAAAAGTAACCTCGGCCATTACCAAAAAATGCGCCACAATTCACCGGCGTAATATTATCTTCAAACTACATAATATTTGAAGCGGCGTATTCGTTCATCATAGCATGAGAAGAATAGCCCAACCACAACCCAGGCGTATGATTAAGGTAGGTATTACAGGAGGGATAGGCAGCGGCAAAACTACGGTTTGCCGTATGTTTGAAGCCTTAGGCATACCTGTTTACAATGCCGATGAACGCGCCAAATACCTGATGCAGCACGAGCATTACCTTATTGATGGTATTAAGAAGAACTTTGGAGAAGAAGTTTACGAGAGCGGCAAACTGAACCGTCAACTGCTGGCCTCAAAGGTGTTTAACAACCCGGCCAAACTACAACTGCTCAACTCGCTTGTGCATCCTGCAGTTTTCAGGGATACGGAACGCTGGGCTGCCGAGCAAAATCCCGACCTGCCCTATGTAATTAAGGAAGCTGCCCTGTTGATTGAAGCCGGAAGCCACAAAACACTGGATAAGTTGATTGTGGTAACAGCCCCCTTAAATACCCGCCTTAAGCGCGTTAGCGAACGCGATAATATTGGCACCGATGAGATAATGGCAAGGGTAAACAACCAATTGCCGGAGGAGGAAAAGGTGAAACTGGCAGATTTTGTGATTACCAATGACGGTGGCCTGCCGGAGTTAGAAAGGCAGGTTTTGGCTGTGCACGGGCAATTAATTCAACTGGCAAAAGAAGCATCGAAAAAATAATCTACGCTCATTCGTAATTCTGTGGTTATTGCGCTCATATTTGCACTATGAGCAAGGCACTTCGTATAGGCATTTTGGGCGGTGGCCAACTGGGCCGCATGTTGTTGCAAAACGCAGCAAATTACCATGTAGATACTTATGTGCTGGAAAGCGGGCACAACCCGCCCGCATCCTCGCTTTGCCATTACTTTGTTGAAGGCGATATAAAAGACTACGATACTGTTTACCGCTTCGGTAAAATGGTAGATGTGCTTACCATTGAAATTGAGAACGTAAACCTGGAAGCCCTCTTTAAACTGGAAGAAGAAGGCCTTAAGGTTATCCCTAAGCCGGCGGCGCTAAAGATTATTAAGGATAAAGGCCTGCAAAAGCAGTTTTACAAGCAACATGGCATACCCACTTCAGCGTTTCACCTACTTACGCACAAGTATGAGCTAAACAGCCATTTAAACTTTTTGCCTGCGGCACAAAAGCTGCGCATGGGTGGCTACGATGGCAAGGGCGTGGAAATATTAAACGACGATACCGATTTTGCCAAGGCCTTTGATGCGCCAACCGTACTTGAAAAACTGGTGGATATTGAAAAGGAGATTTCAGTAATTGTGGCCCGAAACGATAAGGGACAAACGGCTGCCTTCCCCGCGGTTGAAATGGTGTTTAACCCTAAGTACAACCTGGTTGATTACCTCTTATCACCTGCAGAACTTACTAAGGAACAGGAACTGCAGGCAAGGCAGGTGGCCATGCAGGTAATGAATGCTTTGGAAAGCCCCGGCATTTTTGCAGTGGAGATGTTTCTGGATAAAAAGGGGAACATACTGGTTAACGAAACGGCCCCACGCGCCCATAACAGCGGGCACCAGAGTATTGAAGGAAACTATTGCAGCCAATACGAAATGCAATTGCGCGTATTGCAAAACCTGCCATTAGGCAACACCGATGCCATACAGCCTTCTTTAATGTTGAACCTGATAGGAGAGGGAGGGCACAGTGGCCCGGTAAAATACGCCGGGCTTGATGATGTACTGCAAATGAAGGGCGTTTACGTGCACCTGTATGGTAAACACGAAACAAAACCCGGACGTAAAATGGGCCATGTAACAGTGTTGGGTAGTACCAAGGCTGAACTGCTGGAAAAGGCAGAATACATCAAGCAGGTTTTAAAAGTTATCAGCCACTGATTTATGCTAAACTGTTGAAGCCGCATCTTTCCGTAAATACCTTCTATGATTTATAAAAGAGCGCTCGCCTTTTTGCTCATAACTTTAAGTATTCTCCACGCTCAAGCCAACAGCGCTATGCCCGGTTTTTGGAATAACGGCAATGGCAGTGAGTTTTACCCCCTTTATGTAAGCGATACGCCCTACATAGGCAAGGTTCAAATGCAGCAGGAGGAAATCCTCATTCACCTGTATCCCGGTTTTGGGGTAGTTAAAGGCACTTACTACATGCTTAATACTACCGATGAACCCATTACGCTGCACACGGCTTACCCTATCAATGGGCACGTCAGCAATCCACAGGTGTATGCCGTGCATGTAAGCGATATTTATGGCTTAAGGGTGCTGGTAAACGATACCGCTGTGCCTGTGCAAATGGCGGAGGGCGATAATGCCATAGTATCCGGTGACATCTTTAGCTCCAGCCGAAATTGGTATGTATGGCAAACCACTTATGCCCCTAAGGCCATTACCACGATTACCGTTTACTTTTTAGTGAATACGCAGGATGCAGTACTTTCTCATGGTTATGATAAAAAGCATGGCAATGCATTTACTTACATATTGGAAAGCGGCAGGGCGTGGAAGGACTCTATTGATAAAGGAGAGATAAAGGTTTTTTTGAAAGGAGGCTTAAAATCAACGGATTTGTTTGGTGTAATGCCACAGGCCAGGTTTAGCGGTAACGATACGTTTTTGTACTACAACTTCACCAAACTTGAGCCTACTGACAGCGATAATGTGGTACTTTGGTTTAAGCAGATAAAACAGGAGGTGAATTTTGAGGCTGTACGTGCCGACAGCGCCCTGTACTTTGCGGAAATGGAAATGCCTTATGCAACACCGGCCCACCTTGGCCCGGTTGCAGCAAAAGATTTTGATACAGGCAGCAGTAGCAGCTTAATAATAGGCCTTGCCCTGGCGGCAGTGGTTTTCGGGCCGTTTATTTTGCTGGCGCTGGTAATTATAGTAGTGGCGTGGTGGTTGTTTAAAAGGTATAAACGCAAAAAGCAAGCGGGCGGGTGATGGGTAAAAATTCTATTTTAGGGCGCAAATTTCTACTATGAGCAAGGTACAGGTTGGTATTATAATGGGCAGCGAAAGTGATTTAAAGATTATGCAGGAAGCCGCTGAGGTGCTGGGCCAACTGGGGGTAGAGTTTGAACTAACCGTTGTAAGCGCTCACCGTACGCCTCAACGTATGATGGAATATGCCGGCAGCGCAAAGGAAAGAGGTTTAAAAGTTATTGTTGCCGGTGCGGGCGGCGCAGCCCATTTGCCGGGCATGGTGGCTTCGGTAACCACTTTACCGGTTATAGGGGTGCCAATAAAATCAAGCAATAGTATTGATGGTTGGGATTCTGTGTTATCTATCCTTCAAATGCCATCTGGTGTGCCCGTGGCAACAGTAGCCCTTAACGGCGCCCGTAATGCAGGTATTCTTGCCGCTCAAATTGTTGGTACTGCCGATAATGAGGTTTCGCAAAAGCTGGCTGCCTATAAAGAGGAACTAAAATCAAAAGTCGAAAATTCCATCCGCGAGATTAAGATAGCCGGCTACCGGAATGAGTTTGATGGGGAGTAGTAAAGGATTCATCTACTAGCTGTCACCCCGAAAGTAGTGATGGCTCTTAACTGCTTGTTACTGCTGAACTAAAAATCAAGATGTCTCGCTCTGCTCGACATGACAAGAGTTTTTCTCTTAAGCAGGAATTTAGAAGAGCATTGTATTTGTATTATATTCGAATTACATATACCTCTTGAAACCGCTCATTCTTGCCGTCTTTATTTTTACTTCTTTAGTTTGTTGGGGGCAGTATCCTAATGATACTAAGCGCGACAACCTTTGGCCTTTTGGGTATGGAGCTTTTCCAGGCCAGACCGACTCCTCGTTTGGTATAACGTGGTTGAGTTATAGTTCGCAAAATCTAGAAATAAATCTTGATTACAAGGACATAGACCTTGGGGAAAGCAATGCTGTTGCTTGCGACACTGCGGGGCAATTACTTTTTGTTACTAATGGCATATTCATTTTTGATAGCACCCGTCAAATTATGCAGGCCTGCGATACTCTAAGTCCGGGGAAATGGGCTGAGTGGACTATAAATATCGGATACATCATTCCAAACGGAGTGCTCGCTTTGCCTAAGCCCGGTAACGAAAGCGAATGGTTCGTTTTTCATGAGCATATGTCGAGCGCTTTAGGATCAAGTGATGTGGATTCTTTGTATTACACGGTTGTTGATATGCAGTTAAATGGTGGATTAGGAGCTGTTACTTCCATGCGCAATCCATTACTGCATTTAAAACTTGATTATGGGAAGTTAACGGCATGTCGACATGCTAATGGACGAGACTGGTGGATGATTGTGTTTAACGATAAATTGACCCAATATGCCCGTTTGCTCCTTACGCCAAATGGGGTTGAGACTTTTCCCTGGGTCACATTTAACGCACCGGCTTTACCATTTGTAGGTTTAGGGCAATCTGCCTTTACTGAAGATGGCAACATGTTTGCCACTTACAGCGGTCTTGGTGCTGATTCGGGAGAGTACCTGGAAGTTTTCGATTTTGACCGATGCGCTGGTTTTTTATCGAATGCACGTATTTTTCATATTAATGATAGCTGCACTGCCGGTGGCTTAGCTATTTCTTCCAATAGCCGCTTTGCTTATACCAGTTGTGGCGACAGGGTATACCAATACGATTTACAAGCTGCTGATATAGGCGCAAGCGAAACTCTTGTAGCGACGTGGGACGGATTTAAGGACCCTTTGTTTCCTGTTGGCACTCTGTTTTACCTAATGGGGAAAACACCTGATGGTAAAATACTTATCGCCTCGCCAAACAGCGTCCACTATTTGCACACTATTGATAGTCCGGATAGTGCCGGCCTAGCCTGTAACCTATTACAACACAACCTTCATATACCAACTTATAATGCCGCATCCATGCCCAACTACCCCAACTTTCGCTTAGGGCCGGTTGATGGTAGCGCTTGCGATACCTTGGGTATAGACGTAGCGATAAACGAAGTGCCTAAATCAACACAAACGGAGCAAACCACATTGCAGGTCTACCCAAACCCTGCAGCTAGCTACTGCAATATCGGTTTTGGTAATACGCTAAAGCAAGATGGCGCTATAATTATTTACGATTTAAATGGCCGCAAGGTATTCGAAGCAAGCTTACAGAAAGCAACCATTGGTTATACCCTTAAAACAGAAAGCTACACCAGCGGCCTGTATCTCTGCGTTGCTTATGAAGGAAGTAATGAAAAGGGAAATGTGAGGTTTGTAAAGGAGTAGACCCCGGCCACCTGCTGTCATGCAGTCCCGAGTTTTCGGGATTGATTCAGCATCTCATTTCTAACACAGATTCCGTTCCGAAGCTTAAGAACAAGCCCGCAATGACATAGGTTTTTTTACAACAACCCTACCAAATCATCTACACCCGGTATTCTGTTTACGGTAAAGGCTTCGGCATATTTAACGCCTATAGGCACACCGAAGTGAATTGCCCTCGCTTCCACAAACTTTAAAAACTCAGGAGAGGAGATAAACGTTTTAGGCTCTTTGGACTTAGGATCGTAGAACTGCGATTTAAAAGCATGTATGGCCTGTAACTTGCGCTCGTAATAATCGGTTATATCTACCACCAATTGTGGTTCGGCATGTATGGCCTGTATGTAGTGGTAAACTGCCCTGGGGCGCCAGGCTTCCTGTTTCTTGCCGCCATCTTTTGTGTCAATCTTCTGCAAGCCTGCTAAAAACCATGCCTCGCGGGTTAGTTCAGCCGAGCGGCCATGGTCGGGGTGGCGATCGTACTTTGCGTTGCTTATGATGATTGTGGGTTTATACCGGCGGATAACCTTTATAAGTTCCAGTTGGTGTTTTTCATCATTCTTAAAAAAACCATCGCGAAAGCCGAGGTTCTCCCGTACATGTATGCCCATTATTTTACTGCTGGCCGCTACTTCTTTCATACGGTCGGCCACAGTGCCGCGTGTTCCCATTTCGCCTTTGGTGAGGTCAAGAATGCCTACTTTATAACCCATGGCAATGTGTTTCATAAGGGTGCCGCTGCAACCCAGTTCCACATCATCCGGATGAACCCCAATTGCTAAAATATCCAGCTTCATACGCTAAACCCCAAACTGCTTTAAGTGGTGATCAAAATGTTTTACCAGCAAATCGGCCCACTGCTGCTTGCTTAGCTTGCCGAACATAGGGTGCGGCTTTAGTTTGCCCTCTTCGCGCTCATTAAATATATCCAGCATCTTTTTGGCAAACTCGGCCTCGGTATAAAAATCGCGTGGCTTACTGCCATCCTTCAGTTGGTTCAGTTCCGAGGCAGTATCGGCATTTTTAGGAAAGCCGGGCAGTAAATAAACCGCCACCGGAAATGCAATCCTGTTCCAAAAGAAGTTGGATTTATCTACGGCTTCCTTCATGCCCATTGAAATGCGCAGGGCATCGTTCATATGCGTAAGCATTTGGGTAACGCTCATTTTACCCCATTTCGCTTTGGTTTCAGGCGTTAGCCTTTCAATACGGGAGATAATGTTTTGCTTATGGCTTTCGCTTATCACAACGGGAAGTTATAATGATAAATTAGAAATGCTAAATGAAAAATGGTAACTGCAAAACATCATCAAGCAGCTGTAATTATCAGGCCAGGGCGGTAGCTTTTAGTTCAGCGTTTTTTTTTACACCGCTGTTCTTGTAAGCAAGTGCAGCTTTAACAAAACCTACAAATACCGGGTGCGGATTATCTACTGTGGATTTTAACTCGGGGTGATATTGCACGCCAACAAAAAACGGATGCGATGGTATTTCAACCACTTCAACCAGTTGGTTATCGGGGTTGCGGCCGCTGGCAATCATGCCGGCTTTTTCAAAATCTTCCAGGTATTTGTTGTTAAACTCGTAACGGTGGCGGTGGCGTTCGGTTATATGCTCGGTACCATATAACGAAAAGGCAAGCGAGCCTTTTTTAAGGTCGCACTTGTAAGCGCCTAAACGCATGGTGCCACCTTTATTTTTAATTTTCTTCTGCTCCGCCATCATATCAATAACAGGGGCCGTTGTATCGGGGTTCATTTCGGTGCTATGGGCATCTTTTAAACCCAGCACGTTGCGCGCAAATTCAATTACCGAACACTGCATGCCCAGGCAAATGCCAAAGAAAGGTATACCGTGTTCGCGCACATAACGTATGGCAGTAATTTTACCTTCAATACCGCGGTTGCCAAAACCGGGCGCTACCAGCACACCGTGCAGGTGTCCCAGTTTTTCTTCCACATTGTTATCGTCAATATGTTCGCTGTGTATGCTTTCAACTATTACTTTAAGACTGTTTGCTGCACCACCATGTGTAAATGCTTCGTGTATGCTCTTATAAGCATCCTGCAATTCAATATACTTACCCACCAGGCCTATGCGTACCTCGCCATGGGGGTTGCGTAGTTTATTCAAAAAGTCCTGCCACTTGCTCATGTTAATGCGTTCCGAAGGCAGGTGCAGTTTCTTTAATACGGTGGTATCTAAATGCTCCTTCTGCATTTCGATAGGCACGGCGTAAATAGTATCTACGTCAATAGCCTGTATAACAGAGTCCTTCTCCACGTTGCAGAACAGGGCCATCTTACGGCGCAATTCATCAGTTAAAGGGGTTTCGGTACGGCAAACCAATATGTTGGGCATTACACCTAAAGCCTGTAATTCTTTTACGCTGTGCTGTGTAGGTTTGGTTTTAACTTCCTTTGCCGACTTTAAATAGGGTAGAAGGGTTAAGTGGCAAATAAGGGTATCGTGCTCTTCCAGCTCCCAGCGTATCTGGCGCACGGTTTCAATATAAGGCTGCGCTTCAATGTCACCTACAGTTCCACCAATCTCGGTAATCACTATATCATACTCACCGCTTTTGCCTAACAGCAACATGCGGCGTTTAATCTCGTCAGTAATATGCGGTATAACCTGCACGGTTTTGCCCAGGTAAGCGCCTTCGCGCTCTTTATTAATTACCGTTTGGTAAACGCGACCGGTGGTAACGTTGTTGGCCTGGCTGGTTGGTATATTTAAAAAACGTTCGTAGTGCCCAAGGTCCAAATCGGTTTCAGCTCCGTCTTCGGTTACATAACACTCACCGTGTTCGTAAGGGTTAAGCGTTCCGGGGTCAACGTTAATATAGGGGTCAAATTTCTGGATGGTAACTCTGTATCCGCGGCTTTGTAAAAGTTTAGCCAGCGATGCTGCGAAGATTCCTTTTCCTAATGATGATGTAACTCCACCTGTAACAAATATGTATTTAGCCATTGCAAAAAGGGTTTCACAAATTTACGGGATTTGACGCTGCTATGAAAGCCGCTTTGGCGAATAAACATTAACAGGTTGTTAGTAACAGCTTTAAGTAATGTTAATTATGCTTGGTGCTGGCGGGGTATTAAGGCCTTGCCATGTTAGCAGAAGTTGGAAAGTTTTGATTCCTTTGAAGAGCGTGATTAAAAATTCACTCTTTTCTGCATTATGCCTGTTTATCAGTATGCTGCTTGCTGTAAATGCGCAGGGGCAAAGCTACGTTTGGGCTAAAGGGGAAGGTGGAATAGGTAATGATGCGGCCAATGGCATTGCGGTGGATGGTTTTGGCAACAGTTATATTACCGGTAACCTGGCCGGGGTGGCAGAATTTACCGGCACTACGGTGCAGGGCGCAGGCTTGTACGATATTGTTTTGGTGAAGTATAACCTGTTTGGCAACCTGATGTGGGCTAAAAGTGCAGGCGGCATCGGTAACGACCAGGGCAATGTAATTAAGTACAAGAATGGCTTTCTTTATATAGCGGGCTCGTACGAGGACACAGCTACCTTTTTACCCAACGGCAGCATTATAAGTAAAGGAGAAGCTGATGCCTTTGTGGCTAAATACGATTTAGACGGCAACCTGATTTGGTTAAAGCATGGCGGCGGTTTAAACTTTGATTATGCCAGCGGGCTGGATGTAGATGATGATGGCAACGTTTACATATGCGGCACCTATGAAACCAGCGCTACTTTTGATACCGGCGTTTTAACCACCGCTAACCTTTTTGCCGAATCGTTTATAGCCAAGTATAACAGCAACGGCTCATTGGTTTGGGCTAAAACTTCCGTTGGCAGCACAACAAATCTTATTACAGGTATAGCCTGCGGAAATAACAGCCTGTACATAACGGGCTTTTTCGGGGGCAGTTTTACATTGGGTGCTTCAACCATTAATTCGGCAACATCAAGTTACGATGTGTTGTTGGCGCGGCTTGACAGAGATGGCCAGGTGATGTGGTTAAAGCGTGCCGGCAGCACCTACGAAGATGCAGCCAATGCCATTACTGCTAATGAGAACGGAACAGTAGCTATTGCAGGCTACTTTGCCGGCACAGCCTATTTTGATAACCACAGCGTAACGTATTTAGATTACAATGATGTTTTTGTAGCCAATTATGATTCTGCCGGTAACAACCTGTGGGTAAAAGCCGGTAAGGGTGGACAACTGGATGTGGCCTTTGCCTTGACAAGTGATGCTTCAGGCAATATCTTTAGCACTGGCATGTTTGAGAATTCAATTGACTTTGACGGAAATGTTTTAAACGGAAACGGCCGCGATATTTTTTTGAACAGTTATGATGCTAACGGCAATTTGCGATGGCTTAGCAGCGCGGGAGGTATACAAACCGATTGCGGCCTGGGGTTAGCCGTAAAACCGGATGAGAATATTGCCTTTTGCGGGTATTATCTGCATACCTGTTCATTTGGTAATATAGATATTGACTACGCCAACAACAACGATTTGTTTATTGCGGAGTATGATCCTCCTTTTGTGAGTTCGGTTCAAGAGCCCGTTTCTGCTGTTAAATTTCAAGTTTTTCCAACTGTTTGTGTTGGTTGTTCCGGTGTTCATGTTAAAACCGGTACCACAGGCCCTTACATTTTACAACTGTATGACGTAAGCGGGCGTCTTGTTGAAGAGAGAAATTCGGTATACGAACCCACCCTTAATGTATCGGGATTTCTTCCGGGAGTTTATTTTATTTGTATGACTGATACCGGCGGAAGGCACACCGCCAGATTTATAATAGAATGAGGCACTGAAGCCTCGGGCATATAACTGACAAACCCCTGAAAAGGTTGAACTATTTATTATGAAGAGAATTTTTACGCTGATTTCGGCGTGTGTACTCACGCTATCCTATTTATTCGCACAGGTTCCGCAGGCTGTAAACTACCAGGCCATTGCGCGAGATGCTGGCGGGGCGGTGCTCGCCAATAAAAACATTGCCGTTCGCTTAACCATTAATAATGGTATTAACCCGGGTTTTCCTGAATACCAGGAGGTGCAAACTGCGGTAACCAATCAGTTTGGCTTGTTCACGATTAAGATAGGACAGGGAAACGTAACCCTTGGCTCCTTTACGGGCATTACCTGGGCTACAGGCAATAAATACATGCTGGTGGAGTATGACCCCAACGGAGGAACAAACTACATTAACATGGGCTCTACGCAATTAGTAAGCGTGCCTTACGCTTTGTTTGCGGGTACCGCGGCTAACAGTGCGGGTACCGGTCCAACAGGTCCAACCGGCCCGGCAGGTACACAGGGCTCACCCGGTAACGATGGCGTTGGGATAAACAGCATAACCGATAATGGAAACGGAACAAGTACCATCTTTCTAACTGATGGCAGTTTTTATACGGTAGTAACGCAGGGTGCCACGGGGCCAACCGGTGCGGCTGGTTTACCCGGTGCAACGGGCCCTCAAGGCCAGGCGGGCGCCACCGGCGCGCAGGGTGCTACGGGTGTGCAGGGAGCCACGGGGGCTCAAGGGGCTACCGGTGCAACAGGCAATACCGGTGTTGGTATTATAGGCATACAGGATAACGGCAACGGCACCTCAACCATTTTCACCTCTGATGGTCAGTCTTATACAATAATTACACAAGGGCCCACCGGGGCAACGGGGGCAAATGGTATTGATGGTGCAACGGGCGCTACAGGTGCAAACGGACTTGATGGAGCTACTGGCCCAACCGGCGCAAACGGAATTGACGGAGCCACCGGCGCTACGGGTGCAGATGGCGCTACAGGCCCACAAGGCATTACCGGAGCAAATGGCTTAGATGGTGTAACAGGACCTACAGGTGTGGGCATCATTAATATACAGGATAATGGCAACGGCACCTCCACTATTTTTACATCAGACGGACAGTCTTACACAATAATTACACAAGGGCCCACCGGGGCAACGGGGGCAAATGGTATTGATGGTGCTACAGGAGCAACCGGTGACACGGGAGCACAAGGCATACAAGGTGCAACAGGTGCTACTGGTGATACAGGTGCTCAAGGCCCTCAAGGCATTCAAGGTGTAACTGGCGACACAGGCGCACAAGGCCCTCAGGGTATTCAAGGTGTAACCGGTGATACAGGCCCACAGGGCCCTCAAGGTATCCAAGGTGTAACCGGTGCAACAGGTGACACAGGTCCGCAAGGTATACAGGGCGTAACTGGTGACACAGGTGCACAAGGCCCTCAAGGTGCAACTGGTCCACAAGGCATACAGGGTGTAACTGGTGATACAGGCGCACAAGGCCCACAAGGCATGCAAGGTGCAACTGGTGATACTGGCGCACAGGGTCCTCAGGGTATACAAGGTGCAACAGGCGACACTGGCCCACAGGGCCCTCAAGGTATCCAAGGTGTAACCGGTGCAACAGGTGACACAGGTCCGCAAGGTATTCAAGGCGTAACAGGTGATACAGGTCCGCAAGGTATACAGGGTGTAACTGGCGCAACTGGTGACACAGGTGCACAAGGCCCTCAAGGTGCAACTGGTCCACAAGGCATACAGGGTGTAACTGGTGATACAGGCGCACAAGGCCCACAAGGCATACAAGGTGTAACAGGTGCTACTGGTGATACAGGTGCTCAAGGCCCTCAGGGTATACAAGGTGCAACCGGTGCTACTGGTGACACAGGTCCGCAAGGTATTCAAGGCATACAAGGTGTAACAGGTGATACAGGCGCACAAGGCCCTCAGGGCATTCAAGGTATAACCGGTGCAACTGGTGATACAGGTGCTCAAGGTATTCAGGGCGTAACTGGTGCGACAGGCGACACAGGTCCGCAAGGCCCTCAAGGCATACAAGGTGTAACTGGTGATACAGGCCCACAGGGCCCTCAAGGTATCCAAGGTCTAACCGGTGCAACTGGTGATACAGGTGCTCAAGGTATTCAGGGCGTAACTGGTGCGACAGGCGACACGGGTGCACAAGGTCCACAGGGTATTCAAGGTAACACTGGAGCAACAGGCCCACAAGGCATACAAGGTGTAACAGGTGATACAGGCGCACAAGGCCCTCAGGGTATACAGGGTGTAACAGGTGACACAGGTCCACAGGGTATTCAAGGTGATACAGGAGCAACGGGCGCACAAGGCCCTCAGGGTATTCAAGGCATACAGGGTGTAACTGGCGCAACTGGCGACACAGGTCCGCAAGGTATTCAAGGCATACAAGGTGTAACAGGTGATACTGGTGCACAAGGCCCACAGGGCATACAAGGTGTAACAGGTGCTACTGGTGATACAGGTCCGCAAGGCATTCAAGGTGTAACAGGTGCTACTGGTGATACAGGAGCACAAGGCCCTCAAGGTATCCAAGGTGTAACCGGTGCAACAGGTGACACAGGTCCACAAGGTCCTCAAGGCGTCCAGGGTGTAACAGGTGCTACAGGCGCACAAGGCCCTCAGGGTATTCAAGGTGTAACCGGTGATACAGGCCCTCAGGGCCCTCAAGGTATTCAAGGTGCAACTGGTGATACAGGCCCACAGGGTCCCCAAGGCATTCAAGGTGCAACTGGTGACGCAGGAGCACAAGGCCCTCAAGGCATACAAGGTGTTACGGGTGATACAGGCGCACAAGGCCCTCAAGGCATACAAGGTGCAACAGGTGACACAGGTCCGCAAGGCCCTCAAGGCATCCAGGGTGTAACCGGTGATACAGGCGCACAAGGCCCTCAGGGTATTCAAGGTGTAACCGGTGATACAGGTCCACAAGGTCCACAGGGTATTCAAGGTAACACTGGTGCACAAGGTCCACAAGGCCCTCAAGGTGCAACAGGTGACACAGGCCCACAGGGTCCTCAAGGCTTACAAGGTGTAACAGGTGATACAGGTCCACAAGGCATTCAAGGTGCAACTGGTGATACAGGTGCTCAAGGTATTCAGGGCGTAACTGGTGCGACAGGCGACACAGGTCCGCAAGGCCCTCAAGGCATTCAAGGTGCAACAGGTGATACCGGCGCACAAGGCATTCAAGGTGTTACCGGCGCTACTGGTGACACAGGTCCGCAAGGCCCGCAGGGTATCCAAGGTAACACGGGAGCAACAGGCCCTCAAGGCATTCAAGGCGTAACCGGTGCAACTGGCGATACCGGTGCACAAGGCCCACAAGGCATTCAAGGTAATACTGGAGCAACAGGTCCACAAGGCATACAAGGTGTAACTGGCGCAACAGGCGACACAGGTCCACAAGGCCCTCAGGGTATACAAGGCATACAGGGTGTAACTGGCGCAACAGGCGACACGGGTGCACAAGGTCCACAAGGTATACAAGGCATACAAGGTGCCACTGGTGATACCGGCGCACAAGGCGCACAAGGCATTCAAGGTGTTACCGGTGCAACTGGCGATACTGGTGCACAAGGCCCACAAGGCATTCAAGGTAATACAGGAGCAACAGGTCCACAAGGCATACAAGGTGTAACAGGCGATACTGGTGCACAAGGCCCTCAGGGCATTCAAGGTATAACCGGTCCAACTGGTGATACCGGCCCACAGGGCCCTCAAGGCATACAAGGTGCAACAGGTGATACGGGAGCACAAGGCCCTCAGGGCATACAGGGTGTAACTGGAGACACGGGTGCACAAGGTCCGCAGGGTATTCAAGGTAATACGGGAGCAACAGGTCCACAAGGTATTCAAGGTGCAACCGGTGCAACTGGCGACACAGGAGCACAAGGCCCTCAAGGCATACAAGGTGCTACAGGTGATACAGGTGCTCAAGGCCCTCAAGGTATCCAAGGTGTAACCGGTGCAACAGGTGACACAGGCCCGCAAGGCCCTCAAGGCATACAAGGTGCTACAGGTGCTCAAGGCCCTCAAGGCATACAAGGTGTAACAGGTGATACAGGTGCACAAGGCCCACAGGGTATACAAGGAGTAACTGGCGATACTGGCCCTCAGGGCCCTCAAGGTATCCAAGGTGTAACTGGCGCAACAGGCGACACTGGTGCACAGGGCCCTCAGGGCATACAGGGTGTAACTGGCGCAACCGGCGATACGGGAGCTCAAGGTCCTCAGGGTATACAAGGTGCAACCGGTGCTACTGGTGACACAGGTCCGCAAGGCCCGCAGGGTATACAAGGTGTAACAGGAGCTCAAGGCCCTCAAGGTATACAGGGTGCAACCGGTGCTACTGGTGCAACAGGCCCGCAAGGCATACAAGGTGTAACAGGTGATACAGGCGCACAAGGCATACAGGGTGTAACTGGCGCAACAGGCGACACTGGTGCACAAGGCCCACAGGGCATACAAGGTGTAACAGGTGCTACTGGGGATACAGGTCCGCAAGGCATTCAAGGTGTAACTGGCGCAACCGGCGATACGGGAGCTCAAGGTCCTCAGGGTACACAAGGTGCAACCGGTGCCACTGGTGCAACAGGCCCGCAAGGCATTCAAGGTGTAACAGGTGCGACTGGTGACACAGGTCCGCAAGGTATTCAAGGCATACAAGGTGTAACGGGAGCTCAAGGCCCTCAAGGCATACAGGGTGTAACCGGTGCCACGGGCGATACCGGTGCGCAAGGTCCACAGGGTATTCAAGGTAATACAGGAGCAACAGGTCCACAAGGTATACAGGGTAACACTGGAGCAACAGGTCCACAAGGCATACAAGGTATAACAGGCGCTCAAGGCCCTCAAGGTATACAGGGTATTACTGGTGCCACTGGTTCTACCGGTGCAACAGGAGCTACGGGTTCAACAGGAAGCACTGGTGCCACAGGCGCAACGGGAAGTACAGGTTCTACCGGTGCCACTGGTGTTACGGGTTCAACGGGCGCAACCGGTAATACTGGAGTTACCGGGGCTACAGGCTCTACCGGCGCAACAGGAGTTACAGGCTCAACCGGTTCTACCGGTGCAACCGGTTCAACAGGAAGCACGGGTGCCACTGGCGTCACAGGCGCAACGGGAAGTACAGGCTCTACCGGTGCCACTGGTGTTACGGGTTCAACGGGCGCAACCGGTAATACTGGAGTTACCGGGGCCACAGGCTCTACCGGCGCAACAGGAGTCACAGGCTCAACTGGTGCTACCGGAGCCACAGGAAGTGCGGGTGCTACCGGTGCTACAGGCGCCACGGGAGCTACCGGCAAAACGGGTCCTACATTCTCAGCAAGCACAATCAGCAACGATAACGCCCCGGTAGTTGGCTCTTGCAACATCGCAGCAACTTATAGCTTTACCCCGGGCGCTATTCCTGATGTTTCCACTTATACAACAACCATATCAGCATCGGGCTTAGCAGGCAACGTTTGTAAAATTGCATTGCAACTTGATATTACACACACCTGGGATTCGGACCTGGATATAACGCTTACGAGCCCCACCGGTACTTCCATTGATGTTACCAGTGATAATGGAAGCTCAAACGATAACTATACCAATACCGTATTTGACGACGGTGGCACACCTATTATTTCAGGAACGGCTCCTTTCACAGGAACTTTTAGTCCTGAAACACCTTTCAGTACGCTAAGTGGTCAAAACCCGAATGGCACATGGACGCTTTCGGTAACTGACGACCTGGGTGGTGACGTTGGTACGCTTAATTCTGCCAAGCTTACTATTTATACTGATGGTATAGCGCTAACTTATAACTACGTTGGCGAAACCGCTGTGCCTGTAACAGCGGGCGATACCGTAATGATATGGGCTACTTACTCGGCGCAAATGACGGATGGAAACGGAACTAAAATCCGTTTAACCCGCGATAACGTAACCGGTGGCGGCTCTGCAGGTACCGCGCTGGGTTATTGCGGCACCGATGCCGGTGTTGGAAAATATGGCAGTTGCACAATTATAGAACGCGACAAAGGCCTGGCAACAGGAACGTACTACTATAAGCTTTGGATTTTAGGAACAGCCGTATCATCAAGCACAGTGAATTATTCCATTATGGGAATGAAGCACTAAGTTTATTTTAGGAACCTGATTTATGGTTCAGTACAAAACTACATCTACTACACTACCCAGTGTAGGGGCTCTTATCGGCATTATGTTTGGCCTGGGTTCAGGTTTAATGTTTGTGGCTATTTGGTTAGGCGCCAATGTTTGGGTAAGTATGATAGCCCTGATGGCCCCCATGTTTTTTTCGGCGGCTTTTTTTGGCGGTTCTGGCTTTTACTGGATAGATGAAAAGGGTATAGGGAGAACGATTAAAGCAAGAATCAGTTACAGAAAACTGAATAGTAGTGTGCAGGAGTATTTTACATGGAAGGAGGTTAGCAGTTTTAAGCATGGGAAAGACCTCAACCGCTCTATGCAGGAGTATGAATACCTTGAAATAAAACTTCCGGGGGCAAGGGTTTGGCAAATAACGGACAAGGACAGCAAGCCTGAATTTGCAATTTTCCGCGATGAGTTTCTCAGCCGTATTAATGCTTATAACGCAACAGCAGAACCTGTGCAGGAAAACCCTGCAGCAGAAGCGCCACACCCGGCAAAGCAGTATGCAGGCGTAGGCGCCGTTACTACAGCAAGCACCCAACATGCAAAAATAGAACAGGAGAAAACGTTTTACGAAAGGCCGATTGCCCACATACTATTTTGGACAATAGCTGCAGTTGTTGGCTACCTTGCTTTCTTTCTCATTCAAACCCCCGGCTACCTAAAGCCCACTTATATTTTTCGCTTTGCTTTTGTTTTGGGGCCGGGGCTGGCGTATTTCTTTTATCGCTTGTACGTAAAGAAGAAATAAGGTTTAACGCACCAGTGTTACTGAGCCTTTAAACAGTTTATCGGTATAGTTATCTATGTAAACCACTTTAACCAGGTAAACAAAAACCGAAGGGTTTAGCATTTTGCCTTTGTAGTTTCCGTCCCATTTAAAGTTCATGTCGTTACTTTCGTAAACCATTTCGCCGCTGCGGTCAAAAATCTGCACCTCAAACTGCTTCCAGGCCTCCTTGTTGCCGAATACTTCAAAGAAGTCGTTATTGCCATCTCCATTAGGTGTAAAGGCATTAGGTATAAAAACGATGTAGGAAGGAATTACTTCAATATGTACGGTATCTGTAGCAATGCAGCCGTTAACATCGGTTGCTACTACGTTATAAGTTATACTCTCATAAGGGTTAGCGATTGGGTCGGAACAGTCCGAACAACTTAAACCATAGGTAGGTGTCCAAACCAAAGTGCCGAAAGTGCTGCCTGTAGGGGTAACGCTAATGTTTACCTGTTGGCCTAAATCAATTGTGGAATTGTGTGGTGCTGCCTCGATGCTGAAAATGTCATCGTTGCCAATGTGGAAGGTGCTGTCAGCCTGGCAACCATGTGCATCCGTTACTATCAGAGAATAGGTGCCGGTGTCCAATGCCGTAATGTCTTCGGTAGCTGCGCCATTGCTCCACACAAATTGCAAAGGTTGAAAAGAAGTGGTGGCGGTAATATTAATGGAACCGTTTTTAAGCGGAAAGCACAGCACGTTACCAGCTGTGCCATTGATTACTACACCCGGTAAAGAGTTTACATTGCTGTTATCTGAAATGGTGCAATTGTGCCCGTCAGTAACTGTTATGGTGTAAGTGCCTGCGGTTAAACTTGTGTTTTGCGGGTCGGTAATGCCGTTGTTCCAGGCATAGGAGTAAGGAGGAATACCGCCTGAGGCAGTGGCGTCCACTTCGCCATCAGAAGAGCCGGGGCAGCTTTCATCCGTTGGAAGCAGGTTTACGCTTAGCGCTGTCGGTTCTGTTACCTGCATGTTTGGTAGCACAAAAGTGCAATTGTTTGCATCAGTTACCGTCATAGAGTAATTGCCGGCAGTAAGCCCCGTTGCATTAGGGGTGTTTACTGAGGGGGTTACGCTCCATTGATAACTGTAATTAGTAGTGCCGCCATTGCAGCTTATGTTTATGCCCCCATCATTGCCCCCATTGCAATTTACATTGGTTATGGAGGATGAGGCCGCTAAAGGTGCCGCAGGCTGGTTGATAGTTACCGAAGCAGTTTGTAAACAGTTATTGGCATCAGTAACGGTTATGGTGTAAGCGCCTGCAACCAGAGAAGAAATTGTGGCGGTATTTTGCACGGGAGAGGTGCTCCAGTTATACGTATAATTTACCGTGCCGCCATTGGCCGTAACTGTTGCGCTGCCGCTGGCATCTCCGTAACACAGTATGTCAGTTTTAGTAGTGTTTATACTTAAAGCAGAAGCAGGTTCGCTAACAATATCGCTTGCTGTGGCGCTGCAGCCTTGTATATCAGTAACGGTTACATTGTAGGTGCCTGCTATCAATGAAGATGCTGTAGCTGTGCTTTGAACGGGGGTGGTATTCCATACATAGGAATAGGAGCCGTAGCTGCCGTTGGCGTTCGCTGTTACACTTCCTGTTGCATCGCCAAAGCAAAGCACATCAATGTGTGTTGTAGTAACTGTTAGAGCACTTGGAGCTGCACTAACGCTTACAGAGGCTGAAGCAGAACAACCACTTGCATCAGTAGCAGTAACGGTGTAGTTGCCGGCTGCGAGGTTAATTGCTGTTTGTGAGTTTTGCGCTGGGGTTGTATTCCATGTATAGGTGATAGTACCGGTGCCCCCGCTGCCGTTTGCCTGGGCAGATGCTGTAGGTTGCCCAAAACAAAGCGGTTGCGACAGGGTAATGTTTACGGTTACAGGGCTTGCCGGTTGGCTTATGTTGAAGGCCGCAGTAGCTGTACAGCTATTTGCGTCAGTTACGGTTACGGTATAGGCATTAGCGGCAAGGTTGGTAGCAGTGGCGGTATTTTGCACCGGTGTAGTATTCCAGCTATAAGTATAAGCTGCTGTGCCGCCGCCGGCAGTAACGCTTGCGCTGCCTGTGCTTGCGCCAAAGCAAACAACATCAACCTGGGCCTGGCTTACTGTTAATGCTTGTGCCGGTTGAGCTACAACATCCGATGCAGTAGTGCTGCAACCTTGCACATCGGTCACGGTTACGTTGTAAGTACCTGCCGGCAGGTTAGCAGCGCTGGCCGTGTTTTGTGCAGGTGTTGTGTTCCATGTATAGGTATAGCCCCCCCAACTGCCCGTCGGTGCTGCCGTTACGCTGCCTGTTGAATTACCGAAGCAAAGCACATCGATGTGCGAAACAGCAACCGTTAACTGCGTTGGTGGTGTGCTGATAGTTATTGAAGCGGTGGCAGTGCATCCATTAGCATCAGTAGCAGTAACCGTATAGGTGCCGCCACTAAGGTTGGTAGCTGTTTGCGTGTTTTGGGCAGGGGTGGTATTCCACGCATAGGTAAATGCGCCAGTACCTCCACTGCCTGTTGCGGTTGCCGTGGCAGCAGGTTGACCGAAGCACACAGGTTCGGTTTTAGTTATGGTTACAGAAGTGGCCGTTGGCTGCGTAATGCTAACGCTAGCGCTGGCGGTGCAGCTATTAGCATCACTTACGGTTACGGTATATGATGCAGCAGCTAAGTTAGTAGCTGTGGCCGTGTTTTGCACAGGGGTGCAGCTCCAAACATAGGTATAACCGGTGGTGCCCCCGGCCGGGTTGGCAGTTGCGCTACCGGTGGCGCCGCCAAAGCAAAGCTCATCCACCTTTGAAGCAGTAACAGATAATGCCTGTGCAGGCTGACTTACAACATCAGATGCAGTAACTGAACAGCCTTGTGCATCAGTAACGGTAACGGTATAAGTGCCTGCAGCTAAGTTAGCGGCAGTAGCTGAGTTTTGTGCAGGGCTTGTATTCCAGCCATAGGTGTAACCTCCCCAACTGCCCGATGGCATAGCCGTAACCGAGCCGGTTGAATTGCCGAAACAAAGCACATCAACGTGTGACACTGCAACCGTTAATTGGGTTGGCGGAGTGTTTATAGTTATTGAAGCTGTGGCGGTGCAGCCGCTGGCATCAGTAGCGGTAACGGTGTAAGTGCCGGCGCCCAGGTTGCTGGCGGTTTGTGTGTTTTGGGCAGGCGTAGTATTCCAGGCGTAAGTAAATGCACCGGTTCCTCCGCTTCCTGTGGCCGTTGCGGTAGCTGCGGGTTGCCCAAAGCATACAGGTTCCGTTTTTGTAATGCTAACTGAGGTGGCCGCAGGTTGGGTAATGGTAACACTTGCACTGGCGGTGCAGCTGTTTGCATCGTTAACCGTAACGGTATAACTGCCAATAACTAGCCCCGTAGCGGTAGCTGTATTTTGTAACGGTATGGTATTCCATGTATAGGTATAACCGGCTGTGCCTCCTGCCGGTGTGCAGGTAGCGGTAGCGTTGGTTCCGCCAAAGCAACTTTCGTCAGTTTTAGAAGTGCTTAAGCTAAGGGGCTGTGTCGGTTGCGAAACTGTAACACTTGCGCTTACGGTGCAGTTGTTTGCATCGGTAACTGTCACGGTGTAAGTTCCGGCAGGCCGGTTATTAACGGTTGCCGTATTTTGAACGGGCGTAGTGTTCCAGCTAAACGAATATCCACCAGTGCCACCTGCAGGAACAGCTGTAACCGAACCTGTAGATGCACCAAAACACAAAACATCTGTTTTAGAAGTGGTAACAGAAAGTGCAGCTGCCGGCTGTGTGATGGTTGCAGAGGCCGAAACAGTGCAGCTGCCTGCATCAGTTACTGTAACGGTATAAGTGCCTGCAGGCAGGTTTGTGGCAGTTGCTGTGTTTTGAACAGGGGCAGTGTTCCAGGCATAGGTATAACCTCCGCCTCCGCCACTGGCTGTGGCTGCCACTGACCCCGTACTTTGCCCAAAGCATAGTACCGGCGAAGGTGTGGCGCTGACCGATGGCGCCGGCGGTGCAGCATTTAAGGTAAAGGCAGATGAGGCCGTGCAGGAGTTAGCATCAGTAACGGTTACGTTGTAGGTTCCGCCATTAAGGCCCGTAGCATTAGCTGTTGCCTGTACGGGCGAAGTGTTCCATACATAAGTATAGTTTGGCGTGCCATTGGTAACCGTGGTTGCAATGGAACCCAATGCCGTGCATGTTGGTTGTGTAAGTGAGCCGGCAATGCTTATTGCGGCCGGTTGTGTTATGCTAATGCTTGCGGTTGCTGTGCAGCTGTTGGCATCTGTAGCGGTAATGCTATAGGTGCCGGCAAAAAGGTTAGGATTGGCCTGAGTGGTAGGGCCATTGCTCCAGGCAAAGGTTATTGGCGGTGTACCTCCGGCGTAGCTCATATAGGCAGAGCCGGTATTAAAGCCGTTACAGGTTACATTGCTTATAGTAGGGGTAAGGGTAAGTGCCGTGGGTGAAGTAATGCTTACACTGGCCGTGGCCGTGCAGGTATTTACATCCGTTACGGTAACGGTATAAGTGCCCGGGCCTACGTTGTCCAATACTGAATCGGTTTGGGCAGGAGTTGAATTCCATGCATAGGTAAAGGGCCCGTTTTGGCCAACGGCATGAACAACAGCTGAGCCACTGTTTTGACCGGCGCACAACACATTATTGCTCACCAATGTGTTAGCTCCAACGTTGTTTGAGGTAATGGGGCTTATGTTATCAAGTAAGATATAAGGCGTGGTTGAGCAGCCAAGGCCGTATACCTGAAACATGATATAGGTGAAGTTTTGAGTAGGGGTAAAGGTTACGGTATAGGTTTGCCAAACATCAAAGGGCGTGATATTACCCGAACTCCACAACAGGGTGTTTTGATCGCAATAGCCAAAACCGCCCCAAACGTGCAACTCGGCACAACCGGGAACAATGCCCCCGCCTGTTGAACCCGAGTTTGCTAAATCAATAGTAAACGTATAAGGTATGCCGGCTACCATGGGTCCGCTAAGCGGTTCGCTGGCGCCTTCTTCCCATACAAAGTTATCTATTACATAATCCAGGGAATCGTAAACAAGGCCCAGGTAGCTGCTGCCATTGGTAGGCGGCAGGCCCACACCGAAGTTGCCGGGTTGTGTATCAGGCGTTTGCGGGCCGTAGGGGCTTGTGGGCATGCAAATGTTCCAGGGTCCGGGGGTAATACCTGCGCCGGTGGGCCCTTCAAAAGATGGATTTTGTATAGTTAATGTTGGTGCAACCGGGCATTGAGGGAAAGCCGCCAGTGCGCTTAGCAGCAATAGAACAACGGAAAGAATCCGTGCGTAAAGTTCTTTCATGTCTCAGGGGTATAGAGTGCTAAATATAGAAGTTAATCTAAAGATGAGGGTTGTATGCCGATAAAAAAAGAGTTGTGGATAAAATGGAATAAGACCGGCCCCGGGGAGGCTTGCGGCTTATTCTTCGCTGGTACTCTTAAATCCCTTCATAATACCGCGTACACTTTCGCGGGTAAAGGTTACTATTTCATCCTTATCGGGGCTGTCAGGAATTTCAGCCTCTATAATTTTAAGGGCGGTAGTGGTATTGTAACCTCGGATATAAAGGATGCGGTAGATATCCAGAATCTGGTTGATTTGCTGGGTGCTGTAGCCCCTGCGACGCAAACCTACCGAGTTTACACCGGCATAGGTAGTAGGGTGGCGGGCAGCGCGAACAAAGGGTGGGATATCCTTATTTACCAGGCAGCCGCCGCTTACAATAACGTGGCGGCCTATTTTTGAAAATTGCTGAAAATTGGTTGAGCCGCCAAGAATGGTAAAATCACCCACCTCAACATGGCCTGCAAGGTTAGCGTTGTTTGCCAGTACGCAGTTTTTACCGATAATACAATCGTGCGCTACGTGTACATAAGCCATTAAAAGGGAGTTGTCCCCAATCATGGTTTTCATGCTGGCCTCGGTGCCTTTATTCACGGTTACAAACTCGCGTATGGTAACATTATCCCCGATAACTACTGATGACTTTTCGCCTTTGTATTTAAGATCCTGTGGTATGGCAGAGATAACAGCGCCGGGGAATATTTTACAGTTTTTGCCTATACGTGCGCCCTCCATTATTGCAACGTGCGAACCTATCCAGGTACCCTCACCGATAACCACATCTTTTGAGATGGAAACAAAGGGTTCAATTACTACGTTATCGGCTATCTCGGCACTCGGGTGTATGTAGCTAAAGGGTTGATTCATTGTTGCAGCAGTGGGTAGTTGAGGGTTAAGTTGGCTGTTATATGGGGGTTATTTTCCGTCCTTGCGTTGTATCTTGGCCATAAGTTCAGCTTCGCTTACCAAACGGTTGCCTACGTAGGCGCTGCCTCTCATTTCAATAATACCGCGCCGCATAGGACCAATCATTTCAAGTTTAAACAACAGGGTATCACCGGGCACTACATGGTAACGGAATTTTACTTTATCAATCTTAAGAAAATAAGTATCGTAGTTATGCGGGTCGGGCATTTTGTGTAAAACCAATATGCCGCCTGTTTGGGCCATAGCCTCTAACTGCAACACCCCTGGCATAACCGGGTTGCCGGGGAAATGCCCCCTGAAAAATTCTTCGTTAAAGGTAACGGCCTTAACCCCCACTACTTCATTTTCAGTAAGGTGGATGATTTTATCAATCAACAAAAAGGGGTAACGGTGGGGTAGTATCTTTTCAATACCTACTGCATCGTAAACCGGGGGTTTATTGGCGTCATACACCGGGGCAGGATCTTTCATCTTTTCCTGCTTTATATGCGCCTTCAGTAGCCTTGCAAATTCTATATTGTGCTTGTGGCCGGGCTTAGTGGCTATAATATTAGCGTTAATAGGCGTGCCCATCAGGCCTAAATCGCCCACTACATCCAGCAGTTTATGGCGGGCAGGTTCGTTATGGTGGTGCAGTTTAATGTTGTTTAAAATACCCTCTTCCACCACCTTAATATCAGGCTTGTTAAACAAGGTTGCCAGTCTAAGGCGTTCATCTTCGGTAATAGGCTTATCTACTACCACAATAGCGTTATTTAGGTCGCCGCCCTTTATAAGGCCTGCGTCGTAAAGCATCTCCAACTCGTGCAAAAAGCAAAAGGTGCGCGATGGGGCAATCTCGTTCTTGAAATCAGTTACACGGTCAAGGCTGGCGTGCTGCTGGCCTAATACCTCGCTTTTATAATCAATAAGGGCAGTAACCTTGTAGCGGTTACTTGGCATGGCCAGGTATTCAACCCCGCTTTCTTTGTCAAAGTAGTGGATGTTTTGGCGCAGTTCGAAAACGTCGCGGTCTTCATTCTGTTCGGCCAAACCGGCACTTTCAAGCGCATCAACAAAAGGGCGCGCGCTGCCGTCAATAATCGGTATTTCAATACCGTCTACCTGTACCAGGCAGTTATCTATCTGTAAGCCAACCAGGGCGCTCATCAGGTGCTCTACTGTAGCTACTATGGCGTTATTCTTTTCAAGAGTGGTACCTCTTTGAACGGTAGTTACCAAATCGCAATCGGCAGGTATAACGGGCTGGCCGGGTAAATCAACACGTTGAAATTTAATACCGTGGTTAGGCGGGGCGGGTAGAAACTTAACTGTTACGTTTTGGCCTGTGTGCAGTCCAACTCCGGTAAGGGAGGTCTCTTTCTTTATGGTGTGCTGAAAGGAATGAGTCATTTACAAATCCTTAAAAGTGGGCAAATGTAAAAAAAAGCGTAACCCTGCACATTCGTAATCAAAGTATAATGAGGCTTTAGCCATTTTTATGAGTTAGTTGTTTTTCAAGTTCTTTCACCTTTTTCAGCAGGTCCGGCAGTTGTTTCATAGCTGCTAATATGCGGTAGTGTTCGCGTGCATCAATAGCAGGCACCCCGCTTACGCCCTTGCCTTTTTCAGTTATATCGCTTATAACGGCAGCTTTGGCCTGCACTTTTACGCCTTCAGCAAGGGTTAAGTGCCCTGTAATACCGGCCTGCCCACCCACCATCATATTTTTGCCCAACTTGCTTGAACCTGAAATACCGGCCAAAGCCGCAATAACAGTGTTATCGCCAATTTCTACATTGTGCGCTACCTGTATCAGGTTATCCAGTTTTACGCCATTTCCTATAACAGTAGAACCGATTACAGCACGGTCAATACAGGTATTGGCACCTATTTCCACGTTGTCGCCAATTACCACATTGCCGGTTTGGGGTATCTTTTTGTAAGTGCCATCAGGCTGGGGCGCAAAGCCGAAGCCATCAGCACCTATTACAGCACCTGAGTGGATAATACAATCCGCACCTATTTTACAATTGTGATACACCGAAACGCCGGCGTTAATTACAGTGTTGTCGCCAATCTCGGCATTATCACCTATAAAGCAATTGGGGTATATGCGCACGTTGTTGCCTATGCGCACGTTTTCGCCCACATAACTAAATGCACCCAGGTAAAAATTTTGCCCGTGGGTGGTGCCTTTGCACATTTTGCTCTGGGCATCAATGCCTGCAGCTTTTTCAGTATTGATAATTGCGGCGTATAGTTCCATTAGCTTTTGAAAGGCAGCATAGGGGTCCGCCACGCGAAGGGCTGCTGATATGTTGGCGCTGTTGTATTCCAGTTTCTCATCGCACAATAGAATACCTACCTGGGCGGTGTGTGCGTAATGGAAATACTTTGGATTAGCGAGAAAGCAAAAAGAGTCCTTATCGGCCTCTTCAATTTTTGCCAGTTTTTTTACCCTGGTATCGGGGTTTCCTTCCAGCCTGGCGTTTAATATAACCGCAAGCTCTTTCGCGCTAATCTCCATTCACTCGTTCTTAAAATCCGTTCTAAAACGTAGGTATAAAATAATATTGTACAAATGTTGTGAAATTTTTAAGTCTGCCAATAATTTGAACGGAATGCTGGCGTTGCTTATGGTTTAACCGCCAGTTTTGCCAGGGCCATCATAAAGCGGGCGTTTACATTGCCTCTGCGGCCGTACTTGCTGCCTTTTCTAAAGCTATCAAAATACAGTTTGGCATACATAGCTGCAAATAAAGCGCACTTGGTATGGCCATATTTTCGGCCGGCGTTTACTGTGCGGATATGTTTAGCGCCATGTGCTTTAAAACTTGCTTTAGCTTCCTTAGCGTTTTCCGGCTTCACCTGCTCATCGGCACTGCAGTAGCACATCATAATTGGCATTTCGGGCTTCCAATCTATAAGGCTGTTGTCCTTTAATGCTTTTCTCATTATAAAATCGGGGTTGGTGAGATACAGTTGGATGAAGGTATCTTTTAGCATTAGATAGGGTGTATCGGGTAAAAGCCCCTTTAGTGCGCCGTAATCTTTTTTTCCGTTGAACAGTTTAGGGATAATGGTATCGTAAGGACTACGGTAGGCCTGGTTAATGTCAGGCATTATGTGGTAAACCTCGTTTAAACCCAAGAGCATATAAGGCAGGTACCAGCTTTGCGAATACTTTTGAAACATCACCTTCTCCTGCGCGCCTGTAAGGTCGTACGGGCCGCTAAGCGGGGCCGAGGCGGTTACCTTAAAATCATTACTGTACTTTTCCTGTATAAGTTTAGTGGCAGCCATACAGGCATGCCCGCCCTGCGAGTAGCCGGTAAGAAACAATTGCCCGCTCAACTTAATGCCCAGGGTGTCGTTCAACTCCCTAATGGCGTAAAGCATATCAACCGTGGCCTGGCCTTCAGTTTGCGCATTAAGATACAAGTGAAACTTTTCGCCAAAGCCAAGGCCTACATAATCAGGATACAGAACAGCATACCCATCCATTGCCATGCCGGTGCAAAGAAACTCCTGCCCGCCGAGTTTGTTTCCACGCCCTGTCTGCAACCTGGTTCCATGATGCAGAACTGCTTCAGCTAACGGCTTCGGCCTGTCGTGGGGCACAAAGTATAAGCCTGAGGCCATAATACATGCCCCATCGTACCAGCAGGTTTTATAGCGTATTTCATAAATGTCAACATCGGTAGTAGCGTGCACCATGCTTTTAGGCACTTTTTTGTCCTTAAGCGTTTTAGCAAACTCATCACGGCTTACCGTTTTCCATATAGAGTAGGAGATGAGTTTATTGCCGGTTGAATCAAGCGCATTGGCCAGCAATACCAGGTGCAGCAATAGCAAAGTAAGATTCCTTTTCATTGTGCGCTAAGATATTCTTATGCACGGTAAGCTTTAGCTTCGGGTAAGAAATTTCAGAAGATTTAATTAGTGAGAAATAAGATATTCAGCAGACGGAATTTTCGCTCTTGTTTTACCAAACGTTGTTAGGGATAAATAATCAGCAAAGGTGCTTACATGAGTGTGTATTTTTCTATTTTCAATTTCCTCAATTCAGCCAATATGAAGTTTAAGTTTTACGTACCTTTTCTATTCCTTTTTCTTTTAGCAACCCAGTTAAGCAAGGCTAATGACACCGCTTATGTGCAACGCCAGCAGGCTTACATTGCTAATGGTATCGCTAACTTTAACAGCGATGCTATTTGCCTGCAGGCCTATGCCGGTGTACCGGTTGACCAGGCTACACTTGACACCATGTTTGTTCAGTTTGGCAACCACGAGGTAAACGACTTTGGTATTGTAAAACTGATACGCGTTATGTACTTAAGCAGCGGCCAGTACGACTCTGCCATACTTCATGCTTTGGATACCATACCTTTTTGGCTAACAAAGGGCGAACGCTTTAATAACTACTGGAGCGAGAACCATATGATAATGTGGATGAGCAGCGATTGGTTGTTGCACGAGCGTTTCGGCAGGGCTATTGATGCTAACCTGCATAACCGCCTGGTGCATTACCTAAACCTTAAAGTGCAGTATGGCTTTTACGAGTTCAACTCATCGGTATACAGCCCTTATTGTTTAAGCGGGTTAATAAACCTTGCTGATTTTGCGCAGGATGCTCAGATAAAGAGCCTTGCTACGCAGGCCTCGCAAAAGTTACTGGCCAATATGTTGATGCTGGCGAACGACCAGGGCGTTTACTTTCCATCCGCCGGCAGAAATTACTTTGGTAAGTATGAGAGCCCGTGGGGCCAAAACCACAGCAGCCTTATATGGTTGCTAACAGGCTTAGGCCCTGTACCCGGCAATGCAACACATGCCGGCGCATTTTTGGCAACATCCAATCTGCCGGTTGATGCTGTTATAAACTCTAGAACCAACTACCTGGATACTATAGTTCACTTTGGCCACTCATTCGATTCTGTTGCAACATTACATGCAGGGCAAAGTGTAGTAGATAAAACTATTTTTCAGTGGAGTTGTGGCGGCTATCTCCATCCTTCAGTTGCGTTAGAAACATATACTTTGCTTACTGATTCGGATTTATGGAACCATGTTGATTTTTCTCCTCTTGCCCAGTTTTCGTTCGTACAACCCTGGAACATTCAGTCGTTGGCAGAGTCGGCAAGTTGTATTTCAAAAAGCTCCGTAATTGCTGATGAGAACATCTATATGTTCAAGAATAAATCGGTAACGCTTTCATCGGCACAGGATTTTTGGAAAGGCAAGGTGGGTTACCAGCAGCAACCCTGCGCAGCCAACGTAGGAAGAACCGCTGTGCTTACCGCATCGGGCAAGGTAAAAACGGTGTGGGAAGACCGGTCTGATAATAATTTGAATAATGACCTGCCTTACGTTAAGCAGAAAAAGAATGTAGCCTTATTGATGTACCGCCCGGAGGCAAAATTGCCGATACTTAGTTACAGCAACCCTGAAGTATCGCTGTTTTGGAAAGATGCGGACTTTAGCCAGATAGTACAAGACAGCCTTTGGTTGTTAGGCCGCGTTGATGAAAACTATGTAGCCGTGCGCCGATATTGCATTGATACTATGAACGGCATACGCATGTGCCCCGTTGCGGAAGGCCAAAGCTGGGTAATAATGGTAGGCGACAGCAGTATGTATGGCAGTTTCGCCAACTTCCAGAATGTGGTTCATCAAAGCCAGTTTGAGGACCAATGGTACTACGACTCAGCCGGTGCGCAGTATGTTTACTATGCAAAAATTGAAGTAGACACTATAAGTATAGACTACGCCTGGGGTGTAGATAGCGTGGTAAACAGCTCGGTTAGTGAATTAGCAGATGCAGGGTTTGGTTTGTACCCTAACCCAACCAATGGTATGGTAACCGTAGATGTTAGCAATATCCCAAGCAGTAAGCTTACCATTAAAGTAGCCGACCTTGTAGGCCGCGAAGTTTACAGCGCAGGGCGCGATATGCTGGTAAAGACTGCCTATATTAATACCCAAAGCTGGCCCGCCGGTAACTACGTTGTAACTATAACAACAGATAAGGGTAGATATACGCAGCGGTTAATAAAGGATTGACGAGGTATCAGGTAGAAAGGCCTACTTCAGTTTCGGTTGTTTCTGCCTGTTTAAGTTGTGGCTGAGGCTTACCTGTTTTACACAGGCGGTCCCATATGGAGGAAACCTCTCCGAAATTTACGTTTACATCACTGTGGTGCACATTGTGCCAGGCGGAGCTGTTTAACCCTATACGTGGCAGCACAGCTTCTAACCAGCTAAAGGTTACGCCACAATGCAGGTAAAGGTTAAGCAAAACAAAGGTTACTATGGCCGTAAAATAAAGTGGAGCAAAATGTTTGGCAGGTGGCCAGCATAAAAGCAGCAACGGCCAAAAGGTCATCAGCGTTTCCATTGGACCAACCGCAAAACCGGCAAAAGGGGTAGGGTCGCGGAAGGAGTGATGATGCTTATGAAAGGAGAAAAGAAGTTTGCTGTGCAGTATGCGGTGTTTCCAATAGGTCATGGCATCAACAGCTATTATACCACCGTACATTTGCAGTATAACCATCCACCAGGTAAGTCCCATATCTTTTAACGTCCACACCAAACCTGTAGGCAAGCCCATGCGGTAAAGTCCGGCAGGCCAGGCGGCCATGCACGACACTACAAACATAGCGCGGGCTGAACCGAATGCCTCGCGCGCGATAGGAGGTGCTGTTCTTCTTACGCCTTGTATACGCAGGCCGTATTGTTCAGAAAAGCGGTAGGCAATAAAGCAGGCGGTAAACAGCGGAGCCGTTATTACAAGAAAAATGCGCCAAAAACTATCGTAAAATAGGCGCACATCGGGGTGTAATAAGCCCGATAGAAATGCAAGTGCTACAATAAGCCAGTCAATAACAGTTGCAATATTATCTGCTTTAAACCATTTCTTTTTTGCGGGCATGTTATAAGTTGTGAGTTAAATCAAAAGTAGAAAAACTTAAATGAATTGATTTATATTAATGTTGCTTTTATAAGCAACCTAAATCCATTACATGCATAAAATAATTTACTTGTTTTCAGTAGTTGTTCTTTTATACCTCCCGGCTTGCAGTCCCAATTCATGTAGCCATCCGCAGGCGGTTGATAGCCTACCTCAGCCCGCGAATGCTGACGAAATAGTGAAAAACTTCAGAAAGCCCGGAAAGCTAATTACCAGTGTGCACCCCGCTTACGACCCACATGCCCGCTTGATTATTATACCTGTAAGCCATGCCAACAGGCCCTGGAATCCGGTAATAAGCAAGGATTATATCTTTCGTTCCATTTTTGGGGAATCGGACTTCACCCGCTTTTTTCGCGAAAACATGTACAACAACTCGTTCTACATAAATATCCCACAAATATGCGACCCTGTATTTACCCATACCATTGTTAATGATGGAAGCACCATGTTAGGCGGAGATTTACTTACTGCTATACTACAAAATGCTGATTTGGACTGGGCGGCAATTGACGAAAACCACGATCATATAATAGCGCATAATGAAGCTGTGCTTTTACTCATGCGTTGCGATGCCAGCGGAACCGCATGGAATCAGCGGCTTGGTGATTATGAAGATGCTTCAGGAATGCCAACGGCATCTTCTCATTACGGAGAGGCTATAACTTACCACGGACAGCCTTACTCAATAAAAACCGATATGGCCGAATGGCATTGTAAAATTGTGGGAACGGGACAATTGGTTACCGATAATTTTAATGGGAAGTTGCGCTCGTTATTATCTGTTTTTTATCATTTAACCATATGGGGCACGGAGTGCAACTACAGCGGTAATTATTCCGAAATGTATAATAGTTGCCAAAGTGCCATGCACCTTAGTGCTTACGAAAAGTTTTTGATGGGATGGCTGCACCCCAGAATAATTAATGCCGCCGATATACGTAGCGGTAGAGTTAATTATGATTGCATGTCGTTAAACGCAAGCGAGCGTTATAATGATGCCCTGCTTATTTACAATAATAGTGGCGATGGAAACAGGGATGACCAGCAACAATATTTCCTGATAGAAAACCGCCATTGGCAGCAATCTGAATTTGGTTTAGACACTGTTGCTGACCCCGGCCTGGTAGTTTACTGGGGCAATACGATAAATCAGCATCAATTTATTGTAACACCTAATGAAGCAGGAACTACGGTTGCCATACCGCCTACGTATACCAACAACGAAAGGCATTATGGTAAGTCGTTTAAAGCAGGTTTGGATATGCCCGAAAACGGCTTTCCGTTATTAGGTATTGGGGCACGGGAATTTTGCCGAATAAGGCCTGTATCTGAGCCCGGCAGGATAATGACCTTTAAACTGTTACGCGAGTAAGATGTTGTAACCCCACTAGCTGAAAATCGACATTGTAGATTATTAACCTTCGGTGCTTCTGCATTATGGCGCAGTATGTTATCTTCGCGCCCCGATGGAAAATATCCGCAACTTCTGCATTATAGCACACATTGATCACGGTAAGAGCACGCTGGCCGACAGGTTGATTGAAACAACCAAGACCATTAGCGAGCGAAATATGATGGATACCGTGTTGGACAACATGGATTTAGAGCGCGAGCGCGGGATAACCATTAAAAGCCATGCCATACAAATGGATTTTACCCGCGATGGCAAAAAGTATGTGCTTAACCTTATTGATACCCCCGGCCACGTTGACTTTAGTTACGAGGTTAGCCGTTCACTTGCTGCCTGCGAAGGCGCCCTTTTGCTGGTGGATGCGGCACAGGGCATACAGGCACAAACCATAAGCAACCTATACCTGGCATTAGACCAGGGCCTTACAATTATACCGGTAGTAAATAAAATAGATATGGATGGCGCTAACCCTGAGTTGGTGGCTGACCAGATGGTAAACCTGGTAGGTTGCAAGCGTGAGGAGATAATTTTTGCCAGCGGGCGTAGCGGTATTGGCATTGATAAAATATTTGATGCCATTATTGATAGGTTGCCTGCCCCTAAAGGCGACCCGGATGCTCCGCTGCGCGCCTTGATATTCGATAGTATGTTTAACCCTTTCCGCGGGGTAATTGCTTACTACCGGATATTAGATGGCAGCCTGAAGAAGAACGACAAAGTGAAGTTTGTAAATACCGGCGCCAGCTATTTGGCTGATGAGGTAGGTATTTTACGTATGGACCTTGAACCACGCCCCGAAGTAAAAACAGGTGATGTAGGTTATATAATTACCGGCATTAAGAATGCGAAAGAAATTAAAGTAGGTGATACCATTACGCTGGCGGCTAACCCTTGTAAAGAAGCAGTACAGGGTTTTGAAGATGTGAAACCGATGGTATTTGCGGGTATTTACCCAATGGATAACGATGATTACGAAGACCTGCGCGATAGTTTGGAGAAGTTGCAGTTGAACGATGCTTCGCTTGTTTTTGAACCTGAAACATCTATAGCCCTGGGCTTTGGTTTCCGTTGCGGCTTCTTAGGTTTATTGCACCTTGAAATTGTGCAGGAACGTTTGGAGCGCGAGTACGACATGACCATTATTACCACGGTTCCGCAGGTTAGTTACGATGCTTATTTAACTAATGGAGAAAAGATAACCATTCACAACCCGGAGAATATGCCGGAGGTATCGCGTATTGACCATATAGATGAGCCATACATTAAAGCACAGGTAATTACCAAGCCGGAGTATATTGGCTCAATAATGACGCTGTGCATGGAAAAGCGTGGTATTCTGATAAACCAGAATTACCTTACTGAAGACCGCGTGGAACTGATGTTTGAAATGCCGCTGGCAGAAATTGTATTTGATTTTTATGACCGCCTGAAGTCAATTAGCCGTGGCTATGCTTCATTTGATTACCACCCTATTGACTACCGCCCGGGTGATTTAGTAAAACTGGATATACTATTGAACAGCGAAGTGGTGGATGCCTTTAGTGCAATGATTCACCGCACCAAGGCTGAAGACTTTGGCCGCAAAATGTGTGAGAAATTGAAGGAACTTATACCACGCCAGCAGTTTATGATACCTATACAGGCCGCTATTGGCGCTAAAATTATTGCCCGCGAAAACATTTCTGCAATCCGGAAGGATGTAACCGCTAAATGTTATGGTGGCGATATAAGCCGTAAGCGCAAACTGTTGGAAAAGCAGAAGAAAGGTAAAAAGAAGATGCGCCAATTCGGTAAAGTGGAAGTGCCGCAGCAGGCGTTTATTGCCGTATTAAAGCTTAACGATTAACAGGCAAGTTTCAATAAAAAGGCCCCGGTAAAGGAGCCTTCTTCTTTCAATAACTAACCAATTCTAAAAACTAAAGTTTAAGGCTTAGCTGGCTTGTTTAGCCTTACATGCCTTTGCCGCCGCATACTCAGTGCGTATATCGTCGGCTGTGTATTCGGTGCTTTGGTCGGGCGAAATGTCATAAGGTATGCCATCGCTAATAACCAGCGTTTTGCCATCAAGGTCTATCATGTGTACAAAGCTAAGTTTGCCATCGGTAGTCTTCTTTAAGTAACCGTTTTCAGTTTCATCTTCCAGCTTATCAAAGCCCGGGTTTAGCTCTTTATCCGTAGCCATAGCCTTAAACATCTCCAGGTTTTCAGCAACAGTGCCCTCAATAAACTTATACGACATTTTGAAGTATTTGCCGCCGTACACATTCTGGCTGCCATCGGTTTCATACTTAATGATTCTTGAATCTTTTGGCGCTTTGGCAACCGCATTAATACCGGCGCTGCTAAGGTCAAGGTCCACTAAATCAGTTTCTTTAAAGTGGGCTTCGCTGGGCGCGGGTGAGCTGTTAGCTGCTTCACCATCGGTTTTGTTTTCGGTGGAAGAGCCACTACCACAACTGCTTAAAAATAAAATTGCCGGGGCGGCCAATACCATAAAGAGTTTTCTCATATAATCGGGTTTGCGTTAATAATAAAAGTAAATGTAGATGACGCAGATTATTGAAAAAATAAACCGGCTTTAAATTGCAGTAAAGCGCCCGGCCAGCTGTGTTTTTCGGAACTTATGAAGAGCGCAGGTTGTTTTAGGTGGCTTTATCCGGGGTGACTCCTTTCGCTTTTTAAAAAGCACGGATTTTTGCGGCCTGGGTAGCCGGGGCATGCCGCCAATAGCCGTTCGGGAAAAATCACCTACATTCGGCCCTGTGTTAAGATACCGTGCCGATATACGAACCCTGGTAAACGTGGCGCTTTACTTTACCGTAGCAGTTATTCCCTGGCTACGATGGGAAAAAATGGGGACCCCTGAAATAGTTTTCTGGGTAGTAGTAAATTGCCTTATGAGTTTTATCTGTGCTGTAATAGTGCACAATACCATTCACGTCCCCATCTTTAAAAGGCGGTGGATGAATAAGGTTTTCCAGATTGTTTTGGGTTTTTGTTATGGGCATTCCACCAGCGCCTATGTGCCGGGGCATAATTTCAGCCACCATAAACATACGCAAACACCAAAGGATGCCATACGCACCAGTAAGGCGCGTTTCCGCATTAATATCTTCAATCAACTGTTCTTCTTCTTTATGATGAGCGGCGACATTCTGAAAGGGGAGTTGAAGTTTGCTGCCAGGATGCGCAAAGAAAGGCCGGAGTGGTTCCGCCAGTATTTGCTGGAAATGGCGTTGGTTATCGGTTCTAAAGTTGTACTCCTGATACTGAATTGGAAGTGCGCTATTCTGTTTGTGCTTATTCCGCACCAATATGCCGCATGGGGTATTGTAGGTACTAACTACTTTCAACACGATGGTTGCGATGAGGAACACCCTTATAACCATAGCCGCAACTTTAGCAGCCCTTTTTTAAACTGGTTGTTGTTTAACAACGGTTATCACGGCGCACATCACATGAAACCGAATTTGCACTGGAGCCTTCTGCCACAATACCATGCAGAAAAGCTGCGTCCCTTTATTCATCCTTCCCTGGATAGAGTTTCTTTAGTTGCCTATCTAATAGAAGCGCACATTTACCCGGCCAAACGGGTTGATTATTTGGGCAACCCGCTTGTGTTGGGTCCGCCATCCGAGGAGCAGGATTGGGTTGATACTACCGATGTAAAAGAGCACGAAACCGATATGGCTGCTTAAGCCTTTATTGCTTTTTCAATAGCTGATAGCAAACCCCCACCGTATCACTATTTAAGAATAGATAGTAAGTCATATTTACCTGGCTGTAATCGGGCCGCATGCTACCGTAGCCACTAATAGTAACTGCTGCAAAGGGCTGGGAGGGGATGATAACAAGGTTGCCATTGGTAGAGAGCGTTACATTGTTGCCTGAATTGCTGAAGTTATTTATGGTAACAGTAGAGGGCGGTGTTGCAATAATTGTGTTGTTAAATGAAGATTGAACTACTGAGTCGCCATAACAGGTTTGAACGGCGTGGAAATTACCACTGTAATCCTGTATAGTGGCATAAGGCATTACGGTTACGTTAACCGAGTCTGTTGCCGTTTTATTATTGTCAGTAACCGTAAGTGTTGCATGGTAAGTACCGGCAATGGCATATGTATGGGATGCGCTTGAGGAGTCCACCACGGTTCCATCGCCAAAGTTGTATTGAAAACTGCCCTCGCTAAATGGTAACTTGCCGCAGTAGCTGAAATCTATTACATCGTTTATTGTAATAGTATCGCTTTGCCAGGCTGTTTGCGTGTCAATACAGGCATCTACTGTAAATGCGCTTTCTTTTTTGCAGGCGCCTAACAAAAGCAGACAGCCCAAAATAGCGATGTGGACGTTTTTTACCATGTATAAGTCAGTTCAAATATACGCTCTGCATATTAACTTTTTTCCGCTGCTTGTTGCTCATTTTTAACGCCCCGTAATTGCACAAAGCGTTTTATTTGTGGTATGCGATTCCCCCTCTGCGTTTCTGTTTTACTGATTGCTGCATTTGCATGCTACGGGCAAAACAACACCAAACTGCGGCTTAACCAAATTCAGGTAATAGGCAGCCACAACAGTTACAAGAAGTTGCCAGATGAACGGGTGATGAAGTTTTTGATTAAGCAAAGCAAACATTTAGGTAAGGAACTTGACCCCCGCGGTATTGATTATGGCCACCTGCCGTTTGATGCGCAGTTTACTGACTATAACATCCGTGGGCTGGAAATAGACATGTATAATGACCCCCAAGGGGGCTTGTATTACAAGCGCAAAATAAACGCCTTTGTAAGGGGTGTTAAGCAGAAATCGGGCGTTGAAGAGTTGCGCAAGCCCGGTTTTAAGGTGTTGCACATTAAAGACGTGGACTACCAAACCAACTATTACACCTTTAAGGAGTCGTTAATGGCGGTTAAACAATGGAGCGATGCACACCCTAATCACCTGCCCATATTTATAAACCTGGAACCCAAAGCCAAAGGTCCGGGTGATTACAGTAAACTGCTGAGGATATTGGGCTTTAAAAGGGTGGCACCTTTTGACGCTGCTGCCTGCGACTCGATTGATGCCGAAATAAAAGCAGTGTTCGGGGAGGAGTTAAAAGGAGTGTTAACCCCGGATAAAGTTAGAGGAAGTTATGCCAGCCTTAATGATATGGTGGTTAATAATGGCTGGCCTGCTTTAAACGATTGCCGCGGTAAGGTGATTTTTATAATGATTGGCGAAGCCAAAAAGGAATACCTGCAACAGCACGGGGGGCTTAAGGGCCGTGCGGTATTTACCTACAGCCACCCTGGTAATGCCGAGTGCGCCTTTGTAATGATAGATGACGCCCTGCGTGATAGTGCGCGTATAACAGAAACTGTTAAGAAAGGCTACATAGTGCGCACCCGTAGCGATGAGGAGACCCGCGAGTGCCGCAGCAACAACTGCAACATGCGCAATGCGGCTTTTAACAGCGGTGCGCAAATTACCAGCACCGATTATTACAAGCCCGACACCCGCTTTAGCGATTTTACCGTGCAGTGGGAGCAACGCCATGTGGCCCGTGTAAACCCGGTTACCTGCCCTGATAAAGCCGGTCAGTGGGTGGACGAATGAGCCAAAAAACTTACCCCAAGGTGTAGGCTACAAGTTACAGTGTTTACAACACACTACAATTCCCCAAACCCTGTATTGTTTTTCTGCGTATATAAAACAGTATTACCGCTTTAAAGGTGGTAACTTTATAAAACGCCAAACCAACCAAATGAAACAAGTTTCCCTGCTTGCTTTATTTACTATTCTTTTTGCCCCTGCTTTTTGTTGGGGGCTTACCATTAAAACCAGTTCTATAATTGAGCAACCTTCGGTTGAAGTGTTGGGCGATTACAAAGGTTTTTGGTATGTAATAGGCTTTGAAAAGCCCGGCAACATGAATAAGCCGCCGGAGTATAAAATAATGAAGTACACGCCTGGGTTCCCCAGCGCCAAAACATCTATTACCTATAATTCTTTTGGAGAGAAAACTGTTTACCTGCGCGCAGCTTTTATCGGCGGTAAGATTTCCCTGTTCTATGGCAAGTGCGAAAAACGGGATGATGTAAAATTTATGCTGGACGGGCGCGAAGGCAGAAGCCCTATGTCGCAGATATACCGCCAGGATTTTGACCCTGTTACTTTGGAAGGGGTAGGTGGCCCACAGTTGATTTATGATGAATTGGATGAACATTTTTCTGCCTCGGGTATGGACATTGCTTACAGCCAGGACAGAAGCAAGGCCGCCATTTTAATTAAGTGCTACTACCGCCAGCAGTTTTACAAAGTTCTGCTGTTTGATGATAAAGCAGGGCAGGTGTACTCCAAAATTTTCAACTTTAAAGAGACCAAGGAGTTTTTACAATTTCAGGGTATAAGCGTGCACAACAATGGCGAATCAGTAGTGGTAGCCAAAGTGCGCACCGATGTGGTTACCCTTAACAGCAGTTCAAAGGACAAGAAGGCTGCGAAGTTTTATGTGTTTGGTATTGACAACGCAGGCAACACGCCTAAAATTGAAACTATCGAATCGCCTGCAGGCGGTCATTATTTAAAAGACCCTACACTGGCTACTTTGGCTACTAACGAAACACTGGTGGCTTTCCCTTATACCGATAATGAAAAGAGCAATGCCGTAAGCGGCATACTGTTGCGGAAGTTTGATGGTGCATTGAGCGGCGGGGGCTCAAGAGATGTTTGTGCTGACCCGGCCTTATTGGCGCAGGCGGCTGATTTTGGAGTAGGGAAGAAGGACAAAGGTTTTCCTTACCTGGCTATACAACAGGTGTTGGCGTTAGAAGGTGGTGGCTTTATGGTGTTGGCAGAACATCAGAGAGATATTAAGAAAGACCCGAAAGATAGTGTAGCAACAGCCGAAAGGCACTACCTTATTGCTTACCGTTTTGATGGCAACATGGCCTTAAAGGGGTCTAATTTTATTGCCAAGAAACAGGTAAGCCCTACAGTAGGCTATTCTTTCTCTGCACGTGCTTTTGCGGTTAAAAGTGATGTTTACCTTTTCTACAATGATAACTGGGAAGCGGATGAAGAACACGGCACTAATTTGATGTGTACACGCCTGCCTGCTGATGGCGGCGCTGCTAGCACACAAAAGGTAGTGCATACCTCGGATGATTTTTTCACCAGTATGGAACAGGTGTTTCCGCGCGCTGATGGTAAGGTAATGTTTACCGAAGAAAAACTGGTGGACTTTGAAGACGTAAGCCGGCAGGTTAAACTGCTGGAAGTAAGTTTGAAGTAGTTTTGGTTTAAATGGGAAGGCGCTTAATGCGCCTTTTTTCTTTCCCTTAAATAAAAAAACAGCCCGGACCCCCATCCGGACTGTTGTAAACTATAGCACAAGAAAACTTAGTTATCGGAATGATGAAGCTCCACCCAATCTGCTCCATCCCAAATAAGAGTAGCGGTATCGTTTGTATACATATCAAAGGTGGCGCTCAACTTCAGATTGTTGGCGGTATTGTCATTCATCTTTACTCCGTTTCCTGCCCCGTTACCTATAACGTGTAATACTAAAATCTGCCCTACCTTTTGTCCATCGCCCAGTGTAATAGAGTTGGATGTTGGTGGTTGAGAGCAAATGAGTTTAAGGTAACTACGGTCGCCAATGGTTACAGTGCCGGCGGCGTTCAGATTGGTATCCGGCATTAAGGTTACCGCACCATCAACCTCCAGGGTGGTTCCCGGTGTTTTGGTACCAAGGCCGGTATATCCTTCTTTAGTTACCGTTAGGGCGTTATATCTTGATGCATTAGAAGAAGTTCCATTACCAACCACAAACAGCGGGTCAGTATCAACCCATGTGTTAGAAGATGGCGAGCCCGTGGTATCATTCCAGCGGCCTACGGTAACGCATAGGTAGCTGTTGGAGATTGTAGGCCCCAGGGCAATACCGCCTGCTGCTGAACTACGCGCAGCGCCTATTGCTATGCTGCTATCGCCGGTAGCTATACCGTTACGTAAGGCCATTGATTTAGCACCGCTGGCTGTTGCTGATTTAATAGCTACTGCATCACTTCCGGTAGCGGTACCATACATAGCAAGCGATGAAGCGCCTGTGGCTAAAGCCCTGTAGCCAAGCGCCATAGCCAAAGAGGATGTTGTACGGCTTGAAGAGCCTAATACAAAACCGCCATCTGCTGAACTTGAAGAGCCGAATACATAGCCGCCTCCCGTATACAAGGTATCTGCCGAACCTACGCAAGCGCCTGTTCCGCTCAAAATATTGCCGGTGCCTAAGGTAACGCCTATACCACCACTGTTTATTTTGTTGTTACGACCAACGGCGTACGAGTAATCATTACTTACTGTGTTAGATTCGCCAATGATAAAGGAAGAGGAGTTGTTGGTGGTGCTGTTTGCACCTAAGATCATACTGCCTGTACCGTTGGCATGAGAGCCGTAACCGATTACTACGGCCGCATTGGCGGCAGTGCTTGAAGCGTAACCAATAATGGTGGAGTTAACTATGTTGGCAGAAACCGTATTGCCATGACCCATTACCAGTGAATTATCAGCAAGCAAACCGATGTTGTTGGAGTAGCCGTGGACAAATGAGTAACTTCCATCATTTATGTTGTTATAGCCTGAAGTAAAGGAATAGTCGAGATCGGAACTGTTTTGACGGCCCAAAGCAATGCTGTATCCTCCATTTACGGTAAGTGTATCGCCAAATGCAAATGATGAGCGGCCACCCGCCTGCACCCAATTGCCACCGGCGAATGAATACATGCCCAGGTTGAAGTGGTCCCAATAGCCGGTAGGGGTATAACCAAAGCGGAAAGCCCTGCGGCCCGGCACCCACATCATTCTTGCGCCTGCTCCTGCTGGGGCTAGGCCGGTAAGGCTATCACCTGTAGCTATCAAAGTTCCGCCACTATCAATGCGTAGGCCCTCGATGTTCTGGCGTTTAAGTATCACATCCCTGGCATCTGTAGTGCCAATAAAGTTGGCGGTTTCGCTGGTACCTGCGTTGCCTGTTAAAGCCCATCCACCGCCACCGCCTCCTGAAACGGTTTGTGGTTCCCATTGCGTCAATGTATTGTTCCATGCCAGTACCTGTCCGTTAACAGGGGCAGTGTTAGCCACATTACGGTTTTGAATTTTTACTACTGTGTTAGTGCCCGGGGCGCCTGTTACATCACCTGCTAAACTGCTAACCGTTCCTGTAGGTCCCGTTGGGCCTGCCACACCTGCATTACCTTGTAATCCCGTTGGGCCTGTGGGCCCTGTTGCGCCTGCTCCCGTTGCGCCGGTTGCTCCCGTACTGCCTGTTGCACCTTTTACACCGCTGGCACCTGTGGGTCCTGTTGGCCCCGTTGCGCCTCCCCCGGCCCCGGTAGCTCCCGTTGCACCGGTAGGTCCGGCGTTACCCTGTAAACCTTGTGTGCCTGTTGGGCCGGTGGGCCCTGTTATGCCCTGTGCCCCTGTTGCACCGTTGCTTCCTGTTGCACCCTGCGGCCCGGTAGCGCCTGCATTACCTGCCGGACCCTGTATGCCTTGTGCACCTGTTGCCCCGGTAACCCCTTGCGGACCTGCAACCCCCTGGTTACCCTGTGGCCCCTGAATACCTTGTATGCCTTGTGGCCCTGTAGGGCCGGCTAAGCCTTGTAAGCCCTGCGCACCGGTAACGCCTGTTGCGCCGGTTGCACCCTGTAAGCCTTGTGCACCGGTTACGCCATTAGCACCGGTTGGCCCTGTAGGGCCCGTTGCACCGCCGCCGCTACCTGTTGCGCCTGTGGGGCCGGTTGGGCCTGTGGCACCTGTAGCGCCGCCACCTGAACCCTGCGGCCCTGTGGGGCCCGTAGCACCAACACCTGTGGCTCCTGTTGGGCCTGTAGGGCCGGTGTTGCCATTTGTGCCAGTAACCCCCGTAGGGCCTGCTATACCTTGCTGACCCTGTATGCCCTGATTGCCCTGGGCACCTTGTGTGCCTTGTATGCCTTGCGCACCCGTAGGGCCGGTAATACCTTGTATGCCCTGTGCGCCCGTTGCCCCTGTTACTCCGGTTGCCCCGGTAGCTCCTTTAGCGCCGCTAGTGCCTGTAGCACCTATTGGCCCGGTAGGGCCGGTGGCCCCTGTTGCGCCGCCGCCCGAACCTTGCGGGCCGGTAGCGCCGGTTACACCAGCAGGACCCTGAGGCCCGGTGGCGCCGGTTGCTCCCCCCGTACCTGCCGGGCCCGTAGGGCCTGTAGCACCCGTTATACCGGGCGTTGAAGATTTATCAGCATATAAGGCGTAAGGCACGCTTAACAACTGTGCGTTGCCCATGCTGCTGTAGTTGCTGCCACCGTTGGCATCTAATTCTACTTCCAGGTATTTAGCACCGCTACCCCAGTTTATTCCTGTAAAACTGCCCTGCACAACCGTGCCGGTTCCTACCGCAAGGCTAAACAGTCCAAACTGGTTGGTTGTTGCGTTTTGTGTTTCGCTATAAACTACAGCACCTGTAGCTGAACCATCGTGAATACTAAAGCGTAAGCTTATGGTTAGGTTTTGCAGCAGCGTGTTGGCATTATCGCGGGCCACCGCCTGATAGTTAAACTGCTGTGGCGCCTGCGCAAAGGTTGTTCCTGCTAAAATCAGAAGGAGCAACAAAAGGGGGGTAATTCTGATTTTCATGTTATTTGTTTTTGTTCTTATAAGTGGTTGTCGTTTTGTGTATTTGTAGCTTTTCTTCGGTTATAATCGTGAGGCCGTTAAGCGGGTCAACCAGGAAAATCTCTTCAGGGGCAATACCGAAACCCAGGGGCAATTCGCTTGCTCTTTTCAGCAACACCTTTTTTCTTCCGGGTTTTTTCATGTTACAAAGGTGCAGGGCGGTAAAAGCGCAGCGAAACCAGTTTTTTGAATTTTCTGCAATTTCAAAATCAACTTCAGTAATGAAATCAACTGTTTGCCCCGGTCTTGTTCAATAAGCTGTTGTGTAATTGCAAAGGGGCTTAGTATCTTGCGGCAATGGCTGTACCTGTAGTTAAGGGAGATCCGCTTTTTACGCTTATCAAGAATATGACCAAGGCGGAGAAGCGGTTTTTTAAAATATACTTTAATGCTTTTGCCGAAGGGCATGAGTCAGTAAACATGAAGTTGTATGACCTGCTGGAAGGTATGGATGCTTACGACGAAAAGGTGCTGCTGAAAAAACTGAATGATAAAACCATTCAAAAAAACCTGGCCTCCTATAAAAGTAAGTTAGTGGATGTTATCCTACGTTGCCTGCAGGCTATGGGTGAGGCTTCGAGCATTGAGTTTGCTAACCTGCAGAAGTTGCTTTCGCTAAAGCTGCTTTACACCCGCAAGGTTTACGAACTGTGCAAAAAAGAGTTGAGGCAACTGAAGCAAACAGCCATTGAATTTGAAGATTACCTGTTGCTGCTGGATATAGTGAACTTTCAACGAACCATGATTTTTGACTTACGCTATGATGAAAAGGATGGTGTAACGCTTGAAAAACTGTTGGAGGAGGAAAATGAATACAGGGAGAGGATGGCGAATTACAACCGCTACTATCATTTTTATTCGCTGCAAAAACTATTACTGGTTAAAAAAGGTTGGAACAGCAAAGAGAGCCTGATTGATAAAGAACTGGTGCGTATAACCGGAGATGAATTGTTTAAATCTCCTGATAGGGCTTTATCTGTAAAGGCAAAGTATTTGTACTACATTGTTTTGCAGAACCACTACAACCTCTTATTTGATTCGCGCAATTCGTTTGGTATAAACAAGCAGTTTCTTCAATTCGCAAAGGAGCATGAAACTTTTTTTGCCACTAACCGCGTAAAGTGGATGACGGTAATTTACTATTATCTCTTATCGGCTTCGGATGTAAATGAATTTGATGATTATAAGCGAGAGCTGAAACGCCTGGAAAGTGTTGAGGTAAAGGGGGTATTTCCCGGTATGGCCAAAGCGGTTTACTATAATATTACAGGCATTACCTATGAGATAACACACGGCAGTTTGGCGGGTATGCAACGCCTGGCCAATAAAAGCGTGGCAGATCTTGAAGAATTTAAACAGATTATAAGGCCCGATGTACGCAGCCAGATATTATTGCTGTGCGCTATTGGTTTAATGAAGTACGGTAAACACGATGACGCTTTTCCTTTTTTAAGCCTGCTTACCAATGAATCGGAGAAGGAGATACGGCCCGAAATTTTAGCTATTGCTAAATGCATGCAGCTTTATTTTCACCTGGAGCGGAAGGATTATGAGTTGATAGATAGCCTGGCGCGGTCGGCGGTACGCTACAATAAAGCGTCTGATATGTGGGATGTTATACTGGCAGATGCGATTTCGCTGGCGCGTATTTGGGCGAAAAATGCCGGTAATAAAGGCGCTAAAGAAGTTATAGACCATATCCGTGAAATTGCGCCTAAGCAAACCGGCACCTTTAAGTTGTTTGCAAATTTTTTGATGGCTTACATTAACCGTACCACGGCTACCGTTGCAGGTTAAAACAAAACCCTGCCATTGCTGGCAGGGTTTGCGTTCCTTTCATTAAGGAATGTGACGGGAGGAATCAGCACAAAAAGTATCTTTCTTAATGCGGTACTTATTTTAAGGTGGTTAATCTCATTTTTAGTTCATCCATGCCATCGCAATAGCCTTTTTTGTAGGCCTTGTTGCAACGCATTTCAAATTCATCCAGTTCCATTGCCATTGGGCTGGGGAAAGGTTGGTCGTAAAAGCCGATGTTATAATCCTGCTTTCCTTTTTCGTAATAATACACTTCTGCTTCTGCGGTTGCCATACGCACATCATTTTCACATTATAAAATAATTGGTAAAAGTTCTTCAGGTCCCTCTTTACCCGGCAACACTCAGGAGGGGTGTTGCGCTGTATCTGATTTCTTTAACGGCTAAGTGCGTTCAAAGGTTTTCTTTTTCATCTGCCATTTTACTACCTGCATTTTGTAATGCTTATGGCGGCTACTGAAAACCAGGCGGGTAACTGAGCAAAACGATGGTTGGTAAAGGCTTTCTATATTCGCTTAAAATAAGAATGGACATGGGTAAGGTTGCCACTATAGAAAAACGCGGAGAAATAGCTATTGTTTGGTTAGACCAGCAGGATGAGAAAATCAATAAGGTTTCGCGTGAGTTTGCCGATGAGATTGATGTGTTGTTTCAGCAGTTGGAAGCAGACAGCGAAGTAAAAGCGGCAGTTATCATATCTAAAAAGAAGGACTGGATTGCGGGTGCGGATATTGAGATGTTTCAACAGGTAAAGCAAAAAGGTGATTTTATTGACTTTACCCGCAAGGGGCATCAATCGCTTAACCGTTTAGAAGCTTCTAAAAAGCCTGTAATAGCTGCTGTGCACGGGGCCTGCCTTGGTGCGGGAACCGAAATTGCCCTTGCCTGCCACGGACGTATTGTTAGTGATGATGCCAGTACGCATTTTGCCCTACCCGAGGTTATGCTTGGCCTGTTGCCGGGTGGCGGTGGTACGCAACGCCTCCCGCGTTTGATTGGTATACAGAAGGCGCTTGACATGTTGCTTACCGGTAAAAAGATTTATGCGCATAAGGCAAAAAGCATTGGCCTTGCTGATAAAATAACCACCAAAGAAAGTTTGCTTAATGGCGCCATTGAGTTTGCCAGACAAATGATTAAAGCGCCCTTGCAAAGGGAAGATAAGCGCAGCTTTGTAGAAAAGGTGCTAGAGAGTAATTCCTTTACCCGTGGTATAATTTATAAAAAGGCCAAGGAAATGGTATTTAAGCAAACCATGGGTAATTACCCCGCCCCGCTAAAAATACTGGAGTGCGTAGAGACGGGAATGGAGCAGGGAATGGAGAAAGGGTTGGATGCCGAAGCCGTGAAGTTTGAGGAATTGATTTTAACCAACGAAAGCCGCCAGTTGATAAATATCTTCTTTAATATGACGGAGAAGAAAAAGAACCCTTATGAAGGAAAGGCGGAGATAAAAGAAACAAAGACCCTGGGCATGGTTGGTGCGGGCTTTATGGGTGCCGGCATAGCTGAAGTAAGTGCGCTGGATGGCATTAACGTAATACTGAAGGATATTAAGGAGGAAACCATTGCCACCGCCAAGCAAACCATTTGGGGCGACCTTTATAAAAAGGTGAAACGCAAAAGCATGACGCAAACAGCTGCCGAGGAAATTTTAAACAGGGTAGAAGGCAAGCTGGATTACCGGGGTTTTGAAAAGGTGGATGTGATTATTGAAGCGGTATTTGAAGAAATAAAGCTGAAACAGAAAGTAGTAGCGGAATGTGAAGCAGCTACAGGCCCTGATACTATTTTTGCTTCTAACACTTCGGCCTTACCTATATCGCATGTAGCCGAAAAAGCAGGCAGGCCCGAAAATATCATCGGTATGCACTACTTCAGCCCTGTACCTAAAATGCCTTTGCTCGAAATTATTAAAACACCTAAAACAGCAGATTGGGTAACAGCTACCTGCTTTGAACTGGGTATACGCCAGGGCAAAACCGTTATTGTGGTTAATGATGGCCCCGGCTTTTACACTACGCGCATATTAGCGCCTTACATGAATGAATGTTTCCTGTTGATTGAAGAAGGCTGTGAAGCAGGATTGATTGACCGCGCCATGAAGAAGTGGGGCTTCCCGGTAGGGCCGGTTACTTTGCAGGATGAGGTAGGCATTGACGTTGGCGCGCATATTATGACCGGCGAGTTTGCTGAGATGGCTAAAAAACGCGAAGGCGCCCGTAGTAATGATGCTATTATTAAAATGTTTAAGGATGGCTACAATGGCAAGAAAAACAAGCGCGGCTTTTACAAGTACGATGAGAAAGGGAAGAAGCAAGGTATAAACGAAGAGATTTACAAATACTTTAACAGCCCTGCGCGTAAGGAATTTGCTACCGAAACTATACAGCACCGCATGGGTATGATGATGATTAATGAAGCCCTGCACTGCCTGCAGGAAGGAATACTTGAAAGCCCGACGGATGGTGATGTGGGCGCTATATTCGGCTTAGGGTTTCCTCCGTTTACAGGCGGGCCGTTCCGCTATATAGATTATCATGGGGCGCCTAAGGTGCTTGCCATCATGGAAGATTTATCAGCTAAATACGGCGCACGCTTTAAGCCTGCACAAATACTGCGCGATGTAGCCGCATCGGGCAAGAAATTCTATCCCTAGTTGAACTTATTTAAGCTAAACGCCCGGACCGGTAATCTTTACAGAAAACCAGCCGGGCGTTTTTAATTAACTACATCCCGAACCCCACTGATGCCGGGGTGCAAAAAGTTACTCGTATACCCAGGAATCTTCATAGGCGTTAAGCGCTATGTTTGCAAGGTTTCTCCAACCACTGCCTACGGAATTTACTGTTATGGCAATTTCTACTCCATTGGGGTATTTCTGAACTACAGTTTGTAAACCTGAGTCGCCGGCGTTTAAGGTTTGGTCGCCTGTATTATCCCAGTAAAGGGCGCCATCTTTACCATATACTTTGCCCTGAGTTGAGTTTGGCGAGTCGATGCCGTCCCATCCCATCATATTGTTATCCATGTTGGCCTTTTGCGTGCCGTTAAGTATTGCATCGCTATGTGCAAGGTAGGTCATAACACGGGCCATTTCCCAGGTAGTAAGGTTATATCCACCGCCACCGCATGTTTCCGTCCAATCATTGTTTTCTTTTGCTACTAAACTGTTTGCGGGTAGTTCATTAAAGGCCTGGCAATTGGTGTTGGTGGTGCTTAGCTTACAATCGGCATCTGAAATGCCTGCGGGAGTAAATATTAACTCCTGCATTACTGAAATGTATTTGTTGGACATCCACGTTTCAAAGTTTCCGGGGTTTCCGGCAAGTTGTACTTTCTGATATTCCTGTTGATCGAAGTTGGCTTTATCATACAACTGCGGAATAATGGCGCGGAACAATGCAAAGTTAGCGTTGGCATATCTGTAGCCTTGCGAAGGGTCATCAAGCGGGCGCGAAACCGCGGCTTTTAAAGAATCCCAACCGGTACTGCTTTCCCATATGCCGGACTTATGCGTTAAAAGCTGTTTGAAGGTTAGATTGTATACGGCGGTGTTTTTGGTCCAGTAAGAAGGCAGCCAGGGGCCAATGGTATCCTCAACCGTAAGATCGTTTTCATCCAGAAGCTTAAGAGCGCACATGCCTGTAAATGCTTTGGTTACACTTGCCACGTTAATATCTGCTAATACACTCATTGGTACATTGCTGCCACCGCCTGCGGGGCTCGCAATGCGGGCAAGGCCACCCGAGGCAGAGTCTGCAAACTGCCCGTTCTGGTTTATTACAAAAGCATAGCCTACTGCAGAACCGCTTAGTTGGGTAGTGAGGTTTTGTTTAAACAGGGCTACTTTAAAAACTTTTACGTTTGCCTTAATATCCTTTTTACAGGAAGCGACGCCGGCCATAAGGCCAATAATTGTTGCATACAGAAATATCTTTTTCATATCAGTGGTTTTTGTGCAACAAAGGTGGTTTGTAGCAAAGCCCTGCGCCAACAAAAAAAAGTGCGATTCTTAAAATCCGATGTGTAAGTAGTTGAAAAACATTGGTCTATGCAGTTGCCTAGGCCCGTAGTTTATCTTTAAATTTGCCCCGTGCAGATAATTACTACAAAGGATGGCTCCCATACCTTGTTTTCGGAGCAGTTTAATGAGATATACCATAGCCGCCACGGGGCCATTCAGGAATCGAAGCATGTGTTTATTGAGGCGGGGCTGAACACCGTTTTAAATGAATTGCCGCAGCAGGAGCCGATTAAAATTTTTGAAGTTGGTTTCGGCACCGGCCTTAATGCCTTGCTGACAATGTTGGAGGCGGAGAAGCGCGATTTAAAAGTGTCTTACACTTCTATTGAACTTTACCCTGTTGAGATTGAAACCATAAAGGCTTTAAACTATACCGACATACTGGGTTATCAGTTTTGCTATGGGCCTTACCATAGCCTGCACCTTGTGCGCTGGGAAGAAGAACACCCTGTAACGCCTCATTTTGCGTTTAAGAAAATAAATGCATCGCTGCTGGAATATAAACTGCCTGCTGAGGCCTATCACCTGATTTACTTTGATGCTTTTGCGCCGGAACATCAGCCTGAAATGTGGAGCGGCACAGTTTTTAAAAAGATGCATGAAGCGCTAAAGCCAGGTGGCGTATTGGTTACCTATTGTTCTAAAAGCATTGTGCAAAGGGCAATGAAAGAAGCGGGCTTTAGCCTTGAAAAATTACCGGGCCCACCAGGTAAGCGCGAAATGTTGCGCGCCAGGAAGTTATAAGGGCCTGCGCAAATAGGCTGCGTTCATAAATTTTAGCTTGCCGCCGGAATAAATTTCTCTTTTTTGAGGGGAGAAGGGTTCAATTATTATGCTTCGCATTTACAAGGCCTCGGCTGGTTCGGGCAAAACATATACACTGGTAAAGGAGTTTTTGCGCATAGCGCTTAAGCAGCCCGATAGTTTCCGCCATATACTGGCCATTACCTTTACCAACAAGGCGGCTAATGAAATGAAGGAGCGAATCATTACCATGCTTGGTAAAATAAGGATAGGTGATGAGGCATCGGAGGGTTTGATTGAGGAGCTTGCTGCAGAAACAGGTTTAACGGAGGCAGATGTTATTAAAAATGCGGACAGCATCCTTAAGGCTATACTCCATAACTATTCTGATTTAAACGTTAGCACCATAGATAGTTTTGTGCACCGCATTGTGCGCAGCTTTGCGCACGACCTTCACCTTTCTATGAATTTTTCAATAGAAATGGACCGCGATAAGTTGCTTAACGATGTGGTGGAGATGCTGATGGACCGCCTGCATGATGAGGATGACCAGGTTACTAATGCTGTTGTTGAGTTTGCCGAATCGAATATTGAAGAGGGCAAAAGCTGGAATGTAGAACACCAGTTGATTGCCCTTGCCCGTGAGTTGTTTAATGAAGATGCCATACCGCACCTGGAGCAGTTAAGCCGGTTTGACTTAAATGAGATTAAAAAGGTGAGGGCCGCGCTGCATGCTTATGTAAAGAGTTTTGAGCAAAAATTATTTGAAGAAGGGAAATTGGCCTATAACCTTATCCTGTCGCAAGGCCTAAGCGCCAAAAGTTTTTTTCAGACAGAGAAAGGCGTTTTCGGATTTTTCAGAAAGTATGCCGAGGGAGTTTTTCCTGCGGATATGTGCGGTAACAGCTACGTAATTAAAACCATTAATGAAGATAAGTGGGGTGGGGCTAAAGTTACCGAAGGTGAGCTTGGCGCTATACAGCGTATCGCCCCGCAATTAAAGGCACATTATAACAACATTGTTAGTCTTTGCAGCCGCAGCGCGGCAGATTATCACCTGGCGCAGTTGTTACTTTCAAAGTTCTATGCTTTTATTCTGCTGGCGGATATTCAGAAGTTGATGGAGGAGTACAAGAAGGAAAACAACCTGCTTCACATCAGCGAGTTTCAACAAAAGATTTATGCCATAGTGCGCGAACAGGATGCACCGATTATTTATGAGCGCATTGGGGATTGGTTCAATAACATATTGATTGATGAACACCAGGATACTTCGGTGCTGCAATGGCAGAACCTTGTTCCGTTGATTGAAAATAGCCAGTTTAAAACAGAGGAGAGCCTGATAGTTGGCGACGGCAAGCAGGCTATATATCGTTTCCGTAATGGTAAGGTAGAGCAGTTTGCCGTGCTGCCCAAAATTTTTGGCAGCGAGAATGATGCGCGCCTGAAGGAGAGAGAAGTAGCTATTGCAAACTACGGCACGGAAAGCTTGAACCTGCAATACAACTTCCGCAGCCGCAAGGCCATTGTAGATTTTAATAATTCGCTTTACGATGTGTTAGGTCATTTAAATGAATTGGCGGATAAAAGCATTTATGAAGGACAACAGCAAATGCAGGGGCGCAAAGCTGATGGTGGCTTTGTGAGCCTGGAGTTTTTACCAAACCAAGAAGGAGCGGAGTTTTTAGACGCACAACGTTGCGTACGTGTGGAGGAGCTAATTGCCGATGCACGACAAAGGGGGTATGCGTTGAAGGATATTGCGGTGCTAACGCGCAACAACAAAAATGGCAGCCTGTTGGCCTCGTGGTTAATTGGCAAAGGGATACCGGTTATCTCATCCGAAAGTTTACTGATTGACCGCTCCCCTAAAGTAAAGCTGTTGCTGGCTGTGCTGAATTATTTTGACCAGCGCGAAAACCACATTACAAGGGCAGAAATTGTATACTACGTCAATTTGCTTTCAACCAATGCGCCATTGCATTTTGAGCAGTTTGATTTTAAAGCGGTGGAAGCGGCTTTTGAGCAACAGCTTTCAGGTTTAATTGGGAGGGAATTCCGCAGTTATAACTTCCTGAGCTACCATATCAATGAGTTGATTGCAGAGCTTATATCCTTTTTTGGCTTAAGCAGCGCTGATCCTTTCCTGCAGTTTTTTATGGATGAGGTAATGGTTTTTGCCACCAACAACCGCAGCAACATTCGCGAGTTTTTGGGCTGGTGGGAAGAGGTGAAAGGGAACAAAAGCATTATTTACCCCGATACGCTTGATGCCGTTAAGCTAATGACCATACATAAAAGTAAAGGGCTCCAGTTCCCGGTGGTTATTATGGCAGATGCCGATTGGCCCAAGCGCAACTCGAAGAAAAATTTTTGGGTACAGTTTGATAAGCCCTGGCTGCCGGGGCTTCACCTTGGTTTACTACCGGCAACAAAGGCGGTAGCTGAAACTGAGTTTGCTGCTTTATATGAGCAGGAACTGGCCAGTTCGTTTTTAGATATGCTGAACCTGGTATATGTAGCCACCACGCGTGCCGAGGATATGCTGTACATACTTTCTACGGAAGTAAAGAATGAACCGCGTGAGAATAATTCCGTAACTGCCTTATGGATTACCTATTTAAAAAGCGCCGGCCTTTGGGATGGCTTTAAAACGTACACCTTTGGCGATGTAGGCACAACCAAACTTGCCAACCAGGAGAAGAAAGAAATACAGGTTTATACCACTAACCTGGCGCCTGCTAAAAGCAAACAGGCGCTTAAAATTGCGATACGCAAAAAGGAGGGGGCGGTATGAAGGAGAAGTTTTTAACCAGCGTAGCGCGTTATGTTTTAGAGAAGCAACCGGAGGGCGGACATGCCGTTGTGCTGTTTCCTACACGCAGGGCTTGTATTTATTTCCGTGATGAATTGAAGAAGCTGGACGAAGCAGTCAAACTTAAAGTTGCCGTTTTAACGTTGGAGGAATGGCTGCTTGGCAAAAGCAACTTAAAGTTGATAGAACCGCTGGAGCAGTTGCTAATGCTATATGATTTATACCGCGAGAAAGGAGGGGAGGAAACCGCCGATGAGTTCTTTAGCATGGGAGAGGTGATGCTATCTGATTTTAATGAGGTGGATTTACAATTGGCCGGCGCTAAGTCTTTCTTTAACTATTTGGAGCAATTACAGAGCATGAAGGTGTATGTGCCGGGCGAGGATGAACTCTCGGACTATTCCATCAGCTACAGGAAATTCTGGTCAACTTTTCGCGAGTTGTATTTTGCGCTGCGCGAAAAGTTACTGGCTAATGATAAGGCTTACCTCGGCATGGTCTATCGCTCTATTGCAGAAAAGCCGGATAGTTTAAATCCTCTGCCTAAGCATATTTACATTGCCGGCTTTTCAGGGCTTAATAAGTGCGAGGAGAAAATTATATCGCATTTGACTTTAGAGGGTGCTGAGGTGTTGTGGGATTATGACAGTTATTACGCAAAAGATAATTTTCAGGAGGCCGGTGTGGCGTTCAGAAAATATCAAAAGCAATTTCGTGTAAATGAAGAACGTTGGTTATCTGTTAACCTGTTGAACTCTCAAAAGCAGGTAAACATTATTGGCGTGGCAAAAAACGTAGGCCAAACCCGTGTAGCAGCCGATATAATTGTAAACCGCTTAAAACTTACTTCGGAGCAGGAAAGAGAAACAGCAGTAATTGTATTGGACAATAAGTTATTGAACCCGCTCATTTCTGCTGTATCGCCTTATGTAAGCGCGATGAACGTTTCCATGGGGCTACCGCTTAACTATACGCCTTTTGCCGAGTTGCTTAAAACGATATTTTCTCTGCAGGAAAATGCCGAGCGTTTCAGCCGCTCAACTAACCTTCGTTTTTACCACCGCGACGTTTTTGATATGCTGCAACATGCTTACAGCGCCTACCTGTTGCCCGATAAGCAGGCTGTTGCAGAATTTATAGGCCGGATGAAACGCTTTAACCGTATGGTAATTAGCCTGAAGGAATTGGAGCAAAGTTTCGGTCAACAGATGTTGCAACTTCTCTTTTGGAATGCAACAACGGTTGAAGAATACCTGCAACATCTTACAGGCTTGCTAAAGTTTTTTGAAGAAAGCTTTAGTGCACATGCCGCTAATACCGGCGAGGATTTGACGGAAGACCAGGAGTGGCTATCGTATTTTAAGGAAATTGCGGAGCGAATAAATGCAGCTGTTTATGGTGGTGAACAAATCACTATTTCGGCGCTGCGCAAGTTACTTATCAATCACATCCGTTCGCAAACGGTGCCTTTTGAAGGCGAGCCGGTGCGCGGGCTACAGTTAATGGGTATTTTGGAAAGCCGCAATATTGATTTTAAGAATGTAATAGTGCTTTCTATGAACGAGGGGATTTTCCCTTCATCTAAAACGCAGAACACCTATGTGCCTTACGAAATGCGTAAGGAGTTTTTAAGCACCCATAAGGATAGGGATGCCAACGCCGCTTACCTTTTTTACCGGCTTATGCAGCGCGCTGAAAATGTTTACCTGCTATATAATACCGAGCCCGATGAATTGGGCGGTGGAGAAAAGAGCCGCTTTATACTGCAACTGCAACATGAATGGAAAGAGAAGAATAACAATGTAACTATTACGGAATACGTTTACTCGGTGGACCCGCCAGCTTCCCTGGCGGATGACGTAATTGCGATAGAGAAAACACCGGAGTTGCTACAGCCTATGGTGGCTAACCTGGCAGATTATGGCATTTCCCCCTCTGCCATTAATACGTTCATCAATTGCTCGCTACAATACTACTTTAAGTACGTGGCCCGCCTGCGAGAGCAGGATGATATTGAAGAAAGTATGGAAGCCTCTACATTGGGCTCCGCAGTGCACCATGTGTTAGAGAATATTTACGCCGGGGTTAAGGGTAAAACTTTGACTCTGCCGTTTATTGAAGAAGCGGCAAAGGATAAAAAGCGCATTGATGAACTGCTGCGCGAGTTTTTTAAAGACCGTTTTGATGATGAGAGCCTGAGGCGCGGCAAAAACTATCTGCTTTACCGTGTGTGTGCGAAACTGGTTGAGGAATTCTTTAAGCAGGAAAAGAAAAACCTGCAGGTGCTGGACGATAGCGGCATGGAAATGCTGATTGACATGCTGGAAAACGAAATGGCACAAACCGTAGATGTAAACGGCGTTGCCTTAAAGATAAAAGGTAAGGTGGACAGGGTGGAGCGCGTTGGCGACATTATTCATGTGGCGGATTACAAAACAGGATCTGCTGTTGGTAGCAAAATAGAATCAGATGATGTACTGGCGCTGGCAAGCGACCCTAAGTTTGCGAAGGCTATGCAGTTGCTTTGTTACGCATGGTTGTATTGGAAAAGTAATGCAGGCCAAAGCGATTTGCAAATTCGCTCCGGTATTTATTGGCTGCGCGATTCAGCGAAAGGATTTGATACCCTAAAGATTGGTAGCAGCGATGCTTTAGGTAAAGAACTGCTGTTGCAGTTTGAAGAGACGTTGCGTAAAGTTTTAGGCGAGTTGATTAACCCTGAGCTGCCTTTTACTAAAACAGAGCATGTGGAACGCTGCATCAACTGCGAGTTTGTGCGCATTTGCAGGCGGAATTAATACACTTAAAAGCCTGCCAGCAATTGTTTCAATAATTCAGGCTTAATTACATGGCCGCCTTCAAATTCAATTACGTTCAGGTTTAACTCTTTCCACTGTTCAACTGCCTGCCGCATTAACTCCACCGGAAAATACTCGTCGCGGTTTCCGTAAACAAGATGGTTTTTGCTGTGCCTTAAGCCGGAATTATGGGAGAGTGGGATAAGTTCGGGTCCAACTTCTCCGGCGTAAACTATTAAATGGTCAACATGCTTTTGCGTAGCATTCATCCAGCGGGTTATGGTAGAAGCACCCTGAGAAAAACCTAAGGCAATCACCTTGGCGTCTGGATGCTTTTCAAACTCAAACAGGTCGTAAATATCATCCAGGTAGTTGATGTAATCTTTAATCTCGTTAAGGCGGTCGGCCCTGGTCATCCAGGTGGCACCAACATCGCCGGCTGCGCCTTTCAGATAAAATCGGTTAAGCGCTTCAGGCGCAATAAAGAAATGTTCTTCGCCGGAAAGCGGTTCAAAGTTTTTTAAAAAGCTTTCCGCCGTTTGGCCAAAGCCATGCACCACCAGCCATATGTAGCGGGTGCTATCGTTAAGGTTGCCCTGGGTGTAAAAGCGCGCGGTTTTATTTATTATAATATGATTCTCTTTCATAGGGCAAGTTGCTGTTGTTTAACCCGTAAGGCAATACGCATGGCGCGGTTGGCTAATAGCAATATCAGTGGCAGCACAGCAAGATTATACGGTTGTGGGTTCCATTTCCAGCCGATTAACAGCAGTAAAAGAATTACCAGCGTTGCACCGAAGTAATAGATAAGCCAACCCTGTTTTTGTTTACGTAATAAAAAGAAAGCCACTACCAGGTGCGTTGGCAACAGCCACAGCATGTTCAGGTTTTCGGGCACAGAGTAGTGCGAGGTAAACAGCCACATGCAAAGGAAGAATACCCCCATGAAACCTGAGAAAAAAAACAGGATAAAATCAAACCACCAATAGTGAATATTTTTCATTCGTTCAATAAAGGTTAAAGCAATGCCGATTACCAGGATAAAGAAGGTAACTGTAATAGGGCTTATGCGTTGGTCCGGGGTGTTATCCGGCGGTATATCCAGTATTACATTTTTTCCGGTAACAAAGGGTTGTCCGTCTACTGTGGTATGGTCAAACATCAGGGCCAGTTTATCGGGCAGGTAGGTTTGTGCCATAGCGCCTGCTTTAATTTCGCATGGCATGCCCAGTATTAAATCGAACCCGAAATCAAGCCAAAGATCTTTTTGAACGTAAGGCTTTAGGGTTTGCCGCATGGTTTGATTGCCGTTAAAAACGGAGGAGTCTATAATAATGCGCTTGCCTAGTGTTTTAAAAAAAACATCACGCGGGCGAGTAGCGCAGTTATCCCAAAAAAAGTCGTAGTAATACTCCCGGTTTTCAGGCGCGGCATTAGTGGCTAAAAAATAGAAGATAGCCTGCTTATCATCAGGTGTAAGGCGCAGTTGCTGTTCTTCTACCCTTCGTTTTTCAAAAACATATTGTTCCCTGAACATCGGGAAGTCATCCACCGAAAGCATGTAGCGCATTTTGCCGCGCAGGAAATTGGCTACAAAGCCTGGCTGATCAAAATCGAAAGTGCCATAGTTAAATACTACATCAAAACCCTGCTTGTAATCGGTAACGCGTATGCCGGTGTGGCCGAAGTATGAATAGATTTCGTTGCCGGGCCAAACGGTGAGCAGCGTTATATTGCTGGAGTCAGACAACTGTTGCGAAAACAGTTGAGAAGATAGCAGCAGTAAAAAGGAGATAAGTGTTTTACGAAAGGTAGGGAAGATGCCCATTGAGCGCTGGTTGTTAGTTGAGCATTGGGTTTTCGGGATAACCGGCCATAGTGTTATAAACGCCGCCCATTTCCTTCATTACGTATTTCCACAGTTTGCTGTAATCGGAATGGAAGAGATGTTTGTGATTGGCCTGTGCTATAATCCAGGAGTTGTCTTTCAGTTCAGTTTCCAGTTGTGTTGGCGACCAGCCCGAATAACCCAGGTAAAAGTTTACTTCGTAAGGGGCAACCTGCCCGCTTGCTATAAGCGATTTTAATTGCTCGAAGTTGCCACCCCAATACAATTTATCGGTAAGCTTTATGCTTCCTTCAATCTTATCGCCAAGGGCATGTATAAACTGAAGGGTATCGGTACCTACCGGTCCACCTAAAAACAACTTGCCCTGGAATGCCGGAAAATCCTCTACCACCTCTTGTAAGCGCAGGTCTATAGGTTTATTAACTATTATACCAACGGTGCCGTTTTCTTCGGTATGCTCGCACACCAGCACTACCGTACGGCGGAAGTTTTCATCAAACATAAAAGGCTCAGATAAAAGAAGAACCCCGGGTTTAATGTCCTTTTCCCTTTCAAATTCGTAATTCCAAAGCGTTTTTTCGCTATCCATCACCTGCTTTATTCAATGCTATAATACGTAAAAACAAAAACCTGCAAAGGCTGTACCAGTTGTTTTTATGAACGATTGTTTATAGTTACGTAAAGCGTAAAGGGGCGGTTTGGCTTTAATTTCCGACATTTGGCGTCCCAAACTCAGTTTACCATGAAAAAAGTTCTATCCGCGTTATTATTAGTAATTAGTAGTGTGTCCGGTGCGTTTGCCACTATATGGGACGTAACCAATTCGGGCTTTACATTTTTGCCCGCCAACATTACTATTACCCAGGGCGATACGGTAAGGTTTACCCTGCAAGCCTCACACAATGCTGTTGAGGTTAGCCAAACCACTTATAATGCCAACGGAGCCACCCCACTGGGCGGTGGTTTCTCGGTTAGCTTTGGCGCAGCCGGTGAATTAGTTACGGGCCTTGGCACAGGCGTGCATTACTATGTATGCTCTAACCACGCGGGCTCGGGCATGAAAGGCACCATTACCGTAAATGCGGCAACGCCACCGGTGGTTATACCAAACGTTTGGATAAACGAGATTCACTACGACAATAGCGGAACAGATTCTTTAGAGGGCTACGAAATTGCAGGCCCTGCAGGCACTAACCTTGCCTGTTTTGAAGTTCTGCTCTACAACGGTATTAACGGCCAGTTGTATAATACCGACACTTTAAGCGGCACTATACCAAACATCAGTTGCGGTTATGGTATGGTTTGGACAGGATTGAGCCAGGATGAAGTGCAGAACGGAGCGCCCGATGGTATTGTTCTTTTGTATGCGCCACAGGCTACAGGTTGCGGTGTAAACAATGCTGATACTATTTTACAGTTCCTTTCATACGAAGGTAGTTTTACTGCAACCAATGGACGTGCTAACGGTTTAACATCAACGGATATTGGAGTAAGCGAAAGCACTTCTACGCCTTTCGGTTCTTCTTTGCAATTAGGCGGGGTGGGTACTACGTATGCGCAGTTTACCTGGCAGGCAGCACAAACCAAAACTTATGATGCGGTAAATACCAACCAGTATTTTTGCGGGGCTCCTTCGGCTTCTTATCGTTTTGTGCCTACATCCGTAACGGTTAGCGAAAGTGCGGGAACTATTGTTGCAGGCTATGTAAAAGCGGCTAACGTTTTCAGTGTATCTCAAAGTGTGGATGTTGTGCTTAAATCGGGTACCGGTAGTGCGCAGGATGTAAACAATTATACTACGCAAACGCTGACTTTTGCCCCTTTTGGTGTAGATTCTTTAGCCTTTAACCTTACCATAACCGATGATGCTTTAACCGAAGGTACAGAGACTATTGTGTTTGCCTTGCGCAACGCAACCAATGGCGGCAGCCCCGGTACTGATAGCCTGTTTACCTTAACAATTACCGATAACGACTTTGCGGTTCCTACTGTTCAGTTTGCTGCAACCACTTCCTCGGTTAATGAAGGCACTGCAACTATTAACCTGGCGGTTAACATTACCAACCCCAATGCCAATGCCACTTCGGTAGATATTATGATTATGGGTGGTACTGCCACTAATGGTGTAGACTTTACCTATGCGCCAACCACTATTACTTTTCTGGCTAACTCTTCTGCTGCACAAAACCTAACCGTTACTATAAATAACGATGCGATAGTAGAAGGAAATGAAACGGTGCAGTTTATGCTGAACAATGTAACCAATGGCGGCACTATAGGCACCAATGATATGAATACGCTGACCATTGTAGATAATGATGCGCTGCAGGTGTACATCTACCCGCCGTCACTTAGCCAGTTTGAAAATATAGGCACAGTAAACATTGTGGCGCACCTTAATAATCCAAGTGTTAACCCTACCAGTGTTATGGTTAAAAAGGTGGCTGCGGGAAGCACTGCCACAGCAGGTGTGGATTTTCTGTTTAACGATACTACCATTACCTGGCCGGCAAACAACGTAGCTGATATTTTAGTACCCGTAACTGTAGTGAACGATAACGTTTATGAGTTTGACGAGATAGCTAAGTTTAAATTAGAAAGCCCAACCAATGGCGCTACTTTAACTGATTCTACATTCACCCTTACTATTCAGAATAACGATGCATTGCCTTCCGGCGATTGCTCTGATTTATTCTTTAGCGAATATGTGGAGGGCTCAGCAAGTAATAAGGCGATAGAAATTTACAACCCTACCAATACTGCTGTTAACCTGGCTGATTACCGTGTGTTTAAATCAATTAATGGCGGAAGTAGTACAGCCGTATTTCAATTAAGTGGCACACTAGCCTCAAAAGATGTTTATGTAATGGTAGGCAACCAAAGCGATAGCCTGTTGAAACTGAAAGCCGATACCCTTACGGGCTTCCTTAACTTTAATGGTAATGATGCGCTGGCGCTGTTGCACCTTAACGATACTATAGATGTTATCGGCGAGATTGGCGTGGACCCCGGCAACAATGGTTGGGTGGTTGATACCGGCGCAACAGCCAACTACACCTTAATACGCGATTACTATACTTATGAGGCGGATAATAACTGGGCTTCTGCTGCCGCCACCTGGGATGTTCACCCTATTGACCTTTTCGATTCATTAGGTTTCCACAACACAGCTCCGTGCGGTACACCGGCCCCGGTTGTTAAAGCCTCCGTGTATTTTCTTGATGCTACTGACACCATCATAGAATCAAACACCGTTGTAAGAGTGATACTGGAAGTAGATAACCCAACCGGCCAAAACGTAACCTTTGTTGTTGACCGCGATAACGGAAACTCTACCGCCACTTATGTAACGGATTTCCAATATACCAATGTGGCTGAGAACTTTGGCCCCGGCATAAGCCGCGATACCGTGGATATTACGGTGTTTGACGATGCCCTGGTTGAGAACCCTGAGGATATTGCTTTAACCTTCTATCAGCTATCGGCCAATCTGCAAAAAGGCGTGGACTCCATTTATCGCCTTACGGTTTTAGATACTGACCAGGTGCAGGTTTCCTTTTTAGGTGCCGGTTTTGGGTATGTAGAAGATGCAAGCACTGTGCCGGTTAAAATTGTAATTAACAATGCCCACGGCGCAGTAAGCGCTCAAATATCTCTTGCACCGGGCAGTGCAACTTTGGGTGCCGATTTTACCTGGGCAGATACTACCATTAACGTTGCTGCAGGTGGTATTGATACAGTGCAGGTATGGGTTACTATTATTGATGACAACATTGATGAGATTAATGAGCAGATTAACTTTAATATGACCAATGTAACAGGCGCACCAATTGTGGCTATTAATGCCTTTACGCTTACTATTTTTGATAATGACGGTAACGGTATAAGCGAAACAGGTTTTGATAAGGCAGTAAGTATTTACCCTAACCCTGCTATAAATACCTTGTTTGTTAATACAGAAGTGGATTTAGCCAACGTGTTTATTACCGATATACTTGGTAATAATGTTGCTGCGCTTGGTTCCATGGCTGCCGGTAGCAGCAGTGTTGATATCAGCGGACTGTCTGCAGGTATGTATTTTATTACTGTTAAAGACGAGGACCGTTTATACAGCAAGCGCTTTATAAAGGCTAACTAGGTAAGCTTAAAGATTTATTAGCCCCGCCTCTTACAGGCGGGGCTTTTTTATTGCTGACTTTAGGCGTTTAGGCCGGTATGCCGGTAGCTTCTTATTAGGAGTACAAACATGAGTTACTAAGTGAAGCCCGCCTTAGCGGGAGTTTTTATATTTTCATTGCCCTAAAACCAGCACATGAAAAAGTTTTACTTCTTACTTTTTTCCTTTTCGTTTTTGATAATGCTTAATGCCCAACCCACGGTAAACCTTGTTCAGGTTGGTACCGGCTTCAGCCGCCCTGTGGACATAAAGAACTGTGGCGATGGCCGCATTTTTATAGTAGAGAAAGTAGGCCGCATAAAGATAATGAGCAAGACAGGTGTGGTAAACAGCACAGCTTTTTTAGATATAACCAACAGGGTGCAGAGCAGTGGTAATGAGCAGGGCCTGCTGGGTCTGGCTTTTAGTCCTAATTTTAAGCAGGATGGCTACTTCTACGTAAACTATATTAACGGTAGCAGTGCAGGCTCAACACGTATATCGCGTTTTAGTGTAATGGCCAACGACAGCAACCAGGCCGACCCTAACAGCGAGGTTATATTATTGACCTTTACCCAACCTTACACCAACCACAATGGTGGTTCGGTTCAGTTTGGGCCTGATGGTTACCTGTATGATTCGCAGGGTGATGGCGGCAGCCAGAACGACCCTAATGGCAACGGACAAAACACCAATGTGTACCTGGCTAAGCTTTTGCGCTTAGATGTGCAAAACCAGGCTACTTATGCTATACCTGCCGATAACCCTTTTGCAGGACAAACCACCAGTAAGGAAGAAGTTTGGGCCTACGGTTTACGTAACCCCTGGAGAACTAGCTTTGACCGTATTACCGGCGACTTATGGATTGGTGATGTAGGCCAGGGAACCTATGAGGAGATAGATTTTCAGGCTAAAGGCGATACCGGCGGGCACAACTACGGCTGGCGTTGCAGAGAAGGTAAGCACAATACCACTAACCAAACCGGCTGCCCCGGCAGCGGGTATACCGAACCGATATTTGAGTATTCTCATGTCGGTGGAAATTGCTCTGTTACAGGAGGCTATGTTTACCGCGGGGCTCAATATAATGGGCTATGGGGGCGCTATCTTTTTACCGATTACTGCAGTGGCCAATTTTGGAGTTTGAAGCAAACCGGCCCAAATACTTTTGACCCCGATACTCTGCAGGATTTTACGAATAACCAGTATATGAGTTTTGGTGAAGACAATTATGGCGAGTTATATGTTGCTGCTGAAAACGGCAAGATTTACCGCATAACCGAAAGCAGCGATTGCAAACCGGTTGCCTTCATATCTTTCAGTGATTCAACTATACTTTGTGCAGGGGAGAAGCTGGTAGCCCTTAAAGGCGATACGATAGATTATGAATGGTATAACAGCAGCGGCCCTATTGCAGGTATTACCACTAACGAGTATGAAGTGCCTGGCAGTGGCTGGTATAAAGTGCGTGCTGTGCAGGCCAACACCGGTTGCAGCGCTATGAGCGATTCTATTTATGTTACCCTTAACCAGCCTGCTACTTTAACACCGGTGGTGGCCACCAGCACAGTTTGCCGCAACCAACAGGCGGTTAACCTTAATGGCCACGTAACCCCAACAGGAGGTGTTTACACCGGGGTAGCAGTTAGCGGAAGCAGTTTTAACCCTGCTAATGCCCCGGCTTCAAATACTATCCATTATGAATATACTACGGCCTTTGGTTGTAAATCTGCTACTGATATTACTATTGAAGTGAAAGACAGTACTGCGCTAAGCGCTGTTATTACTGATACTCAGTTTTGCCTGCACGAGGGGGCAGTTTCTTTAAATGGCGCGGTTAGCCCAAGTGGTGGTATTTACAATGGTGCAGGTGTAACCGGCGATACGTTGTTTACGCCGGCTACAGCCGGAGTAGGTTCCAACTATATAGTTTACCAGTATACAAACAGCGATGCCTGTGCATCGAGCATAGCGCTGCAGCTAACAGTGGGCGATAGCAGTGCCATAACGCTTACACCTGCAACACCGCAGTTTTGCATTGATGGGCCTAATGCAAACCTTGACAGCCTGTTTAGTCCGCAGGGCGGTACCTATTCCGGTGCCGGTGTTAGCGGTAATGTGTTTAACCCAACTGCGGCAAGTACAGGGGCGCATAGCATTAGTTATAATTACACTAACAGCTTTGGCTGTGTTTCTAACGCAACGTATGTGTTTGATGTGGTGGTTTGCGACGGCATTTCAGAATTAGCTGCTGATGTTACCCTGCAACTTAGTCCTAACCCTAATAAAGGCTTATTCAGCATTAGTTTGAAATCAGATAAGCGTGGTGAAGTGCAGCTACAGCTGTTTGATGCGCTGGGCAGAGTTTGCTGGAGCAAAAATGTAAACCTTAATAATTCGCCTTTAGTTACCGATGTAGATGTGCAGAGCCTTGCAAAAGGAAATTATACTCTGGTTACCGGCATGAATGGCAAAAAAATGAGCCATAAGGTTGTATTACAATAGAAATTAAAACTTAATCCCCCTGCATTAAGCAGGGGGATTTTCATAATTAGTTATCGGTATGAAAAGCGTTTTTCTTTTTCTGTTTAGTTTATCAGTAGTTAGCTGTGGTGCGCAGGATTTATTCAGCCTTGAACTGGTACCTTCATCCTTAACGGCACCACCTGCAGTGCACTCAGGTGCTTTTGGTGAATACCAGGGGAAATGGTTTTTTATTGGTGGCCGCAAAAACGGTTTGCATGGTTTCCAGCCGCCATTCTCTTTCCCTACCAGTGGAAGAAACGACAGCATTTTTATAGTGGACCCTGCCCAAAACCAGCGGTGGAGTGCAGATGTATTTACGCTGCCTGATAGCATCCGCGAGGCAATAACCTCCAGCAACATGGAGTTTTACCTGCAGGATTCAACCCTGTATATGGTGGGTGGTTATGGTTGGAAAGATTCTATTCAGAACTTTATAACCTGGCCAACGCTAACCGCAATAAACATTAAAGGACTTAGCGCCGCAGTAGCAAGCGGTGCACCCATACAAAGTTATTTCAGGCAGATGCAGGATACTAACCTGGCTATTTGCGGCGCCCATCTTCAAAAGCTCGATTCCGTTTACTATTTAGTTTTTGGGCATCGCTTTGACGGCTACTACGACCGCAGCGATACCACGGGTTTCCATGTGCAGGTTTATAGCAATGAGATACGAAAGTTTCAGATTGCGGATGATGGCGTTAATCTATCTTTATATAACTACAATGCTGTGCGCGATACAGCAAACTTCCGCCGAAGGGATTATAACCTTATTCCTTTTTACAACCCCTGGAAAGGGAATGGCCTGTTGGCTTATAGCGGCGTGTTTCGCAAAGGGATTGACCTGCCTTATTTTAACCTGATAGAAATTTACCCGGATACGTTTATTGTTCGCAACGATTTTAATCAAACCCTTAGCCAGTACCACAGTGCGGTGTGCCCTTTGTATGATTCAGTTAATGCGATAAACCACGATGTTTTTTTCGGGGGGATGAGTATGTATTATGTGGATTCTGCTGGGGCTACTGTTACTGATTCCATGGTGCCTTTTGTTAGAACAATAAGCGATGTGGCGCGCGATGTGGATGAGAACTACCACGAGTTGAATGCGGGTATTACCATGCCGGCGCTGTTAGGTACGAACGCTTATTTCTTTATGGATGCTGCCGTGCCTACTTATAAAAACTTTGTGCACGTTAATAAGCTGGGTAACCATACCCGCATAGGTTATGTATGCGGAGGTATAGAAAGCCCGGATATGAATATTAACAGTACCGATCCCAGCCTTAGTTTTGCCAGTGCACGGGTGTTTGAAGTATACACCAATAAAGTGACGGGCTTTGGTAAAGAAGTAGTAAATGAGGTTTTGGACTTTTATTGCTACCCTAACCCGGCCACCCGGCAAAGCGAAGTATGCTTTGAGCTAACCAAAGCGCAAACCGTTAAGTTGAACCTGTATGATGTAAACGGCCGCCTTGTTACAGAGGTGTGCAATAAAGAGTTTGCTGCCGGAAAACAAAAACTCCTTTTGAATATGAGCGACTATCCAAAAGGAGTATATAATGTGGCTATAACGGTTAACAACCGCTTAAAGTCTATTCGGTTGGTGCATCAGTAGCAGTTTGCTCTTGTTCAGTTGCGTTACTTACTGAGGCATCCTCTTCTTTTTTAACTTCTGCCATTTCTGCTTTTTCAGCTCCGTTTTCAGGCTGCTCCTCTTTAGTGGCGCGGCTGGCCTGCTTTTGCAGCTTTTCTAAAGTAGCGCGTATATCTTTCAGCTTTTCTTCCTTTGAAGCGATAGCCTCATTAAGCATATTGGTTTTTACCTTTATTAACTGCAACTCCAGCGATTTTATGTTGGGGCTGTTTGTTTTCTTATCCAGGTATTCCAAATCCTTTTTATCGCGCGCTAAGGATGCTTCCATCTTTTGCACTACTTCAGTTAAGCCTTTAATACGGCTTGCTGTTTTATCGCTAAAGAAGTGGTTGCGCTGGTCGTTAACATGTTGGAAGATGGAATCGAATGCCTTGCGGATGGTGTTCTCATCGCCTTTAGTGTAACGGTTTTTACGTGTAGCCTGCTGCAGCGCTTTCAGTTCTTCAATTAAAGCTTTGAAGTTTGCATTGGCATCGGCGCGTTTGCCTATCTCGTCTAATTTGGCAACCAACTCATCGCGCAGTTTGGCAGAGGCAGCTTCAAACTCCGCGCTCTCCGTTTTGCGGAAGGTTTTCAGCTTCTCAAATATGGAGTTAACGTCATCTTTTATTTTGTCCAGACCTTCCTGGCTAATGTCGCGGCCCTTGCGGTGCTCTAACACTCTTTCCCAAAAAGATTTTGCTTCGTCAAACAGCTGGCGGTCGTATTGGGTTAACTCAGTAGCGCGCTTTTTCAGCTCTTCCAATTCGTGCAGGTAGCTTTCCCACAGTTTGGCGGTAAGCAATTGGTAAGCCCATTCGTTTTGTTTGCTGCGTATTTTTCCTGTTTCCTCTGAACGGATGTCATCAGGCAGAATGGTTTCTGCATTCAGGTTAGGGTTAATGGTGCTTGTTTCTTCCGGAAAGGTAAACTCTCCGCCTTCCACCCATTCCTTTTCAAGTTTGGCAATGTCTTCAGCAGACAGTGCTTTTTTAGGTGTAACGTAAAGGTTAACCTTAAATTCATCCTCTTTCAATTCGTAGGCGAGGAGAACCTGTTTGTCATCAGCCGTGGTACCAACAGCAGTAAAACGTGATAGCATTTCGTTGTAGTTTAAGCGTGTGTCGTGTTTTGTAGGGGTGCCAAATATAAACATTCGGCGCATAAGTTATAGGCTGCAAGTTAGCAGCAGTAAGGGTTGTAAAAGATTATGCCAAACGGATGCGGTAAACCTCTTTGGTGTTAGCGGTTATCTTAAATCGCTCGTCAATACGGTGGCCTGCAACCCAAACTATTTTTTGGTTACTTTCTATAACCCAGGCATTTTCTTTTTCGTGCAGTGCCATCTTTTCGTCCACAAAAAACTTTTTCAGTTTTTTCTTTTTCATCTTCATACCAAAAGGGTAGAAGTAGTCGCCCTGTTTCCAGTTACGCACTATTAAGGGAAATTCCAATTTTGATTTATCCAGAAGCGCGATGTTTTTATCTGCAGCAATTTTTAGGTCAGCGGCATTGTGGGTGGAGAGTTGCAGTTTGGCGTTTGGCAGGGTTATCTCAAGGTCATCCGCTTCAATTAAATGGATGGTGGAGTCCGGGCTGGCCTTGTGGGTGAGAATAAAAAAGCGGCGGTCTTTTATAATACGCGCTTTGCTGCTTAAATATTGCTTTCCTGCTTCGGCATCAATCCCTTCCAGTATATCCTTTACCTGTGCCCCGGTAAAATCGAATGCTTTAAGGAATTCAAACAGCACACTTTCAGCATGTTTTACCTTCTTCAGTTTTAAGATAGGGATATAGATATCGCCCTTGCGCGGTAAAAACAGTTGCTTCTCCTGCTTCTGTATTTCCTTCTCATACATCTCTTCCAACTCGCCAAACAGTTGAATTTTGTTGCCCAGTGTATGCTCAAGGCCGGGGTTAATTTCTTTTAAAGCAGGGATAACATGCATGCGTATTTTATTGCGGCTGTATTTATCTTCTTCGTTTGAGCTATCCTGCCGGTAAGCCAGGTTGTTGCTATTCAGAAATTGTTCCACCTCTTGGCGCGTAGCAAAAAGCAATGGCCTTATTATTTGCTTTTGGCGGATGGGGATGCCTCTTAAACCCCGTATGCCGGTGCCTTTTGCCAGGTTGTATAAAACGGTTTCAAGATTATCGTTAAGGTGATGCGCCGTAGCAATGAGGTTGAACTCCTTTTCCTTACGGATAGTTTCGAACCAATCGTAGCGCAGCTCCCGCGCTGCTAGCTGTATGGAAAGCTTTCTGCTTTCTGCATAGGCAGCTGTGTCAAAACGTTTGCTGTAAACCTCCACTTTTAGGGCGGCACCCAGGTTTTTTACAAATTGCTCGTCCTCGTCAGCTTCTTTACCACGCAACTGAAAGTTACAGTGCGCAATGGCAAACGGGTAGCCCGCCATAGCAAAGAGGCTGCACATTACAACTGAATCCATGCCTCCGCTTACGGCCAGCAGCGTACGCTTTTTAGGCGAAGCCAGCCTGTGGCGCGTGTTGAACTGAATGAATTTGGTAACGAAGGGGTTCTGCATAGCTTAAAACCGGGCCAAAGGTCGAAAACTTTGAGTAAGTGCGGGTAGTGATTTAAACTTTAGCGCTTTTACAGCATTTCAATAGCATCCTTTAGCTCCCTTAAGGTTTTCGCATTGTTCTGTTGCCTGGCTATTATGGCACCCTGCCGGTAGGCTTCCAGCGCCATGGCTGTTTCGTCCATCGCCTCGTATAACTTTCCCAATTGGTAGTAAGTGGGCAGGTAATCGGCAAAGTTTTGCCTTAGCAGCAGGTAGCATTTTAATGCTTCCTGCTGGTTATCAAGGGCCATCCATTCCTGCGCTATGGCGTATTTCAAAAAGGCATCATCCGGCTTTTGCGCCTCCATTTCCTTTAATTTCTCCAGCCTTTGGGTATTCATTTTACAAGGGTTTTCCACAACCAAATCTATGACCTAAATTATCTTTTGATAATTAGCAGTACTACATATATTCGCACCGCAATTTTAAAAAGTATAAAGATGAAGATTCTTGTTCCTATAGCGAAAGTGCCTGATACCACTTCAAAAATCGCTTTTGTTGACAATAATACCCGCTTTAGCCCCGAGGGTGTTACTTTTATTATGAACCCTACTGACGAATGGTACGCCCTGGTGCGCGCCTGCGAGCTTAAGGAAAAGCTGGGCGGCGAGGTAGTGGTAATACACGTTGGCGGCGCTGATGCGGAGCAAATCATCCGTAAGGCATTGGCTATAGGTGCGGACAAAGCGGTACGCGTAGATGCAGATGCTACTGACGCATACTTTGTGGCTTCGCAAATAGCTAACCACGCTAAAACTGAAAATTACGACTTGATTATAACCGGTAAGGAAACAATTGATTTCAACTCCTTTCAGGTAGGTGGTATGATTGCCGAACTATTAGACCTGCCTTGTGTTGCACTGGTGCAGAAACTGGATATTGAAGGCGGCGTAGCCACTTTAAAGCGCGAAATTGAAGGCGGAACAGAAACCGTTGAAGTTAAATTACCAATGGTAGTTTGCGCACAAAAAGAATTGGCTGAAGCGCGCATACCTAATATGAAAGGTATTATGGGCGCCCGCACCAAGCCTTTAGCAGTTGTTGCCCCTGTAGCTACCGATAAGTTAACCAGCATTGCTGCCTTTGCGTTACCTGAAAAGGCCAAGCAGGTTAAAATGGTTGACAAGGATAATGTAGCCGAGTTGGTTCGTTTATTACACGAAGAAGCCAAGGTTATCTAATTTTTAATTCAGAATCTGTTATTCAAAAATCCAAATTCAAGATATGTCAGTATTAACTTTTGTAGAGGTTGCCGATGGAAAAATAAAGAAGGCTTCAGTTGAAGCTGCTTATTACGGCTCAAAAACTGCTGAAGCTTTAGGCACCGATTCGGTTGCTGTAGTTTTAGGCACTGCTGCCGCTGATGAACTGGCTACCTTAGGCCAGGTTGGCGTTAAAAAGGTTTTACACGCAAACGATGCGCGTTTTAATACGTTCGATTCTAAAGCATATGCACAAGCAGTTAGTGAAGCTGTAAATGCAGCGGGCGCTAACTACGTTGTATTATCGTTTAACCATAACGGCAAAGTGCTTGCGCCGCGCCTTTCAGTTAAACTAAAGGCGGGTTATGTTCCGGGTGCTGTGGCGCTACCTGTTGCTGATGGCAACAATGCTACCGTATTGAAGAACGTATTCTCAGGCAAGGCAACTGCTAACTACGCTGTTGCTACCGAAAAGAAAGTGATTGCTGTTAACCCTAACTCTTTATCGCCTGTGCGCGCCGAAGGCACTGCGGCGGTTGAAGCTTTTGCCCCTGCGGTTGCTGACTTCTCCGTTACTGTAAAAGGCGTAGATAAAATTGTAGGCGAAATACCTTTAACCGAAGCTGAACTGGTTGTATCGGGCGGCCGCGGATTAAAAGGCCCTGAAAACTGGTGGATGGTTGAGAACCTGGCAAAGGAACTTGGTGCTGCTACGGCCTGCTCTCGTGCAGTAGCTGATGTAGACTGGCGCCCGCACCACGAGCACGTGGGCCAAACAGGTTTAACTATACGCCCTAACCTGTATATCGCTGTTGGTATTTCAGGCGCTATCCAGCATTTGGCCGGTGTAAACGGTTCAAAAGTTATAGTGGTAATCAATATTGATCCGGAAGCTCCATTCTTTAAAGCTGCTGACTATGGTATTGTTGGCGATGCCTTTGAAGTAATGCCTAAGCTTATTGATGAGTACAAAAAGTTTAAAGCAGCCCACTAAAAAAAAGTGTGGCATAAATATTTTGCAAAACCGTCTGGTATAAAGACGGTTTTGCTTTTAAAGGAAGGCCCCTAAGGGCTTAATTATAAAAGGAGAAGAGTAAAAACAGGATGGTTTTAATTTTCGGATAATCCTATTACTTTTCGCCAAGGTTCCGTTATCTTGAGTGAGCAAATGAAAAAAATTGAGCTGGAAATAATTGCCTTGTCGCACAGCGTAACGCAGTCGCATTCATTTGCTGTAGTGCTGGGCGAAATTGGTGGCACCCGCCGTTTGCCTATCGTTATCGGTGGGTTTGAAGCCCAGGCTATTGCTGTTGCGCTGGATAACATGAAGCCAAGCCGGCCCCTTACGCACGACTTAATGAAAACCCTGTGCGATACCTTTGAAATTAACCTGGAATACATCTACATCTCTAAACTGCTGGATGGGGTATTTTATGCCAACCTGGTTTGTAAAAGAGGCGAGGAGTTTTTTGAAATAGACTCGCGCACATCTGATGCGCTGGCGCTTGCCGTGCGTTTTGATTGCCCTATTTACGTGGAAGAATCTATACTGGCGGAAGCCGGTGTTGAGGCCGACCCTAATGAAGAGAGCGCTGTTAGCCCGCAGGAAGAAAAGGAGATAGCAGAACTTACTACCCCGGCCGGCCCTGCCGATTACCCTAAAATGAGCCACGCTGAGTTGCAGACAGCCTTACAACAGGCTATTGATAACGAAGATTACGAAGGCGCCGCCCGCATACGCGACGAACTGAATAAGCGGAAGAAAGGCAGTTAGTCCTTATCTTACAAATCCGCAATAAGGGTAACCCCTACTATAACAGCAACTGATACCGCGGCGCCAATAAGGCTTACTACTACCACGCGCCAACTGTTATGCATTGTTCCGCCGGCAGCCATAAATTCATCAATTCTATCATCCTGCATGGTTTGCGCCATACGCGATAACCCAAATGTATAAGCTATAACAAATACAATTGGCGGAATAGAATCAAGCGCGGGAATGAACATAGAAAGGATAATGACTGCCAGCAGTGAAACAGCAAAAAGTGTTGCCTTCCATACGTGCTGCGGAAGCTCAAGTGTATTAAAGTTTGCGGCTATCAGATAGCCGCCGGTTAAAGGCCCTGCAAACAGGGTAGCCAGGTATATCTGCGTTAGCGAGTAAACTTTACCCAACGCCAGCGGCTTATCGAGAATTTCGTCCTGCATGGTTATAATATAAGAGCCAATATATCCGTTTTTATTTTTTCAGCTGATGAGGGAGATGAGTTGGGGGGGGGTAGGCATTTGCATAATTTATGGAATGCTTGCAAAAGGAACATATATATTCATGTTGCAAGTAATGAAAAGAGCCGCGCTTATTCTTTTATTAAGTATAGTAACCGCAATGGTAGTTAGCAGTTGCGGAAACACCTCTATGGCTGAGAGTGCCCCTAAGGTGGCTGCAGATAGCACAAAGCAGGCTTTGCTGGATAGCTTTAGCTCGGTTGTTGTTAAGGAGGTAGATTCCATCGTAGTGCATAAAGCGGAGCGATTGATGTATGTGTTTAACCACGGCCAACTGTTAAAGATATACCGGGTGTGCTTAGGCAGCAGCCCTGTGGGAGATAAACAATGTAAGGGAGATGGTAAAACCCCGGAGGGCCTGTACTTTATAAATGACCGAAACCCCAAGAGTGCTTACCATAAAAACCTGGGCATTTCGTACCCTAATGATGCAGATAGAAAGCAGGCCGCAGCCATGGGTAAGTTGCCCGGTGGTGATATTAAAGTGCACGGCTTACCCAATGATTATGCCGGCGGGCCTGTAACATATGATTGGACCGACGGCTGCATATCTGTAAGTAACGAGGAGATTGATGAGTTGTATGTGGCCGTTAAAGCGGGCTCGCCTATTTTGATTAAACCATAGATTAAATAGGTATTAAGCGGTGTTTATCTTTTAGTTGAGCCAATAATGGTTTTTACTATGTTTGGGTTTAAACAAAAACCGGAATGGAGAGATTAACCGGCCTATTTGGCTTTGCACTTATACTTGGTATTGCCTTCCTGCTTTCTAACAATCGTAAAGCCATAAACTACCGCCTGGTGTTTAGCGGTTTGTTGTTACAATTTACGTTAGCGGTTTTTATACTTAAAGTTCCATTGGGCCAAAGGATATTCTCCTGGTTGGGCGCAAAAATTACAGCCCTGTTGAACATGGCCGATAAGGGTGGAGAGTTTGTTTTCGGTGGATTAATGCATCCTGAATTGCTAAAGCCTTTGCTGGGTAATTTCAGCTTCCTTTTCATGTTTAAGATTATGCCTACCATCATTTTTGTGGCGGTATTGGTAAACATTGCTTACCATATAGGCATAATGCAGATTGTGGTATCGGCGCTGGCAAGAGTGGTGCACTTTTTAATGCGTGTATCAGGTGCAGAAGCTTTAAGTAATGTAGCCTCTACATTTGTGGGCCAGGTAGAAGCGCAGATTATGATTAAGCCTTACATCAGCAGTATGACCATGAGTGAGCTGCTGGCAAGCATGAGCGGTAGTATGGCGTGTATTGCCGGGGGTGTTATGGCGGTATATATCTCATTTGGTATTAAGGCCTCGTACCTGCTTGCGGCCAGTATTATGGCAGCGCCGGCAGCCTTGGTAATTTCGAAAATTGTATGGCCCGAAACTGAAGAGAGTGCTACTAAGGGCGTGGTGAAGCTGGAAATTAAAAAGACACATGCCAACCTGTTAGATGCCATATCGCACGGCGCAAGTGATGGCTTGAAAGTATCGTTGAACGTAATTGCCATGCTTATTGGCTTTATTGCCCTTATAGCCTTAGTAAACTGGGTTTTACATTGGGTTGGCCTACGCCTTAGCGGCCTGGGTATGCACCTTGATTTTATTGGTATTAACCTGGGGGACCTTTCCCTGAACTCCATCTTTGGAGCTATCTTCTCCATTTTTGCCTGGGCAATGGGGGTGCCATCGGGAGAAACACATACCGTAGGCACCCTGCTGGGCACCAAAATGGTTATCAACGAGTTTGTAGCTTACGACGGCCTTGCTAAAATGGTAAGCGAGCACACCATATCAGAGAAGGCGGCCCTTATTGCCAGCTTTGCTTGTTGCGGATTCGCTAACTTTAGTTCCATAGCTATTCAGGTAGGCGGCATTGGTGAACTGGCCCCCGACAGAAGGAAGGACCTTGCCAAACTTGGTTTTAAAGCGCTTATCTGCGGTACGTTGGCATCCTACCTTTCGGCTACTATTGCAGGTATGTTGTTTGGTATAGAGTTTTTCTAATTGGGCCTTTACAGGCAACTGTTTTATTGTTACAGGCGTTATTCAACCTTAAATAAAGTGATATGAAAAAGCTGTTTTTTATTGCTGCAATGCTTGTGTTTGGTGTGGCTGTTGCCCAAACACCACTGCAAACAAAAAAGGTAACCATTTTTAAAAACGCTACTGCCATGATGGTGAAAGAGGGAATAGCCCCAACCACCGGAGGTGTAGTTAAGTTACCTATACCGCAGCACACTTTGTTTGGCACCTACTTTATTGGCAGCGGTAAAGACAATGCGGTTAAGAGCATCATTTTCAGGAATGATACGCTAAAGAAGCCTGCCAAAAGCCAAAGCGTATGGCAGTACCTGGCCGGCAATATGGGTAAGCAGGTAACCATTTACTATTCACCCACGCAGGGCATTGATAAATCAGCCACGGGCAAAGTAGTGGATTACGATTTATACACGGGTATGATGCGTTTTACCACCGATGCGGGTAAAACCTTTGTAATGCACGTAGACAAAATTTACCAGGCCGACTTTAAAGAAGACCCTTCGCCCCTGTATATGGCCGATAGTATTAAAAGAGTGATGCTATTACGCGCTGATAAGCCAGCCGATAACCTGGCGCTGCAGGAGGTATATATGACCGGTCAACTGAACTGGATACCATCCTATTACTTAAAACTGAAAGATGACAAGAGCGCAAGGCTGGAGATGAAGGCGGTGGTTGAAAATTATACCGAGGATATACGCGATGCTGATGTGGAGTTAGTGGTAGGCTCGCCGCAAATGAGCTATAGCAACAAGCCTGACCCTATGACTTACGACTACCTTTCCGTTACCGGTTACGACAACAACGATTACAGCGGTTTGAATGCTAAAGCTTACATGCAAAGCAATGCTATGACCACCTTTGCTGCTGCAGAAGCCCCTGCGGCTGACGGTTACTGGGAAGGAAGCTTTGCCACGGAAGGAGAGAAGAATGATGACCAGTATATCTATAAACTGGGCAGGGTTACTATACCGAACCAATCGAAGGGCAGTTTCCCGATTTTTGCAGCTAATGTGGAATACAAGGATAAGTATGAGGGCACGATTAACGACATCACCAGCTTTTCTGTTAACCGCTTTGTGCCCGATGAGGAAAAGACCTTTGATGTGTTCCACTCGCTTGAAGTAAAGAATACGGCCACCGTGCCTTTAACCACTGCGGCAGTAATGGTGGTAAATGAAAAGGACCAGTTTGTGGCGCAGGACCAATTGAAGTATACACCGGTAGGAGCCAATACCACCATCCGCTTATCGAAGGCAATTGACATTATAATGAAGAATGCCGAAGAAGAGAAGGCAAGGGTTGATAATGCCAAGAAGATAGGTAAAACCACCTACAGCAAAGTAACGGTGAAAGGTACAATAACCGTGCAGAACTTCCAGGCCAAGGAAGTTACCGTGGCCATTAGCAAGTTGCTGGATGGCACGGTTACCTCACAAAGCGATAACGGCAAAGCAACCAGGAAGAACTACTACAACAGCATAAACCCTTACACCGAAGTGAAGTGGGATGTAAAGTTAGGCGCTAACGAAAAGAAGGTGCTTAGCTACGAATACGAAGTGCTGTTTGTGCCTTAGTACAATCCCTTTTAAACGCGATTTAATAACCACTGTTTTTGCTCCTCGGTATCAGGAACAGGCACGCCGCGTTTTTCGCTTATAAGCTCCAGCGCCTGTTGTGGAGTAAAGCCCAAGTTAATAAGCAGTGCACCGGCAATTAAGGTGGAGCGCCCAATACCACCGTGGCAATGGATGGCAATGTTGCGACCTGCTTCTAAATACTTTTGCAATTGGGCTATCAAATCGTTGGTACTATCAGCGGATGGTGGCAGGGTAAAATCGGCAATGGGAAAGTGACGGTATTCCATTCCTGCCTGCAAGGCCAGTTGTTGTTCGTCCTGTAACTGCAGCTTTTCTATTTCCTTTTCTTCCAGCAGGCAGAGCATAACATCCACCCCCTGTTGCTTGAGTGAAGCAATTTCAGCAGGCAGGGCATCGCCGCCCTGTGGCCTTGGCATGGTGCCAAGGCTTGCATTATTTGCCAGAGTATGTACCCAGTATACAGTTGCCATTGCAAAGGCAAGATTAAGTAATTACCGTAAAGCTGTGCTTCCTAATCATTGCCGCTGTGCTATATTTCCGGCTTAAAACACAAGTGATGCAATACCGCAGAATGCCAATAGAAATAGAATCGCCCGAGGAAATGGGCTATGGTAATATATCGTTCAACCTTGCTGAAAGTTCCGTTAGGGATATTGCTTTAAGCCGGGTGGATGTTGACCTTAGTAAGCTGGTTCTGTTTTATGGCGAGCATAAGGGAATTGGGAAACTGCGTGAAGTGATAAAAGAGAATAGCACCGTATTAACGGCTGATGATGTGCTGGTAACCGGGGGCGCCGCACCTGCCTTGTTTATTGTGGCTACAAGCTTGCTGGGCCCGCAGGACCACTTGGTGGTGATACGCCCCAACTATGGAACTAACCTTGAAACGCCCCGTGCCATGGCCTGTGCCATGAGCATTGTTGACCTTCGGTTTGAGGACAATTTTGAAATTGACGTACAGGCGGTGCGTAGCGCTATACAGCCCAATACGCGGCTTGTAAGTATTACAAACCCCCATAACCCCACCGGCAGATTATACAGCCAACAAACGATACAGGCGTTGGTTGCGCTTGCTGAAGAGAAGAACTGCTACCTGCTGATGGACGAAACCTACCGCGACCTTAACTTCCAAACGGAGTTGCAGCCCTATGTGGCGGAGTTGTCGGAGCGGGTTATATCGGTCAGTTCTGTTTCTAAAGCTTATGGCGCGCCCGGCATACGCATTGGTTGGATTATATGCCGGAACAGGGCACTGATGCATGACTTTTTAGCGGCCAAGGAACAGATTTGCCTGTGCAACTCGGTTGTTGATGAGGAAATAGCCCACGGGCTTATAAGCCATAAAACCAAATGGATGCTGGAGCACCATGCCCACATCCGTAAAAACTTTGCTTACCTAAAACAGTGGTTTAGTAATCAAAGCTTTCTGGAATGGGTGGAACCCCAGGCAGGGGTAGTGTGCTTTCCGCGCTTTAAAGAGGGTATTAGCCTGGATTCCAATGCATTTTACGACCATCTCTTTAGGAAATACGGTACCATAGTTGGCCCGGGCCATTGGTTTGAGCAGGGTAAAACCTATATGCGTATAGGCTTTGGCTACCCCCTTGAGGACGAGTTAAAAGGCGGGTTGAAAAATCTGGAGCTTTGCCTGGCTGATAGCCGCAGCTAAATTTAAACTTGCCCCCGGCTGCTATTTAATGTTTAGATATATATTAGCCTTTACTTAATTACATGATTGTGCAGCCATACCTTTTAATGGTAGATGATGATGACGGGGACCAGATTTTGATAGAGCGGGTTCTGGACAAGCTGCACTACGCGGGTAAGTTTGATGCCGTTAGCAGTGGAGCCAAAATGATGGATTTACTGAATGGTAAGATACAGGCCGGGGAGCCGCTGCCCGGTTTTATTTTATTGGATATCAATATGCCGGGCAAGGATGGTAAAATGGTTTTACGGGAATTAAAGGCCTGCGAAAACCTGCGCCACATACCCGTAATAATGTTCTCTACCTCTGATTCGCCGGATGACATAAAAGACTGTTACAGCCTGGGAGCCAATGCCTATGTGGTAAAACCATTGGAATTTGACCGGCTGATGGGGGTGGTGGAACAGATACTGAAATACTGGTTTACCCTGGCCACCCTGCCGGGGTAGGTTCTTACAGCATTTTTGCAGCTTTAGGTTTTGAAAAACAGGCAGATTGGTTATATTTGCGCTCCCGTTTTAAAAACGGGGTATTAATTCATCCAAACCTTAAATTAATTTTAAGACATGGCAGTAAAAATCAGACTTCAACGTCATGGTAGAGGCAAACGTCCTTTTTACCATATTGTGGCTACCGATAGCCGCACTCCACGTGATGGCCGTTACATCGAAAGAATCGGCGATTACAACCCACTTACTAAACCGGCAACCATCCACATTGATGTGGAGAAAGCTGTAAACTGGCTTGAGAAAGGCGCCGCTGTTACCAACACGGTTAAGGCAATCCTAAAATACAAGGGTGTGCTTTACAAAAAACACCTGTTACGCGGTGTTCGTAAAGGCGCTTTCACAGTTGAGCAGGCCGAAGCTAAATACCAGCAATGGTTAGACGAGCACAAGAACAAGGTGCTTGACCACCAGAAAAAACACCACAAAGATAAGGCTGACCGCACTGCCAAACTGTTAGAACAGGAGCAGAAGAAAGCCGCTGACCGTGAGGCAAAACGCGCTGCTGCGCTGGCTGCATCAAAGTCTGAAGAAACAGCTGCGGCTGAAACTTCGGCTGAAGGCGCCGCTGAAAACACAGCAGAAACTCCGGCTGAAAGCTAAATAAAACATACATGGTTGAGACCTACATAGCGGTCGGTAAACTACTAAAGCCCCACAAACTTGCTGGGGCTTTTCGTTTTATGCTAAGCCGCAATTTGAAAACCAATAAGAAGTTTCCTAAACACTTTATGGTGCTGCAAAAGGGGGCTTACCTGCCTTACTTTGTGCAGGAGGTGGAGTTGACCGGCTTTAACGAAGGGCTGCTTAAACTGGAGGAAATTAATACCCCTGAACAGGCCCGCAGCCTTACCGGGCATGAATTGTACCTGACCGAAAAAGAGATGAATACCTATTTTACAAAAGATGCTGAAACGCTTGATTTTCTGGTTGGTTATGTAGTTTTAAATGAAGAAGGAGTTGAACTGGGCAAGCTAACGGAGGTTATGGAAACCCCGGCCCAGGTATTGGCTACCATACAGCACAATGGCCGCGAGGTTATGATACCGCTGGTAGATGATTTTATACTGGAGATTAATAAGCGCCGCAAAGTAATTACAGTAAACCTGCCGGAGGGTCTTCTGGACTTATAGCTGCTTAAATAAGATAAACCTTAGCTTAATTCATGAGCGTATTCATGAACATGGATTCCTTTATTGAGCTATATTTAACTTATGCTTTTAACCATACCCGGAAGCATTAGTGCCGAACATGCCCTTGCCTTATTGGTGGGGGTAGCTATAACTTTACTGGGGGCTCTTGTTTACACCTTTATAAAGGGTAAGCGGTTGAGCAAAACACTTACAAGCGTTAACAGCGAATCGAGGTATATTTTTGACCGCATATCCGACGGGTTAATTGTTTTGGATAGCAACTTCTGTTACGTATATGCCAACCAAAAGATAAAAGATATTACCGGGCGCGACCCCCAATCACTAATCGGTAAAAATGTATGGCATGAGTTCCCCGAGGCCATTGGCGGCCAAACTTACCGCGCCTTTAACAAGGCCTTTACCGAGCAGCAATACGTTTATAACCTCGACTACTTTGAACCCCTAAACCTTTGGCAGGAAAACCACATTTACCCGTCGCCGGAGGGGTTAACCGTGTTTATAAGGGATGTAAGCGGGCAAAAGCGGGCCGAGGTGGAACTGGTGCAAAGCGAGCAAAAGTATAAGAGCCTTTTTGAGTTAAACCCCTTGCCCATGTGGGTGCTGGATGCCGATACGCTGAACTTTTTGGATGTAAACAAAGCTGCCGTTAATCACTATGGCTATAGCCGGCAGGAGTTCCTGGGTATGAATGCCGTGCAGATAAGGCCGCAGGACGAGAGAGACCGTTTTTTAACACTTAGCAGGCCCATTGATGATGCCCCGCGCACCACCGGCATTTGGAAGCATCTGAAAAAGGATGGCACAGTTATCCATGCTGAAGTAAGCGTTTGCCATATACAGTTTGAGGACCGCAAAGCGCGCCTGGTATTGGCTAACGATGTTACAGAACGCCTTATTGCCGAGCAGCGCATTATGGAACTGAACACCGGGCTGGAGGAAAAGGTGAAAGAGCGTACCACCGAACTGGAGCGCGTAAATGCCGAGTTGGAAAGCTTTAGCTATACCGTTACCCACGATTTAAAGGCCCCTTTACGGGCGCTTACGGGGCTTTCTAAAATAGTATTACAGGAGAACGAGGCCAAACTGGATAAAGACAGTGCCGGCCTGCTGCGGGAGATTGTGAAGATAGCGGGGCAAATGGATAAGTTGATTTACCAGATACTTCAATTCTCTAAACTGGGTACCGGCAGCCTTGACCGAAAAGCAGTTGAAATGCCCGGCCTTGTAAATGCAGTGATAGATGAGTTAAAAGCAGGGAACAGTTTAACAAAGGCCGAGTTTAAAATAGGGGAGTTGAGCGATGCCAAGGGCGATGCTGCATTGCTGAAGCAGGTGTGGCAAAACCTGTGCTCCAATGCGGTTAAGTATTCCTCTAAAAAGGAAAAGCCGGTTATAGAAGTGGGTATGACTGACACCGCAAAAGGCAAAGCCTATTACGTTAAGGACAACGGCGCCGGCTTTGATATGCAGTATGCCGATAAACTCTTTCATGTATTTAACCGCCTGCATACCAGCAGCGAGTTTGAAGGTAGTGGTGTTGGCCTTGCTACCGTGCACCGCATTGTAACTAAACACGGAGGTAACATTTGGGCTGAGGCCAAAGTGGGAGAGGGCGCCACCTTTTATTTTACGTTGGCGGGTAGTACAGGTAAAATTAACTTCTAAAGTTAAGGAATAGCTTACTTTTATATTAAAATTCCCTGATATGAAAACTGTTAATATTGTAATTGTGTTGCTGGTTCTGTTTGCAACCTCTTACAGCCAGGTTCCACAACGTATGAACTACCAGGCTGTAGCACGCAATAGTGCGGGGGCTATAGTGCCGAATCAATCCGTTGGATTGCGCTTTACTATTAGGGATAACGGGGTAAACGGAGCAATATTATACCAGGAAACCCAAAAGGATACAACTAATAGCTTCGGGATTTTTACGGTGGTAATTGGCGGGGGTACCATTATCCAGGGCAGTTTTGCAGCTATTAACTGGGGACAGGGAGATAAGTTTCTACAGGTAGAGATAGATATGGCCGGTGGAACTTCTTATACCAACATGGGTACCACACAATTGCTTAGCGTGCCTTATGCCTTATATGCGGAGACCGCCGGGAATGGAGCAGGCCCAACAGGACCTACGGGTGCCACCGGACCGATGGGCAGCAACGGCTTTACAGGTCCTACGGGACCTGGCGGCAATAATGGCGCTACCGGAGCTACAGGGCCAACTGGTTTGCAGGGCATACAAGGAAATACAGGCCCCACAGGTGTTGGTGGTGGAGCTACCGGCCCGACAGGACCTACAGGTGCCACCGGACCGGTGGGCAGCAACGGTGTTACAGGTCCTACGGGACCTGGCGGCAATAATGGCGCTACCGGAGCTACAGGGCCAACTGGTTTGCAAGGCATACAAGGAAATACAGGCCCCACAGGTGTTGGTGGTGGAGCTACCGGCCCAACAGGACCTACGGGTGCCACCGGAGCAACGGGCACAAGTGGCAGTAAAGGTGCTACAGGTTCAACAGGGCCTACCGGGCCAACAGGTGCAGGTGGTGGAACTACCGGCCCAACGGGACCTACTGGTGCCCAAGGAAATACCGGCTCTACGGGCACTACTGGTGCAAATGGCGTAACCGGTCCTACGGGACCTAGTGGCAATAATGGTGCTACAGGGCCAACAGGTGCAGGCGGTGGAGCTACCGGCCCAACAGGACCTACGGGTGCCCAAGGAAATACCGGCTCTACGGGCACTACTGGTGCAAATGGCGTAACCGGCCCTACGGGACCTAGCGGTAATAATGGTGCTACAGGAGCGACTGGCTCCACAGGTTTACAAGGTATACCAGGTACAGCAGGTATAACGGG
>WBZM01000041.1_pt1 | contig 234723 bp, 185 predicted proteins | sample 5204271 | NCBI WGS metagenome assembly WBZM01 (sample SAMN12344346, study PRJNA552823) | activated sludge metagenome | biome: Activated sludge suspended growth; feature: Nitrification reactor; material: Wastewater; isolation source: activated sludge from nitrification reactor of wastewater... | reverse complement strand
GCAAGCGGCCTGCCTCTCCATCCTGTGGAGGGCCGGCGCCCGGCCGACGAGTCACGCCTCCAAGGATGGGGCGATGTAGTTGTCGTCGCTGGGGAGATGTAGTTGTCGCTCAGCACCGCCCCAAGTGCTTCGATCAAGTGGCCGAGCGTTGCATGCTCGAAGTGCAGTTCCCTGTCGTGTTTCACTTTGTTGTAGGCTCTGTACCAAGCGGGGGACTTGCCGGTTCTCCACGCGGCGAAGGGCCGCGTCCGGGGCATCGAGGGATAACCGACCAGCTGGACAGTCCATTCGTCGTGTCGTGCTCCGTTTCGGAGCTTCATGAAATCCCGCATGTCCCAGTCCTTGGGGTGCCCCTTGAGCTTGCCGCCCTTGTGAACTGCAGGCTTTCCGTTCGTGTCGAGCTTCACGTAGCTGTTTGCTCGCAGGGTGGCTTTGCACTGGGCCTCGACCTCGGTGCACGCGAGGATGAGGAGCTGGCGGATCTGGTGAGAGAACACCTTCAGGTTGGAGGGGTGCGGCTCCGCATACCGGAACACCTCCGTCATGTTTGCCATCAGACTGCGTGCGGCGTGCATCGCAGAGAGCCACCCAGTCTCGAAGAACTCTCGCATCACCGGGTAGCAGTGCGGACGCCAGACGCGGGGATGGAACTCGCCCGGGTTCAGTATCGGAGTGATGAGCTTCGAAGGCTTGCCGCCGACCAAGTTGAGGCATGTCTGCCTGAAGGTGCCGCGCCGGTTGATGGTGTGATACGCCCCGGTGGGGCCGCGGAACGCACGGAAGTTCCTCTCTCCCTCGTCGACGATCCACTCGGGCCCGCGCTTGTCCTCGATTACCAGGAGCTTCCGCATCACTTCACCCTAGGGTCCACGCCTTGCCGGAGGCCAACGACGCCCATAGGGGCTGAGATGCCTGACGTCTCCACCCTCCCGGTTTCCCGTTTTCACTGCGCCATCGTACCCTCTCCGCGTGCAGCTCACCTTCGATCCAGACTTCGACTTCGGGGTCTGGCGCGGCCAGTCCCCGCCGGGGACCGCGGTCGCTGGCTCGGCGTGGGTGGGGCCGCTCGGGCTTCTCGGGATCCTGGAGACGGAGCTCGGGCTTACGCGCCCCGCGGTTTCGCACGCCGATCGGGTCGCGAGCCTCGTGCCGCGGCTTTTCGAACGCGACAAGTTCTTCTCGGCGTCTGCGCGGGTGGACCCGTGGGGGACGGCGCAACGGTTGCTTGGCTGGCGCGACCATCTCTGGGAGAGCGGGTGGCGTGGAGAGGGTTTGGATCAGCGACGGCTGATCGAGCTCGCCGAAGTGACCTTGGACCTGCCTCCTGGCGAAGCTGAGCGGCTCGAGCAGGTTGCCGGTCATCTGCGTGGGCGCTCGGTCGACATTGAGGCGGTGACGCTGTTCGTGGACGAAGCCGCGCTGTCGCAGGCTTGGCGTGAGGTGTTCGCCGCGCTCGCCAAGGGGGGGACTCGAGTCGGCCGCGCTTCGCTGACGGAGGCCAGCTCCACCGGGAACCTGCTCGCGATCCGATCGCCCGGCGCAAGACTCGATCCCGCCGACCACGGCGTGCAGCTCCTGAGGACCGCTGGGCCCCGCGAAGCGGCGCGGATCGTGGCTGCGGCGCTTGCTGCCGATCCGGGCCTGGGGGACACCGTGTTCATCGGGGCGGACGGGGTACTCGACGCCGCCCTCTCGGAGTTCGGGCTACCGACGCTCGGCGCGACCGCCGCGCACCAGGCGAGCGCGCTCTCGGAGCTCGTCCCGATGACGGTCGGACTCGCTTGGTCTCCGATGGACCCGGGACTTGCGCATGACTGGCTGGCTCTCCCCGACGGTCCCATCCCGCGTTTGGTGGCTCGAAAGCTCGCGGCCACGCTGGAGCGCTGGCCCGCCGTGGGCAACCCGGAATGGCTGGCCGTGCTCGAGGAGTCGCGCGCCTCGGAAGACCGCGACGCCGCCGAGTGTGTTCGGGCTTGCGCTCTGTTCTTCTCGCCGCTCTCCGACCGTCAACACCCGGTTCGTGTTCGCGACCTTATCCCCCGGGTCGAAGAGCTGGAGCGTTGGGCCATGCGGTCGGCCAAGACCAGCGCGGCACATGCGGAGGTCGCGGAGCAGGCGCGGGCCTTGCGTCGTCGGTTCCAGCTCGCGGATCTGTCGAGGCTCGGCCCAGCTGCGCTGGATGCCGTGCTGGCGAGCGTCACGGGTGGGGGTGAGCGTTCGAGATTCGTACCTGAGGTGGGATACGCAAGCGTCGGTCGTGCCGGCGGACTCGTCGCACCCATACGACGCACGATCTGGTGGAACTTCCTCGACGAAGGCTCCCAGCGTCGTGGTGTGGTTCCGCTCCGCGAAAGCGAGCGGCGTGCTCTCGCTTCAATCGGAGTCGTGGAGCGACCCCTGGCGGACCTGGTCCGTCAACGAGCCCTCCGTGCCACGCGACCGCCTCAGCAGACCACCGAGACGCTCCTGCTCATCGCGCCCTACCGCGACGACACCGGAGAGCCCGCGCACCCGCACTCGCTCTGGGCAGAGATCGTGGGCCGGTTGCACGATCCGCGAGATGCGCAGCACCTGCTTCGGGATGCCCCGACGCTCCGCCGTCCGATCGCGCGAAAGACCGAGGCGGTCTGCAGCCCCGCCACCGCAATGTGGCAGAGCCAAACGAGCTTTCCGCTGACCCCGCGCAAGGTAGAGTCCCCTTCGAGCCTCTCGAAGCTGCTCGGCTGCTCCTTTGCGTACGCGGTCGAGTACCTGGGGCGAGTCCGCTCACGCGCCACCACTCCGCCGACAGTCGACAACAGGCTGTTCGGGCAGCTCGCGCACGAGGTGTTTGCTCGGCTGGCTTCCGATGGGGCCATCCTTGACCCGCAGGCGAGCGAGCGTGCGCTCGAGGTCCTACATCAAATCCTGCCCGATCACGGCGCCATCCTGCTGATGCCTGGGCACCAGCAAGAGCTCGTCGAGCTCCGCGTTGCGCTCGCTTCGAGCGCGACTGCCCTGGGCAAGTTCGTCGTGCACGAGGGGCTCACGGTGCACGCCGTCGAGGCGGAGCTAACGGCATCCACAGGGGTGGGCGAGCTCAGAGGTACGCCCGATCTGGTGCTCGCCGATGCCACAGGAGCCTTGGTGTTGATCGATCTCAAGTGGTCGGGAGACAGCTATCGGCGCGACGAGCTCCGCTCCGGTACCGCGCTGCAGCTTGCCGCGTACGGGGCGCTGCTCGAGGCGAAAGGCGGGGTGGTCCGTTCTGTTGGCTACTTGATCCTGCGGACAGGACGCATCCTCCTGCGAGGTGCTGGTTCCACGCACGCGGAGCTGGTTCATCCAGCGCTGCTAAAGGATACGTGGAGCGGGGTACAACGCGCCTGGGCGGAGCGCGTCTCCCAGGTCGGGCGGGGACAGGTGTACGCGGAGGGTGTCAGCTCGCCGAATCACGAACCGCTGGAGGAGGCTGCGCTGGCACAGGGCATGTTGTCGTTGCCTCCGCCGTGCATGTTCTGCTCGCTCGGTGTCGTATGCGGGCGCGCCCTGGGATGATGAAGATGCCTGCGCCTCGCATCGAGATCGTCGCGGCGAGCGCCGGCAGCGGAAAGACGACTCGACTCGCACGCGAGCTCGAGCGTGCGGTGGTCGAGCTTGGAAGCCGCCCCGAGCGGATCGTGGCGACGACGTTCACGCGCAAGGCCGCCGCCGAGCTGATCGAGCGGGGCCGACAGGCGTTGATACGCGTCGGGCGGACCGACGACGCGGAGTCGTTCGGCGCCGCTCGCATCGGCACAGTGAACTCGGTCGCTGGGATGATCCTGGGCGAGTTCGCGTTCGAGGCCGGCCTGTCACCAGGTCTGTTGGTGCTGGACGAGACGCGAGCTGACGAAGCGTTTCGGCGGAGCTTGAGCGACGCCGTCAAGGAGGACGACCTCCACGAGCTCGGCCGGTTGGCCGGGCGCTTCGCCGAGCTTCCGTGGCCGCAGATCGTGAAGTCGATAGCCGACGCCGCGCGCGCCAATCGGATCGCGATCGAGGCCTTGGCAGATCACGGCGCGAGCAGCGTCGCGAGCTTCGCGACCATGCTGACCCGTGGAGCGGCCACCGGAATAGGCCCCACTACCGCGGCTTCAGACCAAAGACGTGGAGCCCTCCTCACGGGGCAGCTCGAGCAAGCCTTGGATTCTGGCATTCGCGATCTGCGGGACCATGTGAACACGGGGCTCGACAAGACGGCAGTCACGCAGGCGGCGCTCGAAGCCTACCAGCGGGCGTCGCAGCGCATGCGCGGGCACCGGCAGCTTCCCTGGCCGGACTGGGCGCGGCTATCCACGCTGGGCGCCGGCGCCAAGAGCGACGCGCTGTGCCAGCCAGTGCGGGCCGCCGCCGCATCGTTCGTGGCTCACCCCGAGTTCCTGGCCGACTGCGAGCTCGCCATGCGTCTGGCATTCGATCTGTCACGGCGTGCGCTCGTGACCTATCAGCGTTACAAGGCGGAGCGCCGCGCAATCGACTTCGTCGATCAGGAGACCATGGCGCTCGAGCTGCTCGAGAAGGCGGAGGTGCGCGACGTACTGTCGGCGGATGTAGAGCTCGTCCTGGTCGACGAATTTCAGGACGTGAGCCCGCTCCAGCTCGCTCTCTTCCTTGCGCTGGCCGAGCTCGCTCCGCGGAGCGTCTGGGTCGGCGATCAGAAGCAGGCGATCTACGGGTTTCGCGGCGCCGACCCGGCGCTGATGGAGGCGGTCGTCGGGGAGGTCTTGAACGGTGCCGAGCCGGAGACGCTGAGTATCGGCCGGCGAAGTCGGTCTCCGCTCGTGCGGCTCACGAACGCGCTGTTCGTTCCGCCCTTCCGACATGCCGGGCTATCTCCCAACCGCGTCGTTCTCGAGCCCGCTGAACCTGCGGATCACCCCGACCTGGGGCCCTATCTGGAGCGTTGGAGGCTCGTGGGCAGAACCGCTGCTGCCGCGACTGGGGAGCTCGGCGCTTACGTCGCGAGCTTGATCGGTGACGCCACTGTCCGGGTGCGAGACCGCGTCGATGGCGCGCCACGCCCGCTTCGCGCTGGCGACGTCGCTGTCCTATGCCGCCGCCGCGACACCTGCCTCGGCGTGTCCGACTGCCTGGCGGAGCTGGGCGTTCGTTCCCAGGTCGCTCGGGTTGGTTTGATGTCGACGTGGGAAGGCCGCACCGTCTTCGCGGGACTGCGGCTGTGGGCAAGCCCAAAGGATGCGCTAGCAGAGGCCGAGCTCGTCCGGCTGCTGGATCCTTCGGGCCTGCCGATTGACGTGCTCCTCGACCCGGCGCGGCGCGAGGCGCAGCCGAAGCACCCGGCGCTTCGCGCTCTCCTGGAGCTTCGTTCGCGCGCGCCGTTTGCCGGCGCTGTCGAGGCGTTCGATGGCGTGACGAGATCACTGGCGCTCGACGACTGGGTCGAGCGGTGGGGACGCGGCGCGACAGGGCGTGCCAACATCGACGCCCTGCGTGCGCACGCCGTCAGCTTCGTTCGGCTGGCTCGCCATCACGGCGGGTCCTCCTCGCCGGCTGCGTTGGTCGACCATCTGCGAGCCCTCGCGGAGGACACGGAGGACGCGCAAGCGGTGGTGGGCGGAGACGACTCGGTGCAGATCACGACGTGGCACGCGTCGAAGGGGCTCGAGTGGCCGGTGGTTGTGCTGTTCGAGCTGGACACGACCTTCTCGCCAGGCGCGCTCGGGGTGCACGTGGAGCAGGACGACGCACTCGCCGTAAGGCTCGATCGCCCTCTCGAAGGTCGTTCCATTCGCTACTGGCCCGACCCTCTTCCTGCAAACGCTTCGCGCAGCCCATTTCACGACCTCTTGCGCCAGCACGCGAGCGCTCAACGCCTGAACGAGCGGCACGAGCGCGAGGAGGTTCGGCTGCTCTACGTCGGCTGGACACGTGCTCGCGATCGTCTCGTGCTCGCCAGCAGGAAGAGCTTGAGCGAGACGAGCCTGAGGCTCTTCGAGCTGGGCGGCGGGCCGTCCCTGTCGGAGCCGGCACCGCCCGACCCCGCAGACTGCGAAGCGCGGGTGCAGTGGGGAACCGAGGCAGTCGACGTGTTCTTGCGTCCTCCGCCTGCAGCGAGCCTACCCACGGGCCACGCGCTCGAGGCACCCGCCCTGCTCGTGCGACCTCCTGAGGTCCGCCATGCTCCGCTTTGGCTACGGCCTTCGGATCTGGAGGGGCGCGCAGGGCTGGGCACGCCTTACCGCCTCGGGCCTCCGATCGCGGTCCGAGGCCAAGTGGATCCGTCCGCGCTGGGCTCGGCGGTTCACGGCTTCTTGGCAGCAGATCGGCCGACCTTCGATGATGATGATCGTGGCGAGCTCGCAAGTCGGCTGCTCGCAGCGTGGGACTGCCAGCAGGCCCTCGAGGTCGGCGAGCTGCTGGAGCTCGGTGCCCGCCTCCGGCGCTTTGTCCTGAGCCAATGGCGCGATGCCGCGATTCGACGCGAATGGCCGATCGAGCACCGGTTGCCGAACGGGACGGTCGTACGCGGCACGGTCGACATGCTGGTGTGCGGTACGGACGAGGCGCAGATCGTCGATCACAAGGTTCTGCGCGCGTCGGAAAAGGACGCCCTCTTGGCGGCTGGCGCATACGCGGGCCAGCTCGAGGCTTATGCCGCCGCCCTTACCGCTGTGGGCTCATGGAGACGTGTCCGCCGTTGGATCCACCTGCCGCTCTCCGGGATTGTGGTCGAGCTTCTCGACCGGGAGCTCGACGAGGCGCCGCGCTAGGAAGCGCAGCTCGAGCTCCTGGGGCAGACACGGCTGGAACTTGGAGAGCCCGCCGCGCGCGAACGATTCGGCGTGGCGCATCGCGTCCGTCTCGGTCACCGCCCCGGGGACGAGCAGCTCGCGCGCTGCGCTTCGTGCCTCGGCCAGGGAGCTGGCGGCGCCGCCCTTCAGTTTGATGGCCAGGTTGCCGGGCACGACGTGTTGACCGAGCCGTTCCTCGAGCATTCGGCCCAGGAGGTTGTTGGCGCGACCACCCAAGAACGTGTACCAGACAACCTCGTCGCCTTCGTTGCGGAGGGGCATCTCCTCATCCTCGAGAAAAGCGAAACGCTCTCTCTCGGTGCGCATGGCGAGCTTGGCTCGAGTCGTCCAGCCCACGTCCTCCACTGAGTCGAGCAGCACGTTGCGCAGCTCGGCGCAGAGGGCGCGGGAGAGGTACTTTGGCTGTCCGAACCAGTTGAGGTGCTTGCCACTCGGTGCAGGGCTCACCTCGCAGAGGCCCTTCTTCCAGTCGACATGACCGACCTGCCAGGGATGTCCGCCGAGCACGAAGGCGCTGTCTGGCGGCAAGGCTTGGAGGAACTGGGCGTCGACGGTGCCAACCTCGCGCGGCCCGGCCATGACGCGCAAGAGCGCCGGCGCATCGAACACCGCGTAAAGCGCCTCGAAGTTCCTTCGACCGTAGAGCCGCTCGCCTTGGGGGCCTAGCGCGAGCCTTCCGTCGGACTCGAAGAGGATGCCATCACCCAGCATCTTCTGAAGGAGGAGCCCTCGCTCGGCGGCGGTCACGTCGACGAAGGATTGCGCGCCCTCGACCCAGCCCCACCAGCTCGTCACTGGCACGGCCCTCTCTTGGAGGCTCAGCGCTAACAGCTGTTGCGCCAGGACATGAAAGGCCGCGCGCTCGGGTCGCACCGGCTCCACGTAGCCGCGCCTCCACATGCGCAGCACCGCTGCCGCCTGCGGAACCTGATCCGACTTGGTGCACAGGATGTGCGCGCGTTGGCTGGAGCCCGCGCGTCGGCCTGCGCGCCCAAGGCGCTGCAGAAAGTTGGCGACCCCTGGAGGCGAGTCGATCTGGTAGACGGTGTCGAGATCCCCGACATCGATGCCGAGCTCCATCGTCGAGGTCGCGACGATCACGCAGTTGGATCCGCTCTCGAAGGCGCGCTCGGCCTGATGCCGCTCGTCTGCCGAGAGCGACGAGTGCATAAGGTACGTCTGAACGCCGGCCTGGACCAAGGCTTCGCCGAGCTGCTCGACGCGGCGGCGGCTGTCGACGAAGACGAGCCGCTTCTTCCCGACGTCGAGGCGTGAGATGACAGTCGCCGCATTGGTCAGCGTCTCGACCCAGTCGAGCGTCACCTCCGCGGAAGAGGGCGGCTTCGGTGGGTCGACGAGGCGACTTGGTCGCCGGCTCGTCCCCTGGAGCCAGCGTAGGATCTCGCGTGGATTGCCAACCGTTGCCGACAGACCGATGCGCTGGAGATCGCGGCCTGCATACCGTTGCAGGCGCTCGAGCAGCGCGACCAGGTGGGCCCCGCGGTCGTCTCCGGCGAAGGCGTGCACCTCGTCGATGACCACCGCTTGGAGCGATCGGAACCGCTCGCTCGGGAAACGGGCCGAGACCAGCATGACCTCGAGCGACTCCGGCGTCGTCATCAGGATGTCGGATGGGTCTCCGACGAAGCGCCCTCTCGCGCCCGACGGCACGTCGCCGTGCCATTTGAAGGCGCGGCGCGAGATCATGCCGGCAAGCTGCGTGAGCCTGGCCTCCTGGTTGTTGAGCAACGCCTTGATGGGGCTCAGGTAGATCACGCTTGGCGCTGACCAGTCCTCTTCGGTCATGCGCGACAGCAGGGGGAAGAACGCCGCCTCTGTCTTGCCGCCCGCGGTCGGCGCCAACACCACGCAGTTGTCACCGTCGAGGATGGCGTGCGTCGTTAGCTCCTGAACCGGGCGAAGACTCGCCCACCCAAGGGTGTTCGCGATGTGATACCGCAGCGCGGAGCCGAGCCGGTCGAAGGCCGGCCCCCGCGCCGCGTCACCTTCAGTCATCGTCCCCTCGGCTGCCAACGTCGAGGGCGATGTCTTCCGGCGAGGATGCCACGCCGGCTGCCATGGCCTCTTCGGGCCGCATCTCGGCGATGCCGATCTTCAGGTCCAGGTCGCGCGCAGGCTCGAAGTCCTCGAAAAGATCGACCCGATCGAGCAAGCGCTCGACCAGCTTCTTCAGGAACAGACGGGGTGCCACCCCAGTCTTGTCACCGAGCTGGCCGGCGACCTTCTGCGCGACCAAGGCCAGGACCTCGTCACTGACCTTGGCTTGGATCCGCTCGGGGTGCTCGGCAGGGAACAAGAGCCGAACGCGCTTGGCCACCTCGAGCAGCCGGGGCTGATCGAACGGCATCAGGCGGATCTGCGCGGCGCGCGGGTTGTCGAAGCGCGGGCTCTCGTCGAACTCCACGTGGAGGCGGCTGGCCAACGCGGGCGCGCGCTTCACCCCGTGAGGGCCGTCGAAGAACGCGCGCGTGGCTGTCATGAGAAAATAGAGACCAGGGAACTGCCCGTTGGCGATCGCATCGACGATCTGGCGAAGGGCGTTGAGGCTCTTCTCACGCACGTCGCTCTTCATGCGCTGCACGGTCTCGACCTCGTCGAGAACGAACATGAGGCCTGGACGCCCCGTTTGCTTCAAGAGCAGGAGTAGCCCGCGCAAGAACGCCAGCGCGCCGGGGTTGTCGAGCTCGGAGCGAAGCCCGGCCTTGTTCTTGATTGACGCGGCCACGTGCGGCTGCCCCATGACCCAGGCGATCAGCCCCTCGAACGTCGGCTCGTCGCCCTCGAGGCGCGCCCGATGAGCCGCTCGGAGGGCAGCCGAGAACGCAGGTTGGTCGCGCGAGACCTCTGACAGCCGCTCTTCGAGGCGCGTCGCGACGCGCTCGTGAAAGCGGCCGGGCAACGAGCGCAGCTCCGGCTCGGCTTGGAGCACGTCCTCTTCGATGTCGAAGAACCACTTCTCGATCAGCTGGCGAAAGGCTCCGCGATCGCGCTCCTTCGTTCGCAGGTTCTCGACTGCGCGGCGATAGATGGTCTCGAGCCGGTACAGCGGCGTGTCGGCCTCGCTGACCTGGACCTCGGTGAAGGCCATGTCGAGACCGAGCGCCTTGGCGCCGAAATAGCGCGAGAAGAACGTCTTGCCGCACCCGTACTCCCCCTGGACCGCCTTGAAGCGACAGCGACCCGTCGCGCAGTCGGATAGCTCGGAGACGATTGCCGCTTCGTAGGCCTGCAACCCGACGGCGAGGTGCTCCAGTCCCTTCTCCGGCACGCTGCCGGTACGAAGAGCGTGGATGATGTCGCGACGTCGCGCCTTGGACGGGAGCTCGAGGTCAGCCATCTTGGTCCTCGACGAAGATGGTACGGAGGAGGCTCCGGTCGAGGGTGACCCGCTGGGATGGCCGGTCTGCCTCGATCACCACGTCCCCTCCGAAGTTGAGGACGCGCTCCAGTTTGTCGACGTAGCCCGGAACGCGGGTGCCTCGACCGTTGGTATCGATCCCGAGCTCGACCGCGAACTTGTCCCACGACAGCGACCCGCCGTGCCGCAGCAGGAGCTCGACGGCGCGCTTCACGTCCGCGACCGCACTTTCGGCCACCCCCTCTGTCTGTGCGAGGAAGAGCTTGGACTTGAACAGCTCGTCGAGTTGGGCGCGGATCGGATCGGCGAAGGGCAGCGCGGCCTGGGACTGCGGCTCCTTCTTCGGCGTCTTTCGCCTGCCGTCGGGGACCGCCGGCGCGCTTGTTACCGGCAGCTCGCTCGGCGCCAGACCCTCGCGTTCCCAGAAGGCGGGCACGGTAAGCGGCCGTTCCTGCAAGCCCAGCTTCTCCAGCTCGGGGAGCAGGCCACGGGGAGCGAGGAGCACAAACGGGGCGATGGCTTCGGCCAGACTGGCTCCTCCGTGCTCCCCCGCGTGGAGCAACGACGTGTAGCGAAGCGTCTCGCTGACTGCCACAGCAACGCGGTCGTAACCCTCCGGCGCCAGCAACGCGCCGATGGGTAGCTCGATTTCGCCCGTCTCGGCCTTCTGCTTCGCGCGCAACAAGCGATAGCGGGCGCCGCTCTCGACGCCGTCTTTGGCGTCGGCGGAGCGCACGGGCGCGCCGATGAAGCGGAGCGAGCTGATGTTGCCGTGATCGCTGCACAAGAGCACGAGCCGGCCGGCACTCTCGGCCGCCTCGAGCAGCGCGCGCAGCGGCACGATGTGGTCGCGCGTGAGGGTGATCCGGAGCTGCGCCGAGCCCTTGAGCTGATCGTCGATGGCATTCACGACGACGCCGACGACACGGTCGGGCTCGGCGATGGCGCGGATAACGTCGGGCGAAACGCTGCCGTCGCGGCCGAGGATGTCGCCACGCAGGAGCACCTGCGACCCACCGCCGAGCTCCTTCACCAATGGGTGCTTGGCCAATCGCTCGGCGTCGCGCGACGTGTCGGTGGACTCTCCGGCTGCAAGAGCCCTCCCGGCGAACAGCGCGGTTCGGCTCAGCTTGGTGAGGGTCGGTAGCTGCGCGAGCACGGCGGGGCGGACGCCATGGGAGACGGGAACGAGCGCGGTGTCCCGGGCGAGCGATTCCCAAAGCTCGACCAGGTTGGCGGTGCTCATTCCGTCCATGCAGAGCACGAGGAGGCGAAGTCCCGCATTGGCGCGAAGCCACGGGAAGGCGAGCTTGGTCAAGGCGTCCTCGATCAGGGTGATCTGGATCCCCTTGCCGCCGACGTCGACCGTGTTCGCAAGCGTGCGTCGATCGGCATCCTGGCGCACGGTGCGCGCATAGGCCGACGCGAAGCGCGCATCGAGGCTGTCGCGCAGGGCGTCCACCCGCGCGACCAGCGGCTGGAGGCTGCGGCCGAGCGGGCCGGCCGAGTCCGCCCGAACGAGATGCCGCGCGTGGTCCACGAAGCCTCCTACCTCGAGCTGCCATTGCGCGAGGGCGGCCACCTCGGCCGCCGGCGCGGGCTGGACCGGCGGGACTGTCTCGCCGAGGAAGGCTGCGAGCCGGGCGGTCATCTGGAGCTGCTTGTCCAAGACGTGATCGGCGAGCTCATGCGAGCGGAGATCGTGAACCGCGCGCTCGAGCAGGGGCAGCGAGCCAGCGACCGCGCCCTCCTTCGCCGCGACGACCACTGCAAGCGCCTCGATGAAAGCCTGCACGCGTCGCTGGAACACAAAGGGCAAGCGGTTTCCCTGCGCCGTGGCGCGAACCTTCTCGAGCGCGAGCACGGTCTCCGTCTCGCGCAGGATGGCTTCGCGGAGCGGGTGCTGTTCGGGCTTCGAGAGGCGCTCCCAGAGTACCGGCACCAAGTGGCCCAGCTCCGCCACCCGACGAACGATGCCCGCGGCCCCCTCCTTTGAACGTAGCGAGGCGAGGGGGTGCCCGGTGCGCTGTGTTACGCGGATCTCGAGGGCCGTCACGAGGGCGTCGTGGCCTTCACCGCTCGACTCGGTGAGCGTCGCGCGAGTGGCCTCGCCAACCAAGGCCAGGGCGGCAAGCTCGACGGTCGACTCCGAGAGCCACGCGCGCAGGATGGTTTCGGCGCAAGAGCCGAGCCTGCGTGAGGCAACCTCGAGAAGCTCGCCTTCCGCCCCTGCCTCGCTTTCGAGCAGGGTCGCGAGGTCTCTCCCTGGAGCGTCTCCCGCAAGCAAGCACGCGACGAGGAGCTGAGCTTCCGTCTCGAGCTGGCTCGTCTGCAGTCGGTCACGCAAGAAGAGCATCCAGGCCTCATCGACGTCGACGCTGGGCGCCTCACCTTGCGCGTAGCTGCGTGATCCTTCTCGCTGCGCAATCAGTCGAAGCCGGCTTGCCAGGAGTCGAGGGGTGGCGCTGCGTGCGCCGAAGCGCCGCGGCAGGGTCGATTCGATCTGCGGTACGCCGACCCGACCGGTAGCGAAGGCCGCCTCGAGATCGCGCGGCAGCTGGCGCGCGAAGGGCACGACGTACACGGTGTAATGGTCGGTCTCGTGCGTGAGCTTCTGCCGCAGGTCGAGCTCCCCCACGACCTCGACGACGCGGAAGGGCTTGTCCTTGCCCTCCAGCTTGATGACGCGCCCCTCCACCGGCTCGCTCATGCGCGCGTAGAACGCCGAGCGCACGGTGCGATGCACGCTGCGGTGAAGCTGCTCGAGCTCCTTGCGGAGGAGCTCGAGCGACAGCGCCGGGGCCTCAACGGCGTCGCTGCTCATGGCTCGTCCTTGCCGAGGACCTCGACCTGGATGCGCAGACGCTCGCCTTGTGCGATGCGGGATTGCAGGTCCCGCATGACCTTGTCGAGGTCCGCGGCGCTCCGCACCTCGTGCTGGGTGGTCCTGCGCTCAACGCGTGCGGTGACGGACAAGTCGACGCTGCTCGGCGATGCAGTGCGACCCACCGTTGCGGGGCTCACGGGCGCCGTGTGGCGCCCAAGCAGCAGGTTGGTCAGACGCGCCATCTCGCGCTCGAGCACCGTGTGCAGGGACTCAACGTTCTCGTCGGCAGCGAAGGCCTTCCGGAGGCGAGTCAGGATCGGAGTCAGCTCGTGCGCGTTGTCCCCTTGAGCCTCGCGCGCGACCGCGGCGACGATGGTGGTTCGGTGCTGCTCCGAGCGCAGTGTCTCGATCAGGTGGTCGATGCGACGCGCATGGGCGAGGTAGGTCACCGCGGTCTTCCTGGTCGGATCGACCTCGAGCTGCGCGAGGGCGTTCACGACCTCGTTGTTGTCCTCCGCCTCGAGCACCCCGGCCACCCAGCTGTCGATGGTGCGCAGCACGCCGGCGCGCGGCGTTTCGGTGGCATCACCGCCCAGGAGCCGCTGCCACTCGTCGAGCTGCGTGATGGCGTCGATCGCGCGCGACCGCCCCATCTCCTGGGCCGCCTTCTTCGCCTTGTGCACAAGCTCCTCGACATGGCTCGGCGTGAGCGCGCGACCGCTCAACGCGATGCCGAAGAGCGCTGCGGTCTCGAGCGCGCGCTGCCAGGACTCCTGGCTCGGAAGCTCTACGGGCAGGAGCGCCATGTCGGGGGTCAGCCCGCCAAGCATCGCGCTCACCGGCTGGCCGTGCGCCAGGAACCGAAGCGGCTTGGGCGCGACGCGCGCGTAAGCCAGGACCAGGAAGTCCTCCACCTCGGGCGCCAGCCACATCAGGCCATCGGGATCGAGGGCCTCGCGCACCGCGCCGACCGAGAGCGGCCCACGGTGCTGGCCGAGGCGACGCGCGACCTCGTCGAGCAGGCCGCCGACGTAGTGCACGTCTTCGTTCTCGATCACGCGCACGACTTGGAGGCTCGTCGCGCCCAGGATGGCGCCCATCTCGTCAGTATCGTGGCGATCTAGACGCGCCCGCCGCTCGGGGGTCTCGAGCAGCGCATCGAGATGGGCGAGCACCGACTCGAGCCGGTTCTTGGTTGCGAGCTTGCCGAACTCGGGGTGGGTCGGCGCGCGCGTCTCGAGCACCTGCGTCATGATGGAGAGAAACGCGCCGTCGAACACCAGCCCATCCGGCAGGCTAAGTTTGGCGTTCCGCTTCAGGACGTGGACGCGTTGGCCAGGCCACAGCCCAGCGGCAAGGGAGCTCTCGTATTGGGTAGTTAGGCCGTACGCGCTGCTCAGCGCGTTCTCGACCTGGGTGCGCTTGTGATCGCACTGCTGCTCGAGGGTGGAGCGCACGCGCGGCAGATCGTCGAGGCTGATCCACGGCACGCGGTGGCCGAGATCATGGTCCCGTAGCTCGACCAGACCCTCCAAGATGACGAGATCGCGTAGGGCGTCCTGGCAGTCTTGATCCAGAAAGGCCGGCAGCCACACCGCGGTGGGTAGGCCGTGCGCTTCGTCGTTACCCTTGAGGCCTTCGATCACCTGCTGCAAGCGGTCCTCGTCCTCGCGCGGGCCGTGACCGCTGGCATCGAACGGGAAGTCGACCACAAGGCGCAGATCTTCTTCGGGGCCAGGGCGGAAGACGTTGTCATTGGCGAGTCGCACGTTGTCGTAGACGACGCCGACCTTCCACTTGCGCCCGCGCCACTCGATGGTGCGGGCGCCAGTCTGGTCCCTGAGCACCACGTCCATCTTCTTGAACAGCGAGTCACGCACGCGCAGGCGGCGGCGTTGCTCGTTGTCGAGATCGCGGCACGAGTCGAGGATGCGGCGTACATCCACCGTGTCGAGGATGGCGCTCACCTCGGGGTTGTTTTCGCCCTGCACGTGGATCGCAGGCGTGACGCCGGCCCACTCGCGCACGAAGGCCGCCGCGAGCGAGGTCTCTTGGTTGGGAACGGCCGACTTGAGCGTGCCGCTGTTGAGGTAGACGAGGCTGCTGGCCGTCAGGCGCTTGAGTACCGGGGTGTTGGGCACGAGCCCTTGCAGCAGCACCGTCTTGGCCACGCGGGTCTGCTTGCGGCACTCGCGTTCCTTGCATCCGGCGCAGCCAAGGCTCGGTTCGAAATCCTCGCGTAGGAGCTGGCACCGCTCGGGATTGTCGGTCTTCTGCTTGCGCCGGATGTGCGGCAGAAGATCGTTCTCGTAGATGCGCCGCGCTTGCTCGTACACGCGCTGGAGCGCCGGCAAGTCGCTGGTCTTGCCGTGAACGACGACGTCGAACAAGTCCCCGATGGGGACGACCTTTCCGAGCTCCCAGTCAGGCAGGTAGTCGATGAGCAGGCGAGTCAGCTCCCGCAGAGCGGTGCGCTCGCGTTGCAGCGTCGCGGAGAGCGCCACCATCACCTCGACCAGCGCGGGCGAGAACGGGTACACGCGCCGGAAGTCCTCCGCGTCGCCTTGCTCACCGTGGAGCTTGCGAAAGTCTTCCGCGAAGCTGCGCTTCCAGCTTTCGAATCCGCGGTCCACCTCCGCGCGCCGCTCGGGGCTCACCGGTCTCAGCAGTCGCTTCTCAACGATGCGCGGAAGGTCCTTGTCCTCGAGTGAGATGGTGTCGAAGCGGTCCTTCCAGAAGGAGAGCTGGTCGCGGAAGATCTGCTCGTCCCGGCCGACCACCAGCTTGCCGACCATCTGCGACAGATCTCGCTGGCGGGCAGCGAACGTGAAGTAGGGGATGGCCGGCGGATAGTCGCCGTGCTCGATGAGCGTGGAGACCTTTGGTGCCTCCAGCGAGAGCTTCTTGGGATCCTGGAAGGTCGAGAGCCAGAGCACCAGCTCGTCGAGGAAGAGCACGATGCCCTCGTAGCCGAGGGATTGCAGGTGCGCGGCGAGGATCTGGAGGCCTGCGCCGAGCTTCACCAGCTCGGAGCCGGAGGCCATACCTTCCAGCCACGGCGTCTTGGCGAGCTCGCCAGCGAGGGCCCGCCCCTTCGGCCCGTCTGGGTCAGCGATGGCCAAGTCGAACTCGGCGCGCGACCAGGCGCGGCTCGCGAGCTCGCCCCAGCGGTCGTCGGGTACGGCCTGGTTCGAGGGAAAGGCACCGAAGAACTTCGTCTCGCCGAGATCGGTCAGCAGCCGCTGCGCCGCGGTGAAAAGGCGCTGCACCTCGAAGAGCGCAGGCACAGGGGCCTTGGGGTGCTGGCGCGCCAGCTCCTCCATCGCCGCGCGGAAGATGATCTCCTCGAGCGTCGATGCCTGCCGGCTGATGCACTGGATGTGGAGGCGGAAGAGCTTGCGACCGATGGCCTTGCCTGCGAAGCGCTTGCGCTGTTCCTGAAGCTTCGGGTGGATGGAGAAGACGTCCTTCTCGTCGGCGAGCATGAGGCTGACGAGGTTCATGTAGTGGGACTTGCCGCAGCCGAAGCTGCCGTGGACCCAGGTGAAGACGCTGCGCCGGTCCGCGAGGCCCTGGGCGACGTTGTCGAGCGCGTGATCGAAGTTGCGCGCGATTGACGGCGTCACCTGGTAGTCGGTGAGCGTCTTGCGCAGCGCGTCCGCGTCGGCGTGGGCGTCGATCTGGTGGACGAAGTCGCCCGGCTTGACCGACGTGGGCAGATCGAAATAGAGGCGGAGGGCGGTCTCGGTCATGGCGTCGTGGTCTTCGCGCGCGGTGCTTTGGCGGCCTTGGTTTTGCGCTCCTTCGGTGCCTTGGGAGCTTTGGGTGTCTTCGGCGTCTTGGGCGCCTTCGGTGCCTTCGCCTTCGGGGCCGGCTTCGGTCTTCGGTAGAGGTGAGCCTCCTCGAGCGAGACCTCGAGCTTGCGCGCTTCGCCGGAGAGGTACGCCTCGAAGGAGGAGGCGGTCTCGCCGTCCTGGTCGTGCCATTGGCGCACCCACGGCAGGAGGTCGACCATGGTCTGGAGGATGGGCATGAGGCGCTCGCGGGCGGCCGCATCGCGCTGGAGCGCTTCGTCATGCGTCGCGCCTTCACCGAGGCTCTCTTCCAGCTCGCGGCGGGTAGCGCGCGGGATGACCTCGTGGAGATGCAGACCCAGCTCTTCTTGCCAGAGCTCGACGGCAGCCTGGAGCTGCTCCAGGTGGGTCCAGCCAGCCCAGCCGTAGACGTCGCCAGCCTTGCCCGTCGCGCCCGAAGGTGGCGTTGCCGTCGGATAGGCGATGAAGCGCTCCTTGGGCACGTCGAGCTTGCCGCGCAAGCGCCACACCGTGCTGGCCTGCTCGAAGTCCTTCTGGTCGTACTTCTCGGGCTTGGGGACAGGGACGGCCTCGCCCGCGTCTTCGCGCCGCTGCAGCTCCCAGGTCAGCTCCCAGCCCCGCCGCTTCTCGATGCCGACGTCGGTGTAGCGCTGGCACGTGGCCGAGCTCACCGCCTCGCGCTCCATCAGCCCGCCGAGCACGACCTCGAGATCGAACGTGCTCGAGCCTGTCAGCACCTCGGCTACCGCGCGTACCTTCGGGTCAGCGTGGAGGATCTGTGCGAGGGCGCGGACCGAGAGCGGGCGGGGATCGGGGCGGTCGTGGAGGGCAGCTTCGGATCGGTCGACGAGGAAGGACTCGAGAGCACTCCTTTCACAAGCATTACGAAATTCCGGCTCGATAATGTTCTCATCCGTGTCGCGCCACTGGCGCTTGAACAGCGGGCGTTCAAGAAACCGAAGCATCGGTGAGTCCGCCAGCCGCTCCGCTCTCGCGTGCCACACAGGCTCCAAGGTCCGAGGCAGAGGAGTCGATGAAGGCACTTCTGCCTCTTCTAAGGGTACCAGGTGATCACGCGCCCGCACGTAACTCTTCCGCACGGAAAGGCGCTCAAACGGTCTGTCACCGCGTCGACACTGCGCGCCCTCGAGCGCCTGGAGCGGTGCGGAAACATGCTCACAGAGACCAAGGCATTCGTATGTACGCCAATCGAGTTCTTCTTGAAGAACGATCATCTGCTCTCGAAGAAGGTCCCACGCTGCCCATCGCTCACGGATCGCGAGGCGCAAAGAAGCAGGTGTGACGTTGCCTTGCGTCTCGAGGAACGCCTCGCCGTCCCGCTGGTTCCATAGGCGCTGCCGAAGAGCCGCGAGCCTAGTCATCTGCTTCGCAACTTCAGCAAATTCCACCGGCAGGCAAGAAGGCATTGGGAGGTCCTTCAAGCCCCCGCTAGAGTACTGGAATCGGTTTCGCTCTGGTTCCGGATGCGTCTTGTGCTCTGCGGAGTGCTTGGGCTGGAAGACCTGTTTCATCCAAAAGCACGCCACTGAGCTGTTCAGGTACCCAAGCAGTGCGAGGTGGTCGACTTCGGTCGCGTCGGCGGGCAGCTTGATTATGGGCGCCGTCTGCTTGAAGACATTGCCGCCGCGGTCGAGGATGAAGTGATTGTGGGTAGAGATCTCGGCATAGGTAATGGAGAGGGGGGCGCGGAGCCGCTCACCAGCCACCTGGTGCCATTTCCACCACGCTAGGCCATCGGACTTGTAGGTGCCGCCGCCGAATGTGGCCCGGCTCGACATGGTGGTCCGATACGGCCAAAGATATCGAAAAAGTCCGCGCGAGTAGTCCTCGGCGATCAGTGTTTCTGGCCATTCGTAGGGATAGACCACGGTTGGAAGCTCTTGCAGCGCCCAGTCCCGCACAACATCCCCCACAACAAGCTGACGCACGTACTCCGGCTCCACGCGCTGACGACGAAGATGGTCGTTATCGGATAGCATGCAGTCGTCGGCGTTTGTCATCCCAAGGACGCCAATGAGAGCGACCTGCCCCAGTCTGTTCTGCGCACGCTCTTCGATCAGCTCCTTGAGCTCCGCTGCACCGCCGCCGCCAAGGCTCCATGGATGCTGCGCGAGCTTCTTGCGCTCGACCTGGCCAATCGAGACATAGTCGTTCTCAAAGCCTAACTCGGTATGGTGGTCCGCGATCGAGCGCCAGACTCTGCCTCGAGCCGGATCGTCCGGCGTTGCCGGCTCATTCCGGTTGCCCATGGTCACGCGGACCGTCGTGCCGATGTTGTCGCGCGCCCGGCCGAAGAGGATCACGGTTGGCGTGCCGTGGCCAGGGATGTACGCACCCGAGGTGTCGAGCACCTCGGTGAGCTCGACCCTCGAGAGAACGTCCTCGATCAGCGCTTTGCCGAACTCGCGCTTCATGAACGAGTTGGCGGTGATCTGCCCGGTAAACCCGCCCTCGTTGGCGAGCTGGAAGATGCGCTCGGCGAACGGAGCCGAGAGCGCGTACTTGCCCGACGCTGCGATGTAGCGATCGCGGATTAGCTCGCGCTTCACCGCGTCCTTTTCGGTGATGTACGGCGGGTTGGCGACGACGACGTCGAAGCGGCTTTTCGCGAGCAGCGCGTCGGTTTCGGGGTTGATAAAGGAGAAGAGCCTGCTGCGCTCGTAGGTGCCAGCATCCGCGCCGCGCTGGGCAAGGTCATCACCCAGGGTCACCTGATCGCGCGCTCCTGCGAGCAAGGCATCGCCGACGTACACGCGCAGATCGAGCCCCTCGGGGACCTGGTCGAGCCGCGTGAGACCAGCCTTGTCGAGGTAGCTCAGGAGCAAGCGGAACCTGGCGATGGCTGCGGCGTACGGGTTGAGATCGACCCCGTGGACCTGCGAGAGCGCGAGGCGCGCGCTCTCGGCGCGGTCGCGGCCTGGCTCGGCAGCGCGGCGCGCCTCGAACAGTCGGTCGTAGGCGCCGATCAAGAAGTGACCGGAGCCGCAAGCCGGATCGATCACCGTCACGGCGATACCACGCTCGCGCAGCGCCGGGTCCAGCGTCTGGTCGAGGATGAAGCGCTCGACGAACTCCGGCGTCTGGAGCAGCGCGTAGCGTTTGCGCACGCCCTCGTTGAGGTCCTGGTACAGGTCGCCCAGGTAACGTGTGGAGGCGCCGTCGTGCTCGCGCTCCAGATCGGTTGGCCGGCCGAACGTGAAGCGCAGGCCGTCTTCGTCGGTCGCGCGCAGCGCGGCGAGTAGCTCGCTCAGCGCGCGCGACGAGGGGCTCAGTCGCCAGAGCGGCGCGTGGCCGGGACCGAACACGCCGCGCCCGCCCGGTGCGATCGACATCGCGTCGAACACATGGAGCAGGTAGTCGCGCTCGCCCAAGAAGCGGAACTGGGCGCGGAACTGCGCCAAGCGATCTACCGCACCCGGGCCGGCCAGCCGATGCGGTACGAAGCCGCGGTCCTCCAGCGTACGCACGAACACCGAGCACAACACCCAGCTCGCCGCGACCTGGTCGCAGAACGCCTCCCGGTACTCCTCGTAGCCTTCTCCGGTGCGCTTCTCCGCCGTGTCGCGCGCGTGTGCAGCGCGGATCGTCGGCGCGATGTGCGCATCCTCCGTCCGCTCGAGGAGGTCTGACGACAGCACGCGATGTACCTTGCCCATCGCCGTGACCAGCGCCTCGGCGTCGCGCAGCGGCGCAATCGGAGCAGTGGTTGGAGTCTCGCTTATGGCTGAGGTGCCGGGCTGGAACACGGGATTGGGCTCTCAATTAGCGGGTTGCAACGAGTGGCGGCGAGCTGGAGCCTCGCTTCGACACGTGAGCCTCAGCCCACGCCGCGGGAACCTCAACAATCTCGAAGGGGAGCACGCCGTGGAGCGGGACGAGCCGCGTTCCCGCCATGGCGCCCACCCGCGACGCGACGTCGGTCGCGACCTCCACTGAAACGTGCTCGCCTTGCAGCACGGGCAGGACGACCAGGGTTGCGGCGGCCATCTTGCCCCGGCGGTGTCGCTCGGCCAAGGCGTCAATCTCGCCGAGCAGGCCATAGCGGGCGTGGAGCCCAAGGTGCACGAGCACGCGAGGCCGAGGGCCCTCGATGAGGTTGGCGAAGACGCGCTCGCTGGCAAGCTTCATCAGGTCGACGAGACGAACCCACGAAGGATCCGACGGGCCAGCAGCATCGGCATCGACCGCCGGAGCAAGCCCGCCGCGCAGCTTCTTCTCGTCAGCGACGAGCTCGGCCACGGTGACCAAGCGGCGATCGAGCGGGATCAGGTCGGCGCTCGCCCGCTTGGCCAGCGCTTCGGCGAGCGGGAGATCGTTCGGGGCGCCCCGGCCCGCCGTCCGGTGGGCTGCGGCCCGGTGCCCGCGCCACAAGAGCACACGGAACCCTGCGTCTTGGATCACACCGTCGAGATCGTCGTCGAAGGCCTTGAGGGCGCTTGCGCCGACGGCATCCGTCGCCGCGCGCTCGCGAGGCAAGAGGGGCGGCACGCGCGGCGCGGCCTTGGGCGCGGTCGCGACCGCGTCTGCCCCGCGCGTGGAGGGGGCGGCCGAGCCCGGCTGGTTCGACGAGCCGACGGAGCCGGAGCCGCATTCCGTTCCGCCGAGGCCCAGCGTGCGATCACGGGGGACGAAGTTGCCGGTGGCGTCGAGCTGCATGCGCACGCTCGCCGTGAGCTCGGCAAGCGCGGCAGGGTTTTCGGGCAGGGGTTCGCATGCGGGATAGCGCGCGATCACACGCCGCCGAAGCTCTTCCGGGCTCATCTCGGTGGTGAGCGCTGGCGCCGTGAGCAAGATCGCGCGCTTGGCCGAGAGCCCCTCGGCGTACAGCTCTCCGCGCGCGGAGAGGCGGGCGCGCTCGGCCGTCGCGGTCGAGAGTGTGACGAGCGTGCGGTCGGGGAGCTTGCTCACGACGAGCGCGCGCGCCGGGTCGAGCTCGGTCGCTCCGTTGAGCGCCTCGCGGAGGCGCTCGCACACGGCCGCCTCGGAGAGCACTTCCTCCTGGTCAACCGCGCGATCGACGATACGACCCAGCAGGTCGCACATGAGGAAACCCGTCTTGTCGGTGGCGACCAGCACGTCACCACGCTGCTTGTGCCGACGAAGGAAAAGGCGTGACTCGGTCTCGCGGCCGAGGTCCTCCAGGCTGACTTCCGTGAGCGCGCGGACGATGGCTTCGGCGGCCTCCCGGGCAGACTCCGCAGACAGGTCGGGTTCAGGGGGAAGCACCTCGACGACGGCTGCGGCGGCGCGCGAGATGGGAAGAACGCCTGCCGCTGTACCAAGAGCCGCGAGGACTGCGCCGAGCGCGCGCTCGAGGACGATCCGCTCGCGCGGCGCTTGCGTGTCGCCCGCGTTCGGGAGGAGCATGCCCTCCTTCTTGCCTGTCCAGCGCTCGCGAGCACGAATCAGCTCGATCGAGATCAGTGCGCGTGTGACGCCGCATGCTTTCGCTAGCTCGGTCGCGCTCCCGTGACGGGGAAAACCTTCGAGTGGCTCGAGCCCGAGGTAATGACGGAGCCGCCTGCTGGAGGGGGAAGAGCGACCACTCGGGCGCGGCGCCAGGAGTGCCACCGCGGCGCTGAGCGTGGACGGTGCGCGCTCGGCGTCGACAAGTGATTCGAGCCACTGCATGAGGTGCTTGGGCGATTCCGTGGCCCCGTCCTTCTTGGCGCGCCCAACGAGGTTCTTGACCTGCCTCTCGGGAGCTGAGGCGAGCGCGACCGAGTCCTCGAGCCCAGCCGCTCGGAGGCGGCTAACGAGCGGGCCGCTCAGGCTGCCCGACTCGACCTGCGCCGTGAGGGGCAGGCGTGCGCCACTGAAGCCGCGTAGGAACGGGACGGGCTGCTCGGTCGCGCTGATCGAGAGGTGCTTGCGTACGACTTCGGCCAGGTGGACGAGCGAGCGCGCAGTCTTCGCGCCGACGCCACGGACGGCGCTGAGCCGATTCGTGGGGAGCTCGGAGAGCTCGTGCAGCGTGTAGATTCCCATTCGGTCAAGGGCGTTGCGCTGGCGGGTCGAGAGCGTGAGCTCGCCAACCTTCGCCTCCGGCCCGAGGCCGACGAGATCCGTGGCGGTGAGCTTCGGCTCCTCAGCACGGTCGGCCTCGTGGCTCGGCACGCGGCGGAGCGCCTCCGAGAAGGCCTCGCGCATCTCCTCGGCCGTCGCGTAGCGATCCTCCTTCGACCATTGAAAGGCCTTCTGAAAGAACCGCTTGAGGCCGTCGCGTACATCGGCATCGATGCGGTCAGCCTCGACCCGCACGGCGACGGTTCCGGCGGTGGCACCCGGGATCGGCGCTGGGCGCACCCCGGTGAACATCTCGTAGAGCGTCATTGCGGCGGACCAACGATCCGCCGCGTCGTCCCACCGACCGCGTGCGATCAGCGCCGGGTCCTTGTAGGCAGGCGTCCCGACCGCGATGTCCTCGGCGGGACGGTCGGAGAGTGAAAAATCGAAGAGCAGGAGGCCTTTGCGCTTCTTCTCGGTGCCCGCCGTCAACCCGATGTTCGCGGGCTTGATGTCGCGGTGCTGGATACCGGCTCCTTCCAGCCCGCGGACAGCCGTGAGCAGGTCGTCGCCCCAACGTCGTGCGTAATCGAGCGAGATCGAGCCTTCGAGACGGATCTCGTCGGCGAGCGTGCGGTCGCCCGCGAACTGGACGAGCAGGCAGGTGCGGCCCGCGAGGTTGCGCGTCTCGATCCAATGAGCGACGCGGTCGATGCCGGATTGACGGTGCAGCCGGGCGAGCACTTCACCTTCGCGGCGGACGCGGTCGTCGTGGCTTTCGGAGAGCGGGACTTTGAGCGCGAGCTCGTCGTCCCCGACGCGAACCTTCAGCACGCGCGCAGTCGCACCGCTGCCAAGCACCGAGAGCACCTCGATCCCGCCGGTGAGGATGGTGCCTCGGACGGCATCGAGCGGATCGATCTCCTCCGCAGCGACATCGAGCCCAGGCGGCTCGACCGGCGCCGCCTCCGGGGTCGTCAGCGCCTCTTCGAGGCGCTCGATCAGCTCGAGCGGTGAGCCGATACTCCGCATACGCTCCGAGGGATCAATGAACGTCGCCTCGAACAGGACGCGGTCCAGGTCGACCCGCACGCCCGGCGGGAACAGGTCGTCGCGAACGGAGGAGATGGTGAGCGCCTGGTCGCGGAGGAGGCGCTGCGCCAGCTCGACCGCCGTCTCAGCTGGTCGCTGCTCGGCGAGAAGGAAGTAGGCGAGCGCGCCGAGTGAGAAGAAGTCGCTCTCGACTGTAGCCGAGGCGCCTAAGGCAATTTCCGGCGCCTCGTAGAGGTTGGCCGTGGCGCCGGCCAGGCGCGTGAAGAGGCGCGTGCCTTCGCTCTCGGGGTCGGCGGCAGCGGCGAGCGCAAACCGGGTGAGCTTGACCTCGAGCGCGCCGGAGTGGCCCTTGCGATGAACGAGCACCGCCTCCGGCGAGAGCGCACCGTGCTTCACTTCGTTCCGGTGACAGAAGGCGAGCGCGTCGGCGACACGACGCAAGATCGTTAGCTTGTCATCCAGGCTCAGCGTGGAGCGCCCCTCCGCGTCTCGCTGCTCCTTCACGAAGGCATCGAGCGCCTTGCCTTCGAAGCTCCGGAATACCAGCGCCGGACCCAGCGGCCCGCGTGGATCGAACGCCTCGAACGCCAGCACGTCCGGGTGATCGCCCAGGCGCATCAGCACCTTGGCCTCGCGCTCGACCCGACGCTCGAGCTTCGGCGCGTAGGATCGATCACTCTTCGGCAACATGTAGGAGCGCACGCGGCGCGTCGGCCCGACCCCGACCGGCTCGCCGCGGTGGTCCTGGTAGGCCTCGCCCTCCTCGAGCAAGGACGTGAGCGTGATGCGGCCGTCGAGGACCGTCGTCGGCTTGTCGATCGGGTTCAGCCCGAAGGTCGGATGGCCCAGCACCTTGCGCAGCGCCTTGAAGGTCGCGCTCGTCGTCTGGCGGGTCTTCAAGCTCTCGGCAGCGCCGGGGAAGCGCGCCTGGCGGAGCGCGTCGCCCAGCGCTCCGCGGCCGACCAGGACGTGCGAGAGCGCGGCGTCCTCGCGGTGAAGGGAGGTCGCTTCCGCGTGGGTCAGCCAGACCAACGGCTCGCACCACAGCGCTTGCATCGCGTCGGCGACGCCCTGGCCCAGCTGGCTCTGCCGCGCGACGCGCCGAACGCGGTCCATGAAGCTCTTCGCCTTGACCTCGAGAAGCGGGAGCGGGTGATCCACCACTTCACGCCCGCGCTGCTCCGACCACGTCACGAGATGGCGAACGTCTCCCTGGACGAGCTTGCCGGTCCACGCCTTGAGCTCGACCATGAACAGGCAGTGCGACGTGAGGACGATCGCGTCGACCTCGTAGCGACGGTTGTCGTCGGTCTGGAACGTGAAGAGCGCGTACCCACCGAACGGATCGTATTGTGGGAGTGCTGCCCGCAACCACTCGATGCCCTCGCGCTCGTGGCGGTGCGGCGTCGTGCCCACGACCTCGAAGCGTCGGAACGTGCTGTCGTTCGGAGGCACCGTCCTACCCCGCAGAGAGCTCGATCGTGTCGCTGGTGTCGAGGGCCTCAGCGAGCGCCGCAGCGGCGGCACGCTCTTCGGGGGTGCAGTCCGGTGACGCTACGAAGAAGCGCGCTAGCGTGATGCCGAGCCGAGCCTTCTCGCGCTTGGCCCAGTCGGCCCAGCTCTCGTCGGGGCCGCGCGCGAGCTCGGCGAGGTGAGGGAGGCCAGCCTGGCGCGACAGGGCGCACGCGAGGCCGAGCAGATGGCGCGGCCCCGGCCGTGCGCTCACGAGGATGACCTGAGAGCGAAGCGCCAAGCGCGAGTCGGCAGCGAACACGCGCACCACCTCGACCAACGCGCGCGCGCCGGTCACCACCACATGCGTTGCGCGCGCGAGCTTCTCAGCGAGCCCCGGAATCCCGCGGCTCGACGTCTCCACTCCCCACGCCCCCGCGCTCTCTTCGAAGGCCGAGCCAGCGTCCGCGGCCGCCTGACGCTTGGCGAAGTGCGCTTCGAGGACCTTCGCCGCCGGGCGCTCGAAGCCCGTCCCCCACGGACTGTCCTCGTACCAGCCGGCCAGACCGAACACAGGCCCAGGCGCGAACGCGGCCGGGTACAACATCGCCAGGTTGCGCAGAACCAGATCGCAGCGCACCACCGTGGGCAGATCGTCGCCGTACGCCCTCCACGCCAGGTCCGCGTTGCGATCCAACGTGCGCGGATCGGCCTCGAGGTCCACGAACCGCGCCGCTGCGAGGGCTGCGCGGTAGAAGGACAGGGCGAGATCGGTCGTCGGCGCGGACATCGGGGGCAGGAGGATAGATCTGCTGGCGCGGCGAGAGGTGACGAAACTGCGGGATCGCAGGGGCGTGCTGGGCGCCGGAGCGTCGCGCCGCGAGCTGCGTGCCGAGGTGGTGTAGGACCGAAGAGCGAAGGAGCGAAGCGCCTCCCCGCGTGATCTGGCGAGGCAGGGTTGAGCGACCGCGACGCGCCCGATACACTCGACGTGTGAGGGCACTCGCGACTGGAGCGCGTGTTACCGGGCAGCCAGGCCTCGCCACGGAGCCCAACTCGTGACGGGGTTTGACTCCGAAGCTGCCCTCAGATTCGAACCGCTCCTTCGAGTCGGCTCCGAGGTTTGTCGAACCAGACGACCTTCACGCCCACGTCCGCGAGGAAGGCCCGTGCCTCGCGGCTCGGCTTGTTGGGGAACAAGACGGCGAGGTCGACCGCCGCACGCTGGTACAAGTGCCTGCGGTAGTCGAGCAGTTGTCCGACCGCCATGCGACACATCGACATTGCGTCGCTCGTCTTTACCTCGATCAGCAAGCCTCGGCCCTCGCGGTACCCCCGCACCAAGGCATCGAAGAGGCATGCCGGGTCCGAGCCTTGCTCGACCGGAAGCCCGGCTCGGGTGCAGATAGCAAGGAGCGCGGTCGTCATCGTGTTGTGGAGCCGCTGCATCGTTACGACGTCGACGGAGCGCAGATACTCCACGTCCTCGTCACGGCGCTCGCGGAGTGGCGTCGTGATCGGGGGACGGCGCGTGCGTCTCGGTCTGCGTGGAGCAGCCTTCAGCGCCGCTTCGAGTCGCGCCTCATCGGCGACATCGAGGTCGAAGGCGTCCTTGATCCCAGCTTGGCCGATGAGGTTCACCAAGCCATCGTATTGCCCAGCCAATGTCGCCGACCCGAGTCCGAGTCTGCGAAGCAGGGCCTCCTTGCGTCCGTTGATGATCGGCGCCCGACCTCTCGGGGCGAGGCAGGCGAGGAGAGGCGTGAGCAGGTTCGACGGTTTGCCATCCCCGCCGCCCACCCGTGGGAGCTTGGGCAGCGCATCTATCGCGGCGTAGGCCCCCCGCGCGGCTTTGTCATCACCCGTCGTGATGGCCACCACGATCGCCCGCACCGCGGGAAGGTTGTCCCGGATCCACGCGTGGACGGCGCCCCGAAAACCTCCATAGTAGTTCACGATCCCGACCGGTCGACTGGCGTGCTCTGCGATCTCGGTGGGAACGCCGGCACCGCGAAGCTCCGACGCCAACTCTTTGACTGTCGTAGCCGTGAGGTTCAGTCGGAGCAGAGTGGAGAGCGCCGGCGCGACGACGGCGCGGGTGCTGTCTGCGACCTCCCCGCCTCCCTTGGTGATCCACGTAAGGCGGCAGAGCGCGTAGATGACCTCGTGCGAGAGTCGGCGGTGCTTCCGGACGCAGCGGTCGTAGCAAGCTCGTACGAGCAGTGCGGTTCGACGTTCGCGGTCGACCCAGGACATGGTGTCCAGGGTAGCAGCGCTACCAAGGAACCCGTCACCGTCAGCCAGCTGTGAGACTTCGGGGGCGTCGTGGTGGCGTACCCCGTTGCCGTTGATGCGACCAACGCCTCGGAAGAAGGGAATCGCGTGTCGGGTTCATGTCCGCGTACGCTTCCGAGTTCATGGCATCGACGCTCGTGAGGCTGCAGCAGGCAATAGTTTCCGACTACGCCACCAGCCTCGGACTCGGCTCCGACCCTCGCTACTGGGGCGGAGCTCGGCTTCGCCCGGTCGTGCCGCTCGACACTGCCTTGGACGGGATCTTCATCCTCGGCGCGTACCCGTCAGCGAGGTTCGAGTCGGTCGGCAGGGAGAACGATGTCCCGGTCGGCGACAACCTGGGCCCGTTCGAGCCCGAGCGCTACTTCGACGGTACCCGTGTCCGCACGCAGAAGTCTGCCGACGAGCTTCAGGAGTTCTACCTGCGGGCGTTGGGCGTGGAGCGGCGGGCGTGTTGGGTGACGGACCTCGTGAAGGTGTTCCTGTTCAAGGAGGGGCACCGCGAGAAGTACGGCCGCCTTGGAACACCCGTTCCGGTCGGCTACGAACGCGAGCGCTTCGAGGAGCTTGCCGCGATGTCGATCCCGTGGCTCGAGCGCGAGCTCGTCGTGGCGAAGCCCCGACTGATGATCACGCTTGGCGCCGAAGTTGCGGGCGTGCTCCGAGGAGTCTCGGGGCAGCGCGGGCGGAACGCCCTGCTCGGCCCAGTGCCCACTCCGCTTCGGGTCGGATCGGTCGAGGTCCCCACCGTGCACCTGGCTCACCCGGGCATCGTCATGCGGAAGGGAGATGACGAGCGAAACCCGTGGCCGCGGCTCCACCAGGACGAGCACATTCCGGCTCTTCGCAAGACCGTAGATGCCATGCGTTTGGTCGGGGGGTGAGCTGCTCGCGCCGACGAGTGCTAGGCAGCGCGGGGTGGCTCAGTGACGACGTCGGTTCATTTCCGTGGCGCCGCCCGAAACGGTCCACACGGATTTGCCGCGTGGAGAACGAGCCCGGCACTTGGGACAGATCCGCTGCCGAGGCTTCTGACGTTGGAACCGCTTGCTGCACCGACTGCAGAGGGCTGCGGGATTCGCGACTGGCGGATGTACCCGCGACAGGTGCTGCGCAAGCCGCCTCGAGCTGACGGAGGCAGCGCACCTTGGACAAGGCACAAGGTCCGCCGGAGCACCCGGATCCGAGTTGGGCGCAGGATCCGAAGCCGTGCCCCCAGTCTCATCGCTGTGCCGCTTTCGAGATGTGGTCATGGGTCGTCACCCGTACCCCGCGGCGTCGAGCACGATGTCGACGATGCTGTCATCGCTTTTCGTGAGCTCGAGCACGCGAGGCAAGTCGGCGCGCTCGGACCCGTTCCAGGAGAAGTACGCGAGCCCCGACGCCCACGACTTGATCGAAGGCACCTCCTTCGCGAGCGTGAGCCACGGCAGACGCCAGATGTTCGGTGTGTCGGTGCTGTGTGGGTGCTGGAGAACCACGGTCGGTCTGAACTTGGCGACTCTGGCCTTCATCGCGTCACATCGCTTCCGACGAAGACCGTTCGGGGCCTGGTTCGCTCGCCCGCGTGGGCTGAACATGTTCAGGTCGTGGCAGCCGAGTACCAGCGCGCGCTCGCCTGCGATCTCGATGAGGTGCGTGTCGAGGTCGACCGCATGAACCAGCGTCTGTTCTTGGCTCGGTGTCGGGTAAGACTTGCCGGTCCAGCGAACCAGCTTCCCTCCGCGGACGTCGTAGACGGCGACGAGCTCGGCGTGGATCCCGTCGGGGCCGTCCAGGACATCGATCCCGATGGTGAGGACGGCCGTGCGCTCCCTCGCCGCTCGGAGGACGCTGTCGGTCACGACGCGGCCGAGGACGCGTTCAGCGTGCTTTCGCAACGGCTCGAGATCAGCAGGTCTGCAGTCCCATCCCGTACGCACCCGGACTCCGTCCGGCCACTCGGTGCGGACGAAGCCGCCCGGCGTGATCGTGAACGTCGCGAGCGTCCCTCTCGGCCAGCGTCGCCCGAACGCTTCGAGCAGCATGGCCTCGGCGCCGCGCGTTCCGGCAGGAGTCCGCCCTTCCGCCACGATGCGAACGATCGTGGTTTGTGCGTTGCTGGTCGGGCTCACGGCGGACCTGGGCGAGCTGGCGCGCACAGCCGGCATGGGAGGAGTCCGAGAGGGTGGCCTCGGTGTTGGCGGTCGGGCGCTGCGCCGGTTCGTCGACGTGCCAGAGAACGGCTGAGCCATGCCGCCGCAGCTGCAGGCGACGACGTGGAAGCCGAGTTGCGTCAAGACGTCGTTCGTCTGTGCGCCGCCCGCGAACTCGTCCGGCCGTAGCTCACGACCGAGCTGGCGTTTCGCGGCGAGAGCCAGCACGTACTTCGGCGGCAGGTGGTGCCCGTGCACGACGAGGCAAAACTTGGTCGAGCGGCGGCCGGCGGGAATGCCATCTTCGCGAACCGACCTAGCGGCGTAGTCGACGTCCTCCTTGGTGATCGGGGGAAGCGGCATGATTGCAGGCTACCAGCATCGCGCGTTGATCTCGCCGGGCTTCGGGTTGTCGGCGCCGGGTACTGGGGCGCGACTTTCACCTCCGTTGATGTCAACGGAGGTCGTTCAGGCCGCAGGCCGCCTCGGTGAACTTTCTGCGCGCCGGTTGTTGACGGGCTGGCTGACGACATTACGATAGAACTCGGTTCGAGGAGCTACGAGGCCTCCGGGCTTGCTCCACGGTTACGCGAATAGCCGTCAGAGAACGCCAGCACCAGCGGAGAACATCGTGGAGCCTGACGGGCCGTCTGCCCCGAGCGCTCTGGCGACCCCTGGTGACCCCGTTTGCTTCGGAGGTCACCATGCTCATCGAAACCGTGAACTTGAACGTGTGGTCGAAGTGCGACCTCGCATGCCGGTACTGCTACGGGCGCTTCCCTGAGCGGCCGAGCCAGGCATCTGTCGACGAGTGGCGGCTCATCTTGGACGACATCGCCGGGCAGGGCGTGCGGCGGGTCACGTTCTGTGGCGGCGAACCGACGCTGCATCCCAGACTCGCGGACCTTCTTGCACATGCGCGAGCGCTGGGCCTCCAAACCTCGATCGTCACCAACGGCGCGCGCCTCACGGAGGCGTTGGTCGCCCAACTGGACGTCGTGGGCATGACGCTCGACGACGTGAGGGAGGAAGTGTTGCTCCGGCTCGGTCGCACGAGGAAAGGTTCGGGCCCCTACCTTGAACGGTTCCTCGCCGCAGTCGCGCTCGTGCAACGGTTCCCCAAGGTGCTCCTGAAGGTGAACACGGTCGTCACGCGGTTCAACCTGCATGCGGACTTGCGCGACGTCGTCGGTTGGATTCGCCCGTACAAGTGGAAGCCGTTGCAGTTCACCGAGGTCTTCGGCGAGAACGAGCGGGACGCCGAATCGCTCGCGGTGACCCTGGAGGAGTTCGACTCGTTCGTGCGGCGCCATCGTTCCCATCTCGAGCACGCTGGGATCTGGGTCGAGCCTGAGGGTGCTGCGACGGTACGTTCGACCTACGTCATGGTGGATCCGAGCGGGCGGCTCTTCAGCACGGCGACGGGACGCAAGCGGTTCAGCTCGCGCGTGGTGGATGTGGGGCTTCGCGAGGCAGTGGCCGAAGTCGGCGGCTACGACCGCGATGCTTTCCTCGCGCGCGGTGGCGATGTCGACGTTCGCCGCCTGCCTTTGTTCGGAGGTGCGCGATGAAGACTGCCGCGGAGCTTGCGCAAGAGGGAACCGTTGAGTCGGGCATCGAGCTCGGTCGGCGCTTCGGAGGATCGCGTGTGTTGCCGGAGCTCGCGGCGCGCTGGGGCGGTGCCTTCTCGAATGCGAACGCGGAGTGCGAGCACATCGCGATCGATGATGCGTCCAGCAAGGCGCTCGGCGAGGTTCTCCGCCACGTCCGCCCGCGGCACGCGGATGCGGCCCCCCTCGTCGGCGCCCTTGTCGAGAAGCCCGACCCGCACCGGCAACTTGCGGCTCTTCGGCTGCTCCGTGCGCCCGCGGGCGCCGGGGTGGCGACTCTGCTCGCCTTCGCGAAAGGCGCGGGGCCACGTCGGCGGCACGCACTGGCGTCGGCCTTTGTCGATAACGCGGCCCTGACCGCGGAGTTGCTCGGCCCGCCGGAGTTGCGTGAAGAACCGTGCGACTGCGGCCGCCAGCACGACGTCCAGACGGACGTGCTCCACGACCATGTCCTCCTCATACTCGCGCGGCACGCGCAAGCTCCCGACGCGCCGTTCGACGTTCACGACGAGCAGCTGCTCGCCGGCGTTCCGCTCGGGTCCTGGCTGGAGATTCCCGGGCGCCTCCTCTACGCCAGGCTACTTCGAGCTGACGGCCTCACGGTGCCGGGCCTGGACGCCGAGGCTGAGAGACTCCTCGACAACGCGGAGGTTGGGTTGGCCGGCGCAGCGTGGCTGGCCGGAACTGGTCGCCACACTGACGCGGTCGTATCCGCCGTCGTGCGCCGTGTCGTCGAGTCCGACGAGCCCGTCACCGTGCTTCGCGCCTTGATCGCCGCGCAGGGGGACCTCGGAGGGGGCATATTCCACGGGCGCGGGTGGAAGCGCAACGAACGCCCACGCAAGCTCAAACCCCTGGCGGTCGCGTTGCTTGACCGTCGCGTTTGGCCCGGTGCGGAGCTCGAGAAGCTCATGGCGCATGCTTTCCCGAAGCCAGGCAAGGGGGACTGGGACAGCGAGGCGGGCTGGGTCGGTGTGCAGGAGCTGCTCGCCGAGGGACTGCTCGCAATCGCGATGGACGAGTCTCGCGCGATGGAGGAACGGCGGCGTGCGATCAACGCGCTCGGCGTGTTGAGGCCGGGCGGGGATGGGAGCTGGCTCCGCGCGCTCGGAAGGATTCGCGAGCCCGCTCTCGAGACGGCTTGCAGAGAGGTCGTGTCAGCGGCGCGAGATCACGGCCCCGCAACCGACGCTCAGCTCGCGGTGTCGGATGCGGCTGCGGCGCTTTGGGGCCGGCTCCGCGGTTCAGGGTAGCAGCAGCGATCCAGAGCGAGGTCGCGACCGCTCAGGCAAGAGCTTGCTTGATCACGCGCTTCACGAAGTTGCCCTTGGGATGGCTTCTCCAGCACCCGTCGGTTCGACGCGAGATGGCGTAAGTGAAGAGTAGCGGCACGACGCGCGGTCCAACCTTGACCTTGTGATCACGGTTGCCATGGAGCTCACGTACGCGGCGATTTTTCACTGCGGCATGGGCGGTCCCCATCAAGAGTTTCGCTACGATGTCGCGCCCCGGCCGGCCGCAGACGAGGATCAGCCTCGGAGCGAGTCGCTCGAGCTGCGGTAGGAGCCACGTACTGGGGCACCTTCCCACCTGCGCTACATTGAGTTGTGCGAGGCCGGGGGTTGCGTGCTTGTAGCACTCTAGAAAGACGAAGTTCTTCGCTAGGTCGTGCAGCCCCACGCCGAAATGTTCGGCCGCGCGCGGCAGCCAATCCGCGAGGCCCTTGTGCGTTTGACCCTCAAGCCGACGGTCGATGCAGCCCAACGACTCTCCGGTGGCCAGGATTTCGAGCACCCGGTCAGAAAGCTTCAGCTTCCTAGCTACCGAAAGGGTCTGGATGATCTGGTAGACCTCGTCATTGTCTGATGCCTGCGGGTTGATCCCGACGACCGCAATTGGACTTTGGGTGCCGTACCCGCCGGCAACATCCTCATGGTGACGGCACCCGCCACGGGGGAAGCAGTCCTGACATTCCAGCAGCCTGCGCCTAAAGCTCGGCAGCGAAAGACGGCGCAGCTCTTCCCAGCGCTTTCGCTCAGTCACCCACTGAATCTACGAACGGTTGGCCCATTGTTCAATCGATGGGTTGCGGCGCAAACGTATTCCGAGCGCGGGACGCTCGCAGGGCTGTCGCACTCCTCGCCGAGTGGTGGTGGTCGACGCCAAACGCTCTGTGGAGAGAACGCCCAGTCCTGCTCGACGGTGCCGGACTTACTTCCACGCCGAGACTGGGCTGCCGTGTAACGGCATGCTCAAGCACCCGCCTCGCAAGCTTACAGTAGGTCTATGGCAACTCGCGGTTCGGCTAGGGTTTACCGAGCGATTCGAATGGCTCCTCAGGGGTGACTTGGATCACGGCTTTATTGCCTTCGTCCGTCGGATTCGCGAGACGGTAGCATGTCGCCCAAAGGGGTTGGTCAGGGTTGCCCACGGCCTCGACGATGTACCGGTAGTTGCTTGCCGTAACGGGTACCCGATCGCCGTCCCGGAGGTCGCCGCGAAAGACGAGGTTCCTCTCAGCGTCTTGCCGGATAAACCCGACGAACGGCTCAAGTTGCACTTGGCGGTACTGCTTGTTGTAGGGCGGCCCGCCGACGCGCTCGGCGGCGACGCAGTGTTTGTAGACGTTTGTGCGACGAAACTCTTCTCGCCCAGACCAGAAGATCACGAGTGCCCGCGGGCCCGACCGCCATTTCCGGTGTGAAGCGTCGATAAGCCAGCGGAAGTCTTCCGCGGCCCTACCCAACGACAGCCGTCCGCTGGACGGCCTTGCCAGCGACAGCTTCAGCTGAACGCCGATCACCTCATTGATTACGAGGTCGGGACTCCTTGATCGGGTCGCTGGCGTCCGAACGGTGCAGCCCGATCCAAGGATGTGCGCAGCCATGTAGGTTCGAAGATCGTCTTCGTAGATACGAGTCGGCGGTGCGCTTCGAGGTAGCAGCGCCCGGCCGTGCTTCTGGGCATGCCGGACGCCCTCGAGCAAACGCTGCCAGGCATCGGGCTGGAACACCGAGCTGTCGCAGAAGGAGGGCATGTTCGAGACCGGAGGCCCAAACACACTACTGCTCTGAAAGGTGGCCAACAATCTTCAAGTTGACGCGCCAGCACTCGGATCAGTGATCCACGCACATCCCCGCGGCGCTGCCATCGAACACGAGCTCGTCGCAGGAGACACCACCGTCTCCGTTGATCCCCGCACCGCCCTGGCCGAGATTCGATGAACCGGTCCCACCCGCGCCGGCCGTACCAGGAGACAGCGCGGTGCCGGACTCGATCATGAGCGACCCGCCGAAACGCGCGATCGCTGCCGAGGGGCCGCCTGCTCCGCCACCACCGCCGCCGCCGCGACCTCCCTCACCGCCAGCCCCGCCGGCGCACGCGGCTGAGCCGTTGGGGTTGCTGCCGTTCACGGCTCCGAGCGGTCCACCTTGGCCACCAGCTCCTCCAGCCTGGCCGACGGAGCCATCTCCGCCGGCGCCGGCTTGTCCCGACGCAAGCGTTACGGCGGTTAGCGTCACGTCTGCGGCGAGGATGACGAGAGCGAAGCTCGCTCCGCCACCGGCTCCGCCGCGCCCGCCCATCCCGCCGCAACCACCGGAGCCGCCACCGCCGCCGCCAGGCCCGCCGAGCGTACCGGCGACGTTGCAGGCGCGACCGCCGCCACCACCGCCGCCGCCTTTACCACCCGTTCCTGTTCCGGCATCCGCTGCCGCGGACGCTGGCGTGTAGCCGCCCGCAGAGAGGGCACCGATCCCGGAGCCTGCGGCACCGGACGCTCCCGTTGTTCCATTCGATCCGGTGCCTCCAGCGCAGACGCCGGCCACGCCTTGACCCACGCCCCCTGGGCCGCCAGTACCCGCAGGCCCACCGGGTCCACCTGGTCCGCCGGTTCCGGGATCGGTCGTGCCAGTTCCGCCGCTGCCGCCGTTGCCAGCGCCACACGCGCTCATGGCTCCTGGACCGCCGAAGTTCTGCATCCCGTCCTCACAGCCGGGGTCGCCTTGCGTGCCCATCGTCCCTGACATGGCGCTCGCACCGAAGTCGGCCCCGGGTTGTCCCTTCGTTCCTGCTCCGGCTGTAAGGTCGCAGCGAGCGAAGGCGACCGTTGCGGAATCAACGATGACAGCGATGCTCGAGCCACCCGACGCAACCGCGTCCGGGTTCTCCACGAGCAAGTCCTCGATCTTCGTTGCGCCGGTCCCGGAGATCTCCAGCGTGGGTGAGTCCGCGACGCCCGCGAGCTTGGGCCGGTTCGCTTCTTCGTAGCTCCAGTCCGCGCACGCGAGCCCGCCGAAGATGGACCTTCCACCCGCGAGCGTGAACGTCCCCGTGAATGTGTCGGTCCCGCAGATGTAGGCAGCTTTGTTGTCTGGGACGGCCGCGAGCGCCGCGGCGAGATCTCCCATCGGAGACGCCTTGCTGCCGTCGCCGGTCGCTCCAGCCGCGACGAACACGCCACACGTTGCGGGGACCGACTCTCCGGTGGGGAGCATGCTGGGGATGCAGCCGGGGTCGATGCTGCCGCCTCCCCCATCTCCGCCGCCCCCTCCCTGTGAGCTCGTGCTGCCACCGGCGCCACCAGCGCCGGGTCCAGCGCCACCACCTCCCACCGGTTGGCTTCCGCTGATGCACGGCAGGTAGTCGCAGTCCTCGTACGAGCAGCCGAAGGAGACGGCTGCGGGAGCAACGATCACAGCGAGAAGAGCGTGGAGGAGGCGCATGGAAGGCTCAGAAGGATGTGGAGAAGGTGACGCCGACGAAGTCGGGCGCGACGAGCGGGACCAGCGCGGTCTCGTCGGATGCAGCGCTCTCGTCGGGAACGACGAGGTAGATGATGCCGCCGAGGAGGAGCGCACCGCCGGTGGCAGCGAGGACGATGCCGGCGGTCGTCAGCGTGCCCGCTGAGCCGAGCGCATCGGTTCCCTCGGCGCATCGCTCGGAGAGCGGACCCTCGACCGGTTGACAGTTTCCGCCTGCGGCTTCGATCTCGCCGCCGATGTCTTCGGCATCACCGAGCTTGCTTTGGCCGACACCGATCAACGCTCCGCCCACGCCCGCGGCGACGAGCCCAACTCCGCCCATCAGCCAGCCGGGCCAGCTTGGGCGACCATCCGGCGGCGGGATGGGATCCGGATGAGGGTCGGGGTTCGGCTGGGGGCCACCCGTATTCCGCCCGGGGGCGGGTTTGCCCTCGATGTGGATGGTCACCGTGGCGCTCGCGCCCTTCGTGAGCTCCTTCTCGACCACGCCACTGGCGTCGCCGAGCTTGGCCTCGAAGCGCCGCTTGCCCGTCTCGACGAAGACTTCCTTGTTGAGCGGCGCCTTGCCGACCTCTCGCCCGTCCACGAACACGATGGCGCCCGCAGGTGCTTCGAGCAGGACGGTTCCGACCTCCTTCTTGGCAGCCTGAAGGTCTTCGATGACGCGCTCGAACGGCTTCTTGCCTTGATTCGGTGGTGCGTTTCGAAGGCAGTCGGCCAGGTGCTCGGCGGCGTCACGGTAGAGCCCGAGCTCGAACTCGGTTCGGCCGAGGTGGCCGGCGATGTCGTAGGTGCGCTTGATCTTGTAGGCCTCGAGATAGAGCTCGCGCGCCTTGGGCAAATCCTTGGCCTTGTAGGCCGCGTTCGCGTCCTTGAAGAGCTGGTCGGCGCGCTCGAGCTCTTTGGCGTCGACGAGCGGCGCTTCGTCCGCTCGCGCCACGCTCGGGATGAACGAGCCCGCGCCAAGGGTCAGGAGAAGCAGCGACTGTCGAAGTAGCTTCATTCTTTTGACTCGAAGTAGAGGCCGCCGCTCGCGCGTGCCGTCGCGGTCGGGGGTGCTGTTGGCTTGGTCGAGACCTCGGGCGGAGGGGTCTGCTTGGGGCGTTCTGTGCGCAACGCGTCGGCGGATTGCTTGGGCTCTTCGACGGGGGCGGTCGCGACGGAGGGTGGCGGTTGAGGAGTTGGCGAGGCGGACTCGGACGCCGCGGTCACGGGCGCCGGAATCGCAGAGGCCGAGGTCACCTGAGCGGGCTCGCCCCCATCCTTCATCACCATCAGTGTCACGCCGCCGATGAGGAGCAGGAGCACCAGCGGGGCGAGCAGCACCGGCCAGCGGCGCTTCGGCTGCTCAGGCTGCTCCACGGTCACGCCGCCCGGCTCCAAACGTCCTCGCCCTTCTCGCGCGAGGGGTGGGAGCGAAGGCGCGGTGTCCTTGCCTTCACCGATGCGCCTGTACTTCTCGAGCGCGGCGCGAGCTTCCGGATGCTCGTCCAGGTGCTCGCGGAAGGCGCGCGCGCGGTCCTCAGCCTCACGTCCTTCCAGCGCACGCTCGATGGCCTCGGGCGACAGCAGCTCCTCGGAGGTGTCGATGCGGCCGCGTTCCCTTGTCATGCGGTCCTCCGTCGACCGGGCAGGAGAACGAGCTCCCAGTCGTCGAGCGCGATGGATCCGGTCGGGCCGAGGACTCCCTCGGGCGCGCGTGCGCCCTCGAGCCGCAAACGGAAGCCATCGGCGAGCCGCTCGACTGCGTAGCCATCGGCGACCGGGTGAAGGGCAACCGCGTGAAGGACTGGGAACCGGAACAAGGAAACGTCCGTGTCGATGCCCCCGCCGAGCCGAGGGGCTGGCGAGCGTAACGGGATTTTCCTGTTCGCCACCCATTTGTGGCCAGCCTTGACCAGCAGCGAGGCGTCCGAGAGCGGTGCGTCACGCGCCACCGTCAGCTTCTCGTAGTCGGGCGGAATTCCGAGTCCGTCCGGTGTTGGGGGGACCAACACGAAGCGGTAGGTCCCGACGGAGAACTCGGCGTACGCCGAGAGCGGCTTGCCCGGCTTGGCTCCCTGGATGGGGGCCGCTTGCTCCGCGAGTCTCAGCTCGCCCTCGAGATCTTCGATGACCGCGAAGCGACCAAGCCCGGGTAGCGGCGCGTCCGCATCGCCGCCGCCGATCGTCATGCTGCCGCGGGCATACATCCCCAGGTCGCCCCTTATCCTCAGGGGCACACGAAGGAACCGCCACGCCCCGGGCGCATCGACGAGCAGCAAGCTCGGGCAATCGATCCGGGCATCGTGAGCCACCGTGAACGGCGGGAGGGCGCGCACAGGTACCGGGGTGGCTACTGGTCTCGCGACGGGCGCGGGTGCGGGTGCCAGAGCGAGGCTGCCCGTGGCCACGCGCGCGGGGCGACTCGGGGACGGATTCGGATTCGGAGCGAGCGTGGGCGAGGCGACGGCGACCTCGACCGACCGCGCGATCACCTCACCTTGACCCACGGCGACCTCACCGCTCGAACGAGCGCGGGCGCTCTGGACCATCGACCGCACGATGCGCCGGAGTCCGTCCGCGAACGCTTGCATCGACTCGGGCCGGCGCTCGAGCTTCGACGAAACCGATCGCGCGATGAAGTCCGAAAGCTCCACGGGCACACCAGGCACTCGCTTCGTCAGCGGCTCGTAGAGCCCTTCGAGGATGCGCGTGCGAATGACCGTGTTGCGGAGCGAGGGATCGAGCACTGACGCACCTGGCGACAGCGGGTGCGCCCCGCTGATCAGCTCGTCGAACACGACAGCGAGGGAGTACACGTCCGACTGCGGGCTCACGCGACCGTCGAGCAGCTGCTCGCGCGGCATGTACTGGAGCGTGCCCACGGTCAGCGACTTGTCCGTCGTCTTCGACTTGCCAGCCGGGAGCTTCGCCGCGCCGAGGTCTAGCAGCTTCACCACGCGCACGTTCTTCCGCTTCTCGTGGATGAAGATGTTCTCCGGCTTTAGATCGCGGTGGATGATGCCGTGCTCGTGGAACACCGAGACGGCATCCGCCACATCCAGGACGATGGCGGCGGCTTCGGCGATCCCGAGGTGTGCGCCGCGGAGCGACATCCGCTCGAGCACGGTCCGCATGTTTCGGCCATGCAAGAGCTCCATCACGATGTAGAGGCCGATCTTCTCGTCGACGTCGGCGTGGTGAACGCGAACGACGTTTTCGTGCTCGATGGCGGCCAGGGCCATCGCCTCACTCGCGATCCGATGTGCGGAGCGGTCGCTCTGGCGCCGATGGAGCTTCAGCACCTTGAACGCGACCTCACGCGCCATGATGGCGTGAACCGCCACGAAGATCTGGCTCATCCCACCGCACGCGAGGTAGCGCTCGATGCGATAGCCACCGTAGACCTCGCCGGGTTTGCACACGAGCGCATCCCCGTCGTCGTCCAGGTCGGGATGATCGGGGGGTGTGCTGGCCGTCACGAGGCGGAGCCTTGTTCGAGGGGGGAGCGCAGAGACGAGGTCGCGTGCGGCGCCCATGTTACCGGAGCACCTGCGCCGACAGCACAGCCACCACGATCAGGAGCACGAGGATAACCGCGAGCAGTACGGGTACGAGCCGACCCCGCGATGGCTGCGCAGCGGCAGCGGACTGAGCGGCCGTCGTGAGGTCGCTCGGCTTTGCGGTCTGGTGCGGAAGGAGCTCGAAGGAGGCCGCAGCCCAACGCGGACCGCTCGCCTTCGGGACTGCAGAGCTCGGCGCGCCGGCAGCTTTGGGGCCCGTCGCGTACACGGTTCCTTCCTCCGGGTCGGCACTACCGCGGAAGTCGAGCTCGAACGCGGGGACCTCCTCCAGCGTAGACTCCTGAGCATCGGCGGGCGGGGCAGTCGACGGCATCCGGACCGTTCCGCGGTTAACTCCAACGGGAGGCGGGGTCGGTGTCGTCCCCGTGCGGGCGAGCCCGGTTCGCAAGGCTTCGGAGAACGAGTCCGCGTTCGGGAATCTGTCCTCGGCTGATTTCGCCAGCGCCCGGGCGACAGCCGCATCGATCTCGGAGGAGACCGGATAGCCGGCGTGCGTTGAGACGGGGGCGGGGGCCTGCGACACGTGCGCGAGGATGAGCTCCTCCTGTGTCTTCGTGATGAACGGCGGCCGACCGGCGATCATCCGGTACAAGACACAGCCCGCGGCATAGATGTCCGTACGCGCATCGATCGGCTTGCCGAGGATCTGCTCCGGCGCGAGATAAGCCGGTGTTCCGAGCACCATGCCCTCTGCCGTCGGGATCTGCCGGCCCAGCGCCGCGCCCTCGCTGGGATCGAGGATCTTGGCGATCCCGAAGTCGAGGATCTTCAGGACGGTGCGCCCGCCCTCTTGCGCCAGGAAGAGGTTCGCCGGCTTGATGTCGCGGTGGACCAGCTTTGCCTCATGAACGCGAGCGAGCCCGGAGAGCATCTGCGTTCCAAGGTCGATGGCCACGTCGAGTGGGAGTCGCTCGCGCTTCACGCGGTCGAGGAGCGTCTCTCCGACGAGCTTCTCGGTCACGAGGAACGGCCGGCCACCCCGGCTCCACCCGAAGTCGGTCACGCGGATGAGGTTCGGGTGGGCGAGCCGGGTGAGAATGCGGGCCTCGACCTTGAGTCGCTCGACCACGTCCTCCCGCATCCGGAACTCGGGCTTGAGGAGCTTGAGAACGAGCTCGCTCCCGAGCTCCCGGTGGCGGACCACGAACACGTCCCCGAAGGTGCCCGAGGCCAGGTGACCGAGGGGCAGGTAGCTCGTCCCCTCGAGCTCTGGCCGGGCATCGGCCAAGAAGTCCTGCGGCGTCGCGGCGACCATCTGCCAGGGAGTTACCGCCCGGGGCAGAATGTGGACACCGCCTGTCCACTTTTTCCCGGACGAGGAAACTACCCCCTCCAGGAGGTTCCGTTGTCAGAGCCCGTAGCCCCCGGCCCCGCGCCGAGCAACCAGGACGACGAAGAGGATGCGCTCGCGCGGGAGCTCGTGGAGGAGGCGCTCGCACCCTTGCGGCCGAGCCTGACAGCGGAGGCCTACGAGCTCCTCCGCGCCGATCTGATCATCCAGCTCCTGACGACGCCCGAAGGCCAGGCCCAGCTTCGCCGGGTGCGACCGGCCCAACGGGTCGAACGAAGCGGGGATGTCGTTCGGGGCGATGCGCCGACCGCCGAGGACTTGGTAGACTCCTCGCGTTCGAAGGTCGCGGGGGACAAGCGTTGACGGTACGGCTCACCGAGCAGCAGTCACAACTCGTTCGAGACCACGTGGCCCTTGTTCGTCGGGTCGCGCGCACGATCCGGAGCGACCAGACCATGGCAGAGGAGCTGGTCGCGGCCGGATACGAGGCGCTCGTGCGTGCCGCGATGGCCTACAACGCCGCGCTCGGAACACCGTTCGATGCCTTCGCTCGTCCCGCCATCCGGGGCGCCATGTTGCGAACCCTCGGACGCGAAGGTCGCGCCCGTCGCGCCCTCGGCCAGTATGCCGACGTTGCGGGCACCACCATCTCGGCACCCAAGCCAATCTCGTTCGACCAGGCCATGGCGCTCGAAGCGAGCGACGAGCGCGCCGACGTCGTTCGGGACCTCCAAGCGGTCGCCGCCGGATACATCGCTGCGTTTTCGGCGCGCGCGGCACAGGGTGAGGACGCGCTCCTCGAGCACGTCGCCCGGGTCCAGATCAGCGGCGTGCTCCAGAACATCGACGCCAACGATCGCGCTGCGTTCCTGGCGCATGTGGTGAACGGCAGGACCCACGACGAAGTGGCGGGGGACCTCGGCGTGGTGAAGCGGACCGTGCAGCGGATGATCGACCGGGCGACGGAGGCGGTTCGGAGGACACTGACCCAGCCCCGTAGCTAGCGCTCCTCGCGTTCGCGGGCCTCGTAGTCACCGGGTTGGTTCGCGGTCGCTGGCCGACGAATCGAGCGGCGGACCCTACGAGGTGATCGCTGCCGACCGGCCGCATGCCGCTACCTTCCCGAGCACGCATCGAGCAACCCTCGGATGGTCGGGTCGCTACACAGCGCCCGAGCTGAACTCGCCCCGCCAACATCAGGGTTCGCCCCCGCCGCCAGTAGAGCCTCAACGACGCATACCTTCCCCGTGGTCGCAGCATGCGTGAGGGCGGTCCAACCGAGGCTGTCGATCGCGTCCACCTGCGCACCAGCTGCGGCGAGTCGTCGGACGACCGCGGCCCCGCGTGCTTGATCATCCTGCTGAAGCGCGACCATCAGCACTGTCTCGCCCTCCTCGGCCTCGGAGAAGTTCACGTTCGCACCGGCTTCAAGCAAGAGGTCGATCACGTCCAAGTGGCCGCGATACGCGGCCCACATCAGTGGGGTCCAACCGTCGTCTCCGGGGTTGTCCAGGTGGGCGCCACCTCGGAGGAGCTCCTTGGCTCGCTCGATGTCGCCTCGGAAAGCGGCATCCATCAGCGCGTTGTCGCGTTTGGTCATCGTCCGCGCCTGAGTGCTAGAACCACGCCCCACCCAACCAAGGTGCGTCGTAGCAGAGGGGCACAACGAGGTTGTTCTTCCCCCCGCTCGCGGCAGGCTTCTCCCACTTCACCGACGCCTTGTGATCTGCCTTCGCCCGAGCGTCTGCGCCCGCCTTCAGCGGCTTCTTCTCGAGGTGAGGGACGAGGAACAGGATGACGGGGAGGTCAGGGTCCGCGACCTCACGGCGACGATCCTCGAAGCTCTGGTGCTGAACGACGAGCCACTGGTTGAACTCGCCCGGCCACGCAAGCTCGGCAACGAGCGGGTGGTCCCTGTCGAGGACGTCCCCGTGTTGCAGTTCAGCGCCTGCGAGCAGGCGGTCGGCTACAGCGCTGAGGAAAACGGCAGGACGCGCGAACTGTTCGTTCTCAAGTGCCCTCCGGTGAAGCGGCCACCTGCTCGTGAGGCAGAGCCCGACCTCACACGGCGCGCCTTGCGACGGCAGCCCGCAGGTGAAGACGGTCTGGAAGTTCGACTTCCAGCCGTGTCTTGTACGTCGGACTACGATCCGTGAGTGCTGCGACTTCGAGTCGACCAACGGAACCGCGCAGACGTTTCCGAGGCAGCTCTCGACCAAGAGAATCGTGAGCTCGCCGACCGCCCCGTCCCAGAAGTCTTCGTGTCGGTGGAAGTCCCAGGGCTTCGTCGCGCCTACGGAGCGCAGGTACTCGGCGACTAAGCCCTGACCCTTGTTCGACAGCGGTGCGAGCTCCTCTGCGATGTTCAAGGCGGAGTGAGGGTAGTCGAGACTGTCACGATCGACGTCCGCTCCGCTCTCGCACAGGAGCTTGGCGACTTCGACCGTTCCGTGCTTCGCGGCTGACATCAGGGCTGTGTTGCGCGCGAGCAAGGGCCCATCGACGAGCGCTCCGCGAGCGAGCAAAAGTTCCACTGAAGCGTGGTTGCCGTAGGCGGCCGCGTCGGTCAGAGCCGAACTTCCCCAGAACTTGTTCATGGCCTCGATGTCCGCTCCCGAATCAAGAAGGAGGGAGAGGCAGCTGGTGCAACGATACGCAGCCTTGAACAGGAGGTCTGGGTTGAGTGAGAGGGCCGGCTGTAAGGTCAGCACATCGCGGAGCTGGGCTACATTCCCCGCTCGAATGGCGTCTTCGGCTAGTGCTTCTGCTTCTTCTGCCGTTCTCACAGTACCGCCGCAGGGCCAAGCTTCTTGGCAATCTCGTCCAAGGCCTCTTGAACACCCTCCTTGGTGCTCTGTTTCGAGATCGCGTCGTAGACGTCCTGCGCGTACTTCACAGAGTGGCCCTCGTTCTTCGCCCACACCACATTCGCGTCTCCCTGCAAGTCGATGCCGAACTTCTTCAAGATGTCGCGTGACTTCTCCACGATCGCGCGGTTCTCGGGCTTCCAGTGTGAGAAATCGCCCTCCATCACGATGTGATGCATGTGCCATTTGTCGCCCGGCGGCTTGTTCGCGAGGAGCTTCTTCTTGGTGTTCTTGTCGACCTTGCAGGACTTGAGGCCGAGCGGGTCGAGCCACCCAGTCGGATCCTCCACATAGGCGTAGGGCCGGATCCCTCCCGCCAACCCGATGGGGTCCTCGCTCAGGTATCGGCCGAGCTCGGGGTCGTAGTAGCGGAAGCGGTTGTAGTAGAGCCCCGTCTCCGCATCTTCGTACTGGCCCGGGAACCGCCACGGGTTGGCGGTTCGGTCCTCGTCCCGGGCGACGCCCTCTTCCTCGCGGACGACGCCATACACGTCGAGCTGCGCGCGCCAGGCGATCTGCCCAGCCTCTGTCGTGAGCATGCTCGGCGTGCCGAGGTGGTCGGTGACGATGCCGAAGCGCTTGCGACCCTCGAGCTTGGCGAGCGGGGTGAACATCCCCGGCTCGAAGACCCACGTCGTCACCGGTGACGCGACAGCACCGTCAGCGTCGCGTACCCGCTCGTGGACGAGGTCGTCCCCGTCCCAGACGTATTCGATCGTCCTCCCCTCGAAGGTCTTGGTGGTCCTGCGGCCGAACGCGTCGTAGGTGAAGCAGACCTTCTTCTTGTCGGGGCGTTCGACCTCTCGCAGGCGACCGTGACCGTCCCAGGTGTACTTCCACGTGGCACCGTCGCTGAGGGTCTTCTGGACGAGGAAACCATCGTCGTCGACCTTGTAGTGCGTTCCGTCGGCCCGCTTGATGACGCCGCCGCGGCCGTAGGTGCGATCCTTTCTTTCAGCCGTTCTGAACAAGTTGCCCGCGGGGTCGGGGGTTCGGTGGATCTCGGTGCCGTCAGCTAGGATCTGGCGCACAAGAGCCCCACGCGCGTCATGCTCGTACTGGACTCCCCTTCCTGTTTGGAGGTCGAGCAGTGCGGCGATTTGATCGGGAGCGCTCCACTGGTACCGACGTCCGAGGACGTCGCGCCCTGGGCTCTGCGTGGTTGCGCCGACAAGGACGCGCTGCTCGGCGGGCCGCCCGAAGGCGTCGCGGGTCCAGACGGAGGTGACGCCTCCGGGGAGTCTGCGGGCGAGCTCCTGGCCAAGGGGGTCGCGCGCGATCTTGATTTCGAAGTCGATCTGGGACGCTTGCGGTAGACCAGCCTTCTTGAGTGTCTCTCGGCGGGGAAGGTCCCAGCCGGCGGAGACGGCCGTCAGCTCGCCGGCGTTGTTCCATGAGTATGTCGTGCGGTGAGCCATACTGGTACGCCGCTCGATCCGAAAGCCGGAGTGATCGTATCGGGAGGAAACAGAGGCCTCGAGCTTCGTGCTGGAGACAGCAACCTTCTCCTGCACGATCCGGCCAATGACGTCTCGCTGGAGGTAGACATCGGCAGCGGCTCCGGCTGCGGCGACGAGGGAGCCGGCCTCATCGAACAGAAAGAACTCCTCCTGTGGCTTGTCTCCAAGGGCACCCGTCTTGGACACCTGCTTGGTGACGCGGCCGAGGGCGTTCCGCTCGAAGCTCATTGTTCGGAAGCCGGCCGACCACGCGCGAGAGCACCGCCCCGCCTTGTCGTAGATGAACTGTCGCTTCGTGCCCCCGAAGGTTCGCTCGGTCTTCACTCGGCCGGCCTTGTCGAGCTCGAAGGTGTAGAGGTCGCCTGTCTGGTTTTCGACAGCGATGAGGTCTTGCTCGGTGTCGTATCGGAAGCGAACCTTGTGGCCCAAGGCGTCGGTATGCTCGACTAGGCATCCGAGTCCGGCGTAGCGTGCTCGAACGCGCCTTTGCAGGCTGTCCACTTGCTCGACGATGTTTCCCTCTGCATCACGCGTGAGGACTAGCCGCTCCCCGTCCTGCCGCTCGACGTAGACCGAGTTTCCGCATGCGTCTCGCGTCACCCGCAGCGTCCGTCCCAAGGGGTCATGCATCGCGATCAGCCGGCCGAGGAAGTCGTACTCGTAGCGAGTGACGCGACCCTCAGGGTCGGTTGAGGTCGCCGGCTCATGGTGGGGAGTCCAACTCAGGCGTACGCGGCGGCCCATCGGGTCGTCACTCGCCAAGAGTCGCCCAAGGTCGTCGCGCTGGAAGAGCGTCGCGGTGCCGTCCGGCCGGCGGATGGTGCTGGGCTGAGACGACGGATGGTATTCGACGGCCCACGTGCCGCCCTTGGGGTCGCGGATCTGGGTGATGCGGTCGAGCTTGTCGTACGTCCACCGGGTGGTGTTGCCGAGGGGGTCCTTCTCGACGATGCGGTTGCCGCGGCCGTCGTAGGTCCACTCCCACTTTGCGCCGGTGCCGTCCTCCTCGGAGAGCTTCCAGGCGTTTTCGTCCCAGACGTATTGGGTGACGACGCCGGTGGGATCGATGACCTTGTCGACGAGCTCGCGATCGTTGCCTTCGTAGTAGGTGATGCCGCCCCGGCCGTCGTGGACCATGGCGCGCCTGCGGTGCTTGTCGTAGGTGAGGCGGCGGTCGTAGATGGCCTTGGGGGGCGTGGTGCCGGGAGCGAGGTCCATGACGGAAACGTCACTGTCGCCGGCGTCGCCCCAGGTGCGGACGCACCAGCCCTCGGGGTGGTCCCAGTCCCATTCGAAATGGAAGGTGAGGCCGCCTTTGTGGACCTCGCGGATGAGGACGCCGCCCCGGTAAGCGTAGCGGATGGCGTGGCCGAGCGGGTCCTTGGCGGCGGCGAGCATGCCGGCGGCGTCGTAGGTGTATTGCGCGAGGAGGTGCTCGAGCGGGCCTTCGGGGCGCTGCTCGATGGCGACGAGACGCTCCAGGCGGCCCTCGCTGTTGTAGCGGCAGGCGATGGGGCGCTCGGCGGTGTCGGTGATCTGGGCGAGGTACTTGCCCTGCCATTGGAGGACGACGCGGCTGCGCCCGCGGTCGCGGATCTCGACGAGGCGATGGCGCGAGGAACCGCTGACGGTAGAGCGGAAGACGTAGGTGAGGCCCTCCGGCATCGAGAGCGTGTAGGAATCGCGCTCGCGCGTGAGCGTGTAGCGATCCGGCTTGTGGAAGTAGCTGGCGCCCTCGCGAAGGAGGGGATGCTCGGCGGGGCGGCCGTCGGGTAGGCGAAGGGCGGTGTGCTCGTCGCGCGCTTCGACGTACGCGTCGAAGAAGTGGTACCAGGCTGGGCCGAGGAGGCCGGCCTCGGTCTCGCGGCTGCGGTAGTTGCGCTCGAAGACGAGCGGGATGATGCCGGGGAGCTCGGCGTCAATGTGCTCGGCGAGGAGCTCGCCGGTGGTGACGTCCACGGGGTGGCCGGTGAGGAAGCAGATGAACTTGCTTCGCTTGCTGCCCTTGGCGGCGCCGGTGGCAGCGTGGAGCTTGCCGCTCACCCACTTCGTGCGGACGGCTTGCGTCGCGGCTGCCGTGAAGTCGACGGCCTCCGGTCCGCCGATCAGAACGGGTGCGCCCATCGGGACAGCCATGCAGACGCTCGTTGGCAAGTTGATCGGGTAGTTGCAGCTCATCACGCTCGAGAGCGTGCGGCTCTGGCTCGATCCGGCGAAGTCGACCGTCTTGGAGCCAGTGACCAGAGTTCCTTCGTTGCCCGTCGGAGCGTCGGAGGGGTGCGGGGCAACGCCGGGGGGCGTCGGGATGTGGGGGATCCCTTTCACCTCGGTGCCCGTGTTGCCGGTGGGCATGCCGTTGACGATCACTGCACCGCCGCCGCCGAACACGGCGCCCATTGCGGCGCCCACCGCAGCACCGATCGGATCGAAGACGACGCCGACGAAGGGGTGCGGCAGAGGAGTGGGAGCAGGCGGCGCTGGCGGCGGGGGCGTCACCGCGTGAATGTCGATACCGAGGACCGGATCCCCGAACTTCGCGGCGATCACGCGACACCTCTCTGCAGCATTCGACGTGCCTCGCCGTAGAGGGGCGACTCCACCGGCTCCAGCTCGAGGATTCGCTCGAACGCCGGGCGTGCCTCGGCATGGCGGTGCTGCATCACACGAACCTGCCCCAGCCCGAAGCAAGCCTGCACCTCGAGCGGGCGGAGCTCGAGCTCGGCGGCGCGCTTCCGGGTGTGGTCGTAGCAGGCCTCGGCAGCCTTCAGGTTCTTGGCGACGACATAGGCTGTGCCGAGACCGGCCGTGACCAGGAGACCCTCACGAACGAGCCCGGTGGATTCGCAGAGCATCCGCGCTGCACGCATCTTCCGCACAGCCTCCTTTGCGCGACCGTCGGATAGCGCGCGGGTCCCATCCATCATGAGCACCTTCAGCGTGCGCCCGGCGTCGAGCGAGATCAGCGGCTGCCCGAGCTCCTTCTCGATGTGGGCGCGGCGTTCGGGAGAGAGCTTCGGGGGATTCGCGTCTGCTGGGCCTTCGGTGGCCTTCGGCCCGAGGGCCTTGAGGTGTTCGAACAGCGCGTCGCGATCGAGCTCGAACCGGATGGCGTTGGGCACGACGTCGGCAAGTTTGTCCACGGTCGGAGCGAGCACGTCGATGCGGAGCGCGGAGGCTCCACGACGCAGGCTGACGAGCCCGCGCGCGAAGGAGAGGAAGGCCTCGGGCTCGACGACGGACTTGGGGGCGATCACGAGGACGAGGCCATCGAGGTGGCTGGCGAGATGGGAGGCGCAGCGCTCGGCGAACGCGAGCGCGGCTGCGACGTCCGGCTTCTCAGGTTTGCTCGGAGCTTCGCCGCGCTGAATGCCGTCCGCAGCAAGGCCCTTGTCGACCGCATGAACATCCGCTGCGAGCTGCTCGACGATGGCGGACACGAACGAGGCCTCATCCGCGAAGGGGGCTTCGACGATGACGAAGGGCCGGCGGCTCTCGGGCTGCCACTCGAGGAGGCGGAGGGACTTGATCATGTCGGAGCGGTCTTCGGCCGAGCCATCGAGGCGGAGCACCTTGGGCTCCGGCCGGGTCACACCGGGCGGTGGATCCCAGGCCGTCTCGTGGACGCGAATGAACCTTCGGGCTGCAACCGTAAGCGGGTCCATGTCAGTTCACCTTCACCACGCCGCCGGTCACATCCGTGGAACCGCCTGCGATCTTGATCGAGCCACCTTCAAGCTCGATGGAGCCGGCCTTGATCTTCACCGAACCGCCGGAGATGGTGATGTCACCTCCGGCGCTGATGTCGATGGTGGCACCCTGGATGGTGGCGGAGCCGCTCGCGAGCGCCTCGAACGTCGCCGTGTTGATCGTGGCCGTTGAGGCGGCATTGATGGTGGTAACCGACGAGTTCACCATGTGCGCGGTGGCGTTTGTCGTGTCGAGTGGGGTCGTGAGCGTGTGGGGACCGCCCACGGTTTCCGTCATCGGTCCGCCGACCGAGAGAGAGTACACCGCCCCGACGTTCTCGGTCTTCGTCGCGCCGATCGCGACGTCCTGCGCGGCGCCGACGGTGTAGGTCTCGGACGCGCCGATTGCCACGCTGTTGGAAGCCGCGACCGAGGTCGTCTGCGAGCCGCCCACCGAGAGCCCGCGATCGGCGCCGACGCCGATGGTCTGGGAGCTGCCGATCGACACCGACTGCGAAGCGCCGATGCCAATTGTCTGGCTTCCGCCGACGGTGATCGACTCGTCGCCGCTCACGATCTCGCTGTTGTTACCGCCGACGCTCGTGGTTCGGTCCGCGCTCGTGTCCTCGTTCCGGTTGGCGAGGACGGACGACTTGGAGTCGTTCTGGATGGTCTCGGTGCGGTTGTTGCCGACGTTCGAGTTCCAGTCCTTGCCAGCGGTGAGGTTGACCTGCTCCTCGCCCGCCGTGTCGTTGAACTGGAATTCGTTGAAGACCTTGCCGCCCGGGGAGGCGAGGCTCTTCAAGGTGGACACGGTCGCGGCGCCTTTGCCATTGGCGGCGGCGGGCTGCACGCCGTTGTAGACGCGGCCCGTCACGATGGGCCTGTCCGGATCGCCCTCCTCGAACTCGACGATGACCTCCGTCCCGACGCGCGGATGGAACACGGCGCCGCCGCCAGCGCCTGCGAAGACCTGGCTCACGCGCACCCAGCAGCTCGCGGGCTCCTTCTCGAGGCGCTCGGTCTCGGTGTCCCAGTGGAACTTCAGGCGCACGCAGCCGTTTTCATTACCCTCGGGGCCGCCGACGTGGATCTCGGCGTCCTTGTTGGACGGCTCCGCGACGACCATCGCGGTCTGCGGGCCGACGATGCGTGGGCGCGGTGTGGAGAGGCCGGGCCGAAAGCGCGAGTCTTCGATCTTGTCGCTCGCGCCCCGCCGGACGAGCTCCACCTCCGTGAGCAGGGGGACGCCGCCCGGAAGCGCGCCTTCGAGGGATTCTGCTGCGCCGAGCACACCTTCCGCCTGGCCGCGGATGCGCGCGCGTGTGACGAGGTACTCCCCTGCGAAGCGAGCGACCGGGTGCTCGAAGGCGAAGATGGTGCCGGCGCCGAGTAGACGGCAGGAGCCTGCGGCGGTGGCGGGGCGGGCTTCGGTCGCGAGCCGTTCGAGTCGAGCCTTCGCGAGCGGAGCGCCGAGCTCAGGGCTTCCAACGAAGCCGCCGGGGTAGGACTCAACGTAGAGCTCGTCGCCCTCGCCTTGGGCTTCCGTCGCCATCGAGAGCTTCGGCTTCTCCCAGTTGTAGTCGACGAGCTTGACCTTGGTGGGGCGCAGCTTTCCGCCGAACCGCATCTTGTCGAGGTGCCGACCGCCTTCGCCCGGCGAGAGCGCCTCGAATGGATCGAGCTTCTTGCGACCGTCGTCGTGGTCGCTCATCACGAGAATGACCGCCTTGTCGGTGTGCTCGAAGTGGTAGGCGATGCCTTCGTCCTCCAGCAGGCGCGTGACGAACGCGAAGTCCGACTCCTGGTATTGCACGACGTAGGGGCGCGCCTTGGGGTCCTCGACGCGCGTGGTGTCGAGCAAGCGCCAGGCGAACTTCTCCTCGGGCGCGGCGAACGGGTCGGTCAGGCCATCGGGCCCGTCCGACTTGGGGTCGCCGGGCTGCATGCGATCCCCGGTGCCGAGGACGGTCTCGATGATCTGCTTCAGGCTCTTCTCCAGGAAGATGCGGCTGCGGGTGCGGCACGCGGCGCGCGCGAAGGGCGGGCGGAGGACGAGCTCGTAGAGCGCGCCGTACTGGGAGAGCCCTTTGTCCTCGGCCTCGGTGACCAGGCCGTGCACGCAGCGGATGGCCGGCGTCGAGCCCGTGGCGATACGCAACGTCGCGCGCTGGCCGACGAGGTCGAACGGGTCGAGCTCGCCGTCGGGGCTGCCGACGAGCAGGATGCGCAGCGCGTACGGGGCGCTCATCGCGTCCGTGAGCTCGAAGCGCACGACCCGCAGATCTTCCCACTCGGCCTTGCCGCCCTCGAAGTGAAACGCGAAGTCGCTCATCGGTTCGTCGCCTGTTGAAGGAGTCGCTCGTACTGCTCGCGCAGGTTGGGGTGCAGCTTCATCGCCTCTCCGAAGGCGCGGAGCACATCGGGCCAGGTCGCCGGGTCCACCCCACGGGCGCGGAGGGTAGCGGCTCGGTCCGCCGAGCGGGAGAGCTCTGCCTGGAGCGTTGCGAAGCGCTCCACGGGCATGGGAAGGGCCTGCAGCGCTCGCACCTTCGCCTGGAACTCGGAGAGGTCGAGCTTCTCGGTACCGCGTGAGGCGGGTGCAGCCGCGGGGGGCGGCGCGAAGGGAACGCCACGCGATACGAGAGCCTCACGGACCTTGGCCGCGTCCATCTCCTGGGTGCCGTCAACGTCGGGTGGATCGGTTGTGGGCGCCGGTGCCGGAGGTGGCGGCTCAGGTTCGGGGAACGAGATCAGCGGCGAGGCTGGCTCCGGCGCGGGCGGTGGAGCGGGAGCCTGGGGGGCGGATGGGGGAGCGATCGGTGTCGGCGCGGGAGCCCTCTCTTCGACCCCGATGCCCATGGCCCGGAGCTTCGCGCGGATCTCCGTCGCATCGACCTCCACCGTCTCGCCACTCTGATCGCTCGGCTCAATGGGGGCGGGCGGCGGACGTGGAGCCGGCGCCGCCAACGGATCGAAGGGAAGACCGCGAGCCTTGAGAGCTTGGACGACGGCCCGATTGTCCGTCATGCCGGTCGCGTCGACATCCACCTCTGGTGCGGTGCTGCCCGCGGACGGATCGATCGGCTCGGGCTTCGACCGCGGTGGCCGGTCCCCTGGTGCGGTCCCGAGGAGCTTCGCTCGGGTCTCTTCGTAGACGTCGGCGAAGCGCTCGAGGCGCGCGGTGTCACTGCGGTCGACCTCGTCCGCGAGCTCGAAGAGGAGGGACTCGAGCGCGGCGTTCCAGGCCGGCCCGGTCAGGCTCTCGCGGGCGAGTACTTCCTCCGGGTGATCGGAGAGGTCGAGTTCGGCGCGCAAGGCGGCCATGCGCTCCATGGGAAGGGGACCCTCGGCTGGCATGTCTGCGAGGGGATAGTCACGGCCAGCAGCGGGAAGTGGACACCAAATGTGATCTTCGTGTGAAATCGCCCGCCCGGCAGCCACCACCGGCGACGTCGAGTTCGCCAGGAACCTGGCAACTCTGCCAGCAAACTTAACGAACTCGAGCCCGCCAAGAGGGTTGCAGTTGCCGTCACGGCCCAATTAGCCTGCGTCACAGTACCGACCAGAGGGGACGGATGAGTCGAACGGCAGCAGCCCTGACACTAGCGCTGACGACGGCACTCGGCTGCGCGGGCGCCCCCATCGACGACAAGACGGTGGCGGACTGGGGATTCTTCGATCCGACCGACCAGGGCTTAGCCCCGAAGCACATGAAGGAACTCACGACGGTGTGGGGGCGGTGCAGCCAGGTGGTGTACGAGGAGTACAAGCGGCTCGCCTACGAAAAGGTGGGGAGCTCAGCGTACCAAGGGGTGAACTGCGCCTGGGATGAGTCGATCGACGCAGCGTTCAAGCACTTCGATGAGGCTAGAGCGGCAGGAGCCGCGGGGGATCAGGACGAGGCGCTGCGACACTTCGCTGCGACGATGTACATCGCCCAGTCTCTCTACACGCGGAGCGAGTACATCGAGCACGCGATAACGCGGTTCGACGACCTCGCCTCCATCCCGGTGCTGAAGATCTGGAAGCCCGACTCAGCAAGGAAGGCGTTGAAGGACGAGTGGTTGAGCGGCGTCAGGTCTGGGACATCGTCGCTCGCGTCCCCCAAGCATTGCCCGACCGGGGCACTGCGACGCGAGCAGATCGACAAGGGCAAGGGCGGTGCCCGCGCCGATGACGTCATCGCCCGGTGGGAGAGCGCGACGAAATGGGACGCGGTGAAGAGTCTCGCGCTGCGGTCGTCGATGCAGATTGCCTTCGAGCTCCAAGGGCACGCGCCGAAAATCTTCGAGGGCTGCCTCGTTCTGGCAGTCCCCATCACCCTGACAAGCAAGCCATGACGGCGCGCCCCGGCAGCGCGCTCGTCGTGGCGCTCGCGGCAGCGTGCGCATCCACGCCCGCGCCCGAACAACCCTCCGCGGTCTCCCCCCGCGTGATCGAGGAAGTCCGCGCCGCCGCGGAGGCGATACTGGCGCTTCCCGCACCCAAGGCCGCATGGTCGTCGCTCTCACTCGTGGTCACCCAGAACGCACCCGGCTGTGGCACTCCGGCGCTCAAAGGTGTGCTAAGGATCGCGTTGGTTCCGGGTCACGGCGCTTGCAGCGCCGCTTGCGGGCACATCCGTTGCGACCCAGCGGTGTTCGCCGATGTCGCGAATCGCTCGTCCGACGAGCGGGATCCGGCAGTCTTCTTCTCGATCGCGCACGAGGCAGCGCACGCCCTCCGGCAAGAGAACGCGGAGCTCGCTCCAGGAGCGATCACGATCAACCTCGAGAGCGCTGAAAAGTTCGAGGACGTCGCAGACCACCTCGCGCTGAATGCGGAGGTATTGCAGCGTGAGGCGCAAGCCGACTCGACCGCCATCGACTGGTTGCTCGAGACCGTGCGAAGCGGTCGGTACACCAACGGCCTGCCGACTGGCCTGGCGCTTCAAGCGACCGCGATGCGGATGCGCACCAAACTGGCGGCGTGGTCGTGGGAGATCCCGACCGCGGCGAGACTCTTCTGCCGTCTCCTGCCCGCGACCGGCAAGGTTGAGCTGCGCGATCTCGGCGGCACACATCCGTACTTCCAGGATCGCGCAGCAATGATTACCGGAAGGCTCCACGACGCCGCCGAGGCAGCAGTGGGCGAGAGGAGCCCGCCGTCGCGACCAGGCGAGCCGGGATCGCCGGTGGATGAGCCTGCGATTAAAGAACTCCTCGATGCATCGGGGGCGGCACTTGCTGCTACCGACCGCCAGTATGCCGAGCAGTACCGGCTCGTCGCCAGCGACTTTCGCGCCCTGCTGAATCTGTATCGGAACGGCGGCTTCATTCCCGATTGCGGTGCACCGCCTGCGCCCTCGCCCTCTACGTGCGAGGAGGTGAAGAGCAGCTGGAAGACGGCGCCAGCGGTGAAGGCTTCCTTCTCCGATGCCTCGATCGTGAACAACGGCGCTGTGCTCGAGGTGCCCGAGCCCGGCGCCATTGTTGCGAAGTCAGCAGCTGGCTTGGCTGTCGCGCTGCCGAGTGCCAAGCGGCTGCTGACAATCGAGCAAGCGACCAGCAAGCCCCGGTCGGTTCCGCTCCCCTGCGTCCCGACGCAGCTAGGGGCCGCCGCCACGGGCTGGTTGGTCGGGTGCTCTGGACCCCCCGTCCTCATGCGCATCGGCGACAATGTCCAGCGCTTCGAGCTGGCGTCGCTTCAGGTGGGCCAGAACGTACACGCGCCTGCCTCCGTCGCCGTTCGCTGGGTTGGTCGCGCAGGCCGCATGGACGCCGTTTCACTAACGACCGCGAACGCGGAGGGGCTGTTGTTCGCCATCGAGCACGCCCCGCTGCTCGTGCCAAGCTGGGCGGGCGCTGGTACCTGCCGGGTAGCCCGAACAGCTGGAGCCATCGAGCTCTGGTCCACGGAGAACGGCCAGGTCGGTGGACGAACAATCGCCCGCGACGCAACGCTGCAGACGCTCTCGGTTTCGGATGCCGGACTGGAGTTTCGCGCCTTTGACACGGACAATCTTGTTTTGGATGCCCTGAAGGATCCCAACAACGAGGCCATGTCACCGACGATGGCGTGCGGGGCGAGTGGCGTCGGAGCAGTATGCGTGGACGGGGCAGGCAGCATCTTTCGGGTGCGAAATGGGGCCATCGAGCGGAGTTCCGTCAACATCGGCGCCGTCGGCTCGCCTGACGATGTCGCTCTCTGCGAGGTGGGCGGCGCCGTGTGGGTGCTACGGCGAGAGCAGGGCGGGGCCCATCTCCTCCGCGCCGACAAGAACGGGGCTGCTATCGCTCGGCGCTTGGGCCCCGAGCGAGCCGACCTTGTGTGCTCGAATGACGCTGCGGTGTTCGTCATCCGCACCACAGACCGCTCTCGGATCGAGGTCCTGCTGCCGTGAGTTCGCCGGTAGCGCGTGACTGGTTGCTCCAGTTCGTGGCGATCCTGGGCATTGTCCGTCTAGGGATCGGCGCACTCGACTGGCTCTTCACCGGGTACGCTATTCAGAGGCGGAGCGAGCAATTGATCCAGGACGCCTTCGACGAACTCGAGCGCCTGAGCGTCTACGAGGCGCTGCGGGTGCTTTCGGATCGGATGGTCAATCGGCTGCGCGGGCTGGGCACACGGCGGCTAGCGACAATCAGCGCGCTAGTCTTTGCAGTCGCGATCACCCTTGGGCTGGGTTTGGATTGGATCAGGATCGGCGGCGCACCCCCCGTGGTCGAAGAAGAAGTCCAGCTCGCGTTGGCCTCCGCCGCGCTAGCGCTCTTCCTCCTTCCCCTCGGCGCCGGCCTCCTCCGATGGTGGCTCATGCGCGCCACTCCCGTGCGGAGGGCAGCGTCGTTCTTGCTCCCGATGATCGGTTGGGTCTGCGCAGCGTACGCGTTCGTGTGGCTGGTGCAGATTCCGATTCCCCTCGGAGAGAACGCAGAGTCCGAGCTCCTCTCCGTGTGGTTTCGCGTCCACGATGTCGGCACCGTGCTGCGCCGCGCCACTGGGATGAGCATCGCGCTAACCAGCTCGTCGCTCGTCGCTCTGTGCCCACTGATCGGTTTCGCGTGGGCACTTCTTTGCTTCGTGGCGAACCTGAAAGTCCTTGGCGAACGCCTCCGCAGACTAGCCCTGGCGGTGCTGCTCCAGTTGGCCACGCGAGAGCGTGCGCTCTTCAAGGACCTCGCCAACATGCTGGTCGCGTGCATGGCCGCGCTCGCGTTTGTGGCTAGCCGGCTCTAAGGTGATTCGAGGCGATCTCTTCTTGGGTAGCTGCGCGAAACGCGCCACCCAACCGGCGTGCACTTCCGTCCTTCAGTTCACGAGGGCACTCGTGATGTCGCCGGTGATCGCGACATCGGCCCCGAAGGCCCGAACGAACTCATCGTTGTTGCCCGCGACTTCGGTGTTGCCGAGCCGCGGTGAATCCGACCAGCACTGCGCAACTCCCACGACGAACCGGCGATAAGAAACTGGGACGACTCATCGTCTCAGGAGGTTACGTATGTCCGCTTTCATCTCGTCCATTCCCGACTTCATGGGCCGCGTCGTGCGGCACGAGATCGCCAGGAAAGGCTTCGCTTCTGCTGCCGCGGGAGTCGTCGTCGCGGCCGTCTGCGAGGTGCTGTGGCCGTCAACCTGACGGTCCTCCAGCTCGCGATCGAGGTCGGGTACGCACTGACGAAGCGGTGGCTGTCGTCTCCGGAGCGATGCGAGGGCATCCGTCGTCTCGCGAGGCCGCCCGGCGACGTCCTGGTCGTGTCTCGTGACGGGTGCCTCTACACGGGGGTGCTGCTCGTGGCCGACAACGTTCCGGTCGTGATGCTTGCCGTGCGTCACGGCCCGCCACGCGACCGAACAGCCGACCTCGCGCCCGGCCTCGACGCGCTGTCGTACTGAAACCCGCGGACCCGCTCGAGCGCCAACGCGTTACCGGGCCGCCTCTTTCGAACCGACTGCTGTCGGGGAACTGGAGCTTTCCATGCGCATCAACGGACGTGTGCTCAGACCTTCCACGCTCGCAGAGCGGCGGTTCCTGCTGTCGCTCGGCCTCTCATCGCTGCGGGTTCCGCGGCGCATGAACCCCTACGTGGTCGCGAGGCGAGTCGGCCGCGCGGCGGCGGGGGCCGGCGACGACGTGCTGCTCGCTCGCGAACTGGTCGAGCGGCTGCCGGCAACGGCGTCGGGTGAAGAGAAGCGGTAGCCTCGCGAGGCTCGTGGACGCCGTGCGCGTCGCCGAGCCTTGCGGCGAGAACCTTGGTCTCCTGGTCGCCGAGGGCGCGGAGGAGCTCGCCCCGCTTCTCGGTGTTCGGGCTGACTGGTTGCGGGGACGGAAGGCGGTTCCAGATAGCCACCTCGGTCCCGATCTCGCGCGGCTGCTTGAGCTCCGTAACGTCGCCATCCGTCGGACGGAACGCGAGCTCGCCGCAGCGCGCGCGGAAGGGGCCGCTCATCAGCTGGCTGCGACTTCCCGAGTCCATGGTGACCACGTCGACTTCGATGTCCGATTGCTCCTCGGTGACGTCCTCGCGGACCGGACCGTCCACTTCGTCGAGCTGAGGCTCGAGGAACGGATTGTTGTCGCGGTCCGCCGGACGACGCTGACTGCCGCAGCTCGACGCATCACGCATCTCGATAGGTCTGCCTACCTCGACCGAGCCGGACTGCACATCCGGTGGCGGTCGGGGCGCGGCGGGTTGGATCTGGTGGGGCGGGCGGTCGATCCCTCACGTCATCGCGTGCTCCCGATCGTGTTTCGTGCCGGCGTTGCCGGCTGAAAGGAAGAAGCAGATGAATCATGCACCTGCCCGGCTCGACCGGGTTCAACGTCGACTTGCGGCCGCTGGCGGACGCCACATCGGTGACCTGGTGGCGTGGAACGCCTCGGGGGTGGACGTGCGTCGCGAGGACGCGCGCGTCATCTTCGCGGCCGAAGGGCTCGCGGAGCTCATCGTTGACGTGGACGCCGCGACGGCGCTCTCGCGCGCCGTCGCGGAGGTTCGGAGGCCGCCCGGTGTTCTCGTCAGAGCGTTTGCGCACCCGAAAGGGGATACGCCCGTTGCGTTCGGTGTCTATCTCCAGCGCGGACGCGCGGGAGAGGTTGGCGACGAGTACGTGTGTGGCGCGCGCTGCCGTGTCGACCGCGATCGTCAGACCGTCGCGGTTCTGGCTCCCGAGGGCGCGGGTCCGCTGGACGAAGCGATGGCGCACGCGGAAGCGGTCGCTCGTCACGCCGAGCATCTGGTCACGCACTGCGAGACCAAGGACATCTCGAGCGCGATGGTCGCGGCGATCAAGCGGCTCTCGGGGGTTCCGCTGCGAGATCGGGGCGGGTTCTACCTCCTGCCGCCCTCGTCGTGCCCGACCTGGGATCGGCTGCGCCGCTCGCTCGAGCGGATCGGCGTCGAGCCAATCCGCGTCGAGATGCATGACGCGCCCGACAACATGAACACGGCTCGTGCGGCTGCTCGGGGGGCGCTCGAGGCCGATGTCGCCGAGCTCTTCGCTGATCTCGAGAAGGCCAGGACCGAGGGCATGCGTCAGCACGCGCTCGTGCGTCGCGTGGAGCTTTGCAAGGAGCTAGCTGCAAAGGCCGAGCTCTATCGCGGCGTGCTCGCTGGGATCTCGGACCAGATCGCAACGCGGCTGGGGGACCTGCAGCTCGCGTTTCAAACGCAACTCGACGGCGACGGCGGGGCCTTCGTCGTGCCCGTCAACGACTGAAAGGGGAGACCATGACCGGTTCCACAGACTTGCCGTCCATCCGCTCCAAGTTCCGCGCCGTACGTGACGGTCTGAATGCCGTCTACCGGGAGCGGGAGGACGCCATCGAGTGCATGGTGCTCGCCGCGCTGTCCGGGTCTCACGCTCTGCTCGTTGGGCCTCCGGGGACAGCCAAGAGCGCCCTCTTCACAGGGTTCCTCGACGCGTTCCCGGACTCCCGCAAGTTCGTCACGCTGGTCACGAAGTTCGGGACCGAGGACGAGATGTTCGGTCCCGTCAAGCTGTCGGCGCTCAAGGCCGACAGGTGGGAGCGCAACCTGGACGGCCGGCTCGCGGCGGTCGAGTGCGCGTTCCTCGACGAGGTCTTCAAAGGCTCGGACTCCGTGCTCAACGCGCTGCTCTCCGCGATGAACGAGCGGCTCTACAAGGGCGCGCGCATCCCGCTCCGGATGGTCGTGGGCGCCAGCAACGAGCTTCCGGACGGGGAGGTGCTAGCGGCGGTCTACGATCGATTCCTGCTGCGAGACGTCGTCGACTACGTCCAGGCCGACGCCACCTGGATGACGCTCGTCGCCCGTCCGCCGGTCTACGCCGCCTCGGTGCAGATCACGCTCGCTGAATGGGAGGCGGCGATGGCAGATGTCGACCAGGTGGCGATGCCGGAGCGGATCGTCCAGGAGCTCCTCAGGCTCAGGACCGAGCTCCGCGCGAACGGGGTTGTCGCGTCAGACCGCAGGTGGGTCGCCCTGACCCGGGTCCTTCGGGCGGCGGCGTGGCTCGACGACTGCGCGGAGGTGGAGCTCGACCACCTCTTCGCGCTTCGGTTCGGGTTGTGGCAGCGACCCGACGACCGAGCGAGGGTCCTCGCGGTGCTCGGGACGGTCGACCGGAGCGCGGTTGCGAAGGCGGTGTCGATCATCGACGACGCCCTTCGAGCCTACGCGCACAGGTCGACCGAGCCAGCCGTGTACCTCGACTCGCTCCCCAAGCTCGCGGCACACGTCACCGACGCAGCCAAGCGTGTCCAGGAGCAGCTCAACGGTGGGGTGTCGCGGCGCGCGTCGCACCGCATTCAGCCGAAGCTGGACGAGCTGCGGCGTGTTCATGACGTCCTCAAGCGCGACTTGGCGCAGCGGTACGCGATCTGAGGCGACATGAGGACGTTCATCCACGCGAAACGTGAGCACCTCGTCGTCTGCCAGGCCGCGGCCGTCGACGAGATCCGCGCGGCCGAGCTCTGGAACGCAATCACCGGCCTGGGGAGTGATCCTCGGCCGGGGTCGTTCGCGGAGGCGGTGCGCGACACGGTGCCGGTCGAACACGGCGCACTCCTCTCGACCGACCCCGTCGCGGCCGCATTCGCGTTCGACCGTCTCTGGCATGCGGGGGTATCGCTCGCCACCACAGCAACAGGATACGAGTCACGAGACCGCGCTCGGACGGCCTGGGCGGCGTTCGTGGAGCGGGCGAGCCGAGTCACCATCCTGAGCGAGGGATTCGGCTGGGACACGAGCAGCGCCTGGGCTCAGGCGCGAGAGGTGGACGCGACGGGAGCTGATCTCGCCGACGTCGAGCGCATCGCTCGTCTGGCCGGACGAATGGTCGTGGCGCTCCGTGGTGCGAAGGCTCGTCGCGTTCACGGCGTACCCTCCGAGGTCTACTCGGTCGAGCAAGGCAGCGACATCGCGCGTCTCCTCCCCTCGGAGCTCGTCATGCTCACCGAGCCCCTGCTCGAGCTCACGGTGCTGGATCGGCTCGCGACCCGACGAGCGGCGCAGTACGCCGTGCGGGGGGCGGCGGCCATGAGACGCGGTCCTCTCGTCTTGGCGCTGGACGAGAGCGGGAGCATGCACGGCGAGCGGAACGCTTGGGCCAAGGCGGCGGCAGTGGCGCTAGCGCGAGTCGCGGCTGAAGACCATCGGACCGCCTCGGTCGTGCACTTCTCGACCTCGGCCGTCGTGCAAGAGCTGAGGTCCGGAGATGCGACCGATGTTCTGCGGATGGTTCGCCGCTTTCTCGGAGGTGGCACGGCCATCGGGCTCGCGCTCGAGGTTGCACTCGACCAGGTGCAGTCCCTCGCCCGGCGGGGCGAGAACGGCGCGGATGTTGTCTTGGTCACCGACGGGATCGACGGTGATATCGATCGACACGCCTCGGCCGTTCGCGCGCTCCGCGAGCGTGATGTGCGCCTCTGGACGGTGTCGATCGAGTGCGACGTCCCAAGCTCGTCCCCACTTCGCGAGCACGCTGCGCAGTACTGTCGCCTGGGGGGAGTGCAGCTCACGGACGCGGCGAGCGTGATCGCGTTCGGCGCGGCCGCGTAGTTGTCAACAACAGCAGGAGGGCCATGAGAAGACGACGATGTGCCGCACCCCGCACGGCAGCGGCAGAGGTGCGCCTGCGTGCGCCGGAGCTGGAGTTGCTCTGCGGGGTGCTCGGCAGGGAGGAGCTTGCGCGTGCGCTCGCGTGCGTCCCCGGCGGTTGGAGGACGCAGAGCGAGCACGAGCTCCGAGCGCTCGGACTCGGCGAGCAAGAACGGAAGTCGGTGCTCTGCCTTCAAGAGCTGGTTCGCCGCAGTTACCCCGAGCTCCCAGTCGAGCGTTTCGCCTGCTCCGCCGACATCGCGCGGGTCTACGGCGCGCGGCTCGGCGGTCTCGTGAGCGAGATCATGCTGGCGGTCGCGCTCGACGGACGCAACAACCTGGTCGCCGAGCTGGAGGTCGCGGTCGGCGGCGCCCACGGACTGTCGGTAACGGCACGCGACATCCTCCGCCCGCTCATCCGAGCTGGAGCGAGCGCGTTCGTGCTCGTCCACAACCACCCCGCGTCCGACCCGACGCCGAGCGCTGAGGACATCGCCATGACTCGGACCATCGCGGTGGGCGCCGAGCTGGTCGGGATCCCGCTGGTCGACCACGTCGTGGTGGGCGCGCGGGGCGGCGGGTTCGCGTCGCTCCTCGACCTGGGCGTCCTGCCCTCAGAAACACAACGGAAGGAATGCCATGAACAAGGACGTGCTCTGTCGCCCGTTTTCCCCTGACCAGATCAAACAGCGGCCCGGCCAGAACGGGAAGACGCTCTCCTACATCGAGACCCATGCCGTGATTGCGCGGCTGAACGAGGCCTGCGAGTCGTGGGACTTCACCATCGAGCGCTACGAGCTCCTCGACGAAGAGGTCGTCGTGCTTGGCCGCCTCGTCGTCGAAGGCGCGGTCACGAAGACGGCTTTCGGTGGGTCGACCATCACCCGTGACCGCGAGGGACGAGCGGTCTCGGTGGCGGACGACCTCAAGGCCGCGGGCTCGGACGCACTGAAGAAAGCGGCTTCGCTGCTCGGTGTCGGGCTCGAGCTTTACGGTGCTCGTGACGATCGGGAAGGAGCCAAGCCTCCGGTCGCACCTCCACCGCGCGACGAGCGCCTGACACAGCGCCAGCTCGCGGCGATCTACAGCTCAGCAAGGAGAAGGAGCGTGACGAGGCAGCAGCTGGGGGACCTGCTCCGCAGCCGAACCGGGAAGCTCACGCCCGAGGAGCTGTCGCGGCGCGAAGCGAGCCAGATCATCAGTGAGCTCACTGAGGCGAACGGCCATGCTCGCACCTAGGGGCGTGACCCTGAAGGAGTTGCGCGCGAGCCCCCACATCTCGGTCTCGCAACTCAAGACGTTCCTCTCCTGTCCTCGCCGCTACCGGCTCCAGTACGTCGATCGCGTGGCGCCCTCGTTCCGTCCAGCGAGCCTCGTGTTCGGCGGGTGCTTCCACCACGCAGTCGACGTTCATTTCCTGAACATTGACCGACACGAGCCGGCGTCGTTCGCCGCGATCGATGCGGCGCTTCAGGACAGGCTCTCGGATGAGCTGCGACCGGACAAGTTGCCGGTCCTGTTCGACGAGGAGACCTCGGAGGACGAGCTCAGGACCAAAGGCCGCGCCATGCTGGGGGCCTTCCTCGCCAACGTGCCACGGTTCGACCGGATCGAAGCGGTCGAGGTCCCGTTCAGCCTCGAGCTCGTCGACCTCGTCACGGGCGAGGTGCTCGACCTCCCCCTCATCGGCGCGGTCGACGTCCTCGCGATCCGGAACGAGAAGCCGGTCATCGTCGAGCTCAAGACCGCGAAGCGTCGCTGGTCGGCCGACGAGGTCGCCAACGACCAGCAGATCACTGCCTACTCGCTGGGACTGGGAGAACCGGGCGCGGACCTGATGCTGCTCGTCACGACCAAGACACGTCAGCCGGTGCTCCAGGTCGAGGAACCACGTCGCGGCGAGGCTGAGGAACGGGATCTCATCCGGACCGCGTTCTCCATCCTGCGTGGCGTCGCGGCCGGGGTGGACCACCCGGTCAGGTCGGCCAGGACCTGCGGGGCGTGTCCGTACGCGCACGCGTGCGGGTGAGCCGAAATGTCACTACGCCTTCCGGCGGGATGCTGGACGACGAAGCTCGGTCGCAAGCGCCGCCAGGAGTTGGGTGGCTCGCGGCGTAGCGGCTCGCAGCCGGCGAACCAGGCGGCGCTCGTCGGCGGTCAGCTGCTCGCCTGCTTGGACCGGTCGCTTCGCCGAGCTCGCTCGCGCCAGCAGGACGTCGGCGCTCACGGCAAGCGCATCGGCGATCTTCACCAAGGTCCCGACGGCTGGAAGGGTGCGACCTCGCTCGATCCGCGCGTAGAACTCGGCGCTGATCCCACAACGTTCGGCAACGTCAGCTTGCGACAGCCCGAGCCCGGTGCGGGCCTGTCTCGCTGCCTTGCCGATCTTTAGCGCCAGATCCTCGTCCATGCCGACCCTTCTGGTCGGCTTGACGAGTACGCCCTGTCAGGTTGTCCTTACAGGAACTGATAGGCAGCCTTAGCGTGCACAACCACTCAGGTAGGGGACCGATGCGTATGCGACAAGCAAGTTGCCTCTTGGCGATCGTGCTGGGGCTTGGCCTCGCGGGCTGCGGCAAGCTCTCGAAGAGCGAAGCTGAGGAGCAGATCAAGAAGGAGTACTTCGACAACGACGATGCTTTGCTCTGTACTTGGCTCGGAGCGGGCTCCGTGACAGCTGGCGGGCTCGGGAAGGCCACGGTCTTGGACACCTTGGATGACCAGGCCTGCGTTCATGGGCTGGAGGCCGAGCGCGCGCTCGTGGTCGTGGAAACCGACTCGCGTCTCTCGACGACCAGCTTCCGGCCGGGGCCCAATGGTCGCTTCATACGCGGAAGCTTCGAGTTCAAATGCGGGACGCGGTCCTTCAAGGAGATCACCTCGATCACCACCGAAGGCTCGAAGGCCACGGTGAAGTTCATCCGAACAGCGCACGTAGATGCGAGCACGATGCAGCGGGTTGCCACGTGCAAGCTCTCCGACCCGCCGGTGGATGGGGACGCCGAAAGAACCGTCGTGTTCACCAAGGACGATTCCGGCACGTGGCGCCTGGCCAAGTAGGCCTGCGCCCCTGGTGACCTGAAGGGGGGCGTCCGCGCCCCCCTTCTCTTTAGCCCCCAAGCCATCGCCACGAGGGGCTGCTTGCTCTCCGCCTGCTGTGGTGGTGGCATCCCGTTTTGATCGGAGCTCGAATGGACAACGAAGTCGAAGAAGGCGGCGGCGAGGACTGCGAATCCTGCGGCGGCACTGGCGAAGAGATGTGTGAAGAGTGCGCAGGGGAAGGGCAAACGAAGTGGGATCCGGAAACTGACCTTGGGTCCCCGGATGACTTTGAGGGCACATACGGTCCTTGTCCCGCGTGCAAAGGAACCAAGGTGCAGGAGTGCCACGAGTGCGAGGGAAGCGGGAGCCGCTAGGTGACGCCGCGCGGGGAAGCGAGTCGTGTGGACCTCGGTCAGTCCCCAGCCCTCGGTCTCCGCCTCCTCCGTGGCGGACCCACCAGCTGTTGGTTCGGCATGAACGGGAACCGCGGCGAATGCGCGGCCCCGGTCGGCTCCAAGACCTCGATCATGGCGTCGACCTCAGGCGCGAGCGCTCCGAAGCGGGCCCGGTCCTCTCGCAGCAGCTCCAACAAGAGCCTGCGGGCCTGCTCCAAGAGCTCGGGAGTCTTGTCGGGTCGCCTGAGAAGACGAAGGAAACGGTCCTCCTTCTCTCCGCCGCTTCTCCGCCATGACGCAGTCGTGCGCTCGACCTGGCGCCGCGTCCTGAACTTCAGGCAGTCTCCACAGCCCAGCACGGGGCGGCCGTACAGTCTGCGCACGCGTAGGACCTCCCGGGCCCTCTCGCAGATCGGGCATGCCGGGCATACGTGAGCACCTCTGCCGCTCGGCTTCGGCACCAGGGCCACCGTGCCCGACCAGGGGGGGCAGCCGGGCGGCCCGAGAACGAGGATGTCGATGGTGGTTGGGGGCGCCTGCCCCCGCTTACGGGGCGCGCAGCGAAGGGCCGCACGAACGTCGCACCCCCGAAGCTCGCCAGGGCGCATTGTAACCTCAAACGTCATCGGGACCTCTTTCGGTGAAGAAACTCGCGCTGTGCGCGCAGCGCGGACGCGGCAGATAGTCCACCCTCCACTCGACGCCCAAGCGCTGTTGAGACGGCGACCACGTCGCGAAGGACGCGAACCAGCAGAGCGAGGATCTTGGGATTGTCCGGGTGCTCGAGAAGGCGTTGCGAGAGCTCGTGCTGGACCTCGTTGAGGGCAGCGATCACGGGCATCTCGGCGGCTACGAGATCGTACAGGAGCAGTTCATCCTCTCCTGCGCTTGGTGACTCTGCGCGGAGCCGGGTGCTTGCGGCCTGTGCTTGTGCCGCAAGGTCTTCCCGAAGCAGTCCGGCCTTGGGAAGGAAGGGCGATCTGTTGGGCTGCTTCTTGTCGGGCATGTCGGGATATTGCCTGGCGCGGATGAATAAGGGGAGCACCCCGGCTCACGCGAAGGTTCGGCGCACCTCCTGGCGCACCTTGCACGCTATGGGCAGGTCGCGAAGTTGGGGAAGAGAGTTGGGGATCCTCGACATGCTCGACTCCAAAACGCGCTGAGCCTGGAGCCAGGTGCAGTTGTCGCGGTGCGACCCGTCAAGCGAAGAGCAGCGGCACTGCTCGGTCAGGCCGACGATCTCGTCGTGGATCGTGAACGCGATTTCGAGCCCGGCCCTCCTGGCCGCGACGGCCTGGTGGATCAGGACGTCGCGTGCGATGGCCTGGATCACGTTCTCGAACAATCGGGGCGGCGTGACGAGGCGGCGCGGCATACAGTCTGGGAGCATGATCTCGTCGTGCTCCTTGGCCCGAGCCCCGAGACGCTGTGTCGCGTAGATTCGGTTCCCTTCGTCGAGGACGGCGTGAAAGAACAAGGGGCGCCCGGTCGGAAGCTCGATGATCACGGGCTGGTTCGTCCTGGTAATCCTTAGGTGGAGAAGCTCGTGGGGTGTGCCGGTGCGGAGCGTGTCTCGGAATGCGTGAAACAACTCTCTCAAGCCACCTCGTACACGGGGGAAGTCGGTGTGGAACTGCTCGAACGCCGCCCGGATCGAGCCAAGCCCAATGCTCGGCGCATTGCTCCAAACGTCCTCGGTGAACGCCTCGAGCCCCATGCCGTACCCGAGCGACAGGACTGCTTTCTTGCCGACGGCCCGTGCCAGAGCATCGTCCAGATCGAGCCCTGGGCTGGTTCGAACGAGATTGGCCGCGAACGCGGCGTAGGGGTCGGTCGTGGCGAAGAGCGCGAGCATCGCGGCGTCGCCCGTGAGCCACGCCGTGGTCCTCGCCTCGATCTGCGCGAGGTCGGCGGCAACGAAGTCTTGTCCCGGATCTGGTCGAACGAGGCGGCGGAGGTCGATGCCACGGACCGGGTTCTTCCGTAGCCCGTGGATGTTGAGGCCGGCCGGGTTCGAGGTGTCGGGCGCGTCGCGGCCGGTTCCGCATCCGACGTACCTTACCAAGGGCCGCACCGGGTTCGGGGAGTCGGCCCATCGGGGCAGGTCTCGTGTGAGCTGCTGAAGCGCGAGAGCTTCGTCACGGGCGGCGAGTACTGCTGCTGCGCCCGGGCAGGACAGCAGGTACTTGGCTCGCTCCGCGGAGCTCCTCGAGAGGCTGAGCGGCGCGTCGCCGCATCGCTCGAGCAGCGCCCCAGTGAGCGCCTTGTCATCGAGCAATGCGGTGAGCGAGATCCTGTACTCGCCCATCATGTCCTCGGCGAGAAGTTCCAGCTCCCGCCCAGCCCGGCTTACCGCTCCCTGAAGCGCGTCCTTGTCCAGCCTGACGCCGCGCGCGTTCACCGCGGCCACGATCTGTTGGTACGCGATCTCGGCCTCGGCGCAATCCAGGGAAGCGAAGAAGTCTCGGACCCGCTCAGCGGCTTGATCCGCGGAGTCCAGTAGAAGGGCGGCGCCGACCTCGGCCAGGTCGTCCGAGAAGCCGAGAAGACGGGCACAGACGGAGGATTCGATGCTGCTCATTTCGCCCCCTCGCTCCCGGGGACCGCCTGGACCGCCTGGACCGCCTCAGGGACATCAGTTGCCCCTCCAATAGCGCGCGAGGCTATGGGGCCAGGGTTGGAGTCCCGGGCAGGTTTGCGGCGGTGTGTCTCTGGACGCGGTCCAACCGGTCCAATCGGTCCACACGCAGAGAATCTCCCAATCCCACCGCCAGTTCCTGGAACAGCGGACGGGACCGGTACCTCAAAGCTGGTGGTCCATGCGGTCCTGCCACCGTCTTCGTCCAGTACGGAAGTTGCTCGGAACGCGAGTCGCCGTTGCCGCCTGCCGCCGATCAAGACCCTCACTCGGTGACGGTCGGGCCGCTCGGGAACGACGTCGCCCCGCTCCACGAGTCGCTTGACGAGCGTGTCGAGCGAAACGTGAAGATCTCCACCGATCGATCTCAACTGGTCCCGCACCGAGGCGTAGACCCGGGCCGGGTCGGCGTAGACGAGGTCAGCGTCGCGAACCAGGATCGGGCTCTCCCTGTCGACCCCACCTCGCTCGATTACGGCCAGTTGGCGAGTCGCAATCAGGTCGCGCAGCGTCTCGAGGAAGACCGTGACCGGATCTGCCCCGGCCTCGTCCCCGTGCTGCTGCCCGCACGCCGCGATGATCGCGTCCCGCAACTCCGGGAGGCGCGGCTCGATGCCGGCCCGGATATCCTCCGAGAGCCAGGAGATAAACTGCCCGAAGAGCTCGAGCCCCAGCAGGAGGTGGGCGGCACGGCCGGGCGCCCGGGCGTGCCCTGTAACCCGGCCATTCAATTCGACGCGGAGCTCGGCGTGGCGCCTGGGCAGCCGCTCGCGAAGCTCGGCAAGCCTGGGTGTGAGCCACTCGATGTACGCTCGCGTCACCATCGGCAAGATCTGCTGCTTGGCCTGGAGCTCGCTGAGCCTGTCGAGGTGTAGGGACGAGGCCGTGATCTCGATGAGGAGAAGCCGGGCGATAACGGACTGGACTCCCGCCACATCCTCGCCTGTCGAGACGACCAGGCCCCGCGGGGGCCGATTGGGCTGCGCGCTCATGTCTCGGTTCATCCGGCACCGGGCGGCGCGGTTTCCAATGGATCGGACTACGGCAGTGAACTTCTGCCGATCCGGGTCGTTGTGATCGGCTGAGCGCGGCACGAGATCGTCAACCTCGACGATGACGTCTTTGCAGCGGTGCAGGTGGGTCTCGATCGCGGCCCGGGTCGATGACCACTGCATGGTTCCACTGGACTGGACGCCGAAGAAGGCGAGCATGAGCTCGACCAAGGTGGTCTTCCGCGTCCCGGATGCGCCCACGACGTGGATCCCGAGGTCGACGGGGAAGAGATCGAGCGTCGGCGCGCGCCAGATCGCCGCGAACAGCGGCCCCGTGACCGCGGTCGGGGCGATGTCGAGGAAGGAGAGCGCGGTCATGAGCGCGGTGGCCAAGTCCTCGGTCCGCTCGGGCAGCTTGTACCTGGCCGCGCTCGCGTCGAGCACGGGGTGAACCTCGCGGCCCCCAATCACGCCGCCGTCGTGGACGAAGACGGGCTCGCCCCCCACGACCGTCCAGCCGATGTGGTCGACAAGCTCCACTCGACGCGGCTCGGAGTGCTCGATGATCGCCTCTCGCAAGCGAGCGCCGGCGCGGGACACCTCACCGGCGATTCGAACCGCCGCGCCCCACGCGTCGTACACCCATGCCTCATTGGTGAGCGCTGCCCAGGTCGTCCGGAACGGCCGGAGCGGCACCCCTTCCTGGTTCGTGCCCTCCAGCACGATCGAGCTCGCGCACGACGCGGTCGGGACGGGCACCGCCTCCTCCACGACTCTTGCGACGAAGTTGGTGAGTACGACTCGTCCGCCGCGCGCGTCGAAGAAGCAGAAGCCGCCATCGTTGACCTCGTACTTATTGGTGCGGTCGTCCGTGTCTGGAGCTTCTCCGCGCCCGCCACGCCTTGCGCGGCCGAGAGCATCACGGAGCCTTTTCAGCTGATGGACCGAACGGAAGCGCTCTTCCACCTGCGCTTGCTTAGCCGGACTGCGCTCCAGAACCGAGTGAAGGAACGGGAGGTCGTCCAGCAGTTCGAGAAGCGCGCCCTTGTCGAGCGCCCCGGCGAGCACGACGGGATCAGCGACTCGCGCGGCCTCGATCACCGGGCGGAGCGCGTCGAGACCCTGAGCCGCGAGAAAGTCATCGGGCCCTTGGTCGTGGGCGCCACCCCGAAGGGGCAACTCCGCAACGACGACGTCCGCGCCGGCACGCTCGAGCGCGATCACGAGCCGCGCCTCGGCACGCGCGACTCGCGGGTTCAGGCGCCTGCCGGCGTCGAACAGGACCACGACTCGCCGCCCCCGAACTTGGACCGTGTCCCAGGTCGGCGCGAGGGTCGGCTCCGCGGTGCCCTGAACAAGCGTCGTGTCGACCCCGCCCAAGCCCACGGCGAAGAAGCCCGCGCTGTTGAGCGCGAGCGCCTTGACCGGGCCCTCCGTGACGACGATCTGCTCCGGGGAGGACAGGTCAGCGCTGGGTGGGATGTAGAGCTCCACGGCCCGGCCCTTCGGGGCCAGGAACTTGGGCGTCCCCGCGAGGATCGCGGCGGCGCATGAGCGCAACCGGACGTAGGGGTCAGGCGTGCTGTAGGGGATCAGCAGTCCCGCGGGAGCCGCCGTGCCGAGCCGGTCGGCGCCCTCGTCGGAGCCGACACAGCGCAGACCGGCCTTGACGGCAGTGTCGAGGGGGACGCCGCGCTCGGCAAGATAGGCTTGGTGTTCAGGGCAGATCGGTTCGTTGTCGGAGGACGGGCAGTTGTTCGCTTCGGGAAGGATCGCATCTGTGGACATGTCGGCACCTCGCGATCGCACCTGAGCAGTCGGTGCGGTGCGGGGCGACCAGTCGCGGACATCCTCGCTCCGCGTCCGAAGGCGCGAGCCTGCCGCCTTAGTCCATGATCTTGGAGTCGGGCTCCCCGTCAGCAGGCGTGCCCTTCGTAGCTTCGGTGCCCGGTTGAGTGGCAGCCTCTGCCGCGCGTTTCATTGCCTTTCTCTCTGCATCGAAGACATTCTTGATGACTTTAGGAGGGGCACCGAGGACCTTCAGCGCGGCCAAGAAGATGGACTCCGCGGTCAACTCGGAGGACCAACTTGGCCTCTTCGTGTGGTGGAGTAGGTCTCGAATCGTCTCCTTCAGGGAGGCGAGCTGCGGGTGCTTGCTTGGCTCGATCGCGTGAGGGTCCGGTGGGATCTCGAGGGCGCCGGACATAGCAGGCATCTGCTTCAGGTTTCCGAGCAGGACCGGCGCGATTTGCGACGCTATCTCCACCTCGTTGGATAGCTCTTGATCGTCGCAGAGCTTCACGAGCAGCCGATGCACCGATTCGCGTAGCGCCACCCCGGCCCTTGGCCGGTCGAGGCGGCTATCTCCGACATCAGGGAAGCTGCAGCCGCGGAGGTGCCTCGTTGCCTTCGTTCCGAACTCGTCGACCAGCAGCTCGTCCGCCTCGCGATGTCCCTGATCGTGACGGTCGAGGGAGAGGACTCGAAGCACGGCGCCGACGGCCTCGGCATGCGCGTCCTCCATCCCGTTCGCGAGCGCGATTTCTGCCAGGTGCTCGTACTCGTAGGCAAGCGCGACAAGCCGCTCCCTAAGTGAGGTCGCATGGGCCGGCCTCGGCCATTCCGCATTCACGGCATCATCCGCAGAGGAGGACATTCCCTGAGGATCGCCTTGTGGCTTCCCGCGATCAAGGTCGCGTCCTGTCCTGTCGCGACGCCTGGCGACGATCGACGCTCCGCGGGGCCACAGCTCGCAGCGACGGACTTCAAGCAAGCGTTCTCGGACAACCGCCGTGATTGTCCGCGAGCAGTTCCCATGTCCAGAAATCCGGGCAGATTCGCGTGGTGCCGCCTCCGCCATCGCATCCTATCGGCTGCGCACGCTGGCTCTCGGTCGACTCTGCCGCCGCCGTGCTCGACCTGACACCGAGCGCGCTCCGCCGGGCGCTGGAGCGACGCGCTCGGGTTGCGTCGGACGGCGCGGTGGTGGCGGAGTTCGACGGAGTTCGAGCGCGCAAGCTGGGAAGACTGTGGCGCGTGCAGCTGGGCCCTCAGTGGTTAGAAGCGCCGCCCGCCCCAGCGTCGAGATCCCGTATGATGTCGGGCCTCGCGCGATCGACCGCCAAGGAGAAGTAGCCATGGCGGCCAGAAGTAAGGGTTGGCGGTACCAGAACCGACGCGGCAAGCGCGTCCTGATCATTGACTTCTACTACCTCGACAAGAACGGGCGCCGTCGGCGTCACCGTGCGGACGCGACTGTCCAAACGGCCACGGCGACGGCGGCCGAAGCGCGGCGCTTGATGGCGTTCGCTGCCGAGCACGGGTACGTGAAGGCCGAGGCTCCTCAGCCCGAGGCGGCCGCGGCGCTCACGTTCGCCCAGTACGTGGAGACCACCTTCACCGAGAAGTTCCTCCCCACGTACAAGCCGAGCACGGCGCGGAGGTACCGAGATCTCTTCCGTCAGTGGGTGCTCGAGCACCTCGGCACGATCCCCTTGACCGAGCTCGACGCAAACCGTTTCCGGGAGTTCGCGCTCGTGCTTGGCCGGGCGGGGGTGCAGCTCAAGGGGCCGCTCACGCTCGTGAGGACGGTCTTGCGGGCCGCGGTCAGCACGGGCGACCTCAAGGAGCTTCCGGTGTTGCCCGCGCTGGTGAAGCAGTCGAAGAAGCTGCCGAAGGGGCCGGTGCGGAAGGAGGTCGACGAGCTGTTCGCGCTCTGCCCCCTCTGGCTCCAGACGGCCGTCGGCCTCTGCGCGTTCACCTCGCTGCGGTCGGGTGAGGTTCGGGCGCTCGAGGTTCGTGACCTCGACCTCGACGCGAGACGGATCCACGTTCGACGCTCGCTGAGCGACGACGTGGTAACGACGACCAAGGGCGACGCGGAGCGGTGGGTGCCCATCCCGGACCTGCTCGTGCCGATCCTCGAGGAGGCGAAGAAGCGCAAGCTGCCGCAAGCTCGCCTCGTTCTGACGCCGACGGGCAGGACCCCGACGAGACAGCGGCTCCTGTCAGCGCTGCACCGGGTGCAGGAGCAGAACGGACTGCCGACGTGGACCATCCACCAGCTCCGCCACTTCTTCTGCTCGGAGCTCGTCCGGAACAAGGTCGGCATCGAGACCGTGCGCGTGCTCGCGGGGCATACGCACCTGCAGACGACAGCTCGCTACTTGCATGCGTCCGACGACGATGTTCGGGCCGCCGTCCTCGCCTTCCAGCCCGCTTCGGAGAGTGGGCAACAGGTGGGCAACAGGGCTGGGACCGGATCTCGAAAGTAGCGAAAGGACAGCCGGTTTCGGCCGTTTGGGTCGGGGAGGTGGGATTTGAACCCACGACAACGAGCACCCAAAGCTCGTGCACTACCGGACTGTGCGACTCCCCGGTAAGAAGACGAGGCACTTTAGCACGTCTTCGGGCGAGAGAAAGGACCAGGATGCGAAGGCGGGGGTCATGGTGCTCGGGCGTCACGCCCTGGGCCCGAGCCACAACGGGCCGAGCACGCGCGAGCTCTCGTCGACCTCCGCGTCGTCGTTCTCGACGCATGCTGGCGATGCTCGAGGGCAAGGGGGTCGAGGTCGTGAAGGTCTTCGATCCGGAGCCGAACGGCCGTTCTGCACACGTGAATGGGCCTGACGGTATCGTCATCGAGTGCGATGCCGGCGGTCCTGCGCTAGCCTTCGGGCTCACATGGATTTCCGCCCGCTGCTGGAGGCCTCACGCGGAGCGCCGCACGCTCGGGTGGAGGCGCTCGCGCTCGCGGCGAGGCGCGCGCAGGCGAGGCACCTCGAGCATGCGCGCGCAGCGAGAGAGCTGGAAGATCTCGTCCCCTGCGGTTGCATGGCGCTTGTCATGGCCGACTGGCTCGCCGGCGGCCGGGCCCCGCTCGCTGCGCTCGGCGACGAGGAGGGCGAGCGTGTCGACGCCGAGCTGCCGCCCGTCTGGGACGCGCACGTTCACGTGTTCCCGGATCGTCTCTTCCAGGCGGTCTGGCGGTGGTTCGCAGAGCACGGCTGGCCGATCCGGTACCCGCTGCTCGCGCCCGACGTCGCCTCGTTCCTGTTGAGCCGAGGCGTCGAGCGCGCCGTGCTCCTCCACTACGCGCATAAGCCCGGCATCGCGCGACCGATGAACACGTTCGTGGCGGAGCTGTGCGGGGCGGACCCGCGGCTCATCGGGCTCGCGACGGTCCTGCCCGGGGAGCCGGGCGCCGCCGACATCGTCGCGGAGGCTGCGCGGCTCGGCCTCCGCGGCATCAAGCTACATTGCCATGTCCAGGCCTTCGCGCCGGACTCGGAGGAGGCCGCCGAGGTCCTCGGCGCGGCGGAGCAGCTCGACATGCCGGTGGTGATCCACGCAGGACGCGAGCCGAGGAGCCCGGCGCTCCCCGTCGACACCTATGCGGTGTGCGCGGCGGAGCGGACCGAGCGAGTCCTTCGGCGGTTCCCGCGCCTTCGCGTCTGCGTGCCCCATTTCGGAGGGGACGAGTTCGATGACTACGCCGAGCTCCTCGAGCGCTTCGACAACCTCTACCTGGACACCACGATGATGCTCTCGGGCTTCTTCACCGGCGCGAACGTTCCGATACGGCTCCTGTCGGCGCGCCCGGAGCGCATCCTCTATGGCACCGACTTTCCCAACATCCCCTATGCGTGGGATCGGGAGCTCCGCGTGCTCCGCGATCTGCGCCTGCCGGACGCGGCGCTCGGGCAGGTGCTCGCCGGGACCGCGCGCGATCTCTTCGACGCGACGGAGCGCTCTTCGCGATAGGAGCGAGGCGCGAACGCACCTACGTTTGCGTCGTGAGCGCGAAGAAGACGAGCGCAAAGGGCGCCAGGGTCGGGCTGACCGCGGCGATAGAGTCCTTCTTGCGCACCGGCAGCGGGCGCGATCACAAGGCTCTCGTCGCGGTAGCCAAGGAGGCGACCGAGGTCGAGATCATCGGGGCTTGCAGGGCGCTTCGTGAGCGCGAGGCCTGGCCTGCAGGTATCAAGGCAATTCCGGGGAACGAGCAGGAGATCTTCCAGGCGCGACGTAGCGGCGTGCTCGGTCGGGTCCTCGCGGGCGAGCTCAACGAGCGACAGAGCCCCGAGACCGATGCGGTCCTCCTCGAGCTCATCGAGGGAGGCGATGCGGTAACCTCCGATGGCGCCCAGAGCATCGCCCTGGGTCGCGCCGAGATCGGGAAAGAGACGAAGCTTGCGAGCTTGCGAGTCCTCGAGCAGCTCGCCTCGCACCTCCGTGCCGGAGACGCGCTCGTGCCTGGCGCCGCCGTTGCGCGCTTCCGTCTCGGGGCCAATGACATCGCGGAGCGGCTCGCCGCGCTCGACGATGGCGGGTACGCCTTCCAAGAGGTGCTGCGGGTCTTCGTGTACCGAGCCCACGAGCTCATCCCGCTCTCCCCCGCGCTCTGGGACCTCTACCGCCGGCGACTCCCATCCGTGGCGTCGCTACTCGCCGACGAGCTCGAGCGGCGAGCGCCACCTTCGATCCTGATCCACGCGCTCGCCACGACGGATGCCACCGACTGTGATCTCTCCATCCTCGTCGGGCTCCGCGCACGGCTCGATCGCGCCTCCGCTCCGGCGCTCCTCCAGATCCTCCCGAGGCTTCGCGAGCGACCTCTCTGCGCGGAGATGGAGAAGCTGGCTCAGCAGCGGCTCCGCGCGGGCCCGAGAGCCACGGCGGTCCCGGCCCGAAAGGCGGTCGTGGCGACGGATGGCGGACCTGTCGTCCTCGGCGGCCGGCGTGTCCTCTCCGAGTGGGCGGGCGCGCTCCCCGACATGCCGACTCACGGCGACTACCACGACGCGTGCGCCGAGGTGGGGCTCTTCGCGTTACAGCGTTCGACCGGTTTCGTGTTCGTGCTCTCGTCCCACACGACCGTCGTCGACGTGTACGAGGTCGGCAAGGGGGTCGTCTGGCTGGTGCTCGCGGGGTCGATGGACGAGGCGTGGTCCGAGCGTGAGAACCTTCGGTTCGAGCCTCTGTCGCCGCCACTCGACGGCAAGTCCGACGCGCTCGTCCTCTTGGATGCTGCCTACACCCTCGCGAGAGCCAGGCGTGAAGAAGACCGAGCGGTCACCTTGAGACTGAGCAAGGCCGTCTACGCCCTCGAGCGGGCCGCGAGCGAGGACGGCACGCTGGTGATCGTGAGGTTGAGCCCCGTGAAGGCTCAATCGTAGGCCGAGGGCGTCCCGAACCATTGCATCGACGTCGTGGCGTCGGTCTGAAAGAGCACCGAGCGCTCGGCCTGGTCCGCCTGCGCGACGCACCCGAGATCGAGCGCCGCGGTCGGATCGTCGAGGAACGAATCGATGAGCGACCTCGCACATTCGCCGGTGGGCGTGTCGACCGCGGAGGCGACGTGGCCGGCGAGCGATTGCTCGACGAGCGTCGAGCCTGGCGGGAGCGCGCCTGGCAGCGCGCCGAGCAGCGCGGGCGGGGTCGCCGTGTCGAGGCCCCCGGTGAGGACGAGGACCGGCGCGTCGGAGAGGCGCCATTGGTGGAGCGCTGGATCCACGTGGAACACCGGCCACGGCCAGCTCTCGAACGCCTTCGCCCAGCGCACCGAGGCCCCTGAGGCGACGATGGTCGACGCGAGCTGCGCCTCGGCTTCGGCCACCGAATGGGAGCCGCCCCAGAACTCGGTGCGCATGACCTGGTAGTTGGTCGGCAGCGACAGCCCAGGCACCGCAGCAAAGAGCTCCTCGAGGGTGTCGAGCCAAGCAGCTGCGTTCGCGAGCGCGGCCTCGTCAGCGGCGGAGCAACGTGCGTACCGAAACACGATCGCAGGCGCGAGCGCGCGTCCTTCGGACGTGCCGAGCAGTCGCGCGAGGGCGAGGCGCAAGCGAGCGCCGGTGAGGCCAGCCGCCGCTGCGCCCGCGCAGGCTCCGGCGTCGGCCGAGGCGACCGTGGCTTCGACGAAGCTCACGGCGCCCCCGGGGAGCCGCGCCGCGCATGCCGGGTCCTGATCACACAGCGCGAAGAAGGCTCGCCCGACGAGGTCGATGTCGTGGTCGCGCCTCCAAGACGGGCAGCCCTCGACGGCGTCACACGGGCTGTCGAGGACGACGGCGTCGAATCCTTCGGGGGCCAGCGTCACGGTGCGGTGTGCCCAATACGTTCCGTAAGATCGACCATAGAGGAGCTGCGTCTCACCTCGTCCGAACCATCGGGCGAGGGCGGCGACGTCTTGGGCGGACGCCGAGGTGCTCGTCGCGGCGATCGACGTCCCGCTCGTTTGCTCGAGCGACGAGAGGCAATCGAGCGTGGGCGGGTCCGTCGCCGTCGCACACGCGAGCTCGCCGCTGTGACCGGTCCCGCGGTGGTCGACGATCATGACGTCGAGATCGGGATGCTCCGCTGCGGTGCGCTCGGCGAAGGTGAGCATCCACGCGCCCGGCGCGCCGGGGCCGCCCTCGAGCATCCACGCGGCGCCGCGCGGAGGATCCGTCGCGGCGGGCTTGCGGCGCAGCCGGACCGTCATCTCGGGGCCGTCCAGGCTCCCCCAGTCGATGGGGACCGGGACGTCGGCGCACTCGAAGCCCGGCGCGTCGTCCGGCGTACAAGCCGCCCAGGTGATCGAGGGCGCCGCGGGCGCCGCGCCGCCTCCGCCTTCGGCCTGCTCGGCGCCACCTCCGCCGTCCGGCGATGTCTCCTTCGTCACGTTCGACTCGCAGGCCGCGAGCACCGAGCCCAGCCAGAAGAGCGCGAGGAGCGACGAGCGGCGGGCGCACATGACTCACAGACGATACCGCGTTCCGCCGCCGCGGAGAGCCGTCGGAGGTCAAACTTGAGGTTCTCTGAAGCTCGGCGTCGCCGAGCCAGGAGCTCAAGGGAGCGGGACGGCCGTCAGGTCGTCGGGGACCTCGTCGAGGCAGAGGTCGCTCGGCGCGGGGGTCGTCCCCTGGCCGTCCAGGATCGCCGACTCTGCGCCGAGCAGCTGGGACCGCTCGACGCGGACGACCTTGCCGCTGCGCGAGCGGCTGTGGGCTTTGGCCCCGACGAGGGCGCCGGCGCGGAAGGTCGGGCGGCGCGTGTCGTCGACGTGGATCCATCGGCCGCGGTTCGACGAGGGGGAGTCGAACCCGAAGGAGTAGGTGACCTTCCCGTCAGCCGCGCGCTGCAGCTCCGCCAGGCAAGGACCCGCGTCGGTCTCGAAGAGCACGTACTTCGCCGTGGGCTCGACCGTGGGTGAGAAGATCGTGATGGCGAGGAGCGTGATGAAGGCCGCGATGGGGGCGACGAGCACGAGCGCGAGGAGCAGGCGCGAAGATCGGCGGTTGAGGTGGTAGAGCGCGACGGCGTGGCGCTGCACCTGAGCCATCAGCGCCTCGGTGGCGCGGATGCCCTGGGCGACGGCGGCGGAGACGGCTTCGGTCCTGACGACGTTGTCAGCCGCGCAGTACCGGCATCGAACGACGGCGGTCCGGCTCAGGTCGGCCTGCGGCAGGTCGGCGCCGCAGACGTGACAACCGAGCGCGCCGCCCGCGACGGCGGGCGGGACGGCGACGCAGGACGTCTCCACCACCGCGCGCGTCTTCTTGACCTCGCGGACGATGAAGAGCCCCGCTATGAGCGCGAACAACGCCGGGCCCAGGAAGAGGACAAACGTCACGACGTCCGTGACGTCGCCTCTCATGCTGGCGAAGAACGAGAAGCCGCCGCAGCTCGCGAAGGGCACGACGACGACGGCGAGCAAGCAGCCTGGTCCGCCGCGAGCGCCGGCGCCGAGCCGCTGCTGTGTCCAGCCGAGCTGGCGGCGTCGCGCATCCCCGCGCCACAACACCTCGCGCGCCGCGAGCAGCTCTTGCCGGACCTGTGGAGCGGGTGGACCCGCATAGCGGCAAGACGCACACCCCATCCAGTCGGGCGTCGCGAGCGAGACGCGCGTCGGAGCACCACACTGCGGACAGGCGATCGCCGGCATGATCGACTACGGCTCGTCCGTCGGCGCCGCCGTCCCGCCGAGGGGGTCGGCGCAGCAGCGGAAGCCGGTCGAGTAGTCCCAATGGGAGACGTCGTGTGCGGTGGTCGCGTAGAGACAGCCCGGACCATTCAGCATCGTGTCCACGTAGAAGCCCCCTCGGAACGTGCCGCTCGGATCGTCCGTCCATTCGTGGAGGTTGCCCATCATGTCGAACGCGCCCTCGGTTGTGGCGCAGCCGGCGTTGAGGCCCGTTGCGTCGAGGCCGTCGGCGAGCTGGTTCAGACACGGGTGACCGAGCTCGAACCAGATCCAGTCGTCGGTCGTCATGAAGTACTCGATGGCAGGGTGCTCGGCTCGATGATCGTTGCACACGCCGAGAGCGAGATCGTCCCCGTAGGGGTAGGTCGTGGTGTCCGGGCCCTGACACGCGCGGAGCCACTCCTCGTTGGTGCAGAGGCGCTTGCCCGACGCGAGGCAAGCCTCGGAGGCCTGGAGCTGATCGATGTAGCCCTGCGGCACGGCGCCCGCGACCGACACCGCCATGACAAGCGCGCCCTCGGGGTTGAAATAGGGCGAGACGGGCGCGCCGTCGGGGTAGGTGACCAGCGACGCCTCGTACACGTCGACGCAGAAGGAGTCGACGCGTGTCATGCCGTCGGGGCAACCTCCCAGTCCGGGTGCTTCCACGAGGCCCGCGTTGGGTAGCGGATGCGCGGAGGGATCACACGTGCCCTCGGGCAGCTCCACGCAACACTGCACCTCCGCCGGACCATCACAGAAGCCCGGGATCGGCGCCCAGCCCGGGAGCACACAGTCGCTGGTCTCGACGCAGACGCCGTCGTACCCGTTCGCGACGCAGGGCGGGCCCATCGGGATCGAGCCGCCCGCGCCGCCTTCGCCTCCGCTTCCGGTCGCGATCGCGGTCGTGCTCGCGGTCGATCCGCCTCCGCCCGAAGCGGAGGCTCCGGCACCCCCCGTGCCCGCGTCACCGCCCGCGCCGCTGCCGGCGTCGTCCGAGCACGCGCCGAGGGCGAGGAGGAGCAAAGAAACCCACCGATGAAGCGAGCGCACGACGCGACGCTCGCTCGATAGTCAGCGGCCTGCAAGCCCCAACGAAGCGGCGTGACCTCGCCTTTTTCAGCAAACTGCTAGAGCGGCTCGGGCCCGACCGCCTCGTCGAGACCGCCGGACACGACGGGCGAGCTCTCCGATTGCGGTACGGGCGGGATGCGGCCTTCGAGATCGTCGAGGGCCTTCATCATCTCGTCCACGATCGCCGGCTTCAACCAACGCGAGCTGCCCTGCGTGTACTCCTCGTTGCCGAGCGCAAGCATCCGCTGGGCTTCGGCGCGGTGACCGAGTCGGTACTTGGTGAGGCCGCAATAGACGAGGTAGCGCACGTGCGCCTTGTCGTTCATGCCGTCCTCTTCGTCCGCCATCTCGTCGCAGTGGAGCGCCGTGCGGTTGTAGTTGCCGGCCTCGTAGCTGCCGATGCCGGCGCGAACCTGGCCGCCGACACAACCCGTGATGGTCGTCACGATGGGAAGCGTGACGGCCAACAGGAGCAGATTCGCCCGTCGTGCTTCCATGTCGAACATTCTTCGGGAGTCGCTCGCGTTTCGCAAGAGGGCTCGCGGTGGCGCCGATGTGGGACTAGGGTGAGGGCCGCTTGGTGTCCAAGACGGTCGAACCTGCCTCGGTCGCGCCCCCGCCCAGCGGCAAGCCCTTTTCCTTCTGGAAAGAAGAGCTGCGGAGGGTGTGGTGTGACCTGCGTGGCGGTGAGCTTTCCGCGGGCCGCGTCGCCGCTTCCGTCGCGATGGGAGCGTTCATCGGATGCCTCCCGATCTTCGGACTGCACCTGCCCATCGTCCTCGTTCTGAGTCTGCGGCTGCGCCTCGATGGGGCGCTCGCGTACGTCGCCGCGAACATCTCGAACCCGTTCTTCGCACCGTTTCTCTTCGCCGGTCAGGTCCAGGTGGGCGCGCTGATCCTCGACGGACGTTTGCCCGACATGGAGTCCCGCCTCGACATGGCGAACGCGCTCGCCTCGTTCCCGCGGTACCTCGTCGTGGGCTCGCCGGTCGTCGGCCTGGGCGCCGCCGTCACGCTCGGGCTCTCGGCCTGGGTGCTGACGCTCACGAAGCGGCGCCTCGTCGGACCTGGGTCGCGGCCCGTCTATGCGTTGCCGCCCAGCGCGCCGCCATGGGTCGTCGCGGCGGAGCGGGTGGCGCGTCGCTACGCGGACCCGAGCGATCGCGCCGCCTCGGCCCAGACGCATTTCCACTACGTCCGCATCAAGCTCGTGCTCGACCCCGTCGCCCGTCTCATCGCCGACGTGGCGGGCGACGGTCCCGGCGCGCTCGGCGAGGTGTTGGACATCGGGACGGGGAGAGGGCAGCTGCCCATCCTCCTCGCGGAGCTCGGACGCGCGCACGGCGCCCGCGGGTTCGATTGGGACGAGGCGAAGATCGTCGAAGGGCAGAAGGCAGCCAAACGTGACCCGGCGCTGCGAGTCGAGCTCGCGCAGGGCGACGCTCGCACGACGCCGCTCGAGGAGGCCGACACCGTGTTGCTGATCGACCTCGTCCACTACTTCACGATCGAGGAGCAAGACGCGATCTTGCGGCGCGCAGCGCGCGCAGTCCGTCCCGGGGGCCGGCTCGTCGTGCGCGAGGCCGACACGGAGCGCGGCTGGCGGAGCTTTGCGACCCTCCTCGAGGAGAAGGTGTTCACGGCGCTCCGGTTCAACCGAGGCGAGCGCGTGAAGTTCCGACCGTCTCGCGACATCGCGGCGGTGCTCGAGTCGGAGGGGCTGGAGACGCGAGTCGAGCCGGCGTGGGGGAAGACGCCGTTCTCGAACGTGCTCATCCTCGGTTCGCGCCGGCCGGCTTGATCAGCCGCCCTGACCGTTCCAGCCCTGCGGCGGACGACCCCACCCGGGCTGAGGCTGCGCCGGCGGCTGCGGCGCCGGCTGGGCGTGGCCTTGCTGGGGATGGGGCTGCTGTTGCGCGTACGGCGCGGGCTGCTGTTGCGCGTACGGCGCGGGCTGCTGTTGCGCGTACGGCGCGGGCTGCTGCGCGTATGCCCCGCCGGCCTGCTGGGGCGGCGCATACGGGGGATTCTGCTGATGCACCTGCGCGTGCGGCGCGTGGGCGTGCGCGTGGGGCTGCGCGTGCGCGTATTGGTGCGGGACGGGCTGATGCCACCCGCCGTGTTGTGCCTGAGGCGCCGGGACGTGACCCGCGTAGGGTTGATGCATTCCGTAGGGAGCCGGCGCGCCGTAGCCGTAGACAGCGTGAGGTTGGGCCTGCGGCCAGACCTGCGGGACCACCACGGCGACCGGTCGCGCGTGATGGCCGAGCGCCTCGTCGTCCGCCGCGAGGGCGCGCTTCACGGCCACCCGGAGCGCGATCGCGGCGACGATGACGATTCCGACAGCGAGCGCGAAACCGAGGAGCGGCTCGGCCGTGCCGAAACCGAAGCGGCCTCCGCTGAAGACGGCCCAGTCGTAGACGCCGTGGATGAGCACCGCCACGAAGTAGCCGAGCGAGATCCGCGAGAAGGCGCCGCCGCGCATCTTCGCGACGCCGACGAAGTACCCCATCAGGCCCGACGCCGTCGCGTGGAGGGGGACGGCGCTGATCGCTCGGGCGAGGCCCACCACCAGGTTGCCGCCGGCGTAGAGGACGTTCTCGAGCAGGGCGAAGCCGAGGCTGGCGGCCGCCGTGTAGAGGATGCCGTCCATCGTCTCGTTGAACTCCTGGCGCCTGTAGAAGAACAGCATCACGACCGAGAGCTTGAGCGCCTCCTCCGTCATGGCGGCGACGACGACGCCGTTGACCAGCCCGCCCTGCGCGTTCACCACCGCCTCGCCGAGCACGGCCATCAGGACGAGCTCGATGATCGCGGCCGGGATGCAGGAGAGCGCGCCGAAGATGACCGCGTTGCGGATCATCCCGGGAGGCTCGGGCCGCTTCTCGTCCCACTTCTTGAAGAGAAAGAGAAGGCCGAGCGCCGGAAGGATGGCGACCGCAAGCGTGATTCTCACGGGTCGAGCCTACACCAAAGACGAAACGTGCCGATTCGGTGTTTGGGGCGCGCGTCCGTCGTGAGGCATCAGAGGTTGCGCCGGAGCTCCCGCGCTCCGGCAGCCAGCGCCTGCGGGGACGCAAGCCCTGTCCGCTGCAGCGCATGGCAGAGGCTCGTCGGCGACGCGAACCCGCTCGCCCGCGCGACCGTGTCGGTGCGCGCTCGTGGAGCGGACATCGCCAGCGCGGCGGTCGTGAGGCAGAAGGACTGGCGCATCTCCAGCCATCGTCCGAACGGCATCCCGAATCGGCGGAAGAAGTCGCCGACGCGACGGCGCAGGTGGCGATCGGTCATCGTGAGCCCCTCCGCGCGGAGGTCGTCGAAGCCGGGCCGCATGGACTCGACCGTCATGGCGCGGGTCAGCCCCGCGGCCAGGGCCGCGTCGCCTTCCCGAGCGGTGCTCATCCGTCCGCGCTCCGGCAACTCGCAGGACACGCCGGCAGCGCGGAGGGTCGCAACGAGGTCGTCGCAGACCTGCGCGGCCTCGTGATCGGCGCGCGCCGCGCCGAACCTGTCGTGGAGGTCGCGAATCGTCTGCACCGGGAGCGCGAGAGTGGTGTGAGCCCCTGGCGGAGGCGCGAGGAGCCTTTCGTCGAGGCGCAACGCGAGCGCGTCGTGATCGCCGACGATCGCGAGCGCCTCCGACTCGAGCGTTGCGCGGAACGATCTCGCGAGCACCGCGTCTCCGGCCTCGAGCACCTCACCCGTGCGGAGCAGGTGGGCGCGGCCGCGGACGACAAAGTGCACGTAGACGCGATCGTCGGCGGGCTGGGGCGGGAGGTGGCCAGGGAGCGGGTTCCAGACGAACTCCCGCAGGGTGATCCGCGACAGCCGCACCTGCGGGTGCAGCCACGACCGGTTCTTCAGGCATCCGACGAGCTCGCGCGGTGCAAATGTTCGACCGACGAACGGCATCGGGACGAGGCGCGAGCTTACCAGACAGGTTGGCTCACGCGGACCCTCGCGCGGGTGCAAGCGGCGCGTCGAAGGAAGTTTGATATCGCTGATTCCCGAAAAGCCGGATGCTCCGCGGCCGTTTCAGGCAAGTGTTCGAAAGAAGAGCAGGCACGTCTGCGAAAGGCCGCGCATGAAGACCCCCGTTCGAATCGACTCCGCGCTCGTTCCTTTGCTCTTCGCTGCGCTGCTCTCGACCTGCGTCGTCGCTTGTGACGACGACGAGACCGCGAGCGGCGGGGGCGGCGCCGGCTCGGGCGCCGGCGGCGCAACCGGGGAGGGCGCCTCGGGGGCGGGCGGCTCGACGACGACCACTGGCACGGGCGGGTGGGACGCGCGGTTCGATCCGCTCGTCGCGGCGCTACAGGAAGACCTCGCGGAGAGCGGCGCGTTCGGCGTCTCCGTCGCTGTCCTCGAGAAGGGAGAGATCACCTTCGCGCAGGCCTTCGGCTCCAAGGACCAGGCAGGGACACAGCCGCTGACGCCTCATACGCTCATGCAGATCGGCTCGACGACGAAGCAGATGACCGCCGCGGCCGTCCTGCAGAAGGTCGAGTCGGGCTCACTCTCCCTCGACGACGATCTCGAGTCGCTCCTGCCGATGCTCGACTTCGCGCTCGACCCGACGTGGGACGACCAGATCCTCGTCCGCCACCTCATCAGCCACCAGGGCGGCTTCTACGACTACACGGAGTGGAACCAGCTGAGCGACGACGCGCGGCTCGCGTCCTTCACGTACGGCGACTTCGCCGAGAGCATCTACTTGATGAACCCACCCGGGGTGTTCTGGAACTACTCGAACCCGAACTTCTCGGTGGCGGGCCTGATCACGGAGGAGCTCGACACGCGCGCGTGGCCCGACATCATGCGGGAGGACATCTTCGTTCCGCTCGGCATGGATCGCACCTTCCTCCGCAAGTCGGAGGTCGAGGCGGACGGCGACTACTCCCTCTCCTATGGGATCGTCGGGCTCGAAGACAGCACGGTGGGCCAGGTCGAAATGAGCCAGATGGGAGACTCCGCCTGGGTGCGACCCGCGGGGCTCGCGTGGACGACGCCGAGCCAGATGGCAACCTGGTCGAAGTTCCTCATCGAAGGTGAGGACGCAGTCCTCGGCGAGGCGCTGCGCTCCGAGATCACCAGCGAGCAGGTCGACACCGGCTTCTTTGTCGGCAACCTCCACTACGGCTACGGGATGATGGTCTGGCGCGGTTACCTGACGAACGATCAGACCTGGTATCCGGTGCGCGTCTGGGAGCACGGTGGCAACACGCTGTCGTTCACCAACTCGCTCACCATCCTGCCGGATCAGGAGTTCGCCATCGTCATCACGAGCAATGCGCTGAAGACCGACTTCTCCCACAGCGTGGACGTGGCGCTCGAGACGCTCGTCGACCTGCCGGCGCCGACGGCGGCACCCGAGTACGAGATCGACCACGCGACCTTCGGCCGCCACGTGGGCACCTACTCGGACCCCTACAACATCGGGGATGTCATCATCACGGAGGAGGGCGGTGACCTCCACGTCTCCATGCCGGCTCTCGACGCGGCAGGCTACGACGTGTCCCCGATCCTGGTGCCTGTCTCGAGCGAGATCTTCGTCGTCTTCATCGACGGGACGCAGCTCGACCTGACCTTCATCCCGTCCACGCCGGGCGGCGACTCGACGTACATCCGCAACCGCATCTTCGTCGCGAGCCGACCCGAGCAAAGCGGTCTGACCGAGAACGCGCCCGTCGCGGTGTCGCGCGCCCGGATCGACGCCGCGCTCCAGCGCGCGCGCCTCGAGGGGCTGCCGCGATCCATCGTGCGCGCGGCCGTCGCGGCTTCTCGGAAGTGACCGCGAGGGATATACTGGGGCTCTCTTCCTCGCTCTCGCGCCCCGCGCGAGAGCCGCCCTGGAGGCCCCCATGCAGAACGCGCGACGCGCCGGCACGATCCTGTTCACCACGCTCGCCCTGGCCGCGACGTTCCCGTTAACCGAAGGCTGCGGGGGAGGGGAGACCACGACCGGCACGGACGGCAGCGGAGCCGGGGCGAACGCGACCGGCAGCGGCGGCGCGGGCGGCGGTGACTGTGGTTTCACCTGCAACCAAGGTGGGAACACCGGGCAGCTCCAGATCGTGCCGCCGAGCGCGACGATCGACGTCATCGACGGCGTCGCGTCCCCGGTGGACTTCAACGCAACCTACAACGGCCAGGAGGTCCAGCCTGGTGGTTGGGTCGTCGACCTGTCCAGCGTCGCGGGAGTGGACGGCACGGGCATCGTCTCGGCGTCGGGGAACGTCGGCGGGCTCGTCACCCTGTCGGCCCAATACAACGGCACGACCGCCACGGCGCAGGTCACCGTCAACATCAAGAAGACGCTCAACCCGGGTGGCCTCTCCCAGGCCGAGATCGATCTCTTGAAGAACCCGACCGGCGGGCAAGACGCCTCGGTCGTTTGGGCCTACCCGTATGACGGAACCGTCTTCCCCAAGGGCATCCTCGCGCCGGAGCTGATGTGGAATGGCGGCGGCGCAGGCGACAAATATTGGGTCCACCTGCAGGGACCCTTCACGGAGCTCGACGTGTTCGCCGTCGCGGACCCGCCGTCGCGCCACCAGCTCGACCCGGCGGTGTGGACACCCCTCACGGAGAGCGGAAACGGCGGGACGGTGGACTTCAAGGTGAACCGCTTGCCGAGCGGAGCGACCGCCGCGACAACGGTCATCGATCACGACTGGACGATCGCCAACGGCAGCCTCCGCGGCACGGTCTATTACTGGGCCAACAACATCGGCCGCGTGATGCGCATCAATCCCGGCGCGGGCGCCCCCGAGGACTTCCTCGCCGCCGCGGGCGTGACCGACGCGTGCAGCACGTGCCACTCCGTGTCCGCAAACGGCTCGACGCTCATCCTCGGGGGAGACGTGAGCACCTCCACCTTCGATCTGCTCAACAACACTCCCGTCATGTCGACGACGAGCGTGGGCAAGCCCGTCCGCAACTGGGCCATGCCGGCGATCTCGCCCGACGGCTCGACGCTCATCGAGAACAACGCGGCGCTGCCCGGCCCTCCTGGTGGGAGCGACGGCATGTGGGACGCGCAGACGGGCGCGAAGCTCACCGGCCTCGGGCTCGACGGCGTCTTCCTCGACATGCCGGCGTTCGCGCCGGACGGCTCGCGGATCGCCTACGTCGATCACGCGACGCACGGGCTCGGCGTCTACGCGTGGGATCCGGTGACGAAGATGGCCTCCAGCCCCACGTCGCTGGTGGACGCTGGCGGGGACCCGGCCCTCAACTGCATCGCCTTCCCCAGCGTGTCGCCAGACGCGAAGTGGATCGTCTACCACCGCGGCTCGTACCCCGGCTCGCTCGACACCCGGACCGGTCCCGGCTCCCTCTACCTCGCCAGCGCGGAGCAGCCTGGCGTCGAGGTCCGCCTCCGTCAGGCGAACGGCGACGACTATCCGTTTGCGGCGGGCGATCGCGATCGGAACATCGACTACGAGCCCACGTTCGCGCCGCTGAACGCGGGCGGCTACGCGTGGGTCGTCTTCACGTCTCGCCGCACGTACGGCAACCGTCTCACCGACTCCGCGGGCAACACGAAGCAGCTCTGGGTCGCGGCGATCGATCAGAACCCGCAGCCCGGTCAGGACCCGAGCCACCCGGCGTTCCGCGTTCCCGGTCAGGACATCGCCACCTGGAACATGCGCGGCTTCTGGGCCCTCGAGCCCTGCAAACAAGAAGGCGAAGCTTGTGAGACCGGCTCGCAGTGCTGCAACCAGAACTGCGACAACGGCATCTGCGAGAACCCCGACCCGAACGGGTGCTCGCAGACGGGCAACGCCTGCATGGAGGACTCGGACTGCTGCGACATGACGGCCTCCTGCATCAACGGCTTCTGCAGCGAGCCGCCGCCGCAGTGAAGCGGCCGCGGTGAAGCGGCCGCGGTGAGGCAGCTCGAGCCGCGCGGGGGGGGCGCGGCTCGGTTACTTCGCCTTCTTCCCGCGAGCGTCGTCGGCGAGGCTCGTCGCGTATTTCTTGTGCGACGCCGAGGTCTTCGCGCCCTTGGCGATCTTGTCGGCGGCCTTCGCGACGGCGTCGCGTTGCGCGGGCGTCCTCAGGTCCGAGCTCACATAGGAGCGGAGCTCCCCCCAGCTCGAGATCTCGTCGGCCGACTGGTGCGCAGGATCGGCGGCTCGCTCGAGTCGCCCGAGGATCGCGGCGTGGACCGCCTCCGCCTCCCTTTCACAGGCCTGGCCCAGCCCGTTCAGCGCGGAGAGCGCGTCGGTCCATTTGTCGGCGTCTTGCTCGACGGCTCTGCGCAGGAGCGGACAGAACGCCTCGGCGCGTGCGGGGGCGTACCCCATGAGGGCGTAGGCGTCCTGCCGCAAGGAAGCGCTCGGCGACGCGGCGTAGCCGGCCGCCAGGTCGAGCACACCCTTGGGTGGCTCCTCGGTCATCCCGAAGTGGTAGAGGCTCGCCACCAGAAACGACATCGCGCGACCGTCTTTCGCGGGGTCGAGCTTCTGCAGCGTCGAGATCACCGCGTCGGTCTTCCCGACCGAGGCCGCGTCGCGTTGCCAGATCGCGGTGCCCAGGGCGGCGCGTACGCCCGGCGACGTCTCTCGTTCGATCGCCGGCAGGACCACGTCGAACACCTTCCCGGCGGTGGGCTTGGCGTCCAGATCGCTGATTCCGAAGTAGTAGTCGTACAGGCACGCCGCCGCCATGACTCGAATGGCCGGCGCCTCGTCGCTCACCGCCGACAAACACCCTTCGAGCGTCGCGGGCGAGCGGTTCGACTCGACGTAGCTCTTCAGCGGCTCGTCGGCCGCGCACGCCTGCATCAAGCCCTCTTCGTTCCACTTGCACGACGCGCCGGCGTCGAGCTTGGCGCGGAGCTCGGCCGGGACCGATCCGACCGGCGGGCGAGCCGCCGCCGCGGACGTCGAGCTCGACGCGCTCGCGGTCGAGCGGGCTGCGGCGGAAGTGGCGGCGGAGGAGGTCGAAGAAGTCGGGGCCGTCTCGCCGCAAGCGGGCGCGATCAGCGCGACGGCGAGGACCAGGGAGGAGGGCAGGGGCAGACGGGCGCGCGGAGGGAAGGCGTGCATTCGGCGCGACGGTAGTAGGCGCCGTCCGCGGACGGAAGCGCGTCGGCGCGAGGACCCGCGTGCTCTACGATCCCGCGGATCCTGCTACACCGCGATTCGGATGCGATGACCGCGCGCCGCTTCCGCGACCCCCAAGGGGTGAGGGGTCGCTCCCGCGGCGCCAGGCCTTCTCTCTGCATCCGGCGGTCGTAACTCCTGGCCGAGGACCGAATCAGGGCATTCGGTCCTCGGTGTGACCGTCGTGTTCGGCGGAATCGGGGGCGCCATGCTCGCGGCCGCGGTCGGGGGCCGGTGGCGCTCCTTCGCGCGCGGCCGGCCGCCACGTGAACCGATCGACGAGCACGGGCTGCTCTCCGTGCCGCAACGGATCGACGATCCCGATGCACCAACCGTCGACGCCGCGACCGTCGGCTCGCACGCGCAGCCGAACGAAGTGTTTGAAGCCGGGGTGGTCGAGCGTCGTGAAGGCCTGCGTCTCCTCGAGGCCGAAGCGCGTCAGGAGCGCCAGGTACGCGCCCACCAGGCCCACGCCCACCATCACCATGGTCGTCAGCAGGCCGGCCACGATCGCCCCCGTCGGCGCCCCGCCTGCGAGCAGACCGCGGAGCGCGCGCAGCCCCATCGAGGCCGGGATGGGCAGCGCCGTCAACAGGAGCGCGAAGACCGACGCGAGCGCCACGACCGGGCGCGGCCGCTTGCGCAGACCGCCGATCAGGCTGAGCACGGCGGTCGAGAGCAGGAAGGTCAAGAGCGGCGCCGCGAGCGGCGGGCCGATGCCGCGCGGCATCGTCAGCCCGACCACGATCGAGAGGGCGTAGAGCACCGCGAGCGCCGCGTGAGGAATGAAGCCGGAGCGACCGAGCGCCAGCTTCAGTGGTACGCCCCACAGAAGCGCTCGGCTCTGCGCGACGCTCGGGAAGCGCGCGCGCGCCGCGCGGCGCTCCCCCACCATCGGGGCCGGGTGCAAGAAGGCTCCGCCCCCGCCCGCGACCACGTGCAAGAGCCCCGGCGCCTCGATTCGTTCGTAGTGGTGGATGTCGCCGGACAGGAAGAAGCAGTCGTGGGCGCCGAGGCTCAGCTCGAGATCGCGCACCATCCCCGCGCCCGTCGGGCTCGGCGCTCCGAACGCGTAGACCGGGTCCGGGAGGAGCAGCCAGGGCGCGGCCCCTGCGCTCGCGTCGAGCCAACGGCGGTGGAACCGCGCCTGCCGGTGGTCGATCGTGCGAAGCTGCCGGTCGAGCGCGAAGACCGGGATCGTGGGCGTCAGGGGGAGCACGAAGTAGCTGGCGCTCTGCACCGGCTCGTAGCCCGAGAGCACGAGCGCGTCGGGCTTCTGCATCTTGCCGCCCATCACGAGCTCGCGCGCCCAGTCCGCTGCGTGCTCGAGCTGACGAAATGGTATCCCGACGATGCTCGGCCGCTCGTCGACGTCGTCGCCGTCGGGCCGGAGCCGGAAGAGGCGGGCGAAGCCGTCGAGGCCGTCGTACCAGTCATGGTTGCCGGGGACGCCCAGGAGCACGCGCCGCCTGCCGTCGTCTCGCTCCGCGAGCGCCTCGTTGAAGGGCACGAGGACGCGATTCGAGATCTCCTGCGCGGTCGCGACCGGGTACGCCGTGTCCCCACCGAACACGAGCACGTCGCCGCGCGGCGCCTCCAGGAAGGCGCCCTCTCGGTCCGGGTCGGGCAGCTCGTATCGGTCGGTCACCAGACGCGCGACCGCGCGGCTGACAGAGACGTCATCTCCCGTGTCGGCCACGTAGTCGACCCACAGATCGCGCCCGAGCGCGCCCAGCACCGTGCCGTCCCAGCTCGCGGGGATCTCCGCGCCGAGCACGCGCGCGACGCGCTCGGCGAGCACCTCGGGAGCGTCCGGCGTCATCCAGTCCCGCGAGTCGACGTCTTCGGTCGCCACGGCGGACGCGATGAAATGCCGCATATGGCCCCAAAAAGAGCGGAACCCGAACCACACGACGCCGCGCGGCGACCGCCGACCGCGCACGAAGCGCCGCTTCACCAAGGTGGGGTCGGCGAGCGCGGGGCGGAGCAGGGCGCGTGCGTCCTCGGGCTCGGCCGGCATCGTCGGTGAGCACGGTAGAACAGCGGCGCGGGCAGGTCGAGCCCGGGCGCCGCGAGGTGGGCCGGCGTCGCGACGCCGCGGCCGTGTACCCTGGCACCATGTCGACGGACGGGACTGCTCCTTCGCTGCTCGCTCGGATCGAGGCTTGGCTCGGCTCACACGGCGCCTCCCTCGATCTCGCGCCGCCGGCGGAGCCGAGCACGATCGCCTCGGCCGAGGCCGCGCTGGGCTTCGCGTTGCCGGCCGATCATCGCGCGCTCCTCCTCGCGCACGACGGGCAGTTGAAGGAGCGCGTGTCGTGGCTCCCTTCGGGCGGTCGTCTGCACCCGCTCGCCGAGTGCGTCGAGACCTGGCGATTCCAGCAGGGGTTCTACGAGCCTTCGAACCCCGTCGTGCCAGAGCCCAAGGCCGCGAGGTACTTCCAGCTCGTCTACCACCCGCGCTGGCTCCCCATCGCAGGCAACGACTACTGGGATGGCGACAACATCGTCTTGGACATGTTTCCCGCCGAGCGCGGCGTCGAAGGGCAGCTCCTCGTCTTCGTGACCGAGTGCGACGTCGCCTTGATCGGCGACGGCATCGCCGGCTTCCTGGCGCGTTACGTCGAGCTCATCGATGCGGGGCTGCTCGCGTGTGTGGAGGTGGAGGGGCAGCGATTCGCACACGAGGTCGTGCCCGCGGATCACGCGGAGCGCAACGTCTACCAGTCGCGGTGGGAGAAGCTCTTCGATCCCCGAAAGCCCGTCCGGCGCTCGCGCGCCAAGCGGTCTCAGCCCAGGACCTGAAGCGCCTTCCGGCCGTCTTTGGTCCGCGTGAAGACCGGCGCGATCGGGTTCTGGATACCGGGGAAGCCGGTTGCGGTGGGCGCAAACGGGGCGGGCACGCCGTGTCCGGCGAGCGAGCCCAACGGCGTCGCGTCCCCGTACTCCACGCCCACGCGGAAGCGCTGCATGCCGCCCGCGATCTTGCGGTGCGCGAGCTGGTGCTGGAAGAAGTTCAGCGGCCAGAAGCCGAGCGTCTGGAGCCAGCTCGAGCCGGGCGTGCCGTCCTTCGGGCGGCGCACGGTGTAGCGCTTCCAGATGTTCTCGTACGAATAGAAGCGCGTCCACGCGCGGACCCAGCCCTCGCGCAGCTCCTCGCGTGTCATCTTGGTCGGGATGTAATACGGCGAGCCCGCGTCGTGATCGTGGCGGAGCCACCACTTCGGGTCCGTCAGGCGGCCCTCGGCGAGGAGGCGCCGGTAGAGCTGCGTCCCCGGGTACGGCGTGAGGATGGCGTAGAGCGCCATCGTGAGCTTCATCTCGACCCCGAAGTCGACCGTGCGGTCGAACACCTCTTTGTCGTCGGTGTCGAAGCCGAAGACGAACGAGCCCCACGTGGCGATGCCGTGCTCGTGCAGCATCTCCATCGTCTCTTTGTATTGCGACGGCTTGTTCTGGCGCTTGCCGGTGAACTTCACCGTCTCTTCGTCGACGCTCTCGAACCCGATGAAGAGCGCCTTGCAGCCGCTCTCGGCCATGAGCTTGATGTTCTCGAGCCGCTTCACCGCCGCGAGCGAGCACTGGCCGATCCAGTGTTTCTTCAGCGGGATCATCTTCGTGAAGAGCTCTTTGGAGTACTGACGATGAACCATGACGTTGTCGTCAGCGAACATGATGAGCTTGCCGAGCAGCTTGAGCTCGGCGATCACCTCGTCTGCGGGGCGGAAGCGGAAGGTCGGGCCGTTGGCGGTCGACACGCTGCAGAACTCGCAGGGGTAGGGACAGCCGCGCATGGACTGCACCACCTGGAAGGGGATGTATTTCTTGGAGGTGAAAAGATCGCGGCGCGGGAACGGGCGGCCGGCGAGGTTCGGGAACTCGGGCCGGTAGAAGGGCTGGAGCGCGCCGCGCTTGAAGTCCGCGAGGAGGCGCGGCCACGCGTCCTCCGCTTCGCCGACGACCACCGCGTCGCAGTGCTCGATGGCCTCGTCCGGGCAGGCGGTCGGGTGGATGCCGCCCATGACGACCTTCACGCCGCGAGCGCGGTACCGCGCGGCGATGTCGTAGCTGCGTCGCGCGGTCTTCGAGTCCACGCTGATGCCGACGAGATCGACGTCTTTTACGTCCTTGTCGAGATCGAACGGCTTGACGAGGTCGTCCGTGTAGATGATCTCGTCCTCGTCGGGCGTGAGAGACGCCAGAACACCGAGGCCCAGCCGCGGCAAAAAAGCGGAGTCCTCGCTCGCCGGTGCAATCAGCTCGATCTGCATGGAGCCCAGAGGCTAGCAAAACGGCCTCGAGGCAAGAAGCCTGGGGTGACGCTGCGTCAGCGAGCGCTCCCCTCGGTCGCCGAGCTCAGGGCTGCTGAGTGCTGCTCGGCGCCACGGCGGCCGCTGCCTTCGCCTCGGCCTTCGCTTCCTGTCGCGCCTTCCAGGCTTCGACCACCATCGGCATGACGCTGAGGAGCACGATGCCGATGACGACGAGCTCGAAGTTCTTCTTCACGACCTCCATCTGACCGAACACGATGCCCGCGCCCATCATGCTGACGACCCAGGCCACGGCGCCGACGACGTTGAAGGCGATGAACTTCCGGTAGTTCATGGCGCCGGCGCCCGCGACGAAGGGCGCAAACGTGCGGACGATGGGGACGAAGCGCGCGAGGATGATGGTCTTGCCGCCGTATTTCTCGAAGAACTTGTGCGTCTTCTCGAGGTGCTTCTTGTTGAGCCACCGCGACGTCTCGCTCTTCATCACGCGCGGGCCGATCGCCTTGCCCACGTGGTAGTTCACCGTGTCGCCGGCGATCGCGCAGGCGATGAGGATCGCCCCGAGCAACACCGGGTTGAGGCCCGAGCCGTCGCGCACGGAGATGGCGCCGCAGGCGAACAGCAGCGAGTCGCCGGGGAGGAACGGCGTCACGACCAGGCCCGTCTCCGCGAAGATGATCACGGCGAGGATGGCGTACGTCCACACCCCGTACTGCTGCGTGATCCAGTCGAGGTACTTGTCGAGGTGACGAACGACGTCGATGAACTTCCGGACGACTTCCATGGGCCGCCGTCGTCCTAGCCGGAAGGGGTCGGGTTGCCAAGCGTCCGGACCAGAAACCGCGTCGTCAGGCTCATGGCATAGCGTCGCGCAGGCGGGCTCCTGTAGCCGTGCCTTTCCCCGGGAAACACGAACATCTCGAAGGGCTTGTTGGCCTTGACCAGCGCATCCACGAGCTCTGCGCTGTGCTGAAAATGCACATTTTCATCCATGAGGGCGTGGATGACGAGCAGCTCGCCCGTGAGGTTCGGCGCGAGCGACTCGAGGTCGGTGGCCGCGTAGCCGCCGGGGTTGTCGCTCGGAGACCGCATGTACCGCTCGGTGTACCCCGAGTCGTAGAGGCGCCAGTCGGTCACGGGGGACGCCGCGATCGCGGATTTGTAGCGTCCTGGCGCCTTCAGCATGGCGAGCGCCGCCATCGTCCCGCCGTAGCTGTGGCCGTAGATGCCGACGCGTTTGTCGTCGATGGGGTAGCGCGCGGTGACGAAGTCGAGCGCGCGGAGCTGGTCGGCGAGCTCCACGGTCCCGAGATCGTTGGCGATGGGCCCGGCGAACGCAGGTCCGCGGCCCGCGCTTCCGCGGTTATCGAACTGCATCACGAAGAAGCCGCGGTCGGCCAGGTGCTGCCAGTGGAGGCGGGGCGACCAGCGGTCGAGCACTGTCTGCGCGCCGGGCCCTCCGTAGACCATCACGACGAGCGGGTGGCGCTGGCCGGGGTTGAGCTGGCGGGGAGGAAGGAGCGCGCCGAAGAGCTTCGGAACGCCGCCCTGGGCGTCGATCGAGACGAGCTCGGGCGTACGCAGCCGGAGCTGATCCCAGTCCGCGTCCCTGGGGATGGGGATCTCGACGCGTTTGTCGCCGTCCCCAAAGACCACCGCGGAAGGAGGCCTGTCGAGCGCGCTGTGGACGTCGGCGACGAGGCCCCTCGTCGGCGAGACGACCACGTCGTGCACCCCACGCTCGGCGGTGAGCCTGTCGAGCGCCCCCTTTTCTCCGGTGCGGAAGAGCGTGCGGCCGAGGGGCTCCGCCATGGTCGAGAGGAAGTAGGCGCGCCCCTCCTGGTCCACGCCCGCGATGCGGGCCACGTCCCAATCGCCGCGCGTGATCTCGACGCGCGCGCTCGTGGCCAGATCGATCCGATCGAGGTGGTCGTGGCCCTCGCGCTCGGTGGTGAAATAACAGTCGCTCGCCCGCGCGCCGCAGGCAAAGGCCGGCATCTCGACCCAGGCGTTCGGGCGCGCCGCCGTCGCCTTCACCGTGACGAGGACGCTCGCCTGGGGGTTGTCCGCCAGTCGGACGCGGAGGAGCGAGGCCTCGCGCTGCGACCGAGCCACGGCCCAGAACGCGAGCCAACCCTCGGCCATCTCGAAGCGTCCGAGGTAGGGAGCCTGGTCGGCGATCTCCTTCGGAAGAATGACAGTCGTGTCCTTCTTCGAGATCACGTCGACGACGTGGAGCGCCGTCGCCGGGTTGGTCGCGCCGGCGCGTGGGTAGCGCTGCATCATCAAGGAAGGCTCTCCGCCGCGGTAGCCGAGCACCGGGATCTCGGCCACCTTCCGCTCGTCCACCTCGAGGTAGACGACCTTCTTGCAGTCGGGTGACCAGAAGAAGCCGCTCGGCTCCTCGAACTCCTCCTGCGCGTTGAAGTCGGATTGGCCACGCGTGACGCCTTCGGGCGCGCCCTTCGTGAGCTGCGTCTCCTTCTTTGTCGCGACGTCGACGACGAAGAGCTCGCTGCCGCGAACGAAGGCGACCTTCGAGCCGTCGGCGCAGGGCTTCGGGTCGATCTCGGGCGCCTCCGTCGCGGTGAGCTGGGTCAGGGCGCCCTTCGTGTCGCGAACGAAGACGTCGCCGCCGTTCGGGATCACGAGGACGGGCGCGTTCTGGGCCCAGGCGTATTCGGAGATGCCCTTTGTCCGCCGCCGCTGCCGCTCGGCGCGGAGCTCCTCGGCGAGCGAGGGATCTTTCTTCGGCGCGTCGGCCAGGTCGTCCGAGCGGACGAGGACCTTGCGCTCGCCCGTCGCGAGCGAGACCGACCAGAGCGCCATCTCGTCGTCGCCTCGCTCGCTCATGAGGTAGGTCACGAGGGCGCCGTCGGGGGAGGCCTCGAGCCGTCGAGGCGCTTGCCAGCCGGGCTCGGGGAACTTCGCCATGCGCTCGAACGTGATGGGGCTCGCGCCCTCCGGCAGGATGCTGGCCGCCCCGGGCGTCTCGCCGGGGACCGGGGTCCACGTCGGCAGGCGCGGTCCTTCGGTCCGGAGCCCAGGGGGAGGGGAGCACGCGACCAGACAAACGAGCGCGGAAGCGGCGAAGCGACCCATCGGGCGCCGACGCTACCACTCCCGGTCCGGGGCAGGGGTGGTCGGATAACCGCGCACATGCGATCAGCCGACTCGGGATCGGAGGTTGCCCAGGGCGTTCGGTTTTCGTTAGCTTGGGCGGGACTGCTCGGGGGTCCTTCCGAGAGAACAATGGCGAAGAACCGAATCCTCCTTCCCACCGCAGCACTCCTTGCCTCCTCTTTCCTGCTCGTCAGCGCTCCAGCGCTAGCCGACGACAACAAAGCAAAAGCCGCGGTCCTGTCGCGTGAGGCCGAGGACCTGATGGCCCAAGGCAAGGTGTCGGAGGCGTGCGACAAGCTCGAGGAGAGCCAGGTGCTCGACCCGCGCGGCGGAACGCTCCTCGATCTCGCGCTTTGCCGCGAGAAAGAGGGCCGCATCGGCACCGCTTATTTCCTCTTCGAGCAGGCCGAGAAGGTCGCGATCGAGGAGAAACGCAACGACCGTGTCACCACCGCTCGGGTGAAGAAGAACGCGCTCTTCGCCAAGGTGCCGCGCGTCACGGTCACCGTCCCGAAGACCTCCGAGGTGGACGGGATGGAGGTCCGAGTTGGTCTAGCCACCAGCCTCAAGACCCTGGTGCTCATGCCGAAGTCCGAGTGGGGCAAGGGCTTCCCGGCTGACGTGGGCAACGTGAAGGTGATGGTCACCGCGCCCGGCAAGGAGACCTGGGAGACCACCTTCGACCTCAAGCCGGGCATGAAGAAGGCGGTCACGGTGCCCGCCCTGAAGGCCGGCGGCGGCCCTCCTTCTTTCCCGACGCCGGTCACCTCCCAGCCCCCGACCGCGGACGACAAGAAAGACGACGACAAGAAGGACGACGACAAGGAGGACTCGGGCTCCCAACAAGGCGCCGGGCCCGCCCAGCCTTCGGGCCCCTCCGTTCACGAGTCGGGCCGGGTCGTGGTCGACATCGGCTTGCTCGTCGGCGGACACCTCTCGCTCATCTTCGAGGCGCCGCTCTCGGACATCAACGGCACGCAATACCTCTACAAGGGGGCCGGCGGCAGCGAGTTCCTCGCCTCGTGCGGCAACACCCAAGCGGTGCCCGGTGCCGGGGACTGCGATGCGACGTTCAAGCCGCAGATGGCGCTCCTCTACGGCGGTCAGGTGTTCGTGGGCTACGCCATCACCGACGCGGTTCAGTTCGGCGGTCGCGGCATGTTCACCGGCACCTATCCGCTGGGCTTCCAGTTCCTCGGCGGCCCGTCGATCTCGTTCGAGGCTGCAAGCCCCCTCTGGATGGGCTTCACGATCCTCGTGGGCACCACCCAGGTGGAGTCGACGGTCAACGGAGGCAAGGGCTCGGTCCCGGAGGGCAACCGCCCCGACAACGCGGACGAGACCGAGGTCGACATTCCGGTGCGCGATCTCGCCGGCGGCTTCAACACCGGCGACAAGACGGCGGGAGCGTTCGGCGGGTTCGAGGTCGGCGGCTCGATCGAGCTCTCGGTCGTGCTCGTCGACAACCCCACGAACGACGCCTCGTCGGGCGCGCTCCTCTTCAGCGCGTGGCCGACGGGTGTCTGGTCTCCGACCGGTGGCGGCGCGGTGATGTTGCCCGTCGGCCTCGGGTACCGCTTCTACTGAGCCGGGCTGGCCGGGACCGGCTCGGTAACGGGCTCGTAAAGGGGCGCGCGGAGCGGCGACTTGCTCGGGCGCCCCAGGTGGTACCCCTGGAGGAAGTCGACGCCCGCGGCGAGCACGGCGCGCTGCTCTTCCTCGCGCTCGATCCCCTCTGCCACCACGAGGATGCCGAGGTCCTTGGCGGCGGAGCAGATCGACGCGACCAGGCGCTGCTTCACGAACGACGTGTCGAGGCCGCGTACGAGCTGCATGTCGAGCTTGATGATGTCCGGTGAGAGATCGACCACGGCGTTGAGCCCGGCGTAGCCGGAGCCGAGATCGTCCACGGCGATGCGAAAGCCGCGTGTTCGAAGCTGTTCGATCCGCGTGTTCACGTGATCCTTGTCGCCGACGGCGTCGCGCTCCGTGATCTCCAGCACGATCCGGTGCGCGACGTGCGCAAACGGATCGAACAGCGCCTCGCGAGAGAGCGCGGCGGGATCGACGTTCACGAAGATCATGCCCGTGTGGAGGTTCTCGGCCATGCGTGCGACCTCGGCGCCAATGGCGCGCTCGAGGAGCGGGCTCCGCTCCAGCGTGGCGGCAGCGTTCAGCATCCACTCCGGGCCGCGGAACGAGGGCGCGCTGCTCCGGAGCAGCAGCTCGTTGCCTTCGATCTGCCCGTCCCGCCCGAAGATGGGCTGGTGGGCTAGCCACAGCTGGGCGAGCGCCTCGTCGAGCTCGCGCCCGAGGCGGGCCTTGTCGATCGGGAGCGAGTTGCGGAACGCGATCGCCTCGTTCAGCGTCGAGAGCAGAAGAGACGGCTTGCAGGGCTTGAGCAGGAAGCGGAATACGCCTCCGTCGTTCACGGCGCTCGCGGCGCTCCGCATGTCGTTCCCGCCTGTGAGGAGCACGCGGACCACGTCGGGGTGGTCGACCCGGATGCGCGCGAGGAGCTCGGAGCCGTTCATCTCCGGCATGTTCTCGTCGGACACGACGACGTCGATCTCGTCCGACTCGAGCATCGCGAGCGCTGCGCGAGCGTGGTTGGAGGTGAGCACACGGATCGGCTCACGACGGAGAGACAGCGCGAGCGTCCGCGTGACGTCCATGTCGTCGTCGACGAGCAGGACGGTGGGCTCTCTCGCGCGCGTCGTCACGGCCCGTCGACCCGCGGTCGGAGGATGGCGTTGACGGCCTGGCGGCGTTCGACGAGGCACTCGTCGATGGCTGCCGCCACCTCGGCCGCGCTGCAGGGCTTCGTCAGGAGGCGGCTGATGCCGCCTTCGTTTACCGCGCGCTTCACGGCCTCGAGCGAGGCCTGCCCGGTGAGGGCGATCCGGACGGTGTTGGGGAAGTTGCGGCGCACGAACCCGAGGAACCGGCTGCCTGCCACCTCCGGCATGCGCTCGTCCGATACCACCACGTCGATGGGCTCGACGCGCAGCAGCGCCGCCGCTTCGTCCGCCGAAGACGCCGTGAAGATCTCGAACGGCGACTTCCTCAGCCCCAGCTTCATGGCGGCCAGGAGGTCGGGATCGTCGTCGACGAACAGGACGCGCGCGGTCTTCTTCATTCGAGAACCTCTATCAAGCGGTCGCGCCCTGTCGGGGCCTCGCTACGCTCTGCGGCTCACTGCCGACCAAACTCAAGGCCGCCTCCTCCCATCGCTTGGCGGTTTCGGCGCCGACCAAGGATTCGGCGCCGTCGAGCCCCCGTCGCCCGGCGTCGGCGATCCGCTCGGCGGCCCACAGGGTGCCGGTGAGCAGGGGGGGGTTGGGAGGTGGGTCGTGGTGGAACATGACCGCCTCCACGACCGGCGGCGGAAAACCCCAGAGCGCCGCGAGGTAGGCGCCCAGCTCCGGGTGTCTGCCGCCCGGCGCGTCGGGCTCCGCTTGGAGCAGGCGCCCGACGTCGTGGAGCACGCCGGCCGTGAAGACGCCGTCGAGCCCCGGCTCGAGCCGCATCCCGATCCTGGCGACGGCGAGCGCGTGGTCGCGCATCTCCGACGTCGCGCCCGGGCTGGAAGAAGACGAGAGCGTCTCCTCCAGCAAGACCAGCTGCTCGACGGCGTCGCGGCCGAGCGCGACGAGGGCTGCTCGAACGCTCGTTACACTGCGCCGCGGACCGAGCGGGCTCGCGCTCGCGATCCGGAGGACCCTCCCGGTCAAGTTGATGTCCTGTTCGACGATCCTCGCCGCCATCCGCGGCTCGTAGCTCTCCGAACGAAGCGCCGTGTGGAGGGCCGCGAACACCTTCGGCGACTTCGGGATGCCGTCCCCCGACGTGACCCGCTCGACCTCGCCGGGCTGCAGCCGCGCCCCGACCGCCAGCGCGAGGCTCGCCCGTCTCAGGATCTCCTCCAGCTCCGAGGGTTTCCCGAAGATCTGGTGAGCCAGGCTCGCCTGGCTCGCCATCTTCTGATCGGAGCGACCCGAGAGCACGAAACGAACGGCGCGGGGTTGGACCTTCCGAGCCTCGGCGAGGACCTCGACGCCGCTGACCTTCGGCATGGACAGATCGGTGACGACGAGATCGTAAGGCTCCGGGCCCGCGAGCGCCGAGAGCCCAGCGGGACCGCCGACCGCGGTGGTGATCGACCAGTCTCGGCGGTGCTTGCGCGAGCGCGCGGCGAGCGCGGACAGCACCTCGGCCTCGTCGTCGACGAACAGCGCGCGCCACGGTCGGCCGGCTGGCGGAGCGCCCCAGCTCACGCCGCGCGCTCGCGGGTTTGAGCTCGCTTCAGCGGAAACCGAATGTGGAACGTCGTCCCGACGCCTACCTGGCTGTCGAAGGAGATCTGACCGCCGTGCTGTTTCTCCACGATGGTGTGGACGAGCGCGAGCCCCTGGCCCGTCCCCTTTCCGACCGGCTTCGTCGTGAAGAAGGGCTCGAAGAGGCGGGGCCTGACGGCCTCGGGGATCCCGCAGCCGTCGTCCGAGACGCTGATGCAGACGACGTCTCGTTCTTGCCGGGTCTGGATCGTGATCATCCCCATCGCGCCGGCTTTGCCCTCTTCGATGGCGTGTGTCGCGTTCACGATCAGGTTCAGGAGCACCTGGTTCAAGGCCCCGGCGTCGCAGACGATGGGCGGGACGTCGCCGAAGTCGAGCATGACCTCCGCGCAGTGTTTGTACTCGCCTCGCGCCACGATGACCGCGTCCGCGATCGCGGCGTTCACGTCCGTGGACGTGTACGCGCCGTCGACCGGGTGCGCGAAGGCCTTCAAGGCGCGCACGATCTCCGCGACGCGCGTCACCCCTCGGAGCGTGCGATCGACCGCTGCCGGCCCCTCCACGAGCACAAACGCCACGTCCGAGGTCTCCTCGATCGAGGCGAGCTTCTCTTCGTCGGCGTCGGTCAGGCACCCGCGCTGCCGGAGGTCGGTGAAGAGCTCGCTGTGACCCTCGAGCGCGCTGCCGAGATCCGTCAGACACTCCTTCAGGAACCGGACGCCATCGCCGATGAACTGCATCGGCGTGTTGACCTCGTGGGCCACGCCGGCAGCCAGCTGGCCGACCGCTTCGAGCTTCTGTGCCAGACGAAGGCGATCCTCGAGCTGCTTGTGGGCCGTGCGGTCGACGCCGAGGCAGACGAGCTTCTTCGCTCTCCCGGCGCCCGCGTTGAAGACCGAGGTCACGAGCAGGATGGGCAGGGTCGTGCCGTCTGGGCGTCGCAACGCGGTCTCGACCCTCTCGGTCGATTCCACTGCCAGCAGGCGCTCGAAGTCGACCTCGGGGAACGTGTCCCGGAAGCCGACCTGGCTCGCCTCCTCCTCGCTCAACCCGAGCAGGTTGCGTGCGGTGTCGTTCACGAGCTCGGGCATGCCGCCCCGTTCGAACACCCAGAGTCCGCTCGGAATGGTCTTCAGGAGGTGGCTCAGCCAGCGATTCTTCCGCTCCACCTCGATGTGCGCGACGTACACCTCTCGGCTCTTCTCCTCGATCATCCGCTCGAGGATGGTGATCCGCGCCTCGGCGCGCGCGAGCTTCTTCTCCAGCGTGCTCACGCCGCGTCTTGCTCCGCCGCGAACTCGAGCTCCAAGATCCAGCGCTGGTCCGTCGTCCTCTCGGCGACGTCGATGGTGAACGGGGTCCCGAAATGGTCACGCACGCCTTCGAGCAAGCCGTAGGCGAGCTCGCCCAGGCATCGGGGCGACTCGTAGACGAGTCGCATCTTGCCGGGGCCGAGGTCGATGGACTCGATCTCGGGAGGTCTCGCGCTCGGATACAGCTTCTTGACCTCCACGTGGATGATCGACCCGAGCGACATCAGAAACGGCTTGGGGTGGGCGTGGCAGGAGACGAGCTCGGGGACCGTCTTCGCGAGGTGATCGAACGCGAATCGGCCGAACGCCCGGAGCGCGTCGACGAGCGTGATCCCGTGCAGCCGGCAGGTCGTCGCGACCAGCGCGAAGAGGTCCGCGTCCGGGTAGTTGCCGGGCCCCACGAAGGGCTCCTTGGTCACGAGGTCCGTGGCGTCGACGATGGCCTCGAACGCTTCGGGGCCGAGCTTCTCGTCGACGAACCGCTCGAAGAGGTTGAACACGATGCCCTTCATGGCACCCGTGAAACGGCACGTCTTGCGCGAACCCTAAGTCGAGCCTTGGCGAACCCCCTGACTCAGGGGGTAGGCACCGCTCCCACTCCGCAGGCCGCGTTGATTCGCCCCACCACGGCCTCCTCCGAGGCGACTGCCTTCGTCAGCGCATCACTTGCCTTCTCCATCGCCTCGAAGTCCTTCTCGCGCGCCGCGCGGACCGTCTCGTTGGCGGACTGGACCGTCATGGCGAGCATCCGAAGGTAGCCGTCTCGCGCGGCCATCACGGTCGCGTCATCACCGGCGAGCTTCTCCACCTCGGCCTTGGATCGGGCCGCAGAGGCCGAGAGGGCCTCGAGCTCCTTCGTTCCGTCGCCCGACAGCGTCCCGGTGATCTTGTGCGACTCCTCCACCGTGCGGTTCACGACGGCGATCAGCTCACGGCACAGCGCCTGTTTGTCCAGCTGGGTGCCGGTGGCGGAGGCCACCTGCGGCTGGCTCGACGTGGTCGGCGCGGGCGTGGAGGCAGAAGGGTCCTCGCAAGCCAGCGCACACGCGGCGAGGACGATCATGATCGGGCTCGGGCCGTTCATGGCCCTGCGCGATAGCACGGTGGTCCGGCGATGGCTCCCGGGGAGCCGGGGGCGCTCAGGTCACCGCCGTTTCCTCGAGCTCCTTGCCGCGCGTCTCCGGGAAGCGGGCCAGGATGATGCCGAGCGCGATCATCGGGAAGACCGCGGTCGCGCTCACCGCGACGCTCCACGAGCTCTGCTCGGCGAGCCACCCCACCGCGACGGGCGCGAGCACATAGCCGAGGCGGCCGAGCAGGTTGTTCGCCCAGGCGAACGCGTCCGCGCGGAGCTCGGTGGGGAAGAGCTCCGCGTTGTAGGCGTTGAGGACGGTCAAGATGGCCGTGGTACCGAAGATGGCGACCGTGAGGGCCGCCGTGAGCGAGACCTTGCCCGCCGCCAGGTAGGCCGCGGCCGTCCCGAGCGAGGTGGCCACGAAGATGATCACCGCTCCCAGCCTGCGTCCCCAGAGGTCGAGCATCTTGCCGGCGAGGAAGACGAGCGGTAGCGCCCCGACGGCGGCGACCGAGATGGAGAGCCCGGCCTCCGACTCCGTCAGGTTGCGCTCGTGCAACGCGAAGTCTTTCCAGAACGTGACCGCGGTCTGCGTGCAGACGTAGGAGAGCGCCCATACCGCTGCCACCAGGGCGACCCGCCCCGCGTGTGGTCCGCGCAGGATGGAGAAGAAGCTCGCGCGCTGTGCCCCCGCTCGTGACTGGAACCGCTTCGTCTCCTGCATGCCTCGGCGCGCGAACGCGACGAGCAGGAGCGGGACGGCACCGACGAAGTAGACCGTGCGCCAACCGGTCGGCAGCCGGAGCAACGACGGCACGAGCCCGGCGCACACGATGGCGCCGAGGCTCGAGCAAGCCTGGATGATCCCCATCGCGTGCCCCCGCTCCGCCGCGGGGAACTCCTCCGCGGCGATGACGAGCGAGATCGCCCACTCCGCGATGAGGAAGATCCGGCCGAGGAGCTGCGCGATGGCGAAGGTCCAGATGTTCGGGGCGAGCCCCGACGCGAGCGACGCCACCGTGTACCCGGCGATGGTGACGGCGAGCGCGCGCTTGCGCCCCCACGTATCCGCGCGGCGCACCAGCCAATACGCGATCATCGTGCCCACGTTCACGACGGTCACCAGCGCGCCTCCGGCGACCTTCGACAGCTCGAAGTGATCGCGCAGCGTGGGCAAGAGCTGGGAGAGCGCGAGGAAATCGTAGCCCTCGAAGAACGACGCGACGCTCAGGAAGACGAGCAGGCGACGTCGATACGCTGCTTCGGGCGACACTGGAGAAGGCAATCAGACCGGCGTCCGAGCGGCAAGGCAGGCTCGCGACGCTCGCCTTCGAGGCTCGACGTGCACGAACGGCCCGCAGGTGGCGAGCAGCACGGCGCCGTTCGGGCTCCAGGTGTGGGGCGTGTCGAGCTGCTCGTCGTACAGCTACCCGGCGGGCGGAAACGCCTCCACGATCAACACGGTCGTCGTGCCCCCCGTGCCGCGCTGAGGTCGCTGTCGGGCGGAGGAAGAAAAGGTAGGGGCTTTGCGTAGATGCCTGGGCTCAAGGGCCGAGGTATCTCGTGATGAAAAAAGGGCTTTCTTCTCGCGGGACGGCGCTCGTTGCCCTGTCCCTGGTGGCCGTCGGTTGTGCGCCGGGCGCTCCGGGTGACGAAACGGAAGGTACCGAGGACCAGCCCTCCGCGCTCGAAGGCGCGCTCCTTCCGGACATCGTCGTTCGCGAGTCGGACCTCCACACGAACTACCTCGACGTTGTCTCCGTGCCGGGGCGCACGCTGTTGCGGCTCTCGAACGGCACAGCCAACGTCGGCGCGGGCAAGCTCTATCTCTACGGCGTCTCGCCCGCGAACCCGGACGGCACGCAGACCGTCATGCAGCGCATCTTCAACGCTGGCGGCGAGTATGAGGATCGCGTCGCCGGCAGCTTCACCTATCACCCGTCGCACAGCCACGTGCACTTCGACGGCTGGGCGAGCTACCGCATCCGCCAGATCCTCCCCGGCGATGGGGTGGGCGACATCGTGGCCGAGGGAGCCAAGACCAGCTTCTGCATCCTCGATCTCGGCATCCACTCGAGCTCGCTCCCCAACTTCGACCCCGACGGGGAGTTCCACAGCTGCGGCTCTTCGATCCAGGGCCTCTCGGTCGGCTGGGTCGACACCTACGGCGCGGGGCTCGAAGGGCAGAGCATCGACATCACCGGCGTGCCCGACGGCGTCTACTGGCTGGAGTCGGTCGTCGACCCGCTCGACAAGGTGCTCGAGAGCGACGAGGCGAACAACGCCACACGCATCAAGGTCACGATCGGCGCGCCCCCCCTCGGGCAGGACGCGTACGAGCCTGACAATTCCGTTTTGGAGACCGACGGTCAGGCGCTCGGCGGTCTCAACAGCCCGAACCTCGGCCCGGTCGACCCGTCCCGCACCATCACCGGCGTGAACATTCACGACGCGAACGACGTGGACTGGTACCGCTTCTACGCCAACGACACGGGCGCGGCCGCGGATCTCGTCCGGCTCACGCACCAGGCGGCGCAGGGCGATCTGGATCTCGAGCTCCGGGACGCGAGCGGCGCGCTCGTCGCCTCGTCGGAGGGCACGGGTGACCAGGAGCAGATCTCCCTCGAGGGGCGCCCGCAGGGGTTCTACTACGCGGTCGTCCGCGGCAAGGGCGGCGCCACGAGCCCGGCGTACCAGCTCTTCATCGACCCGCCCGCCAACCAGGCGCCGGTCTTCACCTTCACGGCCCCCGGGCCCGGCAACACGGACGTGGTGCACGCGCTCGAGACGTTCAACGCGACCTGGACGGTGAGCGACCCCGAGGGCGACTCCACCTGGGTCAGCCTCTGGCTGAACAAGCAGCCGACCCTCGACGGCCAGCAGGTCTTCCTCGAGACGTCACGCTTCACCCCTGGAGAAGAGGGCTTCCACGTCGTCAACACGTCCTACGTGGGCGAGGGAACCTATTGGGTCTACGCCGAGGTGACCGACGGCGGCACGACCGTGGGCGTGTGGTCGCCGGGAACGCTCAGCTTCATCCCCAACCCCGTCTGCGCGCATCCGCTCTGCCAGCAAGGCGCGAAGCTCAACGCGGCGGTGTGTGATCCGTGCGCCGCGCAGGTCTGCGCCGTCGACTCCTACTGCTGCTCGACGGCGTGGGACTCGATCTGCGTGGGCGAGGTGGCCTCGATCTGCCAGCTCACGTGCCCGAGCACCACGGCCGTCGACCTCGGGGTCGCGTCACGCGGCGCCAAGGTCGTCGTCACCGGCGCGGGGCTCACGGGGGCGAGCAGCGTGACCATCGGCGGCGTCGAGCAAGCCTTCACGGTCGACTCCGCGACGGCCCTCACGATCCCGAGCGTCGCAAACGGTACGCCGATGGGGTCGCAGAGCTTGCTCGTCACGACCCCGCTCGGCACCGCGGCTCCTTATTCGCTCACCGTGATCGACCTCGCGGTGAACGAGCTCGACTCCGACCAGACGGGCACCGACACGCTCGAGTTCATCGAGCTCTCCACCGGCGTCCCCAACGTGTCGCTCGCTGGGTACTCGCTGGTCTTCTTCAACGGCACGAACGACGCCGCGTACCAGGTGATCGATCTGTCCGGCGTGGTCTCGGACGGTGGCGGGCTCGCCCTGATCGGCAACCCCGGCGTCGTGCCCGCCCCCCAGAAGACGTTCGCGAACAACCTGCTCCAGAACGGCGCGGACGCCGTGGCGATCTACCAAGGTCTCTTCGCGAGCGGCGGCGGTGTCTCGCAGAGCGGGCTCATCGACGCGCTCGTCTACGACACGAATGACGCAGACGACGCCGGGCTCCTCGCGCTCGCGCTCGACGGGGTTCAGGTCAACGAGTCGACGATCGCGCGGACCTTGAAGCGTTGCGGCTCCGGACGCCGGATCGGCGCGAAGTTCGTCGCGACCACGGTTCCGAGCCCTGGCGCACCAAACGGCGTGGCCTGCCCCTGACGAGGAGACCGCGCCCCCCTCCAGCTCGTGGAAGGGGGCGCGTGGTGCCGCGGGCGGCTCAGGCCTTCTTGCCCTTCTTGTTGCCCTTCTTGTCCTTGCGGTGCTCGGCGACCTCTTTCCTCATCGCCTTGCGCTCGTCCTTCGCGATCTCGCGGACGTGTTTCGCCTCGTCGAGCGTGACGGTTCCGTCCTTCCCTGCCTCGGTCGCGGCCCCACGGACGCGGCTCGCGCCCTCGTCGAAGCGCTTCATTGCGGCCGTGCGCTCCGCTTCGCTGACCTTGCGCTTCTCGAGCATCGCCGCGACCTTCTCGCGCGCCTTCGCGATGCGGTTCTCCATGCGGCGCGAGAACTCGTCGGACTTCATCGGGAAGTGTTTCTCGGCGTCTTTGCCCTTGCCCTTGCCCTTGCCCTTGGCGCCTTCCTTCGCTTGGGCGACGGCGCTCTCGTCGCCCGCGCTCTCGGAGCCGCTGGCGATGGCCACAGCAGGGACCGAGCCGAGGAGCAGAGCCGCGAGAACCGACGTGACGAACGAACGAGCAACCATGTCATGCCTCCTTGAAGGACCGGCTGTGTCGGCCGGCCACGGTGAGCGGTAGAGCAAGCGGGGTGCCACTCCCAAACCCGAGGAAACCAGCTAGAATCGGGTGCGGAGCAACAGCCGCAGGTGCGGAGCCTCCGCGGGGGAGGGCTGCTCGGGCCTGCGCATTGCAGCTCCACTCGGGGGAACACCTATGGGCAAGACCGACGATCTGATCCTCCTGGATCTGCTCACGGCGGGGACTCGACAAGAGGTGCTGCGGTTCGGTGTCGAGATCTTCGAGCGCCGCGGCGCCTGTTACCTCTTCGAGGACGTCATCACGCCGGCGCTCCGGGAGATCGGCCGCAGGTGGGAGGAGCGATCGCTCGGCGTCGCCGACGAGCACCTCGCGGCTGCCGCCGTGGAGGCGACCCTCGGCGGGTTGGTCCCCCGGTTCCCCGTCTCGAAGGGCGGCCCGGCGGCGCTCGTCGGCTGCGTGGAAGGCGAGCGCCATCAGGTAGGGGCCCGGATGGTGGCCGACCTGTTGCTGTTCGAGGGTTGGAACGCGGTGCTCCTCGGCGCTGACGTCCCGACAGAGGACTTCGTCCGCAAGGCGCGTGAGCTCGGTCCGCTCCTCGTCTGCGTATCGGTCACCATGCCCGAGCTCCTGCCTCGCGCGGCGGTGCTGGTGCGCGGGGTCCGTGGCGCCGCGCCGGCGGCGAAGGTGATCGTGGGCGGGCGCGCGGTCGCCGCGCTCGAAGACCCAGCGGAGCTCGGCGCCGACGCGGTCTGCGATCGCTGCTCGCGTGTGCTCGAGGTAGGCGCGGCGTGGTGGCCCGAGCGCTCGACCCCTGGCCGGGAGCCCGCCGGCCCGGACGCCGCGACGCGGGAGGAGTGGCCGCTCGTCGTCGCGCACGATCTGAGGCAGCCGGTCAACACGATCCTGCTCGCCACGAGCCTCCTGCTCGACGGGCGGAGCGCGGCCTTGGAGGAGGGCGACATGCAGGTCGTCAAGCGCGCACGCCGCGCGGCCGAGCGCCTGGCGCGCATGATCGAGGACCTCGCGAACACCGCGCTGCTCGACTCGGGGCGGCTCTGGCTGAGGCGTCGGCACGTCGACGTCGGCGACGTCGTGCGGGCGGTCGTCGAGGACGCGTGCGCGAAACACGAGGCGCTGAGCGTGCGGTGTGTCGGCTCGGGCGCGACCGCTTGGGTCGATCCCGATCAGGTTCACCGGGTGCTGGAGAACCTGGTCGAGAACGCCACGAAATACGGTCGACGAGGGGAGGAGATCGACGTCGAGACGAAGCCGTCGGGTGATGTCGTGGAGGTGGCCGTGACGAATCGTGGGGCGACGATCCCGGACGAGCAGCTCGCCACGATGTTCCAGAAGTTCACGCGCTCGCGCGCCGCGAGACAGAGCGGAAAGCCGGGGCTCGGCCTGGGTCTCTACATCGCCCGCCAGCTCGTGGAGGCACACGGCGGGCGGATCTGGGTCGAGAGCCAGCCAGGCCTGACGAGCTTCCACTTCACGTTGCCTCGTGGCCCGGCGCCGGGCCGCGGGCTCACGCCTGCGCCTTGAGACCGAACTTCGCGATGAGGCGCTGCAGGTGGCGGCGGTCGACGCCCGCGTCGCGCGCCGCCTTGGAGACGTTCCCCCCCGCTCGGTCGAGCGCGGCGACCGTGAAGGCCCGCTCGAAGCGCTCGTTCAGCGCCTCCTTCGCCTCGTGGTACGGCAGGGCGAGCAGGTCGTGCATCGCGCCGTCGGAGGAGTCACCCGAGGGCGCCGCGCGGACGGACGCCGGCCCGGTGCCCATGGGCGAGGTCTCCCCGGGAGCCAGCGTGGGCCCGAGCACCGCCCAGCGCTCCACGATGTTGCGCAGCTCGCGTACGTTGCCCGGAAAGTCGTAGCGTGACAGCATCGTCATGGCTGTCTCGTCGAGCTTCTGGGGCGCCGGGAGGCCCTGCGCCTTTCGGCGTCGCTCGAGCTCCTGCCAGATGCCGTCGACGAGGAGCCGCAGATCCTCCAGCCGCGTTCGCAGGGGAGGGATCTTCACCGTGACGACCGCGAGCCGGTAGTAGAGATCTTGCCGGAACCGTCCGGCGGCGACCTCCTTCACGAGCGAGCGGTTCGTGGCAGCGACCACGCGCACGTCGATCGAGACGGCCCGATCGCTCCCCACCGCCTTCACCTCGCGGCGCTCGAGGGCGCGGAGGATCTTCGCCTGCATGTCGAGCGGAAGCTCCCCGATCTCGTCGAGGAACAACGTGCCCTGGTGGGCGCTCGCGAACGCGCCTTTGCGCTCGCGCAGCGCCCCGGTGAACGCACCCTTCTCGTGTCCGAAGAGCTCGCTCTCGAGGAGCTCCTTCGGGATGGCGCCGCAGTTGACGGCCACGAGCTCCCCCGGTCGGCCGCTCGCCTCGTGGAGCCCCTCGGCCGCGAGCTCCTTCCCGGTCCCGGTCTCGCCCTCCACCAGAACGGTGAGATCGCTCGGCGCGACCTTCTCGAGCAAGGCGAAGGTCTCGCGCATCGACGCGCTGGCGCCGAGCATCCGCCCGAAGCTCGGGCGCGGGGAGATGTCGTGCTCCACGGTCTCGGCCAGCGGGACGAGGCGGAGCGTGCTGTTGCCGAGCTGGACGAGCACCTCGCTCGTGACGATGACGGAGCGGACGACGACGTCGCCGATGAGCGTGCCGTTCGTCGAGCCCAGGTCGGTCACCAGGAAGCCCTCCGGCAGGAGCCGGACGGCCAGGTGCTCGCGCGAGACCGCGCCGTCCGACAGGGTCACGTCGGCGTCGGGGCTCGAGCCGATCCGGATCTCCTCCTGGGCGAAGGCGTGTACGGTGCCCACCTCGCGGGCGTCGGGGCTCATGACGATCGCGACGCGGAGCTTGCGAACGCGCCTGACGCTGGGCCCGGACTCGCGGGTGATGACCTCCGTCGCAGGGCCGGGGCGCGCCCGGCCCGAAGCCCCGCCCCCGCTCATCCGCGAGCGGCCCTGACCAGCGCCTGCACCACGTCCACGTCTCGCACGCCGTCGGCCTCCGCCCGATAGGAGAGCACGAGACGGTGCCGCAGGGCAGGCACGACGAGGGCGCGGACGTCGTCCACGTCGGCAGCGGCCTCGCCTCGCAGGGCCGCCCGCGCCTTGGCAGCCAAGACGAGGGCCTGGCTCCCGCGCGGGCCGGCGCCGAAGCGGACGTAGTCGCGCACCTCTTTCGGGGCGCCGGCGTCGGTCGGGCGGGACATGCGCGCGAGCCGCACGGAGAGGGCGATCGCCTCGTCCGTCGCCGGGATCCTCGGGACCAGATCGCCGAGCAGCCGCACGTCCTCCAGCTTGAGGATGGGCTGGATCTCCGGCCTCGGGCCCGTCGTCGTCCGGCGGGCGATCTCCACCTCCTCGGCCTCCGACGGGTACTCGACGTGAATCTCCAGGAGGAACCGGTCGAGCTGCGCTTCCGGCAGCGGGTAGGTGCCCTCCTGCTCGATGGGGTTGCGCGTCGCGAACACCTGGAACGGATCGGGCAAGGGATGGGTCTTGGTCCCGACCGTCACGCGGCGCTCCTGCATCGCCTCGAGCAGCGCGGCCTGCGTCTTGGGCGGCGTGCGGTTGATCTCGTCCGCCAGGACGAGGTTGTGGAAGATGGGGCCGCGCGCGAACACCAGCGATCGACGGGCGTCGTCCTGGCTGAGGACGTCGGTCCCGGTGATGTCCGCGGGCAAGAGGTCGGGCGTGAACTGGACGCGGCCGAACGAGAGATCGAGCGCCTTGGCCATCGACGACACGAGGAGCGTCTTCGCCAGCCCCGGCACGCCGACGAGCAGCGCGTGCCCGCGCGCCAGGAGGGTCGCGAGCATCAGGTCGACGACTTGCTCCTGGCCGACGACCGCCTGGCCGATCGCGGCCTTGAGGCGCACGACCGCGTCTTTCGTTCGCGCGAGGAGCTCGGTCGCGCTGGGACGCTCCGGGACGAGATCGGGAGGCGAAGCTGCCATTTGCGAAAGAGGCTCGTACCGCTAAGACCGGGGCCAAGCAAGCTCGGGAGATTGTGATACCAAAGACGCATGCCGCCCCGCGCCGACGCCGCCCGTGAAAAGACGGAAGACGGCACCCCGAACGACGAGGCCCCCGCTCGGCCCACGCTGGTTCAGCCGGCCAAGCGAGCCGAGGCGGAGGAGAAGCCCGGCCCGTGGCGCTCCTACAAGGAGGTGCTCGCCCGGCTCGCGCAGCGCCTGCTCGATGCCCAGCGCCCCATCCGGATCCTGAACGCGCTCAGGTGGCCGCAGGCGGCGGAGGAGTCGTTCCTGAAGTCGCGCGCCCGCGAGCTGCCGTCGATCGAATACGACGCCGACCTCGGCTTCGACCCCGAGGCGAAGAAGGCGGAGCTGGTCGAGCTGGCGAAGGACATCGACAAGGAGCTCGGACAAAAGGACGAGCTCGCGCGCATCCTCAAGGACTCGGTGGAGGACTTCCAGCGCGTCGTCGTCATGCTCGAGTCGCGCGGCACGAAGCGCTTCTACGATCAGTCCAGGCGCCTCTACGGGTCCGCGAAGGACGTGTTGCCCGACGGCAAGACCACGGTCCGCAGCATGGCCCTCTCGCTGTACGAGCAGCTGACGAGCATCGCGTGTGAGCGCCTCGGCGAGCCGCAGCGGCGCGACATCGACGCGCAGACCGCCGCGCTCGTCCTCAACGAGCGGCTGGGTCGATTTTTCGGCGAGACCGCCGTGCGGGTGCAGGTGGACGACACGCTCGTCGCCGACGCGGCGGCGGGGAGCGACTACGTGAAGATCCGCTCGGGCGCCACGTTCTCCCGGAGCGACCTGGACATCCTCGAGGCGCACGAGGGCTGGGTCCACCTGGCCACGAGCCTCAACGGCGCGGAGCAGCCGGTCGCGCGCTGGCTCGCGAAGGGCCCGCCGCGCACCGCCGCGGTGCAAGAGGGCCTGGCGGCCCTGGTGGAGATCCTCACGTTTCGCAGCACGCCCCGCCGCGCGAAGAAGCTGAACGACCGCGTGCTCGCGGTCGACAAGGCGGAGGACGGCGCGAGCTTCCTCGACGTCTTCGAGTGGTACCGGACGGAGGGCTACGACGAAGACGAGTGCTTCCAGAACACGATGCGCATCTTCCGCGGCGGCTTGATGGAGGGCGGCGCCCCCTTCACGAAAGACGCCTGTTATTGCGCGGGCATCGTGCTCAACCAGGCCTTCATGCTCGCGGCCATCCAGCACGATCGCGCCGAGCTCATCCCGTTCTTGTTCGTGGGCAAGGTGGCCCACGAAGACGTCCCTGTCCTGTTCCGGCACGTCAGCGACGGCATCGTCAAGCCGCCCACGTTCATGCCGATGATCTTCGAGGACATGAACGGCCTCGCGGTGTGGCTGAGCTTCTCGTCCTTTTTTTCGACGCTCTGCAAGAGCAGCATCCTCGACTACTACGCCGCGAGCATGAAGCGCTGACGCGCGCCGCGCTTCATCGCAGCCCCCTCGCCATGATCTCTACCGCGCGGTGGATCCGCGCCTCGGTCTCGCCCGCGAAGCCGAGCCTCACGAAGGGCCGCTTCTTGCCGTCGAAGGTGAAGCGCCTGGCCGTCTGGAAGACCACGCCGCGCTGCTCGCAACGCGCGGCCCAGTCGTCGACGTCGACGCCGGGCAGCTCCGCCCAGACGGCCATGCCGCCCACCGGGAGCGTGAAGACGACGCGCGATTTCAGGTGGGCCTCCAGCGCGGAGACGAGGGCGCCGCGCCGGGCCTGGTAGAGGCGCCGCATGCGCCGCGCGTGACGCAGCAGCGAGCCCTCCTCGATGAAGTCGGCGAGCGCGTGCTCGAGCACCCGGTCGCCTTGCCTGTCGACGATCGCCCGGTGCGCGGTCGCGCGAGCGAGGAGGGGACGCGGTCCGATCAAGAAGCCGAGGCGGAGCGCGGGCGCCAGGATCTTCGAGAGCGTGCCGAAATACACGACCGAGCCCGCCTGGTCCGCGCTCTTGAGCGGCAAGACGGGCCGCCCGTCGTAGTGGAACTCGTGATCGTAGTCGTCCTCCAGCACGGCGATCCGATGCTCCTTCGCGATCCCGAGGAGCTCGAGGCGCCGGGCGGGGGAGAGGAGGACGGTGGTCGGGTACTGGTGGTGGGGGGTGACGTAGACCGCGCGGACGCCTCCGCGCTCGCACCGGGCGCGGACCGCGGCGACGGAGATGCCGCCGCGGTCGACCGGGACGGGCTCGAGGACGGCGCCCGCCGCGCGGAGCGCCTCCCACGCGGGGCGGTAACCGAGCGCCTCGACGAGGACGACGTCGCCGGGGGAGAGGAGCGCGCGCGCCGCCAGGAAGAGCGCCATCTGGCTCCCGCGCGTGACCAGGATGTCCTCGTGATCGATCGAGAGCCCCCTCGCGCTCGCGAGGACCGAGGCCAGCGCGCGCCGGAGCGCCTCCTCTCCACGTGGGTCTCCGTAGCCGAAGAGCGGCGCGCCGCGCCTATTCGCGGCGCGCCGGTAGGCACGGGCGAGCGCCTTCGTGGGCAGCTCGCGGAGGTCCGGCAATCCGCCGAGCAACGCGATGCTGCCGGCGGGCGGCGGCGACGCGACGACGTCGACCGGGACGGGCGTGAGCGAGAACCCGACGCGATCCGGGTCGGGTGAAGGGCCGCCCGACGTGCGTCGCGGCGGGCGCGGTGGGAGGTCCGCTCGGACCCGCGTCTGGCGAGCGGGCAGCGACTCCGTGTAGCCCTCGGCTTCGAGCTCCCGGTAGGCCGCGAGCACCGTGTTGCGGTGGACCCCGAGCGTCTCGGCGAACGTCCTCGAGCCTGGAAGCGGCGCTCCTGGCTTGAGCCGACCGCGTCCGATGTCCCGCGCGATGGATCGGGCGATGCGGAGGAACATCGGCTCGTCCCCCGGGTCGAGCGCGAGCGTCCAGCGGTCCACGAGGGAACAGCTAGCACACCTGGTCTAGTGAGATGATTCAAACTGGATCTTTCTGGTGGACCAGATGGGCGGCAAGCTCCTCGGCATGCGACGCCCCGTCTTTCGAAGGCCGACCGAAGAAGCGGTCGCCCTCTTCGCGGGCGCCCACCACGTCCACCTCGCGTCCACGACGCCCGGCGGGGCGCCGGTCCTCAAGACGCTCCACGCCGTCGTCGACGAGGGCGCCCTCTTCTTCCACGCGGCTCCGGTCGGAGAGAAGCTCGAGGTCGTGGGCCGGCCGGCCGTCGTCACCGCGGTGGAGGTGGTCGCCCAGATCCCGAGCTACTTCACCGATCCGGAGCGCGCGTGTCCCGCCACCACGCTCTACCGCAGCGCGCAAGCACACGGGGTGATCGAGGAGGTCACCGACCCCGAGCGCAAGGCGAGCGCGCTCCGAAGGCTGATGGAGAAGCTGCAGCCGGAGGGCGGATACGCGCCGCTCGCGGCAGGCTCGCCGCTCTACCAGAAGGCGATCGCGGGCCTCTTCGTGGGGCGTTTGTCGCTCGATCGGGTCGACGGCAAGGCCAAGCTCTGCCAGCACAAGCGCCCCGCCGATCGAGCGAAGATCGTCGAGGCCCTGTTCCGCCGGGGTGAGCCCGGGGATTGCCGGGCGATCGAGGCGATCCTCGCGGCCAGCCCCGAGGACCCTCCGCCTGCTCTCCTCGCGGGCCCCCGCGGAAGTCGGTTCTGCCTGGCTCCGTCGCGCGAGGACGCGGCGGCTTCGGCGCGGCTGCTCGCGGGCACCTACTGGAACGATCGGTTCGACGAGAAAGCGCTGGCCGAGGCGCAGAGCGGCTCCCAGGCGTTTGTCGTCCTGCACGACGTCGCCGGAGAGGTGGTCGCGAGCGCGCGGGCGATATCGGACGGCGCGAAACACGCCTGGGTGTACGACGTGATCGTGGCGCCTGGCTGGCGCCGGTCCGGCGCCGGCACGGCGCTGATGCGCCTGCTCCTCGACCATCCGGCGATCCGGGGCGCGCGGCTCGTTCATCTCGGGACACGCGACGCGGAGCGGTTCTACGAGCGCCTGGGCTTCGTCGAGAGCACGAAGATAGCCAGGCCGTACCGCTCCACCACGATGACCTTCGATCGGCGAGGCACGGGCGAGAGCGACCGGCTTTCCGGGTGAGCGGAGGCGTGGCAAGCCTGGGGCTGGAGGACGAGCCTCAGCATGACCGACAGCCCCGACCTCGATGACTGGGAAACCATCCGCGCAGAAGGCCACCGCCTGGTCGACGAGATGGTCGATCACCTCGCCGGTCTCGCGGAGGGGCCCGTCTGGCGAGCCATGCCGCCGGAGGCGCGCGCGCGACTGCGAACCACGCTGCCTCGTCGCGGCGCGGAGCTCGCTCGCGCCCTCGACGAGGCGCGCGAGCTCGTCGTGCCTTTCCACAGCGGCAACACGCACCCGCGATTCTTCGGCTGGGTGCAAGGCGGCGGCCTCGGCGTCGGCGTGCTCGCGGCGATCCTCGAGGCGGGGCTCGACGCGAACTGCGGTGGTCGGGACCACGCGGCGGTCGCGGTGGAGGCCGAGGTAGTGGGCTGGATGCGCGAGCTCTTCGGGTTTCCCGAGGGCGCCTCGGGCGTCTTCGTGACGGGCACCTCCCAGGCGAACCTCCTCGCGGTCCTCATCGCGTCGCGCGCCGCGGCCGGGCTCGCGGTGAGGCAAAGCGGGCTGGGATCACGCGGGCTCGCGCTTCGTGGCTACGCATCGTCGGCGGTCCATGGCTGCGTCCCCCGGGCGTTCGACGCGGCCGGCTTGGGCGAGGGCGCGCTCCGGCGGATCCGGACGGACGCGCGCGGACGCCTGGACGTCGCTGCGCTCGAGCGCACGATCGCCGAGGATCGCGCCGCCGGCCTCGAGCCGTTTTTCGTCGCTGCGACGGTCGGCTCGGTCGACACGGGCGCCGTCGACGATCTCGAGGCGCTCGGCGCGCTCGCGGCGCGCGAGCGGCTCTGGCTCCACGCCGACGCGGCCTACGCCGCGATGGGCATGCTCTCGCCGGCGCTCGCGCCGCGCCTGCGCGCGCTCTCGTCCGTGGACTCGATCGCGTTCGACTTCCACAAATGGACGCAGCTCCAATACGAAGCGGGCTTCCTGCTCGTGCGCGACGGTGTCGCTCACAAGGCCGCGTTCGCGAGCCCGGCCGCGTACCTGCGGCGCGAGGCGCGAGGCATCGCGGCGGGCGAGACGTGGCCCACCGATCTCTGCCTGGACCTGTCGCGTGGCTTCAAGGCGCTCAAGGTCTGGCTGGCCTTCAAATCGCTGGGGGCGGATCGGTTGGGCGCGGCGATCGACCGCACCTGCGCGCTCGCCCGCCACCTCGCGGCGCGGGTCGGCGCCGAGCCGGCGCTCGAGCTCCTGGCACCGGTCGAGCTCAACATCGTCTGCTTCCGCGTTCGTCCGGCGCAGGGCGAAGACGGCGACGAGCTCAACCGGCGCGTCGCCATCACGCTCCACGAGCGCGGTCTCGCCGCGCCGTCGACGACCACGGTGGGCGGCGCGCTCGCGCTGCGCGCCGCGGTCTTCAACCACCGGACGCGCCAGAGGGACGTGGAGGCGCTCGTCGACGCGGTGCTCTCGGTCGGCGCCGAGCTGCGCGAGGCGGCCCCCCTCGATCAAGCTGATCCTCGGGTCGGATCAACCTGATCACCCCCCGCTGCTCCTGGGCGGATTCGTGCGGAGATAGAGGCCGTCTCCGGCTGGCACACGGGGTGCAAAGCGTGCGCGCCATGACGACGCGACGCTTCGACGCGCTCCGGTTGGCCTCGGTGGTAGCCCTGGCAGCGGCGACCTCGGTCGGCTGCATCGGCGACATCGGTGGGGGCGCTTCGGACGAAGACGGCCCGGGGACCGGCCCGCAGTCGTGTGAGGAGGTCGGCATCCACGGCGCCGCGCGCCCGCTGCGCCGGTTGAGCCCGGAGCAATACGAAAACACGATGCGCGATCTCCTCGGCGACGAGGGGTTCACCGGCGACCTCGGGGAAGGGGGCGAGATCATCACGGAGAGCGAGGTGCGCGCCCTGCGTGACGGCGCGGAGCGCGCGATCTCCCGGAGCGGCTCGTGGACCAAGCCGGTCTTCCCTTGTGACATCGCCTCCGACGCCGGCGACGTCTGTGTCGACGACTTCCTCTCCGGCTTCGTGACCCGCGCGTTCCGAAGACCCGTGACCGACGCCGAGCGCGTGAGCCTCAAGGCTGTGTACGCGAACGCGCGCGGCGCCGGGATGACCTTCCAGGAGTCGATGGAGATGCTCTTCCAGGTCGTCCTGCAGGACCCCGCCTTCGTCTACCTGTTCGAGGCCGGCGAAGGCGACGCCTCGGAGACGACGCGGAAGCTCAAGAGCTACGAGGTCGCGTCGCGCCTCTCGTACCTCCTGTGGAACACGATGCCCGACGACGCGCTCTTCGCGTCCGCGCAGAGCGGTGAGCTCGACGAGGCCGACGGGCTCGCGACCCAGGCCGCGCGCTTGCTCGACGACCCGCGCGCCGAGCGAGCCGTGCAGCGGTTCGTGTCGCACTGGCTTCAGCTCGACGGCGGGATCCTCCACCACGCGCTCGAGGAGGCCGACAAGGACGCGGCGCTCTACCCCGAGTTCGATCCGGCGCTGCGCGCCGCCATGCGCGCCGAGACCGAGGCGCTCGTGCGGCGCGTGTTCTTCGAGGACAACGGCTCGCTCGCGGATCTCCTGACCTCCAACCGCGCCTACGTGAACGGCCCGCTCGCGGCGCTCTACGGCGTGCCCGGCCCGACCGACGAGTCGACCTGGCAGTGGGTCGAGCTCGACCCCGCCCAGCGCGCCGGCATCCTGACCAGGGCCGCGTTCCTGACGGTCCTGTCGACGGCGAAGGTGACCGCGCCCATCCGTCGCGGGGTCTGGGTGGTCGAGGAGATGTTGTGCAGCGAGCTCGGTGAGCCGCCGGCGAACGCCAACAACGTCAAGGTGGAGGGGGGCGTCGTCGACGGCAAGCAGCTCACCGTGCGCGAGGAGGTCACGCTCCGGACCACCACGGATCCCCAGTGCGCGTCCTGCCACAACATCATCAACCCCGTCGGCTTCACGTTCGAGACCTACGACGCGATCGGCAAGTGGCAGACCGAGGAGGTGACGACCGGCTTGCCGGTCGACAATAGCGGCACCATCGCCACCACCGGCGACGTGGACGGGCCGGTCGTGGGCGCGGTGGAGCTCTCGCAGCGGCTCTCTTCCAGCGAGAAGGTGCGCGCGTGTTTCGCGGATCGCTGGTACCGGGAGGCGATCGGCGAGGCCCTCGGAGCCCTCGACACCTGCTCGCTCGAGACGATCCAGACGCAGTTCGCCGACGGAGGCAGCATGCGCGACTTGGTGCTCGCGATCATCGCGAGCGATGCGTTCCGTTACATCAACGTGTCGGAGGTCGGACAATGAGCCGCGAGCTTGTCAAAGCGCTGAAGAACTCCCGGCGTCGCGCGTTCCTCCGCCGGGCGGGCGGCGCGCTGCTCGGTCTGCCGCTGCTCGAGCTCACACATGGCAAGGCGTGGTCCGCCGGAGAGAGCGCTCGACGGTTCATCACCGTGTTCGAGCACGGCGGGACGCTCACCAGTCAGAGCCACTCCGGGTTCCACGACGGCAACTCCGAGTATCTCGCGACCGACTACTGGCGTCCGGCCGACCCCGGGGAGGATCTCGTCCTCGGGCCGATCATGCAGGACCTCGAGGCGGTGAAGTCGAAGCTGCTCGTGCTGCGCGGGGTGGACAACATGGCCGCCGGGCAGCAGGCCCAATACGGCAGCGGCGGGCACGGCATCTCGAACGTCACCGCGCTCACCGCGGCGGACGCCGCGACCGCGGCGGACGAGGGAGAGTCGGAGTCGCTCGGCCCGTCGATCGACCACGTGCTCGCCGAGCGGCTCGCCGAGAAGTACCCGGTGAAGTTCAAGCGCATCCACCTCACCGTGACCGGCCACCAATACGGGTCCCCGTATTACGCGGGCGCCAACCAGCGTGTGTATGGGGAGGAGAGCCCCGTCGCCGCGTTCAACACCATCTTCGAAGGGGTGAACCCCGACCAGCCCGACCCGGCCTACGAGCACCTGAAGCTCAAGCGCCGCCTCGTGGTCGAAGGCGTCATGGAGAGCTACAGCCAGTTCCGTGGCGTCGTGAGCCAGTCGGACATCCACAAGATCGACGCTCACCTCGATCACCTGAACGACCTCCACAAGGAGCTGCTCGCGGCGCCGGTCCTGTGCGAGCCACCGACGGGCATTTCCGCCGACGGGTCCGCGTCCGGGGACATCGTCGGGCCGCTGCACGCGAAGATCATCCTCGCCGCGCTCCGTTGTGGGCTGACGAACGTCGCCAACCTCGAGATCGCCGACATCCTCACGCCGTGGACCGCGGCCGGCCTTCAGGTCGATTCAGGGTTCGGCATCGGCCACTCGCTCGGGCACTACGCGCGTGACGTCGGCCCGACCGGCGCCTACCCGGACCTCGCGCAGCCGTGGGTCGCCGAGATGCTCGACAACCGTCGCTGGCGAATGAGCCTGTTCCAGCAGATCGCCGAGGGCCTCGACGATCCTGCCTTCATGGAAGGCGGGAGCACCATGCTCGACAACAGCCTGATGTTCTGGACGAGCGAGTTCAGCGAGCCCGCCAGCCACGTGTCGGCCGGCGCGCTGGTCCTCCTGGCCGGGAGCGCGGGCCACTATTTCAAGACCGGGCGCCACATCGACTACAACACGTTTTCGGCGCAGAACCCCAATACGCTCGAGTACGCGACGAACGAGTCGACCCACAACCTCTTCACGTCGATGCTCCAGGCTTTCGGCGGGACCGACACCCATTTCGGGAGCAACCACGTCGTCCACCAGGGGCCGCTCCCGAACCTGACCTGAGCGGCGCGTCAAGGCAACCGACCCTCGCTGTATCGCTCGGCCTTGCCGTCGCGCAGGCCCTTCGGGAACCGCCAGAGCTCGTCGCGAAGGTGGAGCCAGGCCGCCTTGGAGGACGTCCAGATGTGAGCTCGGGGCGGCACGAGATCGGGGTCGTCGAGCGAGCCGAGGGTGACGTCGATGTATTCGGGCTCGTCCTCGGAGGCGTACACGAGCTGGGCGCCGCAATCTCCGCAAAAGTCCCGGACGACAGGGGGCGACGAGGCGCGGCGCTTCGGGGTGCCCGCCAGCCAGGTGAAGCCGGAGCGGGCCAGCGTGAGCCAGCCGACCGGCGTCGCGCCGCACGCTCGGCGACAGTCCGCGCAATGGCACAACGTGGAGGCGACGACCGGCCCCGTCACGCGGTAACGCAAGGCTCCGCAGGCGCAGCCCCCCTCGGCGATCACCGTGGGCAGCGGGCCCTTGTTCACCGGCGGAAGATCCGCGACGTCTTTGCGTCGATCGAACGTCGACTCGCGCAGCACCGCGCAGACCTGGAGGGTGTACGCGTCGTACCACGCGGCCCGCCCCTCGGCCTGGGTCGCCCGGTGCTGGTCGTGCACGCGCCATTTCCGGAGGTGCTCCGGCGAGTCGAACTCGATCAACGCGAGGCGCTCACCGTCGTCCGAGACGAAGTCGGCGGACGACACGAAGCCCGGCATCGACTCGGCGACCTTGTGCATCGCGTCGGCGCGCTCCGCGTAGACGGCATCGACTCCCGCACGCAGCCGGCTCCGAAAGATGATGATGCGCGCGTCGTCTTGCACGCGGTGCATGATGTCAGATGGCGACGCTTCCTGGTACGCTCGGCAGGACGTGCGGTTCTTCGGTCTGGCAGGCCTGCTCTTCGTGGGGTGCGTCGTTCCCGAGGTGGACATCGAGGGGCGACCGTGTCCTTGCCCGGACGGCTACACCTGCGACGGGGGAACGCAGACGTGCACCCGCAGCAACGCGGTCGCGGGGACCGGTGGCTTCGGCGGGGGGAACACGGCGACGACCTCGACCACGGGCGCCGGCCCGTGCCAAGGCCTCTGCGGTACGCCGGGTTGCGGCGCTTGTCCCACGGTCCCTGTCGTCGACGCGGGTGGGTTCGGAATCGATGCGCTCGAGGTCACGCGCGGCGACTACGCCGTCTTTCTCGCCGACGCCGTCGACCCAGTCTCTCAGGTCGCCTGGTGTCAGTGGAACGTGTCGTTCGAGCCCCTGGTCGACGACGCAGCCGGCTGCCTCTCCCCCTTCGACTTCTCCCAGGCCGCATTCCCGATGTCGTGCGTGGATTGGTGCGACGCCGCCGCCTATTGCGCGTGGGCGGGCAAACACCTCTGCGGTCGTCGCGGGGGCGGTAGCTCGCTCGACGAGGCCGACGTAAACGACCCGGCGCAGAGCGAGTGGTACGCGGCCTGTAGCGCCGGCGGGACGCTCGCCTTCCCCTACGGAGACACGGTGGAGCCCAACTCGTGCAACACCTTCGGCAACGGAGCGGACCTCGTCGGCTCGGGCTGGTTCACCGACTGTGAGGGCGGCTACGCGGGCATCTTCGACATGGTCGGCAACGTCGAGGAGTGGGAAGACGCGTGTGATCTCACCGGTGATCCAGCCGGGGACAACTGCCTGCTCCGCGGGGGCGCGTTCTGGGCGGACGACAGCACCCCCGATCGTGACTTCGCGAGGTGCTCGTCCAACTTCGAGCGGCGTCCGGATCGCAGCGCCGCCTCGCACGACTGGGGTTTTCGTTGCTGCAGCGGTCCGTGAGCCCCACCCGGCTGGGACGCTACGAGGTCATTGGCTTGCTCGCGACGGGGGGCATGGCCGAAGTGCATCTCGGGCGGCTCATGGGGCCGAGCGGCTTCGAGCGCGTCGTCGTGCTCAAGCGCATCTTGCCGCACCTGGCGCGCGAGGCGGCGTTCGTGGACATGTTCCTCGACGAAGCACGGATCGTCGCCAAGATCGACCACCCGAACGTCGTGCAGGTCATCGAGCTCGGCCGTGACGGCGACGAGCTCTACCTGGCGATGGAGCTCGTCGAAGGCGAGAGCCTCGGGGGCTTCATGCGGCGGCACTGGGTCGACAAGATGCAGATCGGCGTCGAGCTCGCCGCGTTCATCGTCGCCCAGGCCTGCTCGGGGCTTCACGCGGCGCACGAGCTGGTCGACCCGGACGGGCGCCCGCAGCAGATCGTCCACCGGGACGTCTCGCCGCAGAACATCATGATCACCTACACGGGGCGCGTGAAGGTCCTCGACTTCGGCATCGCCAAGGCGATCGACCGGGCCACGCGCACGCGGACCGGAGAGCTGAAGGGCAAGGTGGAGTACATGTCGCCCGAGCAGTGCCGGGCAGAGCCGCTCGACAGGCGGAGCGACGTCTTCGCGCTTGGCGTGCTCCTCTACGAGCTCTCCGTCGGCAAGCGGCTCTTCCGGCGAGGCAACGAGGTCGCGTCGCTCCGCGCCGTCTGCGAGGATCCGATCCCGGCGCCGCGCTCGGTCGACCCGGACTACCCGGCGCAGCTCGAGTCGATCTGCCTGCGCGCGCTCGAGCGCGACGTGGACAAGCGCTTCGCCACGGCGGACGAGATGCGGCGGGAGCTGGTGGCCTTCCTGCGGACGACCCCAAACGTGGGTGTCCACGACGAGCTCCTCGCCGAGCGGATGCGCGCTCTTTTTGCCGATCGCTTGGAAAACAAAACCGTCATGATCCGGGAGCTGCGGAGCGGCGGCGCCCCGGCTATCCTGCCGCCCCCCGAGGTCGATCTGCAGGTCGAGCCGCCCGTCGTCGCGACCGTCGCGACGCGCCCCGAGCCGACGCCCGCCGCCGCGGGCGCGACCGCACCGGGCGCTCCCACAGAGAGGCCGAGGCGGGCCCCGCTTTATGTCGGCGCGGCCGCGGCGTTACTCGCCGCGTCGGCGTTTGCGATAGGCGGGCTGCGGGCACGGCCGGAGGCGGGCGAGACCTCGCCGGAGCCGAGCGCGTTCGCGCCCGTGTCGCCGGCGGCGGCGGAGCCCAGCGTCACCCCGGCCACACCCGCCTCGGTGGTCATCGAGATCACGACGAGCCCGCCCGGCGCGCACGTCTGGGTCGGCGAGACCGATCGGGGCCCGACGCCGCAGAAGCTCGCGCTGGACCGCGGCGCGGAGCCCGTCGCCCTCGAGCTCCGGCTCGAGGGGTACGAGCCTCTCTCGGAGCGCGTCACGCCGGACGTCGATCAGCGTCTCGCGCTCTCGCTCAAGCCCGCCCTGCGCGGGCGGCCCCCAGCCCGCCCCACGGCGCCGCCGGCCTCGAGCGCCTCGGGTGGCCGCTACAGAAAGTTCAACTGATCTCGGGGCCCGCCCAGGCAGTGGTAGAGTCTCGTGCGTGGACGAGCACGATCTCGCGGATCTCGAAGGCGGCGCCACCGCGATACAGCCGTCGAGGCGCCCCGAAGAGCGTCCGGCCGGCTGGAGGTTGTCGGTCGCCGAGGGCCCGGATCGCGGGACGGCGCTCGAGCTTCAGCTGGGGCAGGCCGGCCCCGTGCTCGTCGGGCAGAGCCCGTCGTGTGACCTGCGGCTGACCGATCGCCACGTCTCTCGCCGCCACCTCTCGATCGAGGCGAGCGAGAGCCGCCTCGTCTTGACGGACCTCGACTCGACGAACGGGACCTTCGTCGACGGAGTCTCGATTGCGTGCGCCTATCTGCGAGGGGACGAGTCGATCCGTCTGGGCGCGACCACGCTCCGGCTCTCGCGCAGCGCGTCCGCTGTTCCGGCGACGCCAGCAGCAGAAGACGGCTTCTGCAAGGTGGTGGGCGCGAGCCGGGAGCTGTCGAGGCTCTATCCGCTGTTCCGCAAGCTCGCCGCGTCGGACGTGCCCGTCGTCATCGAAGGGGAGACCGGAACCGGAAAAGAGGTGCTGGCCGAGTCGATCCACGACGCGAGCGCGCGCGCCGCCGGGCCGTTTGTGGTGTTCGACTGCACCGCCGTCCCGGCCAGCTTGATGGAGGCGGAGCTCTTCGGTCACGAGCGCGGCGCGTTCACCGGCGCGACGGCGACGCGGAAGGGCTTCTTCGAGCAGGCCTCCGGAGGGACGCTCCTCATCGACGAGATCGGCGATCTCGACATCTCGCTCCAGCCCAAGCTCTTGCGAGCCATCGAGCGGCGCGAGGTGCGGCGCGTGGGCGGCGCCGAGCCCATCCAGGTCGACGTGCGGCTCCTCGCCGCCACCCGGCGCGATCTCGACCGCGCCGTGCAAGAGGGCCGGTTCCGGGACGACCTCTACCATCGCCTCGCGGTGGGGCGCGTCGAGCTTCCCCCGCTCCGAAAACGAAAGGGGGACGTCGCCGTGCTCGCGCGGCATTTCTGGCGCGAGCTGGGCGGTGCGCCGCCGGGGCCGCCGGCGGATCTGCTCGCCACGTGGGAGCGCGCGTCGTGGCCGGGGAACGTGCGGCAGCTGCGAAACGCCGTCGCGCGCTGGATCGCGCTCGGGGAGCTCGGCGATGGGGTCCGGGGTGAAGACGAAGGAGGCGAGGTCGCGCGTGTCTCCGACCGCGGCGGTGACATCATCGAGGCCGTCATCGCGCAGAAGCTCCCGCTCCCCCTCGCGCGACTTCGGGTGATCGAGAGCTTCGAGGCGCGCTACATCGCCGCGGTCCTGGCAGAGCATGACGGAAATGTCGCCAAAGCGGCGGAGGCTTCCGGCATCGCGCGGCGCTATTTCCAGATCCTGCGCACGGGCAAGCGGCGCGGCTGATCCGGGCTCAGAACCGGGTCGTGATCCGGGCGCCCGGGCCCCAGAGCTCGACTCGAAGGGATGCGGTTGGGCTGTCCGGATCGGAGCCGAGCGTGGCGACGTCCACGATGCCCCAGACGAGGCCGGCCGCGAGGACCGCGCCCGCCACGCCGAACGTCACGTTGGCCCCGGTGGCGAAGGTCTGCGCCTCGGCCGTGAGGCGGGCGGCGTCCTCTCCGCTCGTGGCAGGCTCCTCGGCTTCGTTGCTCTTCGAGAGCGACAGCCCGCCGAGCACGCCCGCCGCACCGAGCCCGAGCGCACCGATCCCGGCGATGACCCACGGCGCCGGGCTGGCGGTCTCCGGCGGTGGTGACGGCTGAGGTTCGTCGACCGGACGCTCGGGCGGCGGAGGCTTGGGCGCCGCGCGATCGGCCTTGAGCTGCTCGAGCGTCTTGATTCGAGCTTCCACGGCGCCGCGGTCCTTCGTCTTCGGGTCGGCCTCCAGGTAGGCGCGGTACGAGGCGAGCGCAGGGTCGAGCTCCCCGAGGCCTTCGTAGGCGCGGGCCAGGTTGTAGTGGAGGACCGCGTCCGGCGCGAGCCGCTGCGCCTCGAGCAGGAGATCGATCGCTTCACGGAAGTGGCCGGCCTGGTACTCCGCCTCGGCTTTGTCGAAGAGCTGCCCCGCCTTCGCCTCGTCCGACGGTCCCGCGAGCGCGGTGCGCGTGGGGACCACGAGCAGGCTCAGGGCGAGAGCGACGACGACGAGCGGAGAGCGCACCGGAGAGCTCAGCCTACTTGTCGGGGACGATTCTCGGAAGAGCCGCTCGCCACGTCGCGAGTGCCGCGAGCGGGGCGACCCGGACGGGCACCCGTTGAAAACGCCCCGCTGTGCTCCCACGCGAGCGTTCGCGCGATCCACGCGATCGCCTTCGGGCGCGGCGCTTGCTCGGCGAGCGGCCATGTCGAGCTCACGAGACCGACGCCTGCCTCCTCCGCTTCCTCGCCCGGGGATTCCTGCGCCGAAACCGAGCGGAATCCGGCTGGGAAACCTGCCTCCCCCGCACTCGCCGACGGGGCAGCGAAGATCGGTCGATCCCGTGCGTGTCCCGCCGCCTCTGCCGCGGCGCGACGCCGCGAGGCCGACCGAGCCGGATCCGATCCTGGCCGAGCTGTCGCCCGATCTCGACGACACCGAGCCCGCCACCCCGCGGGTCTCGGCGATTCGCGACATCCTCGAGCCGCGGGACGCGCTCCCGAGCGCGCCTCTCCGCGCGCCGCGCTCGGGGCTCGTCGCGAGCGTGATTGTGGTCTCGCTCGCGGCGATCTGCGCGCTGGAGATCCGAGCGCGGGAGTCCAAGCTGGTGGCGCTGCTCGAGGCGCTCCCGCCGCTTCCGTCGGCCGTGATCGAAGGCGGGCTCCGCAGCGCCCCTCGGGCGAGCCCTGTCTCCGGATCGCGAGAGGCTGCCCAGCCCCTCGAGCTCCCGCCCGCCCGCCGCCAACAGCCAAGCGCGCCGTCGGCCTCGCGGCGGTGACTGCGCGGGCTATCATCCGGCGCGCATGGATGAGCAGAGCGAAGCGACGATGAAGCACCTCTTGCCGGAGCTCGCGCGTGTGATCGCGCCGCTCTCGCCGAATGACGCGCTCCTCGTTCGGCTGGAGGATCGCTGGGACGTCTTCGTCGATGGTCGCGGGCTGCGCACGATGACGGTGGACTTCGCCCAATCCGAGGACGGCGGGGGCCTGGGCGCGCTCCGGGCGAGCTTCGGCGAGCGGATCGGAAAGGCCTTCCGTCACCTGGAGTTCGAGGCGAAGGAGGGGCGAGACGTCTACGAGCGCGATCGCACGGTGGTGCGAGTCTGGCGCGCCACGACACGGCTGCCGCAGGGGTTCGAGCTCGACACCGTTCGCGTGGACGCGAAGGTGGCGGCGCCGGGCAGCTGCCCGTTCGCGTTTTCCGAGGTGTACCGGAAGCTGCGCGGCCGGATCGCCGAGGGCGCAGGTGGCTCGGCGGTGCGCGAGCACGTGATGGACCTCGAGGATCTCGCGCGGATCGCGGTCGTCACGGAGCGCGAGGAGCTGAGCGGCCTCGATCTCGCGGAGCTCGGGGGGCTCACGTCAGCAGGGTTCCAGCGATTGGCGAGCGGTGGCCTCGCGCTGCGACAGATGAGCCCCGAGGTGGAGCTGCGCGCCACCGTCTCGAAGACCGCGAGCGGGGTCGCCTTCGAGACGGTGATGATTCGATCGGGCGATCAGGCGGCCGGCGCGTCGTGATCGTGGTGCGAGACGCCGTTGGACGGAGCGGCGGCTTCGCGGGCCGGCGCCGTGGCGCGCGCGACCTCGCGGTCCATCTTGCCGCGCGCCATCTTGCCCCACATCTTGAAGTCCGCGAGCAAAGACCAGAGCGGGTACTTGAACGTCGCCGGGCGGTTCTTCTCGATGAAGAAATGGCTGAACCACGCAGGCCCGTACCCTGCGACGAGCGCGAGCGGGATGAGCGCCGGCCGGCGCTTGATGATCGCAGTCCCGAGGAGGGAGACCGCCGCGGTGGTGCCGACGAAATGGAACCGTCGCGTCCACTTGTTCGAGTGCTCGCGGACGTAAAACGGCCAGAACTCCTCGAACGACTCGTACCGCTTCTCGCCTTCCATTGCGTGAGCTTGCTCCAAGTTCGCCGCGGAGAAAAGCCCCTGCCGCGAGGCGCCGCTGTCGGAACTCGAGGCGGGGGAGGCGCCGGTCCGCGCGTCAGCGCCCGGAGAACTTCGGCTTGCGCTTGTCGGTGTACGCCGCGAGCCCTTCCTTCGCGTCGGCCGACGCAAAGAGCTCGGCCTGGAGCTCGCGCTCGAGCGCGAGACCTTGCTCGAGGCCTACCTCGAGGCCGGTGGCGACGGCGCGCTTGATGGCGCCCACCGCCAGACTGGCCTTGCCCGGCTTGGTGAAGCGGTGGGCGTACTCCATGGCGCGGCTCTTGAATTGATCCGCCGTTGCGGTCTCCCACACCTCGTGAATCAAACCGATGGAAAGGCCCTGCTCGAAATCGAAGGTGGAGCCCTCCACCATGAGCTGCAGCGCCTTCGAGCGTCCGACGAGGCGGGCCAGGCGCTGCGTCCCACCCGTGCCGGGGAGCACGCCGAGCGCGACCTCCGGCAAACCCATCTTGCCAGCGCCCTTCCGCGCGACGCGCAGATCGCAGGCCAGGGCGATCTCCAGCCCGCCGCCGACGCAATGCCCGTGGATCGCGGCGATGCAGAGCTTGGGCGTGTGCTCGAGCCGGAGCAGGGTCTCGTTCGCGTGGAGGCAGAAGTAATATTTGAACCGCTCGTCCGCCTCTTTGAGCATGTTGATGTTCGCGCCCGAGCAGAAGAACTTGTCTCCGTGCCCGGTGATCACGATGACCTCCACGTCCGTGTCGAACCTCGCTTCGAGGATCGCCGCGTCGAGGTCCTTCATCATTTCGTACGTGTACCCATTGAACGGAGGGTCGTTGAGCGTGAGGAGGGCAACGCCAGATGAAGTCTCGTAGTCGACGAGGGCCATGGGCCGAGGATAGCCCCAAGCGCGCCGAATTCGTGCCTGAAGACAACCGAAACCGCAGGTGGTAGAAGCGGCGTGATCGGGCTTTCGTCAAACTCGCGCCCGGCGGCGCAGGAGCGCGCATGAACGCGAACGAGATCCGCACATCGCTCAAGGAGCTCATGATCAAGGAGCTCAACCTCGTGGGCAAGAAGCCCGAGGACATCGATGACGCCGCGCCGCTCTTCGGCGACGGCCTCGGCCTCGACTCGCTCGACGCCTTGCAGCTCGCCATGTGCGTGGAGGAGCACTTCGGGGTGAAGGTCCCCGAAGGGCAAGAGGCGCGGAGCATCTTCGCGTCGGTCGACGCTCTCGTCGCGCACATCGCGAAAGAGAAGGGGTCGGGGGCAGGTTGAGCGAGATCGCCGTCTGGATCACCGGCTGCGGGATGGTGACGCCGCTCGGCGGTGACGTCCCCTCGTCGATGGCGCGGCTCTACGCGGGCGAGCGTGGGATCCGGGAGCTGTCGCTCTTCCAGCTGCCGGGCGCCCGGTCGCGGTTCGCGGCGGAGGTGGTCGGGCTGACGGAGGACGGCGTGGCGGCCCGCACCGACGCGATGGCGGTTCAAGCCGCGCGCGAGGCGCTCGCGGACGCCGGTCTCGCCGAGACGGATCGGGTCGCGCTCGTGGTCGGCGGCACCACGGCCGGCATGTTCGAGACGGAGGAGCTCTTGACGCAGCTCGGGGACGCCGACCTCTCGGAGTCGGTCCAGGTCCGCCTGCGCACGCATCCGCTGTCGTCCACGGCGGACCGCCTCCAGGAGGTGCTCGGTCGGTTCCTCCTCACCCGCACGGTGTGCTGCGCGTGCACGAGCGGCGCCGCGGCCCTGGCGCTCGGCGCCTCCTGGATCCGCGAGGGTCGGGCGGACGTCGTGCTCGCGGGCGGGGCGGACGCGCTCTGTCGGCTGACCTACAGCGGGTTCGGCTCTCTGGCGGTCCTCGACCCTTCCCCGTGCAGGCCCTTCGACAAGACTCGCGCGGGCCTCACGTTGGGGGAGGGCGCGGCCTTCCTCGTTCTCGAGCGGGCGGATCTGGCGAAGGCACGCGGGAAGGTCGCTGTCGCGGAGCTCGCGGGGTACGCCCTCGGCGGCGAGGCGCACCACATCACGAACCCCGAGCCGTCCGGCGGCGCGGCACGCGCCATCTTGGCGCGCGCGCTGTCGGTGGCGAACCTCGCCCCGAGCGACGTCGGCTATGTGAACGCCCACGGGACGGCGACGCCCCTGAACGACTCGTCGGAGGCCGCTGCGATCCGCGCGTGTTTCGGGCCGGTGCGTGTGCCCGTCTCGTCGAGCAAGGGCCAGATCGGCCACACGCTCGGCGCGGCCGGGGCCATCGAGGCCGTCATCGCCTCCAAGGTGGTCGAGACGCGGCGCTTGCCGCCGACCGTCGGCCTCACCGTCCCCGATCCGGCGTGTGACATCGACCACGTGCTCGAGGCGCGCCAGATGGATCGGCCCATGACGGTCCTGTCGAGCTCGTTCGGCTTCGGCGGCACGGGTGGCGCGGTCGTGTTGCGCCCCGCGGACCGCCTCACCCGCGAGCCGCTGGCTCCAGCGGACATCGTCGTGTCCGGGGTGGCGGTCGTGGCGCGCGGGCGCCTCTTCGAGGGCGCGCCCGAGATCGCCTCGCTCCTCGCTCCGACACGCGGCGACGCGGACGCGCCGGCCGAGCCGGCGGATCCGACGGCGTGGCTCGATGCGGGCAAGGCCCGCCGGATGGACCGCGCCGGGCGGCTCAGCGCCGCGGTCATCGGCGCCGCGATCCGCGACGCGGACGTGGCTGGGGCGCCGGTGTCACGCGAGGCCATGGCCGCGATAAGCGGGACCGCGTTCGGCAACGTGGACGGCTCGATGCGCTTCATGAGGCGCGTGATCGACAAAGGCGCCGCGCTCGCCAGCCCGGCCGATTTCCCGAACCTCGTGCCATCGTCCCCGGTGAGCCACGCCGCGATCTACTGGGGTCTGCGTGGGCCGGCGCTCGCGACGCCCGATCTGAGCACGACGGCCGAGAGCGCGACCGCCACGGGGCTCGAGCTGATCGCCGGCGGCGTGTGTGATTCGGCGGTCGTGGGGAGCGTGGAAGAGGTGAGCCAGCTCGCGGAGAAGGTGCTGGCCCCGCTCCTCGGCGTGCGCACTCTCTCGGCTCACTCGGAGGGCGCCTCCGCGCTGCTGCTCGAGCGTGCGTCCAGCGCGGCGGAGCGCGGCCGCAAGCCGCTCGCACGTGTTCGGTTCTGGCGCTCGGTGCGCGGCAAGGACGCGGCCGCCGGTGCGCCCAGACCCGGACCGGGCTCGAAGATCGTGGCGGAGCCGGCGACCAACCCCGCCGCGTTGCTCGAGGGCTCCCCGTGGGCCCAGGTCGAGCGGCTCACGACCGCTTCCATCGCGGGCGACCATGTCGGCCTCGGCGGGGTCGCCCTCGCTGCTGCAGCGAGCCTGGTCGCGCAGGGGGGAGCGAGCTCCGTCCTCGTGTTGGGCGAGGCGCCGGATCGATCCTACGCGTTTGTGCTCGAGGCCATCGACGAGGCGAGATGAAGATCCTGGCGGCGGCTCTGCTCTCCTTCGCGCTCGCCGGGTGTGCGGTCGAGAAGGCGGGGCCGCCCGCGCTCGATCCCGCCGCGTTCGTCGAGGCGCGCGCGCGGCTCGCGTCGCTCACGCGCGACATCCCGGCGGAGCGCACCGAGAAGATCTCGCTCACCATCGAGGCGCCGTACATTCCGGCCGGCATCAGCGCACGAGGCGCGGTCGCCGTTCGTGCGCCCGACTCGCTTCGCATGATCCTGCTTGGGCCAGGCGGGACGACCGCCATGGATCTCTGGTCGCGCGGCGAGCGGTTTCGCTTCGCGGTTCCCGCCATCGACCGCACGATCGTCGGAGACGCCGGGACACCCATGGAGGAGAAGCGCGGTCTGCCGGTCGACTTCCTCCGCTGGTGGATGCTTCGCCCCCTCGGAGGGCGGCTCCTCGCGGCGCGGCGAGTCGACGGCGATCTCGAGGTGCTGCTCGACGACGGTGGTCGCGTGACGACGGCCACGCTCAAAAATGACGGAAATGTCATGGCGCATCGCCGCTGGTGGTCCGACGATCGCGGCGTGGTGGACGAAGAGTGGCTGGAGGCGACCGGCCTCGGTTGCGCGACCGTTCGCTACCGCCAGAAGTCGACGAGCCTCTCGGTGGTGGCCGTGTGTGAGTCCCGTCGGGACGGTGCGAGCGCGAAGGCCTTCGAGGAGCCGAAGGAGGGCGGATGAGCGCGCGCGCGTCGGTCATCGCCTTCGGCGCCGTCTCTCCGCTCGGGGAAGGGGATGAGGCGATCGATCTGACACGCGTCGGGGTGCCGGCGCCGGTCGCCATCGAGCGCGACGAGACGATGGCGGCGGACGGGTTCGTTCGGCCGTTCTGCGCTCGCGTCTCGGACGACCACCTCGCGCCCGCGGATGACCGCGCGGACGCGCTGCTCTCCGTCGCCGTGACCGGGCTCTTGACGGATCTCGCAGGCACCGGCGTCCTCGAAGGGCGGGCGCGCGTGGGGCTCGTGGTCGGCACCTCGAGCGGCGGCATGCGCAGCGCCGAGCGCTACTTCGCCGCGCGGCAGCGGGCGGAGGAGCCGAGCGCGGCGCTGGCCGGGGCGTCGACCTACTTCGCGCCGTTCGTCTCCGCGCGCTCCGCGCTCGCGCGGAGCGGCATGCAGATCGTCCGGTCGCTCCAGATCGTCAACGCGTGCGCCGCGAGCACCTGGGCGCTCGGCGTCGGCCTTTTGTGGCTCCGCCGCGAAGCGGTGGATGTCGTGATCGCTGGCGGCTACGACGCCCTCGGGCCGTTCGTGGCGGCGGGCTTCGAGTCGCTGCGCGCGACGGCCTCGAGGCCCGCCTCTCCCTTTCGCCTCGGTCGCGACGGCATGGCCCTCGGGGAAGGCGCTGCGCTCGTGGCCCTCGTGCGGGAAGGAGAAGAGCGCGGCAAGCCGGTGCGGTTCTTCGTGAGCGGCTTCGGCGCCTCGACCGACGCGGTGCACATCACCGCGCCCGATCGGACGGGCGGTGGGCTCGCTCGCGCGGCCAAGGCTGCCCTCGCGGACAGCGCGGTCGACCTCGACGACGTGGGGCTCGTGAGCGCGCACGCGACGGCGACGCCCTACAACGACGCGATGGAGTCACGAGCCATCCGCGCGGCGCTCGAGGATCGCGCGCCCGTCGTGCACCCGATGAAGGCCCAGGTCGGCCACACGCTCGGCGCGGCCGGCATCATCGAGTCGCTCTCCGCTGGGCTCGCGGTGGAGCGCGGCGTCGCGCCGGCCGCGGCCGGCGAGGGAGAGATCGATCCCGACGCCCCGGCGCGTCTTCTGGAGATCTCCCAGCCGCTCGAATCAGGGGCGGCGCTCAAGCTGTCGGCCGCCTTCGGCGGGATGAACGCGGCGCTCGTGCTCGAGAGCCCGGCGCGGAAGGGACGCCTCGGGCCGCGGACGAGCCGGCGTGTTTACCTCAAGGCGCTCGAGTCGGTGAGGCAAGCGGATGCAGTCGTCGTCGCCGCCGCGACCGGGATCGAGGCCGACAAGATCCGGCGGATCGACGATCTCTCGCTCCTCGCGGCGACGGCCGTGGCGGCGCTCGGCAAGGAGCGCATCCGGGGCGGGGGGATCGTCCTTTCCCACTCCCTCGCCACGATCGACATCAACGAGCGGTTCTATTCGAGGATCCTCGCCAGAGGGCCGGCGGCGGCGGAGCCGCGGCTGTTCCCGCCCACCTCGCCCAACCTCATGCCAGGGCAGATCGCGATCCTCTTCGATTTGACCGGGCCGAGCGCCGCGACCGCCAGCGGACCTGGTGGGGGGCTCGACGCGCTGGCCCTGGCGGCGGAGCTCGTCGCGGCCGGCGCCGCCGAACGAATGGTCGCGTGCTCGATGGATCTCCTCGGCCCAGCCTCGACCGACGTGCTCGCGCGGTGTTTCCCCGACGCCGCGGACGTGGAGACCGGCGCCGCCGCGGCGCTGGTCGAGGCCGACCCGGCCGGAGCCCTCTGCGCCATCGACATCGACGCGCCCGGCGGCGGGTTCGGGCACCTCGCGCTCGCGCGAGAGCTCGCCCGTTTGACCGACAAAAAGGCATGACAATTTGTCAACGCACAAAGCTTGCGGAGCGCTCGGCGCGCTCCTAGCGTGGGGAATCGTCGAGCCTGAATGAGGGTTCTCGACTCCAGGCCCATGTCCCCCGCACGCGCGCTCTCTCTCTGTCTCTTCGTCGCTGCTTGCTCGGAGCACTACATCCCCAACACGGATGTGGAGGACACCGAAGAGAACCGGAAGCTCATCACCTTCTGCGAGCAGTACCGAAAGGCGGTCGAGCGCCGGGACGTGCCCGCGCTCCTCAAGCTCGTGTCGCCCGACTACTACGAGGACGGCGGGAACGCCGACGCGTCGGACGACATGGACTACGCGCAGTTCAAGGACTTCCTGACCGGCTCCGCCGCGGAGGACACGGGCACCGCGTTCCTCGACGCCCTCGCCATCCGCCACGAGATCCGCTACCGGCGCGTCCTCAAAGAGAACGACCGCATCTTCATCGATTACACCTACAGCGCGAGCTACAAGATCCCGACCACGGCGGGCGAAGCGTGGAAGCGCAAGGTGGAGGACAACCGGCTCGAGCTCGTCGAGAGCGGCGAAGGCGAGTACAAGATCGTCGCCGGCATGTGACCGGCAGGCGGGCCGACGACTCCCCCCTCACCGAAGGATGAGGGGAGTGAGAGAACGGCACTTTCAGCAGACCTCTAGCAGGGTGCTGAAAAAGTCCCCGCCTCCCGATCTGAATCCAATGTGCCGCCATTTCACCCCCCCCAACCCCCCTCACTGCGTGAGGGGGGAGTACGCGCCAGTGCGACTGATTTGTCGCTGTTTCTCGATGGCACCCCCCTCGCGCAGCGAGGGGGGCCGGGGGGGTGAAAGAGCAGCACCTCCCTCATCCAGCACAACGACGCCGCCTTTTTCAGCAGCCTGCTAGAAGTCGGCTTGGCGGGGCGCCCGCGGGAACGGGATGACGTCGCGGATGTTCTCCATGCCCGTCGCGTATTGGATGGCGCGCTCGAAGCCGAGCCCGAAGCCCGCGTGTGGCACCGTCCCGTAGCGGCGGAGGTCGCGGTACCACCAGTAGTCCTCCTTCACGAGGTTCATCTCGGCGATGCGCGCGTCGAGCACGTCGAGCCGCTCCTCACGTTGGCTGCCGCCGATGATCTCGCCGATGCCCGGCGCGAGGCAATCCATCGCGGCGACGGTTCTGTCATCCTCATTCAGGCGCATGTAAAACGCCTTGATCTCCTTGGGGTAGTCCGTGACGAAGAGGGGCGCCTTCACGACCTCCTCCGTCAAGTAGCGCTCGTGCTCGCTCTGGAGATCCATCCCCCACTTCACGGGGAACTCGAACTTCTTCTTCGAGGTTTCCAGGCGCTTCACCGCCTCGGTGTAGCTCATGCGCTCGAAGGGCGTGTCGACCAGCGCCGTGAGCCGCTTCACGCACTCGGGGTCGACGTGTTTCTCGAAGAAAGCCATGTCGTCCGCGCGCTCGTTCAAGAGGCGCTTGAAGATGTGCTTCAGGAAGCGCTCGGCGAGGGCGGCGTCGTCGTTCAGGTCGGCGAACGCGATCTCGGGCTCGATCATCCAGAACTCGGCGAGGTGTCTCCGCGTGTTCGAGTTCTCCGCGCGAAAGGTCGGGCCGAACGTGTAGACGCGGCTCATCGCCAGGCAATACGTCTCCACGTTGAGCTGGCCCGAGACGGTGAGGCGCGCCTCCTTGCCGAAGAAGTCCTGGCTGAAGTCGACCTTGCCCTCGGGGGTCCGAGGAAGGTTCGCGAGGTCGAGCGTGGAGACGCGGAACATCTGGCCGGCACCCTCCGCGTCGGACGCGGTGATGATGGGCGTGTGGATCCAGAAGAAGCCGCTCTGGTGGAAGAACTCGTGGATCGCCATCGCGAGCGTGTGGCGCACGCGGGTCACGGCGCCGACCACGTTGGTCCGCGGCCTCAGGTGAGCGACCTCGCGGAGGTATTCCATGCTGTGCCGCTTCGGCTGCATGGGGTAGGTCTCGGGGTCGTCGACGAGGCCCACGACGTCCACGGCGTCGGCGCGCACCTCGACCGACTGCCCCTTGCCCTGCGACGCGACAACCTCTCCGCGGACGCGGACGGCGCAGCCCGTGGTCAACCGCAGCACGTCGCTCTCGTAGTTCGAGAGCTCCTTCGGCGCGACGACCTGGATGGGATCGAAACACGAGCCATCGGAGACGTGCACGAACGAGAGCCCGGCCTTGGAGTCGCGGCGTGTGCGCACCCAGCCTTCGATGACGACCGACGAGCCTGGCGCGACGCGCCCGCCCAGGACGTCCACGATACGGTGCTCCTGCATGCGGTGCCCATACCATGGGTCCGCACGCGTGTGGCACGCTTGCTGGGTGGCTTCCAGGTCAGTTCAGGCGCGTATCCGGCGCGAGGACGCTGGAGAACACGCCGCGCTCCTTCGCCTCCGTCAGGACCCGGAGCGCGGTGCGATAACCTCGTAGGACGAGCGACCGACTCGCGTACCGGTTGAGGTACCCGAACGACCCGATGTCGGGGGCGATGTCGAGGAAGACGACCTTCGGGTACGTCCGCGACAGGAGATCCACCCCGCGCTTCTCCTTCTCCATCAGCGTAATGGACAAGGACTGACGCATGACCGCGAGCGCGCCGCGCCGCGCGATCGCTCGCTCCGGCGCGCGCCGCTGCTCGGGCCGGTACACGTTCGAGATGATGACGACGTTTGCCCCGGCGGCGACGGCGACGTCGGCCGAGAGGGTGCGAACGACCTCCCCGTCGAGGAAGTAGCGATCGCCGATCTTCACGGGACGGAAGAGGCCGGGGACGGCGCAGCTCGCGGCGACCGCTCGGCTGATGGGCACGTCCTCGCGATAGCCGGGGCCGAACACGACGCGCTCGCCGCTGTCGACGTCGACCGCGGTGACGAAGACGCTGTTGTGGAGCTGCCGGAAGTCGTTCACCGGCAAGAAGCGCTCGAGGTGGCGCTCGAGCTTGTCGAGCGAGAAGACACCCGAGAGGAGGTATCCGGGGTCGAGGAAGTCCCGCGGACGCGGCGCGCCGAGGAACGTGCCGGCGTGCAGGCGCGGTCCGTGGTGGCGCCGGCGCCAGGGCAGGCGGTAGCCGTCGAGGAGGACGTCGAGCGGCACGTCTTGACCGTAGGACGCGGAGACAAGCGCCCCGGAGCTGGCGCCCACGAAGATGGTCGGGACGATGCCCGTCTCCTCGCAGGCCTTCAGGACGCCCAGGTGAGCGAGCCCGCGCGCGCCGCCCCCCGAACCGACGAACGCGACTTTGAGGCGGCTCATGCGACAGTCTCCTTTACCGTGAGGCGGGGGCAGGGGAAAACAATTCTCCTCCTCGCGAGAGGAAGCAGGGAGCGTTCCGCTCCGGGCAGGAGGAGCTCAGGGCTGCAGCACGAAATCCTCCGCGAGGCGGCGGATGACGTAGTGATCGCCGTCTCGGCGAAGCACGAGCGCCATCTCGGCACCGAACAGGGCGCCGGCGCCGCCCTTGCCCACGTTGATCGGCGCCCGGACGAAGACATCGCCGGGCTCCAGCGCGTCCACCGGCGGAGTTGGCACGGGCCCACCCCCGGAGGGAGACGTGGCGAGCGGGACGAGCTCGGCCCAGGCGCGCGCCGCGTCACTTCCTTCGAGCACGTGCTCGTCACCCCAGAACGTCACGCCGGCCAGGGCGCCGTAGTCGAGGCGCCCGAACCGACGCGAGAAGATGCTGTAGGCGGGCTCGCGAGCGCGGCTCATGGGGTTCACCCACACGGCGTCGACCGAGAGCACCTTCGTGAGGGCCTCGCCGTCTTCGCTCCCGACCGCCTCGAAGAACGCGCGCACGGTGGCGCGTGCGGCGTCGATGCCCAGCGGCGTCCGGAGCGAGACGACGCCGCTCGAAGCCTCGGCCGAGTCCGTCGCGGAAGGTGGGGACTCCAGCGGGTCGACCGCGATCCCGTCGGGGTGTCGCTTGTCGTCGGAGGGGACCGCCGGGGGCGCCGCGGCGCACCCGGTCGACATCGCGATCGCCAGGCCCCGGCCGAGCACGGCTCCCGCGCGAAAGCTAGAGCGGCGCAACTTGGGGCTCGTCACCGTGGGACAGCGTGACGGTCGAGCGCTCCGGCACCGCGGTCCACCCTTGCGGGAGCCGGTCGTCGTCGAAGTCAGAGGCGCAGATCGACAGCCTGGCCGTCGCGAGGTGCGGGATCTTGGTCCGCGAGAGGCTCTCCCCGCCGAAGATCCGCTCGAGCGCCGCGCGGCCGGCCACGATCTGGTAGCCCATCTTGTTGCTGGTCCGCACGCCGAGGACGTAGTCGCCGCAGGCGAGGACGATGTTGAGCTTGGTCGGGCCCTCTCCCTCTTCGGCGCAGAGGCCGTCGACCAGCGAGAGCGTGGACCGGATCGCGTCGCGCGCGGTGTTGGGTGAGACCTCCGTACGGTCGAGCGCGCTCGCGTCGTGCAGGAACGAGAGGAAGAGATGAAAGACGATCTCCGCGTCGGTGTCGCCGCGGACGTCCCGGGCGAGGAACTGCGGCATCGAGTCCAACATGCGCGAACGGAGCTGCGCGAACGCGGGGACGGTGCCGGTTTGGGCGAAGAGCCACTGCCGGTAGCGGAAGGGGTGGGTGTTCTCCGTCCGCAGCGCGCCCACGGTCGCCGTGCGAACATGGCCGACCAGGACCTCGGCCTTCACGTCGCGGATGATCTCGCCGAGGCTGAGCGAGCGGCGCTCGTCGAATGGCCGCCGCTTGAGGAGGATCTCCCCGCCCTGGTAGAAGCCGATACCCCAGCTGACGCTGCCCGCCTCTTCGCCGCTCGACGCGGCGGCGGACGCAACACCTTCGGGGACCCTCACGAGCAGCGCCTGCTCGTCCATCGCGAGCGCGCGGGCGCCCAAGTCGGGTCGGTTTCCAATGAAGCCTACGAGCCTGGCCATTCGAGAAGTCTCCGATCGCTACGCCGACTGTAGTGTGCGCGATGTTTGGCGACTCCGCCACCCTTGTGCGGCCCCGCCACTCACCCCGTGAGTCTGGTAAGCTCGGCGGCCGGTGTCCATCACGAGAGTTGCCATCGCGGCGGCCTGCGCTGCGCTCATGTGCGCCTGTGCGGCCGTCTTCCCTGAGCTGTCCACCCGCTTCGAGAAGGCGCCCGCCCTCGGCACCCTCGACCCGCCGCCGCCGGACGACCGCCACTTCGTCCGCGTCGTCAAAGGTCGGATCCCGCCACGCGCGCGGGACGGTCGGACCTGGGACCAAGCGTTCGGTAGCTTGCCCGACCCGTACGTCCGCGTGATCGTGAACGACGTCGAGCTCTTCAAGACGAAGTCGGCGTCGGACACGCTCGAGCCGGTGTGGGACACGACTCCCGGCGGCAACTACAAGATCCAGCTCGGCGACAAGGTCGAGGTCCAGCTCTGGAACAACAACCCGCTCGCGGACGGGATCATCGGCAAAAAGGAGTTTCGCCTCGAAGCGGAGCAGCTCGGCGCCGAGATCGATCTCGAGCTGTCGGGCGAGAGCGGCGTCACCATCTCGATCCAGCCGGCCAAGGCGATCTGGGGCGCGGGCTTCTGGTACGAGCTGCGCCGCGGGGGCGCGCGCGTGACGCGCGTCGTGGACGCGAGCCCCGCGACGCGCGCCGGGCTCCAGCAAGGTGACGAAATCGTCATTTTGGAGGGCAAGCCGATCGAGGCCCAGACGGTGGACGAGGTGCGCAGCACCTTGAGCGCCATCCCGACCCAGGGTGTCCCCATGACGGTGCGCCACAAGGACGGAACGACGCTCGAGCTCACCGTGAAGGAGGGCCCCATCTACCCGCTTTTGTCCGACTACGCGTCGCTGCCGGTCACGCCGGAGTAGGGCCGCCGGTGAAGATCCCGCCGTTCGGGTACACGACCTCGCAGATCCGCGAGGAGCTCGACGCGCTGCGTGTCCCGATGAGCATCGCCGTGATCCGGGCCAAGAACCCGTTCAACGTGGGCGCGATCATCCGCGCGGCCCACTCGTTCCTCGTCCGCGAGATCTTCCTGGTCGGCGTCGAGCCGTTCTACGAGCGCGCGGCGATGGGCATGCAGAAATACGAGACCATCGTCGATTGCCCGACGATTCAAGACTTCCTGAAGAGGACGGCGGGCCGGTCGCTCGTCGGGATCGAGCGCGACCGCGCGAACGTCTCGCTCTGGGAGGCTCGGCTCGCCGACGACGCGGTCCTCGTGTTTGGCAGCGAGGACGACGGCGTGCCGGACGAGATCCTCGACGCCTGTGATGAGATCGCCGCCATCCCGATGTACGGCATCAACCACTCGTTCCCCGTCACGGTTGCAGCAGGGATCGCGATGGCGGAGTGGGCCCGGCGCCGCGATCCGAGGGGAAAGCTCGGTCCGCCCGTCGGGCCCTGAGCGCGCTCAATCGAGCCCTGTGCTCACTGGCACTCGGTCTGGACGCAGCGGTTCACGAGGATCTCGAACGCGGCGTACGTCTCGTACGCGCGACGGCACTCCTTGATGCAGTCCTCGCGCGAAGCCGCCTTTTTCTTCGCGTCCTCGACCTTCTTGAGACCCTCGCGCGCCTTCTCTGAGGCCTTCATCGCGTCCTTCGCTTCGGCCGCGTGCCCACCCGTCGGGTACTTCGCCAGGTAGTCCTCCACGCCCTTGCAGTCGTAGGACTTCGTCGGCTTCTTGCACTGGTCGACGGCGGCGGCCTTCCACATGTCCTCTTCTTGCGCCGCCTTCATGGCGACCTCGCCGTCTTGCATGGCTTGCCGGCCGTCCGCCGCGTGTTTCCCCGACGGGTACTTCTCCAGGTACGCCTTCACGCCGTCGCAGGCGGTCGCCGTTTTGCCGGCCTTGCAGCCGTCCACGTTTGCGGCCTTCCAGAGGTCGGCCTCGGCGCCCTCGACCTTCGCGCGGGCCGCGTGCGCCCACGCGGTGAGCTTGCCGGACTTGCTCAGGTGGACCAGGAGCTTGTCGATCGCTTTTTGCTCCACCGCGCCGTCTTTGCCGCTGAAGTCACTGGTCGCCTGATCGATGACCGCCGCCTCGGCCGCAGAGACGAACGAGGCCGCGAGCTTGACGCTGTAGCTCGCCTGCACCTGCCCGTTGACCTGGACCTGGAAAAACGACTGCTCTTGCGTCGCGTTCACGGTGACCTTCGCGAGGATGTCCGGCTTGGCTTCCGCCGACTCCACGAGCTTGTAGCCGGCGCTGCTCATCGCGCTGGTGAGCTGGGTCTTCACGTTGGCCAGAAAGGGCTCGGCCTCGGCCGAGCCGGCCGTGACCTGCACGAAGACCGTCGCGTCGGGAGCCGGCGCGAGCGAGGACATGTCGATGGGCGCTTCGTCCTTGCCCGCGCTCGCGCCGCCGCCGCAGCCCCAGCCGCTCGTGATGCTCGCGGCGCCGAGGAACGAAACGAAAGCGAACGTGCGAATGCTGGAGAAACGAGCCATCGAGACCTCCTGACAGGGCGAAGCGCTCTACGCTTTAGGAGGGCCGGGCTTCCCCCGTCAAGCTCATCGGGCGACCGCGATGACCACCACGCCGAGGACCAATCGGTAGACGCCGAAGGGAATGAGGCCGATGCGCTTCAGGTAGCGGAGGAACACCGCGATGACGGCGAGCGACACGACGAACGCGGAGAGAAGGCCGACCCCCAGCGACACCGCGGCGTCCGAGCTCGACAGGAGGACGTCGCGGCTCTTGATGAGGTCGTAGACCGTGGCCGCCCCGAGCACGGGTATCGAGAGCAGAAACGAGAACTCCGCAGCGGTCGCGGTCTTGAGGCCGACCAGCTGGCCTCCGAGGATGGTCGTCATCGAGCGCGACATGCCGGGCCACAGCGCGAAACACTGCGACACGCCGACGGCGAGCGCTTGCCGCAGCCGCACGCCGTAGATGCCCTCGTCTTCGTGCGCCTTGCTGCCGCGGAGGATCACCTCGCTCATGATCATGACGATGCCGCCGAGGATGGCGGCCACGGCGACCGGCAGCGGCTTGAGCAGGTGCTCCTTGATCCTGCCGCCGAGGAGAAAGCCCACCGCGGCGGCAGGGACGAACGCGACCCCGAGCGCGACGGCGAGGCGGATCTTGGCCGGCTCCCGCCGGAGCAGACCCCGCAGCAGATCCCCGAGGAGCGCGCGGTAGTAGACGATCACCGCGACCACGGCGCCGAGCTGGATCACGATCGAGAGCGATTTTGCGGCCGCGTCTTCGTGGCCGAGCCCGCGCCCGAGAAGCACGAGGTGGCCGGTGGACGAGACTGGCAGGAACTCGGTCAGACCCTCGAGGATCCCGAGGAGGAGGGCTTCGACGGCTGTCATCCGCCGCCGTTATGCCCCATCACTGGATCATCGTGAACTCGATGTTGTAGGGGCCTGCGTCGCCCTGGTAGCCGTCGACCACGAACCAGACGGTATCCCCCGCGATGAGGGGCAATTGCATCGTCTCGGGGTCGCCGGCCAGGCCGACATCGGCGCAGTCGAGCTCGCTCGCCTGGCTCGTGCAGGTCACCCGCGCGTAGAGCGAGGCGTCGAACGTGGGGTCGAGGGCCACGTTGAGCGTACCGGTGATCGACGTCGTGACCTTGTAGACGACGTCGGCGGTGTTCGCCGAGGCGCAGATTCCGGTCCCCGAGAGGTCGGCCTGCGCGTTCGAGGTGTCCCCGGAGTAGGAAAGCGGGTCGTTGTAGTCGTCGACCGAGACGGGCACGCCGGGGCAGTTGTCGCCGGGGACGCCTGCGAGGAGCGACGCTCCGAGGAGGAACGAGCCGCTCGAGCCGACGTAGCCGTCCGCGAAGACGTAGTAGGTCGAGCCGCTGCTCACCGGGACCTGGAGCGACTCGTAGCCGCCCAGGTAGGTCGCGTCTGCGCAACCGACCTCGCTGGCCGGTCCGTCGCACTCGCTTCGCACGTACAGAACGGGATCGTAGTCCGGGCTGTCGGCGATGAGCTCGAGCAAGAGGATGCCGTCGTCCTCTGCGGTGATCTGGTAGACCACCTCGGGCGCGCCATCTCCGGCGCAGGAGCCGATGTACCCGTCGGCAGACTCGGCCGTGTTGCCACCCAGCGTGACGTCGTTGCCCGGCGAGACGGTCATCGCGGTGCCGGGGCACGCGTAGTTGACGATCTCCGCCAGCGTGCAGTCGTTCCGGCAGGCGTCCGCATCGTTCGTGTTGCCGTCGTCGCACTCCTCGGTCCCGGAGTGAGGCAACCCGTCGCCGCAATAGGGGATCGTGCAGTCGGTCGTGCAGTCGTCGTCGTCGCTCGCGTTGCCGTCGTCGCACTCCTCGCCGCTCTCGGGGATGCCGTTGCCGCAGCCGACCCCGGGCGTGCAAGTCGAGGAGCACGCGTCGCCGTCCTCTTCGTTGCCGTCGTCGCACGACTCCGAGCCGGCGAGGACGAACCCGTCGCCGCAGTAAGCCGTGAGGCAGTTCGAGAGGCAGTCGTCTGTGTCGTCGAGGTTGCCGTCGTCGCACTCTTCGCTATCGGAGCGGACGGCGCCGTCTCCGCAGCGCGGCTCGGTGCAGTCGTTGCGGCAGTCGTCGTCGTCCTCGTTGTTGCCGTCGTCGCACTCCTCGCCGAGATCGGGGTCGGCGAAGCCGTCCCCGCAATAGATCTCGGCCTCTCCACCCTTGCCGCCGGTCCCGGAGGAGCCGTCGTCGCCGCAGGCTCCGGCGAGGAGCGCCGCACCAGAAAGGAGGGAGACGAAGAGGAAGATCGAGGTGCGCAAGGTGAGGTCTCCGCTCGTGCGCCGAGCTACTGGCAGTCGGGGTCCGACAGGCAGCAGCCCGGGGTCATGCCGTCCGAGGAGCAGTCGTTTGCGGGGCAGTCGATGTCTTCGTAACAGGCCTTGCTGCACTCGCCGAAGACGCAGACGTTCTGAACGCCCGCCAGTCCGAGGTGGCAGTCGCCGGCTTCGATCTGGGGATCGTCGGGACTTCCGACGAGGAGCTGCGGCGGGTCCGGCTCGCAGAGGGTCCCGTAGGGCATCCCTTGCGGCGCCTCGAAGGGGCCGCACGCCGCGAAGATCCAGGTCGGATCCTCCACGCCGCTGCAGATGGCGTTCTGCCCATACGGGGCGCAGTCCTCCTGCGAGAGGCAATACGGCGCGCAGTGTTTGGTGCCGGAGCCGAAGTCGACACAGTCACCGAAGAGCGTCTCGCTCTCCTGGCAGTCGTTGTAGTCCGTGCACTCGCGCGTGCAGAACCCTTGGCAATCGCCCGACAGGCACTCGTTCGCTGCGGCGCACACCTCGAAGAACCCGAGCGTGCCGGCAGCGGCGCACTCGCCGCCGTCGACGAGGCAAGGCCCGAAGCCGCTGCCGTCCGCCTCGCAGGTGGTCTCGCCCATCGTGACGCCGTCGTCGCAGGTACAGGGCTCGACGGAATCGGGCTCACACTCCTGCGGGTCGCCGGTCGAGGTCGTGCTCGAGACCTCCTCACACTCACCGTCGGGCCCGACGCAGGGCCCGAAGCTCATCCCGTCGTCGAGACAGGTCTTGGTGCCTGGCTCGCGTGTGCCCTGACAGTTGCAGTAGATCTCCTCGGCTGGCGTGCAGAGCATCTCTTCCGCCGAGTCGCCGCACGCGGCGAGGCCCAGCGCGACGGCGCCAGCGGACATCAAGACCAAGATGGCGTAGCGGATCATCGGACGTTCCTCTGGGGCTTTCGACCGAGCAAGCGAGAGGCAAAGAAGGCGGAGACCGCGAACGCGAATACGCTCGAGAGCGGCGTGCCATCCCCCGAGCTTCCTTTGGGAGCGGCGACCGAGCAGCCGCCTTCGTCTTCCCCTTCTTCGTCCGTGGCGGCGGGCTCACCCCCGCACTCGGTCGCGAACCCGCCGCGGGGCTTGGTGTCGCAGGACACCTGACGCTCCGGCGCGTAGACCTCACACGCCGCGAGGATATCGTCCTCCTCGAGCGTGCGCTGCTCGATCGTCCCGGGCTCGTACCCGGCGAACATCGTCGCCGAGAAGTCGAGCGTGTGATCGAGCCCGATGAAGTGACCGACCTCGTGCGTCAGCACACTCTCGAGGTCGTAGTCGATCTCCATGTCGTTGATCGTGAAGTGGTTGTACGCGTGGTTGATCTCGATGTCGGCGTCGAGGATCTCACCCGTGTCGTCGTCGAAGGTGACCGTCGTCTTGGCCAGTGTGTTGTCGACGCCCTGGTAGTCCCACTTGTTGTCCTGGAACAGGATGATGTTCGCGTTCGCGCCGCCCGAGTTGTATTCGGTCTGGTGGCAGCTCACCTCGTCCAGCTCCGCGAAAGAGAGCGAGGACACGCCGCTGTCGCACTCGAGCTCGGTCCACGCGAGGAACGAGCGCTGCGCCACCTGGCGGAAGTATTTCATCGGGATGTGCTGGCTCGAGTCCTCCTGGAGGCTGAAGCCGACGCACCCGCTCGCCCAGTAGAGCTTCTGGCCGGTGATCTTGCACTCGTCCTCGTCTCGCGGGCAGTCGCCCACGCACGTCGTGCTGCGGCAGTACGCCTCCGCCGCGCCGCAGACGAAAAAGGGCGCCAGGAAGGCGAGAGAAGCAAGAGCCCGAAGGCGCATGGTAGACAAGGTAGCACACGAGGCCTTAGCCGGTCTTTGGCCTCGGCCGGCCTCGTGCTAGCTCAGCCAGGTGTTCGAAGAAGAGGGCGTCCAGGAGAGCACGGATCCGGCGGAGCTGAACGGGCCCCAGGCCGAGGCGGCAGCTCACACCCGCGGACCGCTCGTCGTCTTCGCGGGGGCGGGCAGCGGCAAGACGCGCGTCATCACCTACCGCATCGCGAACCTGCTCGCGACCGAGCGGGTCGCGCCCTACCGGCTGCTCGCCGTCACCTTCACGAACAAGGCGGCCGGCGAGATGCGGCACCGCCTCGAGGGCCTCGTCGGGCCGGAGCTCACGAAGGACCTCTGGGTGGGGACCTTCCACGCGACGTGCGCGCGCATCCTTCGGCGGTACCACGAGCCCGCTGGCCTCGGCCGCTCCTTCGTCATCTACGACGACACCGACCAGCGCTCGGTGATGAACCGCGTCTTCAAGGAGCTGAAGGTCGACGAGAAGCGGTACAGCGTGCGCAACGTCCTCGGCCGCATCCACAAAGAGAAACAAGAGGGCGTGACCTCGCGGGACTTCGTGCCTGGGGTGTTCGGCGAGGACGTCATCGCGCGGTGCTTCGAGGCCTACCAGCGGCACCTCTCGAACGCCAACGCGGTCGACTTCGACGACCTGCTCCTCAAGGTGCTCGCGCTCGCGGAGAGCCGCGAGCTCGGCGTGGGGGAGGAGCTCCGGAACAAGTTCTTGCACGTGCTCGTGGACGAGTTCCAGGACGTGAACCAGGTGCAATACCGGCTCGTGCGCGCCTTCAGCGAGCGCCACCAGAACCTCTGCGTCGTCGGCGACGACGACCAGAGCATCTACCGCTGGCGCGGGGCAGACGTACGCATCCTCCGCAGCTTCCGGAAGGACTTCCCCTCCGCGAAGATCGTGAAGCTGGAGCAGAACTACCGATCTTCGAAGAACGTGGTCTCCGCCGCGCTCTCGATCATCCAGCGCGCGCAGGACCGTGAGCCCAAGGAGCTGTGGACGGCCAACCCGGCGGGGGAGCCCGTCACCGTCGTCGCGACCGGGACGGAGCGCGACGAGGCGGCGTTCGTCGTGGGGAGGATCGGTGAGCTCGTCTCCCGTGGCGAGAAGCCGAGCGAGATCGCCGTCTTCTATCGGATGCACGCGCAGTCGCGCGTGCTCGAGGAGGTCCTGCGCGCGGAGCGGATCCCGCACCAGGTCATCGGCGGGGTTCGGTTCTTCGAGCGCGCCGAGGTCAAAGACCTCGTCTCGTACCTGCGCGTCCTCGTGAACCCCGCGAGCGACGTGGACCTCCTGCGCATCATCAACGTGCCGGCGCGCAAGATCGGCGACAGCACGATCGAGAAGCTCTCGGCGTTCGCGGCCGAGCAGCGGAGCAGCCTCTGCGCTGCCATCCCTGGTCTCGTCGAGTCTGGACGGCTCGGGCCGCAGCCGAGGAAGGCGCTCGCCTCCTTCGCGCGGCTGCTCGCGGATCTCGGCGAGCTCGCGAAGACGGCCTCGCCGTCCGAGATCGCCGAGGCGGTGCTCGATGAGAGCGGATACCGGCGGATGCTCTCCGAGGACGAGTCGACCGAAGGCGAGGCGCGCCTTCTGAACCTCGCGGAGCTCGTCGGCGCCTTGGTCGAATACGAGGAGGAGGAGCTCGCGGCAGGTGGAGCGCCCACGCTCGCCGGCTGGCTGGAGCGCGTGACGCTCTCGGCGAACGCGGACGAGCTGAAGGACGCGCCGAAGGTTGCGCTGATGACCGCGCACGCGGCGAAGGGGCTCGAGTTCTCCTACGTGTTCCTGACCGGCATGGAGGAAGACACCTTCCCCTACCGCAGCCAGGACCCGACCCGCCGGCACGATCCCGAGGAGGAACGTCGCCTCGCGTACGTCGCGGTGACGCGCGCGCGGCGGAAGCTCTGGATCACCCACGCGGAGCGACGGTCGCTTTTCGGCGGCGTGAAGTACTGCGCGCCGAGCTCGTTCCTCGGCGACATCCCGCCGGAGCTGATCGAGCACAAGACGACCGAGACGCTGCGCGCCTCGAGCGGCCGCTTCATCGATCGGGAGAGCTTCGCGCCCGAGCGGCCGCGTCTGGCGTGGTCACACCCGCAGGCCGCGTCGAGCGGCGCGATGCGGCCTCGACAGACGTCGCTCTCGTTCGGCTCGCGAGAGCCGGGCGAGCGCTATGTCGAGCACGAGCCCGGCGAGCGCTTCGTGGAGCGCGACGAGCGAGAGCCGCGACGTCGCGCCGAGGGCCCTCAGGTCGGCGACCGCGTGACGAACAAAGCATTCGGCTACGGCCGCGTCGTCACGGTGGACGGCGGCCCCGATCCGACGGCGACTGTCGACTTCGTCGGTTGGGGGAAAAAGCGCGTGAAGGCACGTTTCCTCGAACCGACCTGAGCGCGCTCACTGCGGCCTCAGTAGGTGAAGGTAGGCGGGAGAACTTCGGGTACGCCGCTCTCGGCTTTCGTCTTATCCTGGTCGGTAGCGCGGAGAGGAGAGGACTCGATGCAGCTCGCACGCAAGCGTTTGCCGAAACCCACCTTCGACGTGATGGAGAAGGCGTACCTCGCGAGCAAGACCTGCTTGCACCTCTGCCCGGTCGCCACGCCCGTCGACTCCGGCTTCTCGCGCGACGAGTCCGCCGTCCGGCTGTGCGAGGCGCTCCTCGTCGCGACCAACGTCGTCGCGCAGCGGTCGGAGATCTCGCGGAGCGACAGGCAGCTCCTCGGGGATTTCTCGTTCGCTCTCTACGGGCGCATGTGCCCCCACGGCGTCGGCTTCGAGGCCGACGCGCTCTCGCGCTTCTGCGCCGCGGAGTGGGGCGACCCGCTCAAGTTCACTGACGGTGCGAGCGCCCAGGCGAGGCTCCGCTCGAAGACCGGCGTCATTTGCTTCTCGGGGCACCAGGGCCGCGGGAGCCGCACGCACATCGACCTCTGGAACGGCTCGCAGTGCCTGGGCGAAGCTTACTGGGACGCGAGTGAGATCCTGTTCTGGGAGCTCCACTCCGCCGCGGGCGCCGGGAACGGCAACACGAGCGGCGGCGGCGGTGGGGAGACCCCGTTTGCGCCCGAGGCAACCGCGCAGCCGAGGCCCCAGCCGAAGAAGGCCGCGCCGCCCGCGGAGGAGCCCCCGGAGACGGACGACCAGAAGCCTGCGCTCCGGCTCGAGTACGAGGCAGCCGTGAAGGCGCTCAAGGACAAGGTCCCCGTGATGCGCTCGCAGGGGATGGAGGACGAGGCGATCGCGCGGGCGCTCCATGCCGAGCGCCGCGAGCTCGGCGTGAAGTACAAAGGGCTCACGCCGCCTGAGAAGCTGGCCGAGATCTACGCGCGCAACCTGGAGAAGTACGGCGACAAGCTCGGCCCGACAATCGAGTACCTGCGGGACAAGGGCAAGACCTGGGAGCAGATCATCGACAGCGCGACCCGCCCCGGAGGAAAGGACCTGAAGTTTGGAAAATAAAGCCGGTTCCGAGGCGGCCGTGGTGGTCGGTGACGAGTTCGACGACGAGCTTCGCGATGCGTTGCTCGACGTTCTGCGCGAGATGGGCGCCACCGAGAAATCGAGCGAGCGCGGCGTGGGCGGCTCCCAGGAGATCGAGACAGCCGTCTTCGATCTCCAGGGCCGGCGCCTCGTGGTGGAAGCGGAGACCTACGAGGGGCTCAGCATCCGCGGAGACGAAGCGCTCGTGAAGGACGTCGAGAAGCGGCTCAAGGAAAGGCGCGGCGCGTCCTGAGCGCCGATCACTTCTTCTTTCGATCCTCGATGGCCAGGCGGACGACACGCTTCAGCTTCGGTGCGCTCACCGCGCCGGAGACGAAGTAGTCGTCCACGAACGTCGCGGGGGTGCCGTCGATGCCGAGCTTGTCGGCGGCTTCCACGTCGGACTTGATGACGGCGTCGTATTTGTCGTCATCGAGCGCGCCGGCGATCTTCTTCGCGTCGAGCTTCATGCCCGCCGCCAGCTCCTCGAGCCCCGCGCGCCCGAGCTTCCGCTCGGTTTGAGCCTCGAAGAGGGCGTCGTGCATCTTCCAGAAGCCCGCGTCCCCGCGCTGCGTTCTGGCCTCGAGCGCCGCGGTCGCGGCGGGCCACGCGTTCTTGTGCATCGGGAGCGGCAGGTGGCGAAAGACGAGCGTCACCTGGCCGGGGAACGCCTTCTCGACCTGGCGTAGGGATTCCGCGTGGCGGCGACAGAACGGGCACTCGAAGTCGGAGAACACCTGGATGATCACCGGGCCGGCGCCGCGCTTCGGCGCGTTCTTCGGCGGCGCGCCGATCGCGAGCTTCTGCGGAGGATCCGCGCGCTTCGCGGTCTTCATGATCTCGTCGTAGACCTTCGCGCGCGGCGTGCCCGCGTCCACCATGGCCTTCGCCGCGGCGAGGCGCTCGTCGATCACCGAGGTGAACTCGTCGAACGAACGCGCGCCGGTGATCCGCTGGCCATTCACGAAGAAGGTCGGCGTACCGTCGGCCTCGAGCTCGCTCGCGAGCTCCTGGTCGGCCTCGATGGCGCTCGCGTGTTTCCTCGCTGTCACGGCCTTGGCGGTCGCGCTCGGGTCGAGCCCCGCCGCGGTCGCCAGCTCGGTTACGTCCCGCTCGTCCGTCGGGCGCTCGAGCTGGAAGATCGAGTCGTGTGCGGCCCAGAAGGCCTGGGCCCCCTTCTTGACGAAGATCTCCTGCGTGAGCTGGGCGGAGCCCGCCGCGCTTTTGTGGAACGGCAGCGGGTTGTGCTTGAAGACGAGCCGGACCTCGTCTCCGTATTTCTTCTCCACGCGCGCCAGGGTCTTCTGCGCCTTGGCGCAGAACGGGCACTCGAAATCCGAGAACACCACGATGGTGACCAGGGCATCGGCCTTGCCCTTCACGGGCGAGGTGCCGACCGGCGCGTACCAGACGGTTCGATCGACCTCGGGCACGAGCGCTTCGCGCTTCGCGCTCGCGTCCGCGGCCTCGCGATTCGTCGCGGTGCGCGCGGCGTACATGCGCTCGAGCGGCGCGCCACCCGCGGCCGCCTCGGCGACCGCGACGAGCTCCGCGTCGATGGTGGCTTCGAAGCGCGACTGCGGTTGGGCGCCGGAGATGAAGACGCCGTTCACGAAGAAGGCGGGGGTGCCGCGGATGCCGAGGCGTTCGCCAAGCTCGATGTCGAGGTCGACCTTCTCGGCGCCGGATGCCGTGGCACCCTCCCCGAGATCGCGAGGGATCGATCTCGCCTGGAGCTCGGAGAGCGCTCGTCCGACCGCTTGCGCGGGGCTCTCGCCCTCGTTCCGCTCCAGGAACACCATTCGATAGAAATCCCAGAACGCGGCGTCGCCCGAGCGCGCCCGCAGAGCCTCGGAGAAGACCGCGAGGGCGTAGGCGTTGTCGTGCATGTCCAGCGGGAGATGTTTGAAGGCGAAGCGCAGCTTCTTGTCGCCGTATTTCTCCTTCAATGCCTCCAGCGTCTTCGCTGCATCGCCGCAGTACCGGCACTCGAAGTCGGCGAACATGACCACGGTCACGGGCGCCAGCGGGTCGCCCCAGACGGCGTCTTTGCTCGTCACCGGGATGAGCCCGGGATCGATCGCGTCGGTCGCGACGGCGGGGACGGCGGCGGGTTGGGCCACGCCGTCTTCGCTCGGCTGCGGCAGGGGTGGAGCCGAGGCGCAGGCGACGAGCAGCGCGAGGAGGGCCGAGAGGAGGAGCCGGAGCATGGCTGAGGGTGCTTTAGCGCACCGCAGGGCCGAGATCGTGCTTTTCTCGCCGCGTCGCCGTAGCCTCCTCCTACGATGAATGCCATGGCTTATTTTTCGGCGTGGCGCGACACGAGGCGCGCACGTGTGCTGGGCGTCACCGCGTACCTCGTGCTCACGGTGCCCAAGCTCGGGCTCGGGTGTCGCGACCCGGACGAATGCCTGCACGACTGGCAGTGTGGCGACAGGTCGATCTGCATTCCGTACGAGGAGCGCTACCAGTGCTTCTCGGCCCCGGTGTGCGGGACGGGGGACGAGTGCGACGAAGACGAGGCGTGTGTCCTCCGGTCCACTCGAATCGTCGACGAGGCGCCTCGCGACCCGTTCACCTCCGATGCGCCGGGGAAAAAGACGTGCGGCGGCTACGCGGGGCCGCCAGAGCCGGTCGAGGAGGGTTGCGGCTCGTCCACCGACGACGACGGCTACGGCGGGTACGACAACGGCACGACGTCGAGCTCGAAGAGCTCCTCGAGCTCGACAGGCACCACGAGCCAGACTGGCACCGGCGGGGGAGGTGGCGACCTCGGAGGCGGCGGAGCCGGAGGCGAGCCCGGCACTGGCGGCACTGGCGGCGCTGGCGGCTCGGATGGCGGCGGAGGTGGGGTATGAGCCGGACAACAAGCGCGGGGACGAAGCTCCTGCTGGCGGCGTTGGCGATGGTCGGCTGCGGGCGCAGCACGGAGGACCTCTGTGAGGACTTCGTGGACGAATGCGGCGACGATCGCGACAGCGTGGGCTCCTGCGTGCGGCGCGCGGACGAGCTCGAGCAGCGCGCGACGGAGGCGGGCTGCCTCGAGCCGTACGATGCGTACCTCGATTGCATCGACGGGCTCGAATCGCTCTGCGACACCGCGGATGATTGCGCGGCGCCGCGGGAGGACCTCGCCCGCTGCGGCGTGTTCTTCGAATAGTCAGTCGATGCGCGCGCGCTTGCCGCCGCCCTTGCGGGTCAAGGACAGCATCTTGCTCCGCGTGTGCGGCGCGAGCGCCAGGGGGTCGCGGAGCCCGGCCGCCAGTCGGAGCGCTCCTGCGTACGCGATCATCGCGGCGTTGTCGGTGCAGCTCGCGAGCGGGGGCACGAAGACGTCCAGCCCCGACGCGCGGGCGCGCTCCGTGATCTTCTCCCGGAGGCCGCGGTTCGCCGCCACGCCGCCGCCGATGACGACGGCGCCGACCTCCTCTTGCTTGGCGGCGCGCAGCGTCTTGTCGACGAGAGCGTCGGTCAACGCCGCCTGAAACGAGGCGCAGAGGTGCGCGAGCGCGTCCCCGGAGGGGACGCCCGAGACCTCGACGTGGCGCGCGAGCGCGCTCTTCAACCCCGAGAAGCTGAACTCGAGGCCGAGCCGATGGGCGGGCTTGGGCGGCGCAAACGCCGACTGCCTCGCGTCTCCCTGCGCCGCCAATCGATCGATCGCGGGGCCGCCGGGGTAGCCGAGACCGAGCAGCTTCGCTGCCTTGTCGAACGCCTCCCCCGCGGCGTCGTCGCGTGTCGCGCCGAGCTCACGGACGTGATCGAGCGACGGGCCGTCGACACGATAGATCGCCGTGTGTCCGCCCGACGCGAGCAGCGCGACGAAGGGGAAGGGGGGAGCGCGATGATCGGGGCTGCGGCGCAGGAACACGGCGAGGAGGTGCCCCACGAGATGGTCGACCCCCACGAGCGGCTTTTCGGCGGCCCACGCCAGGCCCTTGGCGAACTGGAGCCCGACGAGCAGCGCCCCGAGGAGGCCTGGCCCGGCGGTGACGGCGATCCCGTCGAGATCGTGGAGCGAACGGCCGGAGCGCGCGAGCGCCTCGTCCACGACGCGCGGCAACGCCTGCGCGTGGTCGCGCGCGGCGATCTCGGGGACGACGCCGCCGTAGGGGACGTGGATGTCGATCTGGCTCTTGACGACGTCGGACAGAACGGCGCCGTCCGACGAGACGACCGCGGCCGCGGTCTCGTCACACGAGGTCTCGATGCCCAGGACGACGGTGCTCACGGCGAACGCGCGCTCGTCTGCTCCGGCGCGAGGAGCTGCTTGGCGAGAGATCGCACGTGTGGCTCGGCGTCTTGTTTGGACGCGGCCTCGAGGACGGGCGTCGCGGCCTTTTTGTCGACACGGGCGAGGCTCTTCAGCGCCGCCTCTCGAACGAGCGCGTACGTGTCTTTTGTCGCGAGCGCGGACAGCGCCGAGACCGCGCGGTCCTTGGCGGAGCCGGAGCCGAAGCGGCCGAGCGTCTCGGTGGCGCGGACGCGCACGGGCCACGCCGCTTCGCTCTGCGCCAGCTTCGCGACCTGCTCGACGACGGACGGTCCGGCGTTTGCGTCGATCGACGCCAGGATGGCGCGCTTCACCTCGTCGTCGCCGCGCGCGAGCGCGTCGACGAGCGCGGCGTCCGAGCTCTCCGTCTGCGTCTTGGCCATGACCGCCGCCGCCCTCGTCCGGAGGGCGGCGTCCGGGTGCTTCGCGAGCGCGGCGAAGCCCTTGGAGGTGGCGCGCAGGATCTCTCTCGTCGCCTTTTCGGCCTGCGCGCGTCGCTCGGGCGACGCGTCCGCGCCGGCGGACGAAAACGGTCCCAGGATCGAAGACTCCGAGAGCGCGTCGGCGATGGCCGCGGCCTTCTCGGGGCTTGTCGACACGGCGCCTGCCGCGCTGCGCGCGAGCCACGAGACGTGGGTGAGCAACACGTCCAGGCGGGCGTCGGCCGACGGGGACGGGGGCTGCAGCGCGCGGAGCACCGAGGCCATCTCCAGCTTGCCGTCCGGGACCGGCAGCGGCTCGGCGCGCGCAGGGCTCTTTTCGGTCTTCGTCTTCGGGGCCATCGAGGCCGCCGCCGAGATGGCGTCGCGCACGAGGACCGGGTCCGGTGACAACATCGCGCCGGCGAGCGCGAGCATGGTGCTCTCGTCCGGCTTGCCGCTCGCCGCAGCGAGACGCGCCGAGACGAACAGCCCGGCGCGACGGAGCGTGGCGTCGTTGGCCTCGACGGCGGCGGACGCGATCTCGTGGACCGCCTTGTCCAGCTCGCGGTCGCCGATCTCCGTCACCGCCAGGAGCGCCGCGGCTCGTGCCACGGGCCCGGCCTCGGCGGAGCGCGCGAGCTTGAGCAACGCGCCGCCGTGTTTTTTGCTCCTCGTGAGGCCCAGCCCCACGGCCGCGACGGCCCGCACCTCCGGCGAGCTCGCGTCGAGCAGACGTGCGAGCAGCGACTCGGCCTTGGGATCGCGCATGCGCGCGACGGCCCACGTCGCCGCCACCGCGATCTCGTCCGCAGGGGCGATCGAGGCGTCGCGGCTCTTCGGCAACAGCAGCTGCTCGAGCCGCTCGAGCATCGCAGGATCACGGAGCGCGCCCACCGCGACCATGGCGCGTACGCGGAGCTCCTTGTCGGCGCCGCCGGTCGCGAAGTTGAACAGCGTGGGACCGCCGCTCCTGTTCTCGACGTACGCGAGCACCTCGATCGCGACCCGCTGCTGCGCCTCGCGGTCGTCGGCGAGCGCGTCGAGGAGCGGCTTGACCGCGCGCGACCCGATCGCCGAGAGCTGCGACCTCGCGGCCTCCACCTGCGCCGGGTCTTCGCCGTGGCGCACCTTCTGGACGAGCGGGAGCGTCATCGCGCCGTAGAGCTCGACGAGGAGCCTGCGGTAGATCGACTTCTGCGGGTTGCCGACCGCGACCGGCAAGAGCTCGCGCTCGAGCGTCTCGAGGCTGCCCTTGCCGAGGTTGATCTGCATCGACAGACGCGCCGCGCGGGCGACGAGCTCCTCGTCGCCGGAGGCGCGCACGACGCGCCGGAAGAGCCGGTCGGCTTCGGCCGCGTCACCGGACGAGAGCAGGAGCTCCGCCAGGTCGAAATAGGCGGGCCAGAGCCGATCGTTCTTGGCGAGCGCGAGGCGATACTCGGCGATCGCCTTCGGGAAGTCCTGGCGCTTGCGGTACATGTCGCCGAGCTTCTGGTGACCGTTCGCGTCCTCGGGGGAGAGCTCCACCGCCTTCGCGGCGTACCGGATCGCGTCGTCGTCTTTGTAGAGCTCGGCCGCGTATTGGGCCATGCGCTGGTAATACTGCCGCGCCGCCTTGTCGTTCAGCTCCGCGAGCTTCTCGAGGACCTCGATCGCGCCGACGAGGTTCTGCTGCTTCACGAGGACGTGCTCGAGCGCCAGCAGCGACGCCTCGTCGCCCGGCGCCTTCGCGATCACGGCGCGCAGGGTCGACTCCGCGTCGGCGAGCTTGCCGAGCTTCCGCTGCACCTCGGCGAGGAGGCGCCCGGCTTCGAGGTCGGGCGGGGTCCCTTCGAAGCGCTGCTTCAGCGGCGAGACGCGGTTCGCGAGCTCCTTCGTCACCGACCAGATGCTCACGATGTGCGTGCGCGCCTCGCGCGACAGGTTCGGATCGCCCTTGGCTTCCTTGAGCAGCTCCTCCCAGATCGCGACGGCTTGCCCGAAGCGTTCCCCCGCCAGCGCCGTCCCGGGCGCCGTGCGCTCGAGCGCCACGGCGAGGCCCTTCTTGAACTGCACGTTCTTCGGCTCGAGGCTCACGGCCTCGCGGAGCGCCTCGAGCGCCTCGTCGGGCATGTCGTGCTCGAGGTAGACCTCGCCCAACGTGAAGCTCGCGCGGGCGCGGTTCGGCAGGAGCGTGCGAACCCTCGCCCAGGTGTCGAGCGCCTTCTTCTTGTCGCCTGCCTGGTAGTGACGGTCGCCGAGGTCGATGAGGAAGGTCGGATCTCCGCCGCCTGCCGCGCCGGCGAGGCGGTTCAGGAGGGCCATCGCCTTCTCCTTCTCCTCCATGCGCTCGTAGAAGTCCGCCACGGCGGCCAGCACGTCGGCCTCCTGCGCGCGGCCCTCGAGCTCCTTCAGGAGGCGCAAGGCCTTCGGCCGATCTCCGCGCTGGATGAGCGTCTCACAGAGCTCGAACACGAAGTCGGGGTTGTTGGGCGCGGCCTTGATGAGCGCCTCGTACTCCTTGGTGGCCGCCTCGAGATCGCCCGCGGTCTGCAGGAGGTGGACGACCTTCACGCGCGTGTCCACGTGGCTTCCGTCGATGGAGAGCGCCTTGCGGTAGGTGGCGAGGGCCTTGTCGACGTTCCCCGTCTCCTCGTAGAGGGCTCCGAGAGCGGCGAGCCGCTGGAAATCCTGCCCGGGCTCCTTCTCGAGGATCTCGATGAGCTCGCTGAGCTTGCTCTCCGCGCGGAACGCCTCCGTCATGATGGCGAGGATCTCGGCCCGGATGCCCGCCGAGCCCGCCGACACGGACAGCGCACGCTTGAGCGTGTCGAGCGCCTCCTTCGTCTTCTTCTGCTTGGCGAGCGCGCTCCCCAGGTCGCGGAGCGCCGGCCCGAGGGCTCGGTTGTCGCCGGCCGCCGCCTTCACGACCTCGCGGAACTCCGCCTCCGCGAGGTCGAGCTGCTGCTTCGCGAGGAGCGCGCGGCCGAGCTCGGCCTTCACGAAGAGCGAGCCTTGCGAGCGCTTGACGAGGCTCTGGTGGTGCTTGCGCGCGGCGTCGAAGTCTTTGAGATCGACCGCCAGGTTCATGAGGATGCGCGTCGTCTGCTCGATCTCGGAGTCGACCTTGAGCAGCGGCAGCGCCTTTTCGTAGTGCCCGCTCGCCCCCTTCTTGTCGCCGCGGTCGACCTCGAGCTGCGCGAGCGCGAGCAGCGGCGCCGCCTCCTTCGGTTTGTCCGCGATGGCGGCCTCGAAGGTCGCGATGGCGTCCTCGTATTTGCCTTCCATCTTCTGGATGCCGGCGAGCGCGATCTTCGCCGCCCATCCGTCGTCGCCGGTCGCCTTCGATTTGGTCTCGAAGTCCTCCAGGAGCTTCTTCAGGTTGCCGTCTCGCTCCCGGTAGAGCTGGGCGAGGCGTTGCAGCGGGAAGGGGACACCGGGCTGGGAGAGGACGATCGCGGTGTAGCGCGCGATCAGGACCGCCGGGTCTTTGCCCTTCTCGCCTTTTTCGTCGGGCTTGCCAGGGCCTTCCGCCGTCGGTTTGTCGGGCTTGCCCGGCTTCGTCGTGTCGGCGGGCTTGCCCGGCTTCGCGGGCTTGCCGGGCTTCGTGGGCTTGCCCGGCTTCTTGCGCCCGCCGATCCCCAGATCGGCGCGGGCGGGCGAGGCTGCGGTGCCCACCACGGCCGAAGAGACCAGGGCTGCGAGGATCACCGCGACAAGCCTACGCACTCCGCCAGCGTAGCCTCTCCGGCTCGGCCGAGCCAGCCGGTCACCGCATCACGACGAGCCCCACGACGGCCGCCAGCGCCAAGAGGACGAGCGCCGAGATCGCCGCGAGAAACCCCCAAACGGGCCGCGGTGCGCCGTGGGAATCTCCGCCGCGCTCCGGGGCGTTTTCGGTCGATCGGGGGAGCGCGCCGCGCGCGTCGCGTCTCGTCCACAAGAGGAGCGCTATCTCGAGCGCGGCAGCGAGCGAGAGCGCGGCCGTCGTGGCCGTGCGGACCCGCGCGAGCCGCGTGGTCTCGGCGGCCACGGCCGCCGGCATCCCGTCGAGCGCGATGGTCAACCGCGGGGCCGACGCCGCACCGGAGCGCTCGACGCCAGGCCAGGTGACGGTCGAGGCGCCCACCTCGTAAGCGTCGCTCGACACCGTCACCGCGCGCACGTCGGACCCGATCGGCATCTTTCCTCGGAAGAAGCCATCGGGTGCGGCCTGCAGCTCGACAACGCCCCCGCCGGTTCGACCCAGGTCGTCGAACAGCGACACGAACGCGACGTCGCGCGGCGCCGGTGAGACCAGCGTCAGCTCGTCATCCGCGATGCTCGCCGCGATCGCGCCCATCACGGTCGGGAGCTCGACACGGAGCGTGCCGGACCGCGCGCCCGCCTTCGCGGTCAGATCGATCACCGCGGGCGGCGCGATCGCGGTGAGGGGCAAGAGCGCGCGGCCGTCTTTCACACCGACCTCGAGCGTGGCCGGCTCGACGCTCGACCCGCTCATCGCGAGCGCCGCCTCGGACACCAGGCTGGCCCCATCCCGAACCTCGACGCTCACGACGCCCGGTATCGACGGAACGAGCGTTCCCGTCGCGATCCGCGCCGAGACCACGAGGTCGCCCTCGACCACGCCGGGCAGCGCGCCCGCGGTGGCCGAAGGAGCGGGGCCGCCCTTTCCCTTCAGGACGCCGTCCGCGAGCGTGCGCTGGCCGGCGCGGACGCGCACCGTCGAGCCTGGCGGGAGCGGAGCCGCGAGCGCCGCCTCGACGACACCGGCGGGGCCGGTGCGGCCCTGCCAGATGGGCGTTTCCTTTCCGGAGACGAACAGACTCACATCCTCGAGGGCGATCGGCCGTGGGATCGGCGCACCTCGCTCGATGGTCTCGATCCGTAGCGACCTGGGCCCGTCAGGCTCGGCTCCCGCGGCCATCACGCGCGCGGCGACGACGGGACGCTCCTGGCCCGGGCCAAACAGGACGACGACCACGAGGGCGGTCGCGACGGCCGGCAAGGCGAGCAGGAGCGTTCGTCGATCCACGCTGCGATTGTAGCGAGACTTTGCGTCGCGCCCCGCCTTTCGGTAAGCCGCGTCTGTGGCAGCGAAGACGAAGATCAAGACGAAGAAGGCACCGAGCGCGAAATCGCCTGCCAAGAGCGGGGGTGAGGCTCGCTGGCTTCGCGAGCGGACGGAGAAGCGGACCGAGCGCCGGTTTGCGCCGAGCGCCAAGTCATTCGCCGTTCTGAGCTGGGTCCTCCTCGGCCTGGGCGCTGCCGCGATGGGCGCAGGCGTCTTCGGGCAGTTCCTTCGCGCTGTGGGGCCGCACCCCTACGCGCTCCACTTCCTCGGCGGGGGCACCCTCGGCTTCGTCCTCGGCCTGGTCCTCTCCAACCGCGTCGTGCCGACGCTCCGGATCGGCGACGCCGGGCTCGCCGTCGAGCGTGGCCAAGACACGCTCGATCGCCTGGGATGGCACGAGATCGACGCCGTCCGGTTCTCCTCGGGCGTGCTCGTGTTCTCGGGGGCGGGCAAGGTCGTCTCGATCAACGTGGCCGAGCACCCGGACGCCGCGGCCTTTGCGGTGGCGGAAGGTCGAGCTCGAATCCCCTCGCGGATGGCGGATGCACCCGAGAGCCTGCCCGGGCCCGCACCGGAAGCGAGTGAGCTCCTCGTGCTCGAGCCTCCACAGCTCGCTGGTCTGCGCTGCGCCGCTTCCAACCGCCTCATCTCGTTCGAGGCCGACGCGAGGGTTTGCGGTCGATGCGGGCAGGCCTACCACAAAGAAGAGGTCCCCGAGCGTTGCTCGACCTGCGACGCGCGGCTCACCTGAAGGGCCCGAGGCTGCGGGCCGAGGCGACGCCTCGGCCGCGCCCCCCTCGCTCCTTCAGGCCTCTCGCTCCTTCAGGCCTCTCCCTACTTCAGTCCATAACGAGACGGGTCTTTTCGAAGGAGCTCGATGTAGAACTCGGCCTCCTGTCCGGGAGGCAGCTCTCCGGCTTCGACGGCCTTCTCGAGCGAGCGCTTGATGTCGCCGATGAGCCGCGACGGAGGCAGGCCGAAGGTGCGCATGATCTCGTCGCCGATGCCGCTCGGCAACGGCGGGACCTTCGCGTCCTCCTCCGCGAGCGTCCGCACGCGGTCGGCGAGATCGCTGATCTGACGCAGGCCGCGCTTCTTCTTCTCCGGGCGCTTCGTCGTGATGTCCGCTCGGGATAGGCAGAGCACGTGATCGAGCAAAGGCCCCATCTCGCGGGCGAACCGGCGCACCGCGCTGTCGGTCCACGAGGCGTCGTATTGGCTCGCGCGGAGGTGGTGCAGGATGAGGAAACGCACCGACTCGCGGAGCGACTCCTCGCGCGAGAAGATCGGCATGCGACGGTGCAGCCTGTCGAACATGCGCGCGCCCACCTCGGCGTGCCCGAAGAAATGGACCTCCCCGTCGGGGCTGATCGAGCGAGTCTTGATCTTGCCGATGTCGTGCAGGAGAGCTGCCCAGCGGATCTCGAGTCGCGGCACGGCCTGCCGGACGACCTGCTTCGTGTGCTTCCACACGTCCTTGTGGCGCCACTCGCCGTCGCCGAAGCCGACCATCGCCTCCACCTCGGGCAGCAGCGCCACGAGGGCTCCGGCCTCGAGCAAGGCGTCGAGCCCCGCCTCGGCGTCGGGCGCCATCACCACGCGGTCGAGGAAGCGGCGCAGGTCATCGACGTTCGACGTCGAAGCGAGGCGGTAGTCCTCGGGCCGAGCCACCACGATCGGGCCTGCCGCGCCACCTTCGGCGCGCGAGGCCGCCCACTCGAGCGCCTCGAGCGCACGACGAGCGTCCGCGACTTCGCTCACCTGATGCTCCACCGACACGATACTCCTTCTGTCGAGCGACGCTTCGCTCCGAGCCGGGCTGACCGAGCCGGGCCGACCGAGCCGGGCTGCCTGAGCCGGGCTGCCTGCGCCCGGCCGCCGAGCCGGGCTGACGGCTGCGGGGCGGCGCTTCTTAGCCAATAGCCGCGCGATTGTCAGGACCGAAACGCACGCGCTCGTCCCGAGGGGGCTCGGTGCTGCCCGCGGTGCTCGTCGAGCCTCAGGCCCGGGCCCGGAGCAGGCGGTGGATGTGCGTCCGCTCCCAGGCCAGCGCGCGTTCGTAGTCCCGGAACAGCTGCTCGCGGATCAGGAATTGCTTCGGGTGGAGGATTCGACGCGAACCGCTCGACTCTGCCGGGATCACGTGATGAAGCATCTCGTGGTAGACGACGTACGAGACGAAATACCGCGGCACCCAGCCTCGATCGAGCACGGGATGCACACGGATGAGCCGCTCGGTCGCCGAGTAGCTGCCGAGCTTGAGCGTTCGACGTGTCTCCCCGCGGCGCGCACCGACCCGACCCCACGTGATGAGGGAGTCGACGGTGCCTCCGAAGTACTTCTTGTTGAGCGCGTTGTAGAGCGCCAGAAGATCGTGGCTCTGCCCCTGCGTGTGCAGCGGGCGAAGGAACGGCCTGGCCGCACGAATCCGGTGGCTGCAGTCGTCGATGTAACGGCCGACGACGTCGGAGGCATCGCGGTCGCGCCGGCCGCGCGTGCTCGACGCGATGAACCGGACCAGCGCGTCCTTCACCGACGATGGTGCGTCGAGGAACATGTGGTGCAGCCGCGCTCGGAGGACGCCGCCGCGCTCCGCGAAGCTGATCATGCTCCGACAGTTGTCGGTGACGCTCAGGATGGCAGGCTTGAGCGCCGCCTGGCTCAGCTTCCGCTCGAGCAGCTGGCGCGCACCTTCGTGGACGAAGATGCGGGGTGACCCCGCGGGAAACGGGATCTCGACCTGCACGTGACGTGGGTCGGGGATGCGCACCGCCGCAGGGGCAATCCGTGGCGCGAGGGGCCTCACCGGGATGCGCGCGCGAGAGTCCCGACCGATGGGTCTCTGAGCGAAGGGAAAGACGATTAGCCCCGGCATCGGCGTCCTTTTGGGGGTATGATGAGGCACCCTTGCTGTCAAGCAATGGCCCGGAAGTGCTCAGAAAGACACTGATTCCTGGCGCAGGAGGGCATCGTGACGGGTGTTCACCCATCACCCTCTTTCGCCAAGCAATCCGAAGTGCGACCTGCCCTGTTGAAGGGTGATCGGACGTTGGGGGGGACCGGACGACCCCATCGTCCGGCCCGTGGTACACGACTGACTCAGTTTGTCTTCTGGGGCGTCTTGGGAGCGGCTGCGGGGGCGCCGCGCTCCTTCGCGTCGTTCTTCGCTCCGGGGGTCGCCCCCGTCGCGGGCGGCGCAGCGCCGGCGCCGCCTTGGGGCGCTCGCCCTGCTGCGGGCCCGCCCGCACCGGCTCCGCCAGCTGCGGCACCGTTGATCTGATCCTTCGGGCCACCTCGATTGATGCCGTGTTTCTCGAGGATGAGCGCCTCGATCTTCGAGGCGGTGGCGGGGTTCTGCTCGAGGAAGCTCCGCGCGTTCTCTCGGCCCTGGCCGATACGCTCGCCCTGGAACGAGAACCAGGCGCCGCTCTTCTCGATGATGCCGCCTTCGACGCCGAGGTCGATGATGTCGCCCATTCGGCTGATGCCTTGGCCGTAGAGGATGTCGAACTCCACCTCACGGAACGGCGGCGCGAGCTTGTTCTTCACCACCTTCACGCGTGTGCGGTTGCCGACGACGCTCGGCTCCTTCCCGCCCGCAGCTGCCTCTTTGATGGCGCCGATGCGGCGGATGTCGAGGCGAACCGACGCATAGAACTTGAGCGCATTGCCGCCGGTGGTCGTCTCCGGGTTCCCGAACATGACGCCGATCTTCATGCGGATCTGGTTGATGAAGATGAGCATGCACTGCGACCGCGCGACCGTGCCGGTGAGCTTGCGCAGCGCCTGGCTCATCAAGCGGGCTTGAAGACCGACGTGGCTGTCGCCCATGTCGCCTTCGATCTCGGCCTTCGGCACGAGCGCCGCGACCGAGTCGACTACGATGACGTCGACCGCGTTGGAGCGGACCAGCATGTCCGCGATCTCGAGGGCTTGCTCGCCGTAGTCCGGCTGGGAGATCAAGAGCTCGTCCGTCTTGACGCCGAGCCGCCGGGCGTAGCTCACATCGAGCGCGTGCTCCGCGTCGATGAAGGCTGCGGTGCCGCCCGCCCGCTGCACGGCGGCGATGGCGTGCAGCGTGAGTGTGGTCTTGCCGCTCGACTCGGGGCCGTAGATCTCGATGATGCGACCGCGAGGGTAGCCGCCCACGCCGAGCGCGATGTCGAGGCCGAGAGAGCCGCTGGGGACCGTCGCCACCTCTTCATGGAGGGACTCACCCTCCTTGAGGCGCATGATCGCTCCCTTGCCGTATTCCTTCTCGACGCTGGCGATGGCGAGCTCCAAGGCAGCTGACTTTTGTTTCGAGGTCCTCTCGTCGCTCATGGGTTCACCTTACTGTGCGAGTGTTCAGGGTGCAAGCCTTTGGAGCCGGGGGCTGCCCCGGCCGAGCCAGCGAAGAGAGTCATAGCCCTCGATGAGCCAAACCGAAAGCCTTCTGCGACGATGGTATGACATTGTTTGACCATTTAAGGGCTGCTTCGTACGCGCTGACGGGACGGCTATTCTCCTGAACATGCTCCCAACCGTGACCGGCGGCAGGTTCATCGCCGCGACGGCGCTCGTCACCTCCGCGGTGGGCCTCTCCGCCTCTTGCCGCGAGCTCGTCGTGGGCGACGGGATCGACGCGGCAAGCGAGCTCTGCGACTACGTCCGCCGGTGTTACGGCGACGAGCGCGTCTTCGGCGGCTGCGATCGGTTCGCGTCGATCCTCGAGGGCGCGCCCGAGCCCACGCGGGTCGGCTTTCTCGCGGAGATCGATCTCGAGACCTGCCTCGCGTCATGCCCCGCCGCGCTGGCCTGCCTGGACGTCAGCCCCTACTGCGCGCAGGCGGAGCCCTGCGGCGAGGCGCGAGACTGCTGCGGGTGGAGCGACGGGCTGTCGAGATGCTCGGGCGGTTCCTGTTGTGTTCCTCTCGGGGCGCCTTGCGCCGCCGAGGGAGATTGCTGCGAAGGGATCTGCGAAGGCGGAGTCTGCGGTGGGCGCCCCTGTCTCAACAACGCGCAGCCATGTGAGTACGGAGAGGAGTGCTGCTCGGGCGTGTGCCGCGACGGCGCCTGCGACAAGAAGGACTGCTCGTTCGACGGCGAGCCCTGCGCGCTCCCGACGGATTGTTGCCCAGCCGAGCCGGGCACCATGAACACCTGTGAGACGGGCGTCTGCCAGAAGGTGGGCGTCGTCTCCTGTCAGGGGGAGCTCGAGCCGTGCGAGCCGATGGGCGGAGCCCTCGTCTGTTGCGACGGCCTGACGTGCCAGGACGACGGAATGGGCGCGGTGTGCCGGTCCGCTTGCGCGGACACCGGTCAAGAATGTGCCATCACCCCTTGTTGTGGAGACGGGGTCTGCGACGCCTCGACCGACCCGCCATTTTGCGCCCCTCCGGTCGTGTGCCTCGACACGTTCGTGCCCTGCCTGCAGAGCTACGAATGCTGCTCCGGCTATTGCCTCAAGCCAGACCCGACGCAGCCTGCGGGTACGTGCGACGAGTGCCTCGAGAGCGATTGCTCTCACTCGGTCTGCACGACGGGGGGGCCGATGGCTCCGGAGGCCTGCGCAATGCAAGGCTACGATTGCATCGTCGCCGTCACGAGCTTCGACCCGTTCTGCCGGTGCACGGGCTGGGACTCCACCTGCCTATCGTACCTCCCGGAGCTATGCCCCGGGGTGTGCGGCGATCCGCTCTGAGCGCGAGAGGCTCAACCCCCTCAGAAGAGGCCGACCGAGAAATGAATGGCGCCGATGTCCTCCCAGTCGCGCCGATCGAGGTTGAACGCGCCGTCGAAGGCGAGGGGGCCGAGCGGCGTCGAGATGCGCAAGCCGCCGCCGGCGCCATAACGCCAGGCGAGCGGGTCGAACTCGGCAGGGTCCACCCAGAGGTTGGCCATGTCGAGGAACACACCGATCCCGACCGCCTTCCAGACCGGAATGCGGAGCTCGGCGCGAGGGTTCACGACGAGATCGCCGCCGCGAATGGCGACGTCCTTTACGTCGAGCGCGCCGTCGTCGATCTGCCGCGAGACGTCCTCCGGGACCATGGCGTCGGGGAAATACCCGCGATGGGACTCGAACCCACCCACGTAGAAGAGCCGGTCGGGGTAGGTCTTGCTGCCGCTCTCGAGCTGCACGTTGACGCCGCCCGAGACGCTGAGGGCGAGGGCGAGTCCGCTGTCCGTGAAGCGCAGGTATCCGGCCACACGCGTCGTGAGCTTCATGAAATGGGAGACCAGCGGCTCGGTCGAGGTCTGGTTGCCGATGGGGAACGCGTTCACGTGCTCCGCCGCGCCGACGAGCAGGGTGCCAGTCGTCGCCGAGAGCGGATTGTCTCGGCGATCCCAGGTCACCCCGATGCGCTGCGCGACCGCAAACGTCGTCCCGTCGGGAAACCGAAGGAGCCGCTCCAGGTTGCGGTTGCTCTTGATGGCGTCGTCGACGGAGTCCGCATTGAAGATCTGCACGTCGTTCAGCTCGCCTGAGACGCTCAGCGTCACGCCGACCTCGCGGAGCGGTCGATACGTCAGGCTGGGAACGAGGGCCTCGCGCGTCAGGCCGAAATCGCGCTGGTTGTCGCGCACGTCGATCCCCTCGACTCCCAGGCTGAACGTCGGCCCCAGGCCGATCTCGGGGAAGTTCACGCGGACCGAGTTCCTCCGCTCGAGCCGCTCGCTCACAGGCAGCGGCTTGAGGTTCTGCTCGACCGCCGAGTCGATGATCATGAAGTCGAAGAGGTAGCTGAGCTCCAGGCGCAAGGTCAGCGAGATGGCGCGGCTGCCGATGTTGCGGTGACCGTATTCGAAGCCGACACGGAGCCCCTCTCCCGTCGAGAAGCCGAGGCGAGGCTCGATGTATTGTGACCCGTACTCCGTGACGCGGACGAGCAGGCGCTTCTTGCGCGCGGGGACCTCGGGCTCCGCCAAGGACACCGACACGCTCGAAAATGGGCCGAGCGTCGCGATGCGCTCCTCGGACAGTCGGAGCGCCCGGCGCGAGTAGCGGCTCCCTTTCTTCAGCGCGACGCGGTCGATGATCAGGTCCTCGTCGGTGCGGAACGCGCCCTCGACGTCGATGCCGTCGATGAACACGAGATCCCGCTCGCGGATACGAAAGTGGACGCGGGCGCGCGTTCCGTCCGGCGAAGGCTCGACATCCGCCGAGACGTCGGCGAACGCGTAGCCGAGGTCTTGATAGAACTCGAGCAGACGGGTCTTGGCCTCCTCCAGCCCCGCCAGGTTGATCGGCGCGCCCAGCTGGACATCGGCGATCCCCGCGAGGAGCGTGTCGGGGACATGGTCGTTGCCGTCGAAGACGACGTCCCACGAGACGGTCTGCGGGCCGAGGTGCACCGGGATCCGCAGCGTCAGCCTGGGGGAGCACCGAACGCCGCGGCTGGGGTCGGGGACACACGTCGTGCCTTGCGGCGGGGAAGGCTCGGGGCGAGGCAGGCCGAGATCGTCGACACGGCATTGGGCGCTCGTGGCGGGGACCGGCTCCTCGATGCACTCGCCGGGCGGCGAGCTCGGGCTGCAGCGCGCGCGGACGACCGATACCGGGCCCACCACCGAGCTGAGGTAGCCCTTGCCCAGGTAGAGCTCGCGCACGCGCTTCAATGCCTTGGCGTACGCGTCGGGCGTGTAGACCGCCGCGGGGGCGATATCGAGGGGCTCGGCTCGTCGGCCGTGCGCTCCGCCTGTGGTCTCCTCGACGATGACGGGGGAGGGGACCGAGAAGAGCCCTTCGCTCGGTAGCTCCTCCTCGAGCACGCGGTCCATCTCTCTGCCCACGTCGTCGGGGCGCTCCTCCGGAGCGAGACAGAGGAACACGCGCTTCGCGACGCGGACACGTGCCTCCTCCCGGATTCGGAACACGATATGAATCACCCCGGGATCCTCGCCTTCGCGCTCTTCGGCGCGGACCTCGGCGTCGAGGAAACCATAAGAGACGTAATGGCGTCGCAGCCTGGCCGCCAGGTCGGCTGGCGCCGTCGCCTCCGCCTTTTCGATCTCGAGCGCGCGCTCGAGCTGGTCGGCGTCGAAGCTGGTGTTCCCCTCGAACCAGGGGATGAGCTTCGGGCCGCTTTCGACGTACACGTACAGATAGCTGAAGGCGCCGCGAAACAGCGTCTTGTGATAGACGCGCGCGCGCCCGAAGCCCGCCTGCCTGAGCTTGTCCGTCAGCTCGCGGTCGGCGTCGTCGCAGGCCTTCTGGTCCAGCCGATCACCCGCCTCCACGGCGTAGGTGGACTTCAGGTCCCCGACGTGTTTGTCCCACGCGGGCTCGACAACGAAGACCCGCTGGCTCACGAGGCGTGGCTCCGAAGGATCGACGCGGAGCGAGAGCAGGACGGAGCCGGGCTCGTCGAGGTCCACCACGCTCACCTCGAGCGACGCGCGCGGGAAGCCGTGTGCGTCGTAGAGCGCCGACAGGCGGCGGGGGAGATCGTCGACGTCGGCTTCGGTGATCTCGGACCCCACCGAGATGCGCGCTCCCTTGAGGAGCTCGTTTCGGTCGAGCACGTTACCCTCGATCTGCACGGAGGCGATGGTCCGGGACGGGACGGCGACGATGCGGAGCACGACGCCGGCGCCCCTTCGTTCGGCTTCGGCTGCCATCCCCGAGAACGTGCCGGTGCCGTCCAGCTCGCGCATGGCGCTCCGGGCGACATCGGGGCTCAGCGCTTCACCTCTCCCCACGCCGACGAGGCGGACGGGGCGCGACCAGCGCTTGCCGACGAGCTTCACCTCGACCGACTCCACGGGGAGGCCGAGGAGGGACTCGTCGAGCGGATCGGCCGGAACGACCCGCGCGCCGGCTTGTTCGATCGGGACGAGCTCCGCGGTCGCCGCTTCGCGCGCCGGCGACGCGGGCTCCTCGGCGTGTGCTCTTCGCGCGCCGAGCGCGAGCAGCGCCAGCATCGCGACGAAGGCGCAGAAGCTCGCTCGAGGAGACGCGCGGAGGCGCCGCTGGCGAGACGTTGTCACTCGAACTCGAGACGCCACCTAAGATCAGCGCCGAGATTACCGATGATCGAGCCGATGTCGTTGGTGTTGTCGTAGTTGGCCTGCAGGCTCAGCCCCTTTTGCAGCCGCCACTCGACGTTCGCTCCGACGTCGCGCTCGGTCAGGGTGGTGGTGACGCTGGCCCTGACGTCGTCGGACAGCCGCTTGCCTATCGTGACGTTGGGCTCGGTCTTTCCGGTCCGGGACGAGTACCCCGAGCCGAAGTGGAAGTAGTCGATCGGGACCACGCTCTTGACGGCTTTGTCAGCACCCGTGAGGGCGCCGAGCGCCTCCAGCCCCACGGTCTCGCCGAGCGACGACAGGAGGCTCCGGTCGAGCTCGGCGCGGGTCATGCCGACGGTCAAGAGCAGGACGATATCGTCCTGATTCAGGGCCGGATCGCTGGTCAGATCGAGCTTGAGGTCGTCGGTGCTGCCGTGCGCGTGGACGTTGACGTCCCACTGCCCGCCCGTGGCGCTGCCGGTGGCGGCCGTGGCGTCGGCCCCCGGATCCTGCGCGGCGGCGTAGCGCCTGATCTCCGTCGTGGCGCGGACGTCCACCAGGGCCTTCACCTTGCTCGGGTCCTCGAACCGCACGAAACCTTCGCGGACGTCGAACTCGTGCGAGCGGAGGCGCAGCTTGGACTCCGAGAGGAGTCGCAGCGCCCCGCGGGCGCCGTAACGCTGGTTCGTACCGGCGATCTGGATACCCGGCTCCACCACCTCGAGCCGAAGGTCGGCCAGGTCGTTTCGCACGGCGAGCGGCCGCTGCGAGACGACGTTGATGTCGAACTTCAGGTAGTCGCCGTCGGGATCCACGGCGTCGACCTCGGCCCGGCCCAGGTTGCGCGAGACGGCGTTGAGGTCGATGGAGAGCCCGATCGGTCGCGTGTAGCTGAAGGAGAGAAGCCGGACGGTCCCGCGGAGCTCGGGCATGCCGACCTCGCCGCGCGCGGGCGGCTTCAACGTGCCCTCCAGATCGGCGTCGGCCACCACTTCGATCCCGTCCTCCACTGGAACGCGCACGCCGCGTACGGTGATCGTCGCGCTTCCGGCGCCGAGCCCAAGGCCGGCGATAGGGACGTGCCCCGTCACGTCGACCGTGCCTGCCCCGACCTTCGCAGTCGCCCGCGTGACGCGGATCTCACCGTCTCCGACGGCGACGTCCACCTCCACGTCATCGATCGCGATGTCGGGGCTCGCGAGGGCGAGCCCGCCACGACGGAGCTTCGCGCCTCCGGTCAAGCTCGGACGCGAGAGCGGCCCCTTCACCGCGAGCTCTCCCGACAGCTCGCCCTCGAGGCGGTCGAGCCCCTCGAAGTCGTCCCGCAGCTTGCCCAGGTCGAACGGCGCGATGGTGAGCCGAGCGTCGATGTCGGGTGACGCGACGAGGCTGTCGATCCGCCCCTCGGCGGCGAAGCCGATCTTGAGGCCGCTTTTGTCGGCGAGCTCCATCTCCAGGCGGGGCACGACGAGCCTCGCGTTCTCGAGCGTGATCGGCGCGCTCGCCTCGTCGAGCTCCACGGTGCGGCCGCCCCGACGAACCTCCAGATCGAACAGGTCCATCTGGGCTTGGGTCGCGCCCAGATCATCGATCTGCAGACGCCCGATGTCGATCTGCGCGGAGAGGCTCCCTTCGGGTAGCTGGTTGGAGAAGGCGAGGCCGGGGATACCTCCGAGCACCGTGCCGACGTCCAGGCCGGAGAGCGACAGCCGTCCTTTCACGACCGCGCTGCGCTGACGGCTGACCGTGATGTCCTCGAGCCGGATCTGCCCGCCAGCGAGCTGCCCGTTCAGCCGGAGCTGCCCGCTCGGCGGATCCTTGTCGCCGCCGGTCGGCTCGCGGCTCCGCGTGATGGGGTGACCACATTGCGTGGTGCCGATCCGCTCGTTCGGCGTGGGGTCGGGCTCGAGGTCGACGAAGAACCGCGAAGGAGGCAGGCGGCGGGCGCCCATTCGCAGCGGGCCGAGGCTGACGTCGACGCGAGCCTCGGGGCGCGCGAGTGTGCCGCCCAACGTGGCCAGCGCGTGCGCTTCGGCGTCGAGGTAGGCGGCCGCGGCGCCGAGCCCCTCGATGCGATCGAGCGATATCCCCGAGGCGACGAGGCTTCCGCGCAGCGCACCCCCGCGATGGATCCGGACCTGGCCGACCAGGCTGCCTTTGTCGTCGCGGAACGAGGCCGACGCGATGTCCACTTCCATTCCCGCGTCGCCGGCGCGTGTGTCGTCGTAGATGAAGCGCAGGTCGAGATCGCCCGAGTCGAAGGTCTCGCCGAAGAGCCGCGGGCGGTCGAGCTTGGTGCGCGCGCGGACGTCGAGCGCGCCGCCGCCGCACTTGTCCTCGGGGCCACCGAGCGCGTAGTGGACGGTCGCCGAGCCGATCGCCGTGCCCTCCAGGCCGTCGAAGCGAGGGTCCTCGTCGAAGTGGAAGACCTCCAGGAAGTCACGCACGGCAAGGTACGGGGCCTCCCGCGCTTCGACCTGCGCGTCGACCAGGACATCGGCGCCCGCGTCGAAGGCGATCTTGAGGCGTGGCGCGGTGATGAGGCTCGCGTTTTTCTCGAGCTCGACGTTCGTGAACTCGAGCCAGAGCGGCATGAAGACCACCTCGGCGCGACGGACGTCGCCGGCGTCGAAGCCGCCGATGGTGAAAGCCTTGGCCGCGATCGTCCCCTCGATGCGCGGTTGATCGAAGGTCCCGGTGCCGCGTGCTTCCACGTCGACGACGCCTCCGACGTCGACCTGGACGAGCGGCGAGAGCTCGGCCATGTCCACGTGGCTGCCCTTGCCCACGTCGAGACCGAAGTCGTCGGCGTACCCGAGCTTGACCGTGGTGAACACCTCGGACTTGGGCGTTACGAGGTGCATCCCCTGGAGGAGGACCGCGCTCTTGCCGATGACGAGCTTGCCGGTCACGTCGCCGCGGTCCACGCTCACCATGCGCCGCTTGTTCTCCCTGTGAGGAGGGCGGTCGTAGACGCCGAAGCTCTTCGTGTTCGCGACCAGATCTCCCGAGAGGCCGATCGGATCGAGCGATCCGCCGAACCGCGGAATCTCCACGTGGGCGATGTCCCACCCGACGTGGGCCTGCGGGTGGGCCCCCAGATCGCGGAGCAGGCCCTGGATCGTCACGCCGTCGGCGACGATCTCCTTGGCCTCCAGGGGGATCCCGGGGGTAAACGGCGACAGCGTCACCTCTCGCATGAGGAACGTGCCGTCGCCCCAGACCGCGCGCACGTCATTGACGACAAGCTCGTCATTTTTCCACAGCAGGCGTCCCTCGAAGACGTCCGAGAACACCTTGCCGTCGATCCCCAACATCTCCGCCTTGATCCGGCCCTGCGCGCCGGGGAACCTCGACCCGGGCTGGGGCTCGACGTCCAGCTCGATCTCGACCATGCCCGAGGCGTGGGGAAAATCGACGAATCGGTGGAGCAGGGCGGCAGGGACGGTCAGCCCGACGCGGCCCTCGACCGCCGGGTTCGTCTCGCCTTTCAGCAGGCTCCCGACCGGAACGCGGAGCGCTCCGACGGAGACCGCCACGCGCCGCCAGTCCCCCGGGACGAGATCACACGAGGGCCGAGTGCCCAGCGCCGGATCGAAGTCCGCCGCGATCTGGAGATCGAGCCGCCGGACGAGGAGGACCTCGCTCTCCGTCTCGTACCGCAAGCGAGTCTCGAGCTTGCAGAGGCGGTCCTCGTCGACCGCATCGAAGCTCGGGTCGTGGGGGGTCTCGTGTTTGCGTGTCACCAGGGCTCCGCCTGATCGGAGGGCCACCTCGAAGGCGCCGCCCTCCTCCTGCGCGAGATCGAGGTCGACCTCGCGCACCCGGGCGAGCACGCCTTCGATGTCGAGATCGAGCTGAGCGTCGGTGATCGACAGCGACTCGAACGGCGCTCGGCCGCTGCCGGGCTCGTCGTCGGGCTTCTCTTCGAGCTTCGGACGGAAGCTCACGAGCTCGCCGTCCTTCACGACCACCCGCACGCGCGCGCCGGTCACCTCCACGTCGCCTGCGTCGAGCTTCCCCCCGAGCAAGGAGAAGAGGCGCGGTCGAACCGCGGCCCGCTCCACCTCGAGGAACGGGCCCTTCCCGTCGTCGCCCTCCACGATGACGTGCTCGAGCGAGAGCGAGAGCGGCCACGGCTCGACGTGGATGTCGTAGGTCGCGCGGGCGCCGAGCTGTTTCTCCAGGAGGCGCGAGGTCTCGGCGGCAGCCCAGGCGCGCACCCAGCTGGTCCGCACCAGGACCCCCGCGAGGACCGGCACCGCCCCGACGAGCGCGAAGAGGACGCAGAGGATCATCGCGATGATGCGCGAGATGTTCGTCCTTCGTCGGGCGATCGGGGCCGCGGAGGCGCGAGGCAGGGGGCGGGGACGGAGCGACTTCGTCTTCGTGCCCCCGTCCGGCGGACGAGCCGACGCCCCCGTCCCGGGCAGACCACGTGGCTCCGCCGACGGAAGGCGTGGTGCCTTCGGGATCAGCGGGAGCTCGACGTCGTCCGGGAGCGAGTCGCGGCCGCCGGGGTGGTCACGTTCGGCCACGGGCCAAGCCTACCGGTCGGCCGTGGCGGCGTCACGAAGCCGAGCAGGTTTTGGGCCTGCCGGCGTGGGCGAGCCGCAGGACGGCTCAGCGGTCGCCGCGGTCGCGCGACTTCGGGGCTCGTCCCCAGATCTCCTCGGGTGACAACCCTGGAGGCGGAGGGATCGTGGCCTTGCGCGAAGCCGGGAGGTCCTCCTCCTCGTCCGGCGTGCTCTCGCCGCTCGAGCCAGCGCCCGACCGGTACGGCGACAGGAGACCGTCGAGCTCTTCGAGCAGGAAGCCCCGCGCCTCGGGATCGTCGCCGGCGACGAGGGACAGCCGGATCGACTTCACGATCGCCGTCACCATCCGGACGAGCGCTTCGGCCTCGGTCCCTGCAGGGTCGCCGGGCCTCTCACGCGCCCACTCCGATATCTCGTGAGCCCACGCTTCCGCTTCGAGGCACCGTTCCTCTGCGTCGTCGAGATCGCTAGCCATCCAGATGCCAGACTACACCACGCGCGACGCCGCTCCCAACGGCGCCGCGCGTGCGCTCCGGTCTCCGCCGCGCCTCAGCGGTTCGCGACGGTCTTCGCGCGCGGGTAGCGGCCGTAATAGATCCCTTCGCTCACGCGGGTCCCGCCCATGTCGAACCTCCCGGTGAGGCCAGCGAAGACGAAGGCGCTCGGTCGGGGGTCGTCGATGGTCTGGTTGCCGGCCGTGCCGGGCGAGTCTTCCCAGAGGAACACGTTGCCGGAGACGCCGGCGTTGGGACCGAGCGCGACGTCGCGCGACACGCGGACGTCGAACCCGAGCTGCGCACGAGCGAACTCGAAGCCGTGGCGGATGGTGGCGTCGGTCGGCCCCTCGGGGACGAGCGCGAACACGCGGTAGCCGGCGCCGAACGTGATGTACGGGTCGATGAGCGAGAAGGGCGCGAGGTGCACGGTCCCCTGGAGGTTGGCGGAGCCGCCGCGGACGTCGAAGCCCTCGCCGAGCCGATCGTCGACGACCGACTCATGGAAGCGCGCCGTGCCGCCGAAGGCATAGCGCGGGCTGATGCGCCAGTTGAGCTCGAGGGCCGCTTCGCCGCCCGGGTCGGTCACGTCGTTGATGTTCGTGTTCCGCTCCAGCTCACCGAACGGCTGCATGTAGCCGCCTTGCACACCGATTTCGAAGGCGTTTCTCGGCGCGAGGTCGAGGTAGCTGTCGATCGGCTCGTCCGCCACGAACGGCTGGGGCGTCGCGTACTGAGCCTCGGCGACCGAGGCGGACAGGACGACGATGCTCGCCGGAACGAGGTACTTGATGGGCATCTTCTGGACTCCTGGCTTGGCGCCTCGCAGGCGCGATCTGCTCTCGCTGCATCGCGCGTGCCCGGCGCGTTCCCGAGCCCGGGTCGGCCAGAGCCCTCTTGCGCAGAGCGAGGAGGGCTGCATCCGGAGTGGCCCCGCGTCTCAACGAGCCCATCCGCGCGCGAGGTGCCCGTTCCCAGGCGGAAGCTGGTCTTTGTCTTGCACTGCGGCCGGATTTTGGGTCGACTAGCGAGCTGGGACTTTTCGACCGAGATCGCCTGAACGTGCTCAAAAGAACCTCGCTTGTCTTCGCCGCGCTCGCTGCCCTCGGCACGGGTTGCTCCCTCATCAACGCCTACGACGACGTCTTGTCGTCCGGAGGAGGCGGCACCGGCGCCCAGGGGGGCGCTGGCGGTGCGACGAGCACATCCACGACGACGACCGGCACCGCGATGGGCGGCGGCGGGATGGGCGGCGGGGGCGGAATGCCGCCGACCTTCGCTTGTCAGCCGTATCAGAACCCGGTCGAGATCCTCACGCCCGGCGATCTCGACGACACGACCGAGATCGACGAGCAGGTCTCGGTCGCCTTCGATGACCAGGGGTACACCCATGTCATGGTGACCAACCACATGACGCGGCAGATCGTCGTGCGCACGGTGCGCGACAACGAGCTCGGCCCGATCGTGAAGTACCCGGCCACGCCGAGCACGCAGGACAACCGCGGCTTCCAGTTGCTCTCGGTCGGCAACAAGGTCCGTGTCCTGGCGAACATCAACGACGTCTTCCAGGTGCTCGAGTACACGAAGAACAACGGCCAGATCCCGATGGCCGCTCCGGTGCCCATCACCCTCGGCATTCCCACGACCTGCAACGCTCAGACCCAGCCCGAGAAGCTCCTCGGGGCGATCGACAATGTCGCCACCTGGATCGTCGGTTCGTGCCGGAATAACGGCACCGGGGAGATGACGGTTTTTGGCAACGACTTCAGCACCAATGCCGTCCGCTTCGAGTACACCGGAATGGCGAACGACCCCACGGTTCGCCCCGCCCAGTACGCGCGCGTGAACGGCGTCAACGTGCTCATCACCTCGGGTGAAAACCCCCAGGGGCCGGGCTACGGGGCCTTCTTGCGTGCAGGCAGCGACGGAAACGTCTCGAACACACCCATCCCCATCCAGGTCGAGCAGGGCAAGGCGACGTTCCCGTTCGCCGTGGTTCCGGGCATCGGCGCGACGCCGTCCGTGTTCGCCCTCATCGCGAGCCTCGACCCGCAGTCGCCCACCTTCACGCCTGCCACGCTCTTCGCAGGCATCGTCGACGGGATGGAGGTCGCGAACCTGGCGATGAGCCCGATGTCGCTGCTCGACCCGGCGCTCGACTTCCCCAACCAGAGCGCGATCACCTTCGTCACGCCGCCCAGCCCCGCCTTCGGCCAATACGTGAGCGCCGGGATCAACCTCTTCGATCCGAACACCAGCAAGGTGTTCCTCCAGTGGTGGGATCCGGAGGCGCACCTCCTGACGAACTCGGTCATCAACCAGATCGACGACCCCGCCGGCCAGGGGCGCCACATCTACGCGGCGGCAGGTCGGGGCAACCAGGTTTTTTATTACGTCGTGTGGGTGCTCGAGGACCCGATGTCGCGTTACCACGTGTTCGGGCAACGCGTGAGCTGCGACCAGGTCGTGAACTGATCGCCGCCGCTACTCGAAGCGGTAGGTCGCCATCATCGGCGCGTGGTCGCTCGCTTCGGCGCCCAGCCCGTGCCGGATGACCACGGCCTTCGTGTCGAGGTGCTGTTGCATGAGGACGTTCGCCATCTGGTGATCGATGAGCTCCAGATTGCCCTGGAAGTCGAACGTCCAACGGTCGGCCTCGGCCACGTACGAGGCGGCGTCCACGAACTTGTCGGGCGCTGCCCCTTCGACCGCCTTGAAAGGCGCGCTGCCCGGCAGGTCGTTGAAGTCCCCGAGGATGATCACGCCGAGCGAGGAGTCCGCCGCGGTGAGCTCGTCCGCGATGGCGCGCGAGCGCTGCGCCTCGGCGAGCCGCTTGTTCGGATCGTCCGGCGGCCCCTTCGAGCGGAAGTGCACGCCGATCAGCACGACGTCCTGGCCGCGGAAGGTCACGTGGTATTCGACCGCGTCGCGCGCGAAGGTGTACGTGGGCGCGTTTGTCCCTTCGACGACGAACTCGTCGTCCTGGTGCGACACCACGTCGGAGAACGGCAGCTTGGAGACGGCGGCGATATCGATGCCCCGCGGATCTGCCGACTCGATCAGGCTCGAGTCGACCCAGTCGGGCCCCAGCTCGGCCATCAGGTCGTCGAGGACGGCTTGGTTCTCCACCTCAGCGAGCACCGCGACGTCGGGATCGAGCTCCGTGATCGCGGCAGCGACGGCCGTGAGCTGCGCTTGATACTCCGCCGTGGACTTGATGAACTCGTCGGCGACCGTCGAGTCGTTCAGGTCGTTGACGAAGTTCCGCGTGTTCCAGTTCAGAATCTTGAGCGGCTCGCCGGAGACGACCTGGCCGCCTTCGCCTCCCTGTCCGCCGACGCCGGACGCACCCGAGCCACCAGCGCCGGTGCTGCTCCCCGAGTCGTCACCACACGCGGTGAAGGTGGAGAGGCCGCCGAGAAACAGGAGGAAGAAGGCACAAGCTCGCATCGTTCGCGAGCCTAGCCCAGGTCGCCGCGCGAGTCAGCGCTCCGCTTCCGGGAGGAGCACGGTCGCGCCGAGGGTCCGCCTCGCTTCGAGCGCGCGGTGGGCGTCCGCCACCGCGGAGAGGGGGAGCCGCTGCCCGATATCGGGGGTGACGGCGCCAGCCTCCATCGCCGAGAACAGATCGGCGGCGGTCTCCTCGAGCTCGGCGCGGGTCGCGGTGTACGCGAACAGGCTCGGCCGCGTGAGAAAGAGGCTCTTCTTGGCGAGTGCCGCGAGCGGCATGGGCGGGACGGGGCCCGACGCCTGGCCGAAGCTGACGCAGAGCCCGCGCACCCGGAGGCACTCCAGCGACAGGTCGAACGTGTCTTTGCCGACCGAGTCGTAGACCACGTCGACGCCTCTCCCGCCTGTGAGGTCGAGCACCGTCTTCACCAGGCTCGACGTGCCGACGACGACGACGTCCGCCCCGAGGGCGCGCACCGCCTCCGCCTTGGGCTCCGACCCGACGACGCCCACGACCTTCGCGCCGAGGTGTTTGGCCCATCGGACGAGGAGCTGGCCGGTGCCGCCTGCCGCGGCGTGCACGACGATCGTCTGTCCGGGGCCGACGGAGGTCGTAGCCCGCAGCAGATACCGAGCCGTCATGCCCTTCAGCATCAGGGCGGCGGCAGACTCCTCGCTCACGTGAGCCGGGAGTCGGAGGAGCTTGTCGGCCGGGACGAGGCGGTGCCCGGCGTACGCGCCCGCCACCGACGCGTAGGCGACGCGGTCGCCCGGCGCGACCGTCGTGACACCCGGGCCGACGGCTTCGACCACGCCCGCGCCCTCCTGCCCGAGCACGTAGGGCAGGGGGACGGGATAGAGGCCGGTGCGGTGGTAGACATCGATGAAGTTGAGCCCGACGGCGGTCTGCCGGACGAGGGCTTGGCCCTCGCCCGGCTCGCCGACAACCAGGCGCTCGAGCCGAAGGACCTCGGGGCCACCGGTCTCGTGGATACGAACCGCCGTCGTCTCGTGGGTGGTCATTTGTCGCTCAGCTTTCGGTACCGGAACCGGTGCGGCTCGTCGGCCTCCTTGCCGAGGCGTCGCTTGAGATCTGCCTCGTACGCCTCGTAGTTGCCCTCGAACCACACCACCTTGGCGTCGCCCTCGAACGCGAGGATGTGCGTCGCGATGCGATCCAGGAACCAGCGATCGTGGCTGATGACGACCGCGCAACCGGCGAAGTCGAGCAGCGCCTCTTCGAGCGAGCGCAGCGTGTCGACGTCGAGGTCGTTCGTGGGCTCGTCGAGCAGGAGCAGGTTGCCGCCCGTTCGCAGCAGCTTGGCCATGTGCACGCGGTTGCGCTCGCCGCCGGAGAGGTCGCCGACCTTCTTCTGCTGGTCGCTCCCCATGAAGTTGAACGACGAGACATAGGCGCGGCTCGCGACCTCCTTCTTGCCCACGAGGATCTTCTCTTCGCCGCCGGAGATCTCCTGCCACACGTTGTTCTTCGGGTTGAGCGCGTCGCGGGACTGGTCCACGTACGCGAGCTCCACCGTCTCGCCCACGCGGATCTCGCCGGAGTCCGGCTTCTCCTGGCCGACGATCATGCGGAAGAGGGTCGTCTTGCCGGCGCCGTTCGGTCCGATGATCCCGACGATGCCGCCGCGCGGCAGCGAGAAGCTGAGATCGTCGATGAGGAGGCGGTCGCCGAAGGACTTGCGGAGGTTCTTCGCTTCGATGACGACGTTGCCGAGCCGCTTGCCAGCCGGGATGTGGATCTCGGTCGCCTCGTAGGCCTTCTCGTCCTTGTCCTTCGCGAGCAGGCTCTCGTACGCCGCGATGCGCGCTTTGCTCTTCGCTTGCCGCGCGCGCGGCGAGCTCCGCACCCACTCGAGCTCCCGCTCGAGGACCTTCTTGCGTGAGGTCTCCTGCTTCTGCTCGTCGACGAGGCGCTTCTGCTTGTACTCGAGCCAACCCGAGTAGTTGCCCTCGAACGGATAGCCGTGGCCGCGATCGAGCTCGAGGATCCAGCCGGCGACGTTGTCGAGGAAGTAGCGGTCGTGGGTGACGGCCACGACCGTCCCGGGGAAGTCGTGAAGGAACCGCTCGAGCCACGCGACGCTCTCCGCGTCGAGGTGGTTGGTCGGCTCGTCGAGGAGCAGGATGTCGGGCTTCTCGAGGAGGAGGCGGCAGAGCGCCACGCGCCGTCGCTCACCGCCGGAGAGCTTGTCGGTCGGGGCCTCGGGCGGCGGCAGCTGCAGGGCGTCCATCGCGCGCTCGACGGTGCGATCGAGCTCCCAGCCGTTTGCCGCCTCGATCTTGTCCTGGACGACCGCCATCTCCTCGAGGAGCTTCTCCATGTCGTCGGGGTTTTCCCCCATGAGCATGCCGAGCTCCTCGGAGCGGGCGAGGAGCGCCTTGACGTCCGCCACCGCGAGGTCGACCTCGTCGCGCACGGTGGCCGCCGTGAGCTTGGGCTCCTGGGGGAGGAACCCGATGCGGATGCCCTCCGCAGGCTTCGCCTCCCCGAGGAAGTCCTTGTCGACCCCTGCCATGATGCGCAAGAGCGTGCTCTTGCCGGCGCCGTTGTGCCCGAGCACGCCGATCTTCGCGCCCGGGAGGAACGAGAGCCAGATTCCCTTGAGAACCTCTTTGTTCGGCGGGTGCACGCGCCGGAGGTCTTGCATCGTGAAAACGAATTGATGAGCCACGGTGGCTGAAACCTAATACGCGGCGGCCAGGGTGGGTACGGGGAACGGGACCGAGCCGCCGTGAATCCAGATCCCGTAGCGAGCGCTCGCCCGAGGGAGCGAGCGCCTGGTAGATTCGGATCGACATGCGACATTTCGCTGCGATCTGCCTGTTTCTGGGGGCCCTCGAGACCGCGCTCGGCTGCAACGACGACGGCTCCTCGCTGATCGAGTACCAGCCGGACGACACGGTCGAGAAGGTAAACTGTGCCGGCGGCGCGAAGTGCGCCGAGTGCTGCAACGACGGCGCGTGTGCGGTCGGGCAGGAGTGCAACACGGGGGCGACCGAGGACGGTCGTGTCATCCTCTTCTGCGACGGCCCGGAGGACTGCGCGTCGCCCAAGTTCTGCTGCATCAAGCAGGCCCAGGCCGGCGCGCTGGTCGGGTCCTGCGCCGACACCTGCGACGGGGGCTACAAAGCTTGCCACGTGCCCGCGAACTGCGGCGGCGAAGCGTGTGGTGCGTTCGAGGCCGCCGCGTACGTCGGTGTGTGCGGCTCCCCTATGTGACGCAGCGGAGGCCCGACAAAGCGGCTCCGACCCCAGCCGAGAGGCCGTACAATCAGGTGATGATGCGCGCTGTTCTTGCTTCCTCCCTGGTCCTCCTCGTCGTGGCTTGTGGTGACAGCGGGAACCAGGACGGAGGCGGAGCGGATGGGGTCGGCGCGAGCGGGCAAGGCGGGAGCGTCGACGTTCCCAACCCGCTCACGAACCCCGAGGACGGCCCGCCCGCCGGCAACCCGGACGGGCACTGCGACGTCCCCGCCGAGGCCGGGCTCGCCGACAGCTCGACCCCGCGGACGGTCGTCGGGAGCGGCACCCCGAGCAGCTGCACGGCTCAGGCCTTCCTCGACGCCGTGGCTGCTGGCGGCGTCATCACGTTCGACTGCGGCCCGGACCCCGTGACGATCACCCTCGACCGCCCTGCGAAGATCTTCAACGACACCGGTCCGGAGATCGTCATCGACGGAGGCGGGCTCGTCACCCTGAGCGGCGGCGGCAAGACGCGAATCCTCTACATGAACACGTGCGACGAGGCGCAGCACTGGACCACCTCCGAGTGCAACAACCAAGATCACCCGCGCCTCACCGTCCAGAACATCACCTTCGTCGACGGCAACTCGAAGAACGAGACGGAGAACGACGGCGGCGGCGCGATCTGGGCCCGCGGCGGGCGCCTGAAGATCGTCAACACGCGCTTCTTCAACAACGTCTGCGCCGACACGGGACCCGACGTCGGAGGCGCCGGGGTGCGTGTCTTCGACCAATACGAGGACCTTCCGGTCTACGTCGTGAATACGACGTTCGGCGGCGCGGACGGCTTCGGCAACACGTGCTCGAACGGCGGCGGCATCAGCAGCATCGGCGTGTCGTGGTCGATCTACAACAGCCTGTTTTCGCACAACCGCGCGATCGGCAACGGCGGCAACCCGGCGGAGGGCGGCACGCCAGGCGGCGGGAGCGGCGGAGCCATCTACAACGACGGCAACGAGATGACGCTCTCGTTGTGTGGGGTGGCCATCCGGGACAACGAGGTCGTCCAGCACGGGAGCGCCATCTTCTTCGTCACGAACAACCACACCGGCGACATCCGTGTTGACAGCTCCGTCATCACGAACAACACCGGCGGCTCGTGGTACCCGCTCTACCCGCAGATCTCCTGCCACGACGACACGCAGATCGTCGTGACCGACTCCGTCATCGAGTAGCCCGAGCCCGGGCTACGTTCTCGAGGGCCTCCTCGAAGAGCTCGTTCGGCGCTCAGAGGTAGAGGCCGACCGCGACCATGGCCGCGGCCGCGCTCGTCACGAACAGGAAGACGGCGGCGATCGCCGTGTTGCCGTGGAACGGGACCGCCTCCTCGAGCGGGAGGTGAGACGGGCGCTCGTCCTGGGTGTTGGCGGGCGGGATCACCGAGAAGGGGGCGGCCTCGAAGTGGAGCTCCTCGGCCCTGTCCTCCTGGGCCCGGTCCTCCTGCGGCAGGACGCGGGGTCGCACGCCGGACGCGGGCGATCGTTCAACCTGCGGCGCACCCTGACGCTTGAAAGCAGCTCCCATGTCTCGACGATTACAGTCGCGCCTTCCTCCTGAGCAACGTCGATGTGGGCAAAAAGCCCTCATCTGCCACCATGGCCGAACTTTCCAGTCCGGGCAGCTCGGCGGGCGCTCGAGCACCGCAGGTGCGTGCCGGGGCCGAGCTCAGAGACAGTTAGCTCAGAGACAGAGCGCGTTGTTGGCCGGATCGATCGTGCCGGGGCAGCTCGACATGCTGCACCCGGACGTGCAGAACTCACAATCCGCAGAGCTCGCGCTCGGGCAGTCGGGGTCGGTCGCGCCGCAGCCGCAGTCGCACCCGTCGGCCGCGTTGTAGTACCCGGCCGGGCAAGTCCACTCGGCCGGGACGCCGGACGCGCAGAGGGTCGGATCCTCGTCGAAGCCGTTCGCGCAGTCCTGGAACCCGTCGCAGAGCCCGAAGAGGTCGAAGCAGGTGCCGTCGCCGCAGTCGAGCTCGAACGGACCGCAGCCCATCATCCCGGTCGTCGTCGTCGCCACGGTGGTGGTGGCGGTGGTGGTCGTCGTCGTGGTCGTCGCGGTGGTGGACGTCGTGGACGTCGTGGACGTCGTGGACGTCGTGGACGTCGTGGACGTGCTGGTGCTCCCGGTCGTCGCCCCCTTTCCGGTCGTGGACGAGCCGCTCGTCACGCCTGCACCACCGTCGCCGGCCGCGCCACCATCCCCGGAGGGGACTGTCTCGCCCTGGGCGCACGCGAAGACGACGAACCCCAAGAGCGGAAAGATGGCAAAGCGCTTCAAGGCAAACTCCCGGTCGAGAAGAAAGCATTGTACACCAAGGCCGGTCTTCGCGTACCGGTTTGGGCTCACCAGCCATGGATCGCGATTGGCTCGAGCGATTGCGCTCGACGACCGCCGAGCACGCCGATGCTCGCCAGCTGCCGCGCGAGGCATTCGTCACGCAGGCCGCGTTCGATCTCGACCGCAGCATCCATCTCTCGGCCTGGCTCCCGGTCTGCCACGTCTCCGAGATCGCCTTCCCCGGGGCGTTTTTCGCGGTCGAGGTGCTGGGCGAGCGCCTCCTCGTCGTACGCGGGGCGGACCTCGAGCTCGGAGCCTTCTTCGACAGGTGTGCGCATCGCGGCACGCCGCTTACGGAAGGTGAGCAGGGGCGGCTGGAGCGGCTCGAGCTGGTCTGCCCCTACCACGGCCTCGCGTACGATCTCCGCGGCCGCGCGCGCGAGCCCCACGCCACTCGGCTCGCGGTCCGCGGCAGGACGCTCGAGCGCGCGTGGGTCGCCGAGCGGTTCGGGTTCGTATTCGTGGCCGCTCGCGAGCCGGCGCGGTCGCTCCACGACGAGGTCGCGCCCCCTTGGCTCGAGCGCGGCAGCCTGCATGCGCTTCGCCTGGCGCGTCGCGTGCGATACGAGGTCCTCGCCAATTGGAAGCTCTGCGTGGAAAACTTCCAGGAGTCGCACCATTTCGCGTCCGTTCACCCGCGTCTGGAGCGGCTCACGCCGTTCTCGCGCTCCAACAGCCACGACTTCGGCGGCCGATTCCTGGGCGGGTCGATGGAGCTGGTGGACGGGGCGGAGACGGTGAGCGAATCGGCGAGCCTGCTCGGCAGGCGCTTCGTCGCGGCCGAGCAGGACCGGCGGACCGTCCGTGACGCGCACCTGTTTCCGGGGTGGCTGACGAGCCTCCAGCCCGACTACTTCTTGTCGTACCGGGTCCAGCCCCTGGATCCGGGCCGCACCCGCGTCGTCGCGGAGATCTTCGTGCACGCGGAGTCCCCGCGTGCGGCCGAGGAAGACCTGTTCGTCTTCTGGGATCGCACCAACGCGGAGGACCGGAGCATCTGCGAGCGCCAGCAGCGCGGCGTCGCCGCGCCCTCTTACGGGCCTGGGCCCTACGCGCCTTCGGAGGACGGCGTGCACGCGTTCGACCGGCTGGTCGCGACCGAGTACCTTCGGATGGCGGCCACGGCATGACCCGAGCGATCGGAATCTTCGGAGCTCCTTTCGTCGATCTCGAGCACCTCGTCGAGGCGTCGCGGCTCGACGAGATCGACCGAGAGATCACGCGGGGGCTGCTCGAGGTGGAGACCACCTACACGGGAGGCACGCTCAAGTGGATGGGCGTCGTCGCGCCGTGGTCGATGGACGACGGATACCTGGACGCGATGCACGCGATCGAGCGGATGTCGCGAGGAGAGCTCGAGGAGCTCGCCTCCTTGGCGGACGACCCGGAGGCCATCGATCTCGACGCCGAGAAGCTCGCCTTCGGAGACGAGACCGAGGCGCCCTTCAACCGCGCGCAAGAGCGGTGGCTCTCGCTGAGGCACGGCGTCTATTTCCCGTGGAAGGTCTGTTATCACCTGCTCGACAACGTCCGCTGGGAGGACAAACACTCCGGAGCCGGCAAGGCCTTCGGTGAAGAGGCTCGGCGCGTCTTTCCGCGGACGATCGCGCTCATCGAGTCTCTGCCGTTCGTCGAGATCGGTCGGGTGGTCGTGTTTGGTGTCGAGGCGAACGACCACGCGCCTCTCCATCGCGACACGGAGCCCGGAAAGGCGCTCGGCGTCGCGCAGTCGATATCGATCGACCCCCGCGGGAACAAGGGGTTCTATCTCCAGAACGCCCCCGACGACGAGCCGCTCGTCGTCGACAAACGTGTCTACTGGTTCAACGACATGGACTACCACGGCGTCCTGCCTGCTCCGTTTTTCCGGTACTCCGTCCGGATCGACGGGGTCTTCGATCCGGCCTTCGTGCGATCGATGGAAGGGCGCGCCCGGAGCGGCCGCTCCGGAGGCCGCCGATGAGCGACCGCACGCAGGGCGGGCCCGAGAGCCGGACGCTCGAGATGGAGGGTGTGCCCCGACGCAGCGGAGCCAATCCTCCTCGCTCGGTGCTCACGGTCGTGCTCGAGTGCGCGCGGCCGCTCGCCGGCGGCGCGCGTTGGGACGTCACCGACTTCGACGAGATCGTGATCGGGCGGGGAAGCGCGCGCGCCCTCGAGCCCGGCAACGACCCACGGTCGCGCGCGCTCCGGTTGCCGGACCGCCGCGTGTCGACCCGGCACGCGCGGATCTTCCGCGCGGAAGACGGCCGCCGGTTCCTGGAAGACCTCGGCTCGACGAACGGGTCGCGGCTGGACGGCCGCCTCGTCGAGGGCCCGGTCCCGCTCCCCGACCGCGCCGAGATCGAGGTCGGCGGCTCCTTCCTCGTCTTCGATGCCCAGGCCGCGCCGGCCAAGGAGCGGGTGCTCGGGCTGGACGCCGAACGCGCCCCGCGGGTTCCGTTCGGCATGGCCACGCTGGTGCCGCGCCTCGAGGCGCTCTTCTCGGACGTGACGCAGATCGCCATCACGAACGCGCCGATCCTCGTGTTGGGAGAGACGGGCACCGGCAAGGAGCTGCTGGCGAGAGCCATCCACGAGCTCTCGGGCCGGTCCGGGCCCTTCGTCGGGATCAACTGCGGCGCGCTCGCGGGCACCGTGCTCGAGAGCCAGCTCTTCGGACACGTGCGCGGCGCCTTCTCGGGCGCCGAGCGCGACGAGCCTGGGCTCATCCGGGCGAGTGATCGCGGGACGTTGTTCCTGGACGAGATCGGCGAGCTCCCCAAGGCCGCGCAGGCCACGCTGCTCCGCGTCCTGCAGGAGCGCGAGGTGCTCCCCGTCGGTGGCACACGTCCCATCAAGGTCGACTTCAGGCTCGTGGCTGCGACGCTTCGGCCCATCGATCAGCTGGGCGACGGCTTTCGCTCCGACCTCTACGCCCGCGTCGCGGGCTTCACGGTGCGGCTGCCGCCGCTCCGCGAGCGGCGTGAGGACGTCGGTCTGGTGCTCGCCTCGGCGCTGCGTGGTCTCCCCGCCGAGCGCGCTCAGACGTTGCGCATCACACCCGAGCTGGCTCGCGCGCTCCTGGCGTACGCCTTCCCTTACAATGCGCGTGAGCTACACCAGGCGCTTTCGGTCGCCGTGACCCTCACGAAGGCGGACGAGCTGGGCCTGGACGCGCTGCCGCCGGCGTTTCGCCGAGCGGAGGAACGACCGGCGGCGCCGGTCGAGCCCTCCGAGCTCGACGAGGACACGAGCCGGCTCCGCGCCGAGCTCGTGGAGCGACTCGCGGCCACCGGAGGCAACGTCAGCGAGGTCGCCCGCGCGATGGGCCGGACGCGCATGCAGATCCACCGGTGGATGAAGCGGTTCGGGGTGGACCCGGAGACCTTCCGCCGCTGAGGGGTGTATCCGATACGGTGATACACCGTATCGGGTGTATCACCCGTTCTAAGGCGGGTTTCTTTGGGGTTTTCGGGCCCCGAGGGTAGGCCCGGCGGTTGCAAACCGGGGAAGCGATGCTGCTTCCCACCACGAACGTCCTGCTCTCGTTCGCCGACCTCGACGTCGGCGAGGTCTTCGTCGTGTCTCTCTCCGGGGCCGAGGAGCTGTCGGCGCTCTTCGATCTGGAGGTCGAGGTCGTGTTCGCCGACGCCGCGCGGGCGGAGCTCGATCAGATCCTCGGCTCGGAGGTGTCGCTCGAGCTGACGGTCGACGGCGACGCCGTTCGCGTCGTTCATGGCCTGGTCATCGGCACCAACGACAAGCTCACCCGACCCGCCGTCGTCCCGGGCGCGGCCTCGAAAGACGGAGCGCTGCGCGCGGGGCGGACCATCGTCCTCAAGGTTGCCCCGAGGGCGCACCGCCTCTCCCTCGTGGAGACACAAGAGGTGTTCGTGGACGCGAGCCTGCCGTCGATCCTCCGGCGCAAGCTGGACCTAGCCGGGTTCGTCGAGCACCTCGACTACGAGCTCCGCCTCGGCGGGGCGTACCCCGTCCGTGAGCTCGTCGTGCAGTACAAGGAGAGCGATCTTCGCTTCATCCAGCGGCTGGTGGAGGACGCGGGCATCAGCTTCTTCTTCGATCACACGGGCGGCCGCGACACGCTCGTCTTCACGGACCACAACGCGGGTCTCGGCTCCGGCAACACGGCGGTGCTTCGCTTCGAGGAGGGAGACCACGGCGCGGTCTCGGAGCTCGCGCTCGAGCAGCGCCTGGTCCCCGCGGTCTTTGCGGTCCAGGACTACAACTACCGAACCCCGCTCGTCGACGTGACCGGCCAACACGAGCTCGCCGACGGCTTTGGCGGCGGCGTCGTGGAGTACGCGCCGCACACGAAGACGCCGGAGGAGGCGGCGCGCGTCGCGCGCATCCGGGCCGAGGAGGGGCGTGTGTCGCGCGACCGCTTCACCGGACGGAGCGGGCTCGTGGCGCTCGAGCCCGGCGAGCGGATCGTCCTCGAGGGCCACGCCTTCGTCTCGCAGGAGCTCCTCCTCACGCGGATCCAGCACCGGTACGTGTCGGCCGCCTTCGGCGACGGTGGCGTGGGGGCGGACGGAACCCCCGCTTATTCGAACGTGTTCGAGGCCATCGAGGCACGGCTCCCGTTCCGGCCCCGGCGCGTGACGCCGCGCCCGAAGATCTTCGGCTTCGTCACCGGGCTGGTGGAGCCCGTCCCCGACGCCGGCGCCCCGGGCGCGCGCGACGCGGTCCCCACCATGGACGAGCACGGGAGGTACTGGGTCCGCTTCCACTTCGACACTGCGACGCCGGGACAGACAAAGGCTTCCCGCCCGATTCGAATGGCGCAGAGCCACGCGGGCGCGGGGTATGGCATGCACTTCCCCCTCCGGCCCGGGGTGGAGGTCTTGCTGGTCTTCCTCGACGGAGATCCTGACAGACCGGTCATTGCGGGAGCGGTCCCGAACAGCGCGACGCCGTCGCCGGTTTCGGCTCACAACGCCTCCTTGAACCGGATCGTCACCTCGTCCGGCGTGAGCATCACCATTCGAGACTTCTGAGAGGGAGCCACACATGCCCAAGCCCATCACCACCGGAACGACGCTGACCTGCACGATGGGGCTCGCGCCCTCGACCTTCGTCGCGACCCCCAAGCCGGGGCTGCCCATGTTGCTCGGCGGTCTCCCCCTCGCGACCGTGGACCAGATAACGGCCTCCAACATCCCGCCGTTCGGGATGTGCCGGAGCCAAGCGAACCCGGCCGTCGCGGCGGCCACGGCGGCGGCGCAGGGCGTCCTCACGCCGGCTCCGTGTGTGCCCACGCCCGTCGCGCCGTGGGGGCCGCCCGCGCTCACCAGCTCGGCCGGACAGCTGCCCATCGCCACGGTCAGCTGCCGAACGAGCTGCGCGTTCGGCGGATCGATAGCGCCTTCCGCGCCCGTGCCTGGCCCCCTGGACGCCACCTGAGATCGGAGAACGACGATGACGACCTTTGCGGATCCTGGCGAAAAATCATTCACGGTCCACGTCCCTCACTCGCCTGCAACCCAGGGGAGCAATGGGAGCGCCCAAGCGGTCGCGACGCAGGAGAGCTACCTGCGCCTCGGCAGCCCGGATGGAACCACCGAGCAGGCGTTGCTCGGGGCGCTCCGGGCTGCCTACACCGACGTCGAATCGCAGGCCGCCGTGGAAGCCGCGTTCGGCGCGAGCCCGACGGCGGGCATCACGCTCTACACGGAAGGCGATCTCGTCCAGTTCGTGAACGGCAAGGCCGACACCCGCGTCTTGAACGACTCCTACGTGGTGCACGTGCTCAATCGAGAGGACGCCGACGCATCGGCGGCGGGCGGCGACGCCAGAACCTATCGCGCGTACTTCCGGCTGGGCCGTCCGAGCGCGGACGTCGAAGCGCCGCTCGTCGGCGCCGTCGACCCGGGGGATCTCCACGACTTCATCGAAGCTCTCCTTCCTTCGACGCCCACGCCGGCCATCGCCGGCGTCACGAGCGCGGACGCCGTGTTGCCCGTGGACACGGCCGCGCTCGTCGAGCTCATCATGGCGGGCGGGCCCCTCGGCGAGTCGAAGCGGCTCACGCTCGTCGCGGCAGCCGCGTTGAGTGATGGCCCGGCGCTCGACAGGCTCGATTCGATCCGGACGTCGGGCGACGTCCGATCAGGGGACGTCTCCGACCGGAGCTCGATCAAGGCCTGGGCGCTCGGAGCCCTGCGCGGGCTCCACCTCACGGTCGCCAACTGGCAGCGCGACCGCGCGATGGAGGGCCTCTACGAGTCACGAGCCAAGCTCTCGGAGCGGGCTCTGCAAGACCCGCTCGCGCGGCGCAAGCTCGTCGAGATCGAGCGCAGCACGGCCGCCTCGGCCGACGCGCGCAGCTGGGCGAAGGGCGTGCTCGGCGGGCTCCAAGCTCCCGAAGACCAGTCGGCGCGATTCAGTCTCGGCGACGGCGTCGCGCTCTATTCGGACGAGGCGGTCACCATCACCACCCCCGAGGCGCTCAAGGTCACCGTCGGCAAGGACACCCGGACGGTGCTCGGCGAGACGTACTCCGAGACCTACGACGTCAGCGACGACACGCTGGAGGCCATCCGCAACGGCACCCTGAGCGACGTGTCCGAGGTGTCGGACAAGTCACTCGTGACCGCGTCGCTCACGCGTCGCGAGGCGACTGGCGTGAGCTGGCGGACCACGAAGTTCGATCTCAGCAAGACGCTCAACGTCGCAGCAGCGGACAACGGCAGCTTCACCCTCGGGTCGGACTACGCCTTCGCGGGCGGGCTGAAGTTTACCAACTCGCTCGGCGTCGCGTTCGACGCCCTCACGGGCATCAGCCTCTCGGCGCCGCTCGGCTTCAAGGTGGAGATCGGCGGTGGCGGCCTGGAGACGACGTCGCCCGTGGGCAAGGTCAGCTACGACCAGAGCTTCGTGGGGAAGGGGGCGAAGTCGGTCGTGCTCGCGGTCGATCCCACGGCAAAGTTCACCCTCGCGACGTTCAAGGCCTTCGGTGTCGTGGTCCGTGCTGGAATGGCCGTCGTCAATGGCGCGCTCGCCGCCTACACGGCGGCGTTCGCCTCCATCGGCTCGGCGACGACGAGCGAGTCGGACGGGCCGACCGCAAACGTCCGCGAGATGATGGAGGCAGGGGAAGCGGTCTACCTCGCTGCCGTCTCGCTCAACGCGATCCTGGCGGCGGCGACGGCCGTCGCAGGCGTGGTCCAGCTCGCCACCCAGAAGGCCGCGGCGGCGGCGACGGGCAGCTCGCCGACCCAGCCGTCCAACATCGTGATCAACGACGCGGGGATCAAGCTGCAAGTGGGGACCAGCTACATCCACATCGGTCAGCAGGGGATCATCGTCAGTGGGACACAGGTGCTCACCGCGTCGCCGACAACGAACTTCATCCCGACTGCTGCCCCGGGCAACGCCACCCCGGCCGGCATCACGGAGCTCGTGACCAACTCGGGCTCGAGCGCGGTCGACATCTTCCACCTTCCCTGAGCCGCCATGAAAATCGTCAACACGACTCCCTACCGCTTTCACGCGTTCGACTTCTCGACCGGCCCGTCGCGGCCCGCTCTCTCGCTCATCGTGAAGGGGCTGTTCGAGCTGAAGCTCGGGGAAGCCGCCAGCGCCGTTCCGGCAGACGAGCAGGAGCCGATCCGAGGCGACGAGCAACACATGGACGACCTCGGGCGCAGCCTCGTGCACGCGACCGACCTCTGCCCGCTCAAGACGCGCGGCGAGGTGATGCTGCGCGGGCACTGTTACCCGGAGGGCGGTCGGGCGCGCGCCGAGTGTGACGCGGGCCTCGAGATCGGATCGATCCGAAAGGTCCTGAAGATCACGGGTGACAGGCGATTCGCCGCCAACGGAGCGCCGACCGCGGCTCGCCCTTTCGAGAAGATGCCCCTCCGCTGGGAGCTCGCTTACGGCTCGCTCGCCGACGCACAGAACCCGCTCGGTCGCGGCGTCGACGCGCTACCCGAGCCCGGACAGGGGCCGATCGTGCCGCTGCCCAACATCGAGCACCCGGAGCATCGGATGCGTGCCCCCGGTGACCGGCCGCCTCCGGTCGGGTTCGGACCGATCGCGCCGTTCTGGGCTCCGCGCGCCGCGCGGATGGGGACACGCGACGCGAGGTGGGCGGCGTTCCGCGCGCCGCTGCCTCCCGTCGACTTCGATCCGCGGTCGTTCAACGCCGCGCCCGACGACCAGCAGCTCGATGAAGGCTGCTACTTCCGCGGTGACGAGTCATTTGTGCTCACCCACGTTCGCCCCGAGATCGGCGCCTTCCACGGCACGCTCCCCGGACAGCGCTTGCGGGTCTTCGTCGCGCTCCGGGCCTTCAAGGGCCAGCCGAGTCGCTTCGTGGAGGTCGAGATGCGCCTCGACACGGTGTCGTTCGATGCCGACGCCGAGCGCGTGACGCTGGTCTGGAGGCGGCCCTTCGCGGTTCGCGCCGCCGGGTATCCGGAGATCGAGGCCGTCTATGTCGCGGAGGAGAGCCTGAAGGACGAGCCGCTCTCCGCGGAGGAGCACGAGGCGAGGTTCCGCGAGCTGAGCCCGGTGGAGCCTTCCGAGGCGGAGCTCCAGCAGGCCGAGATCGACGCCCAGATGGAGAAGGCCGCGAGCATCCTCGCCGACGGGAACGTCGATCCCAAGGTGCAGGCAGAGCTCCGCAACACGAAGGATCCGGGAGAAGCGCTCGCCCTGCTGGTTCGCCACGCCGAGGCCAAAATGAAGGAGCTCGCTGCCATGACCGCGAAGCTGTCGCGAGGCTGAGGCAGCGCGAGTGGGGGCGTGCTACGCCGCTCGGAGTTGGAGCGGTTGAGCGGGCAGGACGCAGGCTTCTTGTACGTGGAGTCCTCCACGTTGTTCATGCACACGCTCAAGCTCCTCGTCTTGCGTCCGAGCGAGGAGCGCGAGCGGCAGCCACCCGAGGTGCTCCTCGGCGACGTGGCCGCCCGCCTCCTCCGTTATCGGGCGTTCCGCAGGCGCGTCGTGGAGGTTCCGTTCGGGCTCCATCACCCGGTGTGGATCGAGGACCAGGGCGTCGATCTGCGCGCCCACGTCGGCCGTGTCGTCATTCCGCCGCCGGGCGGCCGAGCCGAGCTCGACGAGGCTGTCGCAGGTGTCGCTGCCCGCCCGCTCGATCGTACGCGGCCGCTCTGGGAGCTCTGGCTCCTCGAAGGTCTGGAGGACGGCTCCGTGGGGCTCTTGCTCAAGCTCCATCATGCCGTGGCGGACGGTGTCGCGGCGATGCGGATCCTGACGGGGGCGCTCGCGCCTCGTCCGGCGCCCGACGACGCCGCTCCGCCCCGCGATCCCGCGGTCCCGGGACGAGCGGACCTCGTGCTCGGTGCGCTCGCGGATCACGTCCGGCAGGCGGCCGCGCTGCCGGCGTTGCTCGCGCGGACCAGCCAGCGTCTGAGCGGCGTGCTCCGGTCCGAGCACCCGCCCGTTCACGCGCCCATCCCCGTGGTGGACGCGCCGCGAACCTCGTTCAATCGACCGCTCTCTCCGTCGCGGTCGTTTGCGTCGGCCACGCTTGCGCTCGAGGGCGTTCATCACGTCAAATCGGCGTTCGGCGTCACGTTCAACGACGTCGTGCTCGCATTGGTGAGCGGCGGCGTGCGCCATTACCTCCAGGAGCAGGCGGAGCGCCCGGCGCGCTCTCTCATCGCGAGCGTGCCGATGTCCGACGACGGGGAGGGCGGCGGCCCGCGCTACTCCGGCAATCGCCTGTCCAACCTGTTCGCCACGTTGGCCACGGACATCGACGACCCCGTCGAGCGGCTCCGGGAGATTCACTCGGTGGCGGCCGTCGCGAAGGCACGGAGCCGAGCGCTGGGGATGGATCTGGTCACGGCGTGGTCCAACTACGTTCCGCCATTGCTGCTCGGTCTGGAGCGCCGCATCTGGGGGAAGTGGCCTCTCGGCGGTCGCGTACCCCCGCCGATCAACCTCGTCGTGTCGAACGTGCCCGGGCCGCGAGAGCCGCTCGCGCTCCCGGGTTGGGACGTGACGGCGATTCACTCCGGCGGTCCCGTGCTCGAGAGCATCGGGCTGAACATCACCGTGTGGAGCTATGGCGGCGGCCTGCACGTCGGGGCGCTGGCGTGCCGGGACCTGCTGCCGGAGCCGGCTCGTATCACGAAGGGTATGGCGCTCGCCCTGTCGGAGCTCGAAGCCCGCGCGGGCTACAGCGAGGGTCGGTTGCCTTGACCGACCCTCGCCATTGGCGATCGAGCGGCGGGTGCAGAGGGGCGGCTTGTTTGCCGCGGAGAGGGCTCTCACCCAACGGAGCCCTCGGAGCGGCAAACTCGATCACGGCAACCGAACACCGCTGTAACGGCGAGCCGACTCAGCGCCCGCCGCCGAGCCCGCCCGTTCCGCCGCCGAAGGCGCCGCCCGCCCCGTCCGGGCAGTTCATCGGATCGGCGGCGCAGGGGTCCCAGACGAGCGTGTCGCCGATCACGATCTCGACCTGACCCTCGTGCAGCGTCTCCATGCTGGAGCCGAGGAGCTTGGCGTAGAGGACGACATGTGTCCCTTTGGCCGGCGGCGGGTAGGTCATCGGGTCCCACGACAGGCCCGGCATGTTCGTGAAGAGGCCGGCGACTTGCGGCCAGGGCTGGTTCGAGAGGTCGACGACCGATTGGCTCTCGTACGTGCCTTCCAGGGTCGTGCCCGTCGCCGGGTCCAGCGCGCCCCAGACGAGGGTCGGATTGTCGGGGCAGTCGTTGCAGCCCACCGCGAGCCACACGTGGTAGCCGCCCTGCGGGCCTTGCATCAGAGGCACCTCCTGATCGCTCACCAGAGGCTCGAAGCAGCGCTCACCCGTGCCGATCTCGAACGCGCCGGCGCCGGCGGGGGGCGCGCAAGCCTCGCCGCCTTCGCCGCCCGCGCCGCTGCCCGAAGACGACGAGGTCGCGCTCGTCGTGGTCGCCCCTCCGGTTCCCGTCGAGGTGCTCGTGTCGCCCTCCGACTCGACCGTGGACGTACAAGCGACGAGGCCCGCGATGGCCAAAGAGAAGATGCTGCGGAAGCGCACGCCTCCACGCTACCAGCCCGGAGCCGCGTTGCCGTCATCACCAAACGGAACGCGCTCTCCGACGGCATCCGGCGCTTCTGGAAAATTGCGAGGAGAGAGCAAAACGGCGCGAGCGCGCTGCCTCCGCCCTTCGGCTGGAGTAGGGTCGCGGCATGCGCGCCGTGCCCGTCTTTTGCTTCGCTTCGCTCCTCACCACGGGGCTCGGTTGGCCATCCGACGCTCTGGCCGTGACGAGCTCGCGGAGCGTGCCGAGCGCGTTCGGTGGGAACGGGCACAACATCTCGTTCGACGGCCGGCTGCTCCTCGTTCGAGACGGCGCAGGTTGGCAAGCGCAGCTGCTCCGGCCGGAGGCGACAACCTACCTCCCCGACGGGTTGCCGGACGCGACGGGCCCGATGTTGAGCCCACGATTCCACTTCTTCGGCGCGCCGGATGGCATCGAAAACGCGCTCGCGATCTGCGAGCCGGACCCGGCCACGGCGCCGTACGCCTGTGACGAATCGGGCGCAGCGAACGCCGCCGGGCCCTACGATTGTTACGACGTCTGGCTGCTCGACTCCGACGCGGTGACCCCGGCCGCCCAGGGCGGCTTCGTCATGCGGCGGCGGCACCTCTCGGTCTGGGTCGAGGGGCCGAAGACGGCCGACGCGCAGATCCACAAGGTCGAGCTCGGCTCGATCGAGCCGCTCTCGACCCTGCTGATGGGCATCGAGCCCACCATCACGCGGGACGGCAAGCTGCTCGTCTACCAGGGTCACCCCGCGAACGACGGGACGATCGACGTCCTGATGTACAGCGTGAACGCGAACGCGTGCGCGGCCTCGGGGTGGACGGCCCCGCAGCCGATCTCGAGCTTGCACACCGATCCGCTCGTCGTCGGGGTTTACCCCCTCGCCGAGCGAAAGCTCCGCGCCGCCGACGGCACCCAGTTCGAGCCGGGAGACCTGTTCCGCGGCGCTTACCCTTGGCTCATGCCCGACGGGGAGGCGGTCATCTTCGCCGCGGCTCCCATGCCGTGCATCGCGACCGAGAACCCGCCTGGCTGCGGTCCGCGGCGCAACGCGCTCTCGGTGATCGGATACCCGACGAACTGGGGCGTCGCGCACATCGACGGTGGCGTGAACCCGGCGACCAACGACACGGTCAGGCTCTTCTTCTCGTCACCGGGGCCGGCCACGTTCTCCCAGCTTCCCGTGACGGAGGGGGTCGACGTCTGGCCGTTTTTCGGATCGAACACGTCCAACTACGTGGAGCTCGTATTCGACGACGGGCTGGACGGTGGCTACGCCGGGCTCTGGCATTTGAACGAGAGCGTCCGCCACGACGGCGAGCTGGACACGACGCGCGCCCCGGATGTGTCGGGCTACTTCAATACGCTCACCCTCGAGGGCGGGCTCGATTTCGCGAAGGCAAACGACGGCGTCATCGGCAAGAGCCTCACCTTCGACGGCGTGGACGACCGGCTGACGGCCCCGAACGCGGCGAGCCTGAGCCCTGCCAATGGCATCACGATCGAGATGTACGTGCAGCCGGTCGAGCCCGACTGCGACGCGAACAACAACTACCGAATCCTCCTCGGCAAGGGGACGCTCGTCGCCGGCTCGTATTCGCTGGTGCTCGAGGAGGGGCTGGCGCTCCAGGCGCGCGTCAACGTGGACGGCGTGCAGCAATCGGTGGTGAGCCCTGGTCTTCCGCCGGGGACGTGGACCCACGTCGCCTTCGAATATGACGGGCCGACCGGCAAGGCCGGCTTCTGGTTCGACGGACAGCCCGTGGTCGAGACGACGGTGGCGGCCGGCACCCTGGCTTCGACGACCGATCCGCTCTCGATCGGCGGTCCAGGGCCTCGAGATGCGTGCCCCAATGGCGACGGCGCGTTCGCGGGCCGGCTGGATGAGGTGGCGATCTCGCGCTACTCGCGCCATTACGGTGAGCCGCCGGAGCCCCCCGGGACCGGTGGCGGAGGCCCGGGCGGGACGACGGGGTCGGGGGCTGGCGCGACCGGCGGCGGTGTGACGTCGGGTGCCGGCGGCGGCGCGGGCGGCGCCGATGCCGTCGATGGCGGCGGGGAGGGGTGCGGCTGTCGCGCCTCCGGCTCGCGTGACGGAAGCCTCGGCGCGATCGGCGCGGTCATCATGGCGCTGTGGCTCTCTCGGGGGCGGCGGAGGCGAGCGCGCGCATGATTCGCCGCGCCTGCCAGGGGGGTCTCGTCGCGCTCGCGGCTGCGGCGTGCTCCGGTGAAGAGGCCGAGGAGCGCGATCCACCGGATGGGCCGGTCGTCGTGCACCTGGGGGAGATCGTCGATGAAGCAGGGGAGGGCGCCGTCACGATCGAGCTGGATCCGGAGAAGCCGCAGACGATCGAGATCCATTTTGACGGAGCCTCGCGTGTGCTCGAGGTCGCGGTCGACGGCGCGACGGCTGCGCTCTCTGGGCTCGGCGGCGAGGACGTGGGGCCGCCCGTCGAGCCGGCCGGTAGCGGCGCTTGGCTCCGGCCCCGCGCCGTCAGCGCGGACATCGTGGTCGTCGAGCCGGCAGCCGGGGCGAGCCGCGCCGTCATCGCGGCGCGCGGGGGCCCCGTGCCCTCCGCTCGCCGCGAGCGGAGCCTCGTCTGGACCGAGCCTTCCGTCCTCGATGATCCGACGATCGTCGGGCTCGGCCGCGTCATGGCGGCCATCTCGGAGGACGGTCACGGCGGCGTCCTCTTCGACCGGTGGTTTCGCCGGTTCGCGACGACATTGCACTCGGAGCGCGCGGCCCCGGCGCAGCTCATGGACGAGATCGCGTCGACCCACGGCGCGGATCCGGGGCAGTGGGATCTGGATACCTTGCCGTTCAAGGTGACCGGTGTGCACAACCGGCTCGACCTGGCCCCCCGCAATGGAGCGTGTGGTGAGCTCCGCGTCTCGATCGCATCGACGCACCCGATCTACGCCCCGCTGCACCTCCTGTTCCTCTTCCGCCAGGACCCCCAGGCGGACGACGTGGGCCCCACCGGTGAGACCCATTGCCTGGGGACGGCGCGGCGGTGGTCGCGCCTCTCTTCGTTGGACGGCGAAGCGTTCACCGTCGCCGCGGAGGCGTGGCTCGATCGCACGCTCGCACACGACAGCTTTCTCCTCGCCGAGAGCGTGGAGCTCACGGTCTCGCCGTGGGAGTGGCGCCAGTGGTCGCCGGTCGGGCCCGACGAGCTCGACAACCCGGCGCTCTTCCAGACCGTCGCGACGCCGCTGGTCAACCAGCCCGGACCGCTCCGCGACCAGCTCCTCGCCTTCGTGGAGGCAAACGCTGCGGGCCTCGACGCTCGGACCGTCGCGATTCCGTCGCAGCTCCGAGCTCAGTCGGCCCGCGTGCCGCCCAGCGCGCCGGCCGAGCGGCTCTCGCTCGAGGGGCTCCCCGCGGCGGTGCTCGGGGCGTTCCCGAAGCTGGCCGAGCGGATCGAGATCGTCGGCTGTCCGACGTGCCACACGACAAGCGCCAACTTCGTCCAGACGAACGTCGACCGGAGCTTCAGTCCGTTCTACGACGCGGAGCTCGACGCGCGCGCCGCCCGCCTCGACTCGATGCACACCGGCTCGCCCGTGGCGCCCCCCCCGTTCGGGCCGCTGCAGCCGCTCGATTGAAGCTCAAACGATCGGGCGGAGGTACTCGAACTTGGGGTGTCCCAGATCTTCCTGGGTGAGCGCGTAGTCGGGGTCGCGCGGGATGAGGTAGACGGTGCTGCCCTCGACGCTGGCGAAGTTCAGGTAGCGCAGGCCCTGGAGGATGCGCTCGAAGGTCGCCGCGTGCCAGAGGTAGGGCTCGGCGATGTCGCAGACGTGGGCGAGGCTGCGTTCGCTCGCGCTGCCGGTCACGAGCAGCACGGCCATGGTGAAGGTGATGAAGCGCGCGCCGCCGCGGTACGGGTCCCCGGTGCCCGACGGCTGTGTGCGGGCGCCCTCGATCGACGTCATCCCGTGCACCCACATGTTGAAGTCGCTTCGGGCGCGGGTGTCGTCATCGAAGAAGTCCCAGCAGCCGCGCGCCCAAAGATGTCGGTTGGCCATCAGGCAGCGCGCGGCCTGATCGTAGGCGGCCCACTTGTCCTGAAGGCTCATCTTCTCGCCGCACGCTCGGACGAGCCCCTGGAGGAAGGCCTGCACGTTCGGATCGAAATGCAGGCACATCTCCAGCGCCAGGATCGATCGCGCGCCCATCAGCCCCCTCCCCAGCTCCCGCTCGGCGCACGGTTCCAGGTGCCGCTCCGCCGCAGGACGTAGCCGGTCGCGAGAGCGACGGCGACGGTGGTGACGCCGATCGTGGCGAGGGAAGGGTCGGGGGTGGGCGCCGTCGGCGGCGTCCACCGCTTGCCTCGGTCGTTGAACGGCGGATTGGTGGTGTCGCTTCCTACCGCCGTGGCGCCCCAGCCGTATTGGCTCAGGAAGGCGCCGTCGCGCTCGACCATCCCGCCGAAATGGTAGTCCTCGCCGGCTCCAGTCTTGGCGAAGGCCTCCGCCATGACGGCGCGGACGTCGATCTGGGCGTCGCGGTATTGAGCAAAGCTCGCCTCCAGATCGGCGAGGTGCACCGTCGCGGCGCCGAGCGGCGCGACGTAGAGGACGCGGGACACGCCGAGAGCGCGCAAGGCGGACGCCGGTGGGAGCTTGGCCGTGTAGCGGTTGTCGAACTGCGTCGGGCTGTCCGTGTAGGTCGCGAGGCGCGTTCGATCGAGGACGAACATGGGCGGCGATTTCCCGGGGTGAGCCCCCTTCGCCGCGCGCAGGTCGGGCTGGTGGTAGACGGCCGCCGCCAGCGCGAGGTGCGCCTTCACGACGCCGTTCGGGTGCGGCCAGTTGTCGAAGAGGAACACCGGATCGAGGAGGCTCGCGGCCCCGCTCGCGAACGCCACCGCGTCCGGGCCGTCGAGGTCGACGACGAGCGCGACGGCGGGGGAGGCGCTCGCGACGAGCTTGGCGAGCGCCTTGCCGCGCCCCTCGGACTCGATCATCGAGGAGGTGCGAATGGGCCGGAGGGCTTCGGCGATGGGACGGATGCTCGCGTTCGAGCCGTCGGGGAGCTGGACCTTGGGGAGCGCCTCCGGCGATTGAAAGAGCGTCGGGACGTAGAACGGCAGGAGGTCGGCGCCCGCAGGAGCGAGGTCCTCCACGAGCGTCGAGAGCGCCGACCGGACGAAGTCGCGCGCGGCGAGGTCGGTGTACACGACGGTCTGGTTGGGGACGTCGAAGTTCCAGCCAAAGTCCTGCTGCAGCTTCAGCGATTGCCGCGTCTCTTCCTTCTCGTCGTCGTCCGACACGGACGATGCGCCGACGATGCCGAGCGTGCAGAGGCCGACGACGCCGGCCACCGACGCGGCGAGGACGGCGAGCGCGACGCGCCGGCCCTGCGTGGCGGCCGACTCGACGACGGACTTGTTCCACCAGCGAGCCCCGATGATGCCGGGCTGGTCGACCTCGCTGTCGCGCGCGAACGGGTTCTTCAATCAGTCTTCTCCCTTCGCGTCCTCTGCGATGCGCTGGCGAAGCTCGGGCGTGAACACGCCGTCGACCCGGACGGAATAGCGAAAGTGGGGGTCGGCCGCCACACCATGATAGTCGAAGTCGTTGAACCAGTAGGCGCGGGCGTCGACGAAGTGTTGCGCTCGGGTGACGTCGTCCCAGAGAAAGAGGCGCTTGTTGGAGCCAGGGACGAAGGTGATGAACTCGTCGGGCGCCTCTTGCTCCTCGGGCTCGCCGTCCCGGTGCACCGTGCCGTGGTCGAAGGACTCGAGCCCCATGATGTTGCACCGGCCGATGTGGGAAAACGGCAGGCTCTCGACGAAGGCGATCGTCTTCGGGAAAAACGTGCGGGCCAGGCGGGTGAACTGCTTGCCCTCGGGCGAGGCCTTCTCCTCCCACCGGCGGTTGGGGATGAGCTCCACGTAGGCCTTCCAGGGGAAGTAGACGCCGAAGCGGACCTTGAGCCAGTGCATTTGCCGCCGCGACAGGGGAACGGCGCGCTCCTCCCCGAAGGTGAGATCGGCGCGCCTCGCGGGGTCGAGCTGCTCCGGCACGTCGGAGAGCGAGCGGAACGTCTCGAACGCAGCGTCGCTCATCGCCCGGATCACCTCGCCGTAGTCCACGCCCACGTCGTCGGGGCGCGAAGGCGGGACGATCCCCATCGTGCGATGGCTCCCGCCGGTGTAGTCGACCGGGACGCTGGCGAGCCCGAGGCAGATCTCCTCGTGGATCGTGTCGAGCCCGGAGAGGTCCAGGTACGGCCCCAGGTCGATGAAGGGCTTGCCGAAGAGGCCGCGGATGCCGGGTGAGGGCACGGACCGGAGGATGCCCGCTTTGCCGGCCTGCCCACAAGGGCCTCGATCCTGGTAAGGTCGCGCGATGCAACCGAGCACCGCGTACGTCGCCGCATTCGGCTCGGGCACGGTGCTGGTGTTGCTCGTGGCCCACCGCCTGCTGCAGCGCATCGTGTCGCCGAAGAGCTCGCTCCGCGCCGAGCTCCTCGGAGAAAACCGCGCGTTTGCGCTGCGCGAGGTCGGCGACGTGCTCGCTGTCTTCCTGGTCGGCGCGGCGGTCACCCGGAACTGCGTGCACGGGGAAGACCTGGCCGCGGATCTCACGTGGAGCGCAGCGTTCGGCGTCCTCGGGCTGGCTCTGCTGGAGCTCGCCGGGGTATTCGGCTTGCGCGTCCTCATGAAGAGGCGGCTGACCGGCGCGCTCGAGCGAGGCAACGTCGCGGCAGGTACCGCCGCCGCAGCCCACTACGTGGCAATGGGGTTGCTCACGTCGCGGGCGATGGCCGGCGCCGACCTGCGCGGGCTCGTCCTGTCGCTCGCCTTCTTCGCGCTCGCCGTGCTCTCTCACCAGATGATGGTGACGGTGTTTCGTTTTCTCACGACGTACGACGACACCGAGCAGATCGAGGGCGAGAACCTCGCCGCGGCGCTCAGCTACGGCGGGGCGTCGATCGCCACCGCGGTCGTCGTCGCGCGCGCGCTCGAAGGCGACTTCGTCGATTGGTCGAGCTCGCTCGTGGGGTTCGCGACCATCGCCGCGATCGCGCTGGGGCTCATCCCCGTCCGACAGGTCCTCGTTCAGGGGGTGCTCCTCGGCGGCCGGCCCACGGTGCGCGGTGGCGACCTGGACGAAGCGGTCGGTCGTGACAGGAACATCGGCGTCGCTGCTCTCGAGGCGACGACCTACCTCGGGGCTGCTCTCGCCCTCGCTCTGCTCGCGTGACGCGCCCCTACGAAGACCTCGCCAAAGATCTGCTCCGGAGCGGGCTGATCACGGACCCTTGGCTCGACGGCGCGCCCCGATTCGAGGAGGAGCCGATCGTCCTCACGATGGCGGAGGCGTCAGCGCTCGCCGAGGCTGCGAGCGCCGTCGGTGAGGTCTACGACGAGGCCATCCGGATCATCGGGGACGAGCCCGCGCTGCTCGACGACTTCTTCGGGCTGACACCGGTCCAGAAGGCGATGTTCGCTGCGTCTTTCCCCATGTGGCACGGCATCGCCCGGGTCGATCTCTTCCGGACGGACGACGGCCTCGCGATGGCGGAGCTCAACTGTGACACGCCCACCGGGGAGGCAGAGGCGGTGGTGCTCGGGAAGCTCTCGAAGAGACACGACGCGTCGCTCCTCGATCCGAACGAGTCGCTCGAAGACCGGTTCGTTCGAATGGTCACTGCGATGCGAGAGGCCTTCGTCGGGAAGGACTCGCCGCGCACCGCCGGGATCGTCTACCCAACGGAGTTCACCGAGGACCTCTCCCTCGTTCGCCTCTACAAACGCTGGTTGGAGTCGGCTGGGTACACCGTCGCGCTCGGCTCGCCCTACAACCTCCGCTCTCTGGGAGAAGCGGACCCCACGGTTCGGCTCTTCGACGAGCCGGTGAGCGTCATGCTCCGCCACTACAAGACGGATTGGTGGAGCGAGCGCGCGAGCGCCTGGTCCGACGAGGAGCTCGCGGACACCGCACCGCTGCAAGCACCGCTGGTCGTCGCGTTCGAGGCGCAGGCCGGTCGCAAGACGGTGACGATCAACCCGTTCGGCGCCGTGGTCGCCCAGAACAAACGCATGATGGCGTTTTTCTGGGAGCACGTTCACCGCTTCTCCATTCCAGCCCAGGACACCATCCGCAGCCTCGTCCCGGTCACGTCCCGCCTCGAGACCATTCACCCCGAGCTGCTCCGCGCCACCCGTGAGGACTGGGTGCTCAAGAGCGACTACGGCGCGGAAGGAGACGAGGTCGTCGTCGGCCGCTTCGCGAAGCAAGAAGAGTGGGAAGCCACGCTCGCGCACGCCCGAAAGGGGCGGTGGATCGCCCAGCGATACTTCGACGCGCTGCTCGACCACAAGGGCCGGACGACGAACCTCGGCGTCTTCCTGGTCGCCGGAGCGCCGGCCGGCTTGTATGCGCGCGTCCAGCAGGGCCCGACGGACGTGAACGCCCTCAGCGTCCCGGTCATGCTGCGTGAGGGCTGAGCGCTCAGCCTGGCGGCGGCCCGGTCCGGAGCCCGGCTGCGCAGACGTGCTCGAGGTCGCGCGCGCCCCAGAGGTATTTGTACGGCTCGCCGCCACGCAAGCAGTCGAAGACCTCGTCGCCGCGAGCCAGCGCGAGCTCGATGGCAGCCGCGATGGCGAGCGTCCCGGGGCTGTAGCGCCCAAAACGTGGATCGAAGGCGGTGAGGTAGCTGCGCGTGGCGCCGCGGTCGAAGAAGCCGTAGAGCACGCCTGCGATCTGGCCTCCGAGGCGGACGCCGAAGAGGAGGAGACCGCCCGCGTCCAGCAGCTTCCGCGCCACGTCGCGGTGGAACGACCGCGTCACCTCGCTGCCCAGCGCGCCCGGCTCGCCTCGCGCTCGCCACCGCGCGGTGTGCAAGCGGACGAGGTGGTCGAGCAGCGCGTCGGTGGTTTCGGGGCGCGCATGCTCGATGACGAGCCCGTGATCGCGCTCCGCCTTCCGCCGCGCATAGAGGACGCTCTCGAGCTGCGCACGCGGGAGCGCGTCTCCGAGCGCTCCGCCCGCGCGTGGCAAGGGGATCCCGGGGCAAGTGTCTTGCCGCCGCCGATCCACGATTCGCGCGGACAGCGAGAGCAGAGGGGACGCCCCCTCGCGAAGCTCGCTCAGCTCGATCTGGTCCCAACGCGTGCCAGGCCCCGCGAGCCAGGCCTCGAGCGCGTCGGCGCATGCCTGCTCCTCGCCGTCTGCGAAGAGGGCGTCCTGGTAGTCGGAGACTCCGGCGCCCCACAAGGAGGCAACGCGCTCCCCGCCACGATCCCAACCGAACAGCGGCAGCAGCCCCACCAGCCGTGATCCCCGGCGGAAGCAGAGGAGATGCGTGTCTTCGGTAGCGAAGTGCCGTCGCCAGGCGCCGAGCCACTCGGGTGTCTGAAACACCGTGGCTCGGCTGCAACGGAACCAGAGGTCACGCCAGGACGGCTCGATTGCGTGGAGCTCGGCGGGGGAGGTGATCTCGCCCACCTCGACGCGAAGCGGGCGGCCGCGCGGCGGCGCAGCGCGGAGGCGTTCGTAGAGCGCGAGGTATCGTCGGCTCATGAGCTCGACGGAGAACCGCGCCTCCGCCTCCCGGCGACACGCATCGGCCGCGATGGAGGTAGCCCGCCTCATCCCATCCGCGAGCTCGGCGACACTGTGGGCCAGGAACCCCGTCTCGCCGTGTCTCACGATCTCGGGCAAAGCGCCCGAGCGGAGCGCAACCACGGGGGTGCCGGAGGCCAGCGCTTCCATTGCGACGAGGGAGCTCGACTCTGCGACCGTGCTGGCGACAATCGAGCACCTCGCTTCCGCGAGCAGACGCTCCTTCTCCTTCGCGCCGACCGCGCCCCGCAGCTCGACGCCGGCGCCGAGCCTCGGCCGGATCACCTCGTGGAAGTAGCGCTCGTGCTCGGGGTACCGAAAGACACGCCCGGCGATCACCAGCGGAACCCCCGACTGCACGGCCGCCTCGATCGCGAGGTGGACACCTTTCTCCGGGCAGATCCGGCCGAGGAGCACCGCGTAGTCGCCCTTGGTCGCGCTCGGGCGGAACCTGTCGAGGTCGACGCCGTTCGGAATGACCTCGAGGGGGGACGCCGCCTGCGGGCAGCGCCCGCGCTGAGAGGCGGAGACACACTGGAGCAAACGCCCGGGGGGAGGCGAAAATACCTCGGATCGATAGGACTCGGGGGGAAGGTGGAGCGTCACCAACGTGGGCGGAGCGTCGCGCGGCGCGTAGTCCAGGAAGTCGACTCCGTGGAAATGCAGGACGTCGACGCGTTCGTTCGATAACAGATGCGCCAGCGCTCGCCTGTAGGCCTGGTGCGCCGCGCTTCGGACGTCATCGGTGAAGAGCTCCGTGGACAGCGGGACGGTCGTGAGCTCGCCCGCTGCCGTCGATCCGTCGCACGCGAGGACGATGGACCGGTGACCGGCGCGAAGGAGCGCGGCGTCGAGCGCGCTCACGATCTGCTCCGCGCCGCCGACCGAGTCGGGGCCGACTGGGGCAAAAGGGAAGGCGACGTTGAGCACGGTCAGGGGCATGTCGCCTCGGTCTGGCAGGGTGGGGGTACGGAAGGGAAGCGAGGCAAGCTCAGCTCTCGGGCGGCCGCGACCGCGAGCTCGCACCATTGCAGCCCACGCATCGGCCAGCCGAGCGACTCGTAGTGGAGCACCCCCCGGAGGGGCGGCCTCGCGAAGTCGTACGCAGGGGCAATCCGGAATCGTTCGTCGATCGCCTGGAAAGGCTCGAGGACGCCGCGTTGGCTCGAATAGGCCGCAAGCATGGCCAGCTTGCGGTCACGCTCGGCCATTCGGAGCGGGAAGACGTGCTCGGCCTCGTCGGCCGGCAGGAAGCGACCGGTCCGCAGCGAAGGGCCCCACCGGTGGTAGCTCGTCATCTCGACCACCGTGGGAGGCTCGTCGCTCCGGAGCGCCATTGCGCGTGCGGCGAACGAGCAAGCGTCGTGGTCGGGGTGTCCGCCTTCGTAGGGGTGGACGAAGACGGTTCTGATGCCGAGCTCCGCCACCAACGTCTCGAGCGCGCACGTGAGCCGAGGGAGCTCGAGCGTGGCCTCCTGGTCGACGAGCCCGAGCGTGAGGATCCGCTCCGGTTCGACGCCCGCGATCGAGAGCGCTTGCTCGGCCTCGCGGCGGCGCAACGCGGCGTACGCCCCGAGAGCCTCGGGCGCGTCGGAGGGCCACAAGCCGCGGTCACGTGGGGCTCCGGTCGTGACGTGCACGACGAGCACGTCTGGACGCCTCATGAGCACCGAGCTCGCGCCGATCACCTCGTCGTCCGGGTGGGCCGCGACGATGAGGCATGGTCCTCGGGCGCTCGTTCGAATATCTCCAATGGGGCCGACGTGCACGGTTTGCGCCCTCGTTCGGGTGATCCGGCCGGAGGCCGATGCACGACGCAGGCCTCGCCGCCCGCGGTTGCTCGTCCTTCCGCAGGGAGCGCCGGGCACCGTGCGTTATGGTCGCGCCCTGGGGCGATCTGCCTCGCCATGCGCCCGAAACAGGGATTCCGTGTTCATCGCCGGTGTGGTGGTAGGATGGCACGCGACGCCGAGGCGGGCGGTGCGGCGGTTGGGATTCCAGATGGGCAACGACGACACAACTCGGCTCACGAATGAGGGAGCGCTCACGGGTGAGGCGTTCGCGCTCCGTATCATGAACAACCTGTTCGCGTTCGTCGGCGTGCTCGGCGTGGACGGGACCTTGATCGACGCCAACCGGGCTCCGCTCGAGGCGGCAGGGATCGAGATCGAGGAGGTCCGGGGCAAGAAGTTCTGGGACTGTTATTGGTGGAGCTATGCGGAGGATGTGCGCGAGCGCTTGCGTGAAGCGTGCGGGCGCGCTGCGGCTGGTGAGGTCGTCCGGTACGACGCCGTCGTCCGGATGAAAGACGAGACGCGGATGACGATCGACTTCCAGGTCTCGCCGCTCCGGGACGCCGCCGGCCGGATCACCCACCTCATCCCGACCGCGGTCGACATAACCGAGCGGGTGCGCGCCGAGGAGGAGCTGCGCGAGAGCGAGCGACGTGCTCAGGAGGCCGCCCGCCGCGCCAAGGAAGAGCGACAGCTGCTCGACGCGGTCCTCGACGCGGCCCCCGCCGGCATCATTGTCGCCGACGCGAACGGGAGGCTCCTCCGGTTCAACCACGCGAACGAGCTGCTCTGGGGGCCGGCGCCTTTTTCGGAGAACGTGGACGGCTACCGGGAGTGGAAGGGCTGGTGGGCGGACCAGTCCTCGCGGCATGGCCGCCTGCTCGAGCCGCACGAATGGGCAATGTCCCGGGCTCTCCGGGGGGAGACGGTCCGGGACGACGTCGTCTCCATCGAGCCATTCGACAAGCCGGGGACTCGCCGGACCATGTTGAACAGCGGCGCGCCCGTCCGCGACGCCGAGGGCAACATCACGGGCGCGGTGGTTGCCCAGATGAACGTCTCTGCGCTGGTCGCGGCGGAGACCGCGCTCCGGGAGAGCGAGTCGCTCTTCCGCGCGCTCGCGGACAACATCGCTCAGCTCGCGTGGATGACGGACGAGACCGGGTACATCCATTGGTACAACCGGCGCTGGTACGAGTTCACCGGGACGACGCTGGAGGAGATGAAGGGGTGGGGGTGGCAGAAGGTGCATCACCCGGAGCACCTCGCGCGCGTGCTCGAGAAGTTCAGGCGGCACCTCGTATTGGGGGAGCCGTGGGAGGACACGTTCCCGCTCCGCCGCCGGGACGGCGAGTACCGGTGGTTTTTGTCACGCGCCTTCCCGCTCTGCGACGAGTCCGGACGGGTGGTGAGCTGGTTCGGAACCAACACCGATATCACCGCGCAACGAGACGCAGAGCAGGCGCTCCGCGAGGCCGACAGACGGAAAGACGAGTTCATCGCGATCCTCGCCCACGAGCTGCGCAATCCGCTCGCGCCCGTCCGTACCGCGGTCGAGATCCTGCGTCGGTTGGCACCGGACGAGCCGCGGATCTCGCGGGCCCGGGACGCGATCGACAGGCAGGTGAGCCACATGGCGAGGCTGATCGACGACCTCCTCGACGTCTCGCGGATCTCTCGTGGGAAGCTGGCCCTCAAGAAGGGCCCGTGTGACGTCTCCGCCGTCGCCCGCCAGATGGCGGAGGACTACCGGCCCGGCGTCGAGGCTGCGGGTCTCACCCTGTCCATCGAGACGGTCGGCTCGCCGGCCTGGGTCGAGGGGGACCCCGTGCGGCTCGGCCAGATGGTCGGCAACCTCCTCCACAACGCCATTCGGTTCACCGAGCCGGGCGGCCGCGTGGAGGTTCGGGTCCAGCGCAACGACGCCGACGGCCTCGCCTTGGTGAGCGTGACCGACTCCGGTGTCGGGATCGATCCGCTCCTCCTGTCGCGGCTGTTCGACCCGTTCAGCCAGGGTGAGCAGGACATCGCTCGATCCAAGGGGGGGTTAGGGTTGGGTCTGGCTCTCACAAAAGGCCTGGCCGAGCTTCATGGCGGCGGCGTCGCCGCGAGCAGCGAGGGTCGGGGGTTGGGCTCGACCTTTACGCTGCGGCTTCCGCTGAGCCGGTCCCGTCAGATGGAGGCTCCGCTGAACGGTCTTCGCGCCCCGCGGGGGGAGCCGCTGCGCATCCTCCTGGTGGAGGACAACGCGGACGCCGCCGAGATGTTGGGGAGCCTGCTCGAGCTGCAAGGCCACGACGTCAGGATCGCCTACGAGGGTGTCTCCGCCGTCGAGATGGCGCGAGAGTTCCTGCCTGAGGTGGTGATCTCCGATCTCGGGCTGCCGGGAGAGCTCGACGGCTATGCGGTCGCCCGCGCCATCCGCGACATGCCCGAGCTCGCGTCGAGCTACCTCATCGCGCTCTCGGGGTACGCGAGCGAAGACACCCGGCGGCGCTCACGCGAGGCGGGCTTCCACCAACACTTCGCCAAGCCGGCGAGCATCGGGGAGCTCGAGCGCGCGCTGCGCGATCGGCGTCAAGGGGCGTCCGGCTCGGCGGCCTGATCGATCTCGAACAACACGGCGCCGAGCGCGGTCTGTGCGCCGACGACGGTGCGGGCCTCACGCACCACACCAGCGACGGGAGCCTCGATCTCGTGTTGCATCTTCATGGCTTCCAACACGGCGAGGCGCGCGCCTCGCGTGACGACGTCGCCCGGTGAGACGAGGACCTCCCGGACGACACCGTGCATGGGGGCCACCACCTGGCCACTCCGCGCGGCGGCGCCGTGCTCCCTGCCCAGAGCTTGGATGTCGCGGAAGAGCACGGCCCTGCCGTGGAAGGCCACCCACAGATGGCCGCCGCGCTCGAGGAGAAACGGCACCTGAAGCCGCTCGCCGTCCGCGCTCACGACGACGGCGTCCGTCGTCAGGTCGAGGAGCTCGACTTCGATCTCGGACTCCTGCGCGTGCACCAAGAACCGTGTCGGCGACGCCGACGTGACCCGGGCGTCGTGGCGAGCGTCGTCCACCAGGAAGCGAAACGTCGACGAGAGCGGCCCGCTCGTCGACCAGCCGAGGAGGGGCCTTCCGCAGAGGACGGCGCTCGCGACGGACGCCTCGCGCTCGAGCACCGCACTGACGACGGCCGCGAGCGCGATCTCGCGTGCGAGCGGCGGTCGCGCGCGAGTGGCTTCCTCGCTCATCTCCTCCGAGAGAAACGCGGTGGTCGCGCCGCGCTCTGCGAACGTCGGATTGTCGAGGCAGTCGATGAGGAAGCGTTGGTTCGTCTTCGGCCCGAACAGCACGAGCCGCTCGAGCGCAGCGACGAGACGACGGCGCGCGATCTCGCGGGTTGGACCGCCGGCGATGATCTTGGCCACCATCGCGTCGTAATGGGGCGAGATCTCCTGCCCCGTCTGGATTCCGGCATCGACGCGGACGCCCTTCTTTGTGGGAGGCGTGAAGCGTTCGACCAGGCCCGTCGCGGGCAGGAAGCCACGCGCAGGATCTTCAGCATAGACGCGGGCTTCGATCGCGTGCCCCTCGAGCACGACGTCGTCCTGGTCGATGCCGAGGGGACGGCCTTCGGCGACCTGGATCTGGAGCGCGACCAGATCGAGGCCCGTGACCATTTCCGTGACGGGGTGTTCGACCTGGAGACGCGTGTTCATCTCGAGGAAATAGAAGCTCCCGCTCTCGTCGAGCAGGAGCTCGACCGTCCCCGCGCCGAGGTAGCCGATGCTCCGCGCGGCCAGCGTGGCGGCCGCACCCATCTCACGTCGGACCTCTTCCGTCAGGATGGGGCAGGGCGCCTCCTCGATGATCTTTTGGTGCCGGCGCTGGACCGAGCAGTCGCGCTCGCCGAGGTGGATCACGTGCCCGTGTGCGTCCGCGAACACCTGGATCTCCACGTGCCGCGGGCGCACGATCGCCTTCTCCAGGATGAGCTCGCCCGAGCCGAAGGCGCTGTCGGCCTCCGCGCGAGCCAGCGCCAGCGCCGGCACGAGCGCCTCCGGGGAGCCCACCAGGCGCATGCCTCGCCCGCCTCCCCCCGCCGCGGCTTTGACCATGAGTGGATACCCGATGGTATCGGCGGCCTGGGTCAGCGCTGCATCGGATTGATCGGGCCCGTCGTAGCCCGGCACGCAGGGGACGCCGGCCTGTCTCATCCGTCGCTTCGCCTCGGCCTTGTTGCCCATCGCCTCGATCGCGGCGGCCGGAGGACCGATGAACGTGAGCCCGGCCTCCGTGCAGGCGCGAGCGAACGCCGCGTTCTCGGAGAGGAACCCATACCCGGGGTGAACGGCGTCGGCCCGTGTGCGACGCGCGGCGTCGAGGAGCCGCTCGATGCTCAGGTACGATTCGCGCACCGGAGCGGGGCCGATGCGGGCGGCGTCATCGGCGAGCCGCACGTGGGGCGCGCCGTCGTCCGCGTCGGAGTGGACCGCGACTGTGTCGATGCCCAGGGCGCGCGCCGTTCGGATGATACGGCAGGCGATCTCCCCGCGATTGGCGACCAGGATTCGTTTGATCTTCGGCATGGGTCAGATCCGCGCGACGCCGAAGGCGTTTGGCTGGAGGCTCCGGTGCCGGCTCTCCCAGCACGTCTCGAGCGCGAACCCGAGCACCTTGCGCGAGTCGCGGGGGTCGATGACCCCGTGATCGAGACAGCGGCCGGATGTGTAGAACGCGTCCGACTGGGAGTCGAACAGGCGGACGAGCTCCGCCTTCTGACCCTCCAGCATCGACTCGTCGAGGGGCATGCCGCGGCGGGCGGCGGCGCTCTTGGCGACCTGGAGCATCGTGAGCGCCGCCTGCTCGCCCCCCATGACTCCGGTCTTGGCGTTCGGCCACGAGAAGAGGAAATCAGGTTTGTAAGCGAAGCCACACATCCCGTAGTTGCCGGCGCCGAAGCTGGCGCCGATGTAGAGCGTGATCCGAGGAACCCGGGCGTTCGACACCGCCTGGATCATCTTCGACCCGTGTTTGATCATCCCCGCCTGCTCGTAGCGCGTGCCCACCATGTATCCGGTCGTGTTGCTCAGGAAGACGAGCGGGACCTGCGCTTGATCACAGAGCTGGATGAAGTGGGTGGCCTTGGCGGCGCCGTCGGGGTCGATCGGGCCGTTGTTCCCGAGGATGCCGCAGGCGTGCCCGTGGATGGTCGCCTGCACGCACACGGTGGCGGGCCCGAAGCCCGGCTTGAAGTCCATGAAGTCGGAGCCGTCGACCAGGCGGGCGATGACCTCGCGGACATCGTACGGTCGGCGATAGTCCACCGGAACGACTCCGGCGATCTCCTCGGGCGGATAGACCGGCTCCTCGAACGTGCGCCGCGGCGCCGGGACGCAGCGCTCGTTCCAGCTCAATCGGCCGACGAGGTCTCGCGCGATCGTCAGGGCGTGGGCGTCGTCGTCGGCGAGGTACTCGACAAGCCCGGAGACGGTCGCGTGCATCTCGGCGCCCGACAGAGCTTCTTCGTCGGCGACCTCGCCGGTCGCCGCCTTGACCAAGGCGGCGGCGCCCAGCGCGGCCTGCCCGCGGCCCTTCACGGCGATGACGTAGTCGCTCATCCCCGGCATGTAGGCGCCGCCCGCGACCGAGGGACCGTGGAGCACGACGAATGTCGGGAGGCCGGCCGCGCTGAGCTTCGCCAGCCGGTGGAACATGCCGCCGCCGTGGGCCCAGAGCTCGACCTCGTATTTGAGGAGGTTCGCTCCCGCGCTCTCCACGAGGTGGATGAACGGGAGCCTCAGCGAGAGCGCCATGTCGATCGCGCCGAGCCCCTTCTCGACCGATTTGCGCGTGGACGCGCCAGCCTGAATGCCGCTGTCGTCGACGAGCAGCATGCAGCGGACGCCGCGGACGAAGCCGATCCCGGTGATGCAATTGGCCCCGGGGACGCTCTCCTTTCGGTCGGAGCTCTCGACGAGGTAGTTCGCGAGGTTGTAGAGCTCGACGAACGGCATGCCGGGATCGAGCAGGCGCGCGAGCCGCTCCCGCGGCGTGAGCTGCCCGCGCTCTTCGAAGCGAGGACGACGCTTCTCCGACAGGCGCGCCGCGCGTCCGGTCAGCTCTCTCAGCTCACCGACCAGCGCGAGCAGATCGGCGCGGTTCTCGGCGAACGAGCTCGAGGTCTTGTCGACCTTGGATGAAAACACGGGCATCGATGACCTCGATCAGGGGATGGTGCTCGAGCGGGCTTCGGCTCGCTCCCACATTCGCAGGTAGCCTTCGGCGGAACGGAAGAGCGGCTCCAGGTCCTCCGCGGTGGCGCCCGTCCTGCGGGCGTCTTCGATGAGCTCCGGCAAGAGCCCCACGTGGGCCAACCCCTCGGTGTTGAAGTCGATCACGCGGTTTGCCACGCGCGGCTGGCTGAACGTCACGTCTCCGGCGTAGGAGGTGAAGGGGTAGGTGATGGGGCTCTCCTGCGCTGTCTGGCATTCGCTGCGGGGCCCGAATCGCGGGCCCGGGGCGCCAGCGAACCCGTTGAGATCGAAGCCGAAGCCGGGCGCTGGGTAGCCCCCGGCGGCGGCGATCCTTGCCGCGCGATCCCGGATGGATCCCGTGAGCGACCCGGGCGTGCTCGGGTCGGCGCATCGGCCGAGGCCGGTCTTGGAGATGCCGGCGTTCTGATAGATGCGGCCGCCGGACTCGCTGCCGTGGGTGGCCGCCGCAGGGTATTGGTTGGCCTCCAGGAGCTCGAGCGCGTTCTTGTACGACCATTGCGGCAGGTGATCGATCTCGACGATCATGCCGCGCCTCATCATGCCTCGGATCAGGGCCTCGCCCTGGGGCGTCAGGCCGTGGTTTTGGCAATAAGCCCCCTCCTGCGCCGGCTCCTGCAGGTTGCTCAGGAATGGCGCCAGGGTGTCGATTGGCGCCGCCGCGAAGCCGCTCATGTCGTTGGGAGGCGGCGCGAAGTACTCGTCGCGCGGCTTGTTCAGGCCGCCGAAGTTCACGTTCCCCTTGTCGAAGACGACGTTCACGTCGTCTGGGCAGTCCAGCGTGAAGCTCGACCAATGGCCGGAGTTGGCGAAGCTACCGACCTCACTGATGGCGCGGTGCCCGTCCCCGGGGGAAAACGCGTTGTCGTACTTGTGGACCGGGAAGAGCGCTCGAACTCCCATCTCGAAGTAGCGGTCGAGCTGAGACTCGATGAAGGTCTGGTCGCAGGCGGGGACACCTGCGGGCGTGACGAGGAAGCAGTCGAACAGGTTCGAGACCTCGATGCCGAGGATGACCGCGAGCTTGCCCTGCTCGATCACCGCGCGCGCCTCGGCGGGTGTCTTCACGATCCGGAACCAACCGAGCCCCGGTCCGCCAGACTGCGCGTCGATGTACCGCTCCATGTTGTAGGCCTCCGCGATCTCGCGATCGATGGCGACCATGTCGTTGCACGAATAGCGGGCCTCCTGGATGCCCTGGCCCATGATCAACTCGCACATGATCGAGTTGCTCGTCGCGTGCTGCACCACGAGGCGGAGCCCTCCGAGGTGCGCCCGCTCGAGCCAGCGGTAATACTGCGTCTGGTGGGTGGAGCTGAATGGCGCCGCGGGCCAGTCGGTGAAGTCGGGGTAGCCGGCGGTGTGATGGTTGAACTCGCTCAGGAAGCCGAAGAGGAGGGCGGGCAGGAAGACCTCGACGTCGAAGTTGCCCTCGGTCCCCTGGTCGTACGCGAAGCCGAGCATGTCGGTTCTGCCATCTTCACCGTGGAAGAGGGAGCAATCGGGCAGGGCGTGCGCCACGCCGAGCCGGTGGAAAGGCGCCCCATGAAAGACGCCCCCGCCGCCGAACCCGAAGTTCGTCAGCAGGTGAGAGTGGGTGTCGACGATCCCGAACACCGCCCCGTCAGGGAAGCGCGTCGTCGACACCTGTCCTTCGGCGTCGAGGGTCAGCTCGGGGTGCTCCGCGCACCCCGTCCGAGGGTGCAGTGTGACCACGGCGCTATTCGATTCCTGCGCCGACAAGAGCCCGGTGCTGGTCAGGAAGCGGGCCGATCTGCGGTTCTTCAGCGCGAAGCGCTCCGGGTCGTGGACGGAGACCTTGAGCTCCCACTCGGCGCCCGAGACGTAGCTGTCGTCGATGAGGAGCACGTCGGACAAGAGGTCCGCGCGCCGCTCGAGCAGGCCGGCCTCGGCGACGAGGTACCGACCTTCCGTGTCGTAGAGCAAGTAGGTGCCGAGATCGGACGCCTTCAGGAAGAAGCGCGCGCTCGTGCCTGGCTCCGTCCCCGAGAAGGTGAAGCCGTCGCCTTCCTCGGTCGCGACCAAGAAACGAGGGTTCGCGCCGTCGGGCTCCGAAGCCTCGACCGCGTAACAACCGCCCGCAAACGAGTAGAGCCCGTCGTTTGCTGGAGGCGGCGGGCGCTCGGGCTCCGGGTCACACGCCGAGGCAAGGAGGAACGCCAAGGCGGCGGCGCGCGGCGGAGGACGAACCATGGTGCGCGAGAAAGTACCACAGTGCGTGGCGAGGACTGACCGCGTCAGCCGTCGACGGCGGTCGCGAGGTGCCGGGTGATCTCGGTTCGCAGCCGCAGCACCGCGTTGTCCGGGAGGCCCAGGTAGTTCTCGGGCTCGCCCGTTCGAGTCGGCTCGACGGGGCTCGGGAACCCGGCCTGGCTCGCGAGCTGGTCGGCGAGGAGCACGGCGGCCGCGAGGGGGTGCACGTGCCCGCCGATGCGGGGCTCATGGTGGTGACCGACAATCATCATGATCTCGGGCGGCAGCTTCCAGGATTGGCAGACGTCGCGACCGACCTCGGCGTGCAGCTGCCAGATCGGCTTGCGGACCTGCTGGATGGTCAGCTGCGCCGCTTGCTTCGGGCCCGAGTCCCCGAGCGCGAGCAGGCACGCCGCCGCACCGATGTCGTGCAAAAGGCCACAGAGGAAGGCGTATTCGTCCGGCAGCGACGTCGCTCGACAGACGAGGCGGGCGGCGTGGGCCGTCGCCACCGAGTGCCTCCTCAGCTCCTCCATCGGAGCGGCGAAGGAGGCGGAGCGGAACACGCGGGTCGACATCGACACCTGCAGGAAGATGTCCGACAAGGTCGACAGCCCGAGCCTGGTCAGCGCTTGCTCGAGCGATCGGAGCGGCTCGCCGCGCGCGTACACGGGCGACTCCGCGATCTTGAGCGTCCGCCCCGTGATGAGCGGATCACTCTCGAGGAGCTTGAGGATCTCCCGGTAGGTGACGTCAGGCTTGCGTGTGAGCGCGATGAGCTCCATCGCCGCGACCGGTAGGAGCGGGGGCTCGTAGGTCGGGGAGGCGAACGTCTCCCGGAGGCGTTGCGCCAGGCGCTCTTCCTCGTTCGGCTCGGCTACGAGGGTGACGACACCCTGCCCGTAACCGGGGTTCCGGCGTGAGGCGGGAAACACGCCGTCTGGACGGCACGGAGGCGGGAGGGCTTAACGGTGCGGAGCGAACGATCAGTCGAACCTGTGGTCGAGCTTCGTGAGCTGGCTTGTGAAGCCTTCTTTCTGCATCTTTGTGAACTCTTCGCTGTGCATCCCGTCGAGGGTGACGACCATCCGAACGCTGTCGCCGACCGTGAGGAAGTCGACGGCGATGCGGCTCTCGTACGTGGCGACGTTTGGGATGAAGTCGATGACGTTCGTCAGGACCAGGCGCTCACGCGCCTTCAGCTCCGTGAAGCGGGACTCGACCAACGTCGACGTCGGCTCACCCATCTGCTTCATCGCCGCGATCGCCTCGGCCGAGTCGGCGACCATCGCGTAGCGGAGCCGCCCGCCTGGTCTCGCGTCGATCTCCGAGACGTCCGCGCGGAAGCCCTGCGGACCCCACCAGGACTCGAAGCCCTCTTTTGTCGTCCAGAGGTCCCAGATGTCCTGGAGGTCCGCGCGGTAGGTGCGCTCGATGACGATCTTCGCTCTCGTGCCCGGCTTCTTGTCTTCGTCGTTCGTTGTCATGACGTCTCGCGTCCTTTCTTCGTGGCTCGGCGAGCCTCCTGTCGCTTCTCCAGTGCGGCACCGAATCGATCCAGTCGCGCGTCCCACAGCGCCCGGTACTGGCTCAGCCAGGACTCGAGATCGCGAAACGGCTCCGGCCGCAGCGCGTAGAGGCGTCGCTGGCCGTCCGGGCGCACGGAGACGAAGCCCGACTCCAGGAGGATGCGCAGGTGTCGCGACACGCCGGATTGGTGGATGCCGGCCTTCTCGACCACGTCCCCGACCTGGAGCTCCCCTCTTCGCAGCGCCTCGACGATCCGACGACGGGTCGGATCGGCCAGGGCCTGAAATACGTCCAGATGCACGACTGCGTATATGCATCGCGGTGTATGTTTCGTCAAGTCGAACTAGGTGCAACTGAATTGCAGAAGCGCTCGCGTCGTGATAACCGAGATCGGTGACCTCCGACCATCCGGCGATCGGCCGCTCTCGATCCGTTTGGGCTCAGAGGTTCTCGTGTGATCCCTTCGTGCCCGCGCGCGAGCCGCGCGTGCACGACCACATGGCGATGGCGCTCGTCACCGGCGGCGGCGCCGTCGTCGAGCAGCGTGGCCGCTTCCAGGTCGGCCCAGGCGACGTGTACCTGGTCCCGGCAGGTGAGCACCACCGCATCGTCGAAGCTCGCGCACCCGAGGCGTGGGGTATCGGCTTCGACGCGGTTCGATTTGCGTCGACCGAGCTGGCGCCGCTGCTGGAGCCGTTTGCTCGCGCGGCGACTGGCGCCTCGACGATCGTACGGATCCCGTCTTCGCGCCAGGCGCACGTCGAGCGGTTGTTCGCCGAGATCCATCGCGAGACCGCAGCCAGCGACGCGGGCAAACACGAGGACATCGTGACGGCGAGCCTCCTTTCGCTCGTCCTCGCCGAGGTGGCGCGGGCGGACATGAGTCGGCCGGACTGCTCTCCTCGAGGCGGGCTCGTGAGCGAGGCGCTCCGCTTCATCGAGAAGCGCTGCCTCGGGCCCCTGTCGCTCGGCGATGTGGCGGCGTTCGTGCGCCGATCCCCGTCTCATGTGTCCACGGCCGTCCGGCGCGCGACGGGTCAGTCCGTCACCGAATGGATCATCGCGGGGCGGCTCGCCGAAGCGCGGAGGCGGTTGCTCCACTCGGACGAGATGGTCGACGTCATCGCCGAGCGCGTTGGCTACGCGGACCCCACGCACTTCATACGGCTGTTTCGTCGCGCACACGGCGCCACGCCGGCGGCGTGGCGAGCCGGTCAGCGCGGGACGACCAGGGCAAGGCCGAGGCGAGCTCCGCCGTCAGCTTCGTGATGGGCGACACCTGCACCGGTTGACGCCCACTCCCCGCGAAGAGAGCGTCGCGCGGTGCGTCGCTGCTCCGTTGCCCTCCTGGTCCTCTTGGCTCCCGCGAGCGCGTTGGCGGCGCCGGCGACCGGAGAGCTCGACGATCCGATCGCTTTGCCCGAGAACCCGTTCCGCATCGCGGGCTCGACCGCCGGCCGCGCGAGCGTGATCGACGCGTACGCGTGTGACCCGACCCTCGATGAGTCCGGCGGCGAGCTCTTCTACCGCGTCGAGGTGCCGGCGCGCGGCAAGCTCACGGCTTGGCTCGAGGGCGACGGCGGCGGCGTCGATGTCGACGTGCACGTCCTCTCGTCGCTCGAGGTCGAGGGCGGCGTGGCGCTGGATTGTGTGGCGCGCGCCAACCAGATCGTCGAGCCCGTGCTCGACGCGGGCACCTACTACGTCGTCGTCGACACCTTCGAAGGCGACGCCCAGAGCGGGGAGTTCATCCTGCATGCGACGTTCATCGGCGACGCCTGGGTCGAGCACGAGCCTTACGAGGGCGTTTTGTGGCGGGCGCGCCGCTTCGAGGACGTCGGCGGGGGCCCGCAGATCGTGCACGAGCTTCGGCTGGATCCGACGGTCACCCAGCTCGTCGCGCTCCCCTCGAACGGGTGCGAGACGGTGGCGACGATCGGCGCAGCCGCTGGTGCGGCGGCAGGCATCAATGGCGGCTACTTCAACGTCTCGACGTGTGATCCCGTCTCGCTGCTCATCCACGAAGGCGAGCTCCTCGGCACACACGGCTCGAGCCGCAGCGCCTTCGGGATCGACGCGGCCGGCGCGGCGCACATCCAGATCGTCGGCGCAGGAGAGGATTGGCCCGATGTCGAGGAAGCACATGGCGGCGCGCCTCGGCTGGTGACCGCAGGCGTCGCGCACACGACGGAGGCCGAATACGCAGAGGAATCGGTGGGCGGTGCCGGCTTCATCGGCCCGAACCCGCGGACTGGAGCGGGCATCTTCGCGGACGGTAGCGTCTCGCTCTTCACGATCGACGGCCGCGGAGCCAACCAGGCGGGGATGTCCCTCCCTGCGATGGCAGACTTCGCCAAGGATGAGCTCGGCTTGGCGGACGCGATGAACTTGGACGGAGGTGGGTCGACCACGATGTGGATCGCCGGCATGACACCCAACGGCGTCATGAACTACCCCTCCGACTCCTCGGTCGACGAGCCGGCCGGACACACCGGCTCCCGCGCCGTCTCCGGCGGCTTCTTCATCTTCGCCGAGCCGAAGCGCTTCGCGCCTGTCATCACCACGAGCCCGCCCGCCGTCGCCGATCTCCAAGCGCCGTCGCTCTACGACGCCGACGCCTACGATGCCAACCCGCTCGACACGGTAACCTTCTCGCTGTCGGGCGCGCCCGAGGGCATGCTGATTGGTCCTGACGACGGTGTCATCACCTGGCAGCCGGTGAGCCCGTACCCCGCGCACGTCGAGCTCACGCTCGTGGCGAGCGATGGCAACCTCGAGACCACGCAGGCGATCTCGCTCGACGTGCCCGGTGGCGTCGAGGCGGCCACCTCCGTTGGTGCGGGGGCCGGCGGATCCGCTGTCGGGCTGGGCGGCGGCGGCGGCGGCGAGAGCGCCGACGAAGCAGGCGGCTGCTCGTGTGAGGTCGCGAGTGACCGCGATGGAGGTGCGTGGTCGATCGCGGCGCTCGCGGCGATCCTTTTGTCGAGGGCCCGCCGGCGGGCGCGCCGCATCGCGGGCTCCGAGCGGCAGGCGCGATATGGCTGACGAGTTCGAATCGGCATACATGGTCGGCGACGCGAGCGTCCGCCACACCGACAAGCGGGTGTCGCGGAGCATCGCGGCGATATTGGGGGTCTGGGCGCCGTTCTGCTGGGCGCTCGCCCTGTTCATCGGGCTCACGAACGCGACCTCGGACAAGCCAGTCCCGGCGGGTGTGCTGCCGTTCGTGCTCGCGGCCATTGCGGCGCTCGGGCTGCTGTTCGCCGGAATGGCGATCACGTTCGCCGTGCTGCGTACGGTCGTCACGCAGACCGAGGTCAACGTGAAATACGGCCTCTGGGGCCCGACGATCCCGCTCGACCGAATCAGGTCCTGCAAGGTCGTCGACTACGACTGGACCAGGTTCGGCGGCTGGGGCATCCGGCGCGGCCTGGGCGGCAAGTGGGCCTACGTGCCCGGCCCCGGCGAGGTCGTGGAGATCGAGTACGGCGACGGCAACATCGTGCAGATCGGCGCACGAGACGCGCGCAAGCTGTCGCTCGAGATCAACCGTGCGCGCGAGGCGCTCGCGAAGACACGCGTCGCGGTCCCGGAGGAACTGGGTGCGGCTGCCCTCGACGAGCTCGCAGCCGAAGCGGAAGCGGCGGAGGCCGGCGAGGCGGCGAAGAAACGCGCCCGCTGATCGCTACGCAGCTCGTCGTCGCCCAGGTCCCCGGGAGAGGCGGGACAGACGTCTGATCGCGTCGACTCAAGGCGGGGCCGAAGCGAGCTCCGCCGTCAGCTCATGATTGAGCGCCCCCGCCGCTTGTGTCCCCGCTGCCGCCGCAAGGATGGCTGCTTGTGCGCGCGACGCGAGATCGCCCGCCGCGTAGATGCCCGGCAGCGAAGTCTCTCGGGTCATCGGGTCCGCCTTCACCAGCCCATCGGCGTCGAGGGCGAGGTCGAGCGAGGCCACCAAGTCCACGTGGCGCTGCGGAGGGTGCACGAACAACGCTTCGATTCGGACGACCGCTCCGGAGGAGAGCTCGACGCCATCGAGCGAGTGGCTGCGGGCTTTCAGCCGCAGGATGGGCGACGCCTCGACCTTCACGCCGGCCGACTCGAGGTGAGCCCGCTTTTGTGGATCGATGTCGAACGCGCCCTGCGTGAAGACCGTGACATCCTCGGACCAGCCGCGGAGCATCACCGCGAAGGGGAGCATCGACGGATCCCGGGCGATGTAGCCCCAGGGGCGCTCCTTGACCTCCCACCCATGGCAATACGGGCACTGGAAGATCGCGTGCCCCCAGAGCTCCTCGAAGCCCTCGATCGGCAACATCTCGTCGATCATCCCCACACACAAGACGACGCGCCGGGCCACCGCCGTGCCGCCAGCGATCGCCAGCTCGAACGCGCCCTTTCGGCCGGAGACACGCGCGACGTGTGTGTCCTGTACCTCCACGTTCGGGTACGCAGCGAGCTGGGCTCTGGCGATGGTCCGGAACTCCTCCGGCGGTGTGCCGTCGCGCGTCACGAAGTTGTGAACTTGCTCCGCCGCGGCGTTCCGGCGTGGCCCGGAGTCGCAGAGCAAGACACGCTTGCGTGCGCGACCCAGGGTGAGCGCAGCTGCGAGCCCGGCAGGCCCACCTCCGACGATCACGACGTCATACGGCCTGATGTTCGCCATGCGTCGGTCGTAGCTGGAATCGTAGAGCGGTCAAAGGGCGCGGCTTGCGATTGAATCGGCGTGTCTTGTGATCTCGGTGGTACGTTGCTCGCGGGGCTGTGGCGCAGGCAATTCCCGGAGACGCTCACGAGACCTCCCAACCGCACACCGTGCCGCTCGCATCGGCGCCGATGAGCGTGTGGTGATGCGGATGCCAGGCGAGCCCCGTCACCTCGTCCTCGAGAAAGCCGTAGCGGATCGGCTTGTCGCCTCGTCGCGGCTCCCAGAGCAGAACCGAGGTGTCCTGTGAGCCGCTGGCGAGCACGCCCTTGCGCGGGCTGAACGCAAGCGCGGAGCATACCCCCTTGTGGCCTTGGAGCTGGACCGGGCGTGTTCCCTCGGGACCCTTCCCGCGGAAGTCCCACACCGTGACCGTTGTGTCGCCCGAGGTTGCGAGTTGCTTCGAGTCGGCGTCCCACGCGAGGGCTCTCGGCTTGAAGGAGTATCCGCTCATCTGCGCGTCCTGACCGGACGAGAGCCGCCAGAAGTGGACCGAGCAATCCTGACTTCCGCATGCGATCACCTTGGCGTCAGGGCTCCACGCGAGCGAGATGAGCGACCCCTTCCAGGCGAGGTGGCGGGCCTTCGCTCCCGCGACAAATGGGAGGATGTGCACCCCGCCATAACAAGCGACGGCGAGCGCCCCGCCGTCCGCGCGCCAGGTGAGGCCCGTTGCGGTGCTCTCGAGCGGCTCCGTCTCCACGATGGGCTCTCCCTGTGTGGTCCACACGCGGACTCTCTTTCCGCACCCCGTCGCGACGCGCTCGCCCTTGGGAGCCCAGGCGACGGTGTCGACCCAGGCGGAGGGGCCGCCGGGAAGCTCCTTGAGCAGCGAGCCATCGACCGACCAGATCTTCGCGACCTCTTCCTGGCCACCCGTGATGAATCGCCTTCCGTCGGGTGAAATGGCGAGGTCGAGGACGCCGCCTCGGTGGGCGACGAACGTCGAGAGCTCCCGGCCCGTCGTCAGGTCGAGGACCGAAGCTCGGCCGTCCCCGAGCCCGGCGATGCAGACGCTGCCGTCGGCGGCGACCGCGAGAGCGGCGACATAGTCGCCGGTCTCGACGCGAAACCTCGCACGCAGCTCCGTCTTCCCTCGAGGAGCGGCCTCGTTCAGGCCAGGCATCGTTCGAACCCGCGCGTGAGCGCTTCGCGGTCGAGGTTGCGTCCGATGAACACGAGATCACTGGCGCGCCTCGCCGAGCCCCAAGGCCTTTCCGCGCGGCCGTCGAAGAGCATGTGGACCCCCTGGAAGACGAACCGATTGTCGTTGCCCTCGATGTTGAGGATGCCCTTCATGCGGAAGATATCGGCGCCCTTTTCTCGCAGGAGCGTGCTGAGCCACTTGTTGAGCCGGTCGCCGTCCACCGCGCCCTCGAGGTGGATTCCGACCGAGCCGACCTCGGCATCGTGGGTGTGGCCCGCGGCGTACTCCTCGCCGGCGATCGGTTGTGCGATGGCTCCGCTCTTTCGCAGCGCGAGCGAAAACTCAGCCGGCAGGTGCTGGGTGTAGAGCGCGTACCGGCCGGTGCGCGGAACCCGCAGCCGGAAGGACTTCTGGCCACCGTCCGCGAGGAAGAGGAGGTTGGGCGAGTGCTCGTTCGACGCCATCTCGCCGCACGGCGTGATTGGCACCGCGTCGTGTGCCCAGGCCCGCAGCGCTCGGTCGGCCGCTGAACGATCGTGTGCGAGCCGATCGTTCACGAGCTCGAAGAACACGACGACCATGTTCGGGTCGGGGCCGTCGTCGAGCGTGAGATCGTAGGCTCCCTCCGCGAGCTCGTAGGTCCCGGCCCACTCGAATGGATACTCGGGAACGAGGAACGTGGGCTTGGAAGCCACCGCTCGATCGAGGTCGAAGCCGCCGACGTCCAGCACCTCGTGGATGGGGACCTCGGCGTTCGTCGAACGCAACACCTTCGCCATGGAGTTCATCGCCCGGACGCGCCGCTCGAGCGCGTCGAGCTCCGAGGTGGTGACGAGGTCTGCCTTGTTCAGCAGGAGGACATCGGCGAAGGCGATCTGCTCGCGGCATTCGCTCGAGTCGTTCACGTGCAGGTGCACGTGTTTTGCGTCCACCAGCGTCACGATGCCGTCCAACGCGAACAGGTCCTTCATGTCTTCGTCCATGAAGAAGGTCTGCGCGACCGGCCCGGGGTCCGCCATCCCCGTGGTCTCGACGAGGATGTGGTCGAACTTGTCCCTGCGTTTCATCAGGTTGCCGAGGATGCGGATGAGGTCTCCGCGAACGGTGCAGCAAATGCACCCGTTGTTCATCTCGAACACCTCCTCGTCGGCGTTGATGACGAGCGCTTGGTCGATCCCGATCTCGCCGAACTCATTCTCGATGACGGCGATTCGCTTGCCGTGGTTCTCCGTGAGAATTCGATTCAGGAGCGTGGTCTTCCCCGAGCCGAGGAAGCCCGTGAGCACCGTGACAGGGATCTTGTTCAATGCAGTGCCTCCGAGCGTTCGATAGTGGAGAGGCAACTAAGTTGCAAGAGCAAGCGGGCGCCGCTTCTCAGGTCGCGCCCTCGGCGACGACGGCCTGAAGCAGCACGCCCAAGCCCAGGGCGACGCTGAGCAAAGCAGCGAATGCCGAGGTCGCCCGCCGCCACGGGCCCTTTCGCCGCATGGTCCAGCCGATCGGGCGAGACATCACGACCGTGAGCGCGACCATCCCCAGCGCGGTGCCGAGCGCGACCAGGCCGAGGTAACCTGCCGCGAGGGAGCGGGACGAGATGGTCGTGGCAGCGAGAAGGGCGATGCCGGCGGAGCCGGCCATGCCGTGGACGAGACCGATCGCGAGTGGTCGAGCTGCCATCGCCGTCGCCGACGTCGTCGTTCCGCGGTCACGGTCGCCCGAGCTCCGCGCAAGGTGCCAGACCCCGAGGCCGATGAGCATCGTCGCGACCACCAGCTCGGTGATCTGCTCGAAGGAATCGGGGATCTTCACCCCGGCAAGCACGATGAGCAGGCCGAGCGTGAGGAACGACAGCGTGTGTCCTGCCGACCAGAGCGCGGCGATTCGGGCAGCTCTCCAGGTGCCCGGCTCGCGCTGAACCAACGTGGACACCACGACGACGTGGTCTGCATCCGTCGCGTGGCGGAGCCCGAGGCCGATCCCGAGCAAGAGGACCGAGATGCCAGTCACGTGCGGAGCTCGGCTTGTGATGCGAGCGTCACGTCTCGTCCTCGGCCAACGTGCTGGCCACGAGCAGCAGGCGGACTCTTCCTGTGCCTTCGATGGGGGGGGAGCGATGAACCGCTCCCACACGGTTCTCGTGACGCGCGCCCTTCATGATCAGGACCTCGCCTGCAGCGGCGTGGCGTACGGCGGAAGGGTCGGGGACCACGTGGCGGTTCGCCGCTGCCGCGTCTTGCTCTTCCCGTTCGAGGGCGGCGCGGCGGACCAGCGCGTCCGGGACCCATTCGGTTCCCGGTCCGGTGTAGGTCGTCACCAGCCGGTAGGGCACGTAGTCGACGTGGAACTTCGGGCACTGGTTCGTCCGCACCGGCCCGAATGACACGCTGAGCTTGTCGGCGTTCGTGAGAGCGACGAGCTCCTCGAGGCGCGCGGCGACGTCCGCTCGAAGCCAGGACGCGGACGCCTCGTCGAGCCCGCGCAGGGGCAGGGGTGGCAGGAGGCGAGGCCGCGAGACGAGTCCATCGAACCGCTCCGAGCTGCCCCTCGCCCACGTCTCGAGCCGGCTCTCCAGCCCGGAAGGAAGGCGTCGCTCGAAGGAGACCAGGGTGAGCTCGGGTCGGTGGATGCGACCGAGCACAGCCATCGCGGATGAAGGAGGGGACGCGGTCGACGAGGAGGCAAGTGGTGATGCCATGGCGACGCAACTAGCGCATTCGTCCCGCAGATGCAACCGAGTTGCATGTGCGGCCCGGCCTTCCGGATGACCATTCCCATCACGATCCTAACCGGCTTCCTCGGCGCCGGAAGACGACGCTCCTGAATGGCTCCTTCCGTGCAGGGCTTGCTCGATTGGCGTCCGATCCGCGAATGGACCGAGTCGAGGAGGTCCTGACGCACGGACGACGTTGAGGAGGCTCGTCAGGCTGCGGACGGAGCCAACGACGCTCGTCGGCGACGGAGACGAAAGTGCTCCGTGAGCCCCCCGGCGAGCAACGTGAGGAGCCCCGCTCTCCTGGATGAGGCCACGTTCGATCAGCTGGGTCTGCCGTGTGCGGCCTGCGGCTATCCGATCATCTCTTCGCTGCTTGCAGCCGCCTGACGAACGCGCGACAGTGTGTGGCGATGTCCGGCAAGACCCGCCTGCTACGCGATGAAGACCTGCGAGCGCTGCTCGTGGGGCGCGGCATGCGCGTGACCGAGCAGCGCATGGTGATCCTCCGTGAGCTCGCGAAGCTCCGCCTCCCCACCAGTCACCCGGAGCTGACACAGCGGCTGGCCGGGACGGGCCTCGACAGAGCGACCGTCTACCGGAACCTCTTGTCGATGACGGAGGCAGGTCTGCTGGTGAAGACGCAGCTCGGCGACAACGTCTGGCGCTTCGAGCTGCCGCAGTCGAAGACCCCTGAGCACGGCGCCCACCCCCACTTCGTTTGTAACGACTGCGGTACGGTGGCCTGTTTGCCCTCTGGATCAGTGTCTCTACGCGGCGAGGCCGCGCGCAACCAGGTTGCCGAGGTGCAGCTCCGGGGCCGCTGCACTGGCTGCGCGCGTCCCTGAGCGAAGCTCCCAAGGAGGTTCGAGAGCGTGGTGCAATCAAGTTGCAGGTAGAGGTGCGGCGCGCTAGGTATACAACCATGCGCGACGTCATCCAGCTCATCTCGACTGCCGGCACGGGCTACGCCTACCACACGACGAAGAACAAGCGGACGATGCAGGGCAAGCTCGAGATCAAGAAGTTCGACCCCATCATCCGCGAGCACGTCCTCTTCGTAGAAAAGAAGCTCTCGAGGGGTTGACGGGTCGCATGGAGGTAAGCCCGATCGCTCGTTGAGCCCACGGGCTGGCAACGACGACGATTGGGCCCTGCCGATGCTGCGAGTCGTCCGCTCACGAATCGCCCTCAGCCATCCAGGCCGGGAACGGATCGGCCAGCTTGGCCCAACGCTTGGGGCCCGCCACGAGCTCCTCCTCCGTGAGGAGGGCCGCGTCGAGCCTCCTTCGTAGCGCTGCCTCGTCCATGTCGACGCCGATGAAGACCAACTCCTGCCGGCGATCGCCCCAGGGCTCCGCCCAGTCGGCAAGGATTTGGCTTCGCGCCTCCTCGCCTTCAGGCCATTCGTCCTTGGGCACGGCGGCGTACCACATCCCCGCCGGCTCGGCGCTTGCCGCGCCGCCCGCTTGTGACCACAGCCCGGTCACATTCATGCGAGACGCCAGCCAGAAGAAGCCCTTCGACCGGAGCACGCCGTCCCAGGTATCTGCGGCTTGAAGGACCTTCCAGACGCGATGAGGATGAAATGGTATGCGAGCCCGATAGACGAAGCTCGCGATCCCATACTCCAAGGTCTCGGGCACGTGCTCGCCGCGCATTTCTTTCATCCATCCCGGTGAAAGCGCTGCTTTCTGGAAGTCGAAGAGCCCGGTGCCCAACACGGTCTCGAGCGGCACCTTGCCATGCGCGGCCCGCACCAAGCGCGCGTCAGGGTTCAGGTGCCGGAGCATGCCCTCGAGGCGCTCCGCGTCCTCGGGCGAGACGTGGTCGAGCTTCGACAGGACGAGCACGTTCGCGAACTCGATTTGCTCGACCAGGAGGTCCGGGACGGAACGCTCGTCATCCTCGCTCAGCGCGATCTTTCGAGCCCGCAGGTCTTCCTCGCTCTGCCAATCGGCGAGGAAGTTCTTCGCGTCGACCACCGTGACCATCGTGTCGAGCGTCGCGATGTCGCCGAGGCTCTGGCCCGCCTCGTCTGCGAAGGTGAACGTCTCGGCGATCGGCAGCGGCTCGGATATGCCGGTGGACTCGATGAGGAGGTAATCGAACCGCCCCTCCCGCGCGAGCTTGCCGACCTCGATGAGAAGATCCTCGCGCAGGGTGCAGCAGATACAGCCGTTCTGCATCTCGACGAGCTTCTCGTCGACGCGGGACAGCGCCGCTCCACCACCCTGCACCAGCTGGGCATCGACGTTGACCTCGCTCATGTCGTTGACGATGACCGCCACTTTGCGCCCTTCTCTGTTGGCGAGAACGTGGTTCAGGAGCGTCGTCTTGCCTGCCCCGAGGAACCCGGAGAGGACGGTGACAGGTAGCTTGCGCGGCGAAGCGTTCACGGCGTCTTCATGCAACTAAGTTGCATGGCGGTCAAGCGCCGATCATGACTTCTTGGCAGCCGGCTGCTGGCTTGGTCGAGGTGGGCGCGCCTCAGTAGCTCGTCGGCGCGGCGTCTCCTTGGCCCTCGAGGGTGACCCGGATCCGCTCGTAGACGAGCGAGTCCCAGAAACCATCGAGGTGCCCGAGGTAGTGATCGCAGAAGAGCACGTTGGTCGCGCCGCTCACGGCCGAGGTGTCGTATGGCAACATGAGCTCGTCGTTGCACGAGTAGATGCTCGTCATGTGCAGTCCTGAAGGGAACGGCGCGGCGTTGAGCTCGGCGAGGAAGGCGCTCCCGGGGGTGATCTCCGCCAGCGAGGTGAAGCCCGTCGTGAGATCCCCCACCGGCGAGAGCCAGGTTCCGTGGTGCGCCGACACGAAGGAGATGAACTGGTCCACCCGCTCGGTACCGCCGAGGACCTGGAGGAGGTATCGGGTGGCGACGCCGCCGTTGCACTCCGCGACGATGTGGAGCTTCTGCGCGCCCGATGCGGCGAGCACCCGGTCGATCTCGTCGGAGATCCCCGAAGCACCGCTGACCAAGCTCTCCGTCAGCAGGTCCGGCGGCTCGTAGATGACGGGAAGGAACCCGTCGGCGCTCAAGCGCTCCGCCATGTCGTCGAAGTAGTCCCCGGTGATCATGGTGCCAGGAACGAGGAGAACGATCCGCGTGGGCTCGTCCGGGGTGGTCTGTGAACCACCTTGTCCCGCCGCGGACCCGGTCGTGGCCGTCTCGCCAGCGCCGTCCTCCGAGCCGTCGTCGTCGGTATCGGCGTCGCTCGGGGCGGCCTCTCCGCCCGCCCCCGAGCCAGGCGCATCGTCTTCCTCCGGGCCAGCTTCGCTGCAGCCAAGGAAGGCCAAAATGACGGCAGAGACCATGAAATGACGCATGTGCACACCCCTCTCAGGAAATCGTGGAATCGAAAGCTCGATGATCAGCGGATGCGCGGGCGGCGGCCGCGCGGCGGCTCCGCACCGACGAGGCGCGGCGCGCCGGTCGGCCGGGACTTGGCCCACTCACGAATGAGCTTCGTTCCGCCCTCGAGGTAGACGGTCAGACTCTTGCGAAGCGGCTGGACGCGCCTGCTCCGCAGCGACGAGACGATCTCCTCGTGGAGCGTGAAGATCGTCTCGTCGTTCTGGTTCTTCTCGAAGATGATCCGGCCGAGCTCGAGGTGGACGGCCCGGACCGACCGCATCATCAGGCCATAGAAGAGGTTCCGGCTGGCTCGAGCGAGCACGAGGTTCAGCTGGTAGTCGAGGCCCGCGAGCTCGTCGGCGCTGCGCCCTGGGCGGTCGAGGACCGTCCTCTCGCGTTCGAGCAACGTGGCGAGAGCTGCCAGATCCTCCGCTGACGTGTGCTGGACGATGGCGTCGACGAAGCCGAGGACGACCACGGCGCGAAACTCCATCAGGCTCAGACACTCCTCGGGCGCGAGGCGCCGGCCGGCGCCGAGGAGCTCGGAGAGCAGGCCGAGGGTGGGGACCTCCGCGGTGTCGACGACGTAGGTGCCGCTCCCGTGGCGGGTTTGCGTGAACCCGGTGGCCTCCAGGTTGGCGAGCGCCTCCCGGACCGTCAGACGTGTCACGCCGAGCTGCTCGGCGAGCTCCGGCTCCGAGGGGAGGCGAGAGCCGCCCGTATAGACGCCGGTGGCGATCAGCCGCTTCAGCTCGGCGACCGCCTGATCGGAGAGCCGGTTTCGCCTGACCCGTTGAACCGCCGCGCTCATGACTGAGCAGCTCATAAAGTCATCTGAGGACTATGTCAAGGCGCACCCGTCCCCGCAACCAGCGCACGGCAGCCGCCCCTACGGCAGCATCACGTCCCCGATGGGGTGGGGGTTGTGCGCGACCTCCCACCGGAACCCATCGGGATCGACGAAGTAGCCGCTGTATCCGCCCCAGTCGCGCTGGGTCGCCGCGTGGACGGTCGCCCCCGCGTCGCCTGCGGCTACGAGCACCTCGTCCACCTCGGCCGGCGACGCGACGTTGTGCGCGAGGGGGAACGGCAGCGTGCCTCCGCGAGAGACTGCGCCGATCTCGCCGCGTGCCGCCGACTCCGCCCAGAGCGAGAGGACGAGCTTCGGACCGACGTGGATCATGACGACCTCGCCGCCCGCGTCGAGCGCGGCTCTCCAGCCGAGACCCGCCAGGTAGAAGCGCCGCGCGCGATCGAGGTCGGACACGACGAGGGTGATGAAGTTGACTCGAGGCTCCACGCGAGGCTCTTACGTCGTCCGCCGCGCGCTGTCAGCTCACCAATACGACGGCTGCGGCGGCATCGGAGCGCCACATTTGCCGCAGCTCGGATGGTCCTTGGAGACGTCCTCCAGGGAGCCGCAGCCCGTGCACCTCGCCCAGAGCCGGTTGATCCGTGTGGGCGTCCAAACGCTCGTCCACACCGACGCCACGAAGCGCTCCCCGAAGAGCTCCTTCATCGCGACAGCGTGGTGTTTCTCGAGCGCTCGCTTCATCGAGCGTTCGTCCTCCCAGGCGGTGACGGTGAAGCCCCGCAGCCCGGTGAAGCCCGTGACGATCGAGATGAACCCGGGCTCCTTCAGGAAATCCTGTACGTTCTGTCGCGAGTGGGCGCGGATGCGCTCGCGCTCGCTCGAGTCCGCGGCGGTGATCCAGGTAAGCGCGATCACGCCGGGCGGCTTGCGGTTGCCCGAGGCGGCGCGCTGCACGTAGCCGTATTGTGCGAGCTCCGTCTCGATGGGCTCGGCGAGAGCGAGGGCCACGAAGTCCTCGGGAGAGAGGGGACCGACCCGGGGCGCGTCGTACCAGGCGGGTTTGGCTTCGACCCAGACGTTCTTGATGACTTTGCGGGGGAGCGTCCGCTCGAAGAGGCCCGCAGACACCATGATCTTGGCTCCGGCGACGGGACGCTTGGCGAGGCGGCTGCCGCATCGCTTGCAGAAGCCGCGCTCGTTCTCCGGCGAGGAGCGATACCACACGATGTGCTCCTCGCCCTCCCAGCGCACCGCCGAGCGGTCGGCGACGAACATGGCGAAGAAGTTGCCGTGTAGCTTCTGGCAATCGCCGCAGTGGCAGGCGACGACGCCGACGCTCCCCTGCGGGATGTGAGCCCGGACGTCGCCGCAATGGCAAGACCCAATGAGAGCGTCCTCTGCCTCGAATTCGCTCATTGTGCCCTCAGCGACCGAGCGTCTCGATAATGAGGTTCGCCGTCTCGGCGCCGGAAAAGTTCTGCTGGCCCGTGATCAGGTTGCCATCACGTACGGCGAAACCTCGCCACAGCCCGCCCTGGACGTAGTTGGCGTCGAGCTTCTTGAGCTCGTCTTCGATGCGCCAGGGCATCAGGTGCTTGTCCTTCGGAAGCGCGCCCATGCCCCAGACCGCGTTGTCGGCGAAGTCCTCCTCGACGTTGGCGAAGCCGGTCACGGTCTTGCCCTTTGCGATGAGCTCCCCGTTCGATCCCCGCGCGTAGCGGAGGATCGCGACCCCGTGACAGAGCGCGGCCGCGATCTTCCCGGCGTCGTAGAACTCGCCGAACTTCTTGTGCAGGTCCGTCGCGCTCTCGAAGCTGAACATCGGCGCTTGCCCTCCGGCCACGACGATGGCGTCGAAGCGCCCGGCATTGAGCTCCAAGATCGGCTTCGTCTTCTCGATCTGGGCCACCAGGCTGGGCGTGTGGATGAACCCCATGCTGATCAGATCGGAGGCGGAGTATCCGCTCGGATCACGGGGATCGCTCATGCCGTCGGCCTCACACTTGCCGCCGGCGGGACTGAAGATCTCGACCTCGTAGCCCGCCTCGTGGAAGGCGTAATAGGGGTGCGTCAGCTCGGACCACCAGAAGCCGACTGGCCATCCGGTCGTGGTCGAGGTCGCGGGGTTCGCGATGACGATCGCGACTCGCTTGGGCTTGGACTTGTTGGAGGGGTTCGCGTCTCGCAGACTCATTCGATTCGCTCCTTGTCGGACGGCGGGGGGCGCCGTTCTCGGCAGAGGAGGATGCGGTCCGGAAGTCATTCGAGCAACGCAATCTCATGCAAGTCGAAGTTGCATGCAGTGCAACTACAGACGGGGGCGCCGCCGCGTCTGTCCCGACGTCGGGTCGCTCGAGTCGAGCCGGGTGCGCGGGGCGTCATGTCGCTCGGCTGCGGCGATCCGGGCTGCTCGCAGGAACACGTCGCGCAGGAAACGGTGACCCGGGTCGCCGTCGAGGCGAGGATGCCAGACGAGGCTGAGCGCGTAGGCGCGGAGCTTGAGCGGCACCTCGAGCAGGCGCAGCCCGAAGGTGGTCTCATACCGATTCGCGATCCTCTCGGAAATCGTGAGCACGTAGTCGGCCTCGGCCGCGAGCTGCAACGCGGTGACGAAGTAGGGCACGGCGCGCGCCACGTTGCGCGTGAGCTTGCGCTCCCGCAGCACGTCGTCGAGGTAGCCACCAGGCTTTCCGCGCGGCGCGACCTGGATGTGAGGCAGCCCGAGGTACTGCTCGAGCGTGAAGCGCGTCGTGGTCACAGGGTGGCCCTTGCGGACGACCGCGACGAATCGATCTGTGAGGAGCTGGCGATGCCGCATCTCCTGCGGGAGGTCGCCATAGATTCCAACGGCGAGATCCGAGCCGTGATCGCGGAGCTGTGCGGGATCGTCGGGCGTGTTCGGGACGAAGCGGATGCAGACGCCGGGCGCCTCCTCTCGGAGGATGCGGTCGACCTCGGTGCCGAGCACGATGAGGACGTAGTCGGTCGCGTGGACGACGAAGGTGCGCGAGAGCTCCCCGGCGACGAACGGCCTCTCGGGCTCGAGCGCTCGTCGCGCCTCGGTCACCACCTGGTTGACCTGAGATCTCAGCGAGAGCGCGCGTGGCGTCAGGACCATTCCCCGGCCCGAGCGGACGAGGATCGGATCGCCGAGGCGCTCGCGAATCCTCGCGAGCGCATGGCTCATGGCCGGCGTCGAGAGCCCTACCCGGCGAGCGGCGCCGGTGACGCTGCCCTCCTGCAGCAGGGCGTCGAGCGAGACGAGCAAGCCGAGGTCGGACGGTTGCAGCACGTGCAACTATCCGCGCCAATAGTTGTGCTAGTCAACAGTAACGTCGCCGTCGCGGGTTCGCGGTCGAGCCGATCGAGGAGTGCACCGGCGAGGACCGGCCACCGCCTGTTCATTCTTGGGCGGAAGACCGTCCTGGGGTGATCGAGAGAGGAGAAAGCCAATAAAAACGAATGCTTGGGCGAGCGCGCCCCGAGATTTCGGAGGGCGCGAATCCTTTCGCTCCCGCCGGTCGTCGTCCGTGCAGCCATGGACCTTCGCCAGCCGAAAGCGACAAAGACCGAGACGACCTTCCGCCAGTCGTGCGCCGTGCGCTGTGACGTCCGCGCCAGCGCCGAGACCCTACGGGCGATCCTCACGGACGCGGCGAGCTACCCGAAATGGAACTCCACCGTCGTGAGCCTCGAGGGCGACATCCGCGAGGGCGAGCGGCTGAAGCTCCGCGTCACGCTCGATCCGAAGAGGACCTTTTCGCCCAGGGTGACGAAGCTCGATGACCGAGAGATGATCTGGAGCGACGGGTTCGCGCCGATGTTTCGCGGGGTGCGGACCTTCACGCTGACTCCCAAGGCAGACGGCCTCGTGGAGTTCGCGATGGAGGAGGTCTTCTCCGGGGCCATGCTCCCGCTCATCAGGAAGTCGCTGCCGGACTTCGGCCCCGCGTTCGAGGCGTTCGCGAGGGATCTCAAGCGCGCCGCCGAAGAGAGGTGACGGCAGGCCTCTCAGGGCCCGGTCGCCGGCCTGGAGACAATCGTCGCGACGCGGCGCTGCGCGTTCTCGCGGAGGTTCATGAAGAACATCTGGTACTCGATGGGGTGGTAGTTCCCTGCGCCCATGACGTGGTCGAGGATCCGGCTCGGGACGTCCCGGGGGGCGGTGCCGATGTGTGAGACGACGAGCGTCCCCCTGTCACATCGAGCGTCGGCGAAGGCCTTCCTCGGCGAGGCGTCTCCAGTCTCGAGGAAGACGGCGCCGAGGTTTTCGTCAGCCGGGACGGGCGCGGCGTCCATCTTCCACGACAGCGGGTTCGTGCAGAGGCGCTCGCGCTCGTCGGACGGCTGAAACTCGAAGCGGGTCGGTTGGAAGCTCGGCCCACGCGCGGCCCATGCGACGACACAGTGCAGGTCGTCCGGAGCTCGGCAGGGCGGGATGTCGGGTGCGCGCTCCGCCAGTCCGGCGACGGTGACCTCGCCCCCGATCAGATAAGCGGCTACGAGGCGGTCTCGGAGCGACGTGCCCGCGATGCGCTCCTCGAGGAGGCGCTCGCCGAGCACCGAGCCCTGGCTGTGGGCGGCGAGGATGAACGGGCGCTCGCGCCCGCGGCGCGCGAGGAACACGTCGAATGCGCGCGCCACGTCCGAATACGCGACGTCGATGGCCTTGTGTCCGTCGGCGGAGGGGCGAAAGAACGCCGTGCCGTTTGCCTGACGGTAGCGCGGCGCGTAGACGGCGCAGCAGCCGTTGAATGCCGAGGCCTGGATCCCGGTCGCCACGCGATCGGTGGCCTGGTTGAGGTCTTCGTCGGTCGTCGTCGCGTTCCAGCTCCCTCCGACGTAGGTGGTCGGGTGAATGTAGAAGACGTCGGCCGGCGCGTCGGCCGGCGCGATTGCAGGCGCGTCATTGGGTGCCTGATCGGCGGCATCCACGCGGGACGGCAGGGCGCTCCAGCTCGCGTCGTCGTCGTAGCGAGGCGGTGGAGGAGGGGACTGCGCGTCAAACCCCGCTGCAGGGGTCATCGCCCAGTCGACGATTGCCTCGATCTGCCAAGCTGCCAGCAGAACCGGCGCGATACACGTGACCGTGGCCACGAGCGCAATGCGCTTCCGGCGACGCCTCTTCGCTTCCGTCACGGCGCGCTCCGCGGAACGAAGCCGACGGGCGAGGCCACCCAGCACAGGTTCCCCGGACACATCGGCTCGAGCGCATGTCCGAACATGGATGGGTGCGTAGCTCACTGTCGGACGGCGTCAAAGCACTTCAAGCCGTCGCGCTGACCGCGGCGAGCTCGCCTGCGAGGCGCGCTGCTCTCGAAGCAGGGACGGGCAACGCACCAATTGGTGCGTTGTCCCGGCGCTGCGTGGCGCCTAGAAGGGACGCGAGCCCGAGGAGGAAGACATGATCGTGGAGTACATCCGGTACGAGGCAGACGGTGACCAGGTCGACGCGCTGCTCGATGCCTACCAGCAGGCGGCGAAGCACCTGGACGCTTCTCCGGAGTGTCTCGCGTACGAGATTGCCCGAGGGGTCGAGGAGCCCCGAATGGTGACCGTGCGGATCGAGTGGGTCTCCGTCGAAGCGCACGAGCGCTCTTTTCGAGGCGGCCCCCATTTCCCCCCGTTCTTGGCGCACGTTCGGCCGTTCATCGGCGCGATTCGGGAGATGAGACACTACCGTCCCCTGGGCGGAGCTCGGCGCACGCCGTAAGCCTGCTGCACTAGGTGCGTCGCGCGGCTCCAACCGAGACGCCCGCCAGCGCGGCTTCGACCGAGCCCCATCGGTAGAGCGCATCCAGGGCGGGACGGAGCTGCTCCGCTCGCTCGGAGAGCGCGTAGCTGGAAGGCGCTCCCCGGCGGCCTCGCTTGCTCTGCAACACGAGACCCGAGGCCACGAGCTCGCGGAGACGTTCGGTCAGCACCTTGTCGCTGAGCCCGGGTATCGCCGACCGGAGGTCGGCGTATCGGTGCGGCCCCTGCTTGAGGCGGGCGAGGAGCACGATCTTCCATTTGCCGCCGAGCGTGGAGAGAGCAAACTCGACCGGGCAGCTGTACCGTCTGGCGCTCACGGCTCGAACATACCTCGCGCCCGGGGACTTCCAAGTCGCTCTCGCCGTGCTCGACGACGGACGCTGCGCGATCTACACCCGCGCGGTGGTGCGCCTGACCTCGACGCTCTCGTCTTCCGACCCGATCGCCTGCTCGAGGCGGTGATGGCCAAGTCCGCATCCTCTCCGGAGCACGCCGAGCTGCGCGCGTTGCGACTCTCGGCTCAAGGCCTGTCGCGGCCCCTCGAGACGGTCGCGAGCGTCGCTCGTCGGATGCTCGGGCTGCAGGCGCAAGATCTTCATCAGGGGCGGTGGGCGCTCGCGGTGCGCACCGTGGGGACGACCCGTGCCTCCGTGGACGCAGCCTTCGCGTCGAGGGAGGTGGTGCGGAGCTGGTGCATGCGCGGCACGCTCCACGTCGTACCGGCCGAGGATTTGCCGTGGCTCGTCCGGCTGCTCGGGCCGCGCAACCTCGCCCGGGCTGCGGGGCGGGTGCGGCAGCTCGGGATCGGCGAGCGGGACGTTGCGGCGTCGCGCGCCGTGGTCGAGCGCGCCCTCTCCGGTGCGGCGCTCTCGCGCGCCGAGCTGTTCTCACGTCTCGAGGCCGCCGGTCAGGCCGTGCGCGGCCAACGTGGCGTGCACCTCTTGTTCTGTCTGAGCCAGGCGGGCGTGCTCTGCCAAGCCGGGGAGGACTTCGTCCTCGCCGAGGAGTGGATCGGCCGGGGTCGTGTGGTGGACGGCGACGAGGCGCTCTTCGAGCTGGCGCGCCGGTATCGCGAGGGGCACGGGCCCGCCACGAGCGAAGACCTCGCGTTCTGGGCGGGCATCGGCAAACGCGACGCGAAGCGCGCGTTGGACATGGCAGGCGCCGTCGAGCACTCGGCTGCCCCGATGCCCCGAGCGATGCTGCTGCCCGGCTATGACGAATACATGCTCGGCTACGCCGACCGGGCCTCCTGCATCGATCCCCGGCACGCCGAGCTCGTCGTGCCCGGAGGAAACGGCGTCTATCTGCCCATGGTGGTGCTGGACGGTCAGATCCGGGCGACCTGGCGGCGGCATCAGGTGAAGGGGCGAGAGGTCATCGCGGTGCGCCCCTTCGAGCCGCTCGGGCGAGGGTGGCAAGCGGCGCTCGAGCAGGCCGCCGGCGCTCACAGCGCCTACGTCGGTAGTGTGGCTGAGCTTCAGATCACGTGACCGGGACATTCATCGGTCCCTCGCGTCGGCCCAGCCGCGCAGGACTTCGAGGGCGATTCTCTTCTGTCCCTCCAGCGTGAAATGGAGGCCGTCTTCGATGAACAGATCCTGCTGGCGTGGCAGGCCGAGCCTCGAGAACAGATCGACCGTGGGCGCGCCTTCGGCGGCGATGATCTCGGCGACGCGTGCGATGTCCTCGTTGAGAAAACGAACCCCGAAGCGGGACAACCCCCAGTGCTGCGACACCCGATCTTCGAGCACCGGGGGCGGGGTGACCCACAGGCATTGCGCCTTCGTCTCCTGGGAAACGCGCTTGCGGAGCTCCGCAACGTTGCGCGCCGTCTCTTCGGGCGCGACGAGCGTCTTGCTCGGCGTCGGGCCTTGTGTCCGAGCGTCGTTCACGCCGATGAAGAACAGGAGCCAGTCCGGGCTCCTGGCGATGGCTCCGCCGATTCGGATCAGGCCGTGGGTCGTGGTCTCGCCCGCGACGGCGCTGACCTCGATCGCGATCCCATCCGCGGGACGGCGAGCGGCCAACACCTCGTTCAGGATCACCGCCCAAGACTGCGGGTCGGAGGTGTGGCTATCGCCGAACGCGAGAACCGTCGCCCCAGGCCGCAAGGGAAGGCGGTCCACCATCGCGGCCACCGCGGGATCCGCGAGCAACTCGCGCGCGGCCTCCTTCGCCCCTGCCCGCAAGCGGCCGAGCTCGGCGGAGTAGACGTCCGGCGCGAGGGCGAGCAGGGCAGCGCGCATCGGTTCGGTGAGCGTTGCGGCCCCGGGAAGGGAGGCCACCGTGTGCTCCGGCTGGAGTACCTTCATCAGCCAGCGTGTCTGATCGATCGACAATGTCATGCGCCAATGGCTACCGGACGGGACGAAGGCGCACTAGTATGCCGAGCGGAAACACACTTTTATCATGCGTGCAAAAATCGACCTGGACCTCAACGACGTCGCGCTGCTCGTGCGCGTGGTGCGGCGGCGGAGCTTCTCTGCCGCTGCTCGTGAGCGCGGCGTCCCCGTCTCGACGGTGAGCCGCCGCATCGCTCGGCTCGAGTCGGCGCTCGGCCTACGGCTCCTCGAGCGCACGACGAGGACACTGCGCCTGACAGACGCGGGACGTGCGTATTTCGAGCATGCCGAACGTGCGATGGACGACCTCGCGCAAGGCACCGGGCAAGTTCGCGAGCTCCAGGATGAGCCTCGCGGCCGCGTCCGCATCGCTGCGCCGATCGCCTTCGGCCCCGCCGTCGCCGACGCCGTCTACCGGTACCTCGCCAAACATGTTGCCGAGCGTGAGGAACCGCGGAAATTTGAACAGCCCGACCGCGGCGTAGGCCGGCGGCCGGGCTATTCCCGAAACCGGGCAGTTTACGGCTTTGGCTTGCGCTTCGCCCTCCGCTCCTTGGC